>Ga0308160_10000024_pt1 | contig 522473 bp, 454 predicted proteins | sample PhyFR1_FD_201036 | JGI IMG/M metagenome (GOLD analysis project Ga0308160, IMG submission 201036) | Phyllosphere microbial communities from UC Gill Tract Community Farm, Albany, California, United States - DLSLF.R1 | ecosystem: Host-associated > Plants > Phyllosphere > Unclassified | place... | reverse complement strand
GGCGCCGACACGTAGACAACTCGATTACCGAGCCGTAATCTAAATCCATTACTGATCGGTAACTCAACGAGGAGTTGTCATGCCGCAGACCTACCGCGAACTCGTCGCCGAGCTGCGCGACCGCCGAGCCGAAGCTGCCCTGGGCGGACCGGATGCCGCGCGCGAACGCCACGTCGCCCGCGGCAAGATGCTCGCCCGCGACCGCATCGACGCCCTCCTCGACGTCGGCAGCCCCTTCCTCGAGGTCGCGCCGCTCGCGGCCTACGGGATGTACGGCGGCGACTGCCCCGCCGGCGGCGTGGTCGCGGGGATCGGCCTCGTCCACGGCCGGCACGTGATGGTGGTCGCCAACGACGCGACCGTGAAGGGCGGTACCTACTTCCCCATCACGGTGAAGAAGCACCTCCGCGCGCAGGAGATCGCCGCCGAGAACCGCCTGCCGTGCATCTCCCTCGTCGACTCGGGCGGTGCCTTCCTCCCGATGCAGGACGAGGTCTTCCCCGACCGCGAACACTTCGGCCGCATCTTCTACAACCAGGCGCGCATGTCGCGCGACGGCATCCCACAGATCGCCGCGGTCCTCGGCTCGTCGACCGCGGGCGGAGCCTACGTACCGGCGATGAGCGACGAGACGGTGATCGTGCGGAACCAGGGCACGATCTTCCTCGGCGGCCCGCCGCTGGTGAAGGCCGCGACCGGCGAGGTCGTCAGCGCCGAAGACCTCGGCGGAGGTGTCGTGCACACGCGGGTCTCGGGCGTGGCCGACCACCTCGCCGAGGACGACGAGCATGCGCTCCAGATCGTCCGCGACATCGTCGAGACGCTGCCGCCTCCCGAACAGCGGATGCCGGGACCCGGAGAAGATCCCGAGCGGCCGCCGCACGAACTCGACGACGTCGTCCCCGTCGAGCTCACCACCCCCTACGACGCCCGCGAGATCCTCACCCGCATCGTCGACGCCGGCAGCATCCACGAGTTCAAACGCGAGTACGGCGAGACGCTCGTCACCGCCTTCGCCCGCATCGAGGGGCATCGCGTCGGCATCGTCGCGAACAACGGCGTCCTCTTCGGCGAATCCGCGCTCAAGGGTGCGCACTTCATCGAGCTGTGCGACCAGCGCGGCATCCCGCTGGTGTTCCTGCAGAACATCACCGGCTTCATGGTCGGACGCGAGTACGAGTCGGGCGGTATCGCCAAACACGGCGCCAAGATGGTCAACGCCGTCGCGTGCGCCTCGGTGCCCAAGCTCACGGTCGTCGTCGGCGGCTCCTTCGGCGCCGGCACGTACTCGATGTGCGGACGCGCCTACTCGCCCCGGTTCCTCTGGCTCTGGCCCGGTGCGCGCGTCTCGGTCATGGGCGGTCCGCAGGCGGCATCCGTGCTCTCCACCGTCCGCCGCGACCAGATCGAGGCGGCCGGTGGGGAGTGGTCGGCCGACGACCAGGCCGCCTTCGAAGCGCCGATCCGCGCGCAGTACGAGCAGCAGGGGAGTCCGTACTACTCCACCGCTCGCCTCTGGGACGACGGGATCATCGAGCCGTCGCAGACCCGCGACGTCCTCGCCCTCGCCCTCGACGTCGTCTCCCGTTCGCCCCTCGACGCGCCGGGCTACGGCGTCTTCCGGATGTGACCCGCATGTTCACCACCGTTCTGATCGCCAACCGCGGCGAGATCGCCTGCCGCATCATCCGCACCCTGCGTTCCCTCGGCATCCGCTCGGTCGCCGTCTACAGCGATGCGGATGCCGATGCCCGACACGTCCACCTCGCCGATGTCGCGGTGCGCCTGGGCCCGGCACCGGCGGCGCACAGCTATCTCGACGTCGAGGCCGTGATCCGCGCCGCGCGGAAGACCGGGGCGGAGGCGATCCATCCCGGGTACGGATTCCTCGCCGAGAACGCGGCTTTCGCCCGCGCGTGCGCGGAGGCCGGGATCACGTTCATCGGCCCCGGCGCCGAGGCGATCCGCGTCATGGGCGACAAGATCTCGGCCAAGCACGCGGTCGCGGCGCGCGGAGTGCCCACGGTTCCCGGGGTCGCACGCGCCGGGATGACGGATGCCGAGCTGATCGCCGCGGGCGACGAGGTGGGCTACCCGTTGCTCATCAAGCCGTCCGCGGGCGGCGGCGGGAAGGGCATGCACGTCGTGGAGTCGTCCGATGCTCTTCCGGCCGCGATCGCCGCGGCCCGACGCGAGGCGGCGGCGAGCTTCGGCGACGACACCCTCTTCCTCGAGCGGTACGTGCGCAGCCCCCGCCACATCGAGGTGCAGGTGCTCGCCGACGCGCACGGCGGAGTCGTCCACCTGGGCGAGCGCGAGTGCTCGCTCCAGCGCCGCCACCAGAAGGTGATCGAAGAGGCTCCGTCGCCGCTCCTCGACGCCGAGACGCGGGCCCGCATCGGCGCCGCCGCGTGCGAGACGGCCCGCAGCGTCGACTACCGCGGCGCCGGAACGGTCGAGTTCATCGTGTCGGCCGAGGCACCGGGGGAGTTCTTCTTCATGGAGATGAACACGCGCCTGCAGGTCGAGCACCCGGTCACCGAAGAGGTCACGGGCCTCGACCTCGTCGCGCAGCAGCTGCGCATCGCCGCGGGCGAGCCGCTCGGTTTCGATCAGGATGCCGTCACCCTCACCGGGCACGCGTTCGAGGCGCGCGTGTACGCCGAGGATCCGGCATCCGGATTCCTGCCGACCGGCGGTCACGTCTCGCGCGTGCGACACCCGCGCGGGGAGGGGATCCGCGTCGACACGGCTCTCGAGGACGGCCTCGACGTCTCGGTCGACTACGACCCGATGCTCGCGAAGGTCATCGCGTGGGGTCCCGACCGTGAGAGCGCCCGGCGACGGCTCGTCGGGGCCTTGGGCGACACGGCTGTGTTCGGCTTCGCGACGAACGTCGGATTCCTGCGGGCGCTGGTCGAGCTTCCCGACGTCGTCGCGGGAGACCTGGACACGGGGCTGATCGCGCGCGAGCTCGAGGGGCTCACGGCCACCGCGGTCGACGAGCGCGTCTTCGTCGAGGCGGCTCTGATGCGGGATGCCACGGCCTCGGCCCCCGTGCCGGGCACGGCCGGCATCTCGGCCACGGATACGGCCACGGGCACGCGCACCCGCGACGCGTGGCGCCGCCGCGACGGCTGGCGGCTGGGGACGTCGGCGCCGCGGCGCCACCGGCTCGCGATCGGAGGAGAGCGGCGCGTCGTCGAGGTGGCGGGGGCCGGGGAGACGCTCGCGGTCACGGGACCCGCGGGAGGCGGGCCGGCGGCCGCGGAGCCGGGGCGGCCCGAGAGCGATCGCGGGTCGACCGCACTCGTGGCCGCGCGTCTCCGGCGACTCGACGACGGTCTCGTCGCCGTGACGGTCGACGGACGTACGCGTACCTTCGCCGCGGAGGTCGACGCCGACGGCGTGTGGATCGCCCGCGACGGAGCGGTGCTGCGGGTCGAGACCGTTCGCGCGACGCACAGCGCCGACGCGACCGCGGACGCCGACCCGCAACTCGTCTCGCCGATGCCGGGCACCGTGGTGGCCGTGCACGTCGCCGAGGGGGCGAACGTCGGGGTGGGCGATGCCGTGATGGCTGTCGAAGCGATGAAGATGGAGCACGTGGTGCGTTCGAGTGTCGCGGGAACGGTCTCCCTGCAGGCGCGGGTCGGGGACGTGGTCGCGCGCGGACAGGCGCTCGCGGTGGTATCGCCCGACGACCCGGGCGCCGACGCGGCGCCGGGCGCGCGGCGGGCGGGAGGCGCGCCGGGCGGCGACGAGGAAGGGAGCGCCGAGTGAGCGGCATCCGGATCATTCAGAGAGGGCTGTACGTCGACGAGCTGCAGGAGGGCGCGGTCTACGTGCACAGTCCCGGCCGCACGGTGACCGAGGCCGATAACGTGCTGTTCACGACGATGACGATGAACACGCAGTCCCTGCACCTGGATGCCGCGTGGGCGGCATCGACCGAGTTCGGCGAGCGGTTGGTCAACAGCATGTTCACGCTGTCGACGATGGTCGGCCTCTCGGTCGCGCAGCTGACCCAGGGCACCATCGTCGCGAACCTCGGCTTCAGCGACGTGCGCTTCCCCGCGCCGGTGCGCGTGGGCGACACCCTCTATGCCGAGACGCTGATCGTGGGCAAGCGCGTCTCGGCATCGCGACCCGGGCAGGGGATCGTGGAGTTCGCGCACACGATGCGCAACCAGAAGGGAGTCGTGGTCGCCGAAGCCCGCCGCTCGACGCTCATGCTCATGTCCCCCGACGCGCACCCGGAGGAGGAGTCCTGATGCACGGTCCCGCTCTGCTGTTCTGCCCCGCCGATCGCCCCGACCGCTACGCGAAGGCGGCCGCGGCGGCCGACACGGTGATCCTCGACCTCGAGGATGCCGTCGCCCCCGCCGACAAGGCCCGCGCGCGCGAGGCGCTCGCCGCGAGCGCGCTCGACCCCGAGCGGGTGATCGTCCGGCTCAACGCGGCGGGAACACCCGAGCACGCTCTCGACCTCGCCGCCGTTCGCGCGACCGCGTACACGACGGTGATGCTCGCCAAGGCCGAGTCGGCCGCCGATGTCGAGACCACTCCGGGCCTGCGCGTATTCGCCCTATGCGAGACCGCCCGTGGCGTTGTCAACGCGACCGAGATCGCCGCGCACCCCGCCACGGCCGGGCTGATGTGGGGCGCCGAAGACCTCATCGCGAGTATGAACGGGCGCTCGAGTCGCTTCGCCGACGGTCGGTACCGCGACGTCGCCCGCACCGCGCGCGCGACCGTGCTGCTGGCCGCCCGCGCGCACGGCAAGGACGCGATCGACGCCGTGCACCTCGACATCGCCGACATCGACGGTCTGCGGGCGGAGTGCGAGGACGCCGCCGCCTCCGGCTTCACCGCGACCGCGTGCATCCATCCGACGCAGGTGGCGACGATCCGCGCCGCGTTCGCGAGCACCGACGCCGAACGCGAGTGGGCCGCGGCCGTGCTCGCCGAGGCAGAGGGGCAGCCCGGGGTGTTCCGCTTCCGGGGACGCATGATCGACGAGCCCGTGCTGCGTCAGGCGCGCGAGATGCTGCGGTGACGGCGACCTGGAGAGCCACGCAGAAGGCGAACCGTCGCGCCTCTCTGATGCGGTCGGCCGCGGCCCTGTTCGCCGAGCGGGGCTTCGCGGCGGTGTCGACCGTGGAGCTCGGCGAAGCCGTGGGGATGAGCGGCCCCGCGCTGTACAACTACTTCCCGAGCAAGGAGGCGCTGCTCGCCGAGCTGCTGATCGACGCCAGCCAGCGGCTGCTCGAGGGAGGACGCGCCCTCGTCGGAGAGGCCGGGACTCCCGACGAGGTGCTCTCGCGACTCGTGCGATTCCACCTGGACTTCGCCACGGCCGACCCCGACACCATCCGCATCCAGGATCGCGAGCTCGCTCAGCTGCCCGCGGACGCCAATCACACGGTTCGCAGCCTCCAGCGGCAGTACGTCCAGGAGTGGGATGCCGTGCTCGCGGTGCTTCGACCCGAACTGGACGCCGACGAGCGTCAGACCCGCTTGCTCGCCACCTTCGGCCTGCTCAACTCGACCCCCCACAGTGCCGGTTCCTCGGGCGACCGCGCGGTCGAGATCCTCGCCGCGATGGCGCTGCGCGCGCTGGTGGGGCGGCCGGCCGACCCGGCGTGACGGTACGGGCAGTCACCCCGGCAGGAAGAACTCCCGCGCGAGCGGGGCGATCTCGATTCCGGATGCCGTCGCGGCGGTGACCCAGCGGAGCTCGACGATCTCGGCATCCAGGACCGGCTCCTGGTCGCCGATGTCGACACGGAAGACGTCCGCGACCACCTCGAAGCCGGGCTCGTTGGCCGCGGCGGCGGCGAACTCGCCGAGGGGCTCGAGGGCGGCGGGGTCGACGTCGAGGCGGATCTCCTCGGCGAGCTCGCGGGCCAGGGTCTCTGCCGGGGTCTCGCCGGCCTCGGGCTTGCCGCCCGGTTGCATGAACGCGGTGGTCCCCGCCTTGCGCACGAGCAGCAGGCGTCCTTCGGCGTCGGTGATGACCGCCGCCGAGACGCGGATCCGGCGCGGTGTCGTGGCATCGGTCTTCACACCGGCACGCTAACACCTGCCCCGCGTCACACCGCCCGTGCCCGGGCTCCGTCGCCACCTCGAGGGCGACGCTGCCGTGTGCCCGGGGAGCGACGTTGAGTGTCCAAGACACCCGGACGAGTGCCCCCATCCGTCCGGGTGTCCTGGACACTCAACGCTCCGGGGGCGGGGCGGGGCGGGGCGGGACGGGGCGGGGCGGGACGCGGGCCCGGCGCCTTCGCCTCGGTAGCCGGCGCGCGCCTCACGCCGCCCCGCGGCGAATGCCGGTCACGATCGGACGCGTCGACGCCAGCGCGCCGGCGACCAGGGCGAAGCCCGCGACGAACGTCAGGGCGATCGTCGCCACCGAGAGCGGGGCCACGAGCAGACTGATCCCCACGATGGGGAACGACAGCACGCCGCCCAGCGCAGCGCCGCCGATCGCCGCCCACCGCAGGGGCACCATGACCGTGAGGCGGCGGGCGCGGCGGAGTTCGGCATCCGGGATGCCGAGGCGGTCGAGCCCGACGATCAGGTCGCGCTCCTCGAGCACCGACGCCGCCTGCGTCACGCCGACCGCGCACGCGAGGAGCACGAAGGCGATCCCGAGGGTGACGAGAACGCCCGTGCGGATGTCGGCCATCAGCGTCCCCTCGGCGCCCTCGGCCACATCGGCGATGGCGAGGCCGCAGCCGGCGACCACCGCGATGAACGACACGATCGCCATGCCCGACACGCGGCGCCACGAGGGTCCCGCGTGGGCGGCGAGCTCACGACCGGCGACGAGCTGCGCCGCGCTGTTCGCCCGGCGTGCCATCGCGCGGCCCCGGGCGGCGACGATCGGCGCGCCCACGAGGTTCAGCAGCGCCATGCCCCCGGCGAACACTCCGAGCAGCACGACCAGGGCGATGGCCGGGCCGAGGAGTTCGCCGACCACCGCGAAGTTCGCCACGAGCAGGGCCACCCCGGCGAGGGCGACGAGGCCGATGATCAACGCCGCGCGCCGCGAGGGCGGGGCGGCGCTCCGCGTCCGCACGCCCAGCGGGGTCACGGTGACCTTCCGCAGGCTCGCTGCCGCGCTGACCGCGGCGATCACGACGACGCCCGCCAGAACTCCGGCCCCCAGCAGCGGATCGATCGCGACGGAGGCCATTCCGACGGGACCGCCGAAGAACGGAAGCAGCCCCACGAGAGGCAGGAGCGCGACGTACAGGGCCACGCCCGCGACCGCGCCCGCTGCGGCGACGAGGGTCGCCTCGAGCACGGTGAGCGCCCAGATCTCGCGCCCGCTCGCGCCCAGCAGACGCAACGTCGCGAGGCGATCGTTGCGGCGGCGGCTCGACAGTCGGGCCGCCGCGGCTCCCAGCGTCACGAGCGGAACGGCGAGCAGCAGCAGAGCGAGGGAGGCCAGGATGCCGTAGAACCCGTCGGCATCCCGGGTTCGGGGATCCACGAGGAACATGTGCGCACCGCCGGCGACGACGAGGAGCAGAGCCGTGGTCACGGCGAAGGCGACGGCCGGGAGGACGATCGCGGCGCGCCCCTGACGGCTGGGTCGTGACAGCAGGCGCGCGAGGGGGAGGACGGTGCTCATCGTGCGGCCTCCGCGGGAGTGGGAGCGGCGGCGGGCGCGGTGTCGTCGATCACGCGACCGTCGCGCAGGCGCACGATGCGGGTGCACCGCCGGGCGACCTCGGCATCGTGCGTGACCATGACGAGCGTCCGGCCCTGGCCGGTCGTGGCGTGCAGGAGCGCGCTGAGGACGTCCGCCGAGGTGGCGGAGTCCAGGGCTCCGGTGGGCTCGTCGGCGAAGACGACCGGGGCCCCCGTCACCTGCGCGCGCGCGATGGCCACGCGCTGCGCCTGTCCGCCCGACAGCTGGCCGATGCGACGGGTCTCCATCCCCGCCAGGCCCAGGGCGGCGAGCCATGCCGCGGCGTGACGCTCGGCATCCTGTCGTCGCATCCCGGTGAGCAGCAGCGGTAGGGCCGCGTTCTCGACGGCGGTGAGCTCGGGCAGCAGCAGGTGCTCCTGGAACACGAAGCCGAGGAGCGTGCGGCGCACCCGCGCCCGCTCGCTCTCGCTGAGACCGACGAGTTCGGTCGGCTCGGCACCCGGGGGAGAGAGCACAACGGAGCCCGAGTCGGGCGCGATCACGGCCGCGAGGGTGTGCAGCAGCGTGGTCTTGCCCGACCCGGAGGCTCCCATGACGGCGACGGATTCGCCGCCGCGGATGGTCAGGGACACGTTGTCGAGCGCCGCCAGGGCGCCGTAGCGCTTGACGAGTCCTGCGGCGGTGAGGACGGGGGAGGAAGTCATGTTCCCATCCCAGCCGGGCGGGGGGTGCGCGTCGTCCGCCGCGAGAGGTATCCGCCTCCGCCGCGCGAACGATCCCGCGCGCCCCGCGCGCCCCTGTCACCCGCCGCGGATCACCGCAGCGGACGAACGCCCAGCTGCGCCTCCGTCAGCACCTGCCCCTTCGGCCGCTCGTTCGCGGCCAGCGCGAGCCACGTCTCGACCACCGTGTCGGGGTTGAGCGACAGCGACTGGATGCCACGGGCCACCAGCCATTCGGCGAAGTCGGGGTGGTCCGAGGGTCCTTGCCCGCAGATCCCGACGTACTTGCCGTGGCGTCGGCACGCGTCGATCGCCATGCCGAGCAGGTGCCGGACGGCCGGGTCGCGTTCGTCGAAGGCGGATGCCATGAGCGCGGAGTCGCGATCCAGGCCCAGGGTCAGCTGGGTCATGTCGTTCGAGCCGATCGAGAAGCCGTCGAAGTGCTCGAGGAACTGCTCGGCGAGGATCGCGTTGGCGGGCAGCTCGCACATCATGACGACCCGCAGCCCGTTCTCGCCGCGTCGCAGTCCGTTGGCCGCCAGCAGGTCGATGACGGCCACGGCCTCGCCGACGGTCCGCACGAACGGCACCATGATCTGCACATTCGTGAGCCCCATGTCGTCGCGCACGCGCCGCAGGGCCTCGCACTCCATGTCGAAGCACGCGCGGAACTCGGGGGAGACGTACCGCGCGGCGCCGCGGTATCCGAGCATCGGGTTCTCCTCGTGCGGCTCGTACAGCGGTCCGCCGATGAGGTTGGCGTACTCGTTCGACTTGAAGTCCGACAGGCGCACGATGACCGGTTCGGGCGCGAAGGCCGCGGCGATCATCGACACGCCCTCCGCCACGCGCTGGATGAAGTACTCCTTCGCGGACGGGTAGGCCGCGACGCGCGCGCGGATGTCGTCGGCGAGCTCGCCGTCGAGCATGTCGAGGTCGAGGAGAGCGCGCGGGTGGATGCCGATCTGGCGGTTGATGATGAACTCCAGCCGGGCGAGACCCACCCCGGCGTTCGGCAGCCGCGAGAACGCGAAGGCCTGGTCGGGGGTGCCGACGTTCATCATGATCTTGGCCGGGGGTTCCGGCATCCGGTCCAACTCGGTCTGCTCCTCGACGAAGGGCAGGATGCCGCCGTACACGAGGCCGTCGTCGCCTTCGGCGCACGAGACGGTGACCTCTTGGCCGTCGGTGAGGGCGTGCGTGGCGACCCCGGTGCCGACCACGGCGGGGATTCCGAGCTCGCGGGCGATGATCGCCGCGTGGCACGTGCGGCCACCGCGGTCGGTCACGATCGCCGAGGCGCGCTTCATGATCGGCTCCCAGTCGGGATCGGTCATGTCGGCCACGAGCACGTCGCCGTGCGCGAAGTCCGCCATCTGGTCGATCGAGGTGAGCACGCGCACGCGTCCCGCGCCGATGCGCTGACCGATCGCGCGCCCCTCGAGCAGCACCGGGCCCCGCTCGGCGAGCACGAAGCGGCGCAGGACGTTGGCCGACTGACGCGACACGACGGTCTCGGGCCGGGCCTGCAGCACGTAGAGCCGCCCGTCGACGCCGTCCTTGCCCCATTCGATGTCCATCGGGCGGCCGTAGTGCTCCTCGATGACGAGGGCGATGCGGCCGAGTTCCTCGACCTCCGCGTCGGTGAGCGAGAAGCGCGCCCGGTCGGCGGCATCCACCTCCACGAAAGCCGTGCTGCCGTCGACGTGGATGCCGTCGGTGTAGCGCATCGCGATGGCCTTCTCGCCGACCGAGCGCTTGAGGATCGCGGGGCGGCCGGCGCGCAGCGACGGCTTGTAGACGTAGAACTCGTCGGGGTTGACCGCTCCCTGCACCACCGCCTCGCCGAGACCGTAGGAGCTGGTGACGAAGACCGCGTCCTCGAAGCCGGACTCCGTGTCGAGGGTGAACATGACGCCCGAGGCACCGACGTCGGAGCGCACCATGCGCTGGACCCCGGCCGAGAGGGCGACCTCGTGGTGGTCGAAGCCGTGGTGGGCGCGGTACGTGATCGCGCGGTCGTTGTAGAGCGAGGCGAACACACGGCGGATGGCCTGCAGGATGTTCTCGATGCCGCCGATGTTGAGGAAGGTCTCCTGCTGGCCCGCGAACGAGGCATCCGGAAGGTCCTCCGCGGTGGCGCTGGAGCGCACCGCCCAGGTCACGGCATCCGGATCGGCCTCGTTTCCGACGAGCTCCGCGTACGCGGTCCGGATGTCGGCCTCGAGGTCGGCCGGGAAGGGCTGCTCCTCGATCCACGCGCGGACGAGGGCGCCGAGCTGGCTGAGGGCGGCCACGTCGTCGACGTCGATGCCCTCGACGGCGGCGCGGATGCGTTCGTCGAGCCCCTTCTCGGCGAGGAAGCGCCCGAACGCCTCCGAGGTGGTCGCGAACCCGGGGGGAACGCGGACGTCCGCGGATGCCAGGTGCGAGACCATCTCGCCGAGGGAGGCGTTCTTGCCGCCGACCTGGGCGAGGTCGCTCATGCCGATCTCGTGGAAACGAAGGATGTTGGTCATGGGGTGGGCCTTTCGTGAGCGCGATCGCGCAGCTTCATCGACTGCAGGATCACGGCGGACATCTCCTCGACGCTCCGGGTCGCGGAGCTGAGGAACGGAATGCGGTTGCGGCGGTAGAGGTCTTCGGCCCGGCGGATCTCGAGGGTGCACTGGGCGAGGCTGGCGTACGTCGACTGCGGGCGGCGCTCGTGCCGCACCTGGCTGAGGCGCAGGGCGGTGGTCGTCAGCCCGAAGCAGCGGTCGGCGTGCGGTGCGACGATGCGGGGCAGGCCGTCGGCGGGGAAGTCGTCGTCGGTGAGGGGGTAGTTCGCGACGAGCAGGCCGTAGTGCAGGGCGAGGTACATGGTCGTCGGGGTCTTGCCGCACCGCGAGGGCGCGACGATGATCACGTCCGCGGTGTCGAGCGCGCGTCCGCTCTGGCCGTCGTCGTGCTCGATCGCGAACTCGACCGCGCGCATGCGGGCGAAGTACCGCTCGAGGTCGCCGAGGCCGTGGTACTGCCCCGAGCGCTGCTCGGCCGGTGTCTCGAGGGCGGCCTCGAGCTCCGTGAGGTGGCCGGCGAGCAGGTCGATCACCACCGCGGCGGAACCGGCGATCTGAGCCCGGATGCCGGCATCCTTCACCGTGGCGAACACGATCGGCGCGGCCTCGGGCGTCGTGGCGCTCTGCAGCGCCGCGGTCACTCGCGACACCGGCGTGACGGTCCCGACGAAGGGGATCGTGTGCCGGTCGAAGTGGGCGGTGGGGAAGTTCGCGAGCAGCGCGCTTCCGAGGGTCTCGGCGGTGATCCCCGTGCTGTCGGACACGAAGAACACGGTCCGCGTGGCGGCGCTCAGCACGGTGTCCGCGGCGTCGTGGGGTGGGCCATGAGGCGACGCTAGAGAGATTTAGGAGGAATTTCCGCACTCCGGTACGACAAAAAAGTCGATTCTTTCCGTAGGCGTAATCACGCCGTCAGGATGCTGGTGATCTCGGACGCGTGAGCTCGTGCGCGCGCGGCGGCCGCAGGGCTCCCCGCATCCATCGCGTCCGCAAGTCGCGTCAGAGCACCCCGCAGGGCCTACGCTGCGCGCGCGATGAACCGGACCGATGGAGGACATCCCCTGCTCCGCACGAGGGTCTCAGAGGGCCGCCCGCTCGCCGGGAGCTCGCTTCGCGGAGCCGCCGATGGTTTCGTTCGTGCGCTCATAAGCGCACCAATCGCATTTCCCCCGAAGCGTAGATCTGCTCGCGCTTCTCGACGGAACCGGAGGGTCGCCACGACCAGATCAGTTCGGAGAACCCGGAGATCGTCAGGGCGGCGTCGTCGATCGAGGTGCTCACATCGCCTCTGATGAGGATTCTGTTGTCGGTGTCGAGCGAGATCGACAACTCGTCGCCCTCGCCGATCACTGCGTCGAGCGTCGACATGTTGTCGTAGGGGCGCCCGGACCATCCGTCGGGCAGGACGAGGCCTACATGTGCCGACTCGTCGAAATGCGACCGGATGAGCGCGGCTGCGGCGGCGGGGGTCATGGATCCATTCTCCGTCGCCTGCCCGTCGGCTGCGGGTGCGATCACGACACGAAGGCCGCGTCGTCCGGTGGGATGGCTGACTCTGGCCGCCAGGTCGCATGTGAACACGCCGGAGAACAGGGCGCTCTCCAGCGGCGAAAGGAAGAACGGCGGCGACAGAGCCCCGCGTGCCGGGCCCTCAGATGAGGCGGGTGAGGGAGTCGTAGACGGCGTCTCTTAGCTCGTCGATTCTGCGGTTGTTCTCGACGTCGGGGCCGTCGCCATCCATCACGACGAGGTCGGTGAACGAGTTCATCCCTCCGAAGACCGCCAGGCCGCGGGCGGCTGCCTTGAGAACCTCTTCCGAGCCGCCGGAGTGAACGAGGTCACCGATCACAGCGTCGAAGAACGTCGCGTACCGGTCTTCGCCGACTGTTCTCAGCACCTCGGTAAGTGCCGTGAGATGTGCGACCGCGCGCTCCACCAGTCCCGTCGTCATCGAGGTGCTCCTCATCTCTCCTGCAGGGGCCGAGCGGCCTCCGGGATCGGGAGGTCGGGGCGGTACTGCCGGAAGTATTCGATGAGCTGTGGGTAGCCGAGCATGATGCCGGTGGCGTAGAACCGGGTCTTCGATCCGGTCTTGCCGAGGATGCCGCCGTAGTTGCTCGTGATGTGCGGGGCGAGGGCGGTGAGCTCGGCGAGGGGGATCTCGCGGGGTGCCGCGATCATCGGGAAGGACCAGATGGTGTCGGGGGTCACTTCGAGCCGCAGGCGGTGCATGCCCTTGGCGAGAAGGATCAACAGGATGCCGCCGACGACAGTGGCAACGCCGGCGATCCTCATCGCTGGCGGTGATGCCGGACGGGTGAAGGCGACCAACGCGATGACGGCTCCCAGCGCGACGACGGCGATGCCGACGGTGCGGATGAGCACGCGTTGCCAGCGTCGGGTGGAGACGACGAAGAGGACGTTGGCCTTGGTGGCCTTGTAGGTCGCGGTCGATGGGGAGCGGCGGATGCCGGCTGACACGGCGAGTGTGACGATGACCATCGCGGCGACGGCGACTCCGACACTCACGGCCGTGGTGGAGAAGTTCATGGCTCAGCCTTTCATGCACTCGATCGTGGCGTCGGTCAGCTCACGGGCTCATACGACTGGGCCTCGGGAAGCCCGTTCGGGAGGAGTCTGATCAGGAAAGCGGATACCCAACCAATCTGGAAGTCGTAGGTACCTGGCACGAAGTCAGCGGCGATTTCAGTGTTGTTGTCGAAGGTCACGCCGTTCTGAAGGGCGATGTCACCGCAGTCGCTCGTGTGCAGAAGCACGCTGGGCAGCGTGGTCGACCCCTTGAACGTTCCTGATGATTCATGAGGCTCCGCCGATGTCACGTCGCACTGCCATGTCGTGAGCGCGTTCCGCTCCAGCGATGGGGCGACGAAGAGGAAGAAGACGACGACTCCCACCATGAGGAGGAAGATCGAGCCGGCAACCCTGAACTTCACGGAAGATTTGCGCCTCGGGGTCGTCATCTCGGCGCCCATCTTCCTGAGACGGGTCCGTCCCCGCCGGTCGCGAGGCCCTGGAGCAGACCACTGACGATGTCCGTCGACCTCACGAGGGGGTCGGTGATCGACACCAGGCGCCCGCGGTCGTCGTACGCGTAGCGGTTGACCCCACCGATGCCGTTCGTGGCGGCGACGAGTTGGCCGGCTGCGTCGTACGCGAAGCGACGGATGCCGTATCGGGCGTCTTGCGAGAACGTCAGGCGCCCCGCGAGGTCGTAACCCAGACGTGTGACGCCGACGCCGGGGGTGTCGAGACGGACCACGCGCCCGACCTCGTCGTACACGGTCTCGGTGCGCTCGCCGGTCGGCAGGACACGGGCGACGACGCGCGAGTCGGCGTCATGATCGAGCATCGTACGCGTCGATGGCCGCGACGCGTTTCTCAACCGAAGATTTCTTTGCTGCGTTTGCGCTGGACGCCTATGAGGCCTTTCTCGGTTTGCGGCCATTCGTCGGGACCAAATCTTCTCGAGGTCTAGGAACAGCTGGTCTTGATCAGTGATGAACCGGAATTGGACTCCACTCGAGATAACCACGACGATCGAGTCGCCTCCGTTCACCGCGGCCTGTCTTCATTTGGTTGGTTACTAGCGAAGGTCCCAAGACGGTTGGATGTCCTGGGCGTACTTGGGGTAGTCAGCCACTTGATTCATCTCCATCGCGTAGTAATCACTGTGTGGAAGAGGTGCGACGCCCGGTGGGCGCAGTGCGGGGTCCGGAGCGCCAATGTCAATCAGAGTTTTACCTTGGTTCATCTGATAGTTGATCCACTTCTCATTGACCCAGACGTTCAGCGTCTGATTGCGCTCGTTCCCGAGCAGCTGTTTGCTGAAGTCGAAAACCCTCGGCGGGAGTGGTTCGTAGTATCCGTTTCGAGAGTCGCGTCGTAGTCGTCAACGGGGCGGCGAACGAACGGGTATGCCACCCGTCGTCGTCGATCACTACTCGTCTAGCACTGACAGGGATGGGTAGGAGACCCAGCGCGGGTCGCCTGCGAGGGCTAGCTTCGTGGCAATGGCGAGACACTGCTGGAAATCAGTGCTACGTCCTCCACCGCACATTTCAGATAGTTCTTCGAGAGTCACGATGCGATGCCCGGGTTTCGCCTCTCTCACCTCGTATCGGCGAGATCGAAAGCGCTCAGGCAACCAGGCGGGACCAATCCCGGCTGTGCGCCGAAATCTCACGGATGTGTACATCTCACGCTCCTAATGAAGGTCCCACGACGGCTGCGGGTCTTGGGAATAACCGCCATACCCGGATACGCGATCGAGTTCCATTGAGTAGTAGTCGCTGTGGCCCAACGGATCGACCCCGGGCGGGCGCAGCGCCGGCTCGGGACTTCCGATGTCGACCAGTCCCTTGCCCTGCATCATTTGGTAGTCGATCCATTTCTTGTTCACCCAAACGTTGACCTTCGTGTTCAGGTCGGGACCGAGGATATCCTCACCCACGTTGTATACCGGCTTTGGAAGTGCCTTGTAATACCCGTACCCGTGGTGGATGGCGTATGGCTCGACGCGGTACTCCATGGACCGTCCCATGGCCATGACGTCAGCCGACGGGTTATGCGTGATGAGCCCCATGAGTTTGTCACTCACGGCGTGACCCGCGGCGCCTCCAGCGCCGCCGAGCACGGTTCCTGCCAGCGCCCCGCTTCCGGCGGCTCCAAGTGCTCCCGTCACCGTGTGGGGACCAGGGCCGGAGAGGTAGGTGTACGTGTTCATCACGCCGCCGCTGACACCACCTGACGCAGCCCCGGCGGTGATGGCCGCCTTCGCGCCGGTCAATCCGGCGCGAGCGGCGACGCCCGCGCCCCCGAACGCGCCGAGCGCGCCACTGAGCGCGACCTCGCCCCAGTTGACCTCTCCCGTGGTCGCCTTCTGGATGATCGTGTCGGCGCCGGCGCCGATCAGCATGGCCCCCACCGGGCCGCCGACGCCAGTGGCCATCATGACGCCGCCGGCGATGACCATGGCGCCGCCGGCGACGTATTCCCAGTTGTCGTTCCACCATTCGCCGATGGCGTTGCCGGCGGTGGCGAGGGCGCCTTGGTGGGCGTTGGCGTAGGCGGTGAGTTGTTCGTCGGTGACGGGTTGGAGGCCGAGGGGGTCGGTGGCGTGGAGGGGGTCGTTGCCGGCGAAGGAGTAGGGGTTCGCTGACCAGGCGGCGCCGGCGGGGGCGGTGATGGGGTCGGTGCTGAGGAATCCGCGGGTGGTGGGGTCGTAGGCGCGGGCGCCCATCCACTCCAGCCCCGCGACCTCGAGCCCCCCGCCGGGGCTGATCCCGACGGCTCCTCCGCCGAGGGCGTTGGCGGTGGTGAGCGCGGCCCAGGGGTCGTCGGTGGTGGTGGTGCGGGTGCCGCGCCATCCTCCGGTGCTCCAGGTGTCGCCGATACCGGTGATCGCACCGGGGGCGTGGAACACGTCGGTGTTCCCGACCGTGAGGGGGGTGGCGGTGTAGGAGCCGGCATCCCAGGTCAGGGGGATGCCGTCGACCTCGGCGAGTTCGCCGAGGGCGTTCACGCGCAGGTCGGTGCGACGCTCTCCGTCGGGGGTGTGCTGGGTGATGGCGCGGATCCACCCGCGGTCATCCCACGCGTACTCCGTCGCCCCGGTGGGGGCGGTTTCGCGGGTGCGGCGTCCCTGCCCGTCGTAGGCGTAGGTCGTGTCCCCGTCGGGTGCGGTGAGGGTGAGGAGTTGCCCGGCGGTGTCGTACGCGAACACCCGCTCCACGTCATCTTGGGTTTCGCGGACGAGGCGGCCGGCGGTGTCGTACTCCCAGGCGTTGGTGTGCGTGTCGCTGACGGCGGTGAGGAGTTGCCCGGCGTCGTCATGGGTGAACCGGGTGGTGCCCTCGGACCCGTCGACGGCGGTGATGCGGCCCTCGTCGTCACGGGTGATGCGGGTGAGGGTGGCGCCGTCGGCGTCGGTGCGGGTGTGCGCGACGGGGAACCCGTCCTGGTATTCCCAGGTCTGCAGGCTGTCGCCGGCGCGGGCTTGGAGGATCCGCCCGAACGCATCCCGCGTGTAGTGCACCGCGCCGAGGCGGGAGTGGTCGATGCGGGTCAGGTGCCCGGCGGCATCCCTCGTGTACTCGACCGTCACCCCGTCGGGGGTGGTGAGGCGGGTGCGGGCGCCGTCGGCGTCGTACTCCCACCGCGTCGAACGCTGCCCGGTGGGGCCGTGCGTGGTGCGTTCGGCGAGACGGTCCAGGCGCGTGAATCGGAGGGTGTGCGTGGTGGGTTCGGCGGTGGTGTGGTCGATGATCGTCGCCGTGCGGGCCCGCGCGTCGCGACGGATCTCCGTCACCACCCGCCCGTTGACGGTGAGCCCGGATTCGAGGCCGGCGTCGTCGTACGACCACTCCGTCACCGTCCCGTCGGGACTGGTCTGCCGCACCTGCCGCCCCGCCGCGTCGTAGTCCGCGGTGGTGACCCGACCGAGCGGGTCGGTCTGCGAGGAGACCTTGTCCAACGGCGTGTAGGTGCGGGTGGTGACCCCACCGGCGGGGTCGGTGATCGACACCACCCGGCCCCGCTCGTCGTACGCGTAGCGGGTGACGCCGCCGATGCCGTTGGTGGCGGTGACGAGTTGGCCGGCGGGGTCGTAGGAGAAGCGACGGATGCCGAACCGCGCATCCTGCGCGAAGATCGGGCGCCCCACCTTGTCATAGCCGAATCGGGCAACACCCGCGCCGGGCACGTACTCGCGTACCACCCGTCCAGCCAGGTCGTACTCGATCTCGGAACGCTCTCCCGTGGGGAGGACGCGGGCGATCACGCGGGAGTCGGCGTCGTACTCCAACGCCGTTCGAGCCCCCGTCGGGTCGACGGCGGCAACCGGGCGCCCGCACGAGTCGTACTCATACCGGGTCGTGCGACCGGCCGGGGTCGTGATGGCGGTGACGCGGCCGGCGCGATCGCGTTCGAGGCGTGTGAGGCCGCCATCCGCGTTCAGCACCTCCACCGGACGACCACAGGCGTCGTAGGTGATCAGCGACGCGTCGCCCGCGGCATCCTGGATCTTCTCCGGACGACCGTAGCTGTCGTACCGGACCGAGGTCTCCTCGAATGCGGTCTGCACCGTCATGGTCGTGTCTGAGCGGGACGCCTCCGCCGACACACCGGTCGGATCCGTCGTCCGCGCCAGCTCGCCGACGGCGTCGTACTCGCGAGTCCAGACCCCGCCGGCGGGGTCGGTGATCTCGCGAAGCCGGGAGAGCGCGTCGTGCGTGAAGCCCCAGGCGGCGCCGTCGGGGAGGGTGACGCCGGTGACGTTGCCGAAGGCGTCGAACGATCGGTAGATGCGACGCCCGAGCGGGTCGGTCGTGCCGGTCAGGCTCCCGTGGGGGCCGTATTCCAGCTCCGTGCGCGCACCCAGCGGATCGATGACCGCGGTCACGACCCCGCCGGCACCGTATTCGTACCGCCAAACGGAACCGTCCGGACCCTCCCGCGAGGCGAGGCTTCCCGCGTCGGTGTAGACGTACCGCGTGACCGCGCCGAGGGGGGTGATGGCCTGCGTCACTCGACCGGATCCGTCGCGGACGAGCTTCGCGACCGCCCCGTCCGCGTTTCGCGTCGCGACCAATTCGCCGTGCGCGTCGTAGTCGAAGCGGACCACGACGCCCTCGGGGTCTTCGACGCGGCGCAGCAGCCCGGCCGCCCAGTCGAGTTCGGTGACACCCCCACCGGGATCAGTCACCCGCGACGGGTTGCGCTCGAGGTCGTTGGGGTAGTCGTAGGTGACGACACCGCCGTCCGCGGTGACGACGGTGGTGACGCGGTCGTGGTCGTCGTAGCCGTAGGTGATGTCGGCGCCGTCGGGGGTGACGGTGCGGGTCTTCCGGCCGCGGGTGTCGTACGCGTGGACGGTGATGCGCCCCTCGCGGTCGGTGACCGAGACGAGGTTCCCGGACGGGTCGTACGCCATCGACTGGCGGTTGCCGTCCGTGTCGATGATCCCGACGAGGCGGCCCTTGCGGTCGGCGATCCACGTGTTCGCGTTCGACCCGTCCGCATCGGCGACCTCGGTCACACGCCCGGAAAGGTACGTGAAGCGGGTGTGACGCCCGAACTCCGTGGTCTGCTCCCGCACCCGACCCTGCACGTCGTACACGTTCGTGCACTCGATCACACCGGTCGCCGCAGTGACCTGGTCGATCAAGTCGTCGTCGTTCCACCGGTAGGTGCGGGTGCCGCCCGGACCCGTCACGGCGCTCAGGCGACGCTCGTCGTCGTACAGGTATTCGACCCGGCGGCCGTCGGAGGAGGTGACGGATGCCACGCGCGCGTCGACGTACTCGATGTCGACGCGGCGATCACGGGAGTGCTCCAACGCGACGATGGCGCCCGCGGCATCCCGCACCACCGACACCACGTTCCCCGCCCCGGCGCCGGCGCCGAGCCAGTCGCCACCGGTGGTGAACGCCCACCACCCGCCGGCGTTGTCGGTGACCAGCAGCCCGTCGGGGGCGTCGAGGCCCCGGGCGCGGAGGTCGGCGGACGGCACGCGCGCCAGCCAGTAGTTCTCCCCCGTGCCGCGCGCCCACTCGCGCCCGTCACGACCGAAGACGATCTGCCGCCCGTCCGCCATCACGAATCGCGCGTCGTCGTCCGACAGCAGCAGGGTGATGTCGAGGATCGAGGACCACCCGAGACCGAACACCCCGCCCCCGTCGTCCAACGAGTTGTACATCCGCGTCAGCGACAAAAGGGCCGTCGCGGCGGGGAACGGGAGGTCGTTCTCAGGCTCGAGGAAGTTGCCAGTGGCAGAGTTGACCGGGTCGTTCACGAACCCCGTCGTCGGGGCCCCACCCCACGCGGTCGGAGGATCGATCACCAGATCCTGCCGGGTCGCGGACACCCCCGCCGCCGCCAGAGACGCCGCCAACGCGGCATCCGACACCGTCCCGATCCCCCCGTTGGTCCCGGCATCCTCGAACGCCTGCGCGATCGTGTTGGCCCACGCCGAATCATTCGCATTCGCCGCCAACCACGCCTGGAAGCCCCGCACCACGGGGGTCACGTCGATCCCGCCGAAGTCGCAGGTCGACATGAAGTCGCTGGTCCACTCCGAGAGTCGACCCGGGTGCGCCGACAGTCCCGCATCCAACTCCGCGTTGCCGGTGGCGAACGAGCGGAGGTTCTCCGGTCGCGCCGAGGACGTGCCCCCGCCGCCGCCGCCACTGCCCGGCGCCGGCGTCTGCCGCACCGAGGGCGTCAGAGCCGTGGACTGGAACACGGGCGGGCTGATCTCGCCCGCGGTGGGCGGCGGCTCCTCGCCGAAGATGTCGTCCCAGGTGGCATCCAGCCAGTTCGACCGACGTGCCTCGACACGGTCACGCCACTCCCGCGCCCGCTGTCGGCGAGCGTTCTCCTCGCGCGCCGCGTCGCTCAAGCGCCCCATGAACGACGCGATGTCGCGCAGCCGGTAGACCAGCTCACGGGCATCGCCCGCGGCGATGTCGGCGTTCGCATTGAAGAGCTCGGAGAAGTACCCCGAGAAGTCCGTCCGCGCGGTCGCGGCGTACGAGATCCGTGAGGCTGTCTGATCCTCGATGGAGTTCGCGGCCGCGTTCGCGGCGGACACGACGGCATCCGCCGCCGCGAAGTCGTACGTCAGATCGGGTGCCCCATACACCTCGAGATCGACATTGGTCATCCGAAACCCCCCATAGACGACGTGCGGCCACCCACCAACCGCTCATGGCGTCAGAAAGAATAGCTCCCGGGTCTGTGGCGAGCGGAAGACTTGCTTTTGGGTGTCGTCTGCGCCTAGGAAAAGCCACCTCGGCTGGGGATTGTCGATGAGGCCGACGGCACCCAGGCTCCCCGGAGGTCGGCGGCTCCCCGAGGAATAGACTGGATGCCATCGACACCGTTCTTCCGGGATCTTCCGTGGCCACTTCCTCTTCTGCGCGCGCCTTCGACGTGCGTCACCTGCAGCTCGCGCGCGCCCTTTTCGCCGCCATCGCCGCAGCGATGGTCACGTTCTCGTCGGATCACTCCGCGCCCGTCGGCCTCGCTGTCTTCAGCGGCTTCGCCCTCGCCACCGCGCTCGTCTTCGCGCTCTCGGCCTGGCTCGTCTTCCCCCGCGGGCAGCGCGCGACGGTCATCCTGCTCGCGGTCGTCTCGGCGGCGGCGGGCATGGCGGCGAGCGTGCCGTCGTGGCGCGAGACCGGCTTCTTCTTCGGCATCGTCATCTCGTGGGCCGTCGTCAGCGGCCTGATCGAGGTCATCGCCGCGGTGCGCGACCGCCGAGCCGGTCGCACGGCCACCGCCCCGCGCGACGGCCTGCTGATCGGCATCCTGACGCTCGTCCTCGCCGTCGTCCTTCTGATCACCAGCCCGCAGTACTCGCTCGGCTACGCCATCGAGGGCGCGGGCTCGTTCACCCTGACCGGGATCGTCATCGCCGTAGGCCTCTTCGGGGGCTACGCGGCGGTCGTCGCGGTCTTCCTGGCGATCGCGGGGTTCTCGCCCCGCCGCCCCGAGCCGATTCCGGCCGCACCCACCGAGGAGGCCGTGTCGTGACAGACAAGCCCGCCGAAAAGCCGACCCGCCGCGACCTCATGAAGCCGATTCAGCTTCTGGGGCTCGCTTTCGGCGCTGCCCTGTTCGCCGGCTTCACCACGCTGATGTCGATGGGCTTCTTCCAGACGCGCCCCGCCGATGAGATCCAGCGCGCCCTGGTCGTCGGACTCGTCGCGGCCGGCGTGACGTTCATCGTCGTGCTCATCACCGTCGCGCTCCTCCTGCTCGTCGTCGATCCCGCGAAGGTCACCACGACCGTCGACCGGCCGTTGCTCCTGCCCCACGACGCTCCGGATGCCGCCGCCCCCGAAGCCGCGGGCACCCCCGAGGCTCCGCGCGCCGACGACGGCCCCGAGAAGCCCCGCGCCTGAGCCCCGCGCGTCAGGCGCGCCGCGGGTCGATCATCGTCATGCCCGCCGGTGAGGCCGTGTCCATCGCCGGAAGCAGGGTCGCGGCCTCGCCCAGCCCGATCACGCGCTCGACGAGGTCGTGCGGGCGCAGGGCTCCACTCTCGATGAGAGAGAGCATCTCGGGGTAGTCGACCGCGGCCATGCCGTGGCTGCCGAGAAGGTCGAGCTCCCACGCGATCACGCGCGCCATGGGCATGGCCGTCATCCCGTCGGCGGTGGGCAGCAGCCCGATCTGCACGTGACGCCCCCGTCGGCGCAGGCTCAGGACGGCGTCGCGCGCGGTCTGCGCACTCCCGACCGCGTCGACGGACACCTGACTGCCCCCTCCCGTGAGCTCGTGCACGGCGGCGGGGATGTCGGACCCGTCGGCGAGGAGGGTGTGCTCCGCGCCCAGGCGACGAGCGGCGTCGAGGGCGGCCGGGGTCCGGTCGACCACGATCACCCGCGCCCCGAGAGCCACCCCGATCATGACGGCGCTGAGGCCGACGCCGCCCGCACCGACGACGGTGACCCATTCGCCGGCCTGGACGCGCGCGCGGCCGGTGAGGGCGCGATAGGCGGTGGCGAAGCGGCATCCGAGGGCCGCGGCCGCCTCGAACGAGACGCCGTCGGGAATGCGGACGACGTTCGTGTCGGCCGCGCGGAGGACGACGCGCTCGGCGAACGACCCCCACTGCGTGAATCCGGGCTGCTGCTGGTCCGGGCACACCTGCGCGTTACCGCCCAGGCACCACTCGCATGCCCCGCAGCCCATCACGAACGGCACCGTGACACGATCGCCGACGTTCCAGCGCTGCACGCCGGCGCCCACCTCGACGACGACACCCGCCAGCTCGTGGCCCGGCACGTGGGGGAGCGCGACGTCATCGTGACCGACCCACGCGTGCCAGTCGCTCTTGCAGAGTCCGGTCGCGTGCACCTCGACCACGACCCCGCCGTCGGGGGCGGCCGGGGCCTCGACCTCGCGCACCTCGAGAGGGGCGGCCAGGGCGTCCATGATCATCGCGCGCATGGCATCCATTCTCCCGCGCGCCGTGCTGCCCGCCGCGTCACTCCATCCAGAGGACGATGCCCCGCTGCCCGGTCAGCACCGAGGCGACACCCGCGCGCACGGCTGCGGCCGCGCGGGCGGGGGTGAACGAGGCCGGGTCGTAGGCGGATGCCGTGCCGAGGCCCTCGCCGCGGTACGCCGCTCCGGTCCAGTCGACCGCCGTGACGTTCTCGGTCGGCTCCGCCAGCTCGGCACCGACGACGAGGAATTGCCGATCGAGGTGACTCGCGGTCACCGTGGCCAGGGGGTCGACGAGGGCGTCGCCCGCGCTGATGATGAGGTCCGGATTCATCTGCATCGCGGCGACGATCCCGTCGATCATGTCGTCGTCCGCATGCACGACCTCCAGATCAGCCCGAGTCTCGGTCGCCCACTCCTGCACCGCCCGAACGATCACGGCCGTCGGTGCGTCGTCTCCGACGGTCAGGAGCACCACCCGATAGCCCTCGGGAGCGCCCACCCCGTCCCACGATCCGGGAGGCGGGGTGTGGGTCGACTCCGGAGGGGGAGGCGTGGCCGGGAAGAACCCCGCGCCGGGCGACCCGACGGGCGAAGGATCGGCCCGCATCTCGCTCCATCCCGGGGCCGTGGAACAGCCGGTCAGGAGGGTCAGGGCGACGATCGTCGCCACCGTGGTCGTCATCCGCCTCACCGTCTCACTGTGCGCGCGCCGTGCGCGATGCGGGTGGCGCGCGGGAGAACGGCGGGCACACGTTTCGTTTCCGTTCTCTCCGCCGCGTCCCGCCGTTCAGCACCGCGGAGCACCCTCGTCGCGGAAAGGTCTTCATGTCTTCAGTGGTCCGGCGCGCGGTGCGCGTCTCTCTCTTCTTCGTCGGCCTGATCGCGCTGCTCGCCTCGGCGACGCCGGCGGCGGCGCACGGCATCCTGTCGGTGGTCTACGCCGACCTGTCCAGCGGCGGTCCGGGTGTCGTGCACACGAAGCTGCAGGTCGAGTACGACCTCTTCGTCGTCTCCGCGGCGGACGCGGCGCAGGACGACCCGCTCTATCGCGCGGGAATGGATGCCTTCACCGCCGGGGACAGCGATCAGCAGATCGCCGTCCTCCAGGCGCACCGCCCCGCCGTGTCGTCGTACGTGACCGAGCGCTTCCGCATCGACGCCGGGGGACAGGCGTGCATCCCCACGCTCGCGGATGACATCGCGATGACGACGCAGGACGGCGTGCCGTACGCCGTGCTCGAGCTGGACGACACCTGCCCGCCGTCCGAGAACGGGCACGAGGTCGTCTCCACGCTCTTCCCCGACAGTGAGGGCTTCGTCACCGACACCAAGACGATCCTCACCTACGCCCTCGACCTGCACGAGGGGAGCACGGTCCTGGATGCCGAGCACCCGTCGTTCACGACGGCTCAGTCGCCGCTCGAGCGCTTCTGGGAGTTCTTCCGGCTCGGCGCCGAGCACCTGCTGACCGGGATCGACCACATCCTGTTCCTCCTCGCCCTGATCGTCGGCTCGCGACGGCTGCGCGAGGTCGTGATCGCCGCCACGACCTTCACCCTGGCCCACTCGGTGACGTTCATCCTCGCGGCGACCGGGGTCGTCGCCGCTCCGCCCGAGCTCGTCGAGCCCACTATCGCGCTCTCGATCGCGGTGGTCGGCGCGTGGTACCTGTGGCGGCTGTGGCGTGGCGGCAAGGTCGATCAAGACCTGTCGCACGCTCACGGGTTCCTCCGCCTCGATCGAGCGGGCTGGCTGCGGGTGGGGGTCGTCTTCCTCTTCGGCCTCGTGCACGGACTGGGCTTCGCCTCGGCGCTGGGCATCGACGAGCCGTGGTCATGGACGCTGCTCTGGTCGCTGCTGGTGTTCAACGTCGGCATCGAGGCGGTGCAGATCGGCATCATCGTCGTGGCCTTCCCGTTGCTCGTGCTGCTGCGACGTCGGTCGCCCCGGATCGGGATGTGGGCGAGCGGCCTGCTCGCGATCGTCGTCACGGTGGCCGGACTCGTGTGGTTCGTGCAGCGCATCCTCGGTATCGAGTGACGAGCGTTGACGGACTCGATAGGTGCACTGAGTCAACCATTCATCCGCTGGTCACCAGGCGAGCGGAGCGTGGGGGAGCCCGCCGATCGCGGGCGCCTCACCTAGAGAAACGGACAGTCATGCTCCCTTTCGCATCGACGTCGCACGGGACGCGCACGCGTCCCCGCGCCACGTGGATCGCAACGGCCGTCGTCGGCGTCTCGCTCGTGCTCTCGGGCACGGCGGTGGCATCGGCCGCGCAGGCCGACTCCCCGGCGACCCTCTCCGGCGTCATCCTCGGCGTCGGGGCCGACGAAGCACAGCGCATCGTCACCTGGTACTCCTCGGCCGACACCGCGCAGTCGGTGCAGGTCGCCCCGACCTCGACCCTCGTGAACGGCGAGTTCCCCGCGTCGGCCACGACGTTCTCGGCATCCGGGACCGCCAACATCGCCACGAGCGGCGGGTACAACCGCCACGCCACGATCACGGGCCTCGCCGAGAACACCGGGTACTCGTACCGCGTGGGCTCGGACGGCAACTGGTCGTCGACCTACGCGTTCAAGACGCAGTCCTTCGAGGGCGACTACGACTTCCTCTTCTTCGGGGACCCGCAGATCGGGTCGTCGGGTGACGTCGCGAAGGATCAGGCGGGGTGGCAGGACACCACGAAGGTCGCCCTCAGCGCCAACCCGAACGCCGAGCTGCTCGTCTCGGGCGGCGACCAGGTCGACTCGGCCAACAAGGAAGACCAGTGGAGCGCCTTCCTCGCTCCCGACGAGCTGCGCCAGTACCCCTGGGTCGCCACGATCGGCAACCACGACGTGGGCGGCAAGGCCTACGAGCAGCACCTCTACACCCCGAACACCGACCGTTCCGGCGCCTACTACCGCAAGGGCGCCTCGAGCACGGGTACCGAGTCGGGCGGTGATTACTGGTTCATCTACAAGGACACGCTGTTCATCGACCTCAACAGCAACAGCTACGCCACCTCGCAGGGCGGCGGCGGTGACGATGCCCACGTGGCGTACGTCACGGACGTCGTCAACAAGCACGGCGCCGAGGCGAAGTACACGGTGCTCGTCTACCACCACGCGATCTACTCACCGGCGGATCACGCGAAGGACGCCGACAACAAGGTCCGCCGCGTCGACTTCCCGACCGCGTTCTCGAAGCTCGGCGTCGACCTGGTGCTCCAGGGCCACGACCACAGCTACTCGCGCTCGTACGAGATCAAGAACGGCGCGAAGGCCAAGGCCGACGAGAAGCCCGGTCAGGACGAGGTCTTCGAGGGCCCCGGCGGCGTCGTGTACGTCACCGCGAACTCGGCATCCGGATCCAAGTACTACGACATCACCGCGCCGGACAACAGCGGCACGAGCGGTGCGGGCAACGGCGCCGACCCGTTGAACCCGAACAACTACTGGTACAACTCGGTCGAGAACCAGGAGCACGTGCGCACCTACGTGAAGGTCCAGGTGAAGAAGGACCAGCTCGTCGTGCAGAACATCCGCTCCGGCGACTGCTCGGCCCCGAACGCCGCCGTGGAGCTCAACCGCGTCGTGTGGTGCGGTCCCGAGAACGGCACCAAGCCGGCCGAGGCCGTCGGGTCGATCCAGGACGAGGTGACCATCCACCCCAACCACGGTGACGGCCAGGACATCCAGGTCGACGTCCCCTCGGGTGCGCCGGGCGAGTTCGGCTGGACCATCAACGGGCACAACGGTCTGGTCGACCTCGGCACCGCCCAGGAGAAGAACCTCCAGTACTTCGAGGCCACCGGGCAGATCAACCCGATCTCCGTGTCCGACACGCGTCGCAGCAAGGCCGCCTGGTCGGTCTCGGCGTCGGTCGGGAACTTCACCGACGGGGCCAAGACCTTCGAGGGCAAATACCTCGGGTGGACGCCGAAGGTCGTCACCCCGGGTGCCGGTGCCGTCGCGGGCGCGCCCGTGGGATCCGGATACGACGGCGGCGACGGCCTGTCGACGTCGCGGGTGCTCGGCTCGGCAGCCATGGGCCACGACCGTGGCACCGGCGTCGTGGGAGCCGACCTCGACCTCAAGATGCCCAACTCGATCGACAAGGGGAGCTACCGCGCGACCCTGACCCTCACCGCGCTGGCCGGCTGACCAGCGAACCGGGCCGGCGGGGAGTGCGCTCCCCGCCGGCCCTTCTCGAAGGACCCCCTCATGAACAGAACTTCCCGTCCCCTCGCGCTGTCCCTGGTGACGCTCGTCGTGGCCGCCATCCCCCTGGTCAGCGCCCCCGCCGCGTTCGCGACGACAGACGACGTCACCTGGACCGTGCGCACCGCGTCGAACGAGCTCGGTGCCGACCGCACGAACTTCTCGTACGCGTTGAACCCCGGTGCCCACCTCGACGACGGTCTCGTCGTCGCCAACCGCGGCACCGAGGCGGTCGAGCTCGATGTCTACGCCGCCGACGGCTACACCACCTCGACGGGAGCCGTCGACCTGCGTCTCGCCGCCGAGGAGCCGGTGGGCGTGGGCAAGTGGATCGTCGTTCCGCAGCACCACGTGTCGGTGCCCGCCGGGCAGACCGTCGAGGTGCCGTTCACGATCGACGTCCCCGCCGATGCCACCCCCGGCGACTACGCCGGCGGCGTCGTGACCTCGCTCACCGTGGCCGATCAGACGGCGAACGTCAACGTCGACCGGCGTCTCGGCATCCGTGCCGGTATCCGCGTGGGCGGCGATCTCGCCCCGGCGCTCGCGGTCGACGATCTGCGGGTCGACTGGGACGGCGGCGCCGTGCCGTTCCTCTTCGGCGACGCCACCGTGCACTATCGCCTGCACAACGCCGGCAACGTCTCGTTGACGGCGGAGGAGACGGATGCCGTCAGCGGGCCCTTCGGCATCGCCCGGGCCGACACCGCCCCCGCCGATGCCGCGCCGGTGCTGCTGCCGGGCGAATCCTGGGAGCGCGACGTGTCGGTGCCGGCCGTCGCAGCGCTCGGGGTGCTCATCGCCTCGGTGTCGGCGACCCCTGTCGTCACCGACGCGGCCGGTTCGACCGCGACGCTCGACGCCGTCACCGCGTCGACATTCGGCTGGGCGGTCCCGTGGCCGCTCCTGCTCCTCATCGCGCTGGTCGTCGCCGCCGCTGTGTTCGGCCCCCGCCTGCTGCGCGATCGCCGTCGCCGTCGGCAGCAGGCCGAGGACGATCGGGTGGCTGCCGCCGTGCAGCGCACGCTCGCCGAGCAGGAGCGGGAGCGGGCGCTCGTCGACTGAGTCGGGGTGCGGGTTCAGCCGATCAGGATGCGCGAACGTCCGCCCACGTGCACGGCTGCGGCCGGAACTCCGTACACGCGCGTCACCCGGTCCGCGGTCAGAGCCTCGTGAGGGGGCGCATCGGCGAGGACCCGGCCACGATCGAGGACGACCACGCGCGTGCAGTACGCCGCGGCGAGGTCGAGGTCGTGCAGCGTCAGCACCGCCGTCGTGCGGGTGTCGCGGAGGTGGGCCAGCAGCGCGTGCTGGTGCCGGAGGTCGAGGTGGTTCGTCGGCTCGTCCAACAGCAGCAGGTCGGCTCGCTGAGCGAACGCGCGGGCAAGGAGCACCCGCCGACGCTCGCCGCCGGAGAGGGCATCGAGCGTGCGGTCGAGCAGAGGACCGAGCTCCCACCGCGTCGCCACCTCGTCGACGACGGCGTGATCGCCCTCGTCGTAACGGTGCCAGTCGCCGCGGCCCGCGGCGCGTCCGAGCAGCAGCACGTCGCGGGCCCGGTACGGCAGGTCGGTGTGCTCGTCCTGCGCCACGAAGGCGATGTGGCGGGCGCGGTCGCGGTCGGACAGGCGGGACAGGTCGAGGCCGTTCAGTCGCACCTGGCCCTGGGCCGGACGAACGAGTCCCGCGAGCGCGCGGAGCAGCGACGTCTTGCCCGCGCCGTTCGGGCCGACGACGGCCACGCGCTCGGCGGGGGCGACGGCGAGGGAGACGGCCTCGACGACCCGGCGACGGCCGTGGGCCACGGCCACATCCGTCGCGGCGAGAAGCGGGGCAGGCTGCGCTCCGACTGCCGGGGCGGGACGGCTGCGCCCCGCCCCGCCCCGCCCGCCCGGGTGGTCAGCCCGGTGTGTCTCACCCATCGGTCGCCGCGACGATCTGCTCCAGCCCCGACACCGCAGCCGGCGAGGGGCTCGACGTGTCGGCGCCGACCATGACGATCCGCCCGGCCTTCACGGCATCCAGGTCGGAGATCCCCGGCTCCGCGAGGAGCTTCTCCCGCGCCTGCTGCTCCGTCTCGCCGTACAGGCCGTAGGTGAGCACGATCCACGTCGGCTGAGCGGTGAGAAGGCTCTCGGCCGAGACGGTGAGGTAGGCGTCGCTCTGGTCGGCGTAGACGTTGCGCAGGCCGGCGCCGGTCAGCACCGCGGCAGGCATCCCGGCCCCGCCGTACGCCGAGAGGGGGTCCTCGGAGGAGAAGTGGTACACCCACGCGACGGACTCGCCCGTCGCGGTGCGCGACGCCGCGGCGACCCTCGCGTCGAGGGCGTCGGCGGTCGCGTCGGCCGTGGTCGAGGTGCCGAACACGGTGCCCAGGCGGCGCACGTCCGTGGTGATCGTGCCGAGGTCCACCGCCTCGGTGGCCGTGCTGGCGTCGTGCCCGCACTCGCCCTGCACGGTGAGCACCGGGATGCCGGCGGCCTTCACCTGCGCCGGGTCGGCCGTGAAGAGGCCGTAGCCGAACACGAGGTCGGGCGTGGCACCCACGATCGACTCCGTGGTCGGGTCGGCGGGGTCGAGGATCAGGTCGTCGGACGGCGGATTCGTGAGCGTGTCGGGCAGGGCGGCGCCGAACTCGGCGGTGCGCGCGGTGATGGCCGAGCTCGCCCCCGCCGCGTCGAGCAGTTCCACCGCGGCCGTGCCCACGGTGAGCACGCGCTCCGGGCGGTGGGTGATCTGCACGTCGTCTCCGCAGTCGGTGACGGTGACGGGGTAGGCCGCGCCCCCGCCGGCCTGCGGAGCCGTGGTGGCGGGGGCGGCGCACCCCGCCAGAGCGAGGGCGGCGGTCACGAGGGTCGCGGTCGCGAGGGTCGGACGGGAGAGCGAGGGCATCGGTTTCCTTTCGGGTGGGGTCACGCGTCACGGGTGCGGCGCGCGATGAGGAGGAGCAGCAGCGGAGTGCCGAGAAGGGCGGTGAGGATCCCGAGCGGGATCTCGCGCGGCGCGAGCACGGTGCGCGCGAGGGTGTCGGCGGCGACGAGCAGGATGCCGCCGAGCAGGGCGCTCGTCGGAACCAGCAGGCGATGCGTGGCCCCGACGAGACCACGGGCCAGGTGCGGCACGACGAGACCGACGAAACCGATCGACCCGCTCACCGCGACGGCGGCGGCGATCGCGACGGCGGTCACGATCGCGACGTCGCGACGCAGGCGGTCGGGATCGCTGCCGAGGCTGCGGGCGACGTCGTCACCGAGTCCGATGGCGTCCAGGCGGCGTCCCCACACCACGAGCACGCCCAGACTCGCGACGAGCGCCAGCGCGACGACGGGCAGATCTCCCCACGACGCCTGGCCGAGCGAGCCGAGCATCCAGAACGTGATCGCCCGGATGGCGTCGCGGTTGTCCGACAGCACGACGACGAGGTTGGTCACGGCCGACAGGGCGTAACCGACGGCGAGACCGGCGAGCACGAGCCGCCCCGACCCGAGCCGGCGGCGGGGTCCGACGAGCGCGAGCACGATGGCGAGGGCGAGCAGGGCGCCGAGGAACGCTGCGCCCGAGGTCGAGAGGGCGCCGGCCACGGCGCCGACCCCGAGGGCGATCGCGGCCGCGGCCCCGAGCGAGGCGCCCGAGGTGATGCCGAGCAGGTAGGGGTCGGCGAGATCGTTGCGCACGACGGCCTGCAGCGCGGCGCCGCTCAGCGCGAGGATCGCCCCGACGCAGAACCCCAGCAGGGCTCGAGGCGCGCGCAGCTGCCAGACGACGGTGTCGGCGAGTCGAGCGGCATCCGTTCCCGCGGGGTGGCCGGTCGCACCGCGTGCCAGGGCGTCGACGACGTCGGCGGGCGACAGCACGACCTGACCGACGCCGATGCCCGCGACGAGCACGAGCGGCACGGCGGCTCCGAGCAGGACGATCGCGAGCGTCGCCCGCGCCCGACGGCGAGGCGCGCGGGTCGTCGACTTGACGTCGCGGACGGGAGCTTCTACGGTCATGCCGTAATGATAACCATTCTCATTAAGGGGCGTTGACGTGGTTCACCTTCGCCTCCTTCGTCTGTGGCGCGGCCACCGCGCATCCCTCGCCGCGCTCGTGACCGTCGGTCTCGCGATCTCGCTCACGTGGGCCGCACAAGCCGTGCTGCTGTCGCAGCTCTTCGCCGCGTTGCTCGCCGGATCCTCGCTCGTCGACCCCGCGCTCCTCCCGGCGGTGGTGGCGCTCGGCGCCGTGCTCCTCGTGCGGCCGGCGCTCTCCCTGCTCCGGGCCGCCGTGGCGCACCGGGCGATGGATGCCGTGAAACGCGACCTGCGTTCTCGCGCTCTCGCGGCGCTGATCGAGCGGTCGGCTACGCGGCCGGGCGACGGCCGCAGCGGCGGCGACCAGGCGACCGTCGTCGACGGGGTGGAGAACCTCGACGCCTACCTGTCGTCCTACGTGCCGCAACTTGCCGTCACGGGAATCGTGTTCGTCGGCGTCGGCGCCGCCCTCGTGCTGGTCGATCCGCTCATCGGCGTCGTCGCCGTGCTGGCCGCCGCGGTGCTGCCGTTGGCCCCGCGCCTGTGGGACCGCGTCCTCGCGAAGCGCGGCAGCGATCACTGGGAGGCCTATCAGCAGCTGCACGCCGAGTTCGTGGACTCGATGCACGGCATGACGACGCTCGTCGCCTTCGGGCAGGAGCAGCGACGCGAGCGCGAGCTCGCGGCGGCATCCGACACGCTGCTGCGGCGGACGCTGCGCCAGCTCAGCGTCTCGCTCATCGAGTCGGGGCTGTCGCAGTTCGCCCTGCTCGCGGTGCCCGCACTCGTGCTCGTGCTCGTCGCGGTGCGCGGCGGGGAGCTCGGGGGCTTCGCCGTCTTCGCGGCGGTGCTGTTGTCGATCGAGCTCGTCCGGCCGCTGCGCGAGCTCTCGGCGGCGTGGCACGCGGGGTACCTCGGCACGTTCTCGGGCCCGCCGGTGCTCGATCTCGTGGCGTCTGACCGCCGGCGAAGGGACGCACCCGCGGTCGACCCGGCCGCGGTGGCATTGCCCCTCGTCGTCGAGGGCCTGCGGGCACGGCATCCGGGGGCGAAGACGGATGCCGTGTCCGAGGCGACCTTCCGCATCGACGAGGGTCTGACCGCGATCGTGGGTCCCACCGGGGCAGGGAAGTCGTCGATCGCGGCGGCGCTCGCCGGGGTGCTGCCCGCGGCGGCGGGGACCCTCGCGTTCGGGGGACACCGCGTCGAATCCGTCGAGGAGCTGCGCGTCCGCGTCGCCCTCGTCGCCCAGGACCCGGCGCTGTTCACCGACGACGTCCGCACGGAGATCCTCCTCGGCGTCGGGGAGCGCGACGTCGACGTCGCCGCCGTCGCGGCGCGCGCGGGCATCGGCACGGGTGAGACCGCGCTCTCGCTCGACACGGCCCTCGGCGATGGCGGGGGCGTGCTCTCGGGCGGGCAGCGTCAGCGCGTCGCGATCGCCCGCGGCGACGCTCAGCAGCGACGCGTGCTGGTGCTCGACGAGGCCACCTCCGCCCTCGATCCGGCATCGGAGGCGCGGCTCGTCGCCGCCCTGCGCGCCGCGCACCCGCGAGACGCGATCGTCGCGGTGACCCACCGTCTCGCCGTCGCCGAGGCAGCCGACCGCGTCATCGTCGTCGACGGCGGTCGCGTGGTCGAAAGCGGTGATCCCGGTGCTCTCCGTGCGCACGGAGGCGCGTACGCCCGGCTGCTCGCGGCGGAGCGGCGGTCGGACGACGGTCCCCCGCACGGAGTCGACGAGACGGATGCCGATGACCCGGCGTCCCGGATGCAGGAGGCCCGCGCATGACGTCGTTGCGTCCGCTCGGTCTGCTCGTGCCGTACCTCCGGCGCCGGCGTGCCCTCTTCGGCGGCGTCGTGGCGGTGGTCACGGCCGGCATGCTCGCCTCGGTCGGGGTGTCGGTGCTCTCGGTGACGACGGCTGCGGCGCTGGTGACCGGCGGCGACCCGGCGCGGGCCGTGGCGACCGCTCTCGTGATCGCGGTCGTCGGGAGCGTCGTGGTCGCCGGTCTCGCGGCGTGGGCGGAGCAGTGGTTCGCGCACGTGCTGGCCTACCGCGTCATCGACGCGTTGCGTCTGGACGTGCACCGTACGATCGCGAGACTCGCGCCGGTCGGCCTGGCGCGTCGTCGCACCGGCGACACGGTGTCCGCGGCGATGGGAGACGTGGAGTCGCTCGAGTGGTTCGCCGCGCACACGGTCGCACAGGTCACGGCGGGAGTGCTCGCGTGCGCGGTGATCGACGTGACCGCCGTGGTGCTCTTCGGCCCGGTCTGGCTCCTGCTGGTGGTCGCGCAGGCCGCGCTCGTGACGATCCCGCTGCTGTTCGTGCGCCGTGCCGGCCGTCAGGGCGAGGTGCTGCGCGCCGCCCTCGCGCGCGTGTCCGCTCGCGTCCTGGCGGCTCGTGCGGCGGCCCGAGACGTCGTGCTCCTCGGACGCGTCGACGCCGAGGCGCGCGCGGTGGCCGACGAGACGGGTGCCGTCCAGCGGGCCCGCCGCGGGCTCACCATGCGGGCGGGCGTGGAGCAGGCGTGCACCGACGCGCTGACTGTCGCCGTCCTGCTCACGACCCTCCTGCTGGTGGGCGCGGGCGTGACCGGGGGAGGGGATGCCGCGACGGCACCGACCCTCGTGGTGCTCGCGAGCGCGGCGCTCGGCCCTGCCGCCATCGCCGCGGGCGCACTCGCTCGTGTGGGCGAGACGGCGGAGGCTGCCCGACGCGTGGACACCGTGCTGCGCGCGCCCGGGGTGCGCCCGGCCGACCCCGCTCCGCGAGCGCTCGACGTTCCGGCCGGCCAGGCGGAACGGCATCCGGGATCCGTGGAGGGGCGGGCGCTGAGAGCCGCGTACCCCGGCACGGACGTCGCCGCCCTCGCCGACATCGACCTGCGCATCGCCCCGGGCGAGCACGTCGCCGTCGTCGGAGCGAGCGGTGCGGGCAAGACCACGCTCGCCCTGGTGCTGACGCGGCTGCTCGCGAGCGAGGGGTCGCTTCACGTCGACGACATCGACACCGCCGCCGAGGCGGGGGCCGACACGCGGCGGCGGGTCGTGCTCGTCCCGCAGCAGCCGCACGTCTTCCGCGCGACCGTGCGCGAGAACCTCCTGGCTCCGGATGCCACCGACGACGACGCGTGGGACGCGCTCGAACGCGCGCGCCTCGCCGATCACGTGCGCCGGCTTCCCGAGGGCCTCGACACACTGCTCGCCGAGCGGGGCGCCACGTGGTCGGGCGGCGAGCGGCAGCGGCTGGGCCTGGCCCGCGCGCTGCTGCGCGACCCCTCGGTGCTCGTACTCGACGAGCCCACCGCGAGCCTCGACACGGCCACCGAGGCGGAGTTCCTCACCGCGCTGTCGCGCTCGCGCGCGGGTCGCACGACCATCACGATCACGCACCGACCGACCCTCATGCGGGCGATGGACCGCGTGCTGTTCGTCGACGACGGCCGCATCGCCGACAGCGCCCCGCACGACGACCTCCGAGCGCGCTCGCCGCGGTACCGCGCCGTCGTCGGGGGAACCGCCGAAGACCTGTCCGCACACCCCGACCCCGAGAGGAGGTGACACATATGTCGCAGATCACGATCGTCGCTGTCGAGGAGCAGCGCGCCGCCGAGTCGGTGCTCGCTCCGAACTCGAACCACCACGGCCACGTGGCCACGTCGTTCTCCTGGGCCTGAGCGCCCGCGCGCGGGCCCGGCTCCGGTCGGGCCCGCGCGTCCCCTCCCCCGATTGCTTTCCTTCCTCGCGTCCGAGGTCCCCGAGCCCGTCGAAGGGGACCGGATCGACGACCAGATCCCCAGGAGCCCCCCATGACCCCCGCCCCTCTCGTCACCGACGCCCGCCCCGCGCGCACGGGCGTCGAGATCCGCCCGCTCGACGAAGGTCGGAGCCTGCTCACCGTGGGGGAGCGGCACCACATCGTCGACGTCCCCGCCTCCGTCGTGCAGGTGATGGCGTGGGCCTGGCACGAAGGTCGCGACGACCTCATCGGCGCCGACCTCTCCACGGCGGCGGAAGCGCTGCGTTCCCTGCTCGCCACGGCGGCATCGCCGGCCGCTCCCCTGGGCGCTCGGTCGTCCGCGCGCCCCGCGTCCGGCCCCGCCGTGCGCGCCGTGCTGGCCGGCGACGACGATCTGGTCGCGGCCGCGCGTGCGCGTCTGCGCGGTGACGACGACGTCCGGCCCGCGCCCGTCGCCGCCCCACGCACCGTGGCGACGGCCGCCTTCTCCGCCGCCCGACTGCTGATCGTCGCGCTGAAAGGCGGCCGGGAGCGGGAGTTCATCGACCTCGACCGCATCTGCCACGACCTGCGCGTGCCGTGGCTCCCGGTGGAGCTGACGCGCGGACGGCTGTGGGTGGGCCCGCTCGTCACACCGGGCGTCGGCGCGTCGTACGAGGATGCGGCGGCGCGGCGTCTGGCATCCGCTCGCAACGCGACGGTTCATCGCGCTCTGCGCACGCCCGCGGTGGGCGGCGATCAGGGCCCGGATGCCGCGGACCTCTCCGCCCTGTGGGACGCGATGTGGGAGCTGGCCGCCGCCGCGTCCGACGCCGTCGCGCGGGACGGGCTCGAGGAGGCTCCCGGCGACGTCGTGCACGAGCTGTGGCTCGAGGGCGGAGAACTCCGGCGCGCAGCCCATCCCGTCCTGCCGTTACCGCACCGCCGCACCCGTCATCGCGCGCACGACGTCGACGACCTCGTCGACGAGCGCACCGGGGTGATCACGCGCATCCGCGACGTGCGCCACCACGACCGCGTGCCCGCGGGGCTCGTCACGCGCCAGGCCGACGTCGCCGACATCCGCGCGGTGACCGCGTGGGCGAACAACGTGCTCTGCCAGGGCTCGGCCTTCGACGACGCGGCCTCCGCGCACGCGGCCGCCGTCGGCGAGTCGGTCGAGAGGTACTGCGGCAACATCCTCGACACCCTGCCGGTGAAGCACGGGTCTTTCGCGCAGCTCCGTCGGGCGGGGGTGCCCGCGCTCGACCCCCGCCGTCTCGTGCTGTACAGCGACCGCCAGTACGCCGCCCCCGGCTTCCCGTTCGTCCGACTCGACACCGACCTGCCCGTGCACTGGGTTCCCGGCCGCTCGACGGTGACGGGTCGCGAGGTGTGGGTGCCCGCGTCGATGGTCTACGTCAACTGGTATTCGGCCGACGTGGCCGCGGCGCCGCCGACGAACTTCTGCGCCTTCGCCGGCATCGCGGCGGGACCGAGTCTCGAGTTCGCGGTGACGAGTGCCATCGAGGAGATCATCGAGCGTCACGCGACGATGGTGTGGTGGCTCAACGGTCAGGCCCTCCCGCGCGTCGAGGGCGTGCCCGCGCCGCCGGTCGCGGCGGGCACCCGAGCCTCGTTCGTGCACCTCGACAACGAGTTCGGCGTGCCGGTGGCCGCGGCGATCCTGCACGATGACGACGATCGCCTGGTCAACGTGGGTTTCTCGGCCCGCCCCGACTTCGCGTCCGCGGCATCCAAGGCCCTGACCGAGGCGTACACCCTGCAGGAGGGCTCGCGCGATCTGCTGCACGCCGACGGGCTGCACTGGCGCGTGATGACCGAGGGCGAGCTGAACGGCCGTGCCTTCAAGCCGTGGCGTGCCGACCGACGTTACCTCGACGACTTCCGCCCCGACATGCACGACTGCGACGACCTCATGGTGCAGCAGCAGGTGTACCTCGACCCCCGCGCCGGCGAACGCATGCGCGAGCTCCTCGAGCCTGCGGCGACCCGGTCGCTCGACACGGTCCCGCGCCTCGCCGAGCGGTCGCGGGTGGCGATGATCGCTGCCCTCGAGCGCGGCGGCGTCGAGCCCGTCGTCGTGGACATCACGACCCCCGACGTCGCGAGCGCCGGATTGAGCGTGGTGCGGGTCATCGCCCCCGGCACGATCGGCAACGCCCCCGCGGCGTTTCCCTTCCTCGGGGGCGCACGCGTGCAGCAGATCGCCGTGGACCTGGGCTGGCGCGAGGAACCGCTGCCGGAGTCGCAGGTGAACCTCTTCCCGCTCCCGCATGCCTGAGCTCGTCGCGCGGCCGGTACGTCTGCGGCACCCGGCACCCTTCCCCTCGGCGTTCCAGCACCTACAGGTGGCGATGCCCGCCGCGCCGGGCGTCGACGCGCACGCGGTCGTCGTGGATCTGGCGGACGAGGTCGACCTCGCCCTCGTCGATGCCGCCGTGCGCCGCCACTGGTGGTCGGCCGACCACGGGCAGCTCGCGCTGCGTCGCGCCACCGCCCGCGAGCTCCTCGCCGAGGGCGCTCCCGTGCTGCGGACGAGTGCCCTCGGGTGGGTCGATCCAGCGGAACGATCCTCGCCCGGCTTCCCCCTCGCCCCCGACGCCGACGATGTGCCCCGCGCCTGGGTGCCCGCCAGACGCCGCGATGCCTCGGGCACCACGGAGGGATGGATGCCGTACACCGCCGCCGTGGCCCGTCCCGCCGATGCCCGGCCGGACGAGCCGCTCACGCACCCGCCGCTCCTGGGCGGGTTCGGTGCGGGCGCCGACCCGGGCGCGGCCTTCGACGCGGCGTGGCAGGCGATCGTCGTCGACGATGCGCTGTGGTGCTGGTGGACGGGCCTGCTGCCCGCGGCATCCGTCGACCCGACACCCGAGGTGCGCCGGCTGTGGGCCGATGCCGACCTCTCTCTGACGCTGCGTTTCCTCGATCACGGGACTCTCGCGCCGGTGACGCTCGCGGTCGTCGACGACGGGGTCGCCTCGACCGTCGGGGGCGGTTTCGGTCAGGATGCCGTCGCCCAGCGCACCGCGATCGCCCGTGCTCTGTGGCAGCTCGCGATCGCGCGCCGTCTCGACGACCCGGCCGGGGCGCTGACCGGTCCCGGTGTCGTGCCCCGCCGTGCCGACCGTCGCTACGCGCCGGACAGCGTCATCGACCGCCGCCGTCTGCTCGACCCGTTGGCGCACGTGCAGCTCGCGCTGGATCCTCGGGTGCGCGCCCGGGTGCGCCGGCGCCTCGACGAGGTCGTCGTCCCCGCGGAGGCCGGCGTCGAGAGATCCGTCGAGACGTGGACCGTCGCGCTGTCGCCCGCGGGCGACGTCGTGCGGGTGCTGTCACCGGTCGCGGTTCCGCTCCCGCTGGGGGCGTTCCGGCTGGATCCCGCACTCGTCACCCGCGTGGCGCGGCGAGCCGGGCGGACGCACGCCGCGGCCGCCGAGGACCTCCCGCCCTTCCCCGGGTGGTGACCGTGGGCTCGGAGATCGAGTGTCCCGGTGGGCAGGGCGCGGTTACCCGCCTTACAGCGAGTCGACCACCCGCGACGCCAGCCCCGCGTAGGCGGCGGGCGTGAGGGCGAGAAGGCGCTCCTTCGCGGCATCCCCGATGTCGAGGCCGCGCACGAACTCGGCCAGTTCGGGGGCGCCGACGCGGCGACCGCGCGTGAGGTCCTTCAGCAGCGCGTACGGGTCGGTGATCTGCGAGCGACCGGCGGCGATCTCGGCGCGCACCACCGTCTGGATGGCCTCCGCGAGCACCTCCCAGTTCACGTCGAGGTCGGCGAGGAGCACGTCCTCGGCGAGCGAGATCTCGGTGAGGCCGCGCTGCAGGTTGTCGAGTGCGAGGAGCGAGTGGCCGAAGGCGACGCCGATGTTGCGCTGCGTCGTGGAGTCGGTGAGGTCGCGCTGCAGGCGGCTCGTGACGAGCGTGGATGCCAGGGTCGCGAAGAGACCGCCCGCGATCTCGAGGTTCGCCTCGGCGTTCTCGAAACGGATCGGGTTGATCTTGTGCGGCATCGTCGACGAGCCCGTCGCACCCGCGACGGGGATCTGCGTGAAGTACCCGAGCGAGATGTACGTCCAGATGTCGGTGGCGAGGTTGTGCAGGATGCCGCCCGCGTGGCGTGCACGGTCGTACAGCTCGACCTGCCAGTCGTGCGACTCGATCTGCGTCGTGACCGGGTTGAAGCCCAGGCCGAGAGACTCGATGAACTCGCGCGTCAGAGACGGCCAGTCGACGTCGGGCTCGGCGGCGACGTGCGCCGACCAGGTGCCGGTGGCGCCGGAGAACTTCGCGAGGTACTCCCCGGCATCCAGCTGACGGATGACGCGCTCCAGGCGCCACGCGAAGACGCCGATCTCCTTGCCCATCGTCGTGGGCGTGGCCGGCTGGCCGTGGGTGCGCGAGAGCATCGCGGCGTCGCGGTGCTGCACCGCGAGCTCGGCGAGGGCGGAGGTGACGGAGCGGAGCTTCGGCAGCCACACGCGCTCGACCGCACGCTGGACGGTCAGGGCGTACGCGGTGGAGTTGATGTCCTCGCTCGTGCAGGCGAAGTGCGTCAGCTCGGCGAGGGCGGTGAGGCCCAGGGCGTCGAGACGGTCGCGCACGAGGTACTCGACGGCCTTGACGTCGTGGCGGGTGACCGCCTCTTTCTCCTTCAGCCAGGCGATCTCGTCGGCGCCGAACTCCTCGTAGAGCGCGCGGAGCTTCGCACGGTCCTCGTCGGACACGGGAGAGGTGCCGAAGAGCGAGCGGTCGGTGAGGGCGAGGAGCCACTCGACCTCGACCTCGACGCGGGCGCGGTTCAGGCCCGCCTCCGACAGGTAGTCGCCGATCTCGGACACGGTGGCGAAGTACCGACCGTCGAGCGGGCTGAGGGGCTGCGGAGGCAGAGAGGACACGGGTCTCCCGGGGATCGCGCGAAAAGTCAGCCCGCGGAGCGGATGGCGGGCTCGAGCTGCCGGAACAGGGCGCGGCTGGCGCGTTCGATCATACCGAGGACCTCGTCGAACATCGGGGGCCCCGCGTAGTAGGGGTCCGGGACGTCGAGGGTCTCGGCATCCGGGACGAACGACTGCAGCAGCGCGATTTTGTCGGCCGCATCGTCGTCGCGTGCCCAGCCGCGCAGGACGCGCTCGTGACTCCGGTCCAGCGCGACCACCAGGTCGTTGCGATCGAAGTCGGCGTACTGGAACTGCCGGGCGCGATGCGCGGACCCGTCGTAGCCGAGGCGTTCGAGGGCTTCGAGCGTGCGGTGGTCCGCGCGTTCGCCGACGTGCCAGTCGCCGGTCCCGGCCGACGAGGAGGCGATGTGCGCCCCGAGCCCCGACGCCTCGGCGAGATGGCGGAAGACCACATCGGCCATGGGGGAGCGGCAGATGTTGCCGCTGCACACGAACACGACGCGGAAGGGCGCGTCGGCACTCGCGGTCATCCCTCCATCATGGCGGTCAAGCGCGTTCACCGCATCAGTGACGTGAACGCTCGTCCCGACGAGGGCGCAGGATGCCGCCGAGAACGGCGTTGATGATGCCGATCAGCAGCGCCGCCACGACCGTGAGCCAGAACTCTCCCGTGCGCAGGCCCCAGTCCCAGTTCGAGGTGATGACGGCGGTCAGCCACAGCAGGAACCCGTTGATCACGAGGGAGATCAGCCCGAGCGTGAGGATGTACAGCGGGATAGCGACGATCTTGACGACCGTCCCGACGATCGTGTTGACCAGCGCGAAGATGAGGCCCACCAGCAGGAGGGTGAGCGCGACCTGCAGCCACTCTCCGGGCGCGAAGGGGATCAGCTGCACCTGCAGGGCGGGCAGCAGTGTGACGATCCAGATGGCGAAGGCGTTGACGGCGACGCGGACGACGAAGCGCATGCCTCCACCCTGGCACGCGGCAGTGCGCGCGGGCAGGGGTTGCGCGCCGGGTGCGAGAGGGACTGACGCACGACAGGCCCCCGCGGTTAGGCTCGCGGGGTGAGTGAAGAGCCGGTCCTCCCCCGTATCCGCCCCGAGATCGCCGCGCTGCCGGCGTACCGCCAGGGGCGGCAGGCCAGCGCCGACGCGTTCAAGCTGTCGAGCAACGAGAACCCCTTCGACCCGCTCCCGGGCGTGCTCGAGGCGATCCAGGCGGCATCCGGCATCAATCGGTATCCGGATGCCACGGCCGCCCGCCTCCGCGAGCGTCTCGCCGCACGGCACGGCGTCTCTCCCGACGACGTGCACGTCGGCGCCGGCAGCGTCTCGCTGCTCGCTCAGCTGCTCCTGGCCACGTCGGGGCCGGGCGACGAGGTCGTCTACGCCTGGCGCTCGTTCGAGGCGTACCCCTCGCTGGTCGCCGTCGCCGGCGCCACCAGCGTGCAGGTGCCCCTGACCCCGGACTTCCGTCACGACCTCCCCGCGATGGCCGCGGCGATCACCGAGCGCACGCGCCTGGTGATCGTGTGCAGCCCGAACAACCCCACCGGCCCCACGGTCACGCACGACGACTTCGCCGCGTTCGTCGACGCCGTGCCCGCCGACGTCCTGATCGTGCTCGACGAGGCCTACGCCGAGTTCGTCACCGACCCGACCTCGGTCGAGGGAGACCGCGTGCGCGCGATCATCGCCCGTCCGAACATCGTCGTCCTCCGCACCTTCAGCAAGGCGTACGGCCTGGCCGGCCTTCGCGTCGGTTACGCGATCGGGCACACGCGGGTTCTGGATGCCGCGCGCAGCACCGCGATCCCGCTCTCGGTCACGGCGGCCGCCGAAGAGGCGGCGCTCGCGAGCCTCTCGGTCGAATCTGAGTTGCTCGAGCGCGTCCGCGTGATCGCCGAGCGCCGTGACCGTCTCGTCGCGCGCCTGCGCGAGACCGGATGGCCGGTCCCCGACGCCCAGGGCAACTTCGTCTGGCTGCCCGCGGGGGAGCGCGCCCTCGAGGTGGCCGCGGCCTTCGAGGACGCCGGCCTCGTCGTGCGTCCGTTCGCCGGAGACGGCGTGCGCATCTCGATCGGTGAGGAAGAGTCGCTCGACCGCATCGTCGACGCGGCGGCCACGGTCGCTCCGCGCTGACACGCCGCGCCCTTTGTGGATGATGGATGCCGAATCGCGGCATCCGTTGTACACCTCATGCGGTCGCCGGCATAGGGCGAGCATTAGCGTGGGAACATGACCCCGCTCGACGATCCCGCTCTCGTGCGCGTTCTGGCAGCCGACGGCACGCTGGCCCCCACGCCCGCCGCCGAGCGCTACCTGCCGCTCATCGACGCCCTCACCGACGCCGAGCTCGAGACCTTCTACCGCGACATGGTATCGATCCGCGCGTTCGACGTGCAGGCCACCAACCTGCAGCGCCAGGGGCAGCTGGCCCTCTGGCCGCCGTCCTTCGGGCAGGAGGCCGCCCAGGTCGGATCCGCCCGCGCCGCCCGCGCGCAGGACCACATCTTCCCCTCGTACCGCGAGCACGTCGTCACCCGCATCCGCGGTGTGGACCCGCTCGACATCATCCGGCTGATGCGCGGCCTCACCCACGGCGGGTGGGACCCGACCGACCCGAAGAACGGCAACACGCACATCTACACGCTCGTGCTCGGCGCGCAGACGCTGCACGCCACGGGCCTCGCGATGGGACTGGTCTTCGACGGCAAGAGCGGAACGGGCGACCCCGAGCGCGACGAGGCCGTCATCGTCTACTACGGCGACGGTGCCTCCAGCCAGGGCGACGTGCACGAGGCGATGGTCTTCGCCGCGAGCTTCCAGACCCCCGAGGTCTTCTTCCTGCAGAATAACCAGTGGGCGATCTCGGTCCCCGTCGCGACGCAGTCGCGCTCGCCGCTGTACAAGCGCGGCGAGGGATACGGCATCCCGAGCCTGCAGGTCGACGGCAACGACGTGCTCGCCAGCTACGCCGTGTCGAAGACCGCCCTCGACGAGGCGCGGGCAGGCTTCGGACCGCGCGCGATCGAGGCCATGACCTACCGCATGGGCGCGCACACGACCAGCGACGACCCCACGAAGTACCGCACCTCCGACGAAGAGAAGGCGTGGGCCGGGCGCGACCCGATCGCCCGCATGCGCGCGTACCTCGAGGGCCGCGGCGCCTCGCAGCAGTTCTTCGACGACGCGGATGCCGAGGGTGCCGCCCTCGCCGACGACGTGCGCGTGCGCACGAACGAGCTCGGCACCATCCCGCGGGTGCACATGTTCGAGAGCGTGTACTCCGAGGCGCACGCGTTGATCCAGGAGGAGCAGCGCTGGCTCGACGACTACGAGGCGTCGATGGAAGGGGGAGCGCAGTGACCGAGAACCTGCCCATCAGCCGGGCTCTGAACGCGGGCCTCCGCCGCGCCCTCGAGACGAACGACCGCGTCCTGCTCATGGGCGAGGACATCGGCCCGCTCGGCGGCGTCTTCCGCGTGACCGAGGGGCTGCAGAAGGACTTCGGCCCGCGCCGGGTCATCGACTCCCCGCTCGCGGAGTCGGGCATCGTCGGCACCGCAATCGGTCTCGCCATGGGCGGGTTCCGTCCGGTGCTCGAGATCCAGTTCGACGGCTTCGTCTTCCCCGCGTTCGACCAGATCACCTCGCAGCTGGCGAAGATCACGAACCGTCACGAGGGCGCGGTGCGCATGCCCGTCGTCATCCGCATCCCCTACGGCGGGCACATCGGCGCGGTGGAGCACCACCAGGAGAGCCCCGAGGCGTATTTCACGCACACCGCGGGTCTGCGGGTCGTCAGCCCCTCGAACGCGAACGACGCGTACTGGATGATCCAGCAGGCGATCGATTCGCCCGACCCCGTCGTTTTCCTCGAGCCGAAGGCCAAGTACTGGCAGAAGGGCGAGGTCGACCTCGAGGCCCCGGCGCTTCCGCTGCACGCGAGCCGCATCGTCCGCCGCGGCACCGACGTCACGCTCGTCGGCCATGGCGCGATGGTCACGACGCTGCTGCAGGCGGCCGCGCTCGCCGAGAGCGAGGGCACGAGCTGCGAGGTCATCGACCTGCGTTCGCTCTCACCCGTCGACTACGGCCCGCTGCTCGACTCGGTGCGCCGCACCGGACGCCTGGTCTACGCGCAGGAGGCGCCGGGCTTCACGTCCCTCGGCTCCGAGATCGCCGCGACCGTCATGGAGAAGGCGTTCTTCGCTCTCGAGGCGCCCGTGCTGCGCGTGTCGGGCTTCGACGTACCCTTCCCGCCCGCGAAGCTCGAAGGCACCTACCTGCCCGACGCCGACCGCATCCTCGAGGCCGTCGACCGGTCTCTCGCGTATTGACCCTCCCTCCGGCCGTCAGGCCCTCCCGCCGCCGGAACATTCCGTTGCGGCATCGCCGGTGGCAAGCTGGCTCCCGAGCAAAGGACACACCGTGACCGAGCAGACCTTCGTCCTTCCCGACGTCGGGGAAGGCCTCACCGAGGCCGAGATCGTGCAGTGGCGCGTCGCCCCGGGCGACACCGTCGCCGTCAATGACGTGATCGTCGAGATCGAGACGGCCAAGTCGCTCGTCGAGCTTCCGTCGCCGTACTCCGGCACGGTCGGCGAGCTGCTGGCATCCGAGGGTTCCACCGTCGAGGTCGGTGCGCCGATCATCACGATCGGGGCTGCGGATGCCGGCACTCCGGCGCCCGCGGCCCCCGCCACGGTTCCCGAGCCCAGCGACCCCGGCGGAGCGGTGCTCGTCGGCTACGGCACGGGCGGTGCGGTGTCGTCGCGTCGGCGCAAGCCCGCGGAGCGCCCCGTGAAGGCCTCCGTCGGTGTCGTCGCGAAGCCCCCGATCCGTAAGCTCGCGCGCGACCTCGGCGTCGACCTCTCGGCCGTGACCCCCAGCGGCCCCGCGGGCGAGGTCACCCGCGACGACGTCGTGAAGCACGCCGAGCAGGCGAGCGTGTTCCGCAACATCGAGACGCCCGCGTGGGGCGCGGTGCGCGAAGAGACGATCCCCGTCGCCGCTCCGCCTGCCCCGGCGCCGGTCGCCGACGCGCGCGAGGAGTCGATCCCCGTCCGCGGCGTCCGTAAGGCCACCGCGAACGCGATGACCTCGAGCGCCTACTCGGCCCCGCACGTGTCGGTTTGGGTCGATGTCGACGCCTCGCGCACGATGGAGCTCGTCAAGCGCCTGAAGGCCTCGCCCGACTTCGCCGACGTGAAGATTTCGCCGCTGCTGATCATGGCCCGCGCGGTGATCTGGGCGCTGCGCCGCACGCCGATGATCAACGCCGCCTGGGTCGACACCGAGGACGGCGCGCAGATCTCGGTGCGTCACTACGTCAACCTCGGCATCGCCGCCGCGACCCCGCGAGGCCTGCTCGTGCCGAACATCAAGGACGCGCAGGCGATGAACACGCGCGAGCTCGCCAAGGCGCTCGAGAGCCTCACGCTCACCGCGCGCGAGGGCAAGACGAGCCCCGCCGATCAGACCGGCGGCACGTTCACGATCACGAACATCGGCGTCTTCGGAGTGGATGCCGGCACCCCGATCATCAACCCCGGTGAGGCCGGCATCATCGCCCTGGGGGCCATCCGCCAGAAGCCGTGGGTCGTCGACGGCGAGGTGCGCCCCCGCTGGGTGACCACGGTGTCGGGTTCGTTCGATCACCGGGTGGTCGACGGGGACGGGATCTCGCGGTTCATCGCGGACGTGGCATCCGTTCTGGAGGAGCCGGCGCTGCTGCTGGACTGAGGGGCGGAAGACTCTCGCGAGCACCGGCTGACCGCCGCCACCGTCGGGGCCACACGAAGTGCATCGTGCTGAGGCAGAACACGCTCCATCCCGAGACGAGGAACTGCCAGCCGTCCACGCCCGGCGAACCTGCTTCCGCGCCCGCCCGGGCGAGAACCACGCCGACGATCAGGACGATGAAGCCTCCCACTGCGCCGATCAACGTGTACTCGCCGTGCGACAGCCACCACCGGCGAACCGGCGGGACGAGCCGGATCGGCAACCCGATCACCAGGACGATCAGAGCCGACGGAATGGCGACGATGATCGGCAGGATGACCATGCCGATGAGCGTGAGCACCCCGTCGTACTCCGTCCACATCCCCCAGAGCGACACTGCGGCCCCGGCGCCGACGACCGCGCCTCCGCCGAAGATGTTGATCAACGCCAGAGCGCCGGTACTCCGGCCCCAGGGCGGCGGAGTCCAGGTTCCGACGGGGGCTTCTGCGGGGCGACCGGCTTCCATATCGCGATCCTGACAGCCCGGAGACGGCAGCGTTCGCCGATACTTCGACGGCGCCGCATTCGTCTCGTCGCGTCATCGCGTCGGGGCGCGCTGTCGACCGTGAACGCGGCGGCGACGTCCGGCGCCGATATAGTGAAGCGCATTCACTAGGCATTGCCCCTCCATCGCCCGTCCGGGAAAGAGAGCCCCCATGTCCGACTCCCCCGATATCGCCATCGTCACGGGCGCGGGAAGCGCCGACGGCATCGGCGCGGCGACCGCCCTCCTGCTGGGTCAGGCGGGCATGCGCGTTGTCGTCACCTCGACCACCGACCGGATCCAGGATCGCGTCGCCGACCTCCGCTCGGCCGGGATCGACGCTCGGGGCGTGGCCGCCGACCTGACGGTGCAGGACGGCGTGGATGCCGTGCTCCGAACGGCGCGAGAAGCGTTCGGCGAGCCGACGGTCCTCGTCAACAACGCCGGCATGACCTCCGTCTCGCACGCGGATTCGCCCGCCGCCATCGACGACATCACCGTCGACCAGTGGCTGACCTCGCTGGACCGCAACCTCACCACCGCCCTGCGCATGACGCGCGCCGTCGTCCCCGCGATGCGCGCGGCCGGGTACGGGCGCGTCGTGAACATGGCATCCATCTCCGGACCCGTCATGGCGTACACCGGTGACGTGGCGTACCACGCGGCGAAAGCGGGCATGCTCGGGCTCACGCGGGGCGCGGCGGTCGACGTCGCGGCATCCGGGATCACCGTCAACGCGGTGGCACCCGGGTGGATCGCGACGCCGTCGTCGAGCGAGCACGAGCTCGCGATGGGACGCGCGACGCCCGTCGGACGCTCCGGCACGCCTCTCGAGATCGCGGCCGCGGTCGCCTTCCTCGCGAGCCGGGGAGCGTCGTACATCACCGGCCAGTTGATCGTCGTCGACGGGGCGAACTCGATCAACGAGGAGCGCGGGGCGTAAGGCTCACTCGGGGAGCGACACGCGTTCGCCCGCCGGATTCTCGCGCGTCGGGATGAGAAGCGCCAGGACGAGGGCGACGGCCGCCGCGCCGATCCCGAGCAGGAACGACACGTGGAACGCCTCCGCGGTCGGGACACGAGTGTCGCCATCGCCCGTGGAGAGCGTCGCGAGGACGACACCGACGATCGCGGCCGCCGTGCTCGTGCCGAGGGAGCGGGCAAGGGCGTTCAGGCCGTTCGAGGCGCCCGTCTCGCTGGGCGGGACGGCGCGCATGATGAGCATCGGCATGGCGGCGTAGCCGAAGCCGATGCCGAAGCCGATGAGGATGTTGGCGACGACGAAGTGCCAGACCTCGGTCGAGAAGACGAGGCTGAAACCGTACGCGAGGATCAGCGAGATCGAGCCGGCCACGAGCAGGACCCGGGGCCCGATCGTGCGAGCGAGGGTGCCGGAGATGGGCGAGAGCACCATCATCACGAGCCCCGAGGGCATGACCACCAGGCTCGCCGCCAGCAGCGACAGCCCGAGTCCCACGCCCGTCGCGAGGGGAAGCTCGAGCATCTGCGGGTAGGCCACGTTCGACGTGAAGAGGGCGAAGCCCATCGCGATCGAAGCGAGATTGGTGAGCAGGACGGGGCGGCGGGCGGCGACGCGGAGGTCGAGCAGGGGGTTCTCGACGCGCAGTTCGTACCAGCCCCAGACCAGAAGGATCAGGATGCCGCCACCGGCGAGGCCGAGAGTGAGCGGCGACGTCCAGCCCCAGGTGTTTCCGCGCGAGACGGCCAGAAGGACACCGATCAGACCGATCGCGAGCCCCACGGCCCCGAGGTAGTCGAAGCGTCCAGCCGTGCGCAGCACGCTCACCGGGACGACCCACAGGACAAGCGCGAAGACGAGGGCGCCGAGGCCGCCGGCGATCCAGAACAGCCAGTGCCAGTCGGTGTTCTCGGCGACCAGGGCGCTGATGGGCAGCCCCAGCGCGCCCCCGACGCCGAGCGTCGCGCTCATCAGCGCGATGGCGCTGTCGACCCGGTTCTCGTGCAGAACGTCGCGCATGATCGAGATGCCGAGCGGCACCACGCCGACCACGGCGCCCTGCAGCGCGCGGCCGACGATCAAGCCGACGATCCCGCCGGACAGGGCGGCGATCACGGAGCCGGCGATCATCACCGCGAGGAGCACCAGCACCATGCGGCGCTTGCCGTACATGTCACCCAATCGGCCCGCGATCGGCGTGAAGACGGCCGCGGCGAGCAGCGTGGAGGTCACGACCCAGGCGGTGTCGTCGCGCGAGGCGTTCAGCAGCGTCGGAAGCTGCGACTGAATGGGCACCACGAGGGTGAACATGAATGACGAGCACAGGCCCGCGAGGGCCAGCACGGCGACGACCGCGCCCTGGGGTGGTATCCGGGTGAGTCTTCTTCGCGCGTTCTCATCCCGTGACATCGTTCTCCAGGCTATCCGGCTCGGGGACGGCGAAGGCTGCGCCGGCGGCTGACGAGGTCATCGCCCACGGTGAGAACGGATCAGTCGGCGCCTGCCGCCTGCGTCGCCGACGTCGACGAGATCCGAGCGCTGGACCGACGCGCGCGCAGCACGGGATCCGTCTGCCGGAGGACGGGGCGCGTGCGGCCCGAGATCCTCTCGAGCACCAGCGAGGCCGCGAGGAAGCCCATCTCCTCGCCGAACTGGTCGATGGTGGTGAGTCCGATCAGCGGATGCGACGCGATGGGGACGTCGTCGTAACCGACGACGGAGAACTCCTCTGGTCCGAGGCCCCGCTCGGCACTCGCGCGCAGAGCGCCGAGCGCGAGCTCATCGTGTCCGGCGAACAGGGCCGTGGGCGGGTCGGCGAGGGACAGGAGCGAGATCGTCTCCGCGTAGGCCGCCTCTTCCGTCAGGGGGATGGCGCGAGTGTCGGTGGGCAGCCCGCGCTCGGTCATGAGTTCGTCGTAGATGCGGGTGCGGGCGAGGTGGGGGTCGGCCGGCGGGTCCGAGAGTGCTCTCTGATCGACGGTGAAATGAGCGATCCGGCGGTGCCCCAGTTCGAACAGATGGGCCATGACCAGACGGCTGCCCTCTTCGTCGTCCCCCGTGACGACGTCGTAGTGCTCCGGATCGTCATGCTGGCCTATCTGCACCAGCGGGACGCGCAGGCCGAGTTGTTCCAGCCACGTCTGACTCACCGCGGGGGCGACGGCGATGATGGCATCCACCTGCCGGTCGACCAGGCTCTCGAGGGCCGCCTTCCCGTTGGCCGCGTGCGTCATGGGGGCCAGGATCGTCTGATACCCCGTCCCCTCCAGATGATCGAAGACGCCGACGAGAATCCTCGCGAAGAACGAGTTGTCGACGCGCGGTAGCTGCACGCCCACCGTCCGGCTCGATCCGCGCATGGCGCGCGCCGCGACGCGTGGGCGATAGCCGAGATCGGCGATCGCGGCGCTGACGCGCTCGCGCATCGAATCACTCACCCCGTAGGCGTCCCGGATGACCTTCGACACGGCGGCGCGCGACACGCCCGCGGCTCGCGCGACGTCTTCGATGGTGGCCCGGGTCGGGGCGATCCCCCCGGGCGGTGTCGCGTCGGGCGAGGGGGCGGGAAGGTCGGCAGGGGTCAAAGCGTCTCCGTCGTCGATGACTGGGCGTGTCCAGTGTAGACCGGTTGACATTTTCACAGAAGTGGGTCTAACTTGAGCGCGGCGGGTGACTTCGACCCGCGTGTAGATCAATCTACACAGCCCGCCGTCCTGACCCTTACAGAGAGGTAAGCCATGTTGTCCCGCAGCAGCGCGCTTCGTACGAGCGCCGCCCTCACCGCATCCGCCCTGGTCGCGGTATCCCTCGCCGCCTGCTCCTCCGCCGGAAACGGCGGCGACGGGGCAGGCGCCGAGGTGACCGTCTCCGTCTACAACGAGGCCGCCGTGGTCAAGACCGTGACGGCCCTCGCCGAAGCCTTTCAGAAGGAGAACCCGGGCATCACGGTCACGGTGGACCCGCGTCCCACGGGAACCGAAGGCGACAACCTCGTCAAGACGCAGCTGTCGACCGGGGAGATGGACAGCGTTCTGCTGTACAACAGCGGCTCCCTCTTCCAGGCGCTCAACCCCGACCAGACCCTGACGGATCTCTCCGGCGAGTCATGGGCCGCCGACGTCTCGGACGGCTTCAAGCCCGTCGTCTCCACGGATGCCGGGTTCTACGGTGCTCCGCTCGGCACGTCGTACGCGGGGGCCGTGGTCTACAACAAGAAGGTCTTCGCCGACCTGGGCATCGAGGTTCCCAAGGACTGGGCCTCGTTCACGGCGGCCGCCGCGAAGATCAAGGCCGCCGGCATCACTCCGGTCGAGCAGACCTACGGTGACTCGTGGACCTCGCAGCTCTTCGTGCTCGGCGACTTCGGCAACATCCTCGCGCAGGACCCGCAGTGGGCGGAGGAGTACACCGCCAACAAGGCGAAGTACGCCGACCAGCCGGCGCTCACCAGCTTCCAGCACCTGCAGGACGCGTTCGACGCCGGGATGTTCAACCAGGACTTCGCCTCCGCGACGGCGGCCGACGGAATCGCTGCGCTGGGCAGCGGCAAGGCGGCCATGTACCCGATGCTGACTCAGGTCGTGCTCGGCCAGCTCGCGCAGGACGCGCCCGACCAGATCGCGGACCTCGGAGTCTTCCCGTTCCCCGCGGACGCCGCCGCAGACACCACGCTGACCGTCTGGCAGCCGTCGGCCCTGTACATCCCCAAGACCACCGAGGGCGCGCAGCTCGACGCCGCGAAGAAGTTCATCGCGTTCGCGAACTCCTCCGCGGGCTGTGACATCCAGAACGCCAACGGCAACGCCGCGGGCCCGTACGTCATCGACACCTGCAAGGTTCCGACGGACGCCGCTCCGCTCGTCTCCGACATCGCGTCGTACGTCGACGGGGGCAAGTCCGCCTCCGCGCTCGAGTTCCTCTCGCCGATCAAGGGACCGAACCTCGAGAACATCTCCGTCGAGGTCGGATCGGGCATCCGATCGGCCGCCGCCGGTGCCGCCGCATACGACGAGGACGTGAAGAAGCAGGCGCAGCAGCTGGGCATCGAGGGATGGTGACGCGCCTCACGCGCGCAATCCACTCGTGATCGACCGGGGAGCCGGCTCTCCCCCTCACCCTCGCAGCCGGCTCCCCACCCACCTAGGAGAAACCCATGGCAAGCACGATGGCTCAGGTCCTTCCCGACCTCGACCGCCGCCGCGGCCGCCGCCGCCGCAAGCGGAGAACCGGCACCGATCCCTTCGCCCGACGGACCTACCCGCTCTGGTTCCACCTGCCGGCATCCCTGCTCTACGTCGTGCTGTTCGCGGTGCCGACATTCGCGTCGCTGTACTTCAGCCTCACGCGGTGGACGCTGTTCGATGTCACGTTCATCGGTTTCGACAACTTCGTCCAGTTCTTCCAGGACCCCCAGCTCTCGCAGTCGCTCGTCCACACCCTGATCTACGCGGTCGTCACCAGCGGCGCGAAGGTGGTGCTCGGGTTCGCCCTGGCACTGTTGCTGACCAGCAACCTCATCGGCCGCGGATATCTCCGGGCCGTCACCTTCTTCCCCGTCCTGGTCTCCACCATCGGCGTGGGACTGACCTTCAAGGTCCTCCTCGACCCGTTCGACGGCGTGGTCAACCAAACGCTCGCGGCCTTCGGTATCGCGGGTCCCGGGTGGCTGACCGACCCGAACCTCGCTCTGCTGTCGGTCGCCCTGGTCGACGTCTGGAAGGGCCTCGGTATCGCGACGCTCATCTACATCGCGGGCATCGTGGCGATTCCGCAGGAGTACTTCGAGGCGGCCCGCGTCGATGGAGCGGGTGCGTGGACCGTGTTCCGCAGCATCATCTTCCCGCTGTCGTGGCCCGCCACCGGAACCGTCATCATCCTCTCCCTCATCGGCGGCCTGCGCTCATTCGACCTCATCTGGGCGATGACCAAGGGAGGCCCGGGCTTCAGCTCCGATGTGGTGGCATCCGTCATCTACAAGCAGTACCAAGCGGGCTTCTACGGACTCTCGACCGCGGGCAACGTCGTCCTCTTCGTCATCGTCGCGGCGATCATGATCCCTCTCGCCTCCTACATCGGCCGTCGGGGGGTGGAGTCATGAGGCGGACACAGCTGCGTCGATGGATCGTCGGCGCCGTGGCCATCGCCGTCTCGGTACTGGTCTTCCTCGTGCCGTTCGCCTTCATCCTCATCACGGCATCGAAGACCACGCAGGGCGCCTCGCTCCTCGGGTTCTCCCTCCCGGAGAAGTGGGTGCTCTGGGACAACATCGTCACCGTCCTGTCGGACCGCAACGGCCTCCTCGTGCGCGCCTTCGTCAACAGCATCGTCTTGACGGTGGCGAGCGTGACGATCATGGTCGTGCTGTCCGCCATGGTCGGCTACATCCTGTCGCGTCGTCAGTCGCGATGGAACGGCGTCATCACCTTCTTCGTGCTCGCCGGACTCATCGTCCCGCCGGCGGTCGTCCCCACCATCTGGGTGCTGCAGCGCCTGGGGTTGTTCAAGACGCTGCCCGGACTCGTCCTCATCGAGGCGACGTTCGGTCTGTCCTTCTGCATCCTGCTGTTCCGCGCCTTCGTGGCCACGATCCCGCGAGAGTTGGATGAGGCGGCGGTGATCGACGGCGCGGGTCCCATCCGTCTCTTCTTCCGTGTCGTGCTGCCGTTGCTGAAGCCCGTGATCGTGACGTCGATCGTCGTGCAGTCGGTCGCTGTCTTCAACGACTTCGCCAACCCGCTCTACTTCCTCCCCGGCGATCAGAACGCGACCGTCCAGCTCACCCTCTACAACTACGCCGGCGGCATGGCGGCGAACCAGTACAACCTCCTCTTCGCCGACATCCTCCTCATCACGATTCCTCCCCTCATCATGTACATCTTCTTCAACCGCCAGATCGTCGCCGGAATGACCAGTGGGGCGGTGAAGGGATGACGTCCTCGATGTTCTCGGTCGCTTCGCTGATCGCACCGGACGTCCCGCTCGCGTCAGCGCCCGTCCTCCACCGCCGTGTCACCGTGGGCGCCGCCAGTCCCGTCGCATCGGCGACCCTGCGGTACTCGGCCCTCGGCATCGTGGAGGCCCGCATCGACGGAGCGCCCGTCTCGCCGGATGTCCTGACCCCGGGATGGTCGAGTTACGAGTGGCGCATCCGCGTCGCCGAAACCGACGTCACCGAGCTCGTGCGCGACCGCACGGATATCGAGCTCGAACTGGAACTCGGCAACGGCTGGTACCGCGGCAACCTCACCTGGATGGGGGCGTCTGCGGTCTACGGCGACGAGATCGCGGGCATCGCCGAACTGGAGGTGCGCTACGAGAACGGCGACGTCGGTCTTTTCGGATCGGATGCCACGTGGGCGGCCCGCGGGAGTGCCACGACCAGCGACGACCTGTACCGCGGTCAGACGATCGACGCCCGCCTGCGGGACGCGCGGCACGAGTCGGTCGCCGTTCGCATCCTCGACGATGACCTGTCCCGCTTCGAGCCCTACGTGGGTCCCCCGGTCCGCCGACAGGGAGAGGTCGCCCCGAAAGCGTCGTGGATATCCCCGTCCGGGGCGCTGATCGTCGACTTCGGGCAGAACCTGGTGGGTTGGGTGCGGTGCGAGGTGACGGGGGAACGCGGTTCCGAGATCGTGCTGCGCCACGCGGAGGTCCTCGAAGACGGCGAACTCGCGCTCCGCCCGCTACGGTCGGCCACGGCGACGGACCGGTTCGTGCTGTCGGGGCGACGCGATGCCTTCGAACCCACCTTCACCTTCCACGGGTTCCGGTACGTGCAGGTCGACGGATGGCCCGGGGGCGCCGAGGCGTTCGATCCGAAGGCTCTCACGGCTGTCGTGGTGAGCTCGGAACTGCCGCCGATCGGCACGTTCCGCAGCTCGAACGAATCCCTCAACGCCCTGCACCGCAACGTCGTCTGGAGCACGCGGGGGAACTTCCTCGACATCCCCTCCGACTGCCCTCAGCGCGACGAGCGACTGGGCTGGACGGGCGATATCGCCGTCTTCGCGCCCACCGCCGCGTTCCTCTTCGACGTCGGTGATTTCCTCCGCGACTGGCTGCGCGATCTGTGGGCGGAACAGCAGCATCAGAACGGTCTTGTGCCGTACGTCGTGCCCGATGTGCTCAAGCATGCCGGGATGCCGGCCGAGTTCACCCCCATGGATTCGACGGCCATCTGGAGTGACGCAGCGGTCTGGGTTCCGTGGGCGGTGTGGCAGGCCAACGGGGATCTCGGTGTGCTCGAGGAATCGTTCGATTCGATGCTCGCCCACGTGCGCAGGGTCGAGTCCCTCCTGTCCGCCTCGGGTCTGTGGGACACGGGTTTCCAATTCGGAGATTGGCTCGACCCGGATGCGCCGCCCGAGTCGCCGGAGAAGGCGAAGGCCGACACCGGTCTGGTGGCCACCGCGAGCTTCTACCGCACGGTGATGCTCACGGCGCGAAGCGCGGAGATGCTCGAGCGCTTCGCCGATCGAGACGCGCTCGATGCACTCGCCGGGCGCATCCGCGAGGCGTACCGGGCCGCGTACGTCGATCCGACGCTCGAGCGTCTGCGAAACCACTGCACGACGGCGTACGCCCTGAGCATCGTCTTCGGTCTCCTCGACGACGATGAGCGACAGTGGGCGGGGGCGCGTCTGGCGGAGCTCGTCGCGGACAGCGACTACCGGATCTCCACGGGTTTCGCGGGGACGCCCTTCATCCTCGACGCCTTGAGCTCCACGGGGCAGGTGCAGGCGGCGGGGCGCCTGCTTCTGCAGCGCGAGTGCCCGTCGTGGCTGTACCCGGTCCGTATGGGCGCGACCACCATCTGGGAACGCTGGGATTCCCTTCTCCCCGACGGAACCGTGAACCCGGGGGAGATGACGTCGTTCAACCATTACGCCCTCGGTGCCGTCGCGGACTGGATGCACCGCGTGTTGGGAGGACTCGCTCCCGCCGCCCCGGGTTACCGGGAGATCCTCGTCGCGCCTCGGCCGGTGGAGGGTGTCGATTGGGCGGAGACCGAGATCGTCACGCCTCACGGACCCGCGGCCGTGTCGTGGAACCGCGAGCCGGACGGCATCCGGCTCGACGTCGTCGTGCCTCCGGGGGCGGAGGCGCACGTGACGGTGTTCGACCTCGACATCACGGTGGGGGCGGGTACCCATCTGTTCCATGCGGCCTATCCCGCAACGTCGTCATCGCCGCGCCGATAGGCGCGCGAATCGACGTCACGTCACCATGTCGTCGCCAACCACCACATGCACATCGATAAAGGAGTCGAAATGACATCGTCGTCCACCGCGCCCGTCCGGGTACGGCCACCCCTCTGGCGCACGGTCGTCGCTCTCGGAGCGTTCGCGCTCGTGCTCGCGGGGCTCATCGCCGCACCGCCCGCGAATGCCCTCAGCGGCGAGACACGGTTGCACGACCCGTCCCTGATCACGGTCGGCTCGTGCACCTACGCCTTCTCGACCGGCTTCGAGAACGACCCGAACAATGCCGCCGGAGCGGTCATGGTCTATCGCACCTGCGATACGCCCGCGACGACGAACTGGGTCAAGGTCGGCAACACGTGGGCGAGCACGCCCGCCTGGATCACGCAGAAGCTCGGCAAGACCCCGCCGAACATCTGGGCACCCGACATCAACTTCTTCAACGGGAAGTACTACCTCTACTACGGGGCTTCGGTCTGGGGCACCTCCTCCGCCGTGATGGGCCTGCTCACCGCGACCGACCCGGCCGGGCCCTGGACCGATGAGGGCATGGTGACGGACGTCAACTACCCGATCGACCCTGATGTCGTCCGGGGCGGGGACAACCGTCTGTACGTGTCGTGGGGCTCGTGGACCGGCGGTGCCGTCTACATGCACGTCGTGGACGAGACCACCGGCAAGCTCTCGACGACCGACAACAATCTCTGGAAGATCGCCACGGGCGTCGAAGGCGTGTCGATCCACCGCGACGGCGACTACTTCTACCTGTACGGATCCAAGGGGCTGTGCTGCTCGGGGACGAGCAGCACGTACTACACCACGGTGGCGCGATCGACCTCGGTCACCGGCCCGTACACCGACATGAGCGGGAAGAGCATGGTCGACGGCGGAGGCACGGTCGTCCTGAAGGGCACCTACCCGCGCGTCGCGGCGGGCGGCGGCGACGTCTTCACGAACGGTTCGTCCGCGTTCTTCGGCTACCACTACTACGACGCGGCCAACAGCGGTCGGGAAACCCTGGACATCCGCCCCCTCTCCTACGCGAACGGCTGGCCCGTCCTCGGCGCACCTCTGGGCAAGACGGAGCTCGCGCTGCAGGTCGCGCACAGCTCCCAATGTCTCGATGTGTGGGGTCTGAGCACGGCCGACGCGGCCCCGGTCGACCAGGGTTCGTGCAACGGGGGCGCGAACCAGCGATGGACGCTGCAGGCCACGGGCTCGTCGTACAAGATCATCAACGTCAACAGCGGCAAATGCCTCGCTCCGAAGGATGCGAGTACCTCCGCCGGAGCGGTCATGGTGCAGGCGACCTGCGCCGACGTCGCCGTACAGAAGTGGAACATCGCCTCGGCCACCGGTGGATACAACGCGATCTCCAACGCCGCGAGCGGACTCTGCCTCGAGGTGTACGGCAACAACACCGGCAATGGCACGGCCGCGAACCTGTGGTGGTGCAACGGCGGCGACAACCAGCGCTGGCTCGAGGGCTGAGCAGGCGGTGGCAGGGGCGCATCCCGCCCCTGCCGCCCCACACGAAGTCGGCAGGACCGCGCCCGCGCGATGCCCTGCCGTGGAGACCGTGGCAGGCCGCCCGTGACGGCGGTCGGCCTGCCACTCCCCGACGGCGATGCCGCCGCCGGATTCTCGATGAAGAGGAGAGGAAAGAAGTGTCCATCAGAAGGAATGCGACCGTGGGGGCCGTGATCGCCGCCCTCGTGCTGGCGGGAGCGTCCGCACCGCCCGCGGTGGCGGCGAGCACCGTGACGTTCAGCGCCACGTACGGAACCGATGCGGGCCTGCAGCTCGACGACGCTCGACTGCTCAACGGCTCTCAGGGCGGCTACGCCGTGACGAAGAACCTCCACCTCCTGCCCGAGACGCTCGGCCAGGTCAACTCCACCGGGGTGCGCTCCGTCCGCATCGACCACATCTTCGACGACGACTTCTACGGTCTGGTGTCCCGCGATTCCGCCGGTGCCCTGGCCTTTGACTTCACCAAGCTCGACTCGGTCGTGCTCCCCCTGTTCGACCAGGGCATGGTGCCGTGGTTCACCCTCAGCTACATGCCCGGGGCGTTGGCGAAGGACAAGTTCACCGCTCCCTCCAGCTATGCCGACTGGTCCACCGTCGTCTCCACGACCGTGAAGCACTACTCCGACCTGGGGCACACCGGACTCAACTGGGAGGTCTGGAACGAGCCCGATTTCGACTTCTGGAAGTCCGGGGCCTCAGCCTTCAACGACCTCTACGCCGCATCAGCCAGTGCGGTGAAGAGCGCCGACTCGACCGCCCAGATCGGCGGGCCGGCGGTGTACAACATCCAGGCGCCCATCATGGGCTCGTTCCTCGACTACATCGCCGCCAACCCGACGGTGGCCTTCGACTTCGTCAGTTGGCACGACTACGGCGGCAACGACTTCTCGAAGTCGGCGACCGTGGCCGGCATGCTGTCGTCGCGCAAGATCCCGGCGAAGAAGCAGTACGTCACCGAGTGGCACACGACGGCGGCGTTCGGTTCGACCCCCGGCGGCGATGCCGACACGAACGTGCTCGCCTCGTACGCGGCCCGTCGTCTGACGTCTGCGCTGCTGCAGCCCACCCTCAACGGGGTGTTCTTCTTCAGCCCGGTCGAGGGGTGGAACCCCACCGCGGACTTCTCCACCGACCTGGGCCTGCTCACGGTCGAGGGGCATCGCAAGGCGATCGGGAACGTCTTCGAGATGTTCGACCTCATGCCGTCGACCGTGCTCACATCGTCGACCACGGGTGCGCCCACGGATCGGTCGGTCGGTGCGATCGCCACGGCGGACACCGGCAGCAAGACGACAGCCTTCCTCGCCTGGAACGACGGCACCGACGCCTCCACCGTCTCGCTGTCGGCGAGCTCGCTCCCGTTCGCCTCGTCGAACTTCTCGGTCACCCGATACGACGTCAACGCCACGGCGGGTAACTACTACGCCGACTGGTCCGGCGGCACGCGCAACCGGACGACAGGCCCCAACGAGCTGCTGCGCCCCTCCAGCGTGAACGTCTCCGCACCGGCATCCACGTGGTCGTCCCAGGTGAGCATGCCCGCGAAGTCCGTGTCGCTGTTCGTCCTCAGCCCCTCGACGCAGGCCGCGGGTGCCGTCTCGCTGAGCACGCCGACGTCGTCGACGAACGTGGCGCGCGCGAGCACCGTGACGAGTTCGAGCAGCTACACCGGGGGCGGCTGGGGCGGAGCGAAGCTCGTCGACGGCCGTCGTCACACGTACAACGCCTCCGACACGGGCGGCATCTCGCAGGGATTCACCTCGGACGCCACCTCGACGGCCCAGGCGACCCAGTGGGTGCAGCTCGATCTCGGCAGTGCGAAGGCGTTCGACACCGCGACCCTGTGGCCTCGGGACGATCAGGATGCCGACGGCTCGAGCTTCCCGGTCGATTTCACGCTCGCGGGTTCGAACGACGGATCGACCTGGACGTCGCTCGTGAGCAGGACCGGCTACAAGGCGGGACAGAAGGTCGCCGGGCCCCAGGTGTTCTCGACCGGGAAGGCGTCGTACCGCTACGTCCGTCTCACCGCGACGAAGCAGGGCCTCCCGGTCACCGAGGGGACGGCGCAGGTCTACCGTCTGCAGCTCGCGGAGCTGGAACTGACCAATGCCGGCGTGCTCAATCCCGGGTTCGAGAGCGGTGACCTGAGCTCGTGGTCGGTCGAGGGTGCGGCATCCGTCGTGTCGACGAACGTCTACGACGGGCGCAACGCCGCGACCTTCACGGGTGCGGGCAAGGGCGTGTACCAGGTGGTGTCGGGGCTGACCCCGAACACGACCTACACGTTCAGCGGATTCGCCAGGTCGGCGGCCGGCGAGCCCGTCTACCTCGGTGCGAAGAACTTCGGGGGCGCTGAGGTCTCGACGCCGGTGACCACCAGCCGGTGGAAGCAGGCGTCGGTCACCTTCACCACCGGATCGTCGGCGACGTCGGCACTGCTGTACTTCTACAAGAACAGCGGCACGGCTCAGGCCTGGGTCGACGGGGCGGTTCTCGTCGCGCAGTGATCGACCGCGTCATCCCCTCCGCCGGCGGCGTTCGGCGGAGGGGATGGCGCGCGTCCACGCCGAGGTCCGGATGCCGCCGAGCGCGCGATCCGTCGAATCGATGACGCCGTGTGACGACCGGTTACGGGCCGTAACGGTCCGGTTTGAGCCTCGCGCGGGCGCATGTTGACGTGGTGTCATGACTTCGCACCGCACCCCGCGCTTGGCCACGATCCTCGGCGCCTCCACCGCAGCCCTCCTCCTCGCCCTCACCGGGTGCGCCGGGGGAGCGGCATCCTCCGACGACTCCTCCCGCATCGTGCTGGGTGCCGACGACGGCAACGAGGCGCACTGGACGGTGCTGAAGCAGAAGCTCGCCGCCGAGGGCATCGACCTCGAGGTGCGCACGATCAACGACGGCGTGCAGCTCAACCAGGGCGTGCAGGACGGCGAGCTCGATGTGAACCTCTTCCAGCACCTCATCTACCTGTCGCAGTTCAACGTCGAGAACAACGGCTCGCTCGTGCCGGTCGGCGCCACCGCCGTGTACCCGCTCGCGCTGTACTCGGAGCAGTACACCGACGTGAAGGACCTGCCCGAGGGCGCGAAGGTCGCGATCCCGAACAACCCCACCAACCTCGCCCGCGGCCTGCTCAACCTGCAGACCGCCGGTCTGCTCACGCTCAAGGACGGCGGAACGGCGCTCTCGACGCCCGCGGACATCGTGACGTCCAAGGTCGAGCTGCTCCCGGTCGACACCAACCAGACGGTCACCGCGCTCAAGGACGGCAGCGCCCAGGCCGCGATCGTCAACAACACCCAGGCGCAAAAGGGCGGCCTCGGCGACGAGCTCATCATCTTCAAGGAAGACCTGAACAACCCTCAGCTCGCGCCCTACATCAACGCCTTCGTCACCCGTGACGACAAGAAGGACGACCCGCGCTGGGCGAAGCTCGTCGCCGCGTACCACTCGCCCGAGGTCGAGGCTGCCGTCACCGAGCTGAACCAGGGCAACCTGCAGTTCAAGACCGAGTGGACGGGCGCGCAGCTGCAGGATGAGCTCACCAGTCTCGAAGACGCCCTCAAGGCCCAGAAGGGATGACCTCGGTCATCGAGCTGCGGGGCGTCACGAAGAGTTTCCGCACCGATCGCCGCTCCTCCACGAACGCCGTCGACGACGTCACGGTGAGCGTGGAGGAGGGGTCGATCGTCGGGGTCATCGGATACTCCGGCGCGGGCAAGTCGACGCTCGTGCGTCTGCTGAACGGTCTCGAGAAGCCCACCTCGGGCACCGTCGAGGTGCTGGGCGTGAACGTCGGGGATGCCACCGAGGCGAAGCTGCGCGACCTGCGGCGCCGTGTGGGCATGATCTTCCAGCAGTTCAACCTCTTCACCTCGCGCACAGTGGCGGCGAACGTCGCCTACCCGCTCAAGGTCGCCGGCTGGAAGAAGGCCGACCGCGACGAGCGCGTGGCCGAGCTGCTCGACTTCGTGGGCATCGGCGACAAGGCGAAGCAGTACCCGCGACGCCTGTCGGGCGGGCAGAAGCAGCGCGTGGGCATCGCGCGCGCGATCGCGACGAACCCGCAGATCCTGCTCGCCGACGAGGCCACGAGCGCCCTCGACCCGCAGACCACGGCCGAGGTGCTCGAGCTGTTGCGCGAGATCAACCGGCACCTGGGCATCACGATCGTCGTCATCACGCATCAGATCTCGATCGTGCACGAGCTGTGCGACCAGGTCATCGTGATGGACGGCGGCCGCGTCGTCGACAGCGGCGACACCTACCGCGTCTTCGCCCACCCGCGCGCCGACCTGACCAAGCGCTTCGTCGCCGCGGTGACCCAGGGCGTGCCGAGCGGTGAGGCACTGTCCGCGCTCGCCGCGGGAGGCGGCGCGCTCGTGAGCGTCGAGATCAACGAGTTCTCGAGCGAGGACGTCTCGGCGGTCTTCCACCGCCACGGCGCGCGCCACTCCGTGGTCTACGGCGGAGTCACCGACGTGCTCGGCAAGCAGCTCGGCACGCTCACCTACCGGGTGCACGCCGAGGATCTCGCACCCGTCGTCGCCGAACTGCGCGCACACACCGACGTCGTCCTCCCCTCGGCGGAGGTGGCCGCATGAACAAGTGGGACACCCTCACCCCGGTGCTGCTGCAGTCGATCGGCGAGACCGTCTACATGGTCGCGGTCTCGCTGGTCATCGCGGGCGTCGCGGGTCTCGCCATCGGAGCTCTGCTCTACGCCACCCGCCCCGGCAACCTCTTCGCGAACCGCGTCGTGTTCGCCGTCGCGAACCTCGTCATCAACCTCATCCGTCCGATCCCGTTCATCATCTTCCTGACGGCCGTGGCCCCGGTCACGCGCGCCGTGACGGGCACGACCCTGGGAACGGATGCCGCGATCGTCCCGATCACGATCATGGCCACGGTCGTGATCGCCCGCGTCGTCGAGCAGAACCTCGTCGCTGTCGATCCGGGGACCGTGGAGGCGGCCCGCGCCGTCGGCGCACGGCGCATCGGGGTGCTGTTCGGGGTCGTCATCCCCGAGGCCCTCGCGCCGCTGATCCTCGGCTACACGTTCATGTTCATCGCCGTCGTCGACATGTCGGCCATGGCGGGGTACATCGGCGGCGGCGGCCTCGGCAACTTCGCGATCATCTACGGCTATCAGCAGTTCAACGCGCAAGCGACCTGGATCACGGTGGCGATCATCGTCGTGATCGTGCAGGCGGGGCAGCTCATCGGCAACACCCTGGCCCAGCGCATCCTGCGGCGCTGACGCGGTCGCCCTCGCTCGCCCTGTCGAGTGTCCGGGAAACGCGGGTGGCGCGCCGGGCGCGGCGTGTCGTGGACATTCGACAGGGGGTGGGGTGGGTGGTGCGCACGGCGACTCTGGGCCCGCCTACCCTCGGAAGATGAGCCTGCCTCGCACCCTCGCCCGCTGGCTGCTCGGTGCGGCACTCGTGTTCGCCGGCACCGCGCACCTCACGTTCGCGCGCGACGAGTTCGTCGCCCAGGTGCCGTCCTGGTTGCCGCTCCCGGTCGACGTCACGGTCGTGGCATCCGGAATCGTCGAGATCGCGCTCGGACTCTCCCTCGCGATCCTCCGGCGTCGACGCGTCGCCGTCGGCTGGATCGTGGCGGCCTTCTTCGTCGCGATCTTCCCGGGCAACATCGAGCAGTTCGTCCGCGGCACCGACGCCTTCGGCCTCGACACCGACCTGGCCCGTGGCATCCGACTGCTCTTCCAGCCCCTTCTGGTGGTCTGGGCTCTGTGGTCGACCGGGGCGTGGCGGGCCTGGCGGGAACGCAGGACCCGCGACCGCTGAGCCGCCCGGGTCCGCCCCCCCTGCGCGTCAGCCCCCCGCGGGGCCTCGGCCGGCAGCACCTCGGCCCGCAGCACCTCGGCCCGCAGCGCCTCGGCCTGCACCTCGGCCCGTACGTCGAGACCGCGGTGAGCGTCGGCGTCGCCGATCGCGGTGGGCGGGACGACGTGGATGCGGTTCTCGACGATGCAGCCGGACAGGCCCTTGTCGAGCATCACCGCCGTGATCGCGCCGACGCGATTCCTGAAAAGCGGCTATGGGCTGGCTGCTGAGTTTGAGAACGATTATCATCGGCGATACCGTTGCCTCATGACCCGTCGCTTCCTCGCCCCCGTCGTTCTCGGAGCAGCCTCCGTTCTCGCCCTCGCCGGTTGCGCCGGCACGTCGATCTCGAGCGGCTCTACCGCCGACTCCGGCGGCAAGGTCACGGTCGTGGCATCCACCGACGTCTACGGCTCGATCGCTCAGGCGGTCGGCGGCGACTTCGTCGACGTCACCTCGATCATCACCTCGCCGACGCAGGACCCGCACGAGTACGAGGCGAGCGCTCAGGATCAGCTCACGCTGAAGAACGCCGGCCTCGTGATCGAGAACGGCGCGGGATACGACTCCTTCATGGAGGGCCTCATCCAGGCGAGCGGCACCACGGCGCCCGTGCTCACGGCCGTCGAGTACAACCACGACTACCCGGGTGCCGACTCGCACGATGACGCGAGCCCCGCCCCGAGCGAGAGCGCCGACGACCACGAGCATGCGGACGACGACGGCCACGATCACATCGAGGGCTTCAACGAGCACGTCTGGTACGACCCGCACACGATCGAGGACCTCACCGGGGCGATCGCCGAGGAGCTCGGCAAGCTCTCGCCCGACCACGTCTCGGACTTCAACGCCAACGCCGAGGCCTTCACCCAGCAGATCGCGGGCCTCGAGGACTCCCTCGACCAGATCAAGGCGAAGGATGCCGGAGCGAAGATCTTCGTGACGGAGCCGGTGCCGCTGTACCTGACCACCGCGGCCGGCCTCGACAACGCCACCCCCAACGAGTTCAGCGAGTCGGTCGAAGAGGGCCAGGACGTGCCGCCGGCAACCCTCCTCGAGTCTCTGCAGCTGCTCGACTCCGGCCAGATCAAGGTCATGATCGTCAACCCGCAGACCGGCGGCGCCGAGGTGACGAAGGTCCAGGACGAAGCGAAGTCGAAGAACATCCCGGTGATCGAGTTCACGGAAACGCTCCCCGAGGGTCAGACTTACATCTCGTGGATGCAGAGCAACATCACGGCGCTGAGCGACGCGCTGGGCGCGTGAGCGCAGCGGCCCCGCTGCGCATCCACGGCGCCGCCCTCGAGAGGGGCGGACGAGAGCTCTGGGCCGGGCTCGACCTCGAGGTCGAGCCCGGCGAGCTCGTCGCCGTTCTCGGCCCCAGCGGCTCCGGGAAGACCACGCTCCTGCGCGCGATCCTCGGTCTCGAGCGCTTGAGCGCCGGCTCGATCGAGGCGCTCGGCGAGCCCGTGCGTCGCGCCGGCAACCGTCACATCGGCTACATCCCGCAGCAGCGCCCCCTCCCGCGGGAGACGCCCCTGCGCGGTCGCGACATCGTCGGGCTCGGCGTCGACGGTCACCGTCTCGGCCTCCCGCTCTCGCGGAAGAGGGATCGCGCGCGCATCGACGAACTCCTCGAGGCCGTCGGAGCCACCGCTTTCGGCGACCGGCCCGTGGGACTCCTCTCGGGCGGCGAGCAGCAGCGACTGCGCGTGGGTCAGGCTCTCGCCGACAACCCCGCCCTCCTGCTGTGCGACGAGCCGCTCACCAGCCTCGACCTCGCGAACCAGCAGGCCGTCGTGCGACTCATCGATCGGCACCGCCGCGAGCGCGACGCGGCCGTCCTGCTCGTCACCCACGACATCAACCCGGTGCTCACGCGCGTCGACCGCATCCTCTACATCGCGAACGGTCGCTTCACCCTCGGCACGCCCGACGAGGTGCTCACGACCGAGACGCTGAGCGCTCTCTACGGTGCCCCCGTCTACGTGGTGCGCGCCGGCGGACAGCTCATCGTCGTCGGGGCCCCGGATGCCGATGAAGCCCACCACCATCACCACGACGAGGATCGCGCATGAACTGGTCCGACGTCGGCAACGCCCTCTTCGGGGGTGTGAGCCAGTACGGGGCGATCCTCGAGCTGGTGCAGAACTCCGTGTACGCGGGGGCCATCCTGGGTCTCGTCGGCGGACTGATCGGCGTGTTCGTGATGCAGCGCGACATGGCCTTCGCCGTGCACGGCATCAGCGAGCTGTCGTTCGCGGGCGCCGCCGTCGCCCTGCTGATCGGCGTCGACGTGGTCTCGGGCTCGATCGTGGGCTCGCTGATCGCGGCGGCGCTGATCGGCGTGCTCGGTGCCCGCGCGCGTGACCGCAACTCGATCATCGGCGTGCTCATGCCGTTCGGCTTGGGTGTCGGCATCCTGTGCCTCTCGCTCTACAACGGTCGCAGCTCCACCCGGTTCAGCCTGCTCACCGGGCAGATCGTGTCGGTGCAGAGCGAACAACTCGGGTGGCTCGTCGCCATCGGTGCGGTCGTGCTGGTCGCCCTGCTGCTGATCTGGCGCCCCTTGCGCTTCGACTCGCTCGACCCGCAGTCCGCCGCGGCCCGCGGCGTGAACACCACCGCGGTCTCGCTCATGTTCATGCTGCTGCTGGGGCTCATCGTCGCCGTCGCGGTCCACATCATCGGTGCGCTGCTCGTGATGGCGCTGCTGGTCACCCCGGCCGCGGCCGCCATGCGGGTGGCATCCGGCCCTCTGTCGGTGCCGGTGCTCGCGGCGCTGTTCGGTTTCGTGTCCGCGGTGGGCGGCGTGCTGCTCGCGGTGGCGGGCACCCTTCCGGTCAGCCCCTACATCACGTCGATCTCGTTCCTCATCTACCTCGTGTGCCGCGTGATCGGGGCCCGCCGGGACCGGACGACGCGAGCCGCGTAGAGCGCCCAGCCGATTCACCGATCACCTGGCTAAACTCGGGGCCATGGTCCAGCGCAACACGTGGCAGCGAGAGCGGGTGCGAGAAGCCCTGTCCGGTGCGGGCGGCTTCGTCAGCGCCCAGGCTCTCCACGCGACGCTGCGCGACGAGAACACCGGGATCGGCCTCGCCACCGTCTACCGCACGCTCGCGGGGATGGCCGCGCAGGGCGACGCCGATTCTCTGCAGAGCCCCGAGGGAGAGAACCTCTTCCGCGCGTGCGAGACCCGCGGTCACCATCACCACCTGATCTGCCGTTCGTGCGGCGTCGCCGTCGAGATCGCGGCGACCGACGTCGAGGAGTGGGCCCAGCGCACCGCCGCGCAGCACGGCTTCACCGAGGCCGAGCACGTCGTCGACATCTTCGGCATCTGCGCCGATTGCGCCCGCGCGCGGGCCCGTGAGCGTGGCGACGAGTAGTCGCACCGCGACGCCGTCGCCGCAGCGCACCGGCGCCCCCCGCACCCTCGTCGCTCTCGGTGTGGGTGTCGTCGTGGTCGCGGCGCTGTTCTTCGTCGACGCGTTCGCGCCGACGTTCTTCTCGCAGCCGCTGCCCACCCGTGCGCAAGACGGGCTGACGCTCGCCCTCAGCGTGCTGATCGAGTCGTTGCCCTTCGTCGTCCTCGGCGTGGTGCTCTCGATCATCGTGCAGGTGTGGGTGCCGCCGGGTGCGATCGAGAGATGGATGCCGCGCGCGCCGTGGGCGCGCCGAGCGGTGCTCTCCCTCCTGGGCATGTTCATCCCCGTGTGCGAGTGCGGCAACGTGCCCTTCGCCCGCGGTCTGCTGATGCGCGGCTTCGGCGTCTCCGACACCCTCACCTTCCTGGTGGCGGCCCCGATCGTGAACCCGATCGTGATCATCAGCACGCACGCGGCCTTCGGGTTCAGCGACGGCATCCTCGTGGCCCGTCTCATCGGCGGATTCCTCGTCGCCAACCTGATCGGCTGGCTGTACAGCCGGCATCCCGATCCCGACAAGCTGCTCACCGAGCGCTTCCTCGAGACGTGCGAGATGGTCGTGCAGGAGCGCGGCGACCGCGGTCGCCGGACCCTCGCGCAGCTCATCGTCGAGCTGCGCTCCGTCATGCCCGCGCTGATCATCGGTTCCCTGCTCGCGGGGGCGGTGCAGGTGCTCATCCCGCGCAGCGCGCTGCTGGCGATCGGGTCGGATCCGGCGCTGTCGATCGCCGCGATGATGGCCCTGGCGATCGTGGTGTCACTGTGCTCGAACGTCGACGCGTTCTTCGCGCTGTCGTTCGCCTCGACGTTCACGCCGGGGTCGATCGTGGCCTTCCTCGTCGTCGGGCCGATCATCGACCTCAAGATGATGGCGCTGCTGCGCACGACCTTCTCCACCCGCGTCCTCGTGGGGATGACGGTGGTCGTCGTCCTGTTCGCGTTCGCGCTCGGAACGGCGGTGAACCTCCTTGTCTAGAACCTCGGCCCTCGCCACTCGCTGGCTCGGAGTGGGCCTCACGGCCTGCCTGTCGATCACGACGATCACGCTGTGGATCACCGGCCGGATGTCGCTGTACATCAACCCGGATTCCGCGTGGTTCGCCGTGGGGATGTCGTTCGTGGCATTGATCGGGGCGATCGCGTCGTTCGCCCTCCCGCTCGGAGCCGAAGCGGATCACGGGCACGACCACGAGCACGGCCACGCGCCCGCGTCCGCCTCGGCGCGCCGAGAGGCTTTCGCGCACGCCGACCACGTGCACAGCGACCCCGCCGACGCCCATGACCACGCCGCCCACGAGCGCCTCGCGGCCCGTCCGCGTCTGACCCCGGGCGGCATCGCGGCCTTCACGGGGGGCGTGCTCGCCTCGACCGCCGTCGTCGCCGTGCTCCTCACTCCCGCCGCCTCGCTCTCGACCGAACTCGCGGTCTCGCGCGACGTGGGCGCCGCGCCCCTCTTCGCCGGGTCCGACGTGATCACGCTGGCCGCGTCCGGCGACACCTCGAAGTTCGGGGTGGGCGACTGGTCGGCGGTCTTCGCGCACGCGACCAACCCCGAGACCTTCGACGGCAAGCCGGTCACCCTCACCGGGTTCATCACGCCCGGCGGCGACGGAGCGACCTTCGACCTCACACGGCTCGTGATCACCCACTGCGTGATCGACGCGCAGACCGCGCGCCTGCCGATCGCCGCGACGGGGGACGCCCCGGCGAGCGGGCAGTGGGTCACGGTCACGGGCACGGTGCGATCCAGCGGCGACGGCAAGCTCGAGGTGCACGCCGAGCAGGTCGCCGCGATCGACGAGCCGGCGGATCCCTATGAGTACTGAGACCCGGCGCCGCGGTGGGTCCGACTCCCGTCGCGCACGAGCGCGGCGACGACAGGGGCGCGGCTATCTCCTCGCCTTCGGCGCCGTCCTGCTCGCCCTCGTCCTCGTGGGTGGTGTCGGGGGAGTCGTCGCGGTCGCGCAGGGTCCCCGTGTGACGGACGTGCAGGTCGACCCGGCGGCCGGGGTCGCGGCATCCGGGTCCCGTGTCATCCTCACCACGACGCAATCGCTCGAGAAGGTCGACGCCTCGCAGGTGCAGGTCGAACCGGCCACGCCCTTCACCGTCGACACCTCGGGGCGCAGTGTCGGGATCCGCTTCACGCTGCCGCTGCGAGACGACTCCGACTACACCGTCACCGTGAACGACGTGAAGGGGGTGGGCGCCGGCCCCGGAGCGACCCTCACCGAGTCGTTCCGTACGCCTCCCCTGCAGGCCTACCTGATGCAGCGCGGCACCCCTGAGGGCGACACGATCTTCCGCACCGACCTCGAGGGGAAGGCCGGGCTCCCGGTGTTCACGGACCCGCACATCGAGGACTTCCGGACGACGGCGAACCACCTCGTCATCTCGACGCGCGACGGCGACGACGCCCGCGTGATCGTGACCGACCTGGACGGCAAGAACCCGCGGGACGTGACGCTCCCCGGCCCCGGTTTCGTCTCGAACCTGCAGTCCGCCGACAGGGGCGAGCGTTTCGGGTTCACCTTCTCGGATGCCACCCTCGGCACCGCGGGTGGGCGCGAGAGCCGTCTCTTCACGGCGTCGGCCGCGACCGAGGACGCCCCGGTCGAGGTGGGACTGAACGGCGGAGACGTCCGCATCGCCGATTGGCGCTTCGTGCCCGACACCGACAGCATGCTGGTGCTCACCTTCGACTCGCGACTCCTGCTGACCGACGCGGTGGGCGGGAACGCCGCGCCGTTGGGCAGCGCGGTGGCGATCGACGGGATCGCCCGCGGTTCCTCGGTCGCGATCGTGGAGCGCCTCGAGGGCGTGCGCGAGATCGACCTCACCGACGGGTCGGAGCAGGAACTGGTCACGCCCGTGGATCCCCCCGGGACTCCGGGACGAGCCACCCCGGTTCCCGGACTCGGGGCCGGCACCGTCCGCTCGTTCGCCGACATCGGTCCCGACGGGGCCTACCGCTCGACCATCGTCGGCCACGTGGACACGAACGGAGCGGTGCGCAAGCTTCTCGACGTCCCCGGTACCGACACCGTCATGCAGACGTGCGTCTCCCCGAGCGGGCGTTACGCCGCCGTGCTGGTGGCTCCGGAGGCCGTGAGCAACCCCTTCGACCGCTACCAGTTGCCTCTCCCCGGCAAGCTCCTGACCCACCTCGTCGAGCTCGACACCGGCCAGGAGCTCGTCGCCCTGCAGGGCTTCGACCTGTCGTGGTGCCAGGTGCCCCCGGGATGACGCGCTTCGCGACGCGCAGCGATCTCTCGGCCCTGCCGGTGGAGGTCGCCCCGCTGCTCCTCGGAGCCGTGCTCGAGACCGAGATCGAGGGGGAGCGGGTGGCCGTCCGCCTCACCGAGGTGGAGGCGTACCACGGACGCGGCACGGGCGATCGGCCCGACCCGGGCTCGCACGCCCGCATGGGCCCCACGCCGCGCAACGCGACGATGTGGGGCGAACCCGGACATCTGTACGTGTACCTCAGTCACGGCATCCATTCCTGCGTCAACGTCGTGTGCGGTCCGGACGGGGTCGCGGGAGGGGTGCTCCTGCGCGGGGGCGAGGTCGTCGAGGGCGCCGACATCGCCGAACGGCGCCGCCTCGAGCGGCGGGGTGCGGTGCGTGCGCCCCGCGATCTCGCGCGCGGGCCGGGTCGTCTGGGCGACGCGGTGGGTCTGCGGTATCCGCGGCACGACGGGATCGACGCGGTGACGGGTGAGACCCGGGCGGGTGCGCGGGCGCGACTGCGGTGGCCGGACGAGCCGGTGCGCGCCGTCGCGACGGGACCCCGCGTGGGTGTGGCGGGCATCGCCGGCACGGCCGAGTTCCCCTGGCGCTTCTGGATCGAGGGGGATGCCACGGTGTCGGCGTTCCGCTGGGGACGAGGAGCTGCGGACGCGGCCGTCCGTCAAGCCGACACGCCGGGCGTGCTAGACTGACCCCTTGTCTGCGCGCACTCCAGCACGCAGTTCGCATCCCTCCTCCTGATCCCGGCCTTCCGTCGTGTTCAGACGGGGTGCAGACAAGGGATCTTGGGTGGCACCGTCCGGTGTCACGGTACAGAAGGAGACATCACCATGGCAGCAGTGTGCCAGGTGACTGGAGCGGTTCCCGGCTTCGGTCACAACATCTCGCACTCGCACCGCCGGACGAAGCGCCGCTTCGACCCGAACGTGCAGAAGAAGACCTACTTCGTTCCGTCGCTGGGTCGCAACATCAAGCTCAACGTCTCGGCGAAGGGCATCAAGGTCATCGACGCGCGCGGTATCGAAGCCGTCGTTCGTGACCTGCAGGCGAAGGGCGTGAAGCTGTAATGGCGAAGAAGGCTCAGGACGTTCGTCCGATCATCAAGTTGCGTTCGACCGCCGGCACGGGGTACACCTACGTGACGCGCAAGAACCGCCGCAACAACCCCGACCGCATCGTGCTCAAGAAGTACGACCCCGTGGTCCGCAAGCACGTCGACTTCCGAGAGGAGCGCTAAGCACATGGCTAAGAAGAGCAAGATCGCGCGCAACGAGCAGCGCAAGGTCGTCGTCGAGCGCTACGCCGCGAAGCGCGCCGAGCTGAAGAAGACCCTGGTCGACCCCAACGCGACCGACGAGGCCCGCGAGGCCGCCCGCGTGGGCCTGCAGAAGCTGCCCCGCAACGCGTCGCCCGCGCGCGTGCGCAGCCGCGACGTCATCGACGGCCGCCCCCGTGGCGTCCTCACGAAGTTCGGCGTCTCGCGCGTCCGCTTCCGTGACATGGCCCACCGTGGCGAGCTGCCCGGTGTGACCAAGTCGTCCTGGTAAGCACCAGACACACGAACGAAGGGCGGGGTTCCGAGAGGAGCCCCGCCCTTCGTCGTTCCTCCCGGCCGCGGCGATGCCTCAGAACCCGCGCTTGAGCAGTTCCTCGACGGCTTCCGCGCGCCCGCTCACGCCGAGCTTGCCGTAGATGGAGCGCACCTGGCTCTTCACGGTGTTGAGAGACACCCCGCGATCGCGGGCGATGTCCGTCAGGTTGCGCTCGGACGACAGCAGCATCGCCAGATCGCGCTCAGCGGGCGTGAACCCGACGATCTCGCCCGTGGGACGTGCCGGGGCGGCGACGGCGGGAAGGAACTCCTGGATGCCGGCGACGAGCGGAGCCAACTCGGGACGAGCGCTGACCACCGTGTCGAACAGCGCCACCGTCTCCTCGAGCGGCAGCATGATGAACGGCGTGATCGATCCGCCGGTCTGCGAGATGAGCAGCAGAGCGGCCTCCATGCTCTGCTCCGCACGGCGAGCGCTCCCCACCCGGGCGAAGGCGATCGCGCGCCGCAACAGCGTCGGCGTGAGGGTGCGCAGGCAGTGCTGCGTCTCGTCGGCGACGCACCCGTCCGTCTCGGCGAGGAGGTCGCGTTCGCGCCCGAGCAGGAGGAGCGCGGCGGCGCGCTGCATGTGGAAGCAGATCCCGTGCCCCGGCGGGGTCTGCGACGCCGCGAGGACGGACAGCGCCTCGGCGTACTCGCCGCGCGCCACCAGGATGTCGGAGCGGATGCAGGTCAGGAAGTCGCGGATCATGCGATGACTGCGATGCCGCGGTGATCCGTACGAGAGCCGCCAGGTCTCGGCGAGAGCGCCGGAGTAGTCCCGTTCGAGGAGACCGCGCATGACGTCGATCGCGCGTGCGGAGTACTCCCAGTACGGATCGTCGGGTCGTGTCTCGTGCAGGTCGCGCGAGACCGCCGCCAGACGCGCCGGCTGCAGCCGCGCCGAGGCGACGAGGGATTCGGCCAGCAGGACGAGGTAGTCGGTCTCCTCGGTCGGCCATCCGTGGGCCGAGAAGAGCGCCTTCGCCGCGGCCATGTCCTCCTCGCTGCTCTCGTACTCGCCGTTCAGCGCGTGCCCGAGGGCGAGCACGCAATGGGCGCGGTACGAGATCGCCTCACTGTCGGCGAACAGGAGGGCCTCGGCGCCGTACCGCGCACCGATCTGCGGCCACCCCAGGGCGCAGCAGTACTCGCCGGCGGCGGCGAGCAGCTGAGCTCGCGCACCACTGGAGAGGTTGGCGCCGCGGGTGAGCCGCGTGTCGTCGAAGTAGCGGTCGATGAGATCGAGGCCGTCGGAGAGGGCGTCGCGGCGGGCTCGCGACACCAGGACCGCGGCCAAGGTCAGCGCCGTCGTGTCCGTCCAGACCGACGGCAGCTGCGGCGGTTGCGCTTCGGCGAGGAGCGCGAGATGGCGCTGCTCCGGTATCCCGTGGCCCGGTGCCAGTCGGGAGGCCGTGGTCACGACCGCCGCATGGAAGGCGGTACGGGCGTTGATGGACGACGGTGTGGCCGGCATCCCTCCCCCTTTCGCGACAGAGTCCGTCTGGTTCACCCGGGGGCTTCGTCACTCCGCTGCTGTTTAACCTGTCGGACACCAAACATAGGAAGTTTGGCGGATGCTCGCTGACCGGACGCCAGGACATCAGCGGTGCGATTCACGTTGGTCCTCACCCGCGGCGTCGAGTGGATTCGCCTGAGATGCTCGACCGTGGGGATACGGATGTCGCTCGAACTCGCCGTGCGAGGCGGGTGCCGACCCCGTTTGTCGCGACACGCCGGGTGCTTCGCGGGGGAAATCCCCCAAAATCCCCGTAATTCCGCGGTTCGGTTGATACTGTCGAGGCGGTCTCCCGACCACCGAGGAGGATTCCTCCTCGTCCGATGTAACGAGAGGCGACGGCATCGTCGCCTGGAGGACAACCACATGGCTGACAAGTCCATCACCAAGACCGAGCTCGTCGCGAGCATCGCCAGCGCGACCGGGCAGAGCCAGTCCGCCGTGTCGGGCGTGCTCGACTCCCTCTTCTCCACCGTCTCCGAGGCGGTCGCCAAGGGCAGCAAGGTCTCGATCCCCGGCTGGATCGCCTTCGAGCAGGTCGCCACGTCCGCTCGCACGGGTCGCAACCCGCAGACCGGTGAGGAGATCTCGATCCCCGCCGGCAAGCGCGTCAAGGTCACCGCGGGCTCGAAGCTGAAGGCTGCCGTCAAGTAAGACGACGCCGTACCGCGACAGAGGGGGATGCCGAGGCATCCCCCTCTGTCCTTTCTCCGGCGGGGTGTACGCCCGATGTCGTCGAGGTCGAGATACCGAGCGTCCTTGCCGTTGTCCGCCGACGTAGTCTGGGTGGGTGAACGCCCGTGCCCTCCGCGTGGCGGGACCCGTCATCCTCGTCGTGGTCTCGCTCATCGCCGTCGTCGTGGGCTTGGCCTATGGGGGCGGTGCCGCCCAGCCGCTGTTGGCCGATCCGGGCCCCGTCGTGCGGTGGGGGCTCCCTCTCGCGACGCTCGTGGTCAATCTGTCGGCGGCGACGATGGTCGGCTCCCTCGTGCTGGCGCTGTTCGCCCTCCAGGCGGGGGAGCGCCCCTTCGAGCTCGCTCTCGACACCGCCTCGATCGGTGCGGCCATCTTCACCGTCGCGTCCGCGGCCACCGGATACCTGACGTTCCTCAACATCATCAACGCGAAGCCGACCCTCGACCCGCTCTTCGGCCAGCAGCTCGGGCGATTCCTCGTCGAGAGCGAGATCGGCCCGGCGTGGCTGATCACGACGATCGCCGGTGCGGTGCTGACGGTGCTGACCTTCGCCGTGCGCTCCTGGGTGCCGACCATGATCGTGGCGATCCTGGCGCTCGCCGCTCTCGTCCCGATGGGCACGCAGGGTCACGCCGGGACGGAGGCCAGCCACACGGCGGCCGTGACTTCTCTGGTGCTGCACATCATCGCCGCCGCGGTGTGGCTGGGTGGGCTCGTTCTGCTGGTGGTCGTGCGGCCGGCGATGTCGCGGACGCAGCTGCAGACCGTCCTGCTGCGCTACTCGTCGATCGCCCTCGCGGCGTTCGTCGTCGTCGCGGTCTCGGGAACAGTGCGCGCCTCGATCGGTCTGCTGGGGTGGGAGAACCTGTTCTCGCCGTACGGCATCCTGGTGCTCGTCAAGGTCGGCGCTCTCCTCGCGATGGGTGTCCTGGGTGCCTGGTACCGCCGTCGACTCATCTCTCGCATGGCGGACGAGCAGGGTTCGCGGCGCTTCTGGGCGATCATCGTGCTCGAACTGGTGTTCATGGGCGTCGCAAGCGGGGCGGCCGCCGCGCTCGCGCGCACGCCCCCGCCGATCGCCCCGCCTCTGGTCGGGCAGACTCCGGCCGAGATCCTCACCGGCTCGCCCCTGCCGCCCGAGCTGACGATCGAGCGCTGGTTCACCAGCTGGGACATCGACCTGCTGTGGGCGTTCGTGGTGGCGTTCGGGCTCTTCTTCTACCTCGCCGGCGTGTGGCGACTCCACCGCCGCGGCGACGGCTGGCCGATCTCCCGCACGGTGCTCTGGTGCCTCGGCATGCTCGCCGTTTTCTGGATCACCTCGGGTCCGGTGAACGTCTACCAGGACTACCTGTTCAGCATGCACATGATCGGGCACATGCTGCTGTCGATGGCGATCCCGCTCATGCTCGTGTCCGGTGCCCCCGTCACCCTCGCCGCCCGCGCGATCCGCAAGCGCGACGACGGCACGCGCGGGGGGCGCGAGTGGATCCTCTGGGCCGTCCACAACCCGGTCGCGAAGGTGCTCACGAACCCCTATGTCGCCGCGGGCCTGTTCATCGGCTCGCTCTGGGCGTTCTATTACACCGACCTCTTCCGATGGTCGTTGTACGACCACCTCGGGCACATCTGGATGGTCGCGCACTTCCTCGTCACGGGCTACCTGTTCGTGCTGAGCCTCATCGGGATCGACCCCGTGCCGTACCGGCTGCCCTACCCCATGCGCCTTCTCGTGCTCATCGCGATCATGGCGATGCACGCGTTCTTCGGCATCGCGATCATGATGAACTCCGGTCTGATGGTCGCCGAGTGGTTCGGAGCGATGGGACGCACGTGGGGGGCGACGCCCCTTCAGGACCAGTACGTCGGCGGCGGCGTGGCGTGGTCGGTCGGCGAGATCCCGACCCTGATCCTCGCGATCGCCGTCGCGATCCAGTGGAGCCGCAGCGACGAACGTCAGCAGCGGCGGCGCGACCGGCACGTCGATCGTGTGGGCGACCTCGAGCTCGACGCGTACAACGAAGAGCTCGCCCGGCTCGCGGCGCGCGACGCTCGCGTGGCCGAGCGCGATGCGGCCCGGCGGAGCTGAGTCGACCGCTTCGCCCCGTGCCCGGTGAGGCGCGTCACCTCAATCGGCGCGGGCGCCCCCGCTGACGAGGATGGATGCCGTGCCGTCGGGGAGCACCGTGATCTTGCCGTCGACGGCGAACGGCACGTCCTCGTCGACGTTGCGGATCGAGCCGTCGAAGATCGAGCGGATGTCGACGTCGATGTGCGCGACGGCGTCGGTGGTGGGGATGCGCCACCCCGCGCCGTCCGGGACGACCGTCACCTTCGGCTGCTGGGCGATCGACCACGACGGCGCCCCCTCGATGCGGTTGCGGACCGTATAGCCGAAGGGGCACCCGGTCGGTTGGAGGACCTTCTGTTCGGCGCAGGTGGTGAGGAAGTCCTCGACGCGCTGCTGCACGACCGACACGAACTCGTCGGTCGGCTCGGCCTGCACGTCGACGGGGATTCCGGTCAGCGGAGCGTCCGCGAGCACGGCGACCCCCGGGGTCGCCGAGATCGGCGTGTCGACCGACACCGAGTACAGGCCGGGAGAGAACACCAGCAGCGGGACGGCCGCCGCGGGATCGGCGTTCGCCTCGTCGACCGAGACCTGCCTCTTGTCGACCTCGAAGCCGTTGACCGAGAAGCGCATGGAGCCGCGCACCGACAGATCGACGACCGCTAGCGGGCTGGTGGCGAAACGCCAGCGGGGGAGCGGTCCGGCGCTCCCGTCGCTCCTGACCGCGAACGTCGTGTGGCCGGCGTAGCTGCCGGCGCGGTAGGTGACGCTGACCCGCGTGACATCGCCGTCGGCCTGTTCGTCGACGATCTGGGCGTCGGTCAGGCCGCCCAGGGCGTCGGGGCGCAGGAGCGCCTCCGAGGCGGTCGACGGCAGCCCCGCCGCTTCGAGCTCGGAGGCGTCGATCGCGACGCCGGGCACGGCGAGGGCTTCCGCGGTGCGCCGGTCCTCGAGCAGCTCGAGGTAGTGCCGCACGAAGGCGCTCGGACTGTAGAGGTCGCGGTACAGGGCGCCCGCGCCGGCGGCGAGGGCGAGGAGAAGCAGCACCCCGACCACGCCGAGCGCGGTGAGCTCCATCGCGAGCCGCGGGCGCGCGGAGCGGACACCCTCGGGCGTCGCGGGGCCCCCGCCTGCGTTGTCCACACCCCCAGTCTAGGAAGCGCTCGTCACCCGCGCCTGTGCGTCCGCCTGCACGACGGCGACCGCCGCGAGCTGCCCGGCCGCGATCGCGGCTGCGAGCGACGCCATCGGCGCCGGGAAGTGATCGGGGTGGGCCATGTCGCCGACGGCGTAGACGCCCTCGACACTCGTCCGGCCGAAAGGATCGACGCGGACGGCCCCCGACTCCTGCCGGTCGAGGCCGAGCTGGTCGGCGAACGGCGCGCGCTGCCGCGAGGAAGGCGCCACGAACGCCCCGGCGACGTCCTCGGTCGTCCCGTCGTCGAGGTGCAGGCGCAGACCGATGGCCGCGTCGCCGACCTCCCGCACCCGTTCCGGGTCGATGACGAGGACCTCGGATGCCACCGGCTCCAGCATCCCCGTGAGCTTCGCCGCATGGTCGCCGGTGAGGAGGACCGCGACGCGCTGCCCCGCGAACTCGTGACCGTGGCAGAACGGGCAGTTGGCCACTCGATCGCCCCAGTGGTCGGCGAGTCCGGGTATCGGGGGCAGGTCGTCCGCGAGCCCCGTCGCGAGGATCACGGCGGAGGTGCGCAGCTCGGTTTCGTCGACCGTGACCACCAGGACCGAATCGATCCGCGCGACCTCGTCGACGGCGGCATCCTGGATCTCGACCGTGCCGTAGGCGGCGATCTCGGCGCGCGCGAGGCGGCGGAGCTCGGCGGGGTCGCGTCCGTCGTTGGTCAGCAGGTTGTGCGCGTGCGGGACCGTCCCGTTCCGGTAGGCGCCCGAGTCGAGGAGCAGTGTGCGCCGGTGCATGCGCCCGAGGGTCAGTGCTGCCTGCAGGCCCGCGGGACCGCCTCCGATGATGATCGCGTCGTACACGATGTGCTCCTTCCACTTGCGTTCGCACCCATCCTGTGACTTCATGTCGACATGAAGTCAATCGGGGATGCGGCGGCGCGATTCGGGCTCGAGACGCACGTGCTGCGGTACTGGGAGGACGAGGGGCTGTTGCATCCGGATCGGGATGCCGCCGGCCGCCGCCGCTACTCGGACGACGACAGCGTCCGGATCGCGATCATCCTGCGCAACAAGGCGGCGGGCCTGTCGCTCGAGCAGATCCGCGTGCTGCTGGACAAGGGGGCGCCCGACCGGCATCGCGTGCTCGAGGAGCACATCGCCGAGCTCGAGCGGCGCGCCGCCGACATCGCGCAGGCGCGGGCGATGACCGAGCACGCGTTGCGCTGCCGCTCGCACGACATCACGCAGTGCCCGCGGTTCCGCAGTCACGTCGCCGATGTGCTCTCCGGGGAGGCGCGTTGGCTGCTCATCCACACCGAGCCGACGTGCGAAGTCCCCGCGAACTAGCATGAATCGGTGACCACCCCGCCTCTTTCCGCCGAGCAGCAGGCGCTGTTCCGGTTGATCGAGGACACCCGGGAGCACGTCTTCGTGACCGGGCGCGCCGGCACGGGGAAGTCGACGCTCCTGCAGCACCTCGCGTGGAACACGCAGAAGCAGATCGCCGTGTGCGCACCGACGGGGGTCGCGGCCCTGAACGTCGAGGGGCAGACGATCCATTCGCTGTTCCGCCTGCCGATCGGGCTGATCGCGAACGGAGACATCGATCAGAACGACGCCACGCGCAAGATCCTGAACGCGATCGACACCCTCGTGATCGACGAGATCTCGATGGTGAACGCCGACCTCATGGATGCCATCGACCGCTCCCTCCGGCAGGCCCGCGGTCGTCGCGCGGAGCCGTTCGGCGGCACGCAGATCGTCATGTTCGGCGACCCGTACCAGCTGGCGCCCGTGCCGCCGCGGGGCGACGAGGCGCGGTACATCGCCGACCACTACCGCTCGTTCTGGTTCTTCGACGCGAAGGTCTGGTCGGGCGAGGCGGCGAGCGACGGGCTCATCGACATCGGGCGCCACGGGGCCGATCTGCACGTCAACGAGCTCGTCGAGATCCACCGCCAGTCCGACCCGGGGTTCAAGACGCTTCTCAACGCGGTGCGGTACGGGCGCGTGACGGCCGAGATGGCCGGCATCCTGAACACCGCCGGAGCCCGCACGCCCCCGCACCCGGCCGACGGCGAGCACCCGATCATCACGCTCGCCACCCGCAACGATCGCGTGAACAGCATCAACCGCCGCCACCTCGACGAGCTCATCGGTCGCACGCAGACGGCGAACGCCGAGATCTCGGGCGACTTCGGGCGCGGAGAGGCGAACTACCCGGCCGAGATGGAGCTGACGCTGAAGGTCGGCGCGCAGGTCATGTTCCTGCGCAACGACGCCGCGCAGTTCGGCGAGGCGCCCCGCTGGGTCAACGGCACCATCGGCACCGTGACGCGGATCGCCGGAGACAGCGTGCGCGTCGAGGTCGACGGCGTCCAGCACGACGTCGAGCCGGCCGTCTGGGAGAGGTACCGCTACGCGTACGACCCGGGGACGAAGAACCTCTCGCGCGAGATCGTCGCGGAGTTCACGCAGTTCCCGCTGCGTCTCGCGTGGGCCGTCACGATCCACAAGTCGCAGGGGAAGACGTACGATCGGGCGGTCGTCGATCTGGGGGCGGGCGCATTCGCTCCCGGGCAGACGTACGTCGCCCTCAGCCGGCTGACCTCGCTGGACGGTCTCTACCTGTCCCGGCCGCTTCGGCCGAGCGACATCCGCGTCGACGAGGACGTCCGTCGCTTCATGAAGCAGGCGTGGCTCGGGCGCCGAGAGGCGAACGAGGCTCAGGCGACCTGAGACGCCTTGGCCCGCGCGAGGTCGGCGAACAGCTCGGTGTTGAACCGGTAGGCGACCAGAACCTCGTCGATGACGCGGGTCTTCTCGTCGTCGTCCCACGGGACGGCATCCAGCTGCTCGCGGTAGACGTTCTTGAACGCCCTCGGGTCGGCGATGTCGCCGAAGAGGAAGAACCCGATCCCGTTCGTGTCGAAGCCGAAGCGCCGCTGCATGAGACGGCCGATGAACGGTCCGCCGGACAGATCGCCGAGGTAGCGCGTGTAATGGTGCGCCACGAAGCCGCCGGGCCAGGTCGCCGCGACGCGGCGGATGCGCGACACGTACGCCTGCGTCGTGGGCAGCGCGGTGATCTGCGCGCGCCAGTCCGGACCGAGGAGGAACGCGAGGTCGGCCTCCAGGGCGGGTAGGCGCGTCAGCTTGTCGCTGAGGAACACGGATGCCACGGGGTCGTGCCGCATGCGCGGAGCCGCGCTCTCGAGGGCTTCGTAGATGAACCAGTGCTGCGCGATGAGGGCGATGTAGTCGTCGCGGGAGCCCGTCCCGTTCAGGAGGTCCGCCATGAACCCGTCGCATTCGCGCGGGGAGTGGGCGCTGCTGGCGCGCTCGCGAAGAGCGGTGGAGAACGGGACGACGGCGTTCATGGGGCCATCATACGCACAAGGTTAGGTCAACCTAACCCCTGATTTCCTGTGGTTTCGCGCCGACCGGGGCCCGCACCACGTCGTCGAGCGAGTTGTGATGGAGACGTGACGCCGCGGGAGCGCAAGCGGCGGATTCCCTCAGGCGGCGTGTGTTTGAATCGTGAAGCGCATGATTCGTCGTGCGCGGATTCCAGGGGGTTTCGGTATGCGGGCATGGCGTCGATCTGCGGCGGCCGCGATCGTCGGTGCGGGTGTCCTCGCCGTCATCCTGAGCGGGTGCACCCCCGAGAGCACGGTCGCGGTCGACGTCCCGGCACAGGTCGACGCTCCGTTGGCCGATCAGACCGTCACAGAACTGCGCGACGCCGTCACCACGGCGATGGCCGCCACCGGATCGAGCGGGGCCATCGTGGGCGTCTGGGTGCCCTGGAGCGGGACGTGGGTCTCGGGTCTCGGTACGCAGGGGCCGGGCGGCGCCGAGGTCACCGCCGACCTCGACTTCCGCGCGGCCGATGTGACCGGCGCGATGACCTGCGACGTCCTCTACGACCTCGCCGCGGACGGCACCGTCAAACTCGACGACCCGGTCACGACATGGGTCAGCAACCTGCCGGGCTACGACGACATCACGCTGCGGATGCTCTGCAACGGCACCTCGGGGCTGGGCTCGTACTCCTCGGTGCTGCAGGGCGTCGAGGGGAACAACCCGGACCGCGCGTGGAACGCGCGCGAGCTCCTCGCCTACGGCATCTCGAGCCCGCGACGAAACGCACCCGGGGCCGCCTTCGCCGACTCGGACACGAACTACCTGATCGCCGGCCTCGCCGTCGAGCGGGCGACCGGGGAATCGTTGCAGGATCTCATCCGTGAGCGCGTCGCCGAACCGCTCGGGCTCTCCGACACCGCGCTGCCGGGAGCGGCGGCCGCCGCGCCCTCCGCGTCGGCGCTCGAAGGGTTCCGCTCGCAGCAGACCCCCGAAGGCGGATGGACCTGCGACCAGCCGCAGGACGTCACGGTGCTCTCCGCGAGCTTCGGCGGAGCCGCCTCCGGCGCGGTCACCGACATCACCGACCTCGGGCGCTACACGCAGGCGCTCGCGGCGGGTTCGCTGCTGCCCGCGGGCAACGATCGGTTCTCATCGCCCCTGCCGGTCAGCCCCGACGACCCGACGTGGTTCACCGCGACCGGCGGCGCCTACCAGGCGGGCTCGCTCATCGGGCAGTTCGGTGCGACCGCCGGCTACATGGTGGGCTCGTTCGCCGACCCCCAGACCGGCATGGCCGTCTCGGTGGTGCTGAACAACTCCGCGGGCAACCAGAAGACGGCGGCCTGGCTCGCGTGGGAGCTCGCCGCGATCGCCTCGAAGGCCCCCGCGGCATCCGGTCAGACCGCCCCCGAGGCAGGACTGCCATGGACGGCCCAGCAGATGCGCGACGGCATCGTCGGCAACGCCATCTGCGCGGTCCCCGCCCCGTGACCCGGGGATGAGGGCTCCGGGCGGCCCGCAGTCGGCGGCGGCGCTGGTCCTGATCGGTCTGGCGTGCCAAGAAGTCGGTGCCTCGTTCGCCGTGATGCTCTTCCCGCAGACGGGGCCGCTCGGCATCGTCATGCTGCGCCTGCTGTTCTCGGCGGTGCTGCTGTGGGTCATCACCCGACCGCGGGTGCGCGGGCATTCGGCGGCGGACTGGCGGGCGGTCGTGGCGTTCGGGTTCGTCCTCGCGACGATGAACGGTCTGTTCTACCTCGCTCTCGAGCGGCTTCCGCTCGGGGTCACCGTGACCATCGAGGTCCTCGGCCCGCTGACCCTCTCGATTCTCACAGCGACCGGGCTGGCGCGCTGGCTCTGGGCCGGACTCGCGCTCGCGGGCGTCGTGGCGCTGGGTGCCGGCGGCTGGGAACGTCTCGACCCGCTCGGCGTCGCGTTCGCCCTGGGGGCGGCGGTGAGCTGGGCGCTCTACATCCTCGCGTCGGCGCGCGTGGGACGCGCCTTCCCGCGCCTCGACGGTCTGGCTCTGGCGATGGCGATCGGCGCCGTGATCGCCCTCCCGCTGGGCATCGCTCAGGCGGGCGCGGTGCTGCTCCGCCTCGACATCCTGGCCCTGGGGGCCGCGGTCGCGGTGCTGTCGTCGACGGTGCCCTACGCCCTCGAACTCGTCGCGCTCCGGCGGCTCCCGGCCTCCGCCTTCGCCATCCTCATGAGCCTGGGGCCGGCGACGGCGTCGACCGCGGGGTTCCTCCTTCTCGGCCAGCACCTCTCCTGGCTCGAGGTGGGCGGCATCGCCCTGGTCATCGCGGCGAGCATCGGCGCGGTGAGGGCCGCCGCCCGTCGCGCGCCGAGCCGGCGGCATCCGGGATCCGCTCCGGACGAGCCGTTGAGCGAGCCCGTCGGCTGAGTCCCGGATGCCACGGGCCACGCGGCCACGCAAGGGGCCGAGCGGCGCAGGGGTCGACGGTCAGCATGGTCGTATGAGCGAACGCAGCGATGACGACGACCAGACCCGCGCCGACTTCGGGGAGGCCGTGAACATGACGGCCGCCGAGCTGTCGGACTGGCTCGACACCGACGAGTCCCGATCGGTCGGGCAGAAGAAGGACGGTGGCGAGTCGACCGGGCACGAGAGCGGGCGGCACATCGTGCGCATCCTCAAGAAGAAGGAGGCCGATCTCACCGACGCGGACATCGCGCACATGCGCAAGGTGGTCGGATACGTCAAGCGGCACGGAGCCCAGCGTCCGAAGGGCGACGTCACCGACACCGATTGGCGGTACTCGCTGATGAATTGGGGTCACGACCCGAAGAAGGCCTAGGGCATCGACCTCGTCCCGGGGCCCGGCGCTGTGACTCCCGCCTGAAGGCGGGTGCCACGTCATCGCGCGTCCACCTGCGGGGCGTAGAACTGATACATGCCCATCATCGATAGCGCCGTGTACGTCGACGGCCACCGCATCGAGAACCCCGCCAGCCTCGACCAGACCTTCGAGTACATGGAGGCGCACGGGGGGATGGCCTGGATCGGTCTGCTGCGGCCCTCGCCCGAAGAAGTCGAGCGGGTCGCGGCGGAGTTCTCGCTGCACCCCCTCGCGGTCGAGGATGCGCTCGCCGGGCACCAGCGGGCGAAGCTCGAGCGGTACGGCGGGAATCTCTTCGCGGTGCTACGCCCTGCGCGGTACATCGACGAGACCGAGACGGTGGAGTTCGGCGAGTTGCACGTCTTCGTCGGCCCGGACTACGTCGTCACGGTGCGCCACGCCGAGGTGCCCGACCTCGCTCGCGTGCGCCACCGCCTCGAGGAACAGCCCGAACTGCTGGCGCGCGGGCCGGAAGCGGTGCTCTACGCGATCTTCGACGAGGTCGTCGACCAGTACGACCCCGTCGCCCGCGGGCTGCAGAACGACGTCGACGAGATCGAGGACCAGCTCTTCGGGACCGGGGGGACCGAACTGACCCAGCGCATCTACGAACTCGCCCGCGAGGTCATCCATTTCCAGCGGGCGGTGGAGCCGCTGCGCGACATGCTGCAGGCGCTGCTGCGCGGAGCCGAGAAGTACGGCGTCGACATCGAACTGCAGCGGTCGCTGCGCGACGTGCTCGACCACGTGCTCCGACAGTGCGACAAGCTCACCTCGATGCGGTCGATCCTCGACAACGCCCTCACCGTGAACGCGACACTCGTGACGCAGCGGCAGACCGAGACGTCCCTGGAGCAGAACGAGCAGGTCAAGAAGATCTCGGGGTGGGCCGCGATCCTCTTCGGCCCGTCGCTGATCGGCGGGATCTACGGCATGAACTTCAAGAACATGCCGGAGCTGGACTGGCAGTTCGGCTACCCCATGGCTCTCGTGCTGATGGTCGTGGTCTCCGCGGGCCTCTGGCTGACGTTCAAGGTCAAGAAGTGGCTGTAGCCGGCGGCATCCGGAATCCCGACACTCGGCGCGCTTGCTGGACAGATGCTGCGTGAAACGAATGATGGGTACGTGAACGACTCCACCCCGCGCTCCGGCGACGCTGCCGAGCAGATCCACACCTCGACCGTTCAGCTCGAGGACGCCGGGTACCACAAACGGCTGACGTCGCGTCAGGTGCAGATGATCGCCATCGGCGGCGCGATCGGCACCGGCCTCTTCCTCGGGGCGGGCGGACGGCTGGCGCAGGCCGGCCCGTCGATCGTCATCTCGTACGCCGTGTGCGGTCTCTTCGCGTTCTTCATCCTTCGCGCGCTCGGCGAGCTCGTGCTGCACCGCCCGACCTCGGGCTCGTTCGTCTCGTACGCGCGCGAGTTCTTCGGAGAGAAGGCCGCCTTCGTCTCGGGCTGGTTCTACTGGATCAACTGGGCGACGACCACGATGGTCGACATCACCGCCGCCGCGCTCTACATGAACTTCTTCGGCAAGTACGTGCCGTGGATCGCGGCCGTTCCGCAGTGGGCGTGGGCGCTCGCCGCCCTGGTGACGGTGCTGGCGGTCAACCTCGTCTCGGTGAAGGTGTTCGGCGAACTGGAGTTCTGGTTCGCGCTGATCAAGGTCACCGCCCTGGTCGCGTTCCTGCTCGTGGGCATCTACTTCGTGATCTTCGGGACGCCCACCGGCGCACCCACCGGGTTCTCGCTCATCGCCGACAACGGCGGGTTCTTCCCGAACGGCATCCTGCCCGCGATCATCCTCATGCAGGGCGTGGTGTTCGCGTACGCCTCGATCGAGCTCGTCGGTACGGCCGCGGGCGAGACGAAGAACCCCGAGAAGGTCATGCCGCGCGCGATCAACTCGGTCATCTTCCGCGTCGCGATCTTCTACGTCGGCTCGGTGCTGCTGCTCGCCCTGCTGCTGCCGTTCACGGCGTACTCGAAGGACGAGAGCCCGTTCGTGACCTTCTTCGGCTCGATCGGGGTGCCGGGTGTCGATGTGATCATGAACCTCGTCGTGCTCACCGCCGCCCTGTCGTCCCTGAACGCGGGGCTGTACTCCACCGGCCGGATCCTGCGCTCGATGGCCGTGGCGGGGTCGGCGCCGAAGTTCGCGTCGCGCATGAACAAGGCGGGCGTCCCGTACGGCGGCATCGCGATCACCGCGGTGGTGGCGCTGCTCGGCGTCGTCATCAACTACGTCAACCCGAGCGACGCGTTCGAGACCGTCCTGAACGTCGCGGCGGTCGGCATCCTGGTGACCTGGGCGACCATCATGCTCTGCCAGATGAAGTTCAAGCGCCTCGCCGATCGGGGGGAGCTGGTCCGCCCGAAGTTCCGGCTGTTCTGGGCGCCCTACACCGGCTACGCGACGCTCGTGTTCCTCGCGATCGTGCTGGTGCTGGTGTTCATCGACTCGCCCGCCACGCTCGTCGTCGCGATCATCGCGAGCCTGCTCATCACGGCCGGCTGGTTCGTCTGCCGCAAGCGCATCGCGGAGCTCGCCGCCGAGCGCGAGGGCTACACCGGGACGGTGCCGGTGGTGCCGAGCCCGTTCCCGCAGCCGCGCGAGAAGAAGGCGCGCGGCAAGAAGGACTGATCCGCGGGGTCGTCACGCGGCGCTCGGGCTCCGGCTCGGGCGCTGCGTGCGTTCGTCGGCGCGGCGCGAGGGGTGCGTGGCGCAAGGGAGCGGACTCGAGTGTCCAAAACACCCGGACGGATTTCCTTTCGCTCCGGGTGTTTTGGACAGTGAACGGGGGCAGGGGCGCGGGGCGGGTCAGACCTCGGAGGGCCACCCGCAGTACGCCTCGGCGAGGTAGGCGCGGCCGTGCGCGGACTCCACGACGGTGCGCAGCTCGCCGAGCTGGCGGCGGCGGTCGAAGTCGGTGGCATCCGGAGCCACGTGGAGCAGGCTCGTCATCCACCACGAGAAGTGCTGCGCCTTCCAGATCCGGCGGCTCGCTGTCTCGGGGTAGGCGTCGAGCAGACGCTCGTCGCCGTCGAGCAGCAGCGCACGCAGGGCGGAGGCGAGCAGGCGGACGTCGGCGATCGCGAGGTTCATGCCCTTCGCGCCCGTGGGTGGAACCGTGTGCGCGGCGTCGCCGACGAGGGCGACGCGGCCGCGACGCAGCTCGTGCGCGACGAAGCTCCGGAAGCGCAGGACATCGCGCTGGAAGATCGGACCCTGCTTCAGGGTGGTGCCGGGCACGCGCCTCTGCAGCTCGTCCCACAGCTGCGCCTCGCTGTACGCGGCGGTGTCGGTGTCGGGGTCGCACTGGAAGTACATGCGCTGCACGGTGTCGGAGCGCTGGCTGACCAGCGCGAAGCCCTTGGGGGAGTTGCTGTAGATCAGCTCGTCGCTGCTCGGCGGGGCTTCGCACAGGATGCCGAACCAGGCGAAGGGGTACTCGCGGAAGTATCCGCCCGTGCTCGACCCGGTCACGGTGGCGCGGGCGACGCTGCGCGAGCCGTCGGACCCGACGACGAAATCGGCCTCGATCTCGAGGCGCTCGCCGTCGGCGTCACGCGCGATCACGCGGGGGCGGTCGGTGTCGGCGCCCTCGATGCCCTCGGCGGTCACGCCGAAGCGCAGGTCCTGCCCCGCGGCGAGGCGCGCGGCGATCAGGTCTCTCAGCACCTCGTGCTGCGGGTACAGCCACACCGCGCGGCCGACGGTCTCGGCGAAGTCGATGCGGTGGCCCTCGCCCTCGAAGCGCAGTTCGATGCCGTCGTGACGGTGGCCGACCGTCCGCGCGCGCGAGGCCTCGCCGATCGTGTCGAGCAGCTCGACGGTGCCCTGTTCCAGGATGCCGGCGCGGATGGTGCTCTCGATCTCGTCGCGCGAGCGCTGGTCGATGACGACGGAGTCGATTCCCGCCCGATCGAGCAGGTGCGACAACAGCAGGCCGGCGGGTCCGGCGCCGACAATGGCGACGCGGGTGCGAACGGTGGTGGTCATGGCGGCTGTCTCCTTCGACGGTGGCTGTGTCGATGGTGCCTTCCCGCCTCGCTCCGGCGCGGGGTTCTCTCATTGAACGGGATGCCACGGGAAGCGCGCCCGCGCCGCGCGCGGGGTCAGCGGCGGTAGCCGAGGGCGCGCTCGGTGTCGCGGGCGGCGCGGTGCAGCTCGACGAGGGCGAACTGCGTCTCGGCGTCGCGCGGCAGCACGGCCGACAGAGCCGCGATCACGGCGCCGGTCTCGTCGCGCACGGGGACGGCGACGCCCGTCGACACCTCGTCGACGTAGCCGGGGGCGATGACGCGGCCGAGGGTGCGGATCTCGGCGAGCGCACGGCGCAGCGCGGCGGGGTCGACGATCGTCGACGGCGTCACCGCGCGCAGGGGCCCGGCGAGGACGCGCTCCTGCAGGTCGTGCGGCGCGAAGGCCAGCAGCACGAGACCCGACGACGACGCGTGAAGGGGCAGGCGCCCGGCGACGCGCGTGATGTTGGCGCCCGAGTCGGGGGCGCTCAGGCGCTCGAGGAAGAGGGCCTCGTCGTGCTCGAGGATCGCCAGCTGCGTGTGCTCGCGCACGCGCTGCTGAACGCGTTCCATGTACGGAAGCGCGGCTTGGCGCAGCCGCAGCGCGTGCGACGACCGCGTCGCCAGCTCCCACAGGCGCATCCCCACGCGCACGCGTCGCTCCTCGTCGCGCTCGAGCAGGCCGGCATCCACGAGCTCGTTCACGATCCGGTGCGCGGACGAGCTCGGCAGGCCGGCCCGACGGCCGATGTCCGTGGTCGTCTGAGCGGTGCGCGTGGGCGTGAACGTCTCGAGGATGCGGACCAGCCGTTCGGTGACCGAGTCGCCCGAGGGGGAGTTCGCCATGGGCATAGGATGCCATGATTCCCATTCAGCGGGAAGGATCGGCCGCCCGCGACCGTGGTGTCGGACGATGGTCTGGTCGAAGGAGACCCCATGACGAACACCGCTGCCGCCCCCGAGACGCTGCTCGCGGCCCCCGATCAGGCCACGCAGGGGCAGATCGTCGAGGAGATCCGCGCGCGTCACGCCGAGCTCGATGCCCGGGAGGCCGCGGGCGAGCGGGTCGCCGCGACCGCCCACGACTTCCCCGCCTATCGCTCGAGCGTGCTGCGCCACCCCACGAAGAACCCGAAGCTCGTCGATCCCGAGACCATCGAGCTGTTCTCGCCGGCATTCGGACAGCGCGACGTCGCCGCGATCGAGTCCGACCTGACGCTGCAGCACGCGGGGGAGCCGCTGGGAGAGCGCATGAGCGTGCAGGGGCGCCTGCTGGATTCGTGGGGTCGACCCCTGGCAAACCAGCTCATCGAGATCTGGCAGGCCAACGCGGCCGGCCGCTACATCCACCAGCGCGACCAGCACCCCGCCCCGCTCGACCCGAACTTCACCGGCGCCGGACGCGCGATCACGAACGAGAACGGCGAGTACCGCTTCACCACGATCAAGCCCGGCCCCTACCCGTGGAAGAACCACCGCAACGCCTGGCGTCCCGCGCACATCCACTTCTCGGTGTTCGGCTTCTCGTTCACGCAGCGCCTCGTCACGCAGATGTACTTCCCGGGCGACCCGCTCTTCGCCCTCGACCCGATCTACAACACGATCCACCGGCAGAAGGACCGCGACGCCCTCGTCGGCGTCTACGACCACGACCTGACCTCGCCCGAGTGGGCCACGGGGTACCGCTTCGACATCGTCGTGGACGGCCCGGATGCCACCTACTTCGAGCAGGAGGGTGATGAGTGATGGGCACCGCCCCCGCCAAGACGCACCGCGCGACCCCCGGCCAGACGGTCGGTCCCTTCTTCGCCTACGGCCTGGAGTACCCGAAGCAGCACGAGGTCGTCTTCCCGCACTCGCCCGGCGCGATCGTGCTGGGCGGCACCGTCTTCGACGGCGCGGGGGCGCCGGTCCCCGACGCGCTCGTCGAGATCTTCGGGGCGGATGCCGACGGCTCCGTGCCGCGGGCGCGCGGCGCATTCCGCCGCGACGACCACACGTTCACGGGCTTCGGCCGCGCGTTCACCGACGACGAGGGGCACTTCGAGTTCTGGACGCGCGAGCCCGGTGGCATCCAGGGCCGGCCCGGTTTCTATGCGGCGATCGTCTTCGCCCGGGGGCTGCCCGACAAGCTGCACACCCGGATCTACGTGCCCGGGGACGAGGCGGCTCTCGCCGCCGACCCGCTGCTCTCCACGCTGACGTCGGCGGAGCGCGCTACCCTCGTCGCGACGCGCACGCCCGGCGGGGGTCTCACGCACGACATCCGGCTGCAGGGCGAGAAAGAGACGGTCTTCCTTGCCTTCTGAGCCACTCCCGCCCATCGACCTCGGCCTGCTCTCGCCCGTGACCGTCGGGCACGACCTGTTCGTGTCGGACCGGTTCGTGCTCAACGAGCTCGTGCGCGCGGAGTGCGCGCTGGTGGCCGCCTACGCGGAGGTGGGGGTGGCGCCGCGCGAGGCCCGTCGCGAGATCGACCACGTCTTCGGGCTCGACGAGAAGTACGGCCACCTGACGGGGGGTCTCGACGTCGACCGCCTCATCGCGGAGTCGGTGAGCGGCGGCAATCCGGTGATCCCCCTCGTCGGCATGCTCAAGGCCCAGGTGCCGGCCGAGCACCGGGGGTGGATCCACCGCGGGGCGACGAGTCAGGACATCCTGGACACCGCGCTCATGATGGTCGTCCGCCGCGCGATGGGGCAGGTGCGCTCGTCGCTGCACATCGCGGGGCACTGGACGCGGCAGCTCGCCGTGGCGCACGCCGACGACGTTGCGGCGGCGCGCACCCTCACGCAGCACGCCGTGCCCACGACCGTCGGCGCGCGGGCGGCGACCTGGGCCCGCGGGATCGAGCGCGCTGTTGCGCGCATCGACGCCCTCGAGTACCCCGCCCAGCTCGGTGGCGCCGGGGGCACTCTCGCTTCGTTCGTCGAGATCACCGGGTCGCCGGAGACGGCGGCGGCGCTTCCCGCGGCGTTCGCGCGGGCGGTGGAGCTCGACGCCCCGGAGGCGCCGTGGCACGTGACGCGCTGGCCGATCACCGAGATCGGCGACGCGATCGTGCAGGCCCTCGACGCGCTCGGCGCCTTCGCCGGTGACGTCGCGACCCTCAGCCGCACCGAGATCGGCGAGGTGTCCGAGGGGGTCGGTGGAGGCTCGTCGGCCATGCCGCAGAAGCAGAACCCGGCCGAGGCGGTGCTCATCCGCTCCGCCGCCCTGCGCGCGCCGCAGCTGGCCGCGACCCTGCACCTCGCGGCATCCCTCGCCGTCGACGAGCGTCCCGACGGGGCGTGGCACGCCGAGTGGCCGACGCTGCGCGAACTGGTGCGGCTCGCCCTCGGGGCAACACGGCACGCCTCGTCGCTCGCCGCGAATCTGCGAATCGACGCGGCCGCGGCCGAACGCAACGCCCGGCTGACCGGAGGGCGCCTCGTCAGCGAGCGGCTGCGCGGCGTGCTGGTGCCGCTCATCGGGGCCGATCGTTTCGCGGCGCTGCTCGCGGGCGACGGCGACCTCGCGCCCGTTCTGCGGGCGCTGCCCGAGGCCGCGGGCCTCGACGTCGACGAGTTGCTCGACCCGCGCGCGTACCTGGGCCTCGCACCGTGGCTGGCGCGGGGCGACGGCGCGGATCCGGCGCGAGTCGCCGAGACCGCACGCGATCGTCGAGACCGCACGGGATCGGGTGCACACGGATACGGGGTGGACGAATGAGTGCGGCATCGCTGATCGCGCTGACGGAGCCGGTCGGCCCCGAGGGGGCGCCGCTCCTCGTGCTGGGCCCGTCGCTGGGGACCTCGACGATCCTGTGGGAGGACGTCGTCCCGCTGCTCGCCGACGACTACCGCATCGCGGCGTGGGACCTGCCGGGACACGGGGCGGGGCCGGTCGCGCGCGCGCCCTTCACGGTCGCCGATCTCGCGGATGCCGTGGCGGCGGCCGTGCCCGAGGAGACGTTCCTCTACGCCGGGGTCTCGCTCGGCGGGGCGACGGGACTGGAACTCGCCCGACGTCACGGTGACCGGGTCGAGGCGGCCGCGATCGTGGCATCCGGAGCGCAGCTCGGCGACCCTGACGCGTGGGCCGACCGCGCGGCGCAGGCTCGTGCGCAGAGTACATCGAGCCTCATCATCGCGTCGGCGCAGCGCTGGTTCGCCCCCGACTCGATCGCACGACGCCCCGCCTTGACCGGGCGGCTGCTGCACGCGCTGCAGGATGCCGACGACGACAGCTACGCCCGCTGCTGCGAGGCGCTCGCCGCGTACGACGTGCGTCCGGTGCTCGGCGAGATCGCGGTGCCGGTGCTGGCGGCGTGGGGTGCGTTCGACGCCGTCGCGCCCGAGGCCAAGGCGATCGAGATCGCCGAGGGTGTCCGGGACGGCCGCACCGCGCGTATCGAGGACGCCGGGCACCTGCCGCCCGCCGAACAGCCCGAGACCGTCGCGGCTCTGCTGCGGTCGTTCTTCGCATCCGCTTCTCGAAAGGACGCCTGATGGCCACCGACCAGGAACGTTTCGACCAGGGGATGGCCGTCCGCCGCGCGGTGCTGTCGGACGCGCACGTCGACCGTGCGGCGGCGTCGGCCACCGACCTCACCGCGGACTGGCAGGACTTCATCACGCGCGTGGCCTGGGGGGACATCTGGTCGCGCCCCGGCCTCGACCGCCGCTCGCGCTCGGTCGCCGTGCTCAGCTCGCTCATCGCGCACGGCCACCACGAGGAACTCGCGATGCATCTGCGCGCAGCGCTGCGCAACGGCCTGACGATCGACGAGATCCGCGAGGTGATCCTGCAGTCGGCGATCTACTCGGGCGTACCGGCGGCCAACACCGCGTTCCGGATCGCGTCCGAGGTGTTCGCGGGTGAGGTGTGAAGGCCGCGCCCATCGGTCGGGTCGATAGCGGGGGAGCGGACATCATCCCGCCGGTTCATCCGTGCTTTCGGGAGGACGCACGCCCTTACGAACAGGGAGGGGCGCACCTGTGGATAACTCTGTGGAGAGGTGTGCGTAAACCGCCATTCTCTGTGCACATGCCCTGTGGAAAACCTTCAACCCGAGGGAAGCTTCGAAACTACAACGGCGTAATTCCGGAGCCTGCGGCATCCGTTTGACGAAGGAAAGCTATCGCGCAGGCGGGGTGGAACCCGCTGTGTCACCGGACCAGCGGATGCCCGGAACAGGCCAGTCCGGTGATAATCGCCCTGTTCTCGCCGCGAAGCCCGTTCTCGTGACGAGTCAGCCCCGGTGGAACGGGCAGCCCGACGGCGCGTCCGCGCGGCGTACGCGCCCGCCGGAGCGCGGCTTGGTCGGCATCCGTCGTCTGTCGACCTCGAGGCCGTGGCCCGAGATGCGCAGACGCGGGTCGCTGAGGACGGCGATGGATGCCGCGAGCCCGGCGATCGCGAGCTTCTCCCCCGGGCAGCGGTGACCGGTCGGCACCTCGCCCCCGCCGTGGGGGACGAAGGCGCGGATCGCCTCGTAGTCGTGGACGCCGATGAAGCGCTCGGGGTCGAAGGAGGAGGGGTGCTCCCACTCGCGGGCGTCGGTGTCGGTGCCGAGGATGTCGAGGACGACGCGACCGCCCCTCGCCACGCGCTGCCCGTCGAGTTCGACATCGGTCTCGGCCCACGCCGGCAGCATCGGGACGAAGGGGGCGGTCCGGCGGATCTCCTGTGCGAACGCCGTGGCGAGCTCACCGCCGACCAGCGACCCGCGCTCGGCGGTCTCGACCGCGATGCGCTCGCGCCACTCGGGGCGGTCGTGCAGCTCCTTCGCGGCGAACGCGACGAAGCGCGAGACCGCGATCATCGGGCGGAAGCTGTTCTGCAGCTCGATGCCGGCGCGCTTCGCGGGCAGCAGGTCGCCGGAGCGGTCGCGGTGCCACGCCCAGGCGTGCAGGGCGGTGCCCTCGGCGGGGTCGAGCGTGCCTTCGCGGACGGCGTCGACGAGCTCCGCGGCGTGGCGGTCGGACCACCGGCGGTTGGCCAGGGCCAGCAGGAACTCGGGTGAGTACGGCACACCGAAGCCGTCGACGATCTGCGCTTGCCGCTTCGCCCACCGCGTCTGCGCCGCCGCCGTGCCCGGGATGCCGGCCCACCGCATGATCGCGCGGCCCAGCGCTCCCACCGCGGCGTCGTACGCGGAGCGCTCGCCGCCGGCGACCCACGCGTCGAGCTCGCCCTGCCACTGCCGCTCGAGTTCGGGCAGGAGCCGCTGCACCTCGTCGTCGTCGTAGAGCACGTCGACGAAGGTGGCCTTGCGGTGGCGGTGCTCGTCGCCGTCGAGGCTGTGCACCGAGCCGTGGCCGAACAGCGACTCCTGGATGAACGCCGGCATGGCGCCGTGCCGGCGCACGAGCGACTCGTCGTAGAACACGCGCACGCCCTCCTCTCCGCGCACGAAGAGCGCCTCGCGCCCGAGCAACCGGAACGGGACGGCGCGCGCCCCGCGGTCCGCGCGGCGCCAGAGGTGCGCGCCGAAGCCGTAGCCGCGGAGCAGGAGCGAGAGCGAGTCGTCACGAAGCGGGGCGAGGGGGGATGCCATGCCCTCACGGTTTCACGTCGGCCGCAGGGCGCCGAGGGGGCGGCGGCGGCGCAGAGCTTGTGCTATCTCGGGCCTCGCGCCGTGCCGTCAGGCGGAGATCGCTGTCGACACCCCGAGCCCGCGGCGCGGGGTGCGGGCGCGTAGGGGGAGATCGCCGCACGACGGCCCGCTGCCGACACTACGCCTCGCAGCGGCGCCCCGCCGGATAATGGAACGGTGGAGACCTGGGAGACGCGCGAATGGTTCGCCGACTTCCTCGACGCGCAGAACCGCCACGACCTCGAAGCCGTCCGCGGGTTCCTCGACCCGGGAGTGCGGCGCGCCCACCGTCCCGCCGGGGCCGAGGCCTGGATCGCCGAGACCGCCGAGCTCCTGCACGCCTTCCCGGATTGGCAGTGGAAGCGCATCCAGCTCATCGTCGAGGACGACCGTCTGGCCGTCCACCTGCGCGGGTCGGGGATGCAGGCGGGGGTCTTCCACCACGTCCCCGCGACACGTCGACGGGTCAACATCGCCGCGTTCGCGATGTACCGACTCGAGCGCGGGCGCATCGTCGAGGCATCCGGGACCGACGACGCCGACCAGATCCGCGCCCAGCTGATCTGAGACGGACGGTCGCGCGCGACGCTGTCAAGGAGCGTGCGCCCCTCTCCGGGGTCGGTACGGTCGTAAGTCTGCGGATGCGCCGCGGGAGAGGAGCCTCGACATGACCGACACGAACCGCCCGGGTGCCGGAGTGGTGTGGGCACGCGTCGAGGAGGGGTTCCACGTGGGCAGCCGCAACGGCGTGTTCCTGGGCTACCTCGATCGCGAAGCCGACGGCAGCTACCTGGCCTACAACGGACGCTCGCGTCTCGTCGGGCGCTTCCCGACCCTCGTCGCCGGGATGGCGGCCGTCACCTCCGCGACGGTCGACCCCCGCCCCGCCCCTCGGGAAGAGGAGGTCGTCCTCCGCCAGGTGCGGACCGACCGCGAGCTCCCCGGATCGGTGGTGCGGTGATGGCCGAGGCGTTGCGATCGGTGACCTATTCCAGCACCGCGACGTCGGCGTTCGACGCGGGAGAACTCGCCGAGCTCCTCGCGTCGAGTCGGACGGCCAATCTCGCACGCGACCTCTCGGGGATGCTCCTGTTCCGCGGCAACCGGTTCCTTCAGGTGCTCGAAGGCCCGGAGTCGCTCGTCCGCAGCCTCATCGACCGGATTCGCCGCGACCCGCGTCACGGCGATATGCGGGTCCTCGTCGACGAGGAGATCGAGGAGCGCCGGTTCGCCGACTGGACGATGGGCTACGAGATGCTCACGACTCCGCAGAAGGCGGCACCCGAGGGATTCCGCGACTCGTTCGACGACCTGGACTCCGACGACTCCACGGTCACGGCGCGAGCGCTGCGCGAACTGACGGTGTGGTTCCGCGCGCGGAGCGCGAACCCGCGCTGACTCACCCCGCGCGCCACTGCTTCTCGCCCGTGAACGGGACGACGGGCGGGGGCGTCGGCCGTGTCTCGACCTCGACGCGGGCACCCGTGCGTGCCGACTCCTGCAGGGCCGTCATCACCTCGAGCACGTGCAGCGCGATGGCGGCGTCGGTGCGATCCGACCCCGTCCGGACGCGATCCAGGATGCCGATCCCCCGGCCCGCGTGTTCGTACCCGGCGCGCTCGGTCACGGTGCGCCAGTCGTCGCGGTGCCCGGCGCGCACGCGCACCTCGCCGTCGAAGAGGTTGGGGTCGGGGACGGACAGCGTCCCGGTCTCGCCGTAGACCTCGATCGGGGAGGCGTCGCTGACCGGGGCGTCGAAGCTGAACGTCACCGTCGACACCGCACCGCCGACGTGTTCGAGGACGCCCGTGACGTGGGTGTCGACCTCGACCGGGATGACCTCGCCCGCCCGCGGCCCGCTCGCGATGGTCCGGGTGTCCCTCGGTCGTGACGACGCTCCCGACACCCGGGCGACGGGACCGAGGAGGTGGAACAGCGTCGTGAGGTAGTACGGTCCCATGTCCAGCAGCGGTCCGCCGCCTTCGCGGTAGTAGAAGTCGGGATGCGGATGCCACGCCTCGTGGCCCGCGGACACCCAGGTCGCCGTCGCCGCCACCGCTCGCCCGATGGTCCCGGCCTCGAGGGCGCCGCGCGCCGTCTGGACGCCCGTGCCGAGCACCGTGTCGGGGGCGCACCCCAGCCACGCACGTCCGCGCGCCGCGACGACGCGCTGCGCGTCCGCGAGGGTCGCCGCGAGGGGCTTCTCCCCGAAGACGCCCTTCCCCGCGGCGAGAGCGGCCAGGGCCACCTCGGCGTGGGCGGCGGGAACGGTGAGGTTCAGGACGGTCTGCACCGCCGGGTCGGCGACGAGCTCGTCGACGCTCAAGGCCCGGCATCCGGTGAGCCTTCCCGCGACCTCCTCGGCGCGAGAGCGGTCGAGGTCGGCGGTCGCGACGATCCGCACGTCGGGGTGCTCGCCGAGGGTGGCGAGGTACTGCGCCGAGATGACACCGAGGCCGACTATTCCGATACCGTGCGGCTGGCCCACAGCAGTCCCCTTTCGATGATGGTGCGCACCGACGGATCCCGGAGGACGTCGGGGGTGTGACCCGGGGTCGCGACGAAGACGCGGCCGGCGCCCCACGCGCGGGTCCAGACGGCCGGCGACACGAGCGGGCGATGCCACGGGTGATACGGCTGCACGGGGTGCGTGGTGGTGGCGAGCACATCGTTGAGATCGTCGGTCAGCACCCAGTACTGCTCGGTGTCGAGGGCGAAGTCGTCGAGGCCCGCGGTGATCTCGTGCGTGCGACCAAGGTCGGTGAGCTCGACGCGGTACGGGAGGAAGTTGTCTTCCTCGGTGCCCGGTCGCTCGTCGGGATGCCGACCCGGGTGCGTCGCGAACTGCCCGCCGACGAGCTGCAGATAGTCGGACGAGGCGCGATATGAGTCCGCGATGCCCCCGTGCCATCCGGCCAGACCCGTGCCGTTCACGACGGCGGCGCGGAGGCCCGCGAGAGCCTCCCGCGAGATCTCCGACATCGTGACGCACTGCAGGATCAGGTCGGTCGCGGCCATCTCGTCGGCGTCGGCGTAGATCTCGTTCGTCTCGCTCACGCGCACGTCGAACCCGTTCTCGCGCAGGAACGGGAGGAAGAGCTCGGTGGCCTCGACCGGGTGGTGGCCGTCCCAGCCGCCGCGCACGACGAGTGCTCGTCGATGGCTCATGCGTCCTCCTCATCGTGGATGGATGCCACCCTCCCACGGGCTCCGCGGCGGAGTGGGAAGTTTTGCGCAAAAGTCCGCGGCATCCGGCACACTGGGGTCGTGTCCCGCCCCACCCTCGCCGAGGTCGCGGCCGCCGCCGGTGTGAGCGCGGCGACGGTGTCGCGCGTGCTGCGCGAGCGGGGCGAGATCTCGCCGACGACGCGTGCCCGCGTACGCGCGGCGGCAGCGGCGCTCGGCTACGGCGGTCCGGGAGTCGGACGCCCGCGCGCGGGGACCGCCCGGCTCATCGACCTCGTGATGGGCCGGTACGACGGCCCGTACAGCGAAGAGGTGGTCATCGGCGCGCGCGAGGCGGCGACGCGCCTCGGCTACGACCTCGTGCTCACCGCCGAACGGCAGGACCCGGCCGACGACTGGCCCGCCCGTATCGCGGCGCGCGGCTCGGGTGGGGTCGTGCTCGGCCTCACCGTCCCGACGGCCGGCCAGCGGGCGGCGCTCGCCGCCGCGGCCATCCCGCTGGTGCTGTTCGAGCCGTCGTCGGAGTCGCGCGTGCCGCTCCCGAACGTCCGCACGACCGACCGCGCGGGCGGCGCGGACGCCGCGCGGCACCTGCTCGACCGCGGCGCGCGTCGCTTCGTCGTGGTCGACGGCGCCCCCTCGTACCGGTGGGGTCGCGCGCGCGTCGAGGGTTTCGGCGCGGCGCTGGCGGAGAGCGTTCCGGATGCCGTGCTCCGCCGTGTCGCGACCGGCTGGAGCGCGAACGGAGCCCGCCGCGTCGTCCGTGAGGTCCTGCCCGAGCTGCCCGGCGACGGCCCCGTCGGCGTCTTCGCGTGCTCGGACGAGATGGCCGCCGGCGTCTACGCGGCCGTGGCCGATCTGGGACTGCGGATCCCCGACGACGTCCGGGTCGTGGGCTTCGACGACGTCCGCGGCGCGCGCTGGCTGCGCCCCGCCCTGACGACGGTGCGCCAGCCGATCCGCGAGATGGCGGCGGCCGCGGTGGAACTGCTCGTGCACCCGCCGGCGGGGGAGCCGACCACGATCGTGCTGCCGACGCGGCTGATGGTGCGGGGGTCGACGGGGTGAGCGGCGGTGCGGGCGTCGCGGGTTGTCCGGGTCGCGCGGGTGTCGCGGGTGGGCGTGCGGCATCCGTTGCGTGAAACCGCACGTGTGTGTCGAGACCGCGGCCCGTGGCACGTCGGCGCGTGCGCTCTCGGCGATCGGCTGCGGTTTCGCGGCCCGTCAGCCCTCCGAGGCTGCGGATGCCGCGAGCCGGGCGACATGACGGGCGATGCGCGCCGCGCGGAGGGTGTCGCTGGTAGCCGTGACGACGGGGTGCAGCACCGAGTAGCGCTGGGACTTGTTCAACGCGTCGAACGCGCGGGCCGCTTCGGGAACGGCATCCAGCGCCGCGCGCAGGTCGGGAGGGACCTCGATCGTGGCGGACCCCGCGTAGGCGCGGTCCCATCGCCCGTCGGCCTGGGCGCGAGAGATCTCGTCGGCTCCGCGCGGACGCATGCGCCCCTCCTCGATCAGGCGCGTCACGATGTCGACGTTGCGCGTGGACCACATCGACCGCGCCCGCCGCGGGGTGAAGTGCTGGCGGAAGGTCGCGGCATCCCGGGACTGCTTCCGCCCGTCGATCCACCCGCTGCAGAGCGCCTCGTCGAGGGCCTCGGCGTAGGTGAGCGAGGTCGGCTCGGTCGTGCCCTTCTTCGCCAGCACGAGCCAGACGCCGTCGCTCGTGCTCTCGTTCGCGTCGAGCCAGGCGCGCCAGTGCGCGGCGTCGGCGACGGTGAGTTCGGGTGGGTCGGCCACGGTGCCTCCTCGTGCGGGGTGTGTGCTTTGCGCCATAGCGGGATGTCGGCGCCTGAATGCCGCGTGCGAATGGGGTGGGTTTAGACGTAGGGCGCCCGCCTCGGCGCGGTTGGGCAAGAAGTTTCGCGAGAGGCGGACGGACGCCGCGCTAGGAAGTCCTCCCGTGCCGGATTCTTCTTCCGCACCTAACCCCTAGTATCACCGTGGAGGTTCGCGATGCTGGAAGAACTCGTCGCCGCACTTGGTGACAACGGGTGGGCGATTGCGGGCGCGGTCATTCTGGGTGTCGCTGGGTCCACAGCCGCGTCAACACTCATCACCGAGTACGCCGCTTCGCGTCGGGCTGGAACGACCTTCAAGCGCGAGGTTCGTGAGAAGGCGATCCGTGCGACTGCTGAGGCGCGCGCGGTCTTCCTCAGTTTTGGCGATCAGGTTGAATGGAAGGATGTGGACCCTGCGCGCGACACAGCACTAATGGCGGCCGAATCAGCTGTTCACTCCGCGGTCGCGTCGACAGGACACACAGATACTTATGACAAGGCCCGGAGGTTCATCGACACCGGGGTCAAGTACGCAGGCCATAACGAGGACACGTCGCGTGAAGACCTTGACGACGCGTTTAAAGCCCTCATGAAGGCGCTGGTTGACAAACTGCCAGGCTAGGACGCGATCAGGTCGCTGGCGCTAGTGACGACGCGGAGCGTTCCAGCTCTGTTTGCCGAGGCGCTCACGTCGGCCGTCAACTGGCGTGGTGATCCGAGCAGAATCATTGTGTGGAACCCGTGAGAGATCAACTGCTGGACAAGTTCATCCGCGAAGGACTGAGCGCTACTCGCAACGCCGCGTGCTAGAACCTTCACGGTGTCATCACCCGCCGACAGGTTTGCGCCTTCGATGACATCCTGAGCCGCACTACGCGTAACCACGACGCGGGGCAACGTGATCGTCTGCACCATGTCCAGGCTCCTTATCCGGTCCCTTGATTGCACACTAACAGGTCAAGTGGTGCGGTCGCTGGATGGACATACTATCGATGACGGTGGGCTACCACTAGCCTCTTCGTCGCCCGCGATGCCCGCGAAACCTCGCGTAAACCACTGTTCCCTGGTATGGGAAGTCGATCGTCGTGGCCCTTCGCCCCGATGCCGTTGCGTGGGTCAGGGTGTCGCCACTCAACAAGCTGAGTGACCCGCTGAGCGCACTTGCAACGCTCGCCTCAATGGACGACAGCCCGAAGCCCCGGTTCGCTTCACCAGTGGCAGAGACACCCTCGGTGAGTGCGAGTTCGATCGCGGAAGCATGGTTACTCGCACCGTGCGCCTGCAGCGTATGAAGCAGGCCGTAACCTGCGTCGGCTACGGCAAACTCGAAGTGACCATTCGCGGGGAATCTCTGCGCCGCGATGAACCCGGCAGGGCTCCCTGAATGGAACGAGACGTTCTCACCTGCTTCGCCAATTGCGCGGCAGAGAGCCTGAGCTGCGCCTTCGTCGTACGCGCCGGCGAAGTTAAGAGCGGCAGCGCCGAGAGCGTTGGCATCGTGCCCTGACGCTACGCGCGTGAGCGGTACAAGATCGTGGCCGAGATCGTTCTCCCTGACTGAGGGGAACGTGTGAGTGCACCCCAACTCCTCGAGAAAGTGCGAGAAGTGGATCCTTGCGAGGTAGTTGTACGCGCCGTAATCGGAAGGCGCGATGACGTGGAGTGTTCGCCCTGTCCGGCAGAATGCATCGATCATGGCCGCCAGAGTTGTCACGCCGCCGGGCTTAACGAAGGTGGTTCCAGTCAGATCGATCGTTGTTGTGATTGCGGTGAGTCTGAGCTGGGTCACGCGCGGACCGTCGAGGGTGCCCGATGGCATCTCGGCGATAACGCCACTCGGCGTGGCTTGGCGAACACTCACGAAGCAAATCTACCGCCGCGGTCTGAGCAATCGTGGCGTCTGCCGCTTTGATGCACGGCCTTGGCTGCACGAAGAGATGGGCGCCTCGGAGCGGCCCTGGAGCCCGCGTTTGGGAGGTTGAGGGCGCGGGGAAGGACGAGGTCGGATCAGGCGGTGGTCAGCCGGGTCGAATGACCACGGGCTACTTGTCGATGTGACCGGGGAATAAAGACGTGGAGGGGCTGACGGGAATCGTCCCCACCGCCCCTCCATGCGCCGCTGCGCGCCGCGCGGAGCCTCCGGCGGCAGGGGCCTCCCTGCCGCCCCTCCACGCGCCGCTCCGCAGCGCGCGGAGCCTCCGGCGGCGTGGGCCCACCCGCTGCGGGATCGGTTCCTACGGCACCCACGCGAAAGGCCCGCCACACCGCCTGCGGCGGTGAGTCGGGCCTTTTGAGGGGCTGACGGGAATCGTCCCTACCCCCCTCCACGCGCCGCTTTGCGCCGCGCGGAGCCTCTGGCGGCAGGGGCCCACCCAAGGCTTCGATTCACGGCAACACGAAAGCCCTCCCGAACGGCCTGCGGCCGCCCGTGAGGGCTTTGAGGGGCTGACGGGAATCGAACCCGCGCTGTCTGCTTGGGAAGCAGAAGTTCTGCCATTGAACTACAGCCCCGGATGCCTTGCGGCAACCCGGCCAGCATAACAGCGTCTGCGTCGTGCGCCGGCGGCGTCGCACGGCATCCCTCGCCGAAACCGCAGGTGATTCGCGAGGGCGCGCTCTTTCGGCGCCCAACGGATGCGGTCTCGGCAAACGGGCGCGGTCTCGGCGCGGCCGGCGAGTCACCCGGCGTCACGGACGGACCCCGCGCTCTAGGCTGGCCTCGTGCTGCTCTCCGATCGCGACATCCGTGCCGAGCTCGCCGACGGGCGCCTCGGTCTCGATCCCTTCGACCCGGCCATGGTCCAGCCCTCGAGCGTCGACGTGCGGCTCGACCGGTACTTCCGGCTGTTCGACAACCACAAGTACCCCTTCATCGACCCGGCCGAAGACCAGCCCGAGCTCACGCGCCTCATCGAGGTCGAGCCCGACGAGCCGTTCATTCTGCACCCGGGCGAGTTCGCCCTCGGCTCCACCTTCGAGCGGGTCTCGCTGCCCGACGACGTCGCCGCGCGCCTCGAGGGCAAGTCGTCGCTCGGGCGCCTCGGCCTGCTCACGCACTCGACCGCCGGCTTCATCGACCCGGGCTTCTCGGGTCACGTCACGCTCGAGCTCTCGAACGTCGCGACCCTGCCGATCAAGCTCTGGCCGGGCATGAAGATCGGGCAGGTCTGCTACTTCCGTCTGACCTCGCCGGCCGAGAACCCCTACGGCTCGGGTCCCTACGGCAACCGGTACCAGGGCCAGCGCGGCCCGACGGCCTCGCGCTCCGCTCTGAACTTCCACCGCACCGACGTCGGCTCCACCGACGCGGGCTCCGCCGGGCGCTGACCCGGACGCGAACAGCCCCGTCGAGGCGAACTCGACGGGGCTGTTCGTTGCGCGGTGTCTGCCGCGCCATGAACGCGATCCATGCGCAGAAACGCGATGTCCCCCTGTTTCCGAGCGCAGGGAGCGTTTATCGGTGATCACTCGGATGCCGAGGACGCACCGGATGCCGTGGCCTCACGGCCGCGGACGAACCCGGCGTCGAAGCCGCGCTCGAAGGCGTGCTGCGCGGCCCGGTGAGCGCGGTGCGAGCCGCCGCGGCGGCGCTCGCCGTCACGGTGCGAACCGTGACCGTCTTGGCCGGATGCGCGCATGGCGTGCTCGCCGTACCCGCGGTGGCCGCGCTCGCACCGATCGAACCCGCCGTGCCGGCAGTGCTCGAACCCGCCGTGCCGGCCGTGTTCGCCACGCTCGAAACCGGCGTGGTCACCGTGCCGGCCGTGGCCGCGCTCGCCGTGTTCGCCGCGCTCGGAGCCTGCGTGCTCTCCGCTCCCGCGAAATCCCGGGCCGAATCCGGCCCCGAACCCACGACCGAATCCCGGACCGAACCCGGGACCGAAACCCCCGCGTCCGCCGCGGGATCCGCGCGGCCCGGAGTCCGTGGCATCCACCCCGAGGGACTCAGCGACGGCATCGAGGGAGGCGCTGAGCTGGGCCAGCTCGTCGGCCGGGAGATCGGCGAGGATCGCCGCGCGGTCGGCCTCCACGCGGTCGAGGGCGGCCCGGCCGTCATCGGTGAGCGTCCACGCGTCGTCGACGCGGATGATCCAGCCGCGCTCGGCGAGGGCCGCGACGCGCTTCCCGCCGCGAGCGATGCGGTCGCTCACCCAGGGGGCGTCGAGGCGGCCGTCGATCACGCTGAGGATCGCGACCGTCCGCGGGTCGAGCTCGCTCGCGCGGAGCTGCTCGAACAGGCGGTGGTGCAGCGCGTGGCCGACCGCGCTCAGGCGGTGGGCGAGGCTGCGGGCATCAAGAGAAGAAGAGGTGTTCATGGGGTGTCCTTTCGTGGGCGGGAGGTCCGTCGATGTATGTCATCTGACAACGAATGTACTGTGACATGTATTCCCAATGCTTGTCAAGCGACATGTAAAATCTCCTTGTGACCTCCGATCCCGCCGACGACATCGCCGCCGCCCTCGCGAAGCTGCGCGGTCGACGCCCGCGCCCGCCGTTCGGCCCGGACGACCACCACCACCCGCACGGACACGGCGGCCCCTGGGGGAGAGGGGCGCCGCCGTGGGTCGACCCCGCGCACGGACGCTTCGGCGGACCCGCGCGCCTGCGCATGCTCGACGCTCTGGTCGCGGCATCCGATGCCCTCTCCGTCAGCGAGATCGCCGAAGCGGTGGGCGTGGATCAGCCGCGCGCCTCACGGCTTGTGCAGCAGTCGACGCAGATGGGCTTGGTGGCGCGCGAACCCGACCCCGATGACGCGCGCCGCACGCGCGTCCGCCTCACGTCCGAGGGCGAGAAGCTGATCTCGAGCTTCCGGGGTCGGCGACGGGATGCCGTGCGCTCCGCGCTCGAGTCGTTCACCGACGCCGAGCGCGCCGACCTCGCCCGCCTGCTCGCGAAGTTCGCCGAGGCCTGGCCGCGCGACTGAGTCCGCGGCATCCGGAGTCTGGTTGGCCTCGCCGCTCGGCGAGATCGCACGGACGTGGCGACGTCACGCGTTCGGGTCGCGTCGCTTCGGGCGACCTCGACGCGATCGTGTGGGTTCGGTGCCGGTTGCCGCTGCGGCCCCGCCGCGCCCTGCGCCCGCCACCGCCGCGCCCGCCGCGCCCTGCGCCCGCCACAGCCGCGCCCGCCACCGCCGCGCCCGCCGCGCCCTGCGCCCGCCACCGCCGCGCCCGCCACCGCCGCGCAGCCCCCGCGGCTCAGACGATCGCGGCCGGCTTCGCCTTCACCGGGAGCAGCAGCACCAGTCCGACCGCGAGGATCAGCACGATCCCCAGGATGCCGAGGCGCGTGTCGCCCGTCAGGCCGACGAACAGCGCGAACAGGCCGGGGGCGAGGAACGACACCGCGCGTCCGGTCGTCGCGTAGAGGCCGAAGATCTCGCCCTCGCGGCCCTCCGGTGCGACGCGCGCGAGGAACGACCGGCTCGCCGACTGCACCGGACCGACGAAGGCGCACAGGCCGAGGCCCACGATCCAGAACCCGGTCTGCGACGTTCCGATGAAGAGCATCGCCGCACCGAGCACGATCAGGCAGATGAGAGATGCGGCGATCACGCGTTTCGGCCCGAAGCGGTCGTCGAAGCGTCCCGCCGCGAACGTGCTCACCCCCGCCACGACGTTCGCCGCGACGGCGAAGTAGAGCACCTCGGTCGAGCTGAAGCCGAAGACCTGGGCCGCGATGATCGCCCCGAACGTGAAGACCCCGGTCAGGCCGTCGCGGAACACCGCGCTCGCGACGAGGAACAGCAGCACCTGACGGCTATCTCGCCAGAGCGACCGCAGCGTTTTCCACAGCACGACGTACGAGCGGAAGAATCCCACCCGCACCTCACGCCGCTGCGCCGGGATCTCGGGCACGCGCACCAGCACCGGGATCGCGAACACGGCGTACCAGAGGGCGGATGCCAGGATCGCGAGCCGGATGTTCAGGCCACCGTCCTTCGACACGGCGAGGAGGCCACCGGCATCCGGATTCCCGAAGCTCTGGATGAACAGCACGAGCAGCAGGACGAGCAGCACGATTCCGCCGACGTATCCCATGCCCCAGCCGAAGCCCGAGACGCGGCCGATGTTCTCGCGCGTCGAGACCTGCGTGAGCATCGCGTAGTAGTTGACGCTGGCGAACTCGAAGAAGACGTTGCCGACGGCGATGAGGGTCGCGCCGAGGATGAGGTACGCGGGCGTGCCCTCGACGAACACCATGGCGGCCATCGCCAGCACGACGAGGCCCGTGTTCACGCCGAGCCAGAGCTTGCGGCGTCCGGTGCCGTCGGAGCGTTGACCGAGCACCGGGGCCACCAGCGCGACGACGATGCCGGCGAACATCAGTGCCAGACCGACGATGCTGGCGTTCTCGGCGAGGGCGTGCACGAGCGCGGGGTCGTCGTCGTTCCCGTTCGCGGCGGCCACGATCGCCGGGTCGACGAAGAGTTCGCTCGCCAGATACGTGCTGAACACGAACGTCGTGACGACGGCGTTGAACGCCGCGGAGCCCCAGTCCCAGAGCGCCCAGGCGAGCACCGGACGGCGGGTCGAGGCGGCGGGTGAGGCTGTCTCGGAGGAGGGCATGTCGGTCACGCTAGGGTCCTTCGGTGAACGCCCGGTGCGCCGGGAGACAGCCGCGCCGACGTCGGCGCGCGCGTTCAGGTTATCCCCAGGCCCGCGCGTCACAGCGGAGCGGACTACCGTGGAGTCATGGCATCCGAGAATCCCGTCGACTCCGCTGAGGCGGAGACCACCCCCGAAAAGCTCACCTTCGCCGATCTGGGTCTGGATGCCAACGTGCTCAAGGCCCTGAAAGACGTGGGTTACGAGACCCCGTCGGCCATCCAGGCCGCCACGATCCCCGTGCTGCTGCAGGGGCGCGACGTCGTCGGCCTCGCCCAGACCGGAACCGGAAAGACGGCGGCGTTCGCGCTGCCGGTGCTGTCGCAGATGGAGACGGGGCACAAGAATCCGCAGGCGCTCGTCCTCGCCCCCACCCGCGAGCTCGCCCTCCAGGTGTGCGAGGCGTTCGAGAAGTACGCGGCCCACATCAAGGGCGTCTCGGTGCTGCCCGTCTACGGCGGTCAGGGCTACGGGCAGCAGCTCTCGGCGCTGCGCCGCGGCGTCGACGTGGTCGTCGGAACCCCCGGTCGCATCATGGACCACCTCGACAAGGGCACGCTCGACCTCAGCGAGCTGAAGTTCCTCGTACTCGACGAGGCCGACGAGATGCTCAAGATGGGCTTCGCCGAAGACGTCGAGACGATCCTCGCCGACACCCCCTCGACCAAGCAGGTCGCGCTGTTCTCGGCCACGATGCCCGCGCAGATCCGTCGCATCTCGGCGCAGTACCTCAACGACCCCGAAGAGATCACGGTCAAGACCAAGACCACGACCTCGGCGAACATCACCCAGCGCTACCTCGTGGTGTCGTACCAGCAGAAGATCGACGCCCTCACGCGCATCCTCGAGGTCGAGAACTTCGAGGGCATGATCGTCTTCACCCGCACGAAGAACGAGACCGAGACGGTCGCCGAGAAGCTGCGCGCCCGCGGGTACACCGCCGCCGCGATCAACGGCGACATCGCCCAGGTGCAGCGCGAGCGGACGGTCAACCAGCTGAAGTCGGGCAAGCTCGACATCCTCGTCGCCACCGACGTCGCCGCGCGCGGTCTGGACGTCGAGCGCATCAGCCACGTCGTCAACTACGACCTGCCGATCGACACCGAGTCGTACGTCCACCGCATCGGCCGCACGGGTCGCGCCGGCCGCACGGGTGACGCGATCAGCTTCGTCACCCCGCGCGAGCGCCGCATGCTCACCGCGATCGAGAAGGCCACGCGCCAGCCGCTGACCGAGATGTCGCTGCCGAGCGTCGACGACGTCAACGCCACGCGCCTGACCCGCTTCGACGACGCGATCACGGCCGCCCTCGAGGACACGGCGGCGATCGCGACGTTCCGCGACGTCGTCGCACACTACGTCGCGCACCACGACGTGCCCGAGGCCGACGTGGCCGCGGCGCTCGCCGTCGTCGCGCAGGGCGACACGCCCCTGCTGCTCGAGGAGGAGACTCTGCAGCAGCAGCGCTTCGACCGCGACCGTCCCGCGCGGGAGCCCCGCGAGGGCGGGGACCGCGGTGACCGTCGCAGCAGCGGCGGGGGTCGCTTCGCGACGTACCGCATCGCGGTCGGCCGTCGTCAGCGCGTCGAGCCGCGCCAGATCGTCGGTGCCCTCGCGAACGAGGGCGGTCTGCGCCGCAACGACTTCGGGGCGATCCAGATCCGCCAGGACTTCTCGCTCGTCGAACTGCCCGCCGATCTCTCGCGCGACACGATCAACCGTCTCGCCGACACGCGTATCTCCGGCCAGCTCATCGATCTGCGTCTCGACCAGGGCGGACGCTCGGCGAAGCGCAGCGACCGGCCGCAGCGCCGCGATCGCGACCGCGACTGAGCTCGACGCCGGGTTTCCGGCATCCGTTCGACGCCCCCGTTCCCCGTTCCCCGTTCGTTGGGCGCGGGGGCGCGGTCGATCCGTCGTGGTGCGGCGCCCGCGGCATCCGTCGTTCCGGTCGACCGGCGGCCGAGGTCTTTTCGGCGGCGCGTACCTCGTGATCCGGCCATCGGGACACCCGGGTCGAAGCTGATTACGCGCGGCCTGTGCCCCCCAGGGCGTCGACGGTCGGCCAGAAGGGGCCGCTGTCCCCGGCGACGTCGAGGAGCGCGCGACGGACAGCTGAGGCGTGAGCTTCGCGTGCGGCCGCCGTCAGGGCACGGCCCCTGTCGGTCGCGGTGATGCGGCGCTCGTTCGTGTCGCCTTCGCGCACGATGAGCCCTCGTTCGTGCATGCGCGCGAGCTGACGCGAGAGCCGACTCCGTTCCCAGTCGAGGTCGTCCGACAGGCGCTGTTGCCGAATGCTTCCCCGCCCCTCCTCGACGACGCGCGTCAGCACGGAGAAGTCGGCGCTCGAGAGGCCCGTCGCCTCGGTGATGGCCGAGACGACGGATGCCATCACGTGCTCGGTCGCTCGTTTCCAGGCGATCCATCGAGACATCTCGTCGGCGTCGAGGCGTGCAGACATGATCCGACTCTACCGATCTGTTGACATGTCAACGCCTCAGATCGAATATGTTGACATGACAACACAAAGAATCGCCCTCGTCACCGGGGGAACCTCGGGAATCGGTCTGGGCCTGGCGCAGCGGTACGCGGCGGCCGGGGCGCGCGTGATCGTCGTTGCGCGACCTTCGTCCCACCTGGACGAGGTGCCCCGCCTGGTCCCCGGTGCGGCGACAGTGGCCGCCGACCTCGTGAACCCGGAGGGTCGAGAAGAGGTGACCGATGCGGTCCTCACGCGGTTCGGCCGGCTCGACGTGCTCGTGAACAACGCCGGTATCCAACGTCGTCGGGGGGTGGCGGAGGACGACGCGTCCTGGTCGGAGCGTCAACGCGAGATCGATCTGCTCTTCGCGGCCCCGGTGCACCTCGCGACCCTGCTCCTCCCCGCGATGCGCAGTGCTGCGGCGGGCCAGATCGTCAACGTCACCTCCGGCGGAGCCTTCACGCCGCAGCCTTTTGCGCCGGTCTACAGCGCGATGAAGGCTGCTCTGCACAGTTGGACCGTCACCCTCCGCGATGCGCTCGCCGAGACATCCGTCGCGGTGACGGAGCTGATTCCCCCGGCGGTCGCCACCGGCCTCTCGGGGTCGGCGGCGGCCCACGGTCTGGGACTCGATGAGTTCTGCGACGCCGTGTTCCCGGGGATCGAAGAGCGACGGGCTGAGGTCGGGGCGGGGACGACGGGCACCGAGGAGTTCCGGGACCTTCTCGCCGAGGGGGCCCGGCGTTTCGCGGCGTCGACAAGCCGCTTCGCGGTGCGGCGATTCGCGCCCCGCGACGCGAGAAGTTGAGCCAATTCATATCAAGTCTGCTTGACGCCCGAAAGCCCCTGCGATAACCTTGAGTCATCGCGGCTCAACCCGCGAGAAGACTTCATCGGAACCACGAGTTCGGCACCGGTCGGACTCACAAGCAAGGAGACACATATGCCACGTGCAGTGGGAATCGACCTCGGTACGACCAACTCCGTCGTGAGCGTTCTCGAGGGTGGCGAGCCCAAGGTCATCGCCAACGCCGAGGGTTTCCGCACGACCCCCTCGGTCGTCGCGTTCACGAAGGACGGCGAGGTGCTCGTCGGCGAGACCGCCAAGCGCCAGGCCGTCACCAACGTCGACCGCACCATCTCGAGCGTCAAGCGCCACATGGGCACGACCTGGACCTTCGACGTCGACGGCAAGAAGTGGACGCCGCAGGAGATCTCGGCCCGCATCCTGCAGAAGCTCAAGCGCGACGCCGAGGAGTACCTGGGCGACAGCGTGACGGATGCCGTCATCACGGTGCCCGCGTACTTCAACGACGCCGAGCGCCAGGCCACCAAGGAAGCCGGGGAGATCGCGGGCCTCAACGTCCTGCGCATCATCAACGAGCCCACCGCCGCCGCCCTCGCGTACGGCCTCGACAAGGGCAAGGAAGACGAGCTCATCCTCGTGTTCGACCTCGGTGGTGGAACCTTCGACGTCTCGCTGCTCGAGGTGGGCAAGGACGACGACTTCTCGACCATCCAGGTGCGCGCCACCTCCGGCGACAACCGCCTCGGTGGCGACGACTGGGACCAGCGCCTCGTCGACTACCTCATCAAGCAGTTCAAGGACACCACCGGCGTCGATGTCTCGGGTGACAAGATCGCCCTGCAGCGTCTGAAGGAAGCGGCCGAGCAGGCCAAGAAAGAACTGTCGAGCTCGACCTCGACCTCCATCAACCTGCCCTACCTGTCGCTGACCGACTCCGGCCCCGTGTCGCTGAGCGAGACCATCTCGCGCGCCAAGTTCGAGGACCTCACCAAGGACCTCCTCGACCGCACCCGCAAGCCCTTCTCCGACGTCATCCGCGAGGCCGGCGTCAAGGTCGACGACATCGCCCACGTGGTGCTCGTCGGCGGCTCGACCCGCATGCCCGCGGTCGCCGAGCTCGTGAAGAAGGAGACCGGCAAGGACGCGAACAAGGGCGTGAACCCCGACGAGGTCGTGGCCGTGGGCGCAGCCCTGCAGGCCGGTGTCCTCAAGGGCGAGCGCAAGGACGTGCTGCTCATCGACGTCACCCCCCTGAGCCTCGGCATCGAGACCAAGGGCGGCATCATGACCAAGCTCATCGAGCGCAACACGGCCATCCCGACCAAGCGCAGTGAGACCTTCACCACCGCCGACGACAACCAGCCGTCGGTCGCGATCCAGGTCTTCCAGGGCGAGCGCGAGTTCACCCGCGACAACAAGCCGCTCGGTACCTTCGAGCTCACCGGCATCGCCCCGGCTCCCCGTGGCATCCCGCAGGTCGAGGTCACCTTCGACATCGACGCCAACGGCATCGTGCACGTGTCCGCGAAGGACAAGGGCACCGGCAAGGAGCAGTCGATGACCATCACGGGTGGCTCGTCGCTTCCGAAGGAAGACATCGAGCGCATGGTGCGCGAGGCCGAGGAGAACGCGGCCGAAGACAAGAAGCGCCGCGAGTCCGCCGAGACCCGCAACCAGGCCGAGACGCTCTCGTACTCGATCGAGAAGCTGATCAAGGAGAACGAGGACAAGCTCCCCGCCGAGGTCAAGACCGAGGTCCAGGGCGACGTCGACGCGCTCAAGACGGCTCTCGCCGGTGACGACGACGACGCGGTCAAGACCGCGTTCGACAAGCTGAACGCCAGCCAGGGCAAGCTCGGCGAGGCCATCTACGCCTCTTCGCAGGCCGCCGGTGAGCCCGCCGACCCCAACGTGGGTCAGCCCGGCAACGGTGAGACGCCGAACCCCGAGGAAGACGTCATCGACGCCGAGGTCGTCGACGACGAGAACCCCGACGAGAAGAAGTAAGCAGAGAACATGGCACACAAGGACGACGAACAGCCCACGGGCTCGGGCGCCGGTCCTGACGAGACGGGGCCGGAGGAGAACACCTCCGGCCCCGCGCCGTCGGGCGAGCAGTCCGAGACGCCGGAACCGGATGCCGAGGGCCTGACCATCGACGACATCCTCGGGGCCGAGCAGACGCCCGAGGCCGCCGCAGAGGGGGCGGGCTCCGACAAGGAGGCCTCGCTGCTGATCGACCTCAAGCGCCTGCAGGCCGAGTACGCCAACTACCGTCGGCGGACCGAGGAGCAGCGCGAGCGCGAGATCGAGCGCGCGAAGGGCGAGGCCGTGAAGGGCCTGCTGCCCGTCATGGACGACCTCGACCGCGCCGCCAAGCACGGCGACCTCGTCGAGGGCAGCCCCCTCGCCGCGATCGGCGACAAGGTGCGCGCCGTGGCCGAGCGTCTCGGCGTGGTGTCGTACGGCGCCGTCGGCGACGTGTTCGACCCGCAGCAGCACGAGGCGATCTTCCAGGCCCCGACCCCGGGCGTGACCGAGACGACGATCCTCGAGGTCGTCGAGGTCGGCTACCGCCTCGGCTCGGTGGAGCTGCGACCGGCCAAGGTCGTCGTGGCTGTGCCGGCCGAATAGGAGGACACATGGCGAGTCAGGACTGGTTCGACAAGGACTTCTACAAGGTCCTCGGTGTCGACAAGAGCGTCAGCGCTGCCGATCTGAAGAAGACGTATCGCAAGCTCGCGCGCCAGTACCACCCCGACTCGAACCCGGGTGACGCGAAAGCCGAAGCGAAGTTCAAGGAGATCAGCGAGGCCTACTCGGTGCTCAACGACCCCGAGCAGCGCGAGGAGTACGACCAGATCCGGGCCATGGGCTCGGGGGCGCGCTTCTCGGCTCCGGGGGCGAGCGGCGGCGGCTTCGACGACGTCTTCAGTCGCTTCGGTCAGCAGCGCGGCGGAACGACGAGCGGTCCCGCCGGCTTCGAGGACTTCTTCTCGATGTTCGACCAGGGCGGAGGGGGCTTCGGCTCCGGACGCTTCGGTCAGACGACGGGCGGGTACCGCGGCTTCGGTGGTCCGCAGCGCGGATCGGACGTCACGGCACGCACGACGATCGACTTCGTCACGGCCGCCAAGGGCGAGACGATCACCCTGCAGGGCGAGGACAACAAGCCCTTCAAGGTGAAGATCCCGGCCGGCGTCTCGGACGGGCAGAAGATCCGTCTGCGTGGCCGAGGGCGTCCGTCCCCGGACGGCGGCGAGAGTGGCGACATCGTCGTGACGGTCGCGGTACGCCCGCACCCGGTCTTCGCTCGCGACGGCCTCAACCTGCGGTTGACGGTCCCCGTGACCTTCACCGAGGCGGCTCTCGGCGCGACGATCGAGGTCCCCACCCTCGGCGGTGATCCGGTGCGGCTGCGTGTCGCCCCGGGCACTCCGTCGGGGCGCGTGCTGCGCGTCAAGGGGCGCGGCATCCAGACCTCCAAGGGCACCGGCGACCTGCTCGCCGAAGTCCAGGTCGCGGTTCCCACGCACCTGGACGACGCCGCCCGCGAGGCCCTCGAGCGTTTCCACGAGCTCGAGCCGAAAGAGAATCCCCGCGCCGACCTGATGTCGAAGGCGCGATAACACCACGACGCCGGGTTCCGGCATCCGTCATCCGCGGATGTCGGAACCCCGGCGAACGGCACGAGCGAAAGGAGAAGACGTGGCCGACCGAGAGATCGATGAGGATTCCCCCATCTTCGCCATCGCCGTCGCCGCCGAGCTGTCGAACATGCACCCGCAGACGCTGCGGCAGTACGACCGGCTCGGACTCGTCGTCCCCGCCCGGACCCAGGGCGGTTCCCGTCGGTACTCGAGTCGGCACGTGCAGCAGCTGCGCGAGGTCGCCCGCCTGTCGAGCGAGGGCATGAGTCTGCCGGCGATCGCGCGGCTGCTCACTCTCGAGCAGCAGGTCCACGACCTGTCGCGTCGGGTGAACGACCTCGAACGGCAGCTCATGGCCGAGCGCCAGTCCCGCCCGGGTGCGCGCGTCTTCGCCGCCGGGGCGACGGGCTCGGTCGTCACTCTGCGTCACGGCGCGCGCGTGCGCCGGGCGACCGACATCGTGCTGTGGCGTCCGCGCGATCCGCGCGACGACTGAGGCGCGAGCGCCCCGGGGCGCGACCAGCACATCCGGCGTCTGTGCGGCGCGCTCGCGCGGTGCGACCAGAACAGGGCGTGCGACGGGGACAGGGCGATTCCGCCCGAATTCCCCTGTTCCGGAGACGCGGCCTGTTCTCGTCGCCGTCGCCGTAGCCGTCGCCGGGCGGCGCCGCGCCTTCTCCTCGTTGCGCCCGCGCCGTGCCGTGCCCCGCGCCGCGCCCGCGCCGCGCCCGCGCCGCGCCCGCCCCGCGCCCGCCCCGCCGGCTCAGGCCGGATCGAGCCGCAGTACCGTCGGTGACTCGCCGAGCTGCAGATCGTCCACGATCCGCACCGTCCGGGCGACGTCATCGACGGCGCCGATGACCGTGCCGAAGCGTTCCCGGTCGGAGCAGACCGCGGTGATCGTCACGAAGTGCGAGCCTGTGTCCCACGTGTACGTCGCGAACGGCGGCGTCTTCGGATCGGTCGGCAGGGGCATCGCGAGCTTCTCGCCGACGCCGAGGTGGGTGCTGCGGAACGACTCGGTGTCGTCGTACTCCATCGGCATCATCGCGCGGGCGGTGCGCAGCTGCGGCGTGGCTTCCTGGAGCTGCGCCATCACGACGAGCAGCTCGGGGTCGCTCTTCCACACCCACACCAGCACGCGCCCGGCCGCCCGGCGCATCAGCAGCGGAGCCGCCTGGCTCAGGATCCACGCGAAAGCTCCGCCGCCCGGTCGGGGCGTCGAGCCCGCGGCGGTGTTCGCCTGATTCAGGAGCATGCCGATGGCGGCCTTGCGGTGGCGGCGGCCGCGGAATCCGAGAGAGCCCGTGACGGGCATCCAGCGGTCGGCGGGAGCGTCTGCCTGCAGTCGGGGCATGCGTCCAGCCTAGAAGGCGGATGCTGGGAACATAAGCTTGCTATCCAGTGCAATGTGCGTTTCACTGAACGACAACATCCCGCATCGGAGTCCGCATGAGCGAAACCCCCACCCGCACCGTCGACCGGGCGCTGTGGCTGCTCGCCACGGTGTGCGACGACGGACCGATCACCCTGGCGGATGCCGCGCGCGCGGCGGATCTGTCGGCGAGCACCGCTCTTCGGCTCCTCCGCACGCTCGAGGCGCAGGAGTTCGTCCGCCGGATCGACGGAGGTCGTTACGCCGCCGGGGCGCGGATGGTGCAGCTCGGCGCGCGGGCGCTGTCGAACGATTCGCTCGTCTCGTTCGCCGAGCCCGCCCTCGCCCGGATCGTCGCCGAGACCGGCGAGTCCAGCTACCTCGCCGTCCGGGGCGCGGGCGAGACGGCGCTCTACATCGCGATCGTCGAGGGCACGCAGTCCATCCGCCACGCCAGCTGGGTGGGGCGCACGATCCCCCTGGAGGGTTCGGCCGCCGGAGCGGTGCTCGCGGGCGAGACCGGTGAGGCGGGATACACCGTGGTGACGCAGGGCGTCGAGGAAGACGTCACCGCGATCGCCGCCCCGGTCGTCGTGGGTGGCCGGGTGGTGGCATCCCTGTCCGTCGTCATCCCCACCTACCGCACCACTGACGCCAAGAACGCCGCCATCGGGCGCCTGCTCGCTGCCGAAAGCCGCACGATCATGGCCCCGCCGGAGCACGAAGGAGACACCGGGAAATGACCGGAACCCGTCACGTCCGCGCGCCGCGAGGAACGACTCTGACCGCGAAGAGCTGGCAGACCGAGGCCCCGCTGCGGATGCTCATGAACAACCTCGACCCCGAGGTCGCGGAACGCCCCGAAGAGCTCATCGTCTACGGCGGGACGGGGAAGGCCGCCCGCACCTGGGCGAGCTACGACGCGATCGTGGCGACCCTCGCCGACCTCGACGACGACGAGACGCTGCTGGTGCAGTCGGGCAAGCCCGTCGGGGTGTTCCGCACGAACGTGTGGGCGCCGCGCGTGCTCCTGGCCAACTCGAACCTCGTGGGTGACTGGGCCACCTGGCCCGAGTTCCGCCGTCTCGAGGCCGAGGGGCTCATGATGTACGGCCAGATGACGGCCGGATCATGGATCTACATCGGCACCCAGGGCATCCTGCAGGGCACGTACGAGACGTTCGCCGCGGTCGCGCGCAAGCGATTCGGCGGCACCCTCGCGGGCACCCTGACCGTCACCGGCGGATGCGGCGGCATGGGCGGCGCCCAGCCCCTGTCGGTCACCCTCAACGGCGGTGTCGTGCTCATCGTCGACGTCGACGAGACGCGCCTGCGTCGCCGCCAGGGCAAGCGCTACCTCGACGAGGTCACCACCGACCTCGACGACGCCCTCGAGCGCGTGCTCGCGGCCAAGGCCGAGGGCCGGGCTCTCTCGGTCGGCCTCGTCGGCAACAGCGCCGAGGTGCTGCCCGAGTTGTTGCGTCGCGAGGTGCCGGTCGACATCGTGACCGACCAGACCTCCGCCCACGACCCGCTCGCGTACCTGCCCGCGGGCATCGCGTTCGAGGACTGGCGCACCGAGTCGGCCCGCGATCCCGCGGGCTTCACCGTCCGCGCGCGGGAGTCGATGGCGCGCCACGTCGAGGCGATGGTGGAGTTCCAGAAGCGCGGGGCCGAGGTGTTCGACTACGGCAACTCGATCCGCGACGAGGCGCGTCAGGGCGGCTACGCCGATGCCTTCGCGTTCCCCGGCTTCGTGCCGGCCTACATCCGCCCGCTCTTCTGCGAGGGTCTCGGCCCGTTCCGCTGGGTCGCGCTGTCGGGAGACCCGGCCGACATCGCCGTGACCGACCAGGCGATCCTCGAGCTGTTCCCCGAGAACGAGGGGCTGAAGCGCTGGATCACGGCGGCGCAGGAGCACGTCGAGTTCGAGGGTCTTCCCGCCCGCATCTGCTGGCTCGGCTACGGTGACCGTGCCAAGGCCGCCCTCCGCTTCAACGAGCTCGTCGCCGAGGGAAAGATCTCGGCTCCGATCGTCATCGGCCGCGACCACCTCGACTCGGGCTCGGTCGCCTCGCCCTACCGCGAGACCGAGGCGATGGCCGACGGATCGGATGCCATCGCCGACTGGCCCATCCTGAACGCGCTCATCAACACGGCGTCGGGCGCGACCTGGGTGTCGCTGCACCACGGCGGAGGCGTCGGCATCGGTCGCTCGATCCACGCCGGCCAGGTCTCGGTCGCCGACGGCACGCCGCTCGCCGCCGAGAAGCTGCAGCGGCTGCTCACGAACGACCCCGGCATGGGGGTCATCCGTCACGTGGACGCCGGATACGACCGCGCGATCGAGGTCGCCCGCGAGCGCGGGGTGCGTGTGCCGATGCTCGACTCATGACCGGCGTCACCACCCTCCTCGGCGCGATCTCCGGCATCGGCCGCGAGCCCCGCAGCGGCGGCTACACGCGCCCGGTCTTCTCGACCGCCGAGCGCGACCTCCGCGCGTGGTTCATCGCCGAGGCCGAGGGGCGCGGACTCGACGCCGAGGTCGACCGCAACGGCATCCTGTGGGCGTGGTGGGGGAGTCCGGGACCGGATGCCGTCGTCACCGGCAGCCATCTCGACTCGGTGCCCGGCGGCGGGGCGTTCGACGGTCCGCTCGGCGTCGCGGCCGCGCTCGCCGCCGTCGACGTGCTGCGCACGCGGGGAATCGCCCCCGCGAAGCCGTTCGCGATCGCGGTGTTCCCCGAGGAGGAGGGCTCGCGGTTCGGTGTCGCGTGCCTCGGCTCCCGTCTGCTGACGGGCGCCCTCTCACCCGATACGGCGCGGCGCCTCACCGATCGCGAGGGCGACACGCTCGCCGACGTCTTCGCCGCGGGCGGTGTCGATCCGGCCCGCATCGGCCCCGACCCCGGGACGCTCGCGCGCATCGGCGTCTTCGTCGAGCTGCACGTCGAGCAGGGGCGAGGGCTCATCGACCTCGACCGTCCCTTCGCGGTAGCCGAGTCGATCCTCGGCCACGGCCGCTTCAAGGTCTCGGTGCGCGGCGAGGGCAACCACGCCGGCACGACGCTCATGGCCGACCGCCGCGACCCGGTGGTCGCGGCCGCCGGCATGGTCGGTCGCATCGCCGAGCTGGCCGGTGCCGTCGACGACGCGCGCGCCACCGTCGGCCGGTTCGAGCCGGTGCCCGGTGGCACGAACGTCATCGCCTCGTCCGTCGACTTCTGGATCGACGCCCGGCATCCCGACGACGCCGTCACCCGTCGTCTCGTCTCCGACATCGAGCGCATGTGCCTCGAGCTCGCCGCTGCCCGCGGCTGCGAGGCCGAGCTCGTCGAGGAGTCCTGGAGTCCGACGGTCGGCTTCGATCCGTCGCTCGCGCGACGCCTGGGCTCCTCGCTGGGTGACGCCCCTTACCTGCGCACGGGAGCAGGGCACGACGCCGGCATCCTCTCGAGCGCCGTCCCCACCGGCATGCTGTTCGTGCGCAACCCCTCGGGCATCTCGCACTCGCCGGAGGAGCACGTGACGGACGCCGATGCCGACGCGTCCGCCGCCGCTCTGGCCGACGTCCTCCAGGACCTGCTGTCATGACGAGCTTCTGGGCGCCGCGGGCGTGGATCGGCGACGCCGTGGCCGACGGCGTGCGGGTCACGGCATCCGAAGGTCTCATCACCTCCGTCGAGACGGAGACCGTGCCGGATACCGCGGACGAACGCCTCCGCGGACTCGTGCTGCCGGGGGCGGTCAACGCCCACTCGCACGCCTTCCACCGTCTGCTGCGGGGCCGCACGCACGGCGACGGCGGCAGCTTCTGGACCTGGCGCGAGCTGATGTACCGCGAGGCGGGACGCCTCGACCCGGCGTCGTACGAACGCGTCGCGACCGGGGTCTACGCCGAGATGGTCGCCGCCGGCTGGACCACGGTCGCCGAGTTCCACTACATGCACCACGCGCCCGACGCCAGGCCGTACGACCCCCCGCACGCGATGGAGCGCGCGCTCGCGCGCGCGGCCCGGGCCAGCGGCATCCGTCTCACCCTGCTCGACACGTGCTACCTCTCGAGCGGCTTCGGCGCTCCTCTCGAGGCCGCCCAGCGGCGCTTCGGAGACACGGATGCCGCGACCTGGCTCGCACGGCTCGCGGCGCTGCGCGACGTCTTCGCCGCCGAGCATCCCGAGGTCGTGGTCGGCGCGGCCGTGCACTCGGTGCGGGCGGTTCCGGTCGAGGCGCTCGAGCGGATCGGCGCGGAGCTGGATCCCGCGATCCCGCTGCACGTGCACCTGTCGGAGCAGCCCGGCGAGAACGCCGCGTGCCTCGAGGCGACGGGGCTCACACCCACCGGGCTCCTGGCCCGCAGCGGCCTGCTGTCGTCGCGGCTGTCGGCCGTGCACGCCACGCACCTCACCGACGACGACGTCGCCGCCCTCGGCGACGCCCGGGCGACGATCGTGATGTGCCCGACCACCGAGGCGGACCTCGGCGATGGCGTCGGCCCGGCACGGCGCCTCGCCGACGCGGGGGCGCGCCTCGCCCTGGGTACCGATCAGCACGCCGTGGTCGACCCGCTCCTCGAGGCCCGCGCGCTCGAACACGGGGAACGACTCGCCTCGGGTCGCCGCGGACGCTTCTCTCCTGCGGAGCTCGTCGCGGCGCTCACGCGGGGCGGCGCCGCCGCCGTCGGGCGCCCGGTCGGGCGGATCGCGGTGGGGGAGCCCTGCGACCTCCTCGTCGTGGACGAGACCAGCGCCCGCACCGTCGGCAGCGACCCCGGCCAGCTCGTGCTCAGCGCGACCGCGCACGACGTCACGCGTGTGATCATCGGGGGACACGAGCGCGCCGTCGGCGGTGCGCACGCCACCCTCGGCGACGTCGGTGACCTGCTGCGAAAGGCGATGACCCCGTGAGCACTCTCATCACCCGTATCGGCGAGCTGATGACCGTCGACGACGAGGAGCGCGTGCTCCACGACGCCGCGGTGGTCATCGACGGCGGCCGGATCGCGTGGATCGGCGCCGCCGCCGATGCCCCCGCGACCGACGAACGCGTGGATGCCGACGGCCGCGCCCTGCTGCCCGGCTGGGTCGACGCGCACACCCACCTCGTCTTCGACGGCGACCGCACGGCCGAGTTCGAGGCCCGCATGGCCGGTCAGAGCTACGCCGCGGGAGGGATCGCGGTGACCCGGGATGCCACCCGCGAGGCCTCGGACGACCGTCTCGCCGCGCTCGTCGCCGCCCGCGTCCGCGAGGCGCGGGCGCAGGGGACCACGTGGATCGAGACGAAGACCGGCTACGGACTCGACATCGCGAGCGAAGAGCGCAGCGCGCGCATCGCTTCGGCGGGTGCCGACGACGCGACCTTCCTCGGTGCGCACCTCGTACCGGCGGGCCGGGATGCCGACGACTACGTGCGGGAGGTGTGCGGGCCGATGCTCGCGGCGGTGCGCCCGTACGTGACGTGGGCCGACGTGTTCTGCGAGCGCGGGGCCTTCACACCCGAGCAGTCGCGCGAGGTCCTGACGGCTGCGCGCGCCGCGGGTCTGGGGCTCCGCGTGCACGGCAACCAGCTCGGCCACGGCGAGGGCATCCGTCTGGCCGTCGAGCTGGGCGCGGCGAGCGTCGACCACTGCAACTTCGTCTCGGATGCCGACCTCGAGGCGCTCGCGGGAGGATCCACCGTCGCGACGGTCCTTCCCGCCTGCGACCTCTCCACTCGTGCTCCTCTCGCTCCCGCGCGGCGTCTGCTCGACGCGGGAGTCGAGGTCGCGATCGCCTCGAACTGCAACCCCGGCACCTCGTACACGAGCTCGATGCCGTTCTGCGTCGCGACCGCCGTACTGCAGATGGGGCTGAGCGTCGCCGAGGCCGTGCGCGCGGCCACGCGCGGAGGGGCGATCGCTCTGGGCCGGGCCGCGGGCGACGGCGCGATCGGATCGATCGCCGTGGGCCATCGCGCCGACCTGCACCTGCTCGATGCGCCGTCCGCGACCCACCTCGCGTATCGGCCCGGGATGCCGCTGACCGCGGGGGTGTGGAAGGACGGACGCCGCGTGGCGGCGCCGCTCGTCGCGCGCTGAGGGCGCGTGGTCGGTCGCGCCGCGGGGTCGCGTCGCCGGTCGTGCTGCGCGGGTGGGCGGCGCCGGGCGGCGAGGTCGCGTCGCGGCCCGTGTCGCCCGCGCGTGTTCGCGGTGGGCGCTACCGAGTTCTGCCGCGGAATCGCGCGGATGTCGGAGGTCCGTGCCAGGCTGTAGCTGCGGTCATGGCGACCGTGATCCGTTGATTTCCGGAGGGCTCCGTGCTCGCCAAGCTTCTCATCCGCTATCTCAGGCCGTATCGCTGGTTGCTGCTCGCACTCCTGGTCTTCCAGTTCGCCGCGGCCATGGCATCCCTGTATCTGCCGCGACTGAACGCCGACATCATCGATCAGGGCGTCGCCCGCGGTGACACGGCCTTCATCTGGTCACGCGGCATGATCATGCTCGTCATCTCGCTCGGGCAGATCACGGCGTCGGTCATCGCGACCTACTTCGCCGCCCGCGCCGCGATGGCGGCCGGTCGCGACATCCGTCTCGATGTGTTCGAGAAGGTCAGCGGGTTCAGCGAGCGCGAGCTGTCGCAGTTCGGCGCGGGCTCCCTCATCACGCGCAACACCAACGACGTGCAGCAGGTGCAGATGCTGGCGATGATGAGCGCGACCATGCTCGTCAGCGCTCCGTTGCTCGCCATCGGCGGCATCTTCATGGCGCTCCAGCAAGACGTGGGACTGAGCTGGCTGATCGCCGTCGCGGTGCCCGCCCTCTTGATCGCCGCGGGCCTGATCATCGCGCGCATGGTTCCCCTGTTCCGCAGCTACCAGACCAAGCTCGACGCCGTGAACCGCATCATGCGCGAACAGCTGACCGGCGTCCGCGTCGTCCGCGCGTTCGTGCGGGAGCGGATCGAAGAAGAACGCTTCCGCGAGGCCAACACCGACATCATGGTGGTGGGCCGCAAGGTCGGGTCGCTGTTCGTGCTGTTGTTCCCCCTCGCGATGCTCGTGCTGAACGTCACCGTGGTCGGGGTCATCTGGTTCGGCGGCATCCAGGTCGACAGCGGCGCGGTCGAGATCGGCACCCTGTTCGCGTTCATGCAGTACGTCGCCCAGATCCTCATGGGTGTGCTCATGGCGAGCTTCATGACGGTCATGATCCCGCGTGCGGCCGTCTCGGCCGAGCGCATCGGGGAGGTGCTCGACAGTCACTCCACCCTCGAGCGGCCCGCCCACCCGGTCACCGTGTTCCCCGAGCCGGGTGCGGTCGAGTTCGACGATGTCGCCTTCGCCTACCCCGGTGCCGAGTCGCCCGTCGTGTCCGGGGTGAGCTTCGTCGCCCGCCCCGGCGAGACCGTCGCGATCGTCGGATCGACCGGTGCCGGCAAGACCACTCTCGTGTCGCTGATCCCGCGCCTGTTCGACGTGACGGGCGGCGCTGTCCGCGTCGGCGGCGTCGATGTGCGCGAGGCCGACCTCGACGGACTGTGGAAGAGCATCGGGCTCGTCCCTCAGCGCCCGTTCCTGTTCAGCGGCACGGTCGCCTCGAACCTCCGCTTCGGGCGCGAAGACGCCACCGATGACGAACTCTGGCGAGCGCTCGAGATCGCCCAGGGTCGTGATTTCGTCGAAGCGATGGAGGGCGGGCTCGAGGGGCGCATCGCGCAGGGCGGTACCAACGTCTCCGGGGGACAACGTCAGCGCTTGGCCATCGCCCGCGCGATCGTCCACCGCCCGGCGGTGCTCGTCTTCGACGACTCCTTCTCGGCGCTCGACCTCAGCACCGACGCGAGGTTGAGACAGGCCCTGTGGGATGAGCTGCCCGAGGTGACGAAGATCGTGGTCGCCCAGCGTGTGTCCACCATCACCGGTGCTGATCGCATCGTGGTGCTCGAAGACGGTCGCATGGCCGGTCTCGGCACCCACGACGAGCTGCTGCAGACCAGTTCCACGTATCGCGAGATCGTCGAGTCGCAGCTGGGGGTGGAAGCATGAGCACCCCCGATGCCCTCACCGAAGAAGACCGGGCCGAACTCGAGCTCGCCGAACAGGCGCGCCTGAACTCCGGCGACTGGGACAGCGTCGCGCCCGGGAAGGCCGCGAACTTCGGACCCAGCTTCCGGCGACTGATCGGGCTCCTGCGCCCGCACGCGGTGGCGTTCGCGTTCGTGTCGGTGCTCGGCGCCCTCGGTGTCGTCCTGGCGGTCCTCGCTCCGCGCGTCCTCGGAGACGCGACGAACATCATCTTCGAAGGCGTGGTCTCCAAGGGGCTGGCGGCGCAGTTCCCCACCGACACCTCGCAGGCCGACGTCGTGGCGGCCCTCCGCGCGGCGGGTCAGAACGACTTCGCCAACATCATCGGCGCGATGAACTCGTTCCAGGTCGGCGCGGGCGTCGACTTCGACGCCCTGCGCCTGGTCATCGTCGCGGTGCTGGCGATCTACGTCGGTTCGTCCCTGCTGTCGTGGATCCAGGGATACGTCATCAACGTGATCATGGTCCGCACGATGTGGCGCATGCGCGAAGACGTCGAGGCCAAGATCAATCGCCTGCCGTTGTCGTACTTCGACAAGGTCCAGCGCGGAGAACTCATCTCGCGCGTGACCAACGACATCGACAACATCACGCAGACGATGCAGCAGTCGCTGTCGAGCGCGCTCACATCCGTGCTGACGGTGGTGGGCGTGCTCATCATGATGTTCACCATCTCGTGGCAGCTCGCCCTCGTCGCCCTCGTCTCGCTCCCGCTCATGGCGGTCATCTTCGGTGTGATCGGCCCGAAGTCGCAGAAGGCGTTCGGCACGCAGTGGAAGAAGGTCGGTCGTCTGAACGCCCGCGTCGAGGAGTCCTTCTCGGGCCACGCGCTGGTCAAGGTCTACGGTCGCGAGAAGGACGCCCGCGAGAAGTTCGAGGTCGAGAACGAAGAGCTCTACCAGGCGAGCTTCAAGGCGCAGTTCCTCTCCGGCATGATCATGCCGGGCATGATGTTCGTCGGGAACCTCACCTACGTCGGCATCGCGGTGCTCGGCGGGCTGATGGTGGCCGCGGGTCAGATCCGCCTCGGCGATGTCCAGGCCTTCATCCAGTACTCGCAGCAGTTCACGCAGCCGCTGTCGCAGTTGGGCGGCATGGCGGCCGTCGTGCAGTCCGGCACCGCCTCGGCCGAGCGCGTCTTCGCGCTGCTCGACGCCGACGAGCAGGACCCCGATGCCGTGGACGCCCCCGAACCGGTCGACGGGCGTGGCGTGATCGAGTTCCAGAACGTCGCGTTCGCCTACACGCCGGAGCGCCCGCTCATCAGCGACCTGTCGTTCCGCGTCGAGCCCGGGCAGACGGTCGCGATCGTCGGACCCACCGGTGCGGGAAAGACCACGCTGGTCAACCTCATCATGCGGTTCTACGAGCTCGACGGTGGGCGCATCCTGCTCGACGGGCAGGACATCGCCGACCTTCGCCGCGACGACGTCCGTTCGCGCACCGGCATGGTGCTGCAGGATCCCTGGCTCTTCGCCGGGACGATCCGCGACAACATCCGGTACGGCCGTGAGACCGCGACCGACGACGAGATCGTCGAGGCCGCCGTCGCGACACGCGTCGACCAGTTCGTGCACTCCCTCCCGGACGGGTACGACACGGTCCTCGACGAAGACGCGGCGAACGTCTCCGCCGGAGAGAAGCAGCTGATCACGATCGCGCGCGCGTTCGTCGCGCGGCCCTCGGTGCTCATCCTCGACGAGGCGACCTCGTCGGTCGACACCCGCACCGAGCTGCTGCTGCAGCAGGCCATGGCGGCGCTTCGCGAGGGACGCACGTCCTTCGTCATCGCGCACCGTCTCTCCACCATCCGCGACGCCGACCTCATCCTCGTGATGGAGCACGGCGACATCGTCGAGCAGGGCACCCACGACGAGCTGATCACGCAGCACGGTGCCTACTGGCGCCTGTACCAGTCGCAGTTCCAGAACGCCGCGGCGGGTCAAGACACCGAGGCCCGGGAGGTCGCGGGAGGCGTCGAGTCCTGAGAACGCTCGACGTGTCCCGCGGCCGCTCCCGGGCGGCATCCGGGGAGCCCAAAAGCCCCTCGGGTACAGTGGACGCGCCCCGCGAACCCGCCCCGCGCGCCCCTTCCGCCGCTCAGATAGGCCTCACCACTCGTGACCACTCCTGCGACGCCCTCCGACAAGCCCTCCGACTCGACGTCCTCCGAACGCCCCCTCACCGTCCTCATCGGAGCCGACACCTTCCTCCCGCACGTCAACGGCGCAGCCCGCTTCGCCGAGCGTCTCGCCGCGGGACTCGTCGCCCGCGGGCACGACGTGCACGTGGCTGCTCCGAGCGTCGGGCACAGCCACTCCGGCACCTTCACCGAGGTGATCGAGGGCGAGCCCATGACGATGCACCGGCTCCCGGCGTACCGCTTCCTCCCGCACGACTGGCTGACGTTCGTGCTGCCGTGGCGAGCGAAGCACTACGCGCGCAAGATGCTCGACCAGGTGAAGCCCGACGTCGTGCACATCCAGTCGCACATCGTCATCGGCCGCGGTCTCACCCGCGAGGCGCGCAAGCGCGGCATCCCGGTCGTCGCGACCAACCACGTCATGGCCGAGAACATCCTCGACTTCACCACGCTCCCCGACTTCCTCGACCGGATCTTCGTCAAGCTCGCGTGGGCCGATGCGGCGCGCACGTTCGCGATGACCCGCGCCGTGACGACCCCGACACGTCGGGCCGCCGATTTCCTCGAGTCCACGATCGGGATCCAGGGCGTCATCCCGATCTCGTGCGGCATCGATCGGTCGAACTACACGCCCGACCTCGAGCCGCGCGATGCGAACCGCATCCTCTTCGTCGGTCGTCTGACCACCGAGAAGGGGATCGACGTCGTGCTGCGCGCGCTCGCGATGCTCGACCCGGCCCTCGACGTGACGTTCGACATCGTGGGCGGCGGTGACCAGCGTCGCAACCTCGAGCAGCTCGCCGAGCAGCTCGGTCTGTCGTCGCGGGTCACCTTCCACGGCCACACGTCCGAAGAAGAGCTCCGCGCGCTCTACACGCGGGCGAGCGTGTTCGCCATCGCCTCGATCGCGGAGCTGCAGTCGATCGCGACGATGGAGGCCATGGCATCCGGTCTCCCCGTCGTCGCGGCCGACGCTGTGGCGCTCCCGCACCTCGTGCACGACGGAGAGAACGGCTACCTGTTCGAACCCGGCAACGCCGAGGAGCTCGCGGCGCGCCTCACCGACGTGCTCACCGCGGACCCCGAGGAGCGGCGCCGCATGCAACAGGCCTCGCTCGACGGCGTCATCGTGCACGACATCGGACGCACGCTCGACACCTTCGAGGCGCTGTACCGCGGACAACCGATCCCGGAGTGACCACGTGCACGTGGTGATGTTCGCCGACCAGCACCTCGAGTCCCTCGGTGGTGCGCAGGTGTCGATGCGGCTGCAGAAGCGCTTCCTCGAGCGGGCGGGCCACCTCGTCACGGTCGTCGCGCCGCGGATGCACCGCCCCGCACCCGACGACGGGGCGTACCTCGACCTGCCTTCGATCGCGATCACACCCGATCGCGAGTACGCCCTGACCTGGCCCGGCGCGCGTACGGATCGATTCGTGGATGCCGAACTCGGCGCGCGCCTCCCCGTCGACGTCGTGCACGTCCAGGGGGATTTCTGGGGCGCACTCATCGGACACCGCTACGCCGCGCGACACGGGCTCCCGGTCGTGCACACGATGCACAATCGCGTCGACGTGGGGATCGAGGCGACCGCGCCTTTTCCGACCCTCGTCCTCCGCGTCCTGAACGCGTGGGCGCGGCGCGCGCTGCGTGGTGCGAAAGTGCGGCGGAACGCGTCGATCTGGCAGTCCCTCCGCCGAGATCTGCGAGATTCGCTTGATTCTGCGAGTTCCGCGACCGGCACGGTTTCCCCGGCCAAGGCGCCGGGCGGGGCCGCCGCTCCCGCGAGCGCTGTCGGAGCTGACGCGACGGGCGCGGACGCCGCGCCGGCCTCGGCAGCAGGAGCCCCCGGGGCCGCGGCGACCCGGACGCGGTCGGCCGACGGCTGGGCCTACCTGCGCCGCTTCGCGCGACTCTCGCGAGCCGTCACCGCCCCCTCCGGCCACTTCGCGCGGCGTCTCGAAAGCCACGGCGTCGCCCCCGAGGCGGCGGGCGTGGACGTCATCTGGAACGGCATCGACGACGACATCCTCGACTCCGCCCTCGCCGCGGGACCCGCCGCGAGGCACCCGGGCCGACCGCGCTTCGTGTGGCTCGGGCGCATGAGCCCCGAGAAGCGGCTCCTCCCGTTCCTCGAGGCGGTCGCCGCGTCCGGTATCGACGCCGAGGTCGAGATCATCGGGGGAGGAGCGCAACTCCGAGCGGCGCAGAAGCTCGTCGCGGAGCGGCGGCCGGTGGCATCCGTCGTCTTCTCGGGACGCCTCAGCTACGCCGAGACGCTCGCGCGGCTCTCCGCGTCCGATGCCGTGGTGCAGACCTCGATCGGCTTCGAGACGCAGGGAATGACGGTCTTCGAGGCGGCGTCGCTCGGCACGCCCGCCGTCGTCAGCGATCCCGACATCGCGTCCGAACTGGGCGGGGGAGTCTGGGCGGTTCCGGATGCCTCGACCTCGGCGCTCGCGGACACGCTCCGCCGCGCCGCCGCCGACATCGCGTCGGGCACCCCTGTCGCGGTCGACGCGACGATCGCGGAGCGCTTCCGCCAGTCCTCGCGCACCGCGGCGATGGTCCGGGTGTACGAGCGGGCTGTCTCCGCCGGACGCTGATCCTGCACGTCGTCGGCGGAGTCCCGGCGTGCGTGCTCAGGTGCGGGGGTTCTGAGCGCAGCCGGGATCGCGGAGGTCCCGGCTGCGGGCGCCTCGGGCGAGGAGGCGTTGCTCGCGGCCGCAGGTGTCGCGGTCTCGCGGACGGCCGCGGAGGTGAAGGCGTCGTGCACGGCCGCGGACGTTTCGCGCCCGGCCGCGGGTGCAGAGCCGCCGCGCGCAGCCGCGGTCGCAGGGGTCTCGGGTGTGGGTGCCTGGGGTGAAGAAGCGCTCCTCGTGCCCGAGGACGCGGAGATCCCGCTCCCGGCGGACCGCCTCTTGCGAGGCGAAGGGGTCTCCCGATGACGGGCAGCCCGAGCGGGATCGGTGGGCACGGAGCCGTAGCCGTCGGTGTGGATGAGCCATGCCGTGGCGACCACGCCGGCGAGAGCGAGAACAGCGAGAGCGATGAGGTAAGCCATGGCAGAAAAGCTACGCATCGCCAATTCGTGCCGCGAGTGGCATGATGGACGTCGTCCGTTCGATTTCTGCCACACCGGGAGTCCGCATGCGTTCCGTCGCCGTCGTCATCCAGCCGGGTTTCGCTCCCTTCGAGTTCGGTCTCGCGTGCGAGGCCTTCGGTCTCGATCGCAGTGACGACGGCATCCCGAACTTCGACTTCCGCATCGTGGCGCCCGATCCCGGTGTCGTCCCTGCGAACATCGGGTTCTCCGTGAACGTCGAGCTCGGCCTCGACGCCGCCGCGGATGCCGACGTCGTCGTGCTGTCGCCCATCCCCCGCGAGAAGTGGGGCCACGTCGACCCGCGCGTGATCGACCTGGTGCGCGCGGCGCACGCCCGAGGGGCGTGGCTGCTCAGCGTGTGCAGTGGGTCCTTCGTCATCGCGGCCGCGGGGGTCCTCGACGGTCAGCGCGCGACCACGCACTGGCGATACGCCGACGTCATGTCGCGCATGTATCCCTCGATTGAGGTCGACCCCGACGTGCTGTACGTGCAGTCGGGGCGCATCATCACGAGCGCCGGGACGGCGGCGGGCCTCGACGCCTGCCTGCACCTCCTGCGCCAAGAGCTCGGCGCCGAACTCACCAACCGCATCGCCCGTCGCATGGTGGTCGCCCCGCAGCGCGACGGCGGGCAGGCGCAGTTCATCGCGTCGCCCCTGCCGGTCGCGCCGTCGATGTCGCTCGCGCCGGTCACCGAGTGGATGCTGCAGCACCTGGATGCCGAGCTGTCGGTGGATCAGCTCGCGTCCCGCGCTCACATGTCGCCGCGCACCTTCGCCCGCCGTTTCAAGGCCGACCTGGGCGCCACGCCGGCGGCGTGGCTCGCGCGCCAGCGCCTCCTGCACGCGCAGCGCCTGCTGGAGGAGACCGAGCTCGGCCTCGATCGAATCGCCGCGGAGTGCGGCTTCGGTTCGGCCGCGGTGCTCCGCCAGAACTTCGCCCGCACGCTGGGGCTCACTCCCACCGCGTATCGCGCGCGTTTCTCGTGCGCTGTCCTCGACTCGCGAGCGGGGGACGTCGCGTGAGCGCCTCGCAGCCTTCCTCCGAGTCGCCGCGGCCGCCGACCTCGGCGCGCCTGGCGTGGGTGTGGCTTGCGGGTCCGACCGTGCTGCTGCTCTTCACGGTCGCTGTCCTAGGGATCGTTCTCGTCGTCGCCACCTACCCTGATGCGCCGCGCGAGCTTCGCGCATGGGAATCCGCGCTCACCGCTGTGTCACACATCGGGGAAGGAGCGTTGAAGGACTTTCTCGGAATCGCTGCGGTAGTGGCTGCGTTCATCATCGCGTCGGCCACGGCGACGGGATTCGGGAGAGATGACGGTGCGCTGGGGCCGATCACCCGTCAGGCGATGTTCGCCACCGCCCTCATCGGGGCACTGCTCCTCGTCGGGCTGGCGGCACTCGGAGTGCCGGTCGCGCTGAAGGACCCGTCCCGCACCCTCTCGGTCCTGGTGAATATGCTCCTGGCTTGGATGGCGTTGTTGACCGCCAATTCCGTCGCGAGGACGGTCGATCGAGCGACCGAGGACCAGCGGCTCGTCCAGGCGCGTGCGCGTGCCGAGGCTTTCGGAATAGCCCTTCCCGAGGATCCCTCTGGGCGTGTGGTGGCTTTCCCCATCGGGAGAGTGGCGGCGCAGTTCCTGATCCCGCTGGTGGTCTGGTTGGGCGTTCTCGCGATAACGCTGTGGGTCGCGAGGATCTTCGACGCCACCTGGTGGCCCCTTGCGTTCAACATCGGCGCCCTCGCGTACTTTCTGAATCTCGCGCTCAGCCTTGTGTGGTGCAGCACGGCGGATCTCTCGTCGCGCTCGGGTGCGGCTGCGGTCGGGCGCGCCGCGTCGCTCGCCATTGTCGGACTTGGCACGGCCGGTCTGGTCTACGCCTTTCACGGCACGGTGCTGAGCGTCATCGGGTGGACGTTGGGAGCGTTCACCGTGGCCCACGCCGTGGTCTTGTTCTTCCGCACGCATCCGCGAATGCCGGGTCTCGACGCTATCGAGGCGTCCGTGACGCAGCGCTCACTGCTTCGGCGGACGGAGCGTCTGCGGAGATCGGGAACGCCCAGCCAGTAGCGGTCCTGTTTTTCTCCTCCCGTTTCCTCGCCCCTGAACGCGTCACCGTCCGACCCTCGGGGAACTGTCTCGAGTACCTCGCCGACGCGTGGAGACTTTTGGGTCTCATGCGCCCTCTACTTGGCTTCCCGTGCGCGCACCCATTGCCTCGCGCACCCCTCGCTGCTAAACTTGAGTCAACGCAACTCAACTTTGCGAAAGACTTCACAGGAGACACCATGAACGCCACACAACAGCCGGGGCAGGAGGACGCGCGCAGCGCCCTCGAGCAGTTCGGCATCAACCTCACCGACCGGGCCCGCCAGGGCAAGCTCGACCCCGTGATCGGGCGCGACGGCGAGATCCGCCGCGTCAGCCAGGTGCTCACCCGGCGCACCAAGAACAACCCCGTGCTCATCGGCGAACCCGGCGTCGGCAAGACCGCCGTGGTCGAGGGGCTGGCTCAGCGCATCGTCGCGGGCGACGTCGCCGAGAGCCTCAAGAACAAAGAGCTCGTCTCGCTCGACATCTCGGCGCTCGTCGCCGGAGCGATGTACCGCGGACAGTTCGAGGAGCGGCTGAAGAGCGTCCTCAAAGAGATCACCGAGTCCGACGGGCGCATCATCACCTTCATCGACGAGCTGCACGTGCTCATGGGCGCGGGCGGCGGCGAGGGGTCGGTCGCGGCCAGCAACATGCTCAAGCCCATGCTCGCCCGCGGTGAACTGCGCCTGATCGGCGCCACCACGCTGGACGAGTACCGCGAGTTCATCGAGAAGGATGCCGCCCTCGAGCGCCGCTTCCAGCAGGTGTACGTCGGCGAGCCCACGGTCGAAGACACCGTCGCGATCCTCCGCGGCCTCAAGGAGCGCTACGAGGCGCACCACAAGGTCGCCATCGCCGACGCGGCGCTGGTCGCCGCGGCATCCCTGTCCAACCGGTACATCCCCTCGCGTCAGCTGCCCGACAAGGCCATCGACCTGATCGACGAAGCGGCATCCCGTCTGCGCATGGAGATCGACTCCGCCCCTCTCGAGATCGACGAGCTGCGCCGGCATGTCGACCGGCTCAAGCTCGAGGAGCTCGCGCTGAAGAAGGAGAAGGACGCCGCCTCGAAGGAGCGTCTCGCGACCCTTCGCGAAACCCTCGCCGCCGAACAGTCCAAGCTCGACGAGCTGCAGGCCCGATGGGAGCGCGAGCGCGCCTCGCTCAACCGCGTCGGCGACCTCAAGACCCGGCTCGACGCCGCCCGCGTGGATGCCGAACGCGCCCAGCGCGAGGGAAACCTCGAGCGCGCGTCGCGCCTCCTGTACGCCGAGATCCCGGCGCTCGAGCGCGAACTCATGAAGGCCGAGCGCGACGAGCCCGCGGGCGACCGAATGGTGAACGAGCAGGTCACCGACGAAGACATCGCGGCCGTCATCGCCGCGTGGACCGGAATTCCGGTCGGCCGTCTGCTGCAGGGCGAGACCGAGAAGCTGCTGCACCTCGAGCGCGAGCTCGGCAAGCGCCTGATCGGACAGCGGGATGCCGTGAAGGCGGTGTCCGACGCCGTCCGTCGCTCGCGCGCGGGTATCAGCGACCCGAACCGCCCGGTCGGCTCGTTCCTGTTCCTCGGACCGACCGGCGTCGGAAAGACGGAGCTGGCGAAGTCGCTCGCCGATTTCCTCTTCGACGACGAGCACGCCATGGTGCGCATCGACATGTCGGAGTACGGCGAGAAGCACTCGGTCTCGCGCCTGGTCGGTGCCCCTCCGGGGTACGTCGGGTACGAGGCCGGCGGCCAGCTCACCGAGGCCGTGCGTCGGCGCCCCTACAGCGTGGTGCTGCTGGATGAGGTCGAGAAGGCGCACCCCGAGGTGTTCGACGTGCTGCTGCAGGTCATGGATGACGGTCGCCTGACCGACGGCCAGGGTCGCACGGTCGACTTCACCAACGTCATCCTGATCCTCACCAGCAATCTCGGCTCGCCGATCCTCATCGATCCGACGCTGTCGATGGATGCCAAGCGGGAGCAGGTCCAGGCGCTGGTGCGCCAGGCCTTCAAGCCCGAGTTCGTGAACCGTCTCGACGACATCGTGATCTTCCAGGCCCTCAGCCAGGACGACCTCGCGCAGATCGTCGAGCTCGCCGTCGACGCCCTGCATAAGCGTCTGCGCGAGCGCCGACTCACCCTCGCGGTCACCCCCGACGCGCGGTCGTGGCTCGCCGAGCGCGGCTACGATCCGGTGTACGGCGCCCGACCGCTGCGCCGGCTCATCCAGTCCGAGATCCAGGACCGCCTCGCGATGGCGATCCTCGCCGGCACGGTGCGCGACGGCGACGTGGTGCGCGTCGACGTGGCCAGCGACGGCGACTCGCTCATGCTGGTGAGTACGGGACCGGCGGACGAGGAGTCCGGCGACGACTCCGGCGACGACGTGATCGAGGCGGAGATCGTCGAGTAGCTCCGGCCCCTTCTCCTGCGAGCGCAACCGCGGCGCGCGTGTCACCAGAACAGGGGATGCCACGAGAACAGGCCGCTACGACACCAGGCGGCCTGTCTCCGTGGCATCCCCTGTTCTCGTCCCCTCGCGTGGGTCGGCCGGTATCAGCTACCCCGTTTCGTCACGGGCACGGCGTGAACCACGCCTTCACGAAGCCGGCGGTCTGGTACGCGTACTGGTAGGCCCAGTCGAACACCGTCATGTCGGTGTCGACTCCCACCACCGTGACGTCGCCGGCGTAGCACTTGGCGAAGATGTAGCGAGTGCGCGCGACATGCGGAGTGAAGGTGATGACCACCGTCTTCCCGGCTTCGTGGGTCGCTGTGTACTCGGTGAGGAGCCGGGCTTCGCCCGCAGTGGTGAAGGGAAGAGGTCTCTTGCAGGTCACCCCCTGCTGACGGCACACGTCCAGCTCAGATGCGTCGAAGGGGCGCTCCCCATGTCCGCCGCGGGAGTTGGACACCGAGACCAGCAGGGGAGCCGGATCGTCCGTGTCGCGCAGCGACGCGGCGAGATTGAGCCGCTGTGGCTGGGGTGGTCCGATGACGTAGACCAGATCCGCGCCGGAAGGATCGCCCTTCGAAGGGAAGACGTACAGCGGCAACCCCGCAACGGCGATCACGGCGATCGTGAGGGCGAGGGCCACGACGAGGCGCCGGAGGCGTCTGCCCGACAACAGCCTGGCCCACGTTCGTCCCGATGGGGCGCGGGGCGGACGCACGGCCGGGGCTACCGGTGACGAAGGAGTACTCACTCAGGCGAGGATAGGCGCCTCTCGTGAACGACATGTTGCCGAGGGTCGGAGAGCCTGCCGAGCGGCGCGATCCGACCCCTGGGGAGGACCGCTTCCGCGCGTCATCGCCGGGCGCCCGCGAGACCGCCGCCCGCGAGACCCCCCCCGCCCGTGCACCCGTTTCGCACGAAGGCCGCCGCGCACAAGGCGACCGCCCCCGCCCGCTTTTCGCGGATGGGGGCGGTCGGACGGCAACGGATGCCGCGGGCTCAGGCGTCGACGAGCAGCGAGTCCGCGACCGTGCGGCGTTCGCGCGGGGCGAGCTCGCGCTGGCGGAGGCCCTCTTCGGCGGCGTCGACGTCGCCGAGGGTGCCCACGGCGATGACCGTCACGGGGACGAAGCGGGGCTCGATGTCGAAGGCGGCGCGGAGGGCATCGGCTTCGAAGCCACCCATCTGGTGGGTCGCGAGGCCCTCGGCGTGCGCCTGGACGGTGAAGTGCGCGGCGGCCTGGCCGGCGTCGTACAGCGCCCAGGGGCGGGCCTCGCCCTCGGCGGTCTCGGTCTCGGCGAGCACGACGAGCAGCGCGCCGGCGGCAGGAGCCCAGGCCTGGTTGAAGCCCATGAGGGCCGAGACGATGCGCTGGTGCGCGTCGGTGCCACGGCGGGCGAGGAGGAAGCGCCACGGCTGGTGGTTCATGCCCGAAGGGGCCCAGCGGGCGGCCTCGAGCGCGGAGCGAAGCGCCGTTTCGTCGATCGGCGTTTCGGGGTCGAAGACGCGCGTGCTCCACCGCTCGGCGAGCACGTCGAGGATGGGGGCTTCGGTGGGGGCGGTGCGGTCGAGAACGAGAGACATGGGTACTCCTGAGAACGAGGACTGAGCCGGGACGCCGTTGACCCGAACCAGTGAACGTCACTCGCGCGCGAGATGTTCCCGTGTGACGCCGTGCGTCGTCCCCTCAGAGGGATGTCTCAGGATGCCGCGCCCCGGCGCGCCCCGACCCGCGCGCCCCGCCGCACCGGGGCCGGCCGGTCAGTCCTTCCAGGACGCCGGTCCCACGCTCCCCGCCGGGTACTCGTCGAGCGGCACCTCGTTCTGGCGCCACGCGTCGATCACGGGCTGGACGATGCGCCAGCACTGCTCGGCCGCGTCGCCGCGGACGGCGAGCATGGCGTCGCCGTCGAGGATGCCCGACAGCACCTCGCCGTAGGCCTTCAGCGCCCCTTCGCCGAGGTCCGCGGCGAGGGCCACCCGCTCGAGCTCGAGCGGATCGTCCGCGCCGTTGACGTTGAGTTCGAGGCTCATCGTGTCGGGCCCGAGCGAGAACACGAGCTTCGACGGCTCGCTCTCGCCGACGAAGCCGGTCGGAAGGTGCCGCACGGGCTTGAAGGTGACGGTCACGGCCGGGTCTCCGGCATCCAGTGCCTTGCCCGATCGCAGGGTGATGGGCACGCCCTGCCAGCGCGTGGTGCGCACTTCGACCGTCATCTCGGCCAGGGTCTCGGTCTGGCGCGATGGGTCGACGCCGGGCTCGTCGACGTACGAGACGAAGTGACGCTCGCCCACATCGCCGGCGGTGTAGCGCGCACGGCGGGAGTTCGTCACGGGGTCGTCGTCGAGGACGTGCGTGGCGCGCAGGACGGCCGAGGTCGCGTCGCGCAGATCGAGCTGGTCGAGCGAGGACGGCGGCTCCATCGTGACGAACGCCATGACCTGCAGCAGGTGGCTCTGGATCATGTCGACCAGGGCGCCGGCGGAGTCGTAGTAGCCGGCGCGGCCCTCGAGCCCGAGCTTCTCGGGGAAGTCGACCGTGATGGCGGCGATGTCGTCGGCCGACCACACGCTCTCGATGAGGCGGTTCGCGAAACGCACGCCGAGCAGGTTGAGCACGGTGGAGCGCCCGAGGAAGTGGTCGATGCGGAACACCTGATCCTCGGGCACGAGGGTCGCCAACTGCTGATTGAGCTTGTGCGCGCTGGCCTCGTCGGTGCCGAAGGGCTTCTCGAGCGCGAGGATCGTGCCCTCGGGGATGTTCACGTCGGCGAGCGCGATGCACGACTTCTCGGTGACGGCGGGCGGCACGGCGAAATACAGTGCGGGACGCCCCTCGGCGGCGTCGAGGAGCTTCTGCAGGTCGGTGGCCTTCGTGATGTCGGCCTGCGAGTAGGTCGTCGCCGAGACCTGGTCGAAGGCGGCCTCGGCATCCATCGTCTGGAACGCCTTGTGCACGACGTCGCGCCAGTGCTCGTCGGTCCAGTCGTCCATACCGGCGCCGTGCAGGCGCACCGACCGGTGCGGCTCGCGCGCGAGCAACTGGCCGAGCGCCGGGAGGAGCAGTCGTGAGGTGAGGTCGCCCGAGGCGCCCAGGATGATCAGGGTGGTGTCCGCCGCCATGCCGCTCACTGTAGCGATCCCCTCCGACGTCGCCGGGCCCTTGCGGTGGATCGCTGAGGAGGTCCATAGGTCCGCGACGGTGTTTCCTGCCAAGATCCGAGGGTGACCACTCCGATCGAGGACTACGCCGTCCTCAGCAACTGCCGCTCCGCAGCCCTGGTCTCCCGCGACGGGAGCATCGATTGGCTCTGCCTGCCGCGCTACGACAGCGGATCGATGCTCGGGGCGCTGCTGGGAGACGAGTCGCACGGGAGGTGGGCGCTGCGGCCCGCCGATCCCGACGCCCGGGCGACCCGCCGCTACGACGGTGACACGTTCGTCCTCGTGACGCGCTGGGAGACGGCGACCGGTGTCGCCGACGTCTACGACGCGATGCCCGTCGACGAGGGCGTCGAGGCGGTGATCCGTCGCGTGGTCGGGGTGTCGGGCGAGGTCGACTTCGTCAGCGAGGTGCGCCTGCGTTTCGACTACGCCCGTGCGGTTCCCTGGGTGCGGCAGATCGGCCAGGGCGGTGAGCACGCGATCCTCGCGGTGGCCGGTCCCGACGCGGTGGTCATCCGGGGTCCGCGCCTGATCGCGGCGGACACGGCGCACCGCGGTCGCTGGACGACCGTGGCCGGGCGGAGCGTGGATTCGGTGCTCTCGTGGGGGCCGTCCTGGCAGGACCCGCCGGCGCCGTTCAACGTCGAGGCGGCGCTCGAGCGCACGCGGGAGTGGTGGGCCGCGTGGGCGGACCGCGTCCAGTCGGCCGGGACGCACGCACAACTTGTCACCCGGTCGCTCATGGTTCTGCGCGCCCTCACGCACTCCGAGACCGGCGGCATCGTCGCGGCTGCGACCACCTCGCTCCCCGAGGCCTTCGGCGGCTCCCGCAACTGGGACTACCGCTACGTGTGGCTCCGCGACGCCGCTCTCACCCTGAGCGCCTACATCGACCACGGATACCTGGATGCCGCCCAGCGCTGGCGCACCTGGCTGCTCCGGGCGATCGCGGGCGACCCGGCCGACGTGCAGATCATGTACGGGATCGCGGGGGAGCGCGATCTTCCCGAGCGCGAGATCACGAGCCTCCCGGGGTACGGCGGCGCCGCCCCCGTCCGCATCGGCAACGGCGCGGTCACGCAGTATCAGGCCGACGTGATCGGCGAGGTCATGGTCGCCCTCGAAGCCGCCCGTCGCGCCGGGGTCGAGGAGACGACGTTCTCGTGGTCGCTGCAGCGGGCGCTGCTGGACCAGCTCGCCGAAGAGGTCGACAAACCCGACCTCGGGATCTGGGAGATGCGGGGCGAACCCCACTTCTTCACGCACTCCCGGGCGATGGTGTGGGCGGCTTTCGACCGTGGCATCCGGGCCGTCGAAGAGGGCGGGCACGAGGGCGAGGTCGATACGTGGCGAACCCTGCGCGACCGGGTGCGCGCCGACATCGACGCCCGCGGCGTGCACGAGGGCGGCTGGTTCACGCAGCACTTCGACACCGACGAGGTCGATGCGTCGCTCCTCGTGCTGCCCCAGGTGGGCTTCTGCGCGTACGACGACCCCCGCATGCTCGCCACGGTCGCGCGGATGGAGGAGACGCTCATGCCCGACGGGTGGCTCCTGCGCTACCGCACGACCGGCGTCGACGGGCTCACCGGCGACGAGCACCCTTTCCTCGCCTGCTCGTTCTGGCTGGTCGGGCAGTACGCGCACAGCGGTCGTCGCGACGAGGCCGTGGCGCTGATGAAGCGCCTGACGGCCGTCGCGAACGACCTCGGCCTGCTGTCCGAGGAGTACGACCCCACCACGATGCGGCAGGCGGGAAACACCCCGCAGGCACTGTCGCACCTCGCATTGGTGGGCGCAGCCGACGCCCTGGATGCCACGGCTTCGAGCTGAGCCGTTCCAGGTCCGCGGCGGAGGTGGCCGAGCCTGTCGACGCCTCCGGTCCCTTCGACAGGCTCAGCGACCTCGCGCTGCGGGCACGACCTCGCCTTGCTTACGGGGACCGCCCAGCCCGCCCCGGCCCCCGCCGCGCGGCCCTAGAGTCGTCGCATGGACGACGACGTCGAGCTCCGCCGCCTGCGCGAGCAGGTCTACGGCGTCGACGGTGCCGAGGCGACGCCGGCCATGATCTCCCGCCTCGCCGAGCTCGAGGAGAACGCCCGCGCGGCGCCCGTGGACGAGGAGCCGCCCGCGGAGGAACCGGATGCCGGACCCCCGGCCCTCACGGACGAGGTCGCCGCCCCTCCGGCCCGTCGTCCCGTCCTCCGCGGGGCGCTCCTCGCGCTCGGCGCCGCCGCGCTCGTCGGCTTCGGTGTCGCGATCGGTTCCGCGCTCTCGGTCCCGCCCTCGATCGCCGCGGTCTCGCCGACCCCCGACCCGGCCGAGGAGAGCCTGCCCGAGCTCACGTTCCCCCAGACGGTCGAGGACGTGATCTCGGCCGAGATCCTGAGCGACAGCGGCATCGACCCGTCGAGCACGCGCTACATCGCGACCGTGAGCGACTTCCGCATCTACCTCGCCCGGCCCGACGACGGTGACGGGCGCTGCATCGCGACCTTCACCTCCACCGACAACCGTCCCTGGTCCGCCGGATGCGCGAGCGGAGCGCAGGTCGGCGCCGCGGTCTTCGGCGTCGACAAGACGTTGACCGTCGCGATCGGCGAGCCCGTCTCGTCGGGGGTCGACGGCATCCCGATCCGTCTGTCCGACAGCGTCACGGCCTTCGTGGCGCGCTGAGCGAAAGGTGTTCGCCGTGTTCGATCCCTCCGCAGCCTTCTCCGGCTTCGCCGTCGACGACCTCGACGCCGCGCACCGGTTCTACGCCGAGACCCTCGGCCTCACCGTGGAGGTGCTCGCCGATACCGGCTTCCTCTCTCTGCGGCTCGGTTCGGGCGGCCGTGTGCTCGTCTACGGCAAGCCGCATCACGAGCCGGCGGCGTTCACGGTGCTGAACTTCCCCGTCGCGGACGTCGAGGCGGCCGTCGACGACCTGCGGGCACGCGGTGTCGAGACGAAGATCTACGACGACGCGGACTTCCCGACCGACTCGCGCGGGATCATGCGCGAGGGAGGGCCGCTCATCGCGTGGTTCCGCGACCCGGCGGGCAACGTCCTCGCCGTTCTCGAGGAGTGAGGTCGGCTCAGCCCGTCGCGCGGAGGTCGGTGCCCGTCGCATCCAGGCGGAAGTACTGGTCGCGGTAGTCGTCGCGCAGCCCGAAGGACATCTCCGGCACGCCGACGTTGCGGATGAACGTCGGGCTCTGGACGTCGTCGTCGGTGGTGCGCTGGATCAGGGCCGTCGCCCCGTCGGTGGGCAGCCCGCTCTGGGCTGCGGCCTCCTCCATCGCCGGCCAGAGCCGGTCGAGGGCGACGTCCGACCACGAGAACTGCTCCTCGGCGAGCTCGGGCTGGCTGTGGGCGGCGCCGTCGTGGCTCACGACACCGCCGCGATAGACCCATTCGTCGGTCTCGACGGCTCCGGCGCGGATCGGGGCGTCGACGATGACGGCATCCGGGATCACCGTGATCGACACCACCCGGTCGTGTCCGATCGCCTCCTGCAGTGATCGTTCGGCGGTCTCGAGTGCCTCGGGGTGCCGCATGTCGACCGTCCACCGGCCCTCGGACCAGGCGTGGAGGGTCAGCCCGACCGCCTCGCGGAAAGGCAGCACGACCACCGCGCCGGCGGCGACGGCGACGAGCGCGAACAGAGCCAGGCGCAGGGGACGACCCCGCCGCCCGATACCGATCAGCGGTCCGCGACGGCGTCCCCCGACGATGCGCGTGCCCGGAGGGATCGGCCGCATCTCGACCTCGGAACGGGCCGGCACGACGAGGCGCGCGATCTCGGCGGGCGAGAGCTCCCCGTCGACGAACGCGATCTCCGGTCCGCCCTCGATGAGGATCGCGACGTCGCGCTCGAGGCCGGCCTGGTACGCCGGCAGCTCGATGAGCGGGACGATCTTGCGGATCGTCGTCGCCCAGACATCGCCCGTGAGCGAGACCACCGTGACGTCGATGTCGCAGACGGGCTGCTCGTTGATGAAGCTCCCGGTCTGGCGTACCCCGTCGATGCGCGCGCGGCCGAGACGGCGGGCGTCCCGGGCGTCCTGAACGGCGGTCGGCGCGGGGAGCGAGGCGGAGAGACCGCTCGCCAACCGGGTGACGGTGAGCGCGATGACGAAGACCGTGAGGGCGACGCCGAAGACCGGCATCCCCGTGTCCGGATTTCCGAGCAGGGCGACGATCAGACCGCCGATCACCGCTCCCAGGGCAGCGGAAGCAAGAAGGCGAAGCACCGCAGAAGCCTAATCGCGCCGGGGTGAACGCAACGAAAAGGGGAGGAGGGGAGGGATGCCGAAACTCCGGCATCCCTCCCCTCCTCCCCCGTCGCGGGGCGCTCCCTCAGCCCTTCAGCGCCTCCGCGAGCTTCACGCGCGCGCCCATGCGCAGCAGCGAGTTCCGATAGATGCGCGAACCGATGCCGATCGCCACGACGCACGAGGCGACGAGGACCAGCAGCGACAGCACCGGCTCCCACCACTGCGCGTCACCGAGGTACATGCGCAGCGGCATCCCCACCGGTGCCGAGAACGGCACGTACGACATGATCGTCAGCACGACGGGGTTGTCGTTAAAGAAGATCACCAGGAAGTACGGCGCCATGATCAGCATCGTGATGGGGGTGGTCGTGGCCCCGATGTCCTCTTGGCGCGACACCATGGCCGCGGCGGCGGCGAACAGCGACGCGAGCAGCACGAAGCCGAACAGGAAGAAGATCGCGAACCAGGCGATCGGGGCGCCCAGCGCGCCCAGCACTCCGGCCTGATCCGTCACGGCCAGACCGATCACGGCCACCGCGGCGAGCAGCACGATCTGCGCCATCGCGAGCACCGTGTTGCCGAGCACCTTGCCGGCGAGGAGCGCACGCACCGGGATCGCCGAGATGAGGATCTCGACCACCCGCGTCTGCTTCTCTTCCACCACGCTCTGCGCGATCGTGCCGCCGAAGGTGGACGCGGCGATGAGGAACACGAGCCCGAACGCGAGGGCGATGAAGTAGCGCAGCGCACTCGCCGCACCGGCTCCCGGCTCGAGCTCCTGCACGGGCGGGGTCTCGCTGAGCATCTGCAGGAGCGTCGAGGGCACGTTGTCCTTGACCACGACGGTGTAATCGAAGGCGGCATCCGTGGATCCGGAGACCAGGGCGGCATCCACCGTCCCGTCCTCGACGAGCGCCTTGGCCGCGTCGTCGCTGTCGGCGACGGTGACCTCGAGGCCGTCGAGACCCGAAACCGCCTGTTGCGTCTGGGAGGTGACCGCGACGGGGGTGCCGCTTCCCGAGAGGTTGTTCGCGGTGAAGCCGCCCCAGACGACCGAGGCGAGCGCGGCCAGGACGAGGATCACCGTCGAGATGACGAACGCCTTGCTGCGCAGCTTCGAGCCGATCTCGCGCTCGGCGACGAGCCAGATGCTCTGCAGGTCGCTGGGGGCGCGGTGCGTGCGCGGGGCCGTGGTGCTCACTGGATGACCTCCTTGAAGATCTCGGCGAGAGTGGGTCTCTGCGGAGCGAAGCTGACGACGTCACCGCGCGACACGGCGCCCTGCAGGACGCGCTGGGCCGAGGTGTCGTCCTCGGCGTCGAACAGCGCGTAGCCGCCGTCGAAGTCGAGCACGGTCACGCCCGGTTCGTCGCGGAGCCACCCGGCGTCGCCGCGCGAGACGAGTTCGTAGCGGTGGGTGGCGTGCTCGGCGCGCAGCGCGTCGCGGGTTCCGGCCGCGCGGATGGTTCCGCCCGCGATGATGACGAGGTCGTCGCACAGGCGCTCGACGACGTCGAGCTGGTGCGACGAGAACAGCACCGCGGCGCCCGAGGCCGCCTTCTCCTGCAGCACCCCGGCGACGACGTCGACCGCGAGGGGGTCGAGGCCCGAGAACGGCTCGTCGAGGATGAGCACGTCGGGCTCGTGGACGAGGGATGCCGCGATCTGCGCACGCTGCTGGTTGCCGAGCGAGAGCGTCTCGACGAGGTCGCCGAGGCGCTCGCCGAGTCCGAGGCGCTCGAGCAGCGTGGTCGCCTTCGCGGTGGCCTCGGCCTTGCCGAAACCGTGGAGTCGCGCGAGGTAGGCGATGTGCTCGGCGACCTTCATCTTCGGGTAGAGCCCGCGCTCCTCCGGCATGTAGCCGAAACGCCGGCGGTCGGAGGTGGTCACGGGCGAGCCGTTGAGCACGACCGAGCCCGCGTCCTTCGCGAGCACGCCGAGGGCGATGCGCATGGTGGTGGTCTTGCCGGCGCCGTTGCCGCCGACGAAGCCCGTCAGTCGGCCGGGGGCGACGCTGAAGCTCACGTCGTCGAGCACGCGGCGGCCGCCGTAGCTCTTGGTGATGCCGTCCAGGTGGAGCACGGTGCATCCCTTCTTCTCGTTGATGACCACGCTAGGGACGCGGATGCCGCGGCACCTCCGCCGCGGGTCGGGTCGTGGCATCCTCCGCGCGGAGGAGACCGGCCGGCCGGTCGCTCCGTCAGGCCAGCCCGTGCCGGTGCGCGAGCACGACGGCTTGCACACGATCGCGCGCGCCGAGCTTCTGCAGCACGTTCGACACGTGCGTCTTCACCGTCGCCTCGCCGATGAAGAGCCGCGCCGCGATCTCGGCGTTGCTGAGGGCCTCGGCGACGAGCTTCAGCACCTCCGACTCGCGCTCCGTGAGCGGCTCCACGAGGGCGAGGGGAGGAACGGCGGATGCCGCCGGCTCGGGCGCTCCGCCCGACGCGAAGCGCGCGATGACCCGGCGGGTGACCTCCGGCGCCAGCAGAGCGTCCCCCGCTCCGACGATGCGCACGGCGGAGACGAGCTCCTCGGGTCCGGCGTTCTTCAGCAAGAATCCGCTCGCGCCGGCGGACAGGGCGGCGAAGAGGTAGTCGTCGCGGTCGAACGTGGTGACGATGAGGATCGCGGCATCCGAATCGGGATCCCCCGTCAGCACCCTCGTGGCCTCCAGACCGTCCATGTCGGGCATCTGCACGTCCATGCAGATCACGTCCGGGCGGAGTTCCGCCGCGGCCGCGATCGCCTCGCGGCCGGTCGCCGCCTCCCCGACGACGGTGATGTCGTCCTCGAGCGAGAGGATCGTCCGGAACCCCGCGCGCATCATCGCGTGATCGTCGACGAGCAGCACCCGCAGCTCAGACATGGGCGATCTCGCTCTCCGTCGCGGGCACGCGGACGCGCACGAGGTAACCGCCCCGGGAGCGCGGGCCGATCTCGATCGTGCCGCCCGACACGGCCGCGCGTTCGCGCATCCCGAGCTGACCGAGCCCCGGCGTCTTCGAGCCCGAGCGTCCGGTGTTCGCGACCTCGAGCTCGATGGCATCCGTCTCGAAGCGGAGGCGCACGTCGGCCGTGGCGTGGGGGCCGGCGTGCCGGCGCGCGTTCGTGAGCGCCTCCTGGGCGATGCGGTACAGATTCACCTGCACGAGGGGAGGCGGGTCCTGCGCCGGTTCGCCGATCACGGCGAAGGTGGTGGGGAGGCCCGCGGCCGAGGCTTCGTCGGCGAGCGCCGCGATCGAGGTCAACCCGTGCGTGGTCGGAGCGGTGTCGGGACCGCTGTCGTTCCCGGGGGCGCGCAGTGTCTCGAGCAGTTGGCGCAACTCGTGGAGAGACGTCCGGGCCGAGCCCTCGATGCCCGACAGCACGTCCCGCGCCTTCTCGGGATCCTTCGCGAGAACGGCGCGCGCGACCCCCGCCTGGACGCCCATCAGCGACACGTGGTGTGCGACGACGTCGTGCAGCTCGCGCGCGATCCGGACCCGGTCGAGGGCGACGGCTTGAGCAGCCGTCACTTCGCGCTCGGCCTCGAGCTCGGCGGTGCGCTCCTCGAGGGCCGCGCGCTCGCTCATCTGCTGGTGGGAGCGATTGCCGAAGTAGTACGCCCCGCCGAAGAACAGCGCGTTCACGCCGATCATGAGCAGTTGGTAGGCGACGAATGGAGAGAAGGCGCCGACCCGCGAGAACGCGCCCTCGACGGAGGGGTCGACGGGCTGCGTCGCGTCCTGGAACATCACGACGAACAGCCACGCGAACATGCCGACGATGATCGCGACGCGGACGATCGTCGCGCGCCGCCGGTTCTGCTCCCACGCCCCCACGGTGTAGAGGGCGATGAACATCGCGATGTTGCCGGCGTAGATCTCGGGGATGCGCAGGGTCACGGCGAGGAAGTACGCGAACGAGACGATGACGGCGGTGATCGACGGCCACCGCCGTCGGAACGCGATCGGCACCGCGAGTACGGCCACGTACCCCACGGCGAGGCCGAGCGACGCCTGCTGATCGCCGTACAGCCCCGACACGGCCGAGAGCACCGCGCTGAGCAAGCCACCGAGGAACAGGACGACGGCGAGCACGATGTCGTTGCGTCGCTGCGCGCGGGTGAGCTGTGGCATCCCTCCACGCTACGGGGGAGGTTCGTCCCCCTGCATCCCCCGTGGGGCGGAGTCAACCGACCCGGGGAATACCCGTGCATTGGCGATGCTTGCAGGTGAATGAACCCGGGCGCAGGCACTGCGCCCCCGTCGTCAGAAAGAGGATCATCGTGACCGAGTACACGATCGGCTACATCGTCGGAAGCATTTCGAGCACCTCCATCAACCGTCGCCTCGCGAAGGCGCTGGAGAAGGTCGCCCCCGAGGGCGTGACGCTGAAGGAGATCCCGATCAAGGACCTCCCCTTCTACTCGCCCGACTACGACGGGAACTTCCCCGAGGTCGCGAAGGACTTCAAGAAGGCGATCGAGGATGCCGACGGCGTCTTCGTCGTGACCCCCGAGTACAGCCGCTCGATCCCCGGTGTGCTGAAGAACGCCCTCGACTGGTCGGCCCGCCCCTACGGCGAGGCGTCGTTCAACGACAAGCCGACCGCCGTCATCGGCACCTCGCAGGGCGGCATCGCCACCGCCGCGGGCCAGCAGCACCTCCGCGCGGTGCTCCTGCACTACAACGCCCTCGTCCTGGGTCAGCCGGAGGGCTACATCCAGTCGACCCCCGGCCTGTTCGAAGAGGACGGGACCGTGACCGACGAGGGCACCGCCGCGTTCCTTCGCTCGATCATCGAGGCGCTCGTGACGCTCATCCAGCGCACCGCGCCCGCCGAGGTTCCCTCGGTCTGACGCTCTCGCGACGGCGGGGTCGGGGTTGCGCCTCGGCCCCGCCTTCGCGCGGGGTCGCAGATCCGGAGATGGGCTGCAGATCCGGATCGATGCGGGCGACGCATCCGGATCCGTCGCCCATTTCCGGATCCGGCGACCGGATGCCGAACGGAGCCACCGCGACCGGCGTCCGGATGCCGGCTCTTCGGCGCTCAGCCGAAGATCATCGGCAGATCGTCGTCGTCTCCGGCATCCGTCAGGTCGAGGTCGGCGACCACCGGAACGTGGTCGCTGGGCACCTCGCCCTTGCGTTCGTCCCGGTGGATCTCGGCCCCCTGGACCGCATCGGCGAAGGCCCGCGAACCGAGGATGAAGTCGATGCGCAGCCCCTCGTTGCGCGGGAACCGCAGCTGCTTGTAGTCCCAGTAGGTGTAACCGGTCGGGATGAGCGGGCGCACGACGTCGGTGAGCCCCGCCGTCTCGAACGCGGCGAACGCGGCCCGCTCGGCGGGTGAGACGTGGGTGCTCGCTCCCTCGACGATCGTGGGGTCGCCGTTGTCGGCATCCGTCGGCGCGATGTTGAAGTCACCGGTCAGCGCGAGGGGCAGATCGGGGTCTGCCGCGAGCGTGTCGGCGGTGTACTGACGCAGCTTCTCGAGCCAGTCGAGCTTGTAGGTGAAGTGCGGGTCGTCGAGCCCCCGCCCGTTGGGCACGTACAGGCTCCACACGCGCACGCCTCCGACGGTGGCGCCGATGGCCCGAGCCTCTTGCGGCAGGTCGGGCCCCTCTTTGCCCTTCTCGAACCCGGGCATGTGGGGGAACCCGATCTCGACGTCCTCGAGGGGTTCACGGCTGGCGATCGCGACGCCGTTCCACTGGTTCAGGCCGTGAGCGGCGACGTGGTACCCGGCCTCCTCGAAGGCCGCGTACGGGAACTGCTCCGTCTTGCACTTGATCTCCTGCATCGCCAGCACGTCGATGTGCTCGCGCACGCAGAACTCGACGGTGCGGGTGACGCGGGCGCGGATGGAGTTGACGTTCCAGGTGGCCAGGCGCATGGCATCCAGCCTACTTTCGGCCGGGGACATCGCCGGCCGTCGGGTCGGGTCGGGGCTGTGCCGTCGTGCGGAGTTCGGTCCGGACATGCCGTTTGCAGGACCTGTGCCGCGGCGTGTCATCGAGAGACTCCTCAGGACGGATGCCGGGACCTGGCCGTGCGGAATCCACTGACCGCGCGAGGACACGGCAATAGACTCGACGCCGTGACCACCGCCTCTACGCCCGAGCTCGAAGCCGACCGCCAGGCCCTCATCGGCCTCATCAAGGAGGAGGCGGTGTTCCACGGCGATTTCACCCTCTCGAGCGGCAAGAAGGCGACGTACTACGTCGACATGCGCAAGCTCACGCTCGACCACCGGGCGGCGCCCGCGATCGGTCGTCTCGTGCTCGACCTCGTGAAGGATCTCGACGGCGTCGTCGCCGTCGGCGGGCTCACGCTCGGTGCCGACCCGATCGCCAACGCCGTCATGCACGAGTCGGTGCACGCGGGCCGTCCACTCGACGCGTTCGTCGTGCGCAAAGAGCCCAAGGACCACGGCCGAGGCCGCCAGATCGAGGGCGCCGACGTGAAGGGCAAGCGCGTCGTCGTCGTCGAAGACACCTCGACCACGGGCCAGTCGGCGCTGAAGGCCGTCGAGGCGCTGCGCCGAGAGGGCGCCGAGGTCGTCGCCGTCGCCGTGATCGTCGACCGCAAGACCGGGGCGCAGGCCGCGATCGAGGCCGAGGGCCTGCAGTGGCTGGCATCCATCGATCTCGACGACCTGGGCCTGCAGCCGCAGTAAGCCGCGCCGGCGGGCGGCCACCGCGTCACGAGAACAGGCTGCGCAACGAGAACAGGCCGTTCACGCGGATATCGCCCTGTTGCGGTGGCGTCCCCTGTTCTGGTGGCATCACCGGATGCCGGATGCCGGATGCCGGATGCCGGATGCCGGGTGCCGGGTGCCGGATGCCGGAGGCCGGGTGTCGGGCCCCGCGTCGGCGGGCGCCGCGCGCCGCGCCCCGACAGCCGGGCCTCGCGCCAGCGTGCGTCGCAGCCGGTGGGTCACAGCCCGTGCGCCGCGCCCCGGCCGCCAGGCCCCGCGTCGGCGGGCGCCGCGCGCCGCGCCCCGACAGCCGGGCCTCGCTTCAGCGTGCGCCATACCCCGCGCGCCGCTCCCCGACCGCCGACCCCCGACTTCAGCGCGGGTCGCCGTCGCCCGGGCCGGGACCGTCGAACGGATCGCGCCGGCCGCCGCCGCGCCGGGAGCGGCGCCATTGCACGACGAAGGCGACCAGGCTGCCGGCCGTGATGATGACGGCCGTGATCAGCCAGAGAGTGCGGTCGTCCATGTGTCCATCCTGGCGGTGAGGCGTCGGGTGGGTCAGAGTCCCTCGGCGAGGCCGTCCTCGCCGTCGGCGAAGTCGCTCTCGAGGGGTTCGTCGCGCACGAGCTCTGCGACGGAACCGAGGATCTCGTCGGGACGGAACGGGTACCGCTCGATCTCGCGCTGGTCGCTGATGCCCGTCATGACGAGGACCGTGTGCAGCCCCGCTTCGATGCCCGCGACGATATCGGTGTCCATGCGGTCGCCGATCATGCCGGTGTTCTCGCTGTGGGCCCCGATCCGGTTCAGCGCCGAACGGAACATCATCGGGTTGGGCTTGCCGACGATGTAGGGCTCGCGGCCCGTCGCCTTGGTGATGAGCGCCGCGATGGCTCCGGTCGCGGGCAGCACTCCCTCTGTCGAGGGGCCCGTGGCATCCGGGTTCGTGGCGATGAAGCGCGACCCGTCGCGGATGAAGCGGATCGCCTTGGTGATCGCCTCGAACGAGTAGTTGCGCGTCTCGCCGACGACGACGTAGTCGGGCGCGGTCTCGGTCATGATGAACCCGGCCTCGTGCAGGGCGGTGGTCAGCCCCGCTTCGCCGATGACGAAGGCGGATCCGCCCGGCATCTGCGACTTGAGGAAGTCGGCCGTCGCGAGCGCCGAGGTCCAGATCGACGACTCCGGGACCACGAGACCGGAGGAGCGCAGCCGCGCGCTCAGGTCGCGCGGCGTGAAGATCGAGTTGTTGGTGAGGACGAGGAAGGGCGTCCCCTCGGCGCGCCACTGCGCCAGGAGTTCGGAGGCTCCCGGAATGGGGGTGTTCTCGTGGACCAGGACACCGTCCATGTCGGTGAGCCAGCACTCGATCTCGGCACGGGTTCGCATGGGGTCAGCCTAGCCGCGACGTCCGACATCGCCACCGGGACAGCAGACGGGAGGGCGCGGCCGCCACCGGCACCCTCCCGTCGTTCATACGGCTTACTTGAACGCGTCCTTGACGTTCTCGCCGGCCTTCTTGGCGTGCGCCTCGGTCTGGTCGAGCTTGCCCTCGGCCGCGAGCCGGTCGTTGTCGGTGGCGTTGCCGATGGCTTCCTTCGCCTTGCCCACGACGTCCTGGGCGGCGTTCTTGATCTTGTCGTCGAGACCCATGATCGGTTCCTTTCGGAGATGTATCAGCGTCGCGGAACGGTCAGGTCACGCGGCGGAGCTGTCGTGCTCACAGGGGAGACGGGACGAGCGGACGATTCGTCACGCGATGCGCGGATTTTTTTCTCGCGTCTCGGTATGCCGGATCCGGAATGCACCCGTGACGCCGCCGCCGCTTCTGGTTAGGGTCGGAGAGTGACGCGCGCGGAGTGGGACCCCCGGAACCTGCCCGACCTCTCGGGTCGGACGTATCTCGTCACGGGCGCCACGCGCGGACTCGGCTTCTTCGCGTGCGAGCAGCTCGCGGCGGCGGGGGCGCACGTCCTGCTCACCGGACGCAGTCCGCACAAGCTCGCGACCGCGAAAGACGCGGTGAAGAGGGCGAACCCGGATGCCGCGATCGAGACGCTCCTTCTCGACACGAGCAATCTCGGGTCGGTGCGGGCCGCCGCGGCCACCGCGCGCGCTCGTGGTCGGCTCGACGGGCTGCTGTTGAACGCGGGCATCGTGCACCCGCCGAAGACGCGCGAGATGGCGGGCGGGCACGAGCTCGTCTTCGCCACGAACGTGCTGGGGCATTTCGCGCTGGCGGGGGAGATGCTCAAGCCCCTCGCGGCGGCGCGAGGTCGGATGGTCTGGGTCGGCAGCATGTCGACGTCCCTGTGGAACCACGTCCCCACCGATCCCGAGCTCGTCGAGGGGTACTCGCCGTGGCGCGCCTACGTGCAGTCGAAAGCGGCGACGACGGCGCTCGGTCTCGAGGCCGACCGTCGCCTGCGCGCCCACAGCGTTCCGGTCGAGAGTCTCGTCGCTCACCCGGGGTACTCCACGAGCGGTCGCACGCGCGGCATCCGCGGGGTCAACGAACCGACGCGTCTGTCGCGCTTCGTCGACAACCTCCAGGCGCCCGTGACGCAGTCGAAGGAACAGGGAGCCTGGTCGCTGGTGCGCGCGCTCGTCGACCCGGCCGCCGAGGGCGGGACGATGTACGGCCCCGCGCTCGTGGCCCGCGGTCTGCCGCGTCCGGCGACCCCCTCCCGCCGCGCGCGGGCGGCCGATCTCGGCGCCGACCTCTGGCTCGCGTGCGAAACCGCGACCCACGTGCGGTGGCCGTTCGAGCGGGTGCGGCGCGCGGCATCCTGATTCCGTCGCGTCCGTGTCGGGGGCTGCCCCTACAGTGATCGCATGGACCAGGCGATCGCCGACAGCACCGATGCCGACGATGCGCGCGGTCTGACCGCCGCCGCCGTCGCCGAGCGGGTCGCGTCCGGGCAGACCAACTCCTACGCCGCCGACACGAGTCGCAGCGCGTGGAACATCGTGCGCGCGAACGTGTTCACGCTCTTCAACGGCATCGTCGCGGCGTGCTTCCTCGTGCTGCTGCTCCTCGGCCGCTGGCAGGACGCGCTGTTCGGCATCGCGGCGCTGTCGAATGCCGTGATCGGGTGCGTGCAGGAGTTCCGCGCCAAGGCGGCTCTCGACCGCCTCGCCCTCCTCAACGCCCCGCGCGCCCGGGTGCGACGCGACGGCGTCGACCTCGAGATCGCCCCGGGAGACGTCGTGCGCGACGATCTCCTCGTGCTCCGCGCGGGCGATCAGGTCCCGGCCGACGCCACGGTGGTCGAGTCGCGTGGGCTGCAGACCGACGAATCGATGCTGACGGGCGAATCGGATGCCGTCGACAAACGCCCCGGCGACGACGCCCTGTCCGGATCCATCGTCGTCGGCGGCGAGGGCACGGCGCGCGCCACGCGCGTCGGTGCCGAGTCGTACGCCAACACCTTCGCGAGCGAGGCGAAGAAGTTCCAGCTGGTCTCGAGCGAGCTGCGCACCTCGATCGATCGGGTGCTGAAATGGGTCGGCTGGGGGATCGGTCCGGTCGGTCTGCTCGTGCTGAACGCGCAGATGATGGTGGCCGGCGGGTGGGCGCGGGCTTTCCAGCAGGGCACCTGGTCGCAGGCCGTGGTCAACACGATCGCCTCGCTCACGGCCATGATCCCGCTCGGGCTCGTGCTGATGACCTCGATCGCCTTCGCGGTCGGGGCGGCGCGGCTGGCGGGCAAGAAGGTCCTCGTGAACGAGCTGCCCGCGGTCGAGGGGCTGGCCCGGGTCGACGTGATCTGCCTCGACAAGACGGGCACCCTGACCGCGGGCGAGATCCGCTTCGACGACGCGCTCACGCTCACAGACCGCACGGGCTGGCGCGAGACCCTCGGGTGGTACGGCGCGGCCGACGACGCGAACGCCACCGCTCGATGCCTGCGGGAACCGTTCCCCGTCGACACGCCGCTCGTGCCGGTCCAACGCATCCCGTTCTCGTCGGCGCGCAAATGGAGCGCGGTGTCGTTCGCGGAACGTGCCGTGGGGACGTGGATCCTCGGCGCCCCCGAGATGGTCTTCGGCGACCAGGCCGCCGATCCCGCCACCGCGCTCGGCGCCGCCGTCACGCGGCTCGCCTCCTCGGGTCGACGCACGCTCGTGCTCGCCCACACGGCCACGGCTCTCGACGACGACGATGTCACGGCGGAGCGATTCCGCGGGGAGCCGGTCCCCGTCGCCGTGCTGACCTTCATCGAGGCCGTCCGACCGGATGCCGCCGGCGCCCTGGCGTTCTTCCGCGAACAGGGCGTGGGGGTGCGGGTGATCTCCGGCGACAACCCGCGCACGGTCGCCGCGATCGCCCGCGAGGTCGGGCTCGAGGTCGACGAGGGCTACGACGCTCGGCGTCTGCCCGAGGACGACGTCGAGCTCGGGCGCATCATGGAGGAGCACACCGTGTTCGGGCGGGTGACCCCCGACCAGAAGAAGCGGATCGTCACCGCTCTCCAGGCGCGGGGGCACGTGGTGGCGATGACCGGCGACGGAGTCAACGACGCCCTCGCGATCAAGACCGCCGACATCGGGATCGCCATGAACTCGGGCGCAGCGGCGACCAAGGCCGTCGCCCGACTCGTGCTGCTGGACGGGCGGTTCTCGCATCTCCCGTCGGTCGTGGCCGAGGGGCGGCAGGTGATCGCCAACATCGAGCGGGTCTCGATGCTGTTCCTCACGAAGACCGTCTACGCCACGGGACTCGCGGTGCTGTTCGGCGTGCTCGTCATGGAGTTCCCCTTCCTGCCGCGTCAGCTGTCGATCACCGATGGGCTGACGATCGGCATTCCGGCGTTCTTCCTCGCCCTGCTCCCCAACACGCAGCGGTACGTGCCCGGGTTCTTGAAACGCTCGCTCAGCTTCGCCATCCCGGCGGGGATCGTGATCGCGGTGTCGTTGACGGTGTACACCCGGCTCGCGATGGACCTCGGCCTGTCGGTCGAGCAGTTGCGCACCGGCGCGACGATCATCCTCGCGATCGTCGCGATCTGGGTGCTCACCGTGCTCTCGCGCCCGATCACGCGCGTGAAGGTCCTCGTGGTCGGGGCGATGTTCATCGCGCTCACGGCGATCTTCACGATCCCGGTCCTCGGAGAGTTCTTCCAGCTGCGGGACCCCGGCGAAGACGGTGCGTGGCTGGTGACCGCGGTCGTCGTCCTCGCTGTGGCGGCGATCGAGGTCGTACGGTTCGCGCACCGCCGCTTCGTTCGTCGGCTCCTGGCGCAGGGGCCGGTGGACCGCGGGGCGCCGCGCCGCCTCAGATGACGGGTGTGGCGGGTGCCTCGACGGGCGGACGGGTGAAGTAGCGCCGCGCGTCCGCGGGGATCCACAGCGCCGCGATCACCGCGAGCGCGGCGACCAGGGCCGCGGCCAGGGTCGCGTCGAGTTCGGTGAGGAGCATGGCGGCGGCCTGCAGGACGACGAGGACCGACAGGTACGCCGTGAGAAGGATGCGTGCGAGGCGGCTCCCACGGGACAGGGCGGATCCTCCGGCGATGGTCAGCAGACCGAGAAGGATCGTCGCCGCCCCGATCAGCGAGACCGGCAGGACGAGGTCGGCGGTCACCTCGTAGCGCGAGAGCAGCACGAGCACCCCGAGCGCGGTGTTCAGGAGGCCGCCGATGTAGACGAGCATGATCGCCACCGTGACCGCGACGGGGCGGCGCGCTTTCTCAGGAGTGGTCATCGGGCCTCGCGTTCGCCGGGCCGGCCGGGCGCCGGTGTGGGTCAGCGTAGCGGCCGCGGGTCGCCCGGCGCTCGAGCCCGCGGCATCCGTTGCGCGGAGTGGGTGCCCGCCTGCCTTCAGCGCGTCAGCCAGACCGACCCGGCCGCGCCGGCGGGCAGCTCGACCTCGACGCCGTCGGCGCGGACGGTGTCCTCGGACACCACCTCGACTTCGTGTCCCACATCGATTCCGCGCTCGACGAGCGCCCGTAGCAGCTCGGGGTCGCGATCGCTCACGCGCAGCACGCGCCCCGCGTGTCCGGGCGTGGCCGCCGAGAGCAGCACGAAGGGTTCGCGATGGACGGCGCCCGTGGCATCCGGGATCGCATCGCCGTGCGGGTCGAACCGGGGGCGTCCGAGGCGGACGTCGATGCCCTCCAGCAGCCGGTCGCTGAGGGCGTGCTCGAGCACCTCGGCCTCGTCGTGCACCTCGTCCCAGGCGTAGCCGAACTCGCGGACGAGCCACGACTCGATGAGGCGATGGCGGCGGATCACTCCCGCGGCGCGGCGGTGCCCCGCCGGCGTCAGCGACACCGGGCCGTAGGGGCGATGCGTGACGAGGCCCTGCGCGGCGAGCTTCTTCACCATCTCGGTCACGCTCGAGGGGGCGAGCCCCAGGACGGCGGCCAGCTGCGAGGGCGTGATCGGATCGTTCTGCCACTCGGTGTGGTGATAGATCGCCTTGAGATAGTCGTCGGCCACGGGCGATTCCACGCGGGCCAGCCTATCCGCCGGCGAACACCAGCCACAGGAGCACGGCGTTGAGCGCGATGAGGAAGACCGCCGCGGCGATCCCCGCCGTGGTCGTGAGCCCGCGGTTGCGGTGGACGCCCAGCACCTCCCGCCGGGCCGTCAGCGCGACGAGCGGCACGAGGGCGAACGGGATGCCGAACGACAGGACGACCTGGCTGAGAACCAGCGCGAGCGTCGGGTCCGTGCCCACCGCGAGGATCGCCAGGGCCGGGACGAGCGTCACCAACCGGCGGGCCAGGAGGGGGACGCGCACGCGCAGGAGGCCGTGCATGATCTCCGCTCCGGCGTAGGCGCCGACCGAGGTCGAGGCCAGGCCGCTGGCGAGCAGCCCCACGGCGAACATGGTCGCGACGACCGGACCGAGGCCGTCGCGCAGCGCCGCGTAGGCACCCTCGAGGCTGTCGGTCCCGTCGACGCCCGCGAGGTTGGCCGCCGCGAGCAGGAGGATCGCGAGGTTGACGGTGCCGGCGACGGCGAGGGCGATCGTCACGTCCCACCGTGTCGCGCCCAGCAGGCGCGCGGTCGAGATGCCGCGGGCGTCCTCCAGACCGGCGGCCGCGGTGGGCGTGCCCGGGGCGAAGCGGTCGCGGCTGAGCGCCGAGTGCGCGTAGATGGCGTGCGGCATGATCGTCGCGCCGAGGATCGAGGCGGCGAGCAGGACCGAGCTCGTGCCCTCGAAGCGCGGCACGAGCCCCCCGACGACACCGTCCGGGTCGGGCGGAGCGAAGAAGAGTCCGAACGTGAAGCCCACGGCGATGATCATCAGCAGGCCGATGAGCACCGTCTCGAACGCGCGGGCTCCGCGGCGTGACTGCACGACGAGCAGCAGCATCGACACGATGCCCGTGATCGCTCCGCCCCAGACGAGGGGGATGCCGAACAGCAGGTTCAGAGCCACGGCTCCGCCGATGACCTCGGCGATGTCGGTGGCCATCGCGACCAGTTCGGCCTGCAGCCAGTACGCGCGGCGTACCCATCGGCGCTGAAGGCGGCGGCCGAGGATCTGCGGGAGGCTCTCGCCGGTGACGATGCCGAGCTTGGCCGAGAGGTACTGGATGAGCCAGGCCATCACGTTTCCGAGCACGACGACCCAGACGAGCAGGTAGCCGAAGCTCGCCCCCGCCGTCATGTTGCTCGCGACGTTGCCGGGATCGAGGTAGGCGACACCGGCGACCATCGCGGGACCCAGGAGCCACGCGGCCCGTCCCGGTGCGTGTCGACGGTCGACGGCATCCAGATTTTTCGGCATGCCGAAACCTTAGCCATTTTTCGGCTGCCCGAAAAGTTGCTTCCGGTCGTCCGCGAGAGCACACGCTCGGCACGTCGGGCGCCGTGCGACCTCGCTCGGCACGCGTGCTCTCGAGAGGGCCGGACGCGCGGGTAGCCTGAGGCGGTGACGGATGCCGACGAGCCCACGCCGGCGCCGGAGGGCGCGGCCGAGACCGACCCGACGGATGCCACGCGCTCGGCGCCGGATCCCGCCGCCGCCCCCACGCACGGCGTCGGTCCCTGGCCCGGGGAGTGGCCGGACGACCCGCGCTTCGATCCGGAGCTCCTGGCCGAGGGGGATCGTCGCAACGTCGTCGACGAGTACCGCTACTGGACGATGGAGGCGATCGTCGCGGACCTCGACGCGAAGCGGCATCCCTTCCACGTCGCGATCGAGAACTGGCAGCACGACCTCAACATCGGGTCGATCGTGCGCAGCGCGAACGCCTTCCTCGCGGCCGAGGTCCACATCATCGGCAAGCGGCGCTGGAACCGCCGGGGAGCGATGGTGACCGACCGCTACCAGCACGTGCGGCACCACGAAGACGTCGAGACGTTCACCGCGTGGGCGCGAGGCGCCGGGCTCCCGGTCATCGCGATCGACAACGTCGAGGGCTCGGTCCCCGTGAACCGTGCCGAACTCCCCGAGGCGTGCGTGCTGCTCTTCGGGCAGGAGGGTCCGGGGCTCTCGCCCGAGGCGCTCGCCGCGGCGTCGGCCGTCGTCGAGATCACGCAGTACGGATCCACGCGCTCGATCAACGCGGCGTCGGCCGCCGCGGTCGTCATGTACGAGTGGTGTCGGCGCTGGGCATGAGAGGTTTCTCACCGTCAAGCCATTGAGAACTCCTGGTCCGCGCGAATAATCAACGGGTACGCCGTTTTCCTCGCCCCCCGAACGGATCGGACCTTTCATGATCTCCTCGTCGCCCGCGTCCCCCGGTTTCGACCGCCGCTCCTTCCTGAAAGTCGGGGCGTGGGTCGTTCCCGCGATGGCCGCGGCGACCGCGGTGACGGCGACGCCCGCGTGGGCGGCGACGCCGAAGACCGTGAACCTCGCGCTGCAGGGCCCCCAGTTCGGCAGCAGCATCCCCCTCTTCACCCCCGCGCTGACCCAGCGCTTCGACGCCTCCGAGCCCGCGGGCACCGTCATCGCCAACACGGGGACGACCGCGTACAAGGGCACGATCGTCCTCACGCTCGAGGTCGACAGCCGTCTGTGGAAGGTGACGGGCTTCACCTACGACACCCGCACCTCGGCCGGATCCGCCGCGGCGACCTTCAGCGGACCGACGATGTCGGGCAATCGGGCGACCTACACGGCGACCTTCACGGCGACGATCGCGCCGAAGACCGATCCGTTCACCGGGGTCCTCGTGCGACCGAAGGCCACGTTCTTGGGCGACTACCCCAACGACACCTTCGCGCCCGCGGACACCGCCTACACGTGGCGGCTGAAGACCCCGAACGACGACGCGGACACCTCCGACAACGTCTGGAAGATCACGGCCGGGAAGGCCGTGAGCGCGAAGCCCTTCGGCGGCGCGTTGAAGGTGAAATGGGCGAAGGTGACGTCGGGGAGCGGGTCGGCGTATCGGCCTTCGTCCGCGACGCTCACCTCGATCGGTCCGAATCCCATCAAGGCCGGGGACGGGATCCGCGTCTCGTTCGATGCGGCGATCGGCGGCGGCATCACCCCGAAGAGCGTCACCGTCAACGGCAAAGCGGTGTCGAAGCTGCTGACGGTGGCAGAGAACACCGTCTCCGGTGGACGGCGGTCGGTGCTGCTGAAGCTGTCGTCGGCGCTCGCCGCGAAGGATGTCCTCTCCTTCGCCCTCTCGTACTCGGCCGGGACCTCGGGCAACCCGACGGCGGGCGTCACCTCGCAGATCGGGTATGCGCCGACGACGGCGAACTCGGCCGATCAGCGCGGAGTCAACGTGTCGTACGTCAACCAGCCCGGGAGCTGACCCGGACCCCGCACGCCCCGGCGGGGCGGGCGAGCGTGACAGCCCGGGCGAGCCGTTCGGCGGGGCGGGCGAGCGCGCTCAGCCGCCCGCGGTCGTCCACGCCCGCCCGCGGACGCGGAGGCCGAGGGTGACGACGCGGGCGAGCAGGTAGACGCCGAAGAACGCGGCGGAGAGCCAGGCCAACCCACCCGCACCCCCGCCCGCCCACACGGCGACAGCCACCAGGACCGGCGCGTACGGCACGAGGTTGAGAACGCCCGCGAGCGCGAGGTAGCGGACGTCCCCGGCGCCGATGAGCACGCCGTCGAGCACGAACACGACCGCGGCGAGCGGCTGCGCGACGGCGAGGACGAGCAGGGCCGGCTGGATGAGGGCGGCGACCGCGGGGTCTCCGGTGAAGAGCAGTCCGACCACGCCGGAAGCCGCGGCGATGACGGCTCCCACGGCGATGCCGAACCAGAGCCCCCAGGCCACCGTGCGCTGCAGGACCCGGCGGACGGTGGCGAGGTCGCCCGCGCCGAGGCCCGCGCCGATCAGTGCCTGGGCGGCGATGGCCAGAGCGTCGAGGGCGAAAGCCGCCGTCGAGAAGATCGTGAAGGCGATCTGCCATCCCGCGAGCTCGGCCGACCCGAGCTGGGTGGCCACGGCGACCGTGGCGAGGAAGGCCGCGCGCAGGCTCAGGGTCCGCAGGAACAGCCATCCGCCCGACCGGGCCGTGCCACCGAGCCCCGCGCGTTCGGGACGGAGGGATGCCGTGTGCCGCCGCGCGAGTCGTCCGACCACCACCACGTAGGCACCGACCATCGCCCATTGCGCGACCACGGTGCCGGCCGCCGACCCCGCTACCCCCCACCCGAAGCCGTAGATGAAGACCGCGTTGAGGGCGGCGTTGGCCGCGAACCCGACGCCCGCGATCCACAGCGGCGTCACCGTGTTCTGCAGGCCGCGGAGCAGACCGGTCGCGGCGAAGACGATGAGCATGGCCGGCAGGCCCCACATCGAGATCGACAGGTAGACGCGGGCGTTCTCGGCGACCTCGGGGGCCGCGCCGAACGCCTCGACCACCGCGGGGGTCGCCCACACCCCGACCACGGCGAGGACGGCTCCGAGGGTCAGCGCGAGCCACATCCCGTCGATGCCGACGGAGACGGCACGGCCGATCTCTCCCGCGCCGAAGCGGCGCGCTACCGCGGGGGTGGTGGAGTAGGCGAGGAACACCATGAGCCCGACGACGGTGTGCAGGACCGCGCCCGCGATCCCGAGTCCCGCGAGCGGCGCGACGCCCAGGTGCCCGACCATGGCGCCGTCGACGATGAGGAACAGCGGCTCGGCGATGAGGGCGCCGAGCGCGGGGACGGCCAACCGGAGGATCGACCGATTCAGCGTCTCGGGCGGTCGGGTGGTCACGCGTCGAGCCTAGGATGACCCGCCGACATCACGGGGGAGACGTCACGGCGCACGCAATGTCGGCATCCCCAGCCCGCACCGAACATGGGGCATTTATCCTGGCTGAATGACCGAGACCCCCCGTTCCGGTCTCGCGCTCGACGAGCTGAGCGACGAGATCCGCCCGCAGGACGACCTGTTCCGACACGTGAACGGCCGTTGGCTCGAGCGCACCGAGATCCCCGAGGACAAGGCGCGCTGGGGCGCGTTCCACCTGATCGCCGAGCAGGCCGAGAAGGACGTCCGCACGATCGTCGAGGAGTCGCAGCAGGCCGAGCCGGGCACCGAAGCCCGCAAGATCGGCGACCTGTTCGCGAGCTTCATGGACACCGCGCGCATCGACGACCTCGGCCGCACCCCGATCGACGACCAGTTGCGCCGCGTCGACGACGTCCACGAGGTCGCGGACCTTCTCCGCCTCACGGGCGAGCTGGAGCGCGAGGGCATGAGCGGGCTCATCGCCCTCTTCGTCGAGCCCGACCCGGGCGACCCGACGCGCTATGTCCCCGTGCTGTACCAGGGCGGCATCTCGATGCCCGACGAGAGCTACTACCGTCTCGACAACTTCGCCGAGACCCGCGACGCGTACCGCGCGCACATCGAGCGCATCCTCGACCTCGCGGGCGTTCCCGAGGCCGCGGACGCCGCCGCGCGGGTGTTCGCCCTCGAGACCGAGATCGCGACGCACCACTGGTCGCGCGAAGACAGCCGTGACGCCGTCAAGACCTACAACCTGAAGTCGTGGGACGACACGGTCGCGCTCGCCGGTGTCGACCTCGCGTCGTGGCGCGCCGGCGTCGCGCCCGGGCACGAGGACGCCCTCGCCGAGGTCGTGGCCTACCAGCCGAGCTTCGTGGAGTCGCTCGGCTCCGTGCTCACGCCGGAGCGCCTCGACGACTGGAAGGCCTGGTTGCGCTTCAAGATCGTGCACGCCTCGGCCGCGTTCCTGCCCGACGCCTTCGTCGCCGAGAACTTCTCGTTCTACGGCACGCAGCTCACCGGGGTCCCCGTGAACCGCGAGCGGTGGAAGCGCGGGGTGAGCCTCGCCGAGGCAGCCCTGGGCGAGGCCATCGGCAAGGTGTACGTCGAGCGGCACTTCCCGCCGGCCGCGAAGGAGGCGATGGACGGGCTCGTGGCCCATCTCATCGAGGCCTACCGGCGCTCGATCGCCTCGCTCGAGTGGATGACCGCCGAGACGCGCGAGCGGGCCCTGGCCAAGCTCGAGGCGTTCACCCCCAAGATCGGCTACCCCGTCCGCTGGAAGGACTACGCCGACCTCGAGATCGTCGCCGACGACCTGATCGGCAATGTCCGCCGGGCCAACGTGTGGGAGCACGACCGCCAGCTCGCCAAGGTCGGTCAGCCGATCGACCGCGACGAGTGGCACATGACCCCGCAGACCGTGAACGCGTACTACAACCCGCTCATGAACGAGATCGTCTTCCCCGCGGCGATCCTGCAGTACCCGTTCTTCGACGCCGACCGCGACTCCGCCGCGAACTTCGGCGGGATCGGTGCCGTGATCGGCCACGAGATCGGGCACGGCTTCGACGACCAGGGCAGCCGCTTCGACGGCGACGGGTCGCTGCGCGACTGGTGGACGGATGCCGACCGCGCCGCCTTCGAGGAACGCACCAAGGCCCTGATCGCCCAGTACGACGCCCTCGTGCCCGAGGGACTGTCCGAGGAGCACCATGTCAACGGCGCCCTCACGATCGGTGAGAACATCGGCGATCTCGGGGGACTCGGCATCGCCATCTCGGCGTACCGGCTCTCGCTCGAGGCCGAAGGGCTCGACCCCGAGGGTCCGGTCGTCGACGGGCTCACCGGCATCCAGCGTCTCCTGTTGAGCTGGGCGCAGGTGTGGCAGCAGAAGGGCCGGGAGGCCGAGACCATCCGCCTTCTCACCATCGATCCGCACTCTCCCAACGAGTTCCGTTGCAACCAGATCGTGCGTAACATCGATGCGTTCTACGAGGCGTTCGAGGTCACCGAGAGCGACGCTCTCTGGCTCGACGCCGACCAGCGCGTCACCATTTGGTGAGGCGGAGTTTGTTGCTCTTCTGACCCGGAAGGAGCCACGCTCGTGGGCATGCCCCCGGTTCCCGAGCCCGCCGCCCCCGAGCCCCTCGGCGGGGCCGTCGAGTCGTCACGACGCGACGCGCCCGCGCTTCGAGGGGCGGGGCGGAAGGGTCCGAAGCGTCTCCCCCGGCGCGCGGCGGCCGGGCGGCGCTCGTTCACCGCGACGCTGCGGGCTCTCGACGAGCTCGCCGCCTCGGGCGCGCGTGTCTCGGTGCGCATCGACGAGCTCGACGGCGGGGCCGAGGTCCTCGTCGGCGACGACTTCCTCACATTGCCCGTGGGCGGGCTCGGCGTCGTCCCGCTCCTCGTCGAGGTGGCGGCATCCATCGAGGCGGGCACGATCGACGCGCTCGAGATCATCGACCGTTCGACGGTGCACGGATCGGCCGTCGGCGGCATGTGGCAGCACATGAAGGCGCCGGCGCTCCCGATCGCCGACGTCGCCGTGCTCGCCGCTGCGGCCGGCGACGCCCTGGCGGCGAACGCCCTGCTCCAGCGGGTCGGTCTGCAGGCGGTGCGTGCGCGATCCGAGCAGCTGGGCCTGCGTCGAACGGCCCTGCTCGACCGGTTCCGCGACGACCGCGGACCCGACGACGCGCCTCACGTGGCGCTGTCGACCGCCCGCGAGATGGCTCAGCTGTTCGCGGGTCTCGTGAACTCGTCGGTGGTGTCTCCCGGCGTGAGCGCCCAGGTGGCCGAATGGCTGAGCCTGAACCACGACCTGTCCCTCGTGGCATCCGCCACCGGACTCGACCCGTTCGCGCACGAGAACGACCAGCACGGGCTGCTCTTCGTCAACAAGACGGGTCGCGCCGCGGGGGTGCGGGCCGAGGCGGGCGTGCTCGGGGGGCCGCGCGCGGGCGTGGCCTACGCGCTCATCGTCAACTTCGACGATCTCTCCATCTCGCACCGTCTGCGTGCGCACGACGCGTTCCGCGTGCTCGGGGTCGAGCTCATGGAGTACGTGTACTGACCTCAGCCGGCGCGGATGCTCCAGACGCTCCGCGACGCGGCGGCGACGGCCGTCGCGAGGACGATGACGGCGGCGCACCCGAGCAGGACGGGGACCGTGCCGGCGGCGTGCGCGAGCGGCCCCACGACGACCTCCCCGAGGGGCACGGCGATGAACGATCCCACCATGTCGTACGAGTACACGCGCGAGAGGGCCTCGCGCGGAACGTGGGCCTGCAGGGACTGATCCCAGGCGATCGCGAAGAGCTCGATCGCGAAGCCGCCGAGCGCGAAGGCCGCGATCAGCGCGGGAAGGGTCGGCGCGAGGGCGAGCGTGGCGACGGGAAGAGCCGCGGATGCCATGGCGGCGACGCCGATGCCCAGTGCGCGCCGCGGTCGCCAGCGCAGGGCGAGGAGCGCTCCCACGGCGAATCCTCCGGTCTGAGCCGCGATCACGAGCCCCCAGCCGCCCCGCCCGAACGTCTCGTCGGCGACCAGCGGCCCCAGAACCGTGGTGGCTCCGGTGAAGGCGGCGTTCAGGACGGCGAACTGGAGGACGACGATCCAGATCCAGCGCCGGCTCGAGAACTCCCGCCATCCGTGACGGAGATCGGCCAGGACCGAGGCCCCGGGCGCCGAGGGTGGGGGTGCGGGAGGGAGTCGGAGGCGAGAGAAGAGCGCGGCCGCCACGGCGAACGCGGCGGCGTCGATCGCGAGACCCCAGCCCGGGCCGATCAGGGCGATCGCGGCCGCTCCCGCCGAGGCGCCCAGGATGCCGCCCGCGTTCAGTCCGAGCCGCAGCCAGGCGTTGGCCGGGCGCAGCAGCGCGTCCGGGACCGTGTCCGGAACGAGCGCCGCCGCCGCGGGCAGGCTGACGGCGGCGACCGCTCCGTTCACGACGCCGAGCAGAGCCAGAGACCAGACGGCGGCGGTGCCGGTTAGCACCAGGGTGGCGACGAGGCCCTGGGTGGCGGCCGCGGCGAGCGAGGCCCCCACGAGGACGACGTTGCGCGGCAGGCGGTCCGCGATCACCCCGCCGAAGAGCAGCATGCCGACATTGGCAAGGGAGCGGGCGGCGACCACGACCCCGAGATCGGCGGCCGACCCGGTCAGATCGAGCACCGCGAAGGCGAGGGCGATCGGAGCGACGGCGTTCCCCACGATGGCGGTCGTCCGCGCCGCGAGGAGCCAGCGGAAGGGGGCGAACGCCAGGGGCCCCGGTGCCGTGTCGATCATCGCGGACGCCGCACGGGGAACAGCGCCGCCGTCATCGACACGGGTCGGGTCCCGGGTGTGCGCGGAGGCTGCGCCGCGGCATGCAGGAGGGCGGAGGCCTCGCCGACGTGCTGGACGATCCGGCGCCAGACGGCGGGATCGAGCCAGAGCTCGGCGTCGGTGCTGAGGGCCGGGCCGTCGGCGCGATGACGCGCGCGGCGGCGGAGTTCGTCGGCGAGGGCGTCGATGTACTCCGCCTCCGCGTCCGGTGCACGCGGGACGGCAGGTTCGTCGACGTCGTACCGCTCGGATGACCCCTCGTGTCGATACCGCTTGGCGTCGCCGCCTCGCACGCGTTCCACCTCGACCACGCGGATCAGGCCCGTGCGCTCGAGGACCCGGAGGTGGTAGCTGGCCGAGGCGTGCGAGATTCCGAGCTCGCGCCCCACCTCCGCGGCGCTGAGGGCGGTCGCCGTGAGGAGGGACAGCATCCGCAGGCGGAGCGGGTGCGCGAGGGCGCGCAGTTCGTCGAGCGAGGTCACCGTGCCATGCTGACCGGTGTCCGGGAGACCGTCAAATGCCTCTTTGGGGGTTCCGCGCCGAACGTGGCGCTCCGCCGGGTTGTTCAGCGCCGTGCGATTGCCGCGGAATCACGCGGGTATCGCCGTCGTTTGTCACGGATTCATCTCGAAGCTTGATCAAACGTATGACGTATGCCCTATGCTGGCATCCGGTCACCCGACCTCGTCGAAGAAGACAGGAGCTTCCGCAATGACGCAGCATGTTTCCCGCGCTCGCCGTCGCCTCGCCCTCGTGGGCGGAGTCGCCGTGGCGTCCGCCCTCGCCCTCACCGCGTGCAGCCCGAGCACCGGGACCGGCGGCAACGAGTCCGACAACCAGTACGGCTTCGCCGCCGCCGAGCAGGACCCGTCCAGCACCATCACCGTCTGGGTCGACTCGTCGCGCGAGCCGCTCGCTCAGGCGTTCGAGAAGGCGAACCCGGACGTGAAGATCAACATCGAGACCTACGACGGCGGGTCCGGCGGCTCGGGCTCGTTCCAGCAGAAGGTCGCGCTGTTCGACCAGTCCGGGGAAGGCTGGCCCGACGTCGTCTTCTCCACCCAGCAGAACGACACCTCGTGGGCGTCGAAGGAGAACAACGGCCAGCAGGCGTTCGCCGCCCCGCTGAACAAGGGGTTCTTCGAACAGAGCTTCCTCGACGGCTTCACCAAGGGCGCCCTCGGCCCCATGACCGTCGACGACACCGTCTACGGTCTCCGCAACGACCTCGCGCCGGTGCTGTTCTGGTACAACAAGCCGCTGCTCGACCAGTTCGGCTACTCCGTCCCCACCACGTGGGAGGACTACGAGGCGCTCAGCGACAAGATCGCCGCCGAGCACCCGGGCTACATCCTCGGCTCGGTCGGCGACTCGTTCCAGGCGCCGTACGTGTACTACTGGGGTGCCGAAGCGCCCATCTTCCAGGTCGACGGCAACACCTTCACCTCGAACTTCTCCGACCCGAATTCGAAGAAGGCCACCGACCTCATCGACCACATGCTCGCCAACGGCACGCTCGTGACCGACAGCGTCTTCGGTGCCGACTTCGTCACGAAGTACAAGGACAAGCTCGTCGGCATCCCCGGCCCCGCCTGGTACGCCGGGGCCCTGTTCGACAACGAGAAGAGCCTGAACTACACCGCCGGCACGATCGGTGCGGGAGCGCCGCTGACGTGGTCGGGTGGCGAGAAGGTCACGGGCAACGTCGGCGGAGGCGTCTGGTACGCCTCGAGCCACTCGAAGAACCTCGAAGCCGTGAAGACCTTCCTGACGTACGTCACCAGCTCCGACGATGCCGTCAAGCTCGCCTCGGGCCTGCCGGCCTACCAGTCCGCGGCCGACGCGTGGCTGAAGGAGCAGGCCGCGCAGGGCTTCTTCACCGGCGACCTGCAGTCGAGCGTCTCGACCGCAGCCAGCTCGGTCTGGCAGGGCTGGGGCTACCCGAGCTTCAGCGTCGAGGCCGCGTTCTCGAAGGCCGTGCTCCCGGTCATCAGCGCCGGCAAGCCCCTCTCGGATGCCACGCAGGCCTGGCAGACCGAGATGGACAACCAGGCGCAGGTCCAGGGCTACGACGTCAAGAAGTAACCCGCACCCGTCGGGCTGGCCGCATTCCGCCGCGGATGCGGCCAGCCCCTTCCCCCTGAGAACGGACGTGAGCATGCTCTCTCTGCGTCGAGCCCAGTCGACGTTCGGCTACCTGATGGTCAGCGGATACGTCGTCCTGCTCCTGGCGTTCGGCATCCTGCCGACCCTCTACGCCGCGTACCTGGCGTTCACCAAGGACGGAGCCTTCGCCGGCTTCGACAACTTCCTCAAGACGGTGCAGGACTACCGGTTCCTCCCCGCCGTCGGCCACGTCGCCGCCTTCATCGCCATCTGGCTGACCAGCCTCGTGATCATCGTCGTGATCCTCGCGGTGATCGTGCACGCGATCCGGGTGCGGTGGCTGTCGTCGGCGTCGCGCTTCATCTTCTACATCCCGGGCGCGCTCGCCGGCGCGTCGAGCGTGCTGCTGTGGCTCTTCATGCTCGACCCGACCGTCAGCCCGGTGAGCGGGCTCCTCCGCGCGCTGGGCTTCAGCACCTTCGTCGACGTGGTCGGCAACGAGGGCAATCTCCCCGTCGTCTTCACGGTCATCGCGTTCTGGGCCGGCGCCGGTGGCTGGATCGTCATCATGTACGGCGCCCTGAACAACATCAACGTCGAGGTCATGGAGGCCGCCCGCATCGACGGTGCAGGACCGATCGCGACCGCCTGGTACATCCAGATCCCGCTGCTGCGCAAGTGGATCTCGTACATGGCCGTCATGTCGCTGGCCGCCGGTACGCAGCTCTTCGTCGAACCCCGCGTGCTCTCGCAGGCCAGTAAGGGCGTCGTCGGTCTCGACTACTCCCTGAACCAGGTCGCCTACCTGTACGCCTTCCGCCAGAACGACTTCAACGGCTCGGCGGCCATCTCGCTCATGCTGCTGCTCGTCGCCGCCGGTCTTGCGGCCTTCTTCGTCTTCCGAGGAGGACTCTTTGAACGCGACTAAGTCCCGCGCCGCCGCGCGCACGGTGACCCCCGCGGCCTTCCTGGGGAAGGCTCTCGTCACCGTCGTCATCCTGGTCTTCGTCTTCGTCTTCGGGATGCCGATCGTCTGGCTCCTGCTGGCGCCGACGAAGTCGTCCACCGAGTTGACCGGCCAGCCGCCGTTCTCGTTCGGCTCCTTCGCCACGATGGCCGACAACTGGGCGCGACTGAGCGAGTTCCAGAACGGCATCATCTGGCAGTGGACCGGCAACGCCGCGCTCTACACGGGAGTGGCCCTCGTCATCACCCTCATCGTGACGATCCCCGCGGGTTACGCGCTCGCCATGACGAGGTTCCGCTTCCGCGGGCTGCTGCTGATCCTGACGCTCGTGGTCATGCTCATCCCCAACACCGCCCTCGTGCTGCCGGTGTTCCTCGAGATGAGCGCGCTCAAGCTCGTCGGCACGCCGTGGGCCGTCATCCTGCCGTTCTCGTTCTTCCCGTTCGGGGTGTACCTCACGTACATCTACTTCACGACGAGCGTCTCGCAGGACCTCCTGAACGCCGCGCGGATCGACGGCGCCGGCGAGATGCGGGTCTTCCGCTCGGTGGCACTGCCGCTCGCGACGCCGGTGATCGCGCTGGTGGGCTTCTTCAACCTCGTCGGGAACTGGAACAACTACTTCCTGCCCTTCGTGATGGAGCCCGGTCGCAAAGCGCCCATCCAAGTGGGTCTGGCCGAGCTGTTGTCGAACGTGCCGTTGTTCAACCCCACCTCATCGGCATCCGTCACCCTCGATCTGCCGGTGATGGCGCTCGCCACGATCGTCTCGATCGCGCCGATCCTCATCGTGTTCTTGTTCTCGCAGCGGTTCCTCGTCGAAGGAATGACGGCGGGCGGGACGAAGGAATGACCCCGGTCGCCCGGGGGGAAGAGGTCCACTCATGAAGATCACGGGATACCGCCTGATCAACACCACGCTCGACTGGGGGCGTCCGGTCGGCGACGTCAACGGCTATATCGCCTCCGGCGTCACGGCCCTGCCCCTCGTCGTCGTCGAGACCGACGAGGGCATCGAGGGGGTCGGAATGGGGATGCACGACGGCATCCCTCAGCTCTTCGAAGCCGTCGAGGGGGAGGACCCGCGCGCGACGTCGTGGCTGTACGACCGCATGATCGCCCGCATGTTCAAGAACGGCCACGGCGGTGCCGTCTTCGGCGGGATCGGCGCGCTCGACAGCGCATTCTGGGACATCAAGGCGAAAGACCTCGGTGAACCGCTGTGGCGTCTGCTCGGGGGGCGGGACCGCTTCATCCCGGGCTATGCGTCGGGACTCGACATCGCGCTCGACTCGGCGGGGCTCGCCGCGTTCTACTCGTCGATGCGCGATCGCGGATTCACCGCCGCGAAGCTGAAGGGCGGACGCAACTACCGGCACGACGCCGAGCGCCTCGCGCTCGTCCGGGACGTGCTCGGCGAGGCGACCGACGAGCCGCTCGTGATGCTCGACGCGAACGAGTCGTGGAACCTCCCACAGGCCGTCCGCTACATCCAGCACCTCGAGCAGAGCGTCGAGATCGCGTGGGTCGAGGAACCGCTGCGGCGGTGGGACGCGTCCGGCCTGCGTCGGCTGCGGGATGCCATCTCCCCGGCCGTCGCGACGGGCGAGAACCTCACCGGGCTCGAGCAGTACCGGCAGCTCTTCGACGCGGAGTCCGTCGACATCGTCCAGGCGGCGGCGGTCTGGGGCGTCACGCACTCGCTGCGGGTGGCCGTGGCGGCCCACGCACGCGACCTGCCCGTGAGTCCCATCGGGATGACCTCGAACCCGTCGACCATGGCCGTGGCGACGGCGATCCCCAACCACCTGCTGACCGAGGTCACCACGCCGCAGATGCCGGCCGGGGTCACGGTCGACTACGAGGTGGCCGACGGCGGCCTCGTGCTGGGGGATCGTCCGGGGGGAGGGATCGCGATCGACGAGGCCCTCCACGCGGGGGCCGCCGACTTCGTCTGGGGCGGGGAGAGGGGCCCCCACGTGCGCGACAGTCGGACCGGGCTGGAGCTCGGTGTCCGCCGGAGCGTGGAGCGGCAGGCGGAGTAGAGTGCTCTCCATGCTTCCCGCCGCCGAGCCTCGCGCCGCGGCGCCGAAGCGCGGGCAGATCGATCGCATCGGGGCGCGGGTCCTCGAGGAGCTCGTCGAGCTGATCGTCACGGGTGGCGTCGCGGTCGGCGAGTACCTCCCGCCGGAGCAGGCCCTGTGCGACGAGTTCGGCGTGAGTCGTACGGTCATCCGCGAGTGCGTCAAGCGCATCCAGGAGAAGGGGCTGGTCGAGGTCTCCCAGGGGCGCGGCACGCGCGTGCGGCCCTTCAACGACTGGAACGTGCTCGATCCGCTGGTCTTCGATTCCCTCGTGCGCCACGACGAGTCCCTGGGTGTGCTCGACGAGGTCAGCGTGGTGCGCGCGGCGCTCGAGGGCGTCATGGCCGGCGAGGTCGCGGCCACGGGGAGCCCCGAATCGCGGGCGCAGATCCAGGGCCACCTCCACGACATGCGACGCCTGCAGGACGACAACCCCGCCTTCCTCGAAGCCGACATGCAATTCCACCTGTCGGTCATGGCGGCATCCAAGAACCAGATCGCGGCGACCATCGCGCGATCGTTCTTCGTGCGCCCGCGACAGAGCGCCCGATGGGACGGCAACAATCCCGTCGATGCGGTGCCGCGCACCCTCGCCGAGCACGAGCGGGTGTTCGAGGCGATCGAGGCCGGTGATGCGGCGGCCGCCCGGGCGGCGATGGAGGAGCACATCCTCGGGTCGTGGCGCCGCCGACGTCTGCCCGACGGCGCGCATCACCTCAGCCCCTGACGTCCGCTGCCTCAGCAGGACGCGAAGCGCAATCCCTTCTTCGTCATCCGGCCCCGGTGGGAGCCTGGTGCCCTTCATCGATCGAAGGGATGCCGTCACGTCCGATTCCACCGCCCCCACCGACCCGTTCGCCGACCCCGCGGGGCCGTCCGGACACTCGCAGCAGCGTCCTCCAGCGCGTGGTCACGGGCTCTGCCCACATCCGGCTCGGCTCCGTCGCTGCGGTCGCGCCGCTGCTCGTGCGGCGCGGCGGCGACCGGGCACCGTTGGTGCCGGTGCCTCCGGGAACGCCGATGCCGCTCGTGCCCACCGTCAACCGCACCGTGCGCCGTCGCATAACGACGACGCACTACACGCCGGGGTCGGGTCGGCCGCGCCTCATCTTCGCCGTCGGGTCGGCGACGTGGGACGGCAAGCCGCCGCGGAAGTTCGACCTGCTGCCCGAGCGCACGGTGATCGGCTCCGGCGACGGGGCCGACCTGCGGCTGCCCGGGCTGGCGCCCGTGCACGCCGAGATCCGGCACGAGGGCGATGACGAATACGTCCTGTACGGCTTCGACGTGGTCGGGGGCGGCGGCGCCCGTGATCAGGGCGGCGGTCGAGACGGGGGAGGCCGCATCCTGCGCACCGGTGCGCGGATCGAGCTCGGCGACTGGCGTCTGGCGTACTTCCGCGCGGAGTTCGCCGATCACGGCCGTCCGTACGGGGGACGCGTCGGCGGCGAGCTGTCGGACCAGCGCAAGCAGCCCCCGCGCGGCGGCACGGGTCCGCTCAGTCGCGCGACGGATCCGGACTGAGCGTCCCGCGCGCGCTTCAGTCGCCGAGACGGCATCTCGCTGACGGAACTGTTGCAGCCTGCGATGGAGATGTCAGCGAGAAGCGGTCTCGGGGAGTGCGGGGCGGCTGAGCCCGCGGCATCCGGGATCTAGAAGACGATGGTGTGGTTGCCGTGGCGGATGACGCGATCCTCGGCGTGCCACAGCACCGCGCGGGAAAGCACCTGGCGCTCGACGTCGGCGCCGCGGCGGGCGAGTTCGGCGGCGGAGTCGGCGTGGGTGACACGCACGGTGTCCTGCTCGATGATCGGGCCCTCGTCGAGGTCGCTCGTGACGTAGTGCGAGGTCGCGCCGATGAGCTTGACCCCGCGCTCCTTGGCCTTCTTGTACGGCTCGGCGCCGATGAAGGCCGGGAGGAACGAGTGGTGGATGTTGATCACCGGGACCCCGATCTTCTCGAGGAAGTCGGCGGAGAGGATCTGCATGTACCGCGCGAGCACGACGAAGTCGACGTTACCGACCAGCAGCTCGAGGATGCGGGCCTCGGATGCCGACTTGTCGGGGCCGGGGGTCGACGGAACGTGGAAGAAGGGGACGCCGAACGAACGCACGTCCTCGGCCGCGGTGGTGTGATTCGACACGACCATCGGGATGCTGACGGGCAGATCGCCGCGCCGGTGACGCCACAGCAGGTCGAGGAGGCAGTGATCCTGCTTGGACGCGAGGATCGCCATGCGCTTGGGCGTGGAGAGGTCGGTGAGCGTCCACTCCAGCTCGAAGCCGTCGCCGAGGGTCTTGGCGAGGTCGGCCTCGATCTCGGGGAGGGCCGCGGCCAGGTCGGGACGGAAGAACACGACGCGCTGGAAGTACGCGCCCCCGCGCGGGTCGTCGGAGTACTGGTCGAAGGCGACGATGTTGCCGCCCTGGCGAGCGATGAGCGCCGACACCGCGGCGATGATGCCGGGGGTGTCGCTGCCGTGGACGATGAGGCACGCGTGATCGGGCTGCAGGTGGGGGCTCGCGGAGACCATCGGACCATTCTGCCGTGCGCGCGCGGGCTTGCCGACCACGCTTCGCGTCGGTCGGGGCGTCGCCTGCGGCCCCGGGTCCACGACCTCCGCCCCTCGCGCCGGTGCGGCGGCGTTCAGAGCCGGACCACGACCTTTCGTGCCGAGACGCCCGCCCGTTGCCGGTCGAGGGCGTTCTGGATCGCCGCGAGTCCCGTACCGACGACCATCGGCTCGGGGAGCGCGCGCAGGCGTCCCTCGGCCAGGAGCCGGGGCGCGACCTCGCCCCAGAGTCGGGGCCCGAGAGCGTCGTCGCGCAGGCTGCTCCCCCAGACGAAAGCGGCGTGGATGCCACGGCGTCGGGCGCGCAGCATCGATCGCGCCGTCGCGAGCCCGATGCGCGAGAAGACCGGGATCATGGCGGGGAACAGGCGGCGGCCGCCGGCCAGATCGGCGAGGGAGTACGGGGTGCTGGCGAGCGCCAGTCGCGTGCCTCCGGTGCGCGCGAGGATCTCGATGCACGTATCCGCCGACCCCGCACCGAGCGCGACGGCGCCGGCGACGGGACGCGAGCCGATGGCGGCGACGAGCTCGTCGACGGCCGACGGGGACGTGTGGTCGGCGACGGCGTCGGCTCCGAGCGAGCGCACGAGCTCGGCGTTGCGCGGCGAAGCCGTGCTGACGACGTCGTAGCCGGCCGCGCGCGCGAGCTGGGTGGCGTTCATGCCGACGCTGGTCGACCCGCCCCAGACGACGACCACGCCGGCGCGGCCTGCCGCACCTTCCGCGGGTTCCGCGCTCCCGGCCGATTCCGCGGCTCCGGGGGAGGGAAGGGGAAGCGCCAGGTGGGCGGGTTGGAACAGCGCGCAGGCGGCGGTCGACAGGCCGAGAGGCAGGACCGCGGCCTCCTCGTCGCTGAGGGAGGCGGGAGTCGCCGCCGTGAGTCGCTCGCTGAGCACGGTGGCATCCTGGAACGCGCCCTCGCGGAGCGGATCGCGCCCGCGATCGGTGCCGGTCGCGAGACCGAAGACCCGCTGGCCGACGCGGAAGCGCGTGACGTTCGCACCGACCGCGAGGACCTCTCCCGCGACGTCGGAGCCGAGGACGGCGGGGGAGCGGAGCCACCGATACGTGATCCGGCTCGTGCCCTGGATCACCCAGTCGACGGGATTGACCGCCACGGCCCGCACGCGGACGAGGACCTCGTCGGCGTCAGGCGTCGGGGTGGGCAGGGTGGTGGCGGTCAGGCGGGCGCGGGGTACGGGCATGATCGCCGCGGCGTGGGAGGACATCGGAGCCTTTCCGCAGTGATGACACGAGGTGTCTTCACTATAGACCTGATGTCACTCTGTGACATCACCTATGCTCGAGGGCATGGCGAGATGGGCTCCGGACACGAGAGAGCGACTCCGCGTCGCCGCGCTGGAGCTCTTCGAGGAGCGGGGTTTCGGCGCGACGACCGTGCCCGACATCGTCGAGCGCGCCGGCGTGACACGGCGGACGTTCTTCCGTCACTTCAGCGACAAGCGGGAGGTCTTCTTCGGCGACGACGAGATCCCGGCCCGCGCGACGGCCATGCTCGCCGCGGCCCCGGCCGACGCCGCCGTGTTCCCGGTCGCGTGGGCGGGACTGCGGACGCTCGCCGCGGAGAGGTTCGAACCGCGGCGGGATCAGATGGCGGCATCGCGCCGCATCATCGAGGCCGAGCCGGCTCTCCGAGAACGCGACCTGCAGAAGCAGGCCGACCTGCGCGAGGCGATCCGTGCGGGGTGCGCCGCGCGCGGCGCCGATCCGCTCACGTCGCGAGTCGTGGCGGGTCTCACCGTCGACCTGCTGCAGATCGCCCTCGAGCGCTGGCTCGCGGACGAGGACCGGATGCCGTTGACCCGCCATCTCGACGAGGTCCGCCGGCGCATGTCCGACCTGCTCGGTGACATCCCGTCGTGAGCGATGCGGCAGCGTCGCCCGGCATCCGCCGTCTCACGGTGACCGCACCGCCGCGCGGCCTGCGCGCGGCGGCCATCCGTCGGCACGCGCGTCGCCCGTGCCGGCGTCGCACGCGCGCCCGCCACGCGCCCCACGCGCGGAAGGCCCCGCGACCGATGTCGGTGGGCGCGGATAGCCTGGAACCGTGACCGAAACCCTGCGCCTCGACCGCCCGGGGTGGCGCACGTGGCTGCTGTGGGGGATCGGCCTCCTCGCGTACGTCGTGTCGATCGTGAACCGCACCTCGCTCTCGGCCGTGGGCGTCGACGCGGCGACCCGCTTCCACGCCGACGCCTCGGCGCTGTCGATGTTCGCCGTGATCCAGCTCTTCGTCTACGGCGCCATGCAGATCCCCGTCGGCCTCCTCCTCGATCGGTTCGGTGCGCGCCCGATCATCGCGATCGGCATGCTGCTGATGGCGGCGGGCCAGCTCGTCATGGCGTTCGCCGATGCGGTGGGGATCGGCATCCTGGCCCGCGTGCTCATCGGGGCGGGAGACGCGGCGATCTTCCCGAGCGTCCTTCGCGTGATCGCCACGTGGTTCCCGGCCCAGAGGGCGCCTCTGCTCGTGCAGCTCACCGGGATCATCGGCCAGTTCGGGCAGATCATCGCCGTCGTGCCGCTCGCCGCCTTGCTGCACGCCACGAGCTGGAGCGTCGCGTTCGGCAGCGTCGCCGGTCTCGGCGTGCTCTTCGGCGTGCTCACGTACCTGATCATCCGCAACCGTCCTCCCGAACGCCGCGCCGACCCCGTCGACACCTCCGTCGACACGCAGACGGGGGCGATCCGCGTCGTGAAGTCCTCGGCCGACCTGCGGCAGGGCTTCCGCGAGTCGTGGGCGCACCCCGGAACGCGGCTGGGGTTCTGGTCGCACTTCGCCACGCCGTTCGCGGGCACCGCGTTCATGCTCCTCTGGGGTTTCCCGTTCCTCACCGCGGGCGAGGGGCTGGCGCCGGCCACCGCGTCGCTCATCATGACGACGCTCGTGTTCTTCGGCATCCTGTGCGGGCCGGTGATCGGTGCGCTGTCGAGCCGGCATCCGACGCGGCGCTCGCGCTGGCTCGTCCTGCCGACGGTGGTGTTCCAGGCCGCGGTGTGGATCGTCGTCATCGTGTGGCCGGGGCCCGCGCCCGTGTGGCTGCTGATCGTGCTGATGTTCGCGCTGTCGACCGGCGGCCCCGCGTCGATGATCGCGTTCGACCACGCCCGCACGTTCACCCCCAGTCACCGCCTCAGCACCGCGACGGGCATCGTGAACGGCGGCGGGTTCCTGGCGGCGCTGCTCGCGATCCTCTTCATCGGCATCGCGATGGACGTGCAGGGTGCCGGCACCCCCGACACCTACTCTCTGGATGCCTTCCGCTGGGCGTTCCTCATGCAGGTGCCGCTGTGGCTCGTCGGCGGGATCGCGATCGCGGTCGAGCGAGGTCGCACGATCCGCCACGTCGGCGGGATCGACAAGCTGCCCCGCTGACGGCTCAGACCTGACCGGTCAGCCGGCTCCACAGGTCCCCGAGGATCGGAGCGATGTCCGAGGCGCGCTCCGCGGACCCGGATGCCACGGCGCCCAGCGGGAACACCGTCACCGCGAGCGCGACCACCACGGCGATCACCACCCACACGGTCGCGGTGCCCGTGCGTCGGCGGGTGAGCGCGAGGAGAAGGAGCCCCGCGGTGACGACGGCGCCGATCAGCGTCACGAGCGTCACGATCAGCGCGGGGAAGGGGACGAGGCCGGCGGTCGAGGCGGTGGTCCCCGCGAGGAAGCCGACGAGCGGCAGGAACAACCCCAGGACGATGAGGACGATGAGCCCCGCGCCGATCGCCGTCGCGACGAAGACTCCCCGCGATCGGCGGGCGGTGGTGATGCGTCCGGCTCTCATGGTCTCGTCCTTTCGTCGGTCCCGCGGGCGGCGGGTGTCACGACGGAGACGAGTCGGCGGGGCTCTTCGTCACGCTTCGGTGCGGTGCGGTGCGGTGCGGTGCGGTGCGGTGCGGTGCGGGCGCGGGGCGGTGCGGAAGCGGGGCGGGCACGGGACGGTGCGGGGCGGTGCGGAAGCGGGGCGGGCACGGGACGGTGCGGGGCACGGTGCGACCCGGGGGCGCGGCGCAGCCGCCGCCGGCGGGTGCCAGACTCGAGGCATGAGCGAGATCGACATCCGGACGCTGGAAACGATCGAGGGGATCCACGAGGCGGCGAGCCTGTTCGACGCCGTTTGGGCCGGAGACCGGGCGACGATGCCGGCGAACATCCTGCGGGCGCTCGAGCACTCGGGCAACTACGTCGTCGGGCTCTTCGACGAGGGCCGCATGATCGGCGCCTCGGCGGCCTTCTTCGGCCCGCCCGACGAGCGGTCGATGCACTCGCACATCACCGGCGTCCTACCGGGGTATCAGGGGCGCGGCCTCGGCCGCCAGCTGAAGAACCACCAGCGCGAGTGGGCGCTGCGGCGTGGGATCGGGCACATCACCTGGACCTTCGACCCCCTCATCGCGCGCAACGCGCACTTCAACCTCGCCGTCCTCGGCACGCGCGTGACCGACTACCTCGTCAACCAGTACGGCGAGATGCCCGACGACGTGAATCGCGGCGACGAATCGGATCGACTGATGGTCTCGTGGGCGCTCGCAGAACCACCCGCTCCGACACCGGCGGATGACACCGTCCACGCGGTCGTCGAGATCCCCGACGACATCGAAGCCCTCCGCCGCACCGACCCGCCGGCCGCCGCCGCGTGGCGCGTGCGCGTGCGGGACGAGCTGCGGGGGCAGCTGGCATCCGGCCGTCGGATCGGCGGTTTCGACCTCCGCGGCTACCTCATCGTCTGAGGGTCACTCGCCCGAGACGGGTTCGTCCTTCTCCGCCGCCGGGTCTCCCTGGCCCGGCCCCGGACGCACCGCGGCGTCGTCGCGCACGTCGATGCGGGTGACGCCGTCGTGCTCGGTCACGTCGAAGCGCGGCGCCGCGTCTTCTTCGGTGGCCTTCGGTGCGCTCGTCAGCTGGTCGTGCCGGTTCTCTTCGAAGCTCTTCTCGTCGCTCATCGCTCTCACTTCTCTCCCGCCGAACGCCACGCGTCCGAGTCCATGTGCGAGCCCGCCTGCGGGCCCATCTGCAGCATCCCGCCGTCGACGACCCAGCTCGCGCCCGTGACGTACGAGCCCGAGGGCGAGGCGAGGAAGCGGATCACGTCGGCGATCTCCTCGGGCTTACCGGGGCGGCCGAGGGGGATGCCGGGGCGGTGGGTGCGCTCGGCATCCTCTGACGACATGTCGTTGATCGGGGTGGCGATCTCTCCCGGGGCGACCGCGTTCGCCGTGATGCCGTACTGACCGAGCTCGAGGGCCATGGTCTTGATGAGGCCGCCGACGCCGTGCTTCGCGGCGACGTACGGCGCGGAGCCGACGCGCGGCTGGTGCTCGTGCACGCTCGACACGACGATGAGCCGGCCGCCCCTGCGGTCCTTCACCATGCGGCGCGCGGCCGTGTGCAGGGCGAGGAAGGCACCGTCGAGGTTGAGGGAGATGTCGGTGCGCCACGTGTCGAAGTCGAGGTCGAGGAACGAGCCGCCGATCCCGCCGCCGGCGTTGTTGACGAAGACGTCGAGGCCGCCGAGCTCGTCGGCCATGGCGTTCACGGCATCCGGGACCGCGTCGAAGTCGGTCGCGTCGAACTGCGCGACGATCGCGCGCACGCCGCGCTCGCGCACGGCCGCGGCGGTCTCCTCCGCGCCGTCCTCGTCGGAGTGGTAGGTGACCGCGACGTCCATCCCGGCGTCGGCGAGGGCGAGGGCGGTGGCCGCGCCGATCCCCGAGTCGGAGCCGGTGACGATCGCGTGGCGGGGGGTGAAGTCGTCGCTCATGCGCCCGACCGTACGCGCGCGGAGCCGTGCGGGAGTCGGCCTTGCCAGGCTCGGGCGCGGGCGTTACGGTCGCGGCGCCTTCCGGCCCCGCGCCCCCGGCCCGCGCGCCTTCCGGCCCGCGCGCGGGCGGGGCTCCGGAGATACTGCTGACTCTGGCCGCCCTGAGCCGCAGAACACGGGGCGGGCGCCGATTCCTCCGGAGTCCGGCTCGCCGGGGCCGCGCCCCCGGCCCGCGCGAGCACCCCGATACCCTCCCCTCATGGCCCTCCCGCACCCCGCTTCGCCCGTGACCCTGGATGCCGTGGAACTCCGCGTGCTGCACATGCCGCTCGTGTCGCCGTTCACCACCTCCTTCGGCACCGAGACGGTGCGCGAGGTCATCATCGTCACCGCGGAGACGGCGGACGGCCGCGGGTGGGGCGAGGTGGTCACCCAGTCCGAACCGTCGTACTCCAGCGAGTACACGCAGGGGGCGTGGGACGTCCTGTCGCGTTTCCTCGCACCGGCCCTGCTCGAGCGCCGTACCGTCGCACCCGAGGAGGTCGCCGGCATCCTGAGCCCGGTCGTCGGGCACCGCATGGCCAAGGCGGGCCTCGAGCTCGCGGTGGTCGACGCCGCGCTCCGCGCCGAGGGGCGGAGCTTCGCGCCGTACCTCGGCGCCGAACGCGATCGGGTGCCCTCGGGGGTCTCGGTCGGCATCCAGCGCGACCCCGCCGCGCTCGTCGACGCGGTCGGCGGCTACCTCGACGAGGGCTACGTGCGCATCAAGATCAAGATCAAGCCCGGTCGCGACATCGACGACACCGCGGCCGTCCGCGGGGCGTTCGGCGGCATCCCTCTCCAGGTGGATGCCAACTCCGCCTACACCCTCGCGGACGCGGACACGCTGGCGGGGCTCGACGCCTTCGACCTGCTGCTCATCGAGCAGCCCCTGCAGGAGGACGACCTCGTCGACCACGCGACCCTCGCGAAGCGCCTGCGCACGCCGGTGTGCCTCGACGAGTCGATCGTCTCCGACAAGGCCGCCGCCGACGCGCTCGCCCTCGGCTCCGCGGCGATCATCAACATCAAAGCCGGTCGGGTCGGCGGCTACCTCGAGGCCGTCGCGATCCACGATCGCGCGCTCGCCGCGGGGATCCCGGTGTGGTGCGGGGGCATGCTCGAGACGGGGATCGGGCGCGCGGCCAACGCCGCCCTCGCGGCCCTGCCGGGGTTCACCCTGCCCGGCGACATCTCGGCATCCGCCCGCTTCTACACCCGCGACATCGTCACCGAGCCCGCGGTGATCGAGGACGGACACGTGCGGGTTCCGGCGGGACCCGGCCTCGGCGTCGAGATCGACGCGGCGGCGCTCGAGGAGTTCACCGTGCACCGCGAGCGGATCACGCGATGAGCAGCGCAGGATCGGGACTCTCGGAGACCGACCGCGACGACGTGCCCTGGGGGCGGGCGCCCGTCGACGGCATCCCGATCCCGCCTTTCGCGGATGCCGCGGAGCGCCGCACCTACCTTCGTGCCCTCCAGACGTTCCTGCTGCTGCTCGACCCGGGCGAGCCGTCGGCCGCGACGATCGCGCTGGCCGCCGCGCTCGAAGCGGAGCTCACCGATGCTCCGCGCGAGGCGTCGACGCGCCTGTCGCCGATGGCGCTGCGGGTCAGCCTGTCGACCTTCTTCCCGGCCCCGTGGACGCCCGAGGCGCTCGCTTCGGCGCTGAACGGCTTCGGCTCCGGCACGCCCGTCCGCGGTCGGGGCGGGTGGTCGTGGGGCGGGGATCCCGACTACACGGCGCGGCCCACGCGGCAGGGGTGGGAGATCGAGCGGCACGAGCGCGGCTCGTTCAGTCACGCGACGCTCGCGCACGAGGACGACCTCGTGCTGCTGTGGATGGACATGTTCCGCAACCGCTTCCCGTATCCGATCGCGCACGTCGCCGACCCCGCGGTGCCGGCCCCCGGCTCCCTCGCGGACGCCGCCCGCGCCACCCTGGCCGCCCACGCCGAGAACGTCGCGATGCCGTATCTGCAGAATTGGATGCGCGAGCGCGAGCACGCCCGCGACGGCGGGCCGGGAGAGGCGGGATCGCTTCGATAAACTGGATGCCGCGCCCTCGCGCTCGATCCCCACAGCTTTCCCGACCATTGGAGCCACCGTGGCCGAACAGTCCCGCCTCGACAAGGTCATCGCCCTCGCCCGCCACCGCGGGTTCGTCTTCCAGGCCGGTGAGATCTACGGCGGCTCGCGCTCCGCGTGGGACTACGGTCCCCTCGGCACCGAGCTCAAGGAGAACATCCGTCGCCAGTGGTGGCAGACGTTCGTCCGTGGGCGCGGCGACATGGTGGGTCTGGACTCGAGCATCATCCTTCCCAAGCGCGTGTGGGAGGCCTCGGGCCACGTCGCGACCTTCACCGACCCGCTCGTGGAGTGCCTGCACTGCCACAAGCGCTTCCGTGCCGACACCCTCATCGAGGACTTCGAGGCCCGCAAGAACCGCAAGGCCGAGAACGGCCTCGCCGACATCCCCTGCCCGAACTGCGGCACGAAGGGGCAGTACACCGAGCCCAAGTCGTTCTCGGGTCTGGTCAAGACCTACCTCGGTGTCGTCGACGACGAGTCGGGCCTGTACTTCCTGCGTCCCGAGACCGCGCAGGGCATCTTCGTGAACTTCTCGAACGTGCTCACGGCGTCCCGTCGCAAGCCCCCGTTCGGCGTCGGCCAGGTCGGCAAGGCGTTCCGCAACGAGATCACCCCCGGAAACTTCATCTTCCGCACCCGCGAGTTCGAGCAGATGGAGATCGAGTACTTCACGCCCCCCGCCGAGGCGAACGAGTGGTTCGAGCACTGGGTCGAGGCCTGCTGGAACTGGTTCATCGACCTCGGGATCGACGCCGAGAACATGAAGCGCTTCGACGTCCCCGAGGACGACCGCGCGCACTACTCCGCGGGCACGATCGACGTCGAGTACCGCTTCGGCTTCCCGGGCAAGGAGTGGGGCGAGCTCATGGGTGTCGCCAACCGCACCGACTACGACCTCAAGAGCCACTCCGAGGCGTCGGGCCAGTCGCTCACCTTCTTCGACCAGGCGTCCGGCGAGAAGTACACGCCCTACGTGATCGAGCCCTCATTCGGCCTGACGCGCGCGATGATGGCCTTCCTCGTCGACGCCTACCGCGAAGAAGAGGTGCCCAACGCCAAGGGCGGCACCGACACCCGCACCGTGCTCAAGCTCGACCCGCGCCTCGCGCCCGTCAAGGTCGCGGTGCTGCCTCTGTCGCGCAACGAGCGCCTGTCGCCGCTGGCCCGCAAGACCGCCGACGCGCTGCGCGCGGCGGGCTGGAACATCGACTTCGACGACGCCGGCGCGATCGGTCGCCGCTACCGCCGCCAGGACGAGATCGGCACCCCGTTCTGCGTCACGGTCGACTTCGACTCGCTCGACGACAACGCCGTGACGGTGCGCGACCGCGACACGATGGGCCAGGAGCGCATCGGTCTCGACGCGCTCCACGGCTACCTCGCCGAACGGCTGCGCGGAGCCTGATCGGGCCATGACGGGCTCCGAGGACTTCGTCGACATCATCCGGGCGGCCGTCGCGGCCGACCCCGGAAACCTCGGTCTGCGCGTCGACCTCGTCGAGCTGCTGCTGCAGGATCACCTCGACGAAGCCGCGGTCGAGATCGAGCGCGTCGCCGAGCGGGGAGCGAACGCGGCCACCGTGAGCGTGCTGCGCGCGCGGTTGGCGGCGGCGCGCCTGCGCGCGGGACAGACTCCGGATGCCACCCCCGACGCGAGCGCGACCGGCGGGGCCTCGATGGGTCCGGCCTCGGCGCCTCCGCCTCCCGCGACCCCGCCCGCCGCAACTCCGCCCGCCGCGCCCTCGCCCGCCGCGACGACCCCGCCGGCCCCCGCCGCGCCCGGCACCCCGCCGGACGACCCGCCCCTCGTCGGGATCGCCGCGGAACAGGTCGAGAAGCCGGTGTGGGACGTCGAGCGTCCGGCCGTGACCCTCGCCGACGTCGCGGGGCTCGACGAGGTCAAGCAGCACCTCAACGGGGCGTTCCTCCTCCCGATGCGCAACCCCGAGATGGCGCGGATGTTCGGCAAGGCCGCGCGCGGCAGCCTGCTCATGTACGGCCCGCCCGGGTGCGGCAAGACCTTCATCGCCCGCGCGATCGCGGGCGAGCTCGAGGCGAACTTCGTGCACGCGACCCTCGCCGACCTCGTGCGCCCGCACTTCGGCGAGACCGAGCAGGCGATCCACTCCCTCTTCGAGGCGGCTCGCGCCGCGCGCCCCTGCGTGATCTTCATCGACGAGTTCGATGCCATCGGGGGTCGACGGACCTCCGGCGGATCGTCGTCCCAATACCTGCGGATGTTCGCCAGTCAGTTGCTCGAAGAGCTCGACGGGGTGGATGCCGACAACGACGGCATCTACATCCTCGCCGCCACGAACCGTCCGTGGGACGTCGATCCGGCGCTGCGGCGCCCCGGACGCCTCGACCGCACCGTGCTGGTGCTCCCGCCCGACGAGCCCGCGCGCGTCGCGATCGTCGAGAACACCCTGCGCGACAAGCCCGTGGCCGCGGTCGACGCGCGCGAAGTGGCGAGACGGACCGCCGAGTTCTCCGGCGCCGACATCGCCTATGTCGTGCACCAGGCGATCGAGGCCGCGTTCACCGAGTCCGTGGCATCCGGGATTCCCCGCATGATCGGCACCGCCGATCTCGAGAGGGCGGCGGCCAGGGTCGTACCCTCCACGCGGGAGTGGTTCGAGCAGATCAAGCCGGTGCTCGAGTACGGGATCGACGACGGCACGTTCGGCCAACTGCGGGCCTACCTCAAGCGCCATCGCCTCTGACATGGCTCCCGACCCGATCGCCGAGGCGCGGCGGTACCTCCTGCTCGATGCGCCGGAGAGGGCGCAGGGGGTCCTCGAGCGCGTGCTCGCGGAGCAGCCCGACCACGGGCCCGCCCTCGCGCTGATGGCCTACGCGCGCCTGCAGACGGGCGCGCTCGAGGCCGCGGAGCGTGACGCGAGGCTCGCGTTCGCGCACGCGGAGCTGCGACCGGATGCCGCCGCCTTGCTCGCGCGCATCACGATCACCCGCGACTCGGTCGAGGCGACGGGCTGGGCGAGCGAGGCCGTGCGGCTCGATCCAGGGCGGAGCGAGTTCCGCGTCCTGCTCGCGAGGATCTTGCGCGAGCGCCGGCTCTTCGGCCCGGCGCGGACCGAGGCGGAGGCTGCCCTCGCGAACGCCACCACGGACGACGAGCGGACCGACGCGCTCATCACAGCCTCGTTCGTCGCGGTCGCCGAAGCGCCGCGGCGCGCGGAGGCCCTGCGCCTCGCCGAGGAGGCGGCCCGCCTCAGCCCCACGGATCCGCGGGTGGGACAGATGCTCGCCGCGGCGCAGGTCGTGAACGGGCAGCGAGCCGCGGCGATCCGGACGGCGCGGCGGGTGCTGAGCGAGAACCCGCTCGCGCGCACACCGCCCTATCTCGCCCAGGTGGCCACGGCGCTGCTCGTGCGCCAACTGATCGGTCTCGTCACGATCGTGACGGCGATGGTGCCCTTCTTCACGTTCGCGATGTTCGCGCAGGCCCTCGGCGCGCCGGTCGGCTCCCGCGTGGGAGCGGCGCTGGGACTGATCTGCACGGTCGTGATCGGTGTGGGGACCCTGAGCCCTCTGCGTGATCGCGCCGTGGCGCGGGCGATGTGGCTGTTCGCGCGCCAGCGCGCGATCGAGGTCGTGTCGGTCGTCACCGTCGCGGTGATCGCGGCGGGCTACCTCGTCGTCGCGGCGACGGGGTTCTTCCCGCTCATCACCGTGCTGCCGTTCCTCTCCGTCGCGGTCTGGACCGTGCACGAGGTGAAGCTCACGCAGCTGCGTCCGCCCGGGTAGCGAGGAGCTCCGGCTCTCAGCCCCTCCCGCCGGGAGCCAGGTCGCGGGCCGTTCCGCCCGACACGGCCGTCAGCGCCGCGACGACACGGGCCGCGCGCTCCTCGGCCTCCCACGGCGCGATGAGGTCGATCCACCAGCGCGGCTCCGCGTCGGACAGGGCATCGTCGCCGAGAAGTCGCCGTACCTCGGCCGGCCGCGCGGGAACCGGGTGCACGATCGTCAGCACGGTGGCATCCCCGTCGACGAGCACGATCTGCATGCCGCCGGCGTCCATGCGGTAGGCGAGCGTCGGCTCGGTCGCGGCGACGGCGTGGGCGACTTCGCGCAGGCCGATCACGCGCGGGGTGAGGAGGACGTATTCGTGCGGCATCAGCGGCTCCGCCATTCGTCGATGTCGAGGCGAAACCCCGTCAGCTCCGCGACGCGCTCGACGCCGAGGGTCTCGGCGATCTCGACGAGTCGGTTCCAGGCGATCTCGGCGGGCTCCTCGGAGCGCCGGAGCGGGATCACGAGAGCGGGCGTGCGCGGGCGACCGGCCACGCGCGCGCCGAAGCGCTCCGCCCAGATCGCGGCGTCGAGCGCGAGGTCGCGCACGGCGGGAGCCCCGATCAACAGGGCGAGCGGTCTCGGCGTGGGAGCGACGAACGCCGAGGTCGTGAGGTCGGCGCGGCCCGGCCGCGTGAACAGGGCCGCCATCAAGGGCCACGGGGTGACGGCGAGCTCGTCGAGCAGCTCGACCGTGGCGTCCGCGCGCGCGTCCGCCGCGGGGTCGTCCAGGGCTCCGAGTGAGACGAGCGCCTCGGTCACCTCCTCCACACCGCGGGCCGTGCGGCGGGCGGTGAGCGTCGCGACCATCGGGCGCGCGGTGTCCCCGGTCGCGATGAGGCGGGTGTCGCTCGGCATCCGGGCCCTCGCGAACGCGGTGAGGGCGTCGCGGTCCCACGCGAACTCGGCCGGCTCGTTCGGCCCCCACGCGACCGGGTCCGCCTCGGCCGGCCGGCCCAGGACCTCGAGGGCGGCACCCAGACGGGTCGACGCGTCGGCGCGGTGGCGCACCGACACCGACGCCACCAGCTGCAGCGTCGTGGGCTGCTCGAGGTAGAGGGCGTCGGGGTGGGGAGCAGCGGGCGCGCTGTCGAACGCGGCCGCGAGGTCGGCGAGGGGACGCCAGGTGAGCCCGTCGCGCAGGCCGCCGGCGGTGCGCACGACCCAGGGGATTCGGGTGGCCACGAGCGCGGCGCGCATCGGTTCGGTCAGGCGCGTGCCGTCTCCGGTGAGGAAGACGAGCGGATGCCGAGCCGCACCGGCCTGCAGGAGCAGGTCGGTGCGGGTCGCGGTCAGGGCGAGCAGAGGAGCCCTGCTCTCGGACACCGCGATGCCCTCCACGATCTCGTCGATCAGCGGATGGCTGAGCGTGCCCTGAGCGTCTCTCGACATATCGACCACGTTTCCTATCATGGTCGAGGTCGAAAGCGGAGGTGGACGATGACCGGATGGCGTGTATCCCCCGACGGGGTGCAGCAGGTTCTCACCGGGGTCGACACGGCGGCGACCTCGCTCGTGACGGCTCTCGCCGGCCTGTCCGACCAGCTGTCTGCGGCTGTCGCCGGCACCCAGTCCGCCGAGGTCGCCGAGGCGATGCAAGCCTTCGTCGAAGCGCAGACGTCCGACCTCACCCTCATCCAGCAGCGGATCCCGAGCGCCCGGCAGGCCGTCATCGACGCGACCAACGCCGTCACGGCGGGGGACATCGAGATGGCGACGACGACGCAGGCGCTCGCCGCGTCGGCCTGGACCCCGGATGCCGCTGCCTTCGGGCACCACGGCGGATCGGTGCCGTACTGATGTCGCACGGTCTCATCGATCCCTCGAAGCTCCCGGGTCACAACCTCGACCTCGCGGGGGTGAGTCAGGCGGCCGCCGATATCTCATCCCGCGGCGGCTCGATCCAGCAGGCCGGGACGGATGTGGCCTCGTCGTGGTCGACACTTCCCGCGTCGTACGAGTCGACCGGTGCCGAGTCCGTCTACGTCGCGATGAACCCCGTGCGCGACGCCTCCGATCGTGTCGGCGGCGACCTGACTGCGGTCGCGAGCGCCCTCACCGACTGGGTGACGACGGTGCAGCCGATCCTCACCCGCCTGGCCGATCTGCGGACCGACGCCGAGGCGTTCGTGGTCGAGGCGAACAACTTTCAGCCGCGGGTCACCACGACGGGAAACCTCGCCGTGACCTTCTTGCCGGTTCCGGTCGAGAACTGGTGGGAAGACCCCGACATGGTTCAGCGCAACGCGGACCTCGTCGACCAGGGCTACCTCCTCGGCGAGCAGCTGCGCGTCGCGAACGAGGACCTCGCGAACGCCATCCGCCGGTCGGCCGGGCTGTCGACGAACGCCGTCGCGCCGGCCGCGACCACTGCCCCCGACAATCTCCAGACCGACTGGGGCGGCGCGTCGCCGCGCGAGGAGTCGTGCGCCGAGAAGACGATCGGCTTCCCGATGCACCTCACCGGTGGAGTGCTGGACGGTGCCTGGGACATGGTCGGCGGTATCGGCATGCTTGTGTTCGGCTACGACTTCAAGAGCTGGCCACCGCCATGGGACCTGACGGGCGACCTGCTGTCGGGCGATTTCCAGGGTGCGGCGGAACGCGGCGGCGACTGGCTCTCCGGCTGGGGGCAGTCATGGCTGGGGCTTTTCCACCTCGCCACGGGAGTGTCGATGGGATTTATGGCCCCGGTGATGACCGAGGTCGTGTCCCCGTGGCAGATCTCAGAGCTGAAGTCGAAGGGTGTCGACACGGGCTTCGTCGAGGGCCAGCAGCAGTGGATGCGCGACTCGTACCGGTCGTACATCGACTTGTTCGGCAGCTTCGTGGGCTACCACGCGCCGGAGGAGTGGTGGAAGGCGTCGCCTGACGAGTGGGGCGAAGGATGGTCGGACTGGGGCAAAGACCCCGGCGGCACTGCGGGGACCTCACTCTTCAACATCGCGACGCTCGTTCTCCCCACCAAGGGTGGCGGGGCACTCCTCGACGGGTTGAAGGGCGGGCGCGGGGCGGAGGGCCTCGGTGACGACGCCGCCCGGGGTGGCGCTGTCGAACGCCCGTCAGGTTCGACACCGGAATCGAACGGTCTGCACCTGCGGTCGGACGGACTGGTCGATGACGGAGCGCGCTTCGGCGGAGCCCAGGACAACCTGACGAACACGCTCGAACGCAGTTCTCTCGACGACGGTGGGACGCTGCTCGACGACATCCACGGCGGAGACCACCTCGTCCGCCCGGATGCGGATGTCCCGCGCGTGCACGCAGGCGACCCCGACGCTCAGCACTTCCACCTCGGCGATCCGGATGCGCCGACGGTGCATCACGGTGGTGGAGACGGTTCAGCTAGTCACTCCGGCGAGACCGCGCCGATGGGACCGAGCACGGAGCACCACCTCACGAGCCCCCCTCAGCACGTCCCACCCCACACGAACCTCGACGCACCCTCGCCGCACGCGGGGCCGGACGCTCCGCGCCTCCCGGACCTGGCGGCGATCGACCGCGAGTTCCGGCTGCCGAACGGTGCTGTCGATCCGGCTCGGTTCGACGAGTGGGCGAAGGCCGTCTCCGATGCCTATCCGCAGATGACCCCTTCGGAGATCAAGGGTGTTTACGACTACACCACCGACCCGGGGTACGACACGATGAATCCCTACCTTCGCGGGTCGAGTCATCCGTCACCGCTCGATGTGGGCTCGATCGAAGCGAGAATTAACCACACAACTTCGGGTCTGTCGAAGCTGCCGGCGGAACCGGGCCGAACGTATCGCGGGGTCACCTTGAACGAGAATTTCCGCGACACCTTCAAGGTTGGCGAGAAGTGGCATGACGACTCATTCATGAGTTCGTCGAAGAATCTCAACATTGCGGAGAGATTTGCCAAGCAAGCAGGTCAAAGAGGAGAAACGCCGGGGATCGTCACCGTCGACGGCATGACCGGCAGCGACGTGACATCAATCTCCCGATACCGACATGAGTCCGAGATACTCTTCCAGCGCGGCACGGAGTTCGAAGTCGTGGCGAAGGTCAAAGACGCGGCGGGAGTCTGGCGTATTCATCTTCGAGAGCTTCCGGCTCCGGGGGCACCGTGACCGAGACGAGGCATGCCGATGAGGCGGCGAACGTTCTGTGGGAGCCGATGAGTTCGGATCTCCTTGCAAGCTTCGGTGGCGAGGTGAGCATCGCAAAATTCCTGGGAAAACGTAGCGAGGAACAGGCCCAGCAGTTCTGGACAGGACTTGTCGCGCGGCAGCTCCATGATCTTCCTCCCAGTGTCCGTGACGCCATGGAGGTTGATCCCCACTCTGCAACGCTCCGACTTTCGGAGGACGTGGCTGCGCGATTCGGGCTGGGTGAGGTGACCGTGTCAATCGCTGGAAACGACGTCTGGGAGGCATCGCTGCGTCCTGGCGTCAGCGTTGTGCTCGTTTCGGCGCTGGGCTGGAGTCGATGGGGTGAGCGATGGCGGGAGCAACTCTGCCGTCTCAGCCCCGAACGAGGTTCGATTGTCGATTCGCAAGACGGCAGTCATATGCCCTGGATAGCCCAACGGCCCGACGAGCCGGGGCCGTGGACACGTGCGCGCTCGGAAGCAGATGCTGTGCTGATCGGCGACGCTGAATCTTTAGGGACCCCCCGCCTGCTCGAAGTGTATGAGGAGTTGAACCGTGGTTGACGGCGCCAGGCGCCTGGAAGACGCCCTTGCGAAGCTGCCCGTCTTTCGGGGAGTTGTGTGGAGAGGTGCGGGCTTCGAGCTGACGACGCCGCTCACTCTGCATGTTCCGCTTCCGACGTCGAAGGATGTGCGGGTCGCGTCGGAGAACTTTCGAGCGCCTGTCCTGCATGCCATCATCTCGGGTTCGGGGCGCGAGGTCGGGCCGCTTTCTCGTCATCCGGCCGAGGCGGAAGTCGCGCTCCTCCCCGGGACCGTGCTCACCCCGGCGACCGGAGTGCACGTCATCGAGGGGTTCCGTGTGCAAGTTGTGAGTGAGGTTCTCCCCGGCGGCGAGAGCGCTCTTCAGGTGTCGAACGAAGATCTGGCACCTTTGCTCGCGGTCGCCCGTGCCGCGCACCCCGTGGATATCACGAGCCCGGGCCGCTTCTTCGTCGATTGAGAGTCAGAGAGTGCGGCTGATGGGTGGGATCATCGACGTTTCCCCCTCACCGATTCGAGTGGACGGCGGGGGAGGGCATGAAGCGATGCCCAGAAACACGAGCGTGCAGAACGAACGGGGTAGGTATGTCAGACCCTGAGGCGATGCAGAGCCTTGCAGCCGAGTTCGATCGGGCGCTGAGAGCAGTTTTCGGTGAGGACCATGGGGGGGCTAATCTTCCGCGAACTCGTCGAGGGTGAACGCCCATCGTTGCGAGCAACATTCGTGTTGTACGAATTCTGGGAGGTGGAGTTCATCTTCGAGCAGGGGGTCTTCGGATTCGGCATCCCCTTCCGTGACACTTCGGCCTCCCTGCTGGTGGGACCCACGGACACCCTGCGGCTCGATGACCTTAAGGGTCTCTTTCGCGAGGTGGATGAGCGCGTCCGACTCCGAATCCCCGACAAGTACCTCGTCGCGCGCGAGGCAGGTGATCCGCGTGCGAGCTGACACCTCGTCCGGAGGTGGTGCGACAGAGCGCGCCCGCGAGACGGTGCGCGCGCTGCGCGACACTTTCGGATGTGGACGATGACCGGACGTTGCTCACGGATACCACATCATGCCCGACGGGAACGGTGGCTTCTATGCCCAACGATGAATCAATGTCAGATCTGGCCCGTTTGCTGGACGCGAGTCTGCGGCGAGTGTTCGGGGGGCGAGCAGAGCGCTCTCGTTTTCAGGGAAATTCAAGAGGGGGATCACCCGTGGATGCAAGCATCTTTCGTTCTGTACGAATATTGGGAGATTCTGTTCACGTACGATCGCGGCGCCTTCGGGTTCTCGATACCATTTCGCTTTTCTGGGGCCGCGGTTCTGGACGGACCTACGGATATCTTCACGCTAGATGATCTCGACTCGCTCTTGCATGAAGTCGGAATCCGCGTGAGGCTTCGACTTCCCGAAAAGTATTTGGCTGCACGTGGAGTAGATAGCTAACACCTCTCGTTCGAGGTCCCCAGACGCCTCTAAACGTCGCCGGCCCGACTTCCCGCGGTTCTACGGACTCGGCGATCGTTGCTTCTTCCGACCCGGCCTGGGGCCTCGAAATGACGGGTGGCGCTGGCGGTTGGCCGCAGGCGGGCTGGAGATCGAGGCTCGATACAAGCCCGTAGACGGTAGCGTGCACAGGTGACGCCGCTGCAGGAATATTTTTCCCGCGGACGGCTCGATCCGGCCGCAGTCTTTCCGGTTCGCAAGGAGGCTGAGTGTGAGCGACGATGAGTCTGGTCCACAGCAGGGCGCCGAGCAACTCGCCCGCGCCGTCGTGACCGCCCTTGATCGAACGGGCGAGTCGCTTCGCCGTGAGATACGTCGTCGACAGCGATGGCCGTGTCGAGTTCTCGGTCGTTCTGGAAATGGAGGATGGTATGCGACTCGATGAGTCAATGTCGGAGTATGTGAAAATCTTCAGCCGTTCGGTTCGAAACGTCTTTGGTGAAGATCAGGACAGTCTGATTTTCCGTGAGGTTCGCGACGCGCCTCGGCCGGCGCTCCAAGCGTCGTTTGTGCTCTACGAGTACTGGCAGATCGAGTTCGGTTATGAAGACGGTGCTTTTGGGTTCGAGATTCCCTTCCGAACTTCGTCGACGGCGGTACTCCTTGGCCCGACTGAAGAGTGGACACTGAACGACCTCGAGGGTGTTCTGCGCGAGGTCGACCGTCGCGTGAGACTTCGAATCCCGGACAAGTATCTTGCTGCCGGTGAAGGAGAAGGACTCCGCGCATGATGCGAGTGCGTTGCGTCGAGATCTTTTCGTGGCCTGAGTCACGTCCACGGGGCGAGTGACGGACGTGACCTTGGCCGACGAACTGATTTCTTTTGCCGCGCGCGGAATACACGCCGACCAGGGAGGGTGCGGATCCGCTGAGCCATCGAGAAGCGGGAGACGCCGGGGGTGATCACCATCGACGGACTCACGGGCAGCGATGTCATGCCGATCTCCGATATCAGTACGAGTCCGAGATCCTCTTCCAGCGCGGCACGGAGTTTGAAGTCGTGTCCAAGTTTCAAGATGCTGACGGAGTCTGGCGAATTCATCTTCGCGAGCTGCCGGTCCAGGGAGCGTCATGAATACTTCGCCGCATGTCGACAGCGTGGCAAACGCCCTCTGGAAGTCCATGAGCGCGGATCTGCTCGCGGGCTACGGGGGACGCGTGAGCATCGCAAAATTCCTCGGTAAGTCCAGCGAGGAAGAGGCGCAGAAGTCTTGGTCGTCGCGAGTTGCTCGCGATCTCGCCGAGCTTCCGCCGAATGTGTCGAGTACGCTCATCGTCGATCCGAGCTCCGCCACGGTGGGGGTATGGCCTGAGGTAACGGCGCGTTTCGGGCTGGGCCGCGTAACGGTGACAATTTCCGGCCAGGATGTCTGGAGAGCGGCGATGCGGCCAGGCTTCAGCGCGGCGATCATCGCCGGCCTCGGGTGGCGGCGGTGGGCGGATCGGTGGGCTGATGCGCTCAGCGCTCGAGGTCCGCAAAGAGGGCAGATTGTGCGAGCATCGGACGACGACGATCTCTCGTGGATCGCTCAACGCCCCGGTGAGCCGGGGCCGTGGACACGTGCGCGCTCGGAAGCAGATGCTGTGCTGATCGGCGACGCTGAATCTTTAGGGACCCCCCGCCTGCTCGAAGTGTATGAGGAGTTGAACCGTGGTTGACGGCGCCAGGCGCCTGGAAGACGCCCTTGCGAAGCTGCCCGTCTTTCGGGGAGTTGTGTGGAGAGGTGCGGGCTTCGAGCTGACGACGCCGCTCACTCTGCATGTTCCGCTTCCGACGTCGAAGGATGTGCGGGTCGCGTCGGAGAACTTTCGAGCGCCTGTCCTGCATGCCATCATCTCGGGTTCGGGGCGCGAGGTCGGGCCGCTTTCTCGTCATCCGGCCGAGGCGGAAGTCGCGCTCCTCCCCGGGACCGTGCTCACCCCGGCGACCGGAGTGCACGTCATCGAGGGGTTCCGTGTGCAAGTTGTGAGTGAGGTTCTCCCCGGCGGCGAGAGCGCTCTTCAGGTGCCGGACGAAGATCTGGCACACTCGCTCGTGGTGGCCAGCGCTGCACCCCCGGTCGGCATCACGAGCCCGGGGCGCTTCTTCGTCGGCTGAAGGAGAGTTTGCATGATGGCGAGGTGCTGGAAGTCGTGACTGCCAGCGGATTGCATCCACGGGGTCTGTTCGGCTGCATCGAAGGCCGCGAGGTCCCTCTTCTCTCCCTGGGGGACGCGGGCCTTTTCGGCGTGCAGGAGGACTGGGTCTCGATGGATCGGGGGCACCTCCCTCGGGGTGTCGCCACTCTTTCGCACTCCGGGCTCTCCGGAGCATCGACGGTCATGGTCGCCCGCCGGCTGGTCCGCGACATCCGATCCTGGCAGTGGTACGTCCGCTACGACGATGAGTGGTGCTGGGTAGGGAATGTCCGAGACGGCCATCTCCTCGTCCACACGGACTCGGTGATCGTTGCGTCTTCCGACCCGGCCTGGGAGGGGCATCGAAACGACGGGTGGCGCCGGTGGGTGGCCGCGGATGAGTTGCAAATCGAGGCTCGATCCGAGCCCATGGACGGTAGCGTGCACAGGTGACGCCGCTGCAGGAATTCTTCTTTCCGCTGACCGTCTGATCCGGCAGTAGCTTTTCCGGTTCGCAAGGAGGATGAGTGTGAGCGACGACGAGTTCGGTCCACAGCAGAGCGCCGAGCAACGTGCTCGCGCCGTCGTGATCGCCCTTCGCGAGACTTTCGTCGAACGGGCGAGTCGCTTCGCCGTGAAAGACGTCGTCGACAGCGACGGTCACCTCGAGTTCTCGGTCGTTTTCGAGATCTACAACTACTTCCCGGTCCGGTTCAACTATGACCGCGGCAGTTTCGGATTCTCGATCGACCATGGCGAGCGCGGGGTATCCATCATGCCCGCGGGCGGACACTGGCCGCCCTTCTCGGAGCTCGCCCTCGTGCTGAGACACCTCGACCGAGAGATCCGATCACGCATCCCCTACGGATTCCTCGAATCCCATGGTTGGGCGGAGCCGGTGGCATCCGAGATTGTCGACTCGTTCTGCGCCCTCGACGGGGCGCCCCTGCTGCGCAACCACGTTCGAGAGTCGTCTGAACGATGAGTGGGCCGGCGTTGGAACTGGCGAAGGGCGTGCAGTCGGCCCTCCGGGGATACTTCGCCGACCGGGCCACAGGATTCGGGGTGACGAACCTGGTCGACGACCCCTCTCATCTCAGGTTCTCCGTACTGTTCGAGGTCTACGACTACCTCCCGCTCATCTTCACCTATGACCGCGGCTCCTTCGCCGTCGCCGTCGACTACGGCAGACGGAGCGTCGCCATCCGGCCCGATGATGGCGTGTGGGCACCGTTCGACCAGTTCGACCTCGTCCTGACGCAGATCGATCGCGAGGCGCGATTGCGGATCCCCGACAAGTACCTGGAGGCCAAGGGGTGGTGACGGCGGTCCGACGTGAACGTCGGAAACGGAGAATGCAGCCCTGACAGCGCCCTGACAGCGCCCCCGCCGCCGTGACAGAAGCGCGACAGCACGCCCGGCGCATGCTGTCGTCATGACCACTTCATCCACCCGCGCTCCCGCGGTCCGAGCCGAAGGGCTCGTCAAGACGTTCGGCTCCAACCGGGCCGTCGACGGCGTCGATCTCGTCGTCGAAGCCGGCACGGTCTACGGCGTGCTCGGCCCCAACGGCGCCGGCAAGACCACCACCATCAGCATGCTCACGACGCTCCTGCGACCCGACGGCGGCCGTGCCGAGATCTTCGGCCACGACGTCGCCCGTGAGCCGCACGTCGTGCGGCAGCTCATCGGCCTGACCGGGCAGTTCGCCTCGGTCGACGAGAAGCTCTCGGCCACCGAGAACCTCATGATCTTCGGCCGCCTCCTCGGCCTCTCCCGCGGCGACGCCCGCCGCAAGGCGACGGAGCTCCTCGAGGAGTTCGGCCTCACCGAGGCGGCATCCCGTCCGCTGGCCAAGTTCTCGGGCGGCATGCGCCGCCGCCTCGACCTCGCGGCCTCCCTCATCGCCCAACCCCCGCTCATCTTCCTGGACGAGCCGACCACGGGCCTGGATCCTCGCACCCGCGGACAGATGTGGGACACGATCCGCCGGCTCGTGGCATCCGGATCCACCGTCGTGCTCACCACGCAGTACCTCGACGAGGCCGACCAGCTCGCCGACCGCATCGCGGTCATCGACCGGGGACGCGCCGTCGCCGAGGGCACGGCGCTCCAGCTCAAGGCCTCCGTCGGGCAGGCCTCGCTCGTGCTGCGGCTCAAGCCCGGCTCCGACCTCGACCTCGCCCGCGCGACGGTGGGACGGGTCCTGGATGCCACGGCCATCGTCTCCCCGGAAGCGGCGCGCCTCACGGTGCCGATGTCCGACCCCGACCAGGTCACCGACCTGCTGGTGGCCTTCCGCGACGCGGGCCTGCACCTGAGCGAGTTCAGCGTGCAGCAGCCCACCCTCGACGAGGTCTTCCTCACCCTCACCGGCTCGGGCGTCCCGAGCGACGACAGCACGAACGACACACCCGCGCAAGAGAGCGCCGACGCCCTGGAAGGAGCCCGCTCATGACCGCCCTCACCCTCGAACGCGATCTTCCCCGCACCGCGAGCCTCGCGCAGACCGTCCAGAACACCCTGACCATGGCGGGCCGCGGTCTGCTGAAGATCCGCCGCACGCCCGAGCAGCTCATCGACGTCACCGTGCAGCCGATCCTGTTCACCCTGATGTTCACCTACATCTTCGGCGGCGCGATCGCGGGAGACGTGCAGAGCTATCTGCCGATCATCATCCCCGGCATCCTCGTGCAGACCGTGATCACGACGTCGGTCGTCACCGGCACGCAGCTGCGCGAAGACATGGACAAGGGCGTGTTCGACCGCTTCCGGTCGCTGCCGATCGCCCGCATCGCGCCGCTGTCGGGAGCACTGCTGGCCGACACGGTCCGCTACGCGATCGCCACGACCCTGACCTTCACGATGGGCTGGATCATGGGCTTCCGACCCGAGGGCGGTCTCTGGGCGGTCGTCGCGGCGGGGCTGCTCGTCATCGCGTGCTCGTGGGCGATCAGCTGGATCTTCGCCTTCTTCGGCGTCATCGCCCGCAGCGCCTCGAGCGTGCAGGGCATCTCGATGATCATCCTCTTCCCGCTGACGTTCCTCTCCAACGCCTTCGTCCCCGCGAACACCATGCCGTCGTGGCTGCAGTGGTTCGTCGACGTCAATCCGGTCTCGCACCTCGTGACGGCGGTGCGTGACCTCGTCAACGCCGGGACGATCGGCTCCGACGCGGTCATCTCGCTCGTCGGTGCGGCGGTCATCGTGGCGGTGTTCGCTCCGCTCACGGTGCGCGCCTACATGCGCAAGGCCTAAGCGAGCAGGGCCGCGAGGGCCTCGGCATCCACGTCCGTGAGGGGCGTCCGGATGCCGGGGCCCTCTGCCGTGGAGACCTCGGGGAGCGCGGCGAGGCGCTCCCGTGTCCAGACGTGGAACGGATCGCGGACGTCCGCGGCTCCCCGCACGGCCGCCGCGCGGGCCAGGGCCTCCTCGGCGTGGAGGCGGCGCCCCGTCGCGGCGTTCCACCCCGCGATCGTCAGCAGGACCGTGGCGACGATGGGGAAGTCGCGCGACTGCGCGGCACGGGTGAGCGCGGCACGGAGCGACTCGCGAGCCTCGTCGTGGCGGCCCAGCAGGAGCAGCGCCTGGGCGCGTTGCGCGTCGAGCCACGCCACGAACTGATCGGGGAAGCCGGGTTCGAGGGTGATGCGCTCCACCGCGCTGAGCGCCGCGGCCCCGTCGCCCGCGGCCACCTCGACGTGGGCGGTGGTCATCGCGGCCTGCGCGACGGCGCGGACCGAGCCGTCCGCGTCGGCGAGGCGCTCGATCTCGTCCGCGCGGACGCGTGCGTCGTCATCGCGGCCGAGCCGGAGCAGGATGCCGACCGCTTGCGCGCGCTGCTGCAGGAAGTCCGCGACCGAGCTCAGTCCGCGGATCGCCTCGCTCGAGTGGTCCGTCACACGGAGGGCCTCGTCGAGACGGCCCTCGAGGACGAGCCATTCCGCGCGCAGCTGGCTCGCGAAGCCCGTGCCCCAGGGGTCTCCGATCTCGGTGAACATCGCCAGCGCCCGTTCGCTCTCGGCGCCGAGGGTGGCGGTGTCCCCGGCGTTCTGCGCGGCCCCGGCGTGCAGGGTGTGGAGGATGGCTCGCGACCAGGGCGGCGCGGCCCGCAGCTCGGTGTCGGTCACATCGACGTGCCAGGTACGGGCGGCATCCCCGTCCCCGGCGGCGAGGACCGAGCCCGCGAGGCGCAACAGCGGCGGGACGAGCGCCGTCACCTCCGAGGGGTGCCGGTGGGCCGCCTCCTCGAGTTCGGTGCGCCGGGCGAGGTAGGCATCCGGCGACAGCGTGCTCGCGCCCCCGGGCCCGGGGAAGGCCGCCGCGAAGAGCGCGACCGCTTCGACCACGATGGTCGGCTCGTCGTCGAGGGGCGCCGCGGGTTCGGTGACGTCGGCCACCGCTCGGCGCAGGTCGTCGCTCCGCTCGCGGATCGCCCAGGGCCACAGCAGACTGCGTAGCAGGCGCGCGCCCGCGCGACGATCGTCGACGCGCGCGTACGCCCGCAGGGCCGCGGTGAGGTTCTCGTCGTTCTCGTCGAACCAGGCGAGAGCCGTCCGCAGACCCGGGCCGCGCACGTCTCGTTCCCACCGGCTCGCGAGGTCCGCGAGCACGTCCGCGGCCGTCCGACGGAAGCGCGTCTCGTCGCCATCGGCCCGAAGCCGGTCGAGCCCGTACTCCCGCACGGTCTCGAGCATGCGGAACCGCCCCTCGCGTCGGGTGAGGAGCGAGCGGTCGACCAGGGCGTCGAAGGAGTCGGCATCCACCTCGAACGCCGCGGCGACCGCGCGGGCGTCGGAGGCGCCGATGCCGTCGGGGAAGACCGCCGCGGCGCGGAGGGCGGTCCGTTCGTCATCGGTGAGGGTGTCCCAGCTCCAGTCGATGAGCGCGCGCAGGGTGCGGTGCCGTTCCGAGCTCAGCCGCGGCCCGCGCGAGAGGAGGGCGAAACGGTCGTCGAGGCCCGCATCGATCTCGGCGAGCGTGAGGGTGCGCGACCGCGCGGCGGCCAGCTCGATCGCCAGCGGCAGCCCGTCGAGGCGGTGGACGATCCGCGCGGCGGTCTCGTGCTCGTCCGTGGTCGGCTCGCTGCCCCGCGCGGATCGCACGCGCCGCGCGAAGAGGGCGTCGGCGTCGGCCGGCGGGAGCGGACCGAGGTCGACGAAGGCTTCGCCCGGGATGCCGAGCGGCTCGCGGCTCGTCGCGAGCACGCGCACACCGCCGCTCATGCCCAGGAGGGTCAGAGCGGCGTCGGCGGCCTCGCGCGAGACGTGTTCGCAGTTGTCGAGCACGAGCACGACCTCGCGTCCCGCGACGGCCTCGGCGACGCGCTCGGCCGAGGTCGCCGGGGGTCCGCTCGTCTCGCGGACGCGCACGCCGCGGCCGACGGCGCCGGCGATCGCGGTCCACACCTCGCCGGGGGCGGCGGGGGCCAGCTCCACGACGATCGCGTCGGCGAGGGCGCGGGCGGTCTCGACGGCGAGGGTCGTCTTCCCCGCGCCGCCCGGTCCGAGGATCGTCACGAGACGGTCGGTGGACAGGCGCGCCCGGATGGCGTCGAGCTCGTCTGCGCGGCCGATCAGGCTCGTCACGGGAGCGGGGAGGGGTGTCGGGGTCGCGGTCGGTGCCGGGGTCGCGGGAGCGGGGGCCGCGGCGACGGGAGATGCGGCGACGGGGGAGGCGGCGACGGGGGAGGCGGCGACGAGCCGCTCGGCGTGGGCGCGGTCCTCGAGCAGGTCGCGGACGAGCCAGTCGAACCCCTCTCCCGGTGTCCAGACGTCCCCGGTCCACAGGGCCAGCGCGTCCCGGGCGCGGGCCGCGTCGCCGGTCGTGCGCGCCTCGGCCACGAGGTCCTGGAAGTGCGTGACGTCCACGTCGCGACGATCCACGTCGAGCCGATAGCCGCCGGGCGTCGACGACACCGAGCCGGCCGGGAGGGCCCGCCGCAGGCGCGAGACGAGCGACTGCAGCGCGGCGCGCGGGTCGTCGGGCGCGTCGAGGGGCCAGAGGTCCTCGGCCAGGGCGCGGGTGCTGACGGTGGTCCCGGCATCCACCGCCAGACGCAGGAGCAGCGACTGCTGACCGCGCCCGGGCACGACGGCATCCCCGTCATCCGTGGCGACGCTCAATCCGCCGAAGAACCGCACCCGCACGGATTCACTCTAGGTCGCCGCCCGCCCGGGCGACGGGCGCGGGGGCGCGCGGATTCGGAGACGGTCGTCGGATCCGGACCGATGCCTCCGTCTCGTCCGGATCTGCTGCTCTTCTCCGGATCTGCGGCACGGGCCTCGGCCCGCACGCGCGTTCGGGCGTGGCCGTGCTCGACCTTCGTGCCGTTCCGGGCGGCGCACGGACCTCGGCCCGCGTTACCGCCCGGCGGTGCTCGCCCGCACGACGAGACGCGGGAGCGTCACCTGTACGCGGTCGCTCGGGGGGTCGGCATCCTGGATCGCCGTGAAGAGGTCGAGGCAGGCCGCGCCGACCTCGCGGGCCATGAGGTCGAACGAGGTCACCGCCGGCGACAGCAGGCCGTGCATGGGCTCGTCGACGTACGCCGCGAGCAGCAGATCACTACCCACCTGCCTCCCGGCGCGGTGGGCGGCTTCGAGCGCGGGCGCGGCGGACCCGCTCGGGCCGACGATGAGCGCATCGACGTGCTCTGTCGCGAGAAGGTCGCCGACGGCGGTGGCCACCTCGTCGGCGGTGGGGATGAAGCTGATCGTGCGGGAGATCGGGATGCCGCCCCGCTCGGCGATCCACGTCGCGTAGGTCGCGGTGAGCTCGCGACTCCACGCGGTGCCGTGGGGCGGAAGGATCGTGGCGATGCGTTGGGCGCCCCGCGCGGTGAGGTGGCCGAGGAGTCCGCGCAGGGCCTGCTCGTGGTCGTAGACGACGCTTCCGGCGACCCGTTCCTCGGCGCCGACGAGATACTCGGCGCTGATCACCGGGCGCCCGGTGTCGAGGATCGCGCGGATGCCGGCATCCTGCGCCGACGCGTCGACGACGACGTATCCGTCGACGAACGCCGTCGTCTCGCGGTGGGGCAGGAGGATCACCGAGAGGCCGTGCTGATCGGCGGCGTCGACCAGCCCGAAGGCGAACGCGGTGTAGTACGGCAGGCGTGTGGCCCCGGGTGGGAGGTGCAGTCCGACCGCACCGTAGCGGGCCGTGCGGAGGCTGCGGGCGGGGGCGTTGACGACGTAGTTCAGGGCGCGGGCGGCGGCGAGCACGCGCTCGCGCGTCTCGGGGGAGACGCCAGACTTGTCGCGCAGGGCGAACGACGCGGCGGCGATCGACACGCCGGCGGCGGCGGCCACGTCGTGCAGCGTCGGTTTGCGGGGCGTCACACGGCCCGACAGTACCCGACGGGCGATCGACTCTTGCGCTCGGGCGTACTTAAACGTTTAATGTCCCTGAAACACCTCGGGCTCGCCGACCGAAACACGCGGTCCGTAGCCTCGGCCATACCGGTCGCGATCGACGTCGATCCGGCACGGCCCGGTGTCCGCTCCCGCACGAGCGGACGCCTCCCCGATGACTCCGACAGAAAGAGATGGCCCGCCGATGAGCTGGCGCATGCCGAGCGAGACCGCCCCGCAGACACGCACGTGGATGGCCTTCCCCGCCGAGGGGCCGACCCTCGGCGAGACCGACGCCGAGCGCGAGGCCGGCTACGCCGCGTGGACCGCGGTCGCCCACGCGGTCGCGGAGTTCGAACCCGTGACGATGGTCGTCGACCCCGCCGAGGTGAGTCGGGCGCGACGCATGCTCTCGTCCGGGATCGAGATCCTCGAAGCGCCCGTCGACGAGTTCTGGATGCGCGATGCCGGGCCCTCCTTCGTGCTCGATCCCGAGCGCCCCGGCGTGCTGGGGGCGGTCGCGTGGACGTTCAACGGCTGGGGCGACCACTGGTGGAGCGAGTGGCGCAAGTCCGCCGGTCTCGGCCGCCTCGTCGCCGAGGCGGCGGGCGCCGAGCTCGTGTCGTCGCTCCTCGTCAACGAGGGGGGCGGCATCCACGTCGACGGAGAGGGCACCGTGTTCCTCACCGAGACCGTGCAACTCGACCCCCGCCGCAACCCCTATGCCGACCGCGCGCGCGTCGAAGCCGAGATGGCCCGCACGATCGGGGCGACCCACGCCGTCTGGCTGCCGCGCGGACTCACCCGGGACTACGAGGACTTCGGCACGAGCGGGCACGTCGACATCGTCGCGACGATGCCGTCGCCGGGAGTCGTGCTCCTGCACGACCAGCGCAACCCCGCGCACCCCGACCACGCCGTCTCGGCCGAACTCCGCGCTTTCTTCGCGGAGCAGACGGATGCCTCGGGCCGCCCGTTCACCGTGCGCGACCTCCCTGCACCCGACGCCGTGCGCGACGCCGACGGCGACACCGACTGGAGCTACGTGAACCACCTCGTCGTCAACGGCGGCGTGATCGCGTGCGGCTTCGACGAACCCGAGGCCGACGCCCGCGCCCGCGGCATCCTCGAGGAGGCGTACCCGGGACGCCGGGTGGTCACCGTTGACGCCCGCGAGCTGTACGCCCGGGGTGGCGGCATCCACTGCATCACCCAGCAGCAGCCGGAGGTCGGAGCATGATCGAGGTCAGCGAGGCGACCATCGCCCAGCTCGCCGCCGCGCTCGCCGCGGGCGAGACCACCGCCGTCGAGCTCCTCGACGCGCACCTCGCGCGCATCGCGGCCTACGACGGCCCCGACTCCGAGACGAAGCTCAACGCCGTCGTGGTGCTCAATCCGGACGCGCGCGCCGAGTCCGAGGCCTCCGATGCGCGACGCGCCGCGGGCCGGGCGCGTGGGCCGCTCGACGGGATCCCCTACACCGCGAAGGACAGCTACTTCGTGCGCGGCCTCACCGCCGCCTCCGGCAGCCCGGCCTTCGCCGATCTCGTCGCGCAGAGCGACGCGTTCACGATCGAGCGCCTCCGGGAGGCGGGGGCGATCTGCCTCGGGCGGACGAACATGCCCCCGATGGCCAACGGCGGCATGCAGCGCGGTCTGTACGGCCGCGCCGAGAGCCCCTACAACGCCGACTACCTCGCGTCCGCTTTCGCGTCGGGGTCGTCGAACGGATCCGGAACAGCGACGGCGGCGTCGTTCGGCGTCTTCGGGCTGGGGGAGGAGACGTGGTCGAGCGGGCGGGCGCCGGCATCCTGCAACGGACTCTGCGCGTACACGCCCTCGCGCGGCGTGATCTCGGTGCGCGGCAACTGGCCGCTCGTGCCGACGATGGACGTCGTCGTGCCGCACACCCGCTCGATGGCCGACCTGCTCGCCGTCCTCGACGTGGTCGTCGCCGACGACCCCGAGACGCGGGGGGACTTCTGGCGCGCGCAGCCGTGGGTGCCGCTCCCGGCCGCGTCCGAGGTGCGGCCGGAGTCGTACGCAGCTCTCGCGGCCGACGCGTCGCTGGTCGGTAAGCGGATCGGCATCCCGCGCCTGTTCCTCGGGACCGACCCGCTCGCGGGAACCGGCCCGAAGGGCGTGGGCGGACCGACGGGGGAGCGCATCGAACCGCGCCCCTCGGTGCTCGCTCTGTGGGAGGCGGCCCGTGCCGACCTCGAGGCCGCCGGGGCGATCGTCGTGGAGACCGACTTCCCGCTCGTGAGCAACTACGAGGGCGACCGGCCCGGGGCGCCGACGATCTCGACACGCGGACTGGTGTCGCCGGAATTCCTGCACCGCGAGATCGTCGATCTCTCGGCCTGGGCGTGGGACGACTTCCTCCGCGCGAACGGACACCCGGGCCTCGCCGACGTCGACGGGGCCGCGATCTTCCCGCACCCCGAGGGCTCCCTGCCCGACCGGTACACGGGCTTCGACGACGACATCGCGGAGTACCCCGCGCACGTCCGCGCGCACCCGATCGCCTCGTTCGTCGAGATCCCGCACCTGGCCGAGGGGCTCCGGGGCCTCGAGGAGACCCGGCGCCGCGATCTCGAGGAGTGGATGGATGCCGAGGGCCTCGACGCCGTGGTCTTCCCGACGCAGAGCGACATCGCGCCCGCGGACGCCGACGTGAACCCCGCCTCGGCGGACATCGCGTGGCGCAACGGCGTCTGGGTCTCCACCGGGAACCTCGCGATCCGTCACTGCGGGGTGCCGACCGTGACGGTGCCGATGGGCACCCTCGACGACATCGGGATGCCGGTGGGACTGACCTTCGCCGGCCGCGCGTACGACGACACCGCGCTGTTGCAGCTCGCCGCCGCTTTCGAGGCGGCGGGGGTGCGCCGCACGGTGCCGCCGCGGACGCCCCCGCTGCGCGTGGAGGGCTGAGCGCAGCCGGGCTGAACGCGCTCGAGGCTGTGGACAGGCTCCTCTCGGCACGGTCGCTTCGCTAGCCTGGAGCACGACCGACGCCGAGGGGGGATCGTGACGGAAGTCAGGGGAGGGGACGCCGGGAGCCACCCGCGCGTGTGGCCGTCGCAGCCGGAGCTGCTGACCGACACGTCGCGGTGCCCGTGGTGCTTCGCGCCGATCACGGCCTCGCCGTGCGCGACGTGCGGTCTCGATCTCAGCGACCCCCGGACCTTCGAGGTCCTGTCGCTCTCGCAGCGCATCGCCGGTCTCGCGCAGGCGCGTGACGAGGCTCTGCGGCAGATCCGGGTGGATGCGGCGGCGCCCGGGCGCGGCCCGGCGGCGGAGCCGCGGACGCCGGAGTCCGCCCCGGCTCCCGACGCGGCACCCGATGAGCCTGCACGCGAGGGCACCCCGGACGCCGCTCCGCCGGTGCCGGTGGCGGCGAACGCGGCGGCGGCCCCGACCTTCACGGCGCCGTCCGGCTTCGCCCCGCCGTCCGGTGCTGTGCCGGCGTCTGGCGCTGTGCCGGCGTCTGGCGCTGTGCCGACGTCCGGCACCGTGCCGGGCTTCGCGCCGCCCGGCGGGGAGCTGCACCCCCGCGGGCTGCCCGGTGCCGCACCGGGCACCGGCGCGTCGAGCGGCGCGGCAGTCCCGGCGATGCCGGCCGGGCCGCCCGTCCGTCCGCCGACCTCCGACGAGCCGGCCAAACCGCGGCGCTCCGGCGTGCAGGTGTTCCTGCTCTCGATCGGTGTCGTCCTGCTCGCGGTGGCCGCGGCGTTCTTCCTCACCGTCGCGTGGGTCAGCGGCGGTCTCGTGCTGCGCTCGATCATCGTGGGCGCGGCGACCGCGGGCGTGATCGTCACGGCATCCGTCCTCCGCCGCCGTCGGCTCACCGCGACAGCCGAGGGCATCGCGCTCCTCGGCATCGCCCTGGTCGCCCTCGACGTGTGGGCCGTGCGCGCGAACGACCTCGCGGGGGCCGCCGGCGTCGACGCGCGGGTCTACGGGGGCTGGGCGGCGGTCGCCGCGGGAGTCGGCTTCGTGGCCTGGGCGCGCCTGGCGGGTCTGCGCGCGCCCCTGTCCGCGGGCATCGCGGCGCTCGCCGTGGGGCCGCCCCTCGTCGTCGCCGGTGTCCTCTCGCACGACGCCACGCTCGGCTGGTACGCCTCCGGACTGACGATCCTCGTCCTGACCCTCGCCGCCCCTCTCGTGTCGCGGCTGGCCCGCGACGACGTCGGCTCAGTCGCCGTCGAGATCGTCGCCCTGCGGGTGTTCGCGGGGCTGGGCGGCGTCCTCGCCCTCGTCGCGGCGCTCGTGCTCGACCCCGACACCGCGTGGACGCCCCTGGCGGCGAGCCTCCCCCTCGCGGCACTGCTCGCCCTCCATGCCGGCCTGCTCGTGCGCACCGGAGCCGCTCCGGTCGCGCCCATCGCGTCGCCGTTCGCGGTACTCGCGCTCGGAGCCGGCGTCGCGGCGACGGTCGTCCGCCTCGCGGATGCCACGGTCACCGTCACCGTTCCCGTCCTCGTCGCGGTCGTCGTCGCTCTCGCTCTCGAAGCCGCCGCCGCGCGTCTGACGGCCGGCCCCGCCCGGACGACGCTCCTCGCCGCCGCGCTCACGGCGACGGTCGGAGCGGGACTCGCCGCGGTCGCGCCGGTTCTGTGGGCGCTCGCTGCCCTGGCCGAACCGCTGCGACGGCTGCTTACGCTGTTCGGCGCATCGTCGGTGGCCGTGAACGACGTGGATGCCACCAGCACGGCCGCCGTGCTCTCCCTCGTCGCCGTGGTGGTGCTGGCCGCCCTCGTCTGGCGCGTGACCGGACGCGGGACGAGCCGACGCCTCGTCGTCTGGTGGGCCGGGGGGAGCGTGCTGCTGCTCGCGGGCCCGCAGCTCCGCGTCACCGTCGTGATCGTCCTCTGGTATGTGGCGATGGCGATCACGGGGGCGGTCCTGCTGCGGAGGCGGCGCGGTGACGTCGCGGCGTCCGCCGTCGTCGGGAGTCTCGCGCTCCTCGCCGGATGGACGCTGTCGTTCTCGTCGCCCCTGGCGTGGGCGGTGGCGACGCTCGGCGTGCTCACGGTCCTCTGGATGCTGGCATCCCTCACGCCCCTGTCGCGCGTGCCGGCGATCGTGCTCTTCGTCGTGTTCGCGTCGGGCAGCGCGTGGCTCGCACCCGCCGCCGCGCTCGAGGGACTCGGCGTCGATGTCCGTGGCCTGGGTCCGCTCGAGGCGGTGGCCGTGGTCGCGACGATCTGCCTGGCGCTGGCTCTCGTCCCCTGGCGAGGGCCTCTCGCAGCTCCGCGGGGGCTGGACGCGAAACAGCGCCAGGCCGCGACTCTCACGGGCATGGCGATCGTCTTCCTGGCCTCGACCGTCTTCGCGGTCCTCGGCAACACCGACTCGGCCACGTCGACCTGGTGGGCCGTGATCGGCGTGGTGACCACGGTCGCCATGGCCGGGATCGCGTTCGGTCCCGTGTACCGCGCGTGGACCGTCGTCCGACCCGCCGCGGCGGTCGTCTGGCCCCTGTCGGGCGCGATGGCGGCTCTCGCGATCATCCGTCCTCTCACTCAGGTCGTGCTGGTCTCGAGCGTCGCGGTCGCGGCGGTGGCGCTGATCGCCGCCGGACTGGGACTGGTGGTCCTCCGACGCGAGGCGCTGCTGCGGGTGCTCGGCGACGCCGGTGCCGCCGCGGTCGCTCTCGTGGCGGTGACCGTGTTCGCCCCGCGCGGGAGCGTCTGGCTTCCGCTTCTCCTCGTCGCGCTCACCGCGCTGATCTGGGCCGTCGACGCGGACGGGCTCTTCGCCTCGCGCTCGCCCCGACGGCACGTGGTGTGGCTCGCTCTCGCGCTGGCGACGGGGGCGCTCTGGCTGCAACTGTTCGCCGAGCGTGTCGAGACCGTGGAGTGGTACACGCTCCCTCTCGCCGCCGCTCTCGTGCTTCTGGCCGCGCTCACCGAGCGGGCGCGCCGACGTGTCGAGGACCGCGCGGCGGCTCCTCCCGCCGTCATCGCGTTCGCGGGGACCGCGCTCGCGCTGGTGCCCACAGCCGTGGCGGATGCCGACGACACCGTCCGCGTGATCGTCGCCGGGGTGTTCGGGGCCCTTCTCGTCGTGGCGGGCGCGGGGGTGCGCGCGCCACGGACTCCCGACGTCCTTCCCCTCGCGGTGGGTGCGGGTGGCGCGCTGTCGCTCGTTCTGGTCTGGGGAGCGCAGCTCCTCCGCGCGGTCGAGCGGGGAGACACCGGCGGCCCGCTCCGAGACGTGCTCGTCCTCGTCGTGGCCGCGGCCCTCGCCGCGGCGGCCGTGGGGTGCACGCGCCGTGCGGCGCCGTGGGCGCCGGTCGTCGGACGCTCGACGGTGATCGCGGCGGCCGTGCTCCTCGCGGTCGGTGAGGCCGTGCTGGTCGCGGTCGACGGCGGTCCGCTCGTGCGGGGCGTCGTCACGGTGCTCGCCCTCGGCGCCGCCGGGGCGGTCTCCTTGCGTTCGCGGCACGCGCTGGCCGGGACCCCGCTGTCGTTCGTGCTCCTCGGCGGAGCGGCGCTGGTCGCGGTGACGGGCCTGGTCGTCGGCATCCGCCCGATCGAATGGATGACGCTGCCGCTCGCGCTCGCCCTCCTCGGTGCCGCGGCGGCCTCGCGTGCGCGCCCGCTGTCCCCCGTGGAGGTGGGAGCAGCGACGCTGGGCCTGGGCGTGGCGCTGCTGCCGTCGGCCGTCCTCGTCGCGGACGAGATCCCGCGGGCGTTCGCCGTCATGGCCGGGGCCGTCGTGCTTCTCGTCGCGGCTTCGCTCGTGTCGCGCGAGGCCCTGCGCCCGCTCGTCCTCCCGGTCTCGGGGATCGCCGCGTCGGCGCTGGTGATCGCGGGTGGTGTGCGCGGAGTCGTCGATCTCGAGGTCCCTCTCTTCGATGTCTGGGTACTCGCGGTGGCCGTTCCCCTCGTCGTCACCGGGGTGCTCCTGCAGCGCCGGGGCGATGCCGTCCCGGTGTTTGCCCCGCTCGCGGCGGTCGTCGCGGGGCTCGGGTTCGCCACGCTCCTCGCGACGGTGCGCATCGCGACAGCGGGGGACGAAAGCCTCCGCGCCGCGCTGACGATCATCGGCGTCCTCGTCGTCGCCGTGCTCTGGCGCGGCGCGCGCAGGCTCATGGTGTTCTGGGTGGGTGTGGGTCTCGCGGGCGTGCTCGCGGCGGTCGCACTCGCAACCGGCTCCGCCGACCCCGTCGAACTCGTGACGGCGCCGATCGCGGCCGTTCTGGTGCTGCACGGCATCCGGTCGCTCCGCGCTCGTCCCGGACTGCGCAGTTGGCCGGCCCTCGGCGTGGGGCTGGCGCTGCTGCTCCTGCCGTCGCTCGTCTTCGACTTCGTCTCCGACAACGTGCTGTGGCGCGTGCTCGCTCTCGGCGTGGTCGCTCTCGCGGTCCTTCTCGCGGGTGTGCGGTTCCGGCTGCAGGCCCCGGTTCTCCTCGGCGGTGTGGTGCTGATCGTGCACGCCGTCGCGCAGCTCTGGCCCTGGATCGCCTCGATCTACGAGAGCGTGTCGGGGCTGTGGTGGCTGTGGATCGGAATCGCCGGGGTCCTCCTCATCGTCGTCGCGGCGACGTACGAGCGCCGCATCCGCGAGGTGAAGGCCGTGGCCCTGGCCATTCGCGCGTTGCGCTGACGCGGGTGGCGCTGGCACGGGTGGCGCTGGCGGGTCGCGCGCGGGTGCGGGTTGCGCGGCCGGGCCGCGCGCGGGTGCGGGTTGCGCTGACGCGGGTTGCGCTGACGCGGGTGGCGCTGGCGGGTCGCGCGCGGGTGCGGGTTGCGCGGCCGGGCCGCGTGCGCCCGGATGAGGTCGCAGATTCGGAGATGCGTCGCAGATCCGGACGGAGACAGGCTCCGCGTCCGGATCTGCCGCGGCGATCCGAATCTGGCGACGGGTTGCGCGGTCGGGTCGCTCTCCTACGGTCGGTCCGCGCATCGGCGCCGTGTCAACGAGACCTCTCGCCGCCGGTCCGCGCGAGGGCTGCGGTACCCCGCGAACCTCGCAGAACCGCGCGAACCTCGCAGGATCCGCGCCGAAATCTGCGAGATGGCCGGATATCTCCGAGCGCGAGCCCCCTCGCCCCGCCGCTACCCCGGGCGGTTCGCGCGCCGCCGCCGCGTCAGCGGGATCTCGCCGCTGCCCGTATCCGTCGGCGCCGAGCGCGGGGCCACCGGCATCGTGGTGCCCTCCGGGTCGTCGTTGCCGTCCGGACGGGTCGCCGAGACCGGTGCGGTGCCCGAGGGAGTTCCCGCCACAGTGGCCGGACCGTCCCCGGGAGTCGTCGCCGACGAATCACCCCCGCCCGTCCCTGCACCCACAGCGCCATCCGTCTGCGCACGCGCCGCGGTTGCGCCACCCTCCGCACCGGCTCCACCGGCTCCACCGGCTCCACCGGCAGCCCCGGCTCCACCGGCTCCACCGGCAGCCCCGGCTCCACCGGCTCCACCGGCAGCCCCGGCACCACCGGCACCACCGGCACCACCGGCAGCCCCGGCTCCACCGGCGGCTCCCACCGCCCCCGCGACTCCCGCTGTCCCGGCACTCCCGGCGTCTCCCGCCGCGCCGCCGGAACCCGCGATCCCCGCGGAACCCGCCGCCCCCGCGGAACCCGCCGCCCCGGCGCCCCTATCCGCGCCCGCGGAACCCGCCGCCCCCGCGACCGCTTCCGACCCCGCCGCCCCCACGGCATCCGGATCCGCCGCGACGAAGTTCGCGATCTGCACGAGCGTCGGCCGCTCGCCGCGTCGCGCGAGCCGGCCGCGGCCGGCGATCATCGGCTCGGCGTAGAGCTTGGGCAGGATCGCGCCCTCCGAGCGATCGCCCGACATGATGAGCGCGGTGCCGCCGGTGTCGCGGATGCCCTGCAACGCCGAATCGAACATCGCGCGCGAGGCCCCGGCCACGGGCCTGCTCACCACGACGTTCAGGCGGAGGTCGCGCGACGACGCGAGATACGGCAGCAGGGGGCGCAGAGGCTCGGTCCCGCCGGCGGCGAGGATGTCGAAGTCGTCGGCGATCACGAGGATCCGCGGGCCCGCGTCGCGATCGCTCTGGCGCTTCTCGAGCTCGACGGCGATCGACTCGGCGAGCAGGCGCGCCTGGCGTCCCGAGGTCGCGTGGCCGCCGAGGTAGGCGTCGGGAACCTCGGCCACCAGCTCGCCGCGCGCGTCCATGAGCGCGATGACGAGCTCCTCCGGGGTGTGCCGGTCGACCGCTCCGCGCACGATGCCGCGAAGGGCGGTCGTCTTGCCGCAATGGCTGTCGCCCAGCACGAGAAGGTGCGGATCGCGCGTGACGACATCGACGAGCACGGGCTCCATCGTGTCCTGGCGGAGCCCCAGGGGCACGGCATCCGGTTCGTCGATCGCGTCGGGGAGGTCCTCCGGCGACAACTCCTCGGGGAGCAACCGGATGGGAGCCGCGCCCTGACCGCCCCATCGGGCCGCGCTCTCGCGGGCGAGCTGTTCGAGCGCCTCGCCGGTGTCGCCGTCGTCGACCTCTTCGAGCAGTGGCAGCGCCACCTGCGCGAACAGCTTGTCATCGGTGAGGACGCGACCGGGCTGATCCGCCTTGAGCGTCGTCGAGAGCTTGCGGGCGATCTGCGAGTCCGCGGGGTCGTTGAGCTTGAGCTCGAGGCGCGTGCCGATCAGACCCTGCAGGTTCATGCGCAGTTCGTTCCAGCGCGAGAGGGCGACGACGACATGGATGCCGAAACTGCCGCCCCGCTCCAGAAGCTGCGCGAGCGGCGGCTCGAGGTCTTCGAAGTCCTGCCGGAGCGCGCCGAGACCGTCGACGAGCAGCACGACGTCCGCGCTCGGCAGCTCGGGCAACCGCCCCTGGGCGTGCTGCCGGCGCATGTCGGCGAGCGAGTCGAGGCCCTGGTCGCGGAACACCCGCTCGCGGGTGGCGAGCATGCCGGTGAGCTCCTCGAGCAGGCGGGTCAGGCGTTCGCGATGGCCGCGCGTGGCGACGCCGCCGACGTGCGGGAACGGCTCGATGCGCGCGAGGCCTCCGCCGGTGAGGTCCATGCCGTAGATGCTCACCTGGCGCGGCGAGTGCGTGAACGACAGCGATGCCGCGAGGGTGCGCAGGAACATCGAGCGCCCGGACTGTGGAGCCCCCGTGATCGACACGTGTCCACCCGAGCGGGTGAGATCGAGCATCCACGGCGACTGCGTCTGCGTCGAGGGGTTGTCGAGCAGACCCATCGGCGCGCGCAGGGTGCCGGCGCCGTCGGCCTGCGGCAGGACACCCCCCAGGGTGAGCACCGGGGGCAGCGGCGGGAGCCAGACGGGCCGCGTGCGGGTGACTCCTCGGGCGAGCCGCTGTGTCGCCGCCTGGACGAGCGTGCGGCCCGTGGTCGGGGTCTCGGGCTCGGCGCTGTCGAACTCCTCGGCCTCGAGCTCCTCGTCGGGCAGGTCGTACGCGGGCAGAGGAAGGACCGGCGGCGCGTCGTCGTGGCGGGGCCCCGCCTCGACGGGGTCGGGGACCGGGCCCGAGACGTACCCGGCGCGGAAGCGCGTGTAGACGGACGTGTCGACCTTCAGGTAGCCGAAGCCGGGGATGGCCGGAAGGTGGAAGGCGTCGGGGGTGTCGAGGACGACCGCCGATTCGGCCTCGGAGAACGTGCGCAGTCCGATCCGGTACGACAGGTACGTGTCGAGGCCGCGCAGGCGTCCGCCCTCGATGCGCTGGCTCGACAGCAGCAGGTGCACACCGATCGAGCGGCCGATGCGCCCGATGGTCAGCAGCAGCTCGACGAAGTCGGGCTCGGCCGTGAGCAGCTCGCCGAACTCGTCGATGACGAGGAACAGGTGCGGCAGGGCCGGCAGATCGGGCCGCTCGCGACGCATCTGGCGGTAGTGGCCGATGGATGCCGCGTTCCCGGCGTCCTTGAGCAGGCGCTGGCGGCGCACGACCTCGCCCTGGATGCTCGAACGTGCGCGCTCGGTGAGCTGCGGGTCGTCGGCGAGGTTGTCGATGATGCCCGCGACGTGCGGAAGCCGCGCGAACGGCGCGAACGCGGCCCCGCCTTTGTAGTCGACGAGGATCATGCTGAGGTCGTCGGGGGAGTGCGTCAGGGCGAGCCCGAGGATGAGCGTGCGCAGGAGCTCGCTCTTGCCCGAGCCTGTGGCGCCGATGCAGATGCCGTGCGGTCCCATGCCGAGCTGCGCCGACTCCTTGAGATCGAGCAGCACCGGTCCGCCCCGGTCGTCCACGCCGATGGGCACGCGCAGGAACTCGGCGGCGCTGCGGACCCGCCACGCGGCCTTCACGTCGATGGCATCCACGTCGGCGACGCCCAGGAGCTGCGTCACGTCGGGAGCGAGAGAGGTGCCGGCGTCCTCGGCGGACGTGCGCGTGAGCCGGAGCCCCGCGAGAGGGCGCGCGATGACCTCGAGGGCGTCGTTCGAGACGGTGTCGATCCGGATGCCGGTGGCCGGCGTCTCTCCCGTCCCCGGCGTCTCGACGGTGGCGACACCCTCGGTGACGGTCACGCGGGTGCCGACGGTGGGCGGCTCCTTCAGCCGGTCGTCGACGACATGGACGACCGTGATCCCGAGATCGGCGAGGCTGAGCGCCGCGTCGAGGCGCGGCATCCCGCTCGCCTCGCCGTCTCCCTCGTCGACGAAGACGATCAGGCGGCCCGGTTTCGTGCGGCGTCCCGCGCGCCGGGATGCGGCGGCGGTCGCGACGCGGTCCCGCAGCTCGGCGCTCAGCAGCGACAGGACGTCGTCGAGGGTGGGCGCGAGGCGCCGGGCCGCGACGGCTCCCGAGGGGGGAGTGTCCGACGACAGGTGGGGCACGAGGTCGAGTCCGCGCCAGTCGTCGAGGCGGTGCGGGGCGACGGCGGCGGCGATGTGCACGTCGTCGGGCGAGTGGAAGGCCGCGATCTGCGCCACGAGGGCACGTGCCACGTTCAGGGCGTGGGCGCGCGCGCCCACGATCGACACGTGTCCGCCGCGCTCGAGGTCGACGGTGGCGGGCATGCCCTGTGCGACGCCCGCGAGACGCACCATCCGTTCGGCCGACTCCCGCATGACGGGGTCGAAGGGCTGCACCGGGTTCTGCTCGTCGGGAAGCGCGACCTCGATCGCGCGGAGGTCACCCGTCCCGATCCGCACGCGCAGGAAGTCCGCGTCGCCGGGGCGTCGCTCCCACCGCCGCGCGGGGTCGGCTCCGATCTCGACGAGCGTGCCCGGAGAGGGGTTCAGGGCGAGCGCGGCGTCGCGCTGCCGGTCCGCGCTCTCGCGGACTCTCTCGCGCGTCTCCTCGAGGTAGTCGAGGTAGCGCTCGCGCTGCACGCGTCGCTGGCGGGCGGCGTTCCCCCGCTGGGTGAACGCCATGCCCAGGCCGCCGACGAGGGCGACGACGAGGATGACGGCTCCCACCACGACCATGATCGGGTTGTTGCGCAGCAGCACGATCATCGTGATCGACGACAGGCTGCCGACGATCGGCAGGAGCGACTGCAGCGGGAACCCGGTCGGTCCCTCGCCGATGGGCGGCGGCGGCGCGAGGACGACGTCGGCGGCGGGCTCGGCGGGTTCGCTGATCCGTGCGGGGCGGTGGACGATGCGGACGTTCACGCGACCTTCTCCTCGGCTCGCACCAGGGTGGCGGCCAGACGCACGATGGCGCGGTGGGTGAGGGAGCGACGGGCCTCGCCGCCCGCGTTCACGCCCGGATCGAACGGCACCGCGAGCACGGGGTGCACGGCACCGAGGCCGAGGGCGCGCGAGACGGCGTCGCCTTCACGGGCGTGGTCGACGAGCGCGAGGGCCACCTCGGGGGATTCGGGGAGCGAGGCGATCGCCGCCACCACGGAGCGGGCGTGCTCCGCCGGGGAGCGGCGGGCGTCACTGACGAGGCAGACGGCATCGCAGAGGGCGGAGCACGCCGCGAGGTCGGAGAGGGGATGCCGCACCCCGAAGTCCGTGATCGCGACATCGAAGAAGCGGGCGATGGGGGCGGCCTCGGTGAGCCATGTGCCGACTGCGTCGGCGGTGGTGTCGCGCGGACGGAGAGCGACGACGCCGTCGACGACCTCGAGGCCGGACAACGCCTCGGCCGTGGTGCGGGCGGCGGCACGTGTCTCGTCGGGGGCCGCGGGCGCGGCGCCGAGGCGGGCGCCGAGCCCGTTCTCCCCGGTGGAGACGTCGACGGCGAGCACGGGATCCTTCCGTCGCGCGGCGATCGCGCGCGTGAGCTGGTGCGCGACCGTGCTGGTCCCCGCGCTCGGCGACAGCGACAGCACGCCGATACGACGGGTGGTCGAGAGGCCGCCGCGGATCGCGGCATCCCACGAGGTCAGTTCGACCCGTCCGCTGGCCCCGCTGCCGAAGACGGCGGTGGCGAGGGCGCGGGCATCGAGCACCGTCACGAGCGACCGCCGAACATCGCCAGCAGATCGGCGTAGACCCCGAGAGCACCGACCAGCAGCGGCAGGAGGGAGATGACGGCCAGGGTCTCGACGACGTTGCCGACCCCGCGCAGGCGGGCACGGACGTGCGGGCGCGGGCGGACGAGCACGAGGACGGCGATGACCGCGGCTCCCACGACGGCCGCGGCCGTGCCGATCCAGGCGCGCTCGCCCGAGAGCAGGATCATCAGCGCCGCTGCAGCGATGACTCCGGCCGCAGCCCACAGGAGCCAGCCCTGCGAGCGGAGCGGGAACGCGCGGGTGCGCAGCGCCGCCGTCAGGAAGAGGGCGAGGGCGAGCAGCTCGGTCCAGATGGTGCCGGACAGCGCGAGCACGACACCGGTCGTCCCGATGACCGAGGCGGTGGCCGCGACGCTCCAGGTCAGGGCCGCATAGGCCTCGTCGATCGCGGTGAACGTGCGAGCGCGCGTCGGGGGAGACCCGTCCGCGGCGCGCTGGTCGAGATCGGTGAGGCCGGCGGCCGCGAGCGCGATCCACGGCAGGGGCCCGGTCGCGAAGGCCGCGACGACACCCGTGATCGCGGCGGCCGACACGACGTCCACCCGCGCGAGCACGAGACCCAGCAGGAGGGAGCCGAGCAGCGCGCCGACCGCGCCGCCCGCGGCGGCTCCGCGCCGGCGGTGCGCGACGCCCACGGCCAGGATGACGGCGGTCGAGGCGACGGCGATCCCGGCCGCGATCCCGGCGACGAGCGCGGCCGTGACGGGATACCGTGCGGCTCCGAGCGCCGCGGCGGTGGCGCCGCCGATCGGCAGGGCGAGGCCCGCGGCGGCCGCTGCCAGGCACATCGACAGACGCCGGAGGCCCCCGAGGCCGAGCGCGGTGGTCACCCCGAGCAGGAAGAGCGCGACGCCGAGGAGGCTGAACGCTCCGAGCGCCGGGTCGCCCCACGGGGCCATCCCGCCCGCGAGGGCGAAGGCGGCGGCGATCCCCACCGAGCCGGCGACGGCGCGCGAACGGTCGTTCCACCGGTCGGGGCGGGCGTCGTGCGCGTCGGCGGCGGCGTCGGTGACGTCGATCACCACGGGCGGCGGGGGCGCGGCATCCAGTCGCACGAGTCGGACGAGCGATCCGTCCACGAGGTCGAGCTGCTGCGGCGTGAGGGCGATGTCGATCTGCTCCCCGTCGGGCGCGACGACGGCGAGCGGCCGCGCCACCGTGCCCGCGGTCTCTCCCAGCAGGTCGAGAAGACGCGGGACAGCCGCCCCGAGGGGTTCGGCGCTGGGGACGACGACCTCGACTCGGCGCTGTGCGCCCGCCACGGTCACGCGGGTGTAGATGCTCACGGGGTCTTGGCTCCGGTCGGGGTCGGGACGGACGACGGTGTCTGCACGGTCGACGAGGTCTGCGCCCGCTCGCTGAGCAGCTGCGACACGAAGGACACCCCGACGCATGCGGCGCACGCCACCGCGGCGATGACGACGGTGCCCATCAGTCGCTTGGCGTGATCGTTGACGGTGCGGCGCTCGCCGATGTGGCCGTAGAGCAGGGCCGATCCCAGGCGCATGCGCTGGATCTTCGCCTGCTCGATGAGCACCGCGTCGCGCTGATCCGGCATCAGTGGTCTGCCTCTCGGATGGTGAGGACACGGTCGCCGATCTCCAGCGTGACGGTGCCGGGAACGGGTGTGCGCTGGTGTGCCAGAAGAGGGGTCGGGGCCCCGGCACCGCGCACGAACGTGCCGTTCGTGGAGCCCAGGTCGGTGACCCACACCTGTCGGCCGTCCCACTCGAAGCGCACGTGCGACTTCGAGAGGGTGCGGGACATGTCGGCCCAGCGGTAGACCTGGGCGGGAGCGTCGGGGGGTGCCACCGGATCGCGCCCCAGCACGAGCGCCGCGTCGAGCGACAGCCGCTCGCCCGAGTCGAGGGAGAGCGTGGGCACCATTCCGCGACGGGGACGTGCGGATGCCGCGGCTCCCTCGCCCGCCTCGGGGAACGCGAAAGCGGCGATGGCGGGGGCGAAGGGGTCGCGGCCGCGACGGAGGTCGTACGCGCCGAGAGCTCCGCTGAGGAGAGCGAGCAGGGCCCCGCTCCCGGCCGCGGCTCCCGTCGATCGACGGACGACGCGGATATCGACGGTCGCGGCTCCGAGCGTTCGCCCCGTGCGGCCGAGGAGCCGGATCGCCGTCCCGAGCAGGACCAGCGCGACGGCGACGAGGAACGCGCCCAGGGCGGGGAGCCCGGCGACGGCGACCGCGATGCCGGCGGCGAGGACGGCGAGGGGCATCGCGACGTCGAGCGCCACGGCCCCGACGATCTTGGCCGCGCTCGCCCGCTCCGTGAAGACGAGCGGATCGACGTCGGCGAGTCGCAAAGCCTCGTTCGTGGTCATGCCGCCTCCCTGGACATCGACCAATACCTTATTCGCGCCCTCGGCCCGGCCCCGCGGGCTTGATCACGTGTGGGGAAAACCCCCTGGCATGACGACGGCGCCGGACGCGAACGTCCGGCGCCGTCGTGTCCCGACTCAGCCGATGGATTCGACGGCGGCCCGGGCCTTGCCCAGCGCCGTCTGCGCGGCCTCGTCGTTGCGCTCGAGGGAGGAGCGCAGGGTCTGGATGATGCCGCGGACCTCGGCGGCGGCGTTCTTCCACCGCACTTCCTTGCCGTGGTAGTCCTCGGAGACCCCGTCGGCGGCGTAGTCGGCCATCGCGGCCTGCACGTCTTTGTCGCGCTGATCGATCAGCGCCTCGAGCTGCGCCGCGACGCGGTTGAAGTTGTCTTGGGCGTTCTGCGAAGCCGCGACCGAGTAGTCGCGACGATCTGCCTGGTTCACCATGCGCGTGTCTCCTTGTCTCAGCGGGCGCCGAAGCGTGCGGCGTCGAAAGACGATCCGGACTCGAGGCTCGTGGTCTCGTCGACCATCGCCGACTCGCCCTCTTGGAACGAGCGGTCCATGCCGGTGATTCCGGTGAGCACGCCGTCGAGCGAGAGCTTGAGCTCGGCCGAGATCTCGTCGGTGCGGGACTTGAAGCGGTCGAAGGCCGCGCGTCCGGCGCCCTGGAACTGTCCTTCGAGAGGCTCCGCGGCCTCGAAGAGCTGGCGGACGAGCAGAGAAAGCTCGTCGCTCGAGCCCGATGTTGCCTTGCTCAGTACACCCAGTGTGCTGGAGCCCATTGCGAACTTCACGAGAGACCACCCTTCGGTCGTGAAACGGGGATGACGAACGTGACGACATTAATCACGTCGGTGCGAGCAGGGAAGCCGTTGCACAGGACTCTCCCCAAACCCTCATCTTGTGCAGGAGGAGTCAGGACGCCTTCTCGCGGGCGGCCGCCTTGGCCGCGCGCTTGAACTCGCGCACCTTGGTCAGCGACTCGGGACTGGTGATGTCGGCGACCGAGCGGAACGATCCGTCCTCTCCGTACGGGGCGGCGGCGTCGCGCCACCCCGCGCCCGTGAATCCGCGTTGCTTGCCGAGGAGCGCGAGGAAGATCTTGGCCTTCTGCTCGCCGAAACCGGGAAGCGCCTTCAGCCGCTTGAGCACCGTCGCACCGTCGGGGTCGTCCCGCGTCCAGATCGCGGCGGCATCCCCGCCCCAGTCCTGCTCGACCGCGGCGCAGAGGGCCTGCACGCGCGTGGCCATCGACCCCGGATAGCGGTGCACCGCGGGCGTCTGGGCGAAGGCGGCGGCGAAGGCCTCGGGGTCCTCGTGCGCGATGGTCGCGGCATCCATCGATCCGGTGCGCTCGCGGATCTTCAACGGGCCCGCGAACGCGGTCTCCATGGCGACCTGCTGGTCGAGGAGCATCCCGATCAGCAGCGCGAGCGGATTGCTCGAGAGCAGGTCGTCGGCGGCGGGGTCGTCCGTGATGCGCAGGCTCATGCGTCCATTCTCGCGCGCGATGGGGCGCTCGTTCCTGTCGCGTTCGCGTCGAGGCAGCGTCGCGGTGACTTGTTGCCGACATTCTGCGGGGGAGATGTCAGCCACGAGCAGTCTCGCGGGGTTTCCGCGCGCGACACCTCACTCCGGCTCGGCGATCCACTTCTCGGCGAAGGGCACGGCATCCAGGGTGTCCAGGTCGGCGGTGACCTCGGTGAGCTGTCTCTCGAAGTGCTCGACGTCTCCGGCCGGGAGGCGCTTCACGAGCGAGCCGTCGGCCCGCCTGATCACGACCTCGCTCACCGAGGGGGCGTCGGTGCCGGCGTCGAACAGCCCCATGACGACGGTCGCGGCCCAGCGCAGGCCGTTGCCGGAGCGCTTCTCGCCGGCGACGCGATACACCTCGGATGCGGGAGTGCTCATGGCGTCCATCCTGCCCGACGGGGGTGCCCGCTTCGGCGCGGACTCCCGTGACGGCGGGAGGGTCCTCCGCTCGTCCCCGGTCCTCCGCCGGTCACGGCCTCGCCAGCCAGCCGCCGGGAGGAGTTTCGGCGAAAGGAGGACGACTGTCTCAGCCGCGGCCCTCCGCTCCCGGAATCCCCTCCGCAGCCCGACGCCGCCGCGGAACCCGCCACAGCCCGCCGCTCCGCGGAAACCGGGTCAGCCCGCGTCGGCGACCGGGCGCTCCGCCGACGCCGCGGAGTCCGCGACCTCGATGCCGAACAGGGCCGACAGGGCGTCGATGTACTCGTCGGCGCGCCCGGTCTCGGCGAGTTCGTGCGCGCGCGTGGTCGGGGTGTGCAGCAGCACGCCGACCAGGTGGCGGAGGGCCTGCTCGGTCTGCCCGCCCTCGTCGCCGCGGGCGCGGACGCGCGCCACCTCGGCGTCGAGGACGCCGAAGACGTGCGCGCGCAGGGCGACGACCGCGGGCGTGATGTTCTTGCGTTCTCCCACCGACACGAAGCGGCGCGCGGCGTCGCGGACGAGGTCGCGCGCGGCATCCGTCGCCTGGAGCTCCTCGAGCGGGGCGTGGAGGCGGATCGTCTCGAGGTCGAGCAGGTCGACGCCGGGCACCGTCGCGACGTCGGGGTCGACGTTGCGGGGGAGGCCGAGGTCGATCACGAGGCGCCGGCCGGAGTGGTCGACCGGGCAGCCTCCCGTGGCGGGGGCGGCGGCCTCGACGGCGGTGCGACCCGCGGCGTACGTGGCGGCGCTCACGACGTGGTGCTCGCTCGTCGTGCAGGTGATGACGAGGTCGGCGTGCACGACGGCCGTGGGGAAGGTCTCGGCCGACACCGCGCGCAGGCCGTGCTTCGCGGCGAACTTGGCGGCGCGGCCCGAGGGGGAGTGCACCGAGATGTCCTCGGCGCCCTGGTCGCGGAGGGCGGCGACGGTGGCGGCGGCGTACGCACCCGTGCCGACGAGGAGAACGCGTTGGGTCGACCAGTCGGCGATGCGGCTGCTCGCGAGCTCGAGGCCGAGGCGCACGAGCGAGCGCCCGGCGCGGCCGATCGCGGTCGAGTTCTTCACTCCCCGCTGCGCCTCGGACGCGCGCTGGAACAGGCGCTCGAGCTCGGCCGAGGTGCTGCCCTGCTGGCGCGATTCGGTCAGCGCGCGGCGCACCTGACCGGCGATCTCGCCCTCGCCGACGACGACGGATTCGAGTCCGGATGCCACGGCGAACAGGTGCTCCGCGACCTCGCTGCCGCCGAGCACGGTGTAGGAGCCCTCGAGCTCGCGGGCGGGAACGCCCGTGGCGGCCTCGATCGCGGCGAGCGTCGCCTCGACGCCGAGGGCGACACCGGCGGTGACCGGCTCATCCATGTCGATGTAGGCCTCGAAGCGGTTGCAGGTCGCGACGACGACGGCTCCCTGCACGCACTCGCCGTGCTCGGTGATCAGGGGGGCGACCGGGGTGCTGGGTACGCTGAGTCGCTCGAGGAGCTCGAAGGACGCGGTCTTGTGACTCGCGCTGACGCACAGCAGCACCCGCCCATTCTACGCCCGGGTCCCGACCCCTCGCCCAGGCGGCCGCTCGACATCGAGGCATCCCCTGTTCGCCCCTGTGCCGAATGGGAGAATGGATGCCATGGCCACCCCCGATGCCCCCCTTCTCCGTGCCCTTCGCGGCGACCGTCCCGAACGGCAGCCCGTCTGGTTCATGCGGCAGGCGGGGCGCTCGCTTCCCGAGTACCGCGAGCTGCGCGTGGGGACCCGCATGCTCGACGCGTGCCTCACCCCGCACCTCGCGGCCGAGATCACGCTCCAGCCGATTCGTCGGCACAACGTGGATGCCGCCATCTTCTTCAGCGACATCGTGGTGCCGCTGCGTCTCGCCGGCGTCGATGTCGTGATCGAACCGGGCCGCGGCCCGGTCTTCGCCGATCCGGTGCGCACGGCCGACGACGTCGCGCGCATCACGGCGATCGACCCGGCCGACGTCGCCGCGGCGGCGGAGCCGGTGCGCGAGGCCGCCCGACTCGTCACCGCCGAGCTCGACGACGCCGTGCCCCTGATCGGGTTCGCCGGGGCGCCGTTCACCCTCGCGGCCTATCTCGTCGAGGGAGGCCCGTCGAAGGAGCACCTCCGGGCGCGCGGCATGATGCACGCCGACCCCGCGTCGTGGCACCGTCTGGCGGGGTGGCTGTCGCGCGTCTCCCGCGCCTTCCTCGATGCGCAGATCGACGGCGGCGCCCAAGCGGTGCAGCTGTTCGACTCGTGGGCGGGGTCCCTGTCGCCGGCGACGTTCCGCGAGTTCATCGCCCCGCACTCGCGAGCGGCGCTCGAGGGCATCGAGGTGCCCCGCATCCACTTCGGCGTCGGGACCGGCGCGTTCCTCGGCGACATGCGCCTGGACGGACTCGCCGACGCGGTCGGTGTCGACTGGCGGATGCCGCTGGACGAAGCCGCCGCGCTCGTCGGCCCCGACGTGACGCTCCAGGGCAACCTCGACCCGGCGCTGCTCGGAGCCCCGTGGCCCGTCCTCGAAGCCCACGTCGACGACGTGCTCGCTCGCGGACGCGCGGCCCGCGCCCACATCCTCAACCTCGGGCACGGTGTCCCGCCCGACACCGATCCCGAGGTGCTCACCCGGATCGTCGCCCACGCGCACGGCGAGGCGCGCGCATGAGCGAGCCGCTCGATCGGCTCGCCCGCCAGGCGTCCGAGAGGCACGTCGTCGTCGCCGGGGGCGGGATCGCCGGTCTCGTCGCGGCGTGGGAGTGCGCGAAGGTGGGGCTGCGCGTCACCGTGCTCGAGGCCTCCGACGCGTTCGGCGGGGTCGTCCGCTCGGCGGAGGTCGGGGGGCTCGTCCTCGACGTCGGCGCCGAGAGCTTCGCGACCCGCGGCGGCGTCGTGAGCGCTCTCCTGGACGAGCTCGGCCTCGCCGACGCGGTCGTCTCCCCGAACCCCGCCGGCGCGTGGGTCGCGGGAGTGCCGGGGGTCGGGGCCGCTCCTCTGCCGAAGGGCGGGGTGCTCGGCGTCCCGGACAATCCGTTCGCCCCCGACGTCCGCCGCATCATCGGGTGGAGCGGAACCTGGCGCGCGTACGTGGATCGCCTCCGCCCGCCGTTGACGATCGGTCATCAGCGCAGCCTCGGCGCCCTCGTGCGGTCCCGCATGGGCGCACGCGTGCTCGACCGGCTCGTCGCCCCGGTCACGAGCGGGGTGTACTCCGCGCGTCCCGATGACATCGACGTCGACCTCGCCGCGCCGGGACTGAACGCCGCCCTGACGCGGACGGGCTCCCTCTCGGGCGCCGTCGCCGAGCTGCGCCTCAGCCGCCCGACCGCGAAGCCCGCCGACGCCCCGGCATCCGACGTGCCGGTCTCCGACGTCCCGGTTGCCGCGGACACCGCGCGTCGGCCCGCCCCCGGCGGAGCGGTGCAGGGCATCGCGGGCGGCATGTCGCGCCTGGTCGACGCCCTCGTGGCCCAGCTCGCGGAGCTCGGCGTCGAGCTGCGCACGGGCGTCTCGGTCGAGGCGCTCCACGCCGCCTGCGCGGGCTGGACGGTCGCGACCTCGGGCGAGGCCGACCCGATCACCGCGGATGCCGTGGTCGTCGCGCTCCCCGAGGGCCCCGCCCGCGCGCTCCTGGCCCCGGTCGTGCCCGCTCTCGAGGTGGGGGACCCCGTCGCCCCGGTGGTCGAGGTCGTCACGCTCGTCGTCGACGCCCCCGTCCTCGACGCGGCTCCGCGCGGAACCGGCGTGCTCACCGTGCCCGGCAGCCACGTGGCCAAGGCCCTCACGCATTCGACGGCGAAGTGGGACTGGGTCCGGGATGCCGCCGGCCCCGGCATCCACGTCGTCCGGGTCTCGTTCGGGGCGCAGGGGGAGGAGCCCGCCACGGCCGACCTCGACGACGACGCGGCGGCCCGCCTCGCCCTGTCGGAGGCGGAAGCGATGCTCGGCGTCGAGCTGCCGGCATCCGTCCTCCGCGCCGCTCGCCGCGTGCGCTACGTGCAGTCGCAACCCGCGGCGACGATCGGACGCGCGGCCGAGACCGCCGCGGCGCGCGGTGCGGTGCACGCGGTCGAGGGCCTCGGCGTGACCGGGGCGTGGGTCGCCGGCACGGGGCTCGCGCAGGTGATCCCCGACGCGCGCGCCGAGGCGGACCGTGTCCGCAGCGCGGCGCTGTGGCACCACTGACCACCGATGAGTCGCGGAGATGACCGGGTCTGTCAAGGCCGGATGCCGGAATCGGAATACGTGACTATCGTGAGAGTCGACCAGCACTCGATCGAGCGTGAGGAGACCCCATGAGGGGCAAAGCAGCACTCGTCGTCGGACTCGTGGCGGGCTACGTGCTCGGTGCACGCGCAGGCCGCGAACGGTACGAGCAGATCAAGACGCAGGCCGAGAAGGTCTGGGAGCAGCCCGTCGTCCAGGGGCAGGTCGAGAAGGTCAAGGCCTTCGGCGTGTCGGCCCTGAAGTCCGTGCCCGGCGTGGTCTGGAAGGGCGCGAAGTCGGTCACCGGCGCCGCAGCCCAGTCGGGCAGCGTACCCGAGCGTGCGGAGCGCGCCGGCCGCGCGGCCAAGCAGTCGGCATCCGAGGTCGCCGACGTGGTCGAGGATTCCGTCGACGACGCCAAGCAGGCGGAGAAGACCGCGACGACGCGCGCTCGTGCGTCCAAGAGCGGCACCACCTCGTCCGGGAGCTGAGGCATGACCACTCCTCGCGGATTCCGCGACCGTTCCGACGACAGCCTCTTCACGCTGATCGGTGACATCCCCGAGCTCGTCCGCAACCTCGTGATCGCCGAGATCAACGGGGCGAAGGCCTGGGCGCAGCGCACGGCGAAGGATGCCGGGATCGGTGCGGGCTGGTTCGTCGGCGCCCTGATCGTGGTCTTCTGGGCCGTTCCGGTGTTCTTCGCGTTCGTGATCGCCCTGCTGTCCCTGTGGCTGCAGGTGTGGGCCGCGGCGCTGATCGTGTTCGGCGTGATGATCCTCATCACCGCGGTGCTCGCCCTGCTCGGCTGGATGCGGTTCAAGAAGCTGTCCAACCGCGAGAACCCGGGTGAGGCGATCGCCGAAGACGTCCGCATCGTGAAGGAGGCCGGCAGTGAGTATTGATCGTCCCGTCCCCGTTCCCCGCACCGCGGTGCCGCTGGGAATCACCGACCCGGTGCAGTCCGCGCGCGCCGAGCTGAAGGCGGCGCTCGCCGCCCTCGAGGAGAAGGCGAACATCCCCCGTCGCGCGAGCGAGGCCGTGGATCAGAAGATCCGCGACGTGCGCCGGAGCGCGCAGCGCAACCCCGGCGCAGCGACCGCCCTCGTGGCCGGTGTCGCCGGTCTCGTCGGCTTCGCCGTCTGGGGCATCGTCCGCGCGTACACGCGCTGAGTTCTCGCGAAGCGGCCCGTCCCCCGTCGGGGTGCGGGCCGCTTCGTCGTGCGGTCCCGGTTGCCGCGGGGCGGCGGGCGGCGGCGCCGCGGCCCGGCCTACGGCTCGTTCGTGAACAATCCGTCCAGCAGGTCCTGGAAGTACTCCGGCGACACGGCGATCGGGCCCGCGTACGCGTGGTCGAACCCCGCTATGGCGTAGAGCAGGAGGGCGACGAACAAGGCCAGCATCCCCGACATCAACAGGTGGATCCGCAGATTCCGCACCTCGATGAGTCCGAGCAGCACCGCGTTCAGCAGCGCGCCGACCGCCAGCACGATCCACAGCACGCCCGGCAGCGCGAGGTGCGTCAGCGCGATGCGGTCGCGACGGTCGTGCACCAGCTGGCGGAACTGCTCGAGCGCCTCCTGCACGTAGACCACTTCGACAGCCGACGACGGCTGCACGGCGTCGATGGCCTTCTGCATCCCGGTGATGTTGGCATCCGATTCCGCGGGGATGCGCAGCTGCCGCTGCTCGGGCCAGTCCTCGTCGATGACGGCGCGCGTGTACTGCACGATCTGTTCCTGCAGCTCGTCCTGCTGTGGCTCGGGCAGCAGCGTCGCGGTGCGGTACAGCGACGCGAGGGAGGACGACTCCTCGAGCACGATGCCGTCGACCTCGGTGAAGTTGCCGTACGCCGCCGCGGCGATGAGCGCGAGGGTGACGCCGTAGAAGACGCCGTAGGCACCGACCGCGTAGCTGAGGACGCGGTCCCACTCCTCACCCTGCGGAGCCACCCGGAAGACCCACTTGCGCAGCACCAGCAGGATGCCGCACGAGATTCCGACCACGAAGACGATGAACAGCGGCAGCCCCACAGCCATGGGGAAGTCGTAGAGCCACATGGGGCACCCTTTCGGCGGGCGTCCCCCGACGCCGTCGGGGCACAGTATCAACCGCCGGCCCGCCCGCGCATCCCGATGCGCCGAAAGGCTCGGGAGTGAGCCAACCGGTTTGATCGTCCGCGCGCACAAGACGAGACTGAGAGCATGTCCGACGACAGCTCCTCCATCTACACGCTCTGGGCCATCCTCCGCCGCGACCCCGAGAACCCGGTGACGGCTTCGGAAGCCACCGAGCTCGCGGATCTGACCGCCCTCATCGAGGCTGACGGCGTCACCGTCCGCGGCTTCTACGACGTCAGCGGCCTGCGCGCCGACGCCGACCTCATGATCTGGCTCCACGGGCCGGACCCCCAGGCCCTTCAGCGCGACCTGCGTCGCCTCCGTCGCACCGAGCTGCTCAAGAACCTCCTCCCCACCTGGAACGCGATGGGCGTGCACCGCGACGCGGAGTTCAACCGCTCGCACGTGCCCGGCTTCCTCCGCGGCATCCCGGCGCAGCAGTGGCTGTGCCTCTACCCGTTCGTCCGCAGCTACGAGTGGTACCTCCTGCCCGAGTCCGAGCGTCGCGAGATGCTCATCGAGCACGGCAAGAAGGGCTCGGCGTACCGCGGCGTGATCGCCAACACCGTGGCATCCTTCGCTCTCGGCGACTACGAGTGGCTGCTGCCGATGGAGGCCGACGTGCTGACCGACCTCGTCGACATGATGCGCGACCTCCGCTACACCGAGGCCCGTCGACACGTCCGCGAAGAGGTGCCGTTCTACACGGGCCGTCTGGTCACGCTGGACGAGATCCCCGAGATCCTCCAGTGACCGCCCCTCTGCGTCTCGGCACCCGGCGCAGCGCGCTGGCCCTGGCGCAGTCGCAGATGGTGGCCGACGCCGTCGCCGCGGCATCCGGTCGCGAGGTCGAGCTCGTGCCGATCGTGTCGGAGGGAGACGTCAACCGCGCGTCGCTCTCGCAGCTCGGCGGACGCGGTGTCTTCGCGAACGGCCTGCGCGAAGCGCTCGCGGCGGGGCGGTGCGACTTCCTCGTGCACTCGCTCAAAGACCTGCCCACGGCTCAGCCCGAGGGCCTTGTCATCGCGGCGACGCCCCCGCGCGAGGACGCCCGTGACGTCGTGATCACCCGCGACGGCACTCCGTTGCACGCGCTGGACGCGGGCGCCCGGGTGGGCACCGGTTCGCCGCGCCGCATCGCGCAGGCGCTGCGTCACAACCCGCGCCTGGACATCCGCGACATCCGGGGCAACGTCGATTCGCGTCTCGCGCGCGTGCGCGACGGAGAGCTGGATGCCGTCATCCTCGCCGCCGCGGGCCTCTCGCGCCTCGGCGGGGAGCTGGGGGGTCTACGTTCCGAGCCGCTCGGCCTCGCGGAGTGGCCGACCGCTCCCGGGCAGGGATCGCTCGCGGTCGAGACGCGCACCGACATCGACGGCGACACGCTCTCCGCGCTGTCGGCGCTGGACGACGAGGACACGCGCGCCGCGATCACGGCCGAGCGCACGGTGCTGTCGGTGCTGGATGCCGGATGCCACGCCCCCGTCGGTACGCACGCGTCGATCGTCGACGGCGATCTGCGCCTGCGGGCCGTGGTCTACGCCCTCGACGGGGCCCACCGCATCGGTGTCGACCGGACGGTCCGTGTCGCGTCCCCGCACGTCGACGCCCTCCACATCGATCCGGAGCGCGTCGATCCGGGGCGCGCCGACCCGGGGTATGCTCGGGAAACGGGCAGTGGCAATGGAGCGGATGCTGCCGACGACGGGGGTCTCATCGCGCGGGCAGCGCGGATAGGCCGCGAAACCGCGCGTCGGTTGCTCGAACGTGGGGCGGCCGACCTGGTACCACGAGAGTCGACCACATGAATGAAGGCCACTGGCAAACGCCGACCACCTCGACCGGCAGCGTGCCCAAACCGCTCGCCGGCCGCCGCGTGCTCGTGCCGCGCGGTGGCCCCTGGGGAGACGGCGTCGCCGCGAGCCTGCGTCAGCGCGGGGCCGTTCCGGTCATCGCGCCCCTCATCAACTTCGCGCCCACGAACGACCAGGCGACCCTCGAACAGGCGCTCGCCGATCTCGCGGCCGGGGCGTTCGACTGGCTGACGCTCACGAGCGCGACCACCGTGGACGTGCTCTACGCCTATCGGGCCGAGATCCCCGCCGACACCAAGGTCGCCGTCGTCGGTGAGACCACCGCCGCGGCGATGCAGGCCGTCGGCTATCGCGTCGACCTCGTTCCCGAACGCGACAACTCCGCTCAGGGCATGGCCGAGCAGATGATCGACCTCGAATCCGAGCCGCGCAAGGTCCTCACCCTCCGCAGCGAGATCGCCAAGCCCGTCCTCACGCGCCTGCTGATCGAGGCGGGCCACGACGTCCGCAGCGTCGTGGCGTATCGCACGGTCGGCGTCCCGGTGACCGAGAAGATCGCCGGCGACGTGCACTCCGGCCGGATCAACGCGATCCTCGTGACCAGCGGTTCGGTCGCCGAACAGGTGGTCGCGCAGTTCCCCGAGATCCCGGCATCCACCGTCATCGCGGCGATCGGCCCGCGCACGGCCAAGGATGCCAAGCGCGCCGGGCTCAGCGTCGACGTCGTCGCCGAGAAGCAGACCGTGGAGTCGCTCATCGAGGCCGTCGCGCGCTTCCCCCTCGCCCCCGACGAATCGACCTCATGAGCTTCCCCGAGTACCGCCCGCGGCGCCTGCGCCGCACCCCCGCCGTCCGTCGTCTCGCCCGCGAGACGCACCTCGTGCCGTCGCAGCTCGTGCTGCCGATGTTCGTGCGCGAGGGCATCACCGAACCGAGCCCCATCGGCTCGATGCCCGGGATCGTGCAGCACTCGCTCGACTCTCTGCGCCGGGCGGTCGCCCAGGCGGCCGAGGAACGCATCGGCGGCGTGATGCTCTTCGGCGTCCCCGAGACGCGCGATGCGGTGGGCTCCGGTGCCGATGACCCGAACGGCATCCTGAACGTGGCGACCGAGGCGGTGGTGGCCGAGGTCGGCGACGCCCTGGTCGTGCAGACCGACCTGTGCCTCGACGAGTTCACCGACCACGGCCACTGCGGGGTGCTGCGGGCCGACGGCGCCGTCGACAACGACGCGACGCTCGAGCGCTACACCGCGATGGGTCTCGCGCAGGCGCGTGCGGGGTCGGCCATGCTCGGGCTGTCGGGCATGATGGACGGCCAGGTCGGCGCGGTGCGCGAAGCCCTGGATGCCGAAGGCTTCACCGACACGCTGATCCTGGCGTACTCGGCCAAATACGCCGGGGCGTTCTACGGTCCGTTCCGCGAGGCCGTCGACTCCCAGCTCAAGGGGGATCGGCGTTCGTACCAGCTCGACCCCGGCAACGCCCGGGAGGGACTGCGCGAGGCTCTTCTCGACGTCGAAGAGGGCGCCGACATCGTCATGGTCAAGCCCGCGCTGCCGTACCTCGACGTGCTCGCCGACGTGAAGGCCTCGGTCGACGTCCCCGTGTGGGCGTACCAGGTGTCGGGCGAGTACGCGATGGTCGAGGCCGCCGCCGCCCACGGCTGGATCGACCGCCGCGGCGCGATCCTGGAGAGTCTGCTCGGCATCCGCCGCGCCGGCGCCGACGCGATCCTGACGTACTGGGCTCTCGAAGCGGCCCGCTGGCTGCGCGAAGAGCTCTGAGCCCCCGTCCGCCGACCGACCGCTGAGAAGAGTCCGGGTTCGGCCTTTCCCGCGCGCCCGCCCGGAAGAATGGATGCCATGACCGACCTCAACGACCAGTGGTTCGCCCGCGCCAAGGACGTCATCCCGGGCGGGGTGAACTCGCCCGTGCGTGCGTACGGCTCCGTCGGGGGCACGCCGCGGTTCGTGCAGTCCGCGTCCGGACCGCGGATCACGGATGCCACGGGTCGCGCTTACGTCGACCTCGTCGCCTCGTGGGGTCCGGCACTCCTCGGGCACGCGCACCCCGAGGTCGTCGAGGCCGTGCGGGAGGCGGCATCCCGAGGTCTGTCCTTCGGCGCGCCCACGGGTGCCGAGGTCGAGCTCGCCGACCTCATCGCCGGTCGCGTGCAGGTCGGCGACCTGAAGCCCGTCGAGAAGGTGCGGCTGGTGTCCACGGGCACCGAGGCGACGATGACCGCGATCCGCCTCGCGCGCGGAGTGACCGGTCGCGACCTGCTCATCAAGTTCGCCGGGCACTACCACGGCCACTCGGACGGGCTCCTCGCGGCGGCAGGCTCGGGCGTCGCCACGCTCGCGCTCCCGGGCTCCGCCGGTGTGCCCGCGCCGATCGCGGCCCAGACCCTCGTGCTGCCGTACAACGATCTCGACGCGGTGCGCGAGGCCTTCGAGGTGCACGGCGAGAACATCGCCGCGATCATCGTCGAGGCCGCCTCCGCCAACATGGGCGTCGTGCCGCCGCTGCCCGGCTTCAACGCCGCGCTCGCCGACATCGCGCACAGCCACGGGTCGCTGCTCATCATGGACGAGGTGCTCACGGGCTTCCGCGTGCACCCCGCCGGGTTCTGGGGCCTACAGGCGTCGCAGGGGGAGACCTACCTGCCCGACATCCTCACGTTCGGCAAGGTCGTCGGCGGAGGGATGCCGTTGGCCGCCCTGGGTGGTCGCGCCGAGGTCATGGACCACCTCGCCCCCCTCGGCCCGGTGTACCAGGCCGGCACCCTGTCGGGGAACCCGCTGTCGGTCGCGGCGGGCCTCGCGACGCTGCGGCTCGCGACGCCCGAGGTGTACGCGGCGGTCGACGCGTCGGCCGCGCGGGTCGCCGAGGCCCTCGACGCCGCTCTGACCGCCGAGGGCGTCGTGCACGCCGTTCCGCGGGCCGGTTCGCTGTTCGGCGTCGCGTTCCTGGCCGAGGTGCCGCGCGACTACGCCACCGCGCTCACACAGCAGTCGTACCGCTACGCGCCGTTCTTCCACGCGATGCTGGATGCCGGCATCTCGTTGCCCCCGAGCGTCTTCGAGGCGTGGTTCCTCACGGCGGCGCACGACGAGGCGGCGCTCGAGCAGGTGCTGGACGCGTTGCCGGCGGCGGCGAAGGCGGCGGCCGAGGCGCTGGACCCGACGCTGCTGGCGCAGTAACGCGAATCTCATCCTCGCGGGGGAAGGATGTCGTCCTTCCAGCTGATGTGCGCGGTCGGCGTCATCGCGAGGCTGGAGGCATGCTCGTCGCATCCCTCGTCGTCCTCCTCGTCCTCGCCGTCGCCGTGGTCACCGTCGCGGTGGTCGCGCTCGTGCGCGGCCTCGATGTCGCGTCCGTCGGCCGCGGGCACGGACGGTTGCCGCGCCGACGCCGCGCGACGTGGCGTCCCGTGGCCGTTTCCCGGCCGCGGCGACCGGTGGGCGCCGTCTCGTCCTGAGACGTTTGCCGCGCGGGGCGGTGGAAGACTGGACGGATGCAGAATCTCCCGCAGCGCGTCGTCGTCCTCGCCGGTGGAGTCGGGGGGTCCAAGTTCACCCTCGGCGTCCGCGCCGCTCTCCGACGGTTCGGTGCACCCGATGCCACGGTCGTCGTCAACACCGGGGACGACCTGTGGCTGTCGGGAGTCCGGCTGCAGCCCGATGTCGACTCGATCACCTACGCGCTCGCCGGGGTCAACGACACCGTGCGCGGCTGGGGACGCGCGGGCGACACCGAGCGCGTCAACGAGGAGCTGCAGGCGTGGGGCGCCGGTTGGCCCTGGTTCACCCTCGGCGACCTCGACCTCGGCACGCATCTCGCGCGCACCGGATGGCTCCGCGAGGGCCTCACCCCGACCCAGGTCCTGGCCCGGATGGCGCAGCGCTGGCCGCTCGGCATCCGGCTCCTGCCCATGACCGACAGCGAGGTCGACACCCACGTGCTGCTCGAGGACGGGCGGCGCCTGCACTTCCAGGAGTGGTGGACGCGGTATCGCGCGCAGCTGACTCCGCGGGCGTTCGAGAACCCCGGGATCGCGGATGCCGAGCCTGCCCCGGGCGTCGCGGAGGCGATCGCGGAGGCCGACGTGGTGCTCCTCGCGCCGTCGAACCCCGTCGTGTCGATCGGTCCGATCCTCGCCGTTCCCGGCATCCGCGCGGCCCTGCGCGCGACCTCGGCGCGGGTCGTCGGCGTCTCGCCCATCATCGGCGGGCGTGTGGTGCGCGGGATGGCGGACGTGTGCCTGACGGCGATCGGGGTCGAGACGTCCGCTGCCGCGGTGGCGCGGCACTACGGCGCGAGGTCGGCGGACGGGGTGCTGGACGCCTGGCTGCTGGCCGAGGAAGACTCCGCGGCCGCGCCCGAGGTGGAGGCCGTGGGGATCCATACCGTCGTCGCGCCCCTGTGGATGCGCGACGAGGAGACGTCGGCGGCGATCGCCGAGGCGGCGCTGCGGGCCTGAGCTTCCGCTCGCTTTTTCCCCGGTGTCTCGACGGCGCGAGCAGATTCGGAGATGTGCCGCAGATCCGGATGCCGTGGGCCATCTCATCCGAATCCGTTGCGCATCCCCGAATCTGCGCGCAGGGCTAGCGGGGCCCGCGTTCCGGGGACGCGGGGGTGACGGCATCCGATTCGTCGATGAGGGTCACCGACTGCGTCGGCGGCAGCGACAGGTCAGCCGGACCGAAGCCGGTCACTCCGCGCACAGCGCGGTCCCCTCGGGGGCTGCATCGACGACCGTCGTGGTAACCGACGTGGAGCCCGTCGCCGTTCCCGCGGGTAGATCGGCGCCGGGGCTCAGCAGCACCTGACGTTCGCCGATGAATGCGCCTGTCTCGGGGTCGATGATGATGTCCTGGCGGAAGCCGTTCGCGCCCTCGTCGCGACCGATCGCGGTGCCCGTGCGGCCGTTGAGGGTCGCCTGCTCCTCGGTGATCGTGACGCCGGGGATCAGCGCTGCCGTCTCGTAGAACACCGAGCGCAGCTCCGCGGGGACGGTGCCCGAGCGCAGTCGGTCGGCCAGCCAGACCAGCGCTTCGCCGTCGCGGGAGGGACCGGCCGAGCCGTTCTCCTCGTAGATCCTCTCCAGCAACTGACGAGGGTCGCGGGGGAGGTCGGCGGCGGTGTCGGCGTCGAACATCGTGATGGGGGCGCCGTACTCGGTCTTCCCGGCCGGGAACACCTGACGGCTGTCTCCTCCCACGATGCCCATCTCGGCGGCGAACGTCTCGGAGCGGGGGCCGAAGGTCTGGACCGGGGTGCGCGCACACCGGACCGCCACCCAGTCGCCGGATCGGTCGGCGGGTACCCACAGGGCCTGCACGTCGCTCTCGAGGAACGACGTGAAGTCGCCGTCCTCGAGGTTGCCGTCGCGCTCCTGTCGGGCCACCTCGGCATCCGCCTCGGTCGTCCCGGATGCCGCGTACACGGCATCCGTCCGGATCTCGAGGTACTGCCCCGGACCGACGACCGGGTCGACCACGCTCCGCGCGGCCGTGGCGGCCGAGCCCAGAACCGCCGCCGCGGCAGGATCGGCACCGCCCGGAGCGCCGAGGGCGCCCCCGAACACGAACACCCCGGTGAGGGCGCAGGTCGCCGCGACAGCCGATCCCACCCAGATCCACGGGCGGTGGGGCCGACGCGAGCGCGCGGTGGCGGGCGGAGCCTCGATCGCGCGCAGCAGCGCCGCGCGACCGCGGATCACGTCGTCGGGGTTTCGCTCGGGAACGTCGGCCCGGACGCGGTTCAGCAGCGAGATCTCATCCACGGTGGTGCTCTCTTTCTCGGCCGGGGGCCGTACTGACGTGAGGGGCGACGGCGGCGCGGACCTTCCGCCGCGCGCGGCTGAGGCGCGAGCGGACGGTCCCGAGAGGGATGCCGAGAGCCTCGGCGATTCCCGCGTAGTCGAGGTCGCCGAAGGTGTGCAGGAGCAGCACATCGCGGTCGCCGCGCGAGAGGTCGGCGAGAGCGGTGCCGAGGTGCGGCGCGAGGCCGTCGGCATCCATCCGCTCGTCGGCGGTCTCGATGTCGTCGACGTGGACGCGGGCGATGTCGGCCGCGAGCATGCCGCGCCACGCGCGGGCCTCGAGCCGGGCGTGCTTCTGCATGAGGACGGTCGCGATGCCGAGCAGCCAGGGACGCGCGTCGAGGCCGCCCGTGAAGGAGGCGCGGCGCGCGAACGCGACGAGGAAGGTCTCGGAGGTGATGTCCTCGGCGAAGGCTGTGCCGAGACGCCGTCCGACGTAGCGGTGCACGACGCGCTGGTGCCGGTCGTAGAGGTCGGCGAAGGCGGCCCCGTGTGTCAGGGACCGAACGATGATGTCGCCGTCGTGCGTGCTCACACTGGGTATTGTCCGATTCGCGGAATTGGTTCTCGGTTGCCGGAGATTTCTTCGGGCAGGGCCTCGGTGCGCGCGGTCCCGCGGTGCAGGCACCCCCGCCGCCCGGGCGCATGGCTGCCGCGGAGGCGCTCGCCGGGGCGCGCGTTCGCTCGGAGGATCGCGCGCCTCTCGCAGGATGCCGCCCGGGAACTCCGAGAAGGGGGCGTTCTTGTGAGGTTCGGGAGGGGAAAGAATACCGCCGGGCCCGGGCGGTGCCCGCGTCAGGCCGCTGCCGCCGCCAGCACCGCCGCCGTCCGCGGCCCCACGCCGAGCGCCACGGCCTGCGCGAGCTGGGCGGCGGTGTCCACGTCGCGGCGCAGCGTGGATTCCCGCGGTACCGCGAGGTCGGTGCAGCCCAGCAGGCGGTGCCGGGCCGCGGAGTCGGCGCCGAACGCCGAGACCCATACCGCGCCGGGGCGGGCGGTGACGAGGGTGGAGCCGGTGCCCTCGGCATCCGGGACCAGGCCGCGCTCGACCTCGCCCGCGAGTGTCAGCGCGGCATCGAGATCATGCGAGGTGAGAGCCGGCAGGTCTCCCAGGAGGGCCGCCCGCGGAGCGTTCACCCCTGCCGCTTCGGCTCCCGTAGCGATCGCCGCGTCGAGTCCGCGGACGTCGCCCTCGGCCAGGACGTCGACCGCGGGCCACTGCGCGACCTGCGCGCGTACCTCGGCGTCCTCGGTCACCACGAGCACGCGCCGGACGCGGGCGGTGGCCGCGACGGCGGCGATCGTGTCGAGCGCGATCGCGCGGGCCAGAGCCTCGCGGTCGGCCGTCACGGCGGTCAGCCGCGTCTTGCCGAGGGCGGCGGGCTTGACCGGCACGACGACGGTCCAGCCGTCACGGATCTCGGGAGTGCTCATCGCGTCCATTGTGTGCCGAACTCCTGAGTTATCCGGTCAGGGGTGGCGGTTTCGGGGGAAATGGGGCAGCCGCCGTCGATTTCCCAGGAGTTCGGCTCGGGGCGAGGCGGTGCCCGCCGCAGCGCCGGCCCTGTCGCAGCCCTCGCCGTCAGCCGAAACGCTTGCGCAGGCGCGGGAGGATCTCTTCTCCGTAGGTGCGGAGGAACTCCTCCTGGTCGTGGCCCGGGTCGTGGAACACCAGGTGACGGAAGCCGAGGTCGACGTACTTCGCGATGCGCTCGACGTGCTCGTCGGGGTCGGTCGAGACGATGAAACGGGATGCGGCCCGCTCGATCGGCAGCTCGTTCGCGAGGCGCTGCATCTCGATGGGGTCGTGGACGCTCATCTTCTCTTCGGCGGTGAGGGCCAGCGGAGCCCAGAAGCGGGTCTTCTCAAGGGCGGTGTCGTGGTCGGGGTGGTACGAGACCTTGACCTCCATGAGGGTGTCGACGTCGTCGCGCGTGCGGCCGGCCTTGGCGAGGCCGTCGTCGAGGGCGGGCAGGAGCTTCTCGGTGTACAGCTCGGGGTCCTTGCCGCTGGTGGTGATGTAGCCCTCCGCGATGCGGCCCGCCAGACGCGTCGCCGCGGGACCGGAGGCGCCGATGTAGATCGGCACCTTCTGCTCGGGGCGGTCGTAGATCGTGGCATCCTTCACCGAGTAGTACGTGCCGTCGAAGGTGACGCGGTCCTCGCTCCACAACCGGTCGATCAGGGTGATCGCCTCTTTCAGGCGCTGGAAGCGCTCGGGCGCCTCGGGCCACTCGAGGCCCAGGGTGACCTCGTTGAGCGCTTCGCCGGTGCCGACGCCGAGGACCACCCGGCCCGGGTACATGACGCCGAGGGTGGCGAAGACCTGGGCGATGACGCCCGGGTGGTAGCGGAAGGTCGGGGTGAGCACGCTGGTGCCGATGATGACGCGCGACGTGCGGGCGCCGAGGGCGCCGAGCCACGGGAGGGCGTTCGGGGCGTGGCCGCCGTCGTGCATCCACGGCTGCAGGTGGTCGGAGAGGAAGACGGAGTCGAAGCCCACCTCTTCGGCGAGCACGCCGAAGTCGAGAAGCTCGTTGGGCCCGAACTGCTCGCTCGAGGCCTTGTAACCGAAACGCAGAGGGATGGTCATCGCTGTCTCCTAGCCGTGGGGGTGAGTGGGGAGGGAACCGGTGACGGGCGTGCGAGCAGGCTCGAACTCCGAGCCGTCGCTGCCGGTCAGTCGCTCGTGGAAAGCCTGCACCGTGCCGGGCCACAGCAGGGTCAGCCGACCCGAGCGGTGGTCGACGTACCAGTTGCGGCATCCGCCGGTCAGCCAGGGGGTGGATGCCGCGGCCGCGGCGATCTCTTCCGTGTAGGCCGCTTCGGCCTCGGGGCGGACGCGCAGCGTGCGGTCGGGGCGGCGGTCGCGCTCCGCGAGCGCGCGCACGGCGTATGCGGCCTGCTCCTCCGCCATGAGGACGGCCGAGTTGTGGCCGAGGCTCGCGTTCGGACCGTTCAGGACGAAGAGGTTCGGGAAGCCGGCGACGACCGTCGACCCGAACGAGGTCATGCCCTCGGACCAGTGCGCGGCGAGGGTACCCTCGTCGCCGCGCACGAGGTCGGCATAGGGCTGCTCCGTCGAGGCGAAGCCGGTCGCGAGGACGAGGACGTCGGCCTCGAACTCCGCCCCGCTGGCCGCGGTGAGCCGGGACCCGTCGACCGCCGTCAGGGCCGTGGGCTCGAGCGTCACGGCATCCGAGGCCACGGCGGGGTAGAACGCGTCCGAGAGCAGCACGCGCTTGCAGCCGAAGGCGTAGTCGGGGGTGAGTGCGGTGCGCAGCGCGGGGTCGGACACCTGCGCGTGCAGGTGGGCGAGGGCTGCTTCGCGAGCTGTGGCGGATGCCGCGGCGTCGCCCGAGCGAGAGGCGAAGCGCGTTTCCCCCTCGGCGTAGAGCTCCGCGCGCAGGCGGGCGAGGTCGCCGGGGTTCTCGAGCAGGCGTTCGCGCTCGTCGAGGGGGATCTCACCCCCTCCGCGCGGGACGATCCACGCGGGGGTGCGCTGGAAGAGCGTCACGTGCGCGGCGCTCGCGGCGAGCTCGGGCACCAGTTGCACGGCGCTCGCGCCGGTACCCACGACGGCGACGCGTTTGCCGGTGAGGTCGACGTCGTGGTCCCATCGAGCGGAGTGGAACAGGGGCCCCTCGAACGACTCGAGCCCGTCGATCGCGGGGACGTGCGGCTCGGTCAGGCGGCCGCAGGCGAGGACGAGCGAGCGGGCCGCGAGGGGTTCGGCGCCGGTGTCGATCCGCCAGACCGCCTCGGCGGCATCCCACTCCGCGCCGAGCATCGGCGTGCGCAGCCGCAGGCGGTCGCCGAGGCCCTCTCGCGCCGCGACGTCGCGCAGGTACGCCTGGATCTCGCCGCCCGGAGCGAACGTCCGCGTCCAGTGCGCGTTCGGGTGCGCCGCGAGGCTGTAGAGGCGGGCCGGCACGTCGCAGGCGACGCCGGGGTAGGTGTTGTCGCGCCAGGTGCCGCCGACGTCGTCGGCGCGCTCGAGGACGACGAGGTCATCGCGCCCCGCCCGTCGCAGCGCTCCCGCCATGGCGAGGCCGGCGAAACCGGCGCCGACGATCGCGACGTCGATGGTCCTCACCCGTGGGCTCCGTTCCGGGCCATGGCTTCTGCGGCCGTCGGCGTCCCGCCGGCGACCCGGTAGTCGGTCGTCCGCCGCCGGAACGGGCGCATGAGGCTCCGGGCGATGCGCTCGGCGGCCGCGACCGGCAGCTCGAGGCCCTGCTCGATGCCGGTGTCGGGAAGCACACGACCGTCATACAGCGTCCCCCCGAGATCGTCTCCGCCGGAGCGCAGGAGGACGGCGGCGACCTCGCGGCCCACACGCGTCCACGGGATCTGCACGTGCGGGATGCTGCCCGACAGCAGCAGGCGCGACACGGCGACCAGCGCGCGGTGCTCGTCGATCGGCGTCCGCCCCGCCACGAGCGGGACGTCGCCGCCGGGCAGCGGGATGGGCACGAACTCCGCGAAGCCGCGGGTGTCGGCCTGGATCTCGCGCAGGAGACGCAGGTGGGCGACGCGTTCTCCGGCCGTCTCGACGTGCCCGTAGAAGAGCACCGAGGTCGAGCGGAACCCGGCGCGGTGCGCGGCGGAGATGCCCTCGACCCAGCGGTCGATGTCGATGTCGCCCGGCGCGACGAGGGCGCGCACCCGCTCGCTGAGGATCTTCACACCCGTGCCCGGGACCGTGTCGACCCCCGCGTCGCGCATCGCGGCCAGGGCTCCGTCGAGGCCGAGCCCGCCGCGGTCGGCGAGGTCGCGCACATCGGCGGGGCGGTAGGCGTGGACGTGGATGCCGGGAGCCCCGCGCTTCACGGCCCGCACGAGGTCGAGGTAGGCCGAGGGGTCCTCGTCGGGGCGAAGAGAGCCCTGGATGCAGATCTCGGTGGCGCCCAGCTCGGCCGCGTCCGCGGCGATCGCCGCGGCGTCGTCGAGATCGAACTCGCCGAGCCCGGCGCGCCCGGTGCGCCGGAACCCCGTGGAGGTGAGGTTGCGGTTCTGCACCAGGGTGATGGGCTCGCCCACGGTGTAGCGGCGCGCGTCGTCGGCGGTCGCGGTGAGGGCGTCGAGCTCGGCGCCGGTGGCGTGGAGCAGACGGGTCCAGTCCGCGTCGTCGAGGGCGAGGGGATCGGATGCCGCGCGCTCCGCGAGGCGTTTCACGCCGGGGTCGGAGGGGATTCCGGGAGCGGAGGATGCCACGCGGCCGGGGAGTCCTCCCTCGGCAGGATCTCCTCCCGCCCGGGAAACGACGGCGGTCTGCGGGATCACGTCCGCGGCGAGCCCCTCGGCATCCGCCAGGGCCTGCACCGGCGCGTGCAGGGACGGGTCGATCCAGCGGGCGGCATCCTGAACGAACTCCGGGTGCGCGGTCAACCGCTCGCGCAGCGTGTAGCCGTGAGCGGCGGTCTGCGCGCCGAGATCGTCGATCTGCGGCCAGGGACGCTCGGGGTTCACATGGTCGGCGGTGAGCGGGGACACCCCGCCCCAGTCGTCGATACCGGCCGCGATCAGGGCGCCGAGCTCGCGCGGGTCGGACAGGTTCGGCGGAACCTGGATGCGCATGTCGGGGCCGAACACCAGGCGCGCCGTCGCGACGGCGGCGAGGTACTCAGCCATGTCGGCGTCCGGCGCGCCCTGCATGGCGGTGCGGGGCTTCGCGCGGAAGTTCTGCACGATCACCTCTTGCACGTGTCCGTGGCGGTCGTGGATCTCGCGCAGGGCGACCAGCGACTCGGCGCGGTCGCGCACGGTCTCACCGATGCCGACCAGGATGCCGGTGGTGAACGGGACGCCCGCGGCTCCCGCGTCGTCGATGACCTTCAGCCGCAGGTCGGGGTCTTTGTCGGGGGAACCGAAGTGGACCTGTCCCGGCTCCTCGTACAGACGCCGGGAGGTGGTCTCGAGCATCATGCCCATCGACGGCGAGACCGGGCGGAGCGTCTGGAGCTCGTCGGGGTGCATGACGCCGGGGTTGGCGTGGGCGAGCATGCCCGTCTCGGCCGTGATGAGCCGCGCGATGTGGTGGACGTAATCGATGGTCGAGGCGAAACCATGCTCATCGAGCCAGGCGCGGGCCTCGGGCCAGCGCTCCTCGGGCCGGTCGCCGAGGGTGAGGAGTGCTTCTTTGCAGCCGAGCGCCTGCCCTTGCCTGACGACCGTGAGCACCTGCTCGGGGCTCATGTACGTGGGCTTGCGCAGAAGGTTCAGCTGGCCCGGGGTGTCGACGAAGACGCAGTAATGGCACCGGTCTCGGCAGAGGGTGGTGAGCGGGATGAAGACCTTGCGCGAGTACGTCAGGATGCCGGGACGCCCCGCGCGCGCCAGCCCCTCGTCGCGCACGGCTCCGGCGACACGGAACAACGCGTCGAGGGGAGCGTGGAGCAATCGCTCGGTCTCGTCGACGTCCGGCCGGTGTCCGGCGCCCACGCGCGCGAGGAGATCGTCGATCGATGTGCCTCGGGCCGGTGCGACTCGCGGCGCAACACTGCCCGTACTCATCGCTCCAGGCTATCCCTCGCCTCCGACATCCGGGCCGGGTTCGCGATCGTTGCCGTCTCGTAAGGGTCCCTCCCGGTGGTCGTCGACCGGGGCTGGCAGGATGGATGCCATGGTGACCCTGCTGCTCGATTCGACGCAGCTCGAGGTCGTGCTGTCGCCGACCGAGCGCGCGCTCTCCTTCCGCAAGAACAACATCGTCGTCCCGCGCGAGCACATCGATCGCGTGCAGTTGACGGACGACGCGTGGACCTGGCTCCGCGGCGTACCGAATCCGGGGATCAACCTCCCGGTGGCGGTCGGGGCCGGAACCTGGAAGTCCGCGAGCGGCACCGACTTCGTCATCATCCGCGGCCGCAAGCCCAGCGTCGTGGTCGACCTGGTCGGTCATGACGAGTTCGAGCGGCTCGTCCTGACCACCAAGCACGGCGTGGCGTTGCTCAAGGCGCTGCGCCTGGACGTGGCATCCGAGCCCGAGGACGTGGCCGACATCGTCGCCTGAGCGTCCCGCGCTCGCCGCCCCGCCCCGCCCCCCCCCCGGGCCCGCACTGCTTTGAGTGTCCAGAACACCCGGACGATTTTTCGAGACGTCCGGGTTTCCTGGACACTCAACGAAGAGAGGCCCGTGCGGCGGAGCGGGTTCGCGCAGAGGTCAGCGCGTGAACTGCACCACCGTGTCCCACGCGAGCTTCACGATGAGGATCGACAGGGTCACGAGGAACACGATCCGCACGAACCCGCTGCCGCGGCGGGTCGCCATGTGCGCGCCGATGAATCCGCCCGTGACGTTCATCACGGCCATCGCGAGACCGAGGACCAGCAGGATCTCGCCGTGCACGCCGTACACCGCGAGAGCCGCGAGGTTGGTGGTGAGGTTGGCGATCTTGGCGTTGACGCTCGCCTGCAGGAAGCCGTACCCCAGCACGCCGACGATGAGGATCACGAAGAACGACCCGGTGCCCGGACCCAGGATGCCGTCGTAGAAACCGACCGCGAGACCGATCGCCCCCGCCCGCCAGGCGACGGCCGCCGCCCGATCGTGTCGCGGCTCGTGCTGGAGCCCCATCTTCGGCTTGAGCAGCGTGTACAGCGCCACGGCGATGACGGCGACGAGGACGACCGGCGTCAACACCTCGCGCGGGACGAAACGCGAGAGCGCCGCGCCCGCGGTGGACCCGGCGTAGGCGCCGACGACGAGGGGGATCAGCAGGACGAGCTGCACTCTGATCTTGCGCAGGTACACCCAGCTCGCCGAGAGGGTGCCGAAGAACGAGGAGAGCTTGTTCGTGCCGAGGATGAACGGGGTGGCGACGTCCTTGGGGACCGCGATGACCAGGGCCGGCAGCTGGATCAACCCGCCACCTCCGACGACCGCGTCGACCCAGCCGGCGACGCCCGCGGCGACCAGCAGGACGACGAGAGCGGCCACCGAGACGGGGAGCCACTCGGCGATCACCGGTCCATCGAGCACGGTTGATTCTCACCGACGCGAAGGACCGCGCCAAATGCACGGCCCGGCGCGGAGGCGACGAGGTGTCACCCAGGTGTCCCGGCGGGAGCGCGTACGGTGACGGGATGGCGAGTGAGATCGAGCAGGGGTGGGAGACACTGTCTCGTCGAGAGGTCTACGCGGGTCGCGTGCGCATCGTCGAGCATGACGTGATGCTGCCGGACGGCACGCCGTCGTCGTACGAGATCGACGAGAGCGTGCCCTTCGCGGTGGCCACCCTCGTGGTCGAGGGGGCTCACGTCGTGCTCGCACGGCAGTACCGATACCCGCTCGACCGGTGGATCTACGATCTCCCCGGAGGAGCGGGCCACCCGACGGAGACTCCCGAGGACGCGGCTCGTCGCGAGCTCGAGGAGGAACTCGGGCTGATCGCGACGGAGCTCGTGCCGCTGCAGACCTTCTTCGTCAACCCGGGACGCGCGGCCTGGCCCGTTCACCTGTTCCTGTGCGTCGCCGAGACGCGATCGGGGGTGGCCGACACGTCGGACCCGGCCGAGCAGGTCCGGCACGCGCGTCTGGGTCTCGATGAGCTGGATGCCGCGATCGCGCGCGGAGAGATCGTCGATCCCGCGCTGCTCATCGCACGGGCGAGTGCCGCGGCGCGGGGTCTGCTCCCCCCGCTCGCGCCGACTCCCTGAGGATCCGGCTCAGTCGATGTCGCGACGCCAGGTCGTGAACAGGCCGATCACGAGGAAGACGACCGCGTACCCCAGCAGCACGAGGCCGCCGACCCACCAGTCCAGCGAGCCCGAGCCGCCGGCCGACATCGCCCCGAAGATCGTCTTTCCGACGAGGGCGTCGCTCGCGGCGCTGGGGAACCACTTCACGACGTCGCTGAAGCCCGAGACGAGCCCGCCGAGGGTGCGGACGATCGGCTCGATGAAGAGGGTGACGGCGAGCACGATGACGATCGCGGCCACCTGGTTGCGCACCACGGTGCCGACGCCGATCCCGACCACGGCCCACAGCGCGAACGCGAGCAGCATCCGTCCCACGAGCGTCCACGTGTCGGACGAGCCGAGCTCGGGGTCCACGCCGAAGACGCTCAGGACACCGGCGCCTGCGGCGAGCGCGGCGGCGGATGCGAGGACGCCGTAGAGCAGGCCGACCACGATGCCCACGAAGAACTTGCCGCCGAGCACGACTCCGCGGCGCGGGGTGGCGAGGAAGGTGGGCGTGAGCGTCTTGTGCCGGAACTCGGTCGTCACCATCAGAGTGCCGACCAGCAGCGGGAAGACGTAGCCGACCCCGCTCGCCGAGCTGTAGACGAGACCCGCGAGCCCGTCGGTCTGCGGGGTGGGGCCGTTGCCCGTGAGCCGACCGGAGGCGACGCCCCCGAAGACGAGGGCGAGCACGCCGGCGGTGAAAGCGACGTAGACCACGAGCACGATCGCCAGCACCCACCACCCGACGGTGGAGAACTGCTTGGTGTACTCGGAACGCGTGACGGCGACGAGGCTCATCGCTGCACCTCCGTGTCGTCTGTGGTGGCGACCGGATCGCCGTCGTGTCGAGGGGAAGCGGACGGCACCACGTCGATGACCCCCGTGGATGCCACCGAGTACGACGGCCGCGGCTGTTCGGGTTCCGTGTGCGGGGGGTGCGACGCGGCACGGGCTGCGCGAGACGGCGCGGGGATCGAGACCATGTCGGTCGAGGGCGCGGGCTCCGCGGGCTGGACGTCGGCGACGGGCTTTGGCTCGGCCTCGACGGGGGTCGCCGCGGGCAGCGGATCGACCGCGGGCGCCGGGATCGCGGCATCCGTGACTCCGGCATCCGGCAGCGCTGTGTCCGGAGTCGGGGTCGGAACCGTCGTGCCGCCCGCGCTCGCGTGCACGCGCACGCCGCTGACGAGCTCGAGGAAGATGTCCTCGAGGCTGGCGCCCTTGCTCTGCAGGTTCGACAGCGCGATGCCGGCCCCGGCGGCGAGGGCGCCGACCTCGACCGGCTCGAGGTGGCGGATCGTGAAGCCGTTGCGCAGCAACTGGTACGGGATGCCGCGCTCGTCGAGCAGCGCGGACAGCGCCGCGCGGTCGGGCGCGTCGACGACGGTGGCGTACTCGTCGGGATCGGCGAGGTCTTCGACGCCGCCCTGGAAGACGAGGCGGCCGTGGGAGATGATCAGCAGCGCATCGACGGTCTGCTGCACCTCGGCGAGGAGGTGCGAGGAGATGAGGACCGTGCGTCCCTCTTCGGCGAGGTGGCGCAGGAGCGAGCGCATCCACCGGATGCCCTCGGGGTCGAGACCGTTCGTGGGCTCGTCGAGCACCAGCACGCCCGGGTCGCCGAGGAGGGCCGTGGCGAGTCCCAGGCGCTGGCGCATGCCGAGCGAGAACCCGCCGACGCGGCGTCCGGCGACGTCGGCGAGCCCGACCAGGCCCAGCACCTCGTCGACGCGCGAGGTCGGGAGCTTCGCGGCGCGGGCGTACACCTTGAGGTGGTTCGCGGCGGAGCGGCCGGGGTGGAAGCTCGAGGCCTCGAGGGCCGCTCCCACCGTCTGCAGGGGCGACGCGAGATCGGCGTAGCGCTTGCCGCCGATGGTGGCCGTGCCCGACGTCGGGCGCACCAGCCCCAGCAGCATGCGCAGCGATGTGGTCTTGCCGGCGCCGTTGGGACCGAGGAAGCCGGTGACGAGGCCGGGTTCGACGCGCGCGTCGAGGGAGTCGACGGCGGAGACCGCACCGAACCGTTTGGTCAGGCCGGTGAGTTCGAGCACCTGTCCCTCGGGCATGCGGCACCTTTCGTTCGACGGGCGTTCTGCCCATCTTCCCCGATCCGGGGCGGAAAACGCACCTCCGGGCGGGCGGAGGGGTCGTCGAGCGCCTGTGTAACGTGGCAGCGTGAACGCTCAGCGAGCCGACGACGACGCCGTGCTGGTGCACGCCCTCCGCGGTGTCGGGCATCTGACCCTCAACCGACCGCGGGCGATCAACGCCCTCGGACTCGACATGATCCGCGACCTCGCCGCGGCCCTGGACCGGTGGAAGCAGGACACCGACATCGAGCTCATCCTGCTCGACGGGGCGGGCGAGCGGGGATTCTGCGCGGGCGGCGACGTCCGCGCGCTGCACGGACTGGTCGTGGACGGTCGCGTCGATGACGTGCACACCTACTTCCGCGAGGAGTACGCGCTCGACCACCTCATCGCGACGTACTCGAAGCCCGTCGTCGCGATCGCGGACGGCGTGACCATGGGCGGCGGCATCGGCCTCGCCGGTCACGCCGCGATCCGCATCGTCACCGAGAACTCGCGTCTGGCGATGCCCGAGACGCGCATCGGGTTCACCCCGGACGTGGGCGGGTCCTGGCTGCTCTCCCGCGCGCCCGGCCGGCTGGGCGAGTACCTCGGGCTGACCGGGGCGACGATGGATGCCGCGGACGCCATCTACGCGGGATTCGCCGACCACCTCGTCCCCACGGCGCATCTGCCCGCGCTGTACGACGCGTTCCAGGTGCGGGCCGACCCCGCGAGCCCCACGGAGCTGGTGCTGCTGTTCGACGAGACCGCGGGCCCGTCCCGGCTGGAGGCCGCGCGGGGATGGATCGACGACGCGTTCGCCGCGGATGACGTGCACGGCATCCTGGAACGGCTTCGCGCGCGTCCCGAGTCCGACGCGCACGAGACGGCGGAGCTGTTGGAGGCCTCCGCCCCCACCGCGGTCGCCGTGACGCTGGCGGCGGTCCGCCGGGCGCGGACGCTGCCGGATCTGCGAGCCGCCCTCGCGCAGGAGTACGGTCTCGTCATGTGGTTCGCCCAGACCCAGCCCGACCTGGTCGAGGGCATCCGCGCGCAGCTCATCGACAAGGACCGCTCACCGAGGTGGTCGCCGGGACGTCACGACGACCTCGCGCCCGAGGTCGTGGCATCCGCCCTCGCCCACGAACCGGCGACGCCGCTCTGGTGAGGCGCCGGTGACCCGCAGAAGACGTCGGTGGTCGATCGGGCACCTGCTCGACGGCTTCTTCTTCGTGTTCGCGGGACTCGCCGCCATCTGGCTCGCGTACCTGAGCCTCACGCAGGCGTTCCAGGTGGGGTGGGCGGGCGTGCTGCTCGCCATCGCCTTCTGGGGGCTCCTCGCCTACCTCGTGCTGCCGCGCCTGCACCGGATCCTCACATCGATCTACGTGCCCGACTACTTCATGGGGCGCACGCGAACCTCGGACGGCCTGCTCGGCGACCCGGTCAATCTCGCCGTGCTCGGAGAGCGCGAGCAGATCGAACGGGCGATGGCCGCGGCCGGATGGATCGCCGCCGACCCGGTCGGGTGGGGATCGTCGTGGCGCATCATCACCTCGACCCTGCGGCGGCGCAGCTATCCCCGTGCTCCCGTGAGTCCGCTGTTCCTGTTCGGTCGCATGCAGGACCTCGCGTACCAGCAGGAGGTCGCCGGATCGCCCGCGCAGCGCCACCACGTCCGCTTCTGGCAGTGCCCGGACGGGTGGCTGCTGCCGGGTGGACGCCGGGTCGACTGGCTCGCGGCCGGCACCTTCGATCGGGCCGTGGGCCTCTCGCTCTTCACCCTCCAGGTCACGCACCGCATCGACGCCGACACCGACATCGAACGCGATCACATCGTCGAGAGCCTGACGGGCGTCTCCGGGGTGAGGGTCGACGTGATCCGCGACTTCGCGACCGGCTACCACTCGCGCAACGGAGGGGGAGACAGCATCACGACCGACGGCGATCTGCCGATCCTCGACGTCCGGGGGATCCGGATTCCTGATGCCGAGGAGCAGACGTCGCCGGCTTCCCCCGCCGACGCGGGAGTCGAGCGATGAGCGTGTCACGCGCGCCGCGCAAGAGGGCCGCCTTCGAGCCCCTCGCCCCGCCCACGGAGCGGAATCCCCGGATGCGGCGTCCCGCCGCGACCGTCGCGGGCGGAGTGCTCGTGCTCCTCCGGGCCCTGTCGGGCGCGGTGTGGGGAGCGGCCGTGCTGTTCGGGCTGCCGCCGTGGCTGCGCGCGATCGCGGGGTTCGCGAACGGCGACAACACCATCCCCGCCGAGGAAACCCTGGACGATCTGGGCCTGCCACCCGAGGTGTTCGTCGGCGTGCTCGGCGTGGTGTTCCTCGTGCAGGTGGTGTTCGGCATCCTGCTCCTCTGGGGGAGCAATGCGGCGCGCATCATCGTGATGATCGTGTCGACGATCTCGATCGTCACGGCGTTCGTGAGCTGGTGGCAGGTGGGCGCCGAGATCACCGTCGCCACCACCCTCGTGACCTTGGCGCTGGACATCCTCGTGCTGCTGGCCCTGTCGAGCCGGGATGCCGCGGCTTTCGCGCGCCGCAACGAGAAGCGCGACTGACCTCCGCGGCTCCGGGACCCCGGGTGCGCATCCGCTCCCGTCCGGCGCGCGGACAGGTGCGGCGGGTTAGCCTGAGAGGCGCCGCGCACGCGTGTGGCGGAGGGGAAGACGCAGGTGTTCGACAGTCCGATGTCGGTCTCGGCCTACGAGGTGCTTCGCGTGACGGTCGACGTCGACGACGAGGCGCTGCGCCGTGCGTATCGCGCCCGCCTGCGTGAGACCCATCCCGACACCGGCGGCGATGCGGCCCTGTTCGTGCAGGTGCAGCGCGCGTGGGAACTCGTCGGAACGCCCGAGGCGCGCGCCGCCTACGACCGCGGCCGCGGAACGTCCTCGGCGGAATGGGGCGCGGGGCCCGCGGCATCCGCTCCCTCCCGTCCGGCGGACAAGCGTCCGCGCGCACGCTCGCACGGACAGCCCGGGGGATGGCGGCGTGAGCGCTACCTGTCGCTGATCCGCGAGTGGGTCGGACGCGGGGTCGACCTCGCCGATCCTTACGACCCGGCGCTCGTGCGCTCGGCGCCCCCCGAGATCCGGCACATCCTCGCCGATGCGCTCGCCGAGGAGGAGACGGCGCGACTCGTCTCGGAGCTCGGCATGGGCTACACGGTGTGGCACGACGTGTTCGCCGACAGGGACGGGCGGGACCCGGAGCAGAAGATCGACCACCTGGTGCTCGGCCCGAGCGGGCTCTACGCGATGCTGAGCGAGGACTTCGGGGGACCGGTGGGGATTCGGCGCGGAGAGATCTCGGGGGCGAACGTCATCGGGTCTCCCGTGACGCAGCTCGTCTCGCGCGCCCGTGTCATCGCGCGCGCGGCGGGGGTCCGCTTCAGCGGAGCGATCGTCGTGCTGCCCGACGACGCGGTGCTCGACGCGATCACCGACCTCGGCAAGGTCCGCGGGACGCCCGTGGCGCTCGTGACCCGCAGCGCGCTGACGACGCTGTTGCGGCGCGGCATCCCCGGGGCGCGGGAGGTCGGCGGCACCGAGCTGTTCGACATCCGCACGCGCCTGCAGCAGCGGGTGCGGCACGTCTGAGGCTTCACCGGGATCGGCGTCGCCCCGTCTGCGTCGAACCGTGTGCGTCGACCCGTCCGCGTCGCCGGTCGCGGCGCGCTCGCGCGGCGGGCGGGGCATGCCTAGGGTGGGGGAATGAGTACCGACGAGACCCCGGACGCCCCCGGATCCGAGGACACGGCGTCCGACGACATAAAGCGCAAGTTCCGTGAGGCGCTGGAGAAGAAGAACGGGCAGCAGCGCGCGGGGCAGGCGCACCTCGACGGCAACTCCGCCGTGCACGGGACGCACGCCGCCGTGACCAAGCGCGAGTTCCGCCGCAAGAGCGGCTGACCGGCGCCCCTCTCACCGCACCTCTCCCGGGATGGCTGCGCGGGCGACGTGTCTCTCTCGGCGCGCTCTGGCGACGGCTACTCCCGCAGCGGCGCCTCGAAGAACGCGAGTTCGAGCGCCATCGAGCGATCGTACGCCGCGGCCATCGCGGCCCGGACGGTGGGGGATGCCGTCCGGGCGGCGGCATCCGTGATCCGGGCGGCGGTGGCCGAGGACGCCGCGAACCGCTCGTCGCCGTACGCGGTGAGCCAGTCGGCGTAGGGATGATCGGCATCGAACGTGCCGCGCCAGCGGACGCCGATGTCGGTGTACAGCACGAAGCACGGCAGGATCGCGGCGACCAGGATCGGGTACGAGCCGGAGGCGGACGCCGCGTGCAGGTGGTCGGTGTAGTCGAGGGTGGACGCGGCCGGAGCGAGCCCGGTGGGGTCGACGTGCGACTGGTGGAGTGCTGCCTCCTCTTCGAGGCACGACACCGACGCCGCTGCCCAGAAGCGCTGCTCGTCGACCGTCGGGGCGAGCGCCGCCGCCCGCGCGAGGACGCGCGCGTACTCGCGCAGGTAGAGCAGATCCTGGCCGAGGTACCACGCGAACGCGGCGCGATCGAGGTCTCCGGATGCCAGTCCCCGCACGAACGCGCAGGCGTCGACGTCGGCGCGGGTCGAGGCGGTGGCATCCCATCGCTCGGAGCTCCATGACCGCGCGAGGTCTCCGCGGGCGGCATCGATGTGCGGGCGGAGCTCGTGCAGGTGGTCGATCGGGCCGTTGCCGTGGCCGACGTGCAGGGCCTCGGCGTGTTCGAGGGCGCCGGTGAGCCACGGTTTCGCGCGCTCCAGCGCCGCGAGCCAGGGGAGGCCGTAGGCGCCGAGAGTGGCCATGGCGGACGACAGCGAGCAGCCTGTGCCGTGGGTGTGGCGGGTGTCCACGCGGCGTCCGGGCACCGGGTGCACGCCGTCGGCATCGACGATGGCGTCGGGGCTCTGGGCGCCGTCGAGGTGGCCGCCCTTCAACAGGACGGTGGTGTTCGCGTCTCCGGCGAGGAGACGAGCCTGCGCGACGGCCGCGTCCCAGGTGGAGGCGACGGGTCGGTCGACGAGGACGGCGAGCTCGGGAAGGTTCGGGGTGACCAGATCGGCGCGATGACAGAGCGCGCGGACCGCGGCCTCGGCGTCGGCGTCGAGCAGGCGGTCGCCGCTGGTCGCGACCATGACGGGGTCGAGGACGACGAGCGGCGGGCGCACCGCGGCGAGCCAGGCGTCGACCGTCTGGACGACGTCGGCGGAGCCGAGCATCCCGATCTTGACCGCGTCGATCTCGACGTCGTCGCTCACCGCGCGCAGCTGCGCGTCGAGGAACGCCGTCGGCGGTACGTGCACCTCGCGGACGCCGAGGGTGTTCTGGGCGACGAGCGCGGTGACGGCCGCCATGCCGTAGCCGCCGAAGGCGGCGATGGACTTCAGGTCGGCCTGGATGCCGGCACCCCCGGTGGGGTCGGTGCCGGCGATGCTGAGGACGCGGGGGATCATGCCGCCGCCGCCCGGAGCTCGCGCACGACCGCGCCGGGATCGTCGGCCGCGCACACGGCGGAGACGACGGCGACTCCCGCCGCCCCCGCGCGGCGCAGGGCGGCGACGTCGTCGACGCCGATGCCGCCGATCGCGACGCAGGGCAGTGCGGTGGATGCCGCCAGCTCGGCGAACCCGTCGACGCTGAGCGGCTGCGGGTGGTCAGGCTTCGTCGCCGTGGCGCGGATGACCCCCACGCCGAGGTAGTCGACGGTCCCCTCCGGGAAGGCGGCCGCCGCGGCGAGGTGCGCGGGGGTGTTCGCCGTCCACCCGACGAGGGCGCCGCGGCCGAGGAGGGCACGCGCGGCGTCGACGGGAAGGTCGCTCTGTCCGAGGTGGATGCCGTCGACCCGGGCTCCGCGGTCTCGTGCGGCCAGCACGATGTCGAGGCGATCGTCGACGACGAGAGGGCAGCGCCCCGCGACGACGTCGGCGAGGTCGAGCGTTCGGGCGAAGAGCTCGCCGCCGGTGGCGAGCTTGTCGCGCAACTGTACGACGGTGACGCCGGCGGTCACGGCCTCGTCGACGATGTCGCGCAGGCGCGAGAACGGCACGCGATGGTCGGTGACGAGGTGGAGGGAGAGGTCGGTCATCGCGCGACCTCCCCGCGGCCTCGAAGGTCGGCGGGCTCGACCCGGGAGAGCTCGTCGAGGAAGGCGACGGCGAACGAGCCCGGACCTCGAGATCCGGATGCCGCCCGCTCCGACGCCACGGCCCAGACGGCGCTCGCCGCGATCGCGGCGTCGAACGGTTCCGCGATGGCCGCGAACGCCGCCATCGCGGCTCCCAGGGCGCAGCCGCCCCCGGTGACCTTGGTCAGCAGGACGCTTCCCCCGGCGATGCGGGCCGTGCGGGTGGCATCCACGATCAGGTCCGTCGGACCGGAGACGGCGACGGTTCCGCCGGTGCGCACCGCGAGGGCGCGGGCCGCGTCGAGCGCGTCGTCGGCGGCGTCGGTGGCGTCGACGCCGCGTCCGCCCGCTCCGGCTCCGGCCAGGGCGAGGATCTCGGACGCGTTGCCCCGGATGATCGCCGGTCGTGCGTCGAGCAGCTCGTGCGCGAGCGCCGTGCGCACGGGGAGGGCCCCGACGGCGACAGGGTCCAGTACCCAGGGGGTGCCCGCCGCGACGGCTTCGCGCGCGGCGTCGCGCTGCTCGGCGCTCGGGGTGCCGAGGTTGACGAGCACGCCGCCCGCGATACCCGCGAAGAGACTTGCCTCGCCGGGGATGTCGCACATCGCGGGAGCTGCGCCGAGCGCGAGCAGCGCGTTCGCGGTGAAGTTGGTCACCACCGCGTTGGTGATGCACTGAGTGAGCGGAGCGGCCTCGCGGAGGAGGGCGAGCGCTTCGGGAGGGGTGGACGGAGACGACGACGTGCGAACGACCATTCGCGACATCCCTTCGCTAGTACGAACTAGATCAGGTTCGACGGGTGTGTTCTCAGCCCTGGCGGGCACCCCGTGTCACTGCGGGCGACGCTAGCACAATGGGCGCCTGGGCTCGCCGCGAGGGCTTGCGGAGCAGGAGCGGGGAACGGCGAGTTGAGGAGGGGAGTGGCGCGAGGCGCGGTGATGCGCACCCGGGCGCGGTGACACATCCCGGGGCCCCATCGGGCACCGGTCTTCTTCGTCGGGCCTCCTCGGCTCCGCTGGAGAGCGTGCGGGCGTGGCGGTGACCCGTTGGTGGCGGGTCAGAAGGGTGCATCGTCTGGTTCGGGTGGTGGTGGGTCGTCGGAGAGGAATCGTGCGGCGGGTGAGGAGGGGAGGGGTTCGTCGCGGTAGGTGCGGCCGGTGGGGCTGGTCCATTCGAGGATGCCGTTGGGGAGTTGTTTCACTTTCCAGCGGGTGAATTGCTTTTGGGTGTGGTGTCTTTGGCAGAGGTGGGCGAGGTTGCGGACGTCGGTGCGACCGCCGAGGGCGTAGTCGAGGGTGTGGTCGATTTCGGAGCGGATGGCGGGGACGGTGCATCCGGGCCATCGGCAGTGCCGGTCTCGGGCGCGGAGGTATCGGTCGATGGCGGTGGTGCGGTGGTAGGTGTCGGTGTGCAGGACGGCCCCGGTGACGGGGTGGGTGATGACGCGGTCCCAGGGGACGGTTGTGGCGTCGGCGAGGGTGCGGGCGGTGTCGGCGTCGAGGGGGCCGTGTCCGATGAGGACCGCGGGGGCGGTGTTCTCCTGTGCGGGGTCGAGCATGGTGAGGGCGGGGACGACGACCTGGATGCGTGCGCGGATGGTGCCGAGGGTGCCGGGGCCGTCGTCGGTGCGGGTGGGGTCGGCGTCGGGGGCGGCGGTGAGGAGGACGTCGGCGAGGATGTCGGCGCGCACTTGCGGGGTGGTGCGTTCGTCCGTGACCGTTTCGGGGGTGTCGCCGCGGGTGTCGATGATCGTGCGGGCCTGCTGGGTGAGACGGTCGTAGATGCCGACGGCGAGGACCGTCGGCAGCGTCGCGACGAGGTCGGACATCCCGTCGTGCCCGGTCACGACGCGCACGCAGCGGGTGTCGCGGCCGCGCTGGTGGCGTTCGGTGATCGTCGTCGGCTGCAGGGCCTCCGCCAGCACGGCTAGGCGGGTGCGCAGTCGTCCCGGGCTGAGACCGGCGGCGGCGGTGGTGGCGGCGAGGGTGTCGAACTCGGTGCGGGCCTCGGCGGGCAGGGGTGCTCCGATGTCGAGGATCGTGTGGACGTGGGCGCGGGTGAGTGCGCCGTGTTCCCACGCGGTGAGGGTGGCGGGGTAGTCGTCGACGAGGGTCATGGCCCGGGTGATCTGGGTCTGCACGGACCGGTCGGAGGAGTTTTCGGCCGCGGCGAGCTCGGACGCGACCTCCCGCAACGCCATCTCCGCGGCCCGGGAGGACGCGGGCCGCTCCGCCATGACATCGAGGGCGAGGTGCCCCGCCTCGGCCAGAGCGCGGGCGCGCGCCACCTCCGCCGCGGCGACCGCGGCACCCGTGCGAAGGACCTCCGCGAGCACCGCGGACAGGGCCCGCGGGCCGGGGCCCGGGGGTGTCGATGAGGCTTCCATGAACATGTGTGCATGCTAGCGAGGGGGTCCGACATTCAGGAGCCTCGGACAGCCCCGCTGGGGACGAATCCGACCACCCGACGAATGTGCAGGAAAGGCCCTCACACCTCGGTGTTCAGTCGCTGACGCGCACCCGCGTCCCGCCGCCGCGTCCCGCCGAACCCGCCGACGCCACCCGCCGCGAGCCGTCAGCGATCGCCCAGCGCCGCCCGCACCAGCTCCATCGCATCGCCCGGCGCGACGCCCAGGCGGCGGACGGTGTCGGCGTAGGTCCGGGCAGCCTGTGCCGCTTGCGCCGCCGCCGAATCCCGGCCGCGAACGACCGTTCCGGCGCGCCCGCGGGTCTCGACGTAACCCGCTTCCTCGAGCTCCTTGTACGCGCGGGCGACGGTGTTCGCCGCGAGCCCGAGGTCGGCCGCGAGCGTGCGCACCGGCGCCAGACGCGTTCCCGCGACCACCGACCCGTCGTCGATCGCGGCGATGATCTGCGCGCGCACCTGCTCGTACGGCGGCGCGGGGGAGCCGGCATCCACGCGGATATCGATGCTCATCAGCCGTTCAGTCCGAAGAGGTCGAGGGGATGCGTCAGGCGCCACCACGGGTCCGGTGGGTCGATCGTGCCCGACAGCTGCGCGTCGACCGTGTCGGTGTCGAGCGGGCCGATGACCGTGAGGGTGCCGACGGTGTCGCCGGACGTCCGCGAATCACCCAGGTCGAACCGCGTCGAGGTCTGCGCCACGGCGCTGTTCCACAGGACGACTGTGGCATCCGTTGTCGTGACGACATCGGCGTCCTGCCCCCAGAGCGTCTCGACCCGGCCGATCACCGTGCCCGCTGTCACCGAGGGCCGCGGCTGAAGCTCCTCCGCGATGCGGGCGTAGAGGTCGCGGCTGGCCTGGTTGCGCTCGTCCGGCCCGGGCTGCCCCAGCACCGCGGCGTACGCGCGCACGGTCACCGTACCGATGGTGAAGTCCTTCGCGGACAGGAGGTTCCACGCGTCGAGGGTCCCTGTCTTGACCCCGACCACGCCGGGGTCGGCGAGCAGCGGATTGCCGTTCTTGAACGATCCGGCGCCGGGCAGGGTGAGCTCGGGCGTCCGCACGATCTCCGCGATGACCGGGTTGGCGAGCGCCTTCTCGGCGAGGGCGATGAGAGCCGCGGGGGTCGCCGTGTTGCCGGCCTCGATGCCCGTCGGGTTCACGATCGTGATGCCCGTGATCCCCCTCTCCGCGAGGTAAGCGTTTGCCGCGGCGGCGAAATCGGCGTCGGAGGGGAAGAGATCGGATGCCAGGCGCTGGGCGTAGTTGTTCGCGGACGCGATCAACATGCCCTGGAGCATCTGCAGCTCGGTCAGGCTGCCGTCCACGGGTACGTCGAGAGAGGACTCCCCGCGCGCCCGATACTGCCAGTAGTCCGCGCTGTCGGCCTGGGTGAACGCGTACGACGGACCCTGTTCGCCCCGCGCGAGCGGAAGGCGGTCGAGGACGACGAGCGCCGTCACGATCTTGGTGATGCTGGCGATGGACTCGGGGGCGGCCGCCGACGACGAGAGCTCGCCGGGCACACCGTCGAGCGCGATCGCCGCCTCTCCCTGCGCCGGCCATGCGGGCTCGGCGGGCGGTGCCGCGGTGGGCTGAACGGCCACGGATCGGATCGTCGGCTGGACCGCCGAGAGTGGCCACAGCAGCGTCGCGGCGGTGTACACGCCGACGAGAACGAGAAGAAGGATCGTCGGGACGACCGTCGCGGGACGCAGAGCCCGGCGTCGGCGACGTCCGGCCAGGAGGTCCGCGGGGCGACCGGCCGCTCCCGACACGACGAACGCGGGAGCCGGGCGCGGCGCACCGGCGGCGTCGGGGTCGACCCACCCGAGTGCGCCCAGGGCCGCCGCGGTGGGATCCGCGGTGGCATCCGCCGGGGGATTCGACACGGCGGGTAGGGATGCCGCAGCGGCGGCGGATTCCGGTGCGGGCGCCGCCGCCGCGGCCCCGGGCCGTAGGGGTGCGGCGGCGCCGGTGGAGCCGGGTCCGGATGCCGCTGTGCCCGGCTGCGCGGGGACGGGGCCGACGGGGGAGGACGCTGCGCCGGCGGGCGGCGCGGCCACGTTCGCGGCGGGCCCCGCGCCCGGCGTCGCGGGCGCGGGTGCAGACGCGGGTGCGGACGCGGCATCCGAAGCCGTCGCCGTCGTCACCCCCCGCGGCTCGGGCTCGGTGGCATCCGGAGTCGGTTCCGGAGTCGTCGTCGCCCGCGGCTCGGGCCCGACGGCATCCGGAGTCGGCTCCGGAGTCGTCGTCACCCGCGGCTCGGACCCGCTGGCATCCGGAGCCGGTTCCGGAGTCGTCGTCGCCCGCGGCTCGGGCCCCACGACATCCGGAATCGGTTCCGCAGTAGCCCGGGTCTCCGCAGGCGAGGTCGCAACGGGATCGTCGCTCGCGGACTCGGTATCGGGACCGGGATCGGCCGCGGAAGGCGCCGCGTCGGCGGGCAGATCGGCGGAGTCGCGCGCGGCTCGCCGCGTGGCCGGGGTCTGCTCGTGCACCCGCCCACGCTACCCCGGGCGTCCCCCTATACTCGTCAGCACAACCACGGGAGTCCGGTGAGCCGGGCTGAGAGGAAGCGAATCCACGCTTCGACCGTCGAACCTGATCCGGATCATGCCGGCGCAGGGAGGAGAAGAAATGCACACGTCCACGTCTGCGCGCACGGCCCCCGCCGTCGCATCCGCCTCTCGCTTCTCGTGGCGGGTCGTCGACATCGTCGTCGCCGCCGTCCTCGGCGTCGCGGTCGGCCTCGTCTTCTGGGGCTGGAACACCGTCGGCGGTCTCTGGTTCGCCGCGATGGACGGCCTGACGCCCGGCCTCGGCGGCATCGCCGTCGGCATCTGGCTGATCGGTGGCGTGATCGGCGGACTGATCATCCGCAAGCCCGGAGCGGCGCTGCTCGTCGAGCTCATCGCGGCGGTCGTCTCGGCGCTCATCGGCAACGTGTGGGGCATCACCACGGTGGTTTCGGGCCTCGCCCAGGGCCTCGGCGCCGAGCTGATCTTCCTCGCATTCCTCTACCTGCGCTTTTCGCTCCCGGTCGCGATGCTCGCGGGCGTCGGTGCCGGCGTCGGCGCCTGGGTCAACGAGCTCTTCGTCGGCTCGTCGCCCAACATCGCCAAGACGGTCGAGTTCAACCTCACCTACCTCGGTACCCTCGTCGTTTCGGGGGCTCTCCTGGCCGGGCTGGTCGGCTGGCTGCTGGTGCGCGCGCTCGCGGCGACGGGGGCACTCAGCCGCTTCGCCGCCGGGCGGGAAGCACGCCGCGACGTCTGATGCCGGCCCCCGCACGCGTCGACGTCGAGGGCTGGGGGTGGCGCTACGCCGGCCGCAAGCTCCCCGCCACGCGTGACGTCGACCTGACGATCGAGCCGGGCGAGCGGGTCCTCCTGCTCGGCGCCTCGGGAGCCGGCAAGTCGACGCTGCTCGCGGGCCTCGCCGGGCTCCTCGGCGGCAGCGACGAGGGAGAGGTCACCGGCCGGATCCTCGTCGACGACCGGGCCCCCGAGGGCCAGCGCGGCCGGATCGGTCTCGTACTCCAGGACCCCGAAGCGGGGATCGTGCTGTCGAGAGTCGGCGACGACGTGGCATTCGGCTGCGAGAACCTCGGGGTGCCCGCGGCCGAGATCCCGTCGCGGGTGGCGGAGGCCGTGGCGTCCGTGGGTCTGTCCGTTCCCCTCGACCGCGCGACCAAGGCGCTCTCGGGCGGGCAGAAACAGCGTCTGGCACTCGCGGGAGTGCTCGCGATGCGTCCGGGACTGCTGCTGCTCGACGAGCCGACCGCGAACCTCGACCCCGAGGGGGTCGCCGAGGTGCGTGCCGCCGTCGAGCACGTCGCGCGCACCGACGGGACGACCGTCGTGCTGATCGAGCATCGCACCGCGGTGTGGGCCGACCTGATGACCCGTGTCGTCGTCCTGGCGCCGGGCGGCGGAGTGCTCGCCGATGGTCCGCCGGACCGCGTGTTCGCCGCGCACGGCGACGCTCTCGCCGCGGCGGGGGTGTGGGTGCCGGGGCGTGCGGTGGAGCTTCCCGTGCTTCCGCCGCTCGAGATCCCGGATGCCTCCCTCTCGACGTCGGCGCTCTCGATCGGGCGCGAGAAGCACACGGTCGTCGCCGCGGGTCTCGAGCTGGCCGTGCCGCGCGGAGCCGGAACGGTGATCACCGGACCCAACGGGGCGGGCAAGTCCACCCTCGCCCTGACCCTCGCCGGGCTCCTGCCCGAACTCTCGGGGGAGGTCGTCGCCGCGGAGTCCCTCGCGGCCCGCGGCATCCGTCGTCCGTCGCGGTGGCGCTCGACCGAGCTGCTGACGCGCATCGGCACGGTCTTCCAGGAGCCGGAGCACCAGTTCCTCGCCCCGACCCTCCGCGACGAGCTCGCCGTCGGACCGCGGGCTCTGCGGATGCCGGCGGCCCAGGTCGATGCGATCGTCGACGAGCTTCTCGAGCGGTTGGATCTGGCATCCCTCGCCCTGGCCAACCCCTTCACCCTGTCGGGCGGCCAGAAGCGGCGACTCTCGGTCGCGACGGTGCTCGCGGCCTCGCCGGAGGTGATCGTGCTCGACGAGCCGACGTTCGGGCAGGATCGTCGCGGGTGGAGCGAGCTCGTGGGCCTGCTGCAGCGCGAGATCGCGCGCGGGCGGACCGTCGTCGCGGTGACCCACGACGCCGACGTCGTGCGGCACCTGGGGCAGCACCGCATCGTGCTCGGAGCCGTGGCGTGACCGCCGTGGACGCCGCCGGGCGCACCGGGTGGCTCGACGGGGTCAACCCGGTGACGAAGGTCGCGATGGTGGTGGTGCTGGCGCTGCCGCTGCTGGTCACGGTGGACGCGGTGAGCGCGGCCACGGCCCTCGCGCTCGAGCTGCTGTGCGTGCCGGTGACGGGCCTGGCGTACCGGGTCGTGCGGAAGCGACTGGTGCCGGTGCTCCTGTTCGCGCCGGTCGCGGCGGTGAGCATGCTGCTGTACGCACGGCCCGGGGGGACCGTCTACGGGACCTTCCTCTTCGCGACGATCAGCGACGACTCGCTCGCCCTGTCGTTCGCGGTGCTGCTGCGTGTCCTCGCGCTCGCGTTGCCGATGATCCTCCTCTTCGCCCGCACCGACCCGACGGAGCTCGCCGACGCCCTGTCGCAGGTCGCGAGACTCCCCAGCCGCTTCGTGCTCGGGGTGCTCGCCGGGGCGCGGACGGTCGGGCTGTTCGTCGACGACTGGCGCACGATGACCCTGGCCCGGCGCGCTCGCGGCCTCGGCGATCGGGGGGCGCTCCGCCGGTTCTTCTCGATGGCGTTCGTGTTGCTGGTCTTCGCGGTGCGCCGGGGGACGACGCTCGCCACCGCGATGGAGGCGCGCGGCTTCGGCGCCGACGTCGAGCGGACGTGGTCGCGTCCCTCGACCCTGTCGGGCCGCGATGCCGTCGCCCTCGCCGGCTCCCTCGCCCTCGTCGCCGTGGCGCTCATCGCCGCCGTGGTGTCGGGGGCGTTCCGCGTGGTGGGCACGTAGGCCTGGGCGCGGGTGCCGCGCTGCGACGCCGCGTTCGGAGGTTTGAGTGTCCAAGAATCCCGGACACTTTTCGAACTCGTCCGGGTGTTTTGGACACTCAACGGGCCGGGGCCGGGGCCGGGGCTGGGGCTGGGGCTGGGGCTGGGGCGCGTGCGCGCTCAGGTCGCGTCCCACAGCGCCCGGTAGAACGCCAGGCGGGTGGCATCCGGAGCCACGCCGTAGGCGGCGAGGAGCGGTTCCTCCCAGCCGGGGCCGTAGTTCCAGGTCGTCGACATCGTCGCGACCGCGATGTCGGCCCAGCGGTCCGCGACGCCGAGGGCGCCGAGGTCGACGTGCGCCGTCCACTCGCCGTCCTCGCCGATGAGCGTGTTCGGCGCGCAGGCATCGCCGTGGCAGACGACGAGTCGGTCGATCGGCGGGGCCTCGTGCAGGTCGACGGGAACCCGGATGCCGCGGGCCGCGGCGTTCGCGAGACGGTCGGGCACTTCCCACGAGAACGGACACTCCGCCACCGGTGCCGCGTCGTGAAGGGCGCGGAGTCCTCGGCCCACCGCGCGCACGGCACGCGCGGGATCGGCGACCCAGCGCGGGTCGACCGCCGAGAGCCCCGGCGCCGCCGCGGTCACGAGCCATTCGTGCGTGGCATCCCGACCCTCGTCGAGCACCCGCGGCACGGGCGTGAACGCGCGCGCCCAGCGCAGGCGTTCGGCCTCGGCGCTCATCGAGGTCTCGGCGTTGCGCGGACCGTACTTCACGAAGCGGATGCCGCCGGCCCCCGTCGCCCGGAACGTCAGCCCGCCGATGCCGTTGCGCCACACCGGCTCGAGAACGGCGTCGCCGGCGAGTTCTCGCACACGGAGCGGGACCGGCTCGGCGGCCGCGGGAATGGTCACCGCTCGATCATCTCCCCGTTCCCGCCGCCCGGGAAGCGCCGTGCGTCGGGGAAGGTCCTGAGGGGCGCGTGCGCCGGCGGTCCGGGGCGCCCTGCGCGGAGGGGCCGAAGGAGGAGGGCGCGGGGAGGGGACGGGCACAATGGAGAGTCGGGGGTGTCATGGAACTGTCGCTGGGGATTCTCGCGGTGAGCGTCGCGGTGGCCGCGGCGGTGCTCTTCGCCGCCCTGCCGCGGATCGGCACGCCGGGCGCGATGACGTTGTTCCTGCGCTATGCCGCGGTGTCGGGCCTCTCGGCGGTGGGCTCGAGCGCGATGTACTTCATCTACACGGCGGGCGGCGGCATCATCGCTCTCGTCCTCGGTGACGTCGCGATGGTGCTCGCCCCCGCGCTGCTGCTCGTGGCGCTGAGGGTCCTCGCGGGCCGGCGGGCGCGACGCTGGGCGACAGCCAGCCTGGTGCTGGCCCTGGTGACGGCCGTCGTGACGGCGACGGTGCCGTTGCCGGCCTCCCTGGCGGTGAAGATCCTCCTCATCACGGTGCCGTGCGCGCTGTGCGCGCTCGACGCGGCGCGTTCGCGCCTCGAACCGCGCTGGCCGACGCGCCTGATCCTGGCCGCGAACGCCGTGTACGCGGTGTACTCGGCGGCCCGCGTCGCCGTGGGGCTCACGGCGGGGTGGGAGTCGTCGCTCTACGATCTCGGGTTCTCCTTCGGCCCGGCGACCTTCGCCGGGTCCCTCGCCATCGTCGCGATCGGTGTCGCTGTCGTGCGTGTGCGCATCGGACCGCGCGCCGCGGTGGTCTCGGGGGCTTGCCCTGCGGGACGCTCGGTCGTCCTGGGTGACTGGCCGCTGGCATCCGCGGCGTACGGGCAGGAGCGCATGCGGGCGATGGTGGCCGAGTTGCAGAGTGCGGCGCGGTCACTCGACGAGGGGGCGCGAGACCTGCCCCGCGGGGTGGAGATCTCGATGCCGGACGCGATCGCGAAGCTCGGCGAATGCCTGCGCGACATGTACGACTGGAAGCCCGACGAGGTGGCGTTGCTCGTCGACGGGGCGACGACGGCCGCCGTCCACACCCACCCGCAGCGGTCCCGGCGCGGGCGCACGGAGAACTCGGCGCGAACCTGAGTCCCGGGTAGGGTGGTACTGAGTTTCTGCTTCGAAGGAGAACGCATGGACATCTCAGGAGCTGCCGCCCTCGTCACCGGCGGTGCCTCGGGGCTGGGTCTGGCCACCGCGCGCCGTCTCGCCGCGGCCGGGGCGCACGTCACGATCGTCGACCTGCCCTCGTCCCCGGGCGCGGCGGCCGCCGACGAGCTCGGCGGGACATTCGCCCCGGCCGACGTCGCCGATGCCGGACAGATCGCGTCCGCCGCGGCGCTCGCCGCGGAAGCCGGTCCGCTGCGGGTCGTGGTCAACTGCGCCGGCATCGCCCCACCCGCCAAGGTGCTCGACCGCGAGGGCGCTCCCTCGCCGCTCGCCGACTTCGAACGGGTGATCCGCGTCAACCTCATCGGCACGTACAACGTCATCGCGCAGACCTCGGCCGTCATGGCGAAGACCGATCCCGCCGACGGGGGCGACCGCGGCGTGATCGTGAACACCGCGAGCGTCGCGGCCTTCGACGGGCAGATCGGCCAGCCCGCGTACTCCGCGAGCAAGGGCGGCGTCCATGCGATGACCCTCCCGATCGCCCGCGAGCTCGCGCGCCACGGCATCCGGGTCGTCACCATCGCCCCCGGGATCATGGAGACGCCCATGCTCAAGGGCCTGCCGCAGGCAGCTCAAGACTCGCTCGGTCAGCAGGTGCCATACCCCTCGCGCCTCGGTGCCCCCGACGAATACGCGCGGCTGGTGCTGAGCATCGTCGACAACGGCTACCTCAACGGCGAGACGATCCGCCTCGACGGCGCGATCCGGATGGCGCCGAAATGACCGACGGCATCCTGCTCCACGTCGCGGACGGTCTCGCGCGCGTCACGTTCGACCGCCCGGCCTCGCTGAACGCGATGGACTTCCCCATGGCCCGCCGCTGGCGCGAGGTCGCGCACGAGGTCACCTCCGACTCCTCGGTCGGAGCGGTGATCCTGGATGCCAACGGCCCCGCGTTCTGCGCCGGCGGCGACGTGGTCGCCATGTCGACGAGCGGGTCGTCCGGGGCCGAGGTCACCGAGACCGCCGAGGCGATCCACGACGGCATCCGCACCTTCGCCGAGGCGCCGCTGCCGATGGTCGCCGCGGTCCAGGGAGCCGTCGCGGGCGGCGGCCTGGGTCTCATGCTCACCGCCGACTACGTCGTCGCGAGCGAGAACGCGCGTTTCGTCAGCCGCTACGCCAACATCGGTCTGACCCCCGACCTCGGCGTCTCGACGCTGCTCCCCGCCGCGATCGGTCAGCGGCGGGCGCTTCAGCTGCTGTTGCAGGACCGTATGCTCACCGCCGCGGAGGCCCTGGACTGGGGTCTCGTCGCCGAGGTCGTGGCATCCGGTGATCTGACGGCGCGGGTCGAGGAGATCGCCCGCTTCTGGCTCGCCGGCGCGACCGCCGCCTTCGGTCAGGCGACGCGTCTCGTGCGCGTCGGCACGGGTCGCACGTTCGCCGACAACCTCGCCGACGAGGCCGCCACGATCGGCGCCGCCTTCGACACCCCCGAGGCGCGGGCGCGGGTCGCCGCGTTCGCCGCCGCCTCCGCGAAAGGACGCTCGTGATCCCCACCACCCCTCCAGCCGCCGCTGGCGCGGCGCCCGGAGCCTCGGGCGGCGTGGGCCCGCTCTCCGGCAAGACCATCTTGATGTCGGGCGGCAGCCGCGGCATCGGCCTCGCGATCGCGCTGCGGGCGGCCCGCGATGGAGCGAACATCGCGATGCTCGCCAAGACCGACACCCCGCACCCGAAGCTCGAGGGGACCGTGCACACCGCCGCCGAGGCGATCCGCGCGGCGGGCGGTCGCGCGTTGCCCATCGTCGGCGACGTGCGCGACGAGGCATCCATCACCGAAGCCGTGATGCGCACGGTGGGGGAGTTCGGCGGCATCGACATCGTCGTCAACAACGCCAGCGTGATCGACCTCTCGGGCTCGCTCGAGCTCGCGACGAAGAAGTACGACCTCATGCAGGACGTCAACGTGCGCGGCACGTTCCTGCTCTCGCGGGCGGCGATCCCGCAGCTGAAGGATGCCGAGAACCCGCACATCCTCTCGCTCTCGCCGCCCCTGAACGTCTCGGCGAAGTGGCTGGGCGCGCATACGGGGTACAGCCTCGCGAAGTTCGGAATGACGATGGCGACGCTGGGTCTCGCCTCCGAGTTCGCCGGCGACGGGATCGCCGCGAACACCCTCTGGCCCCGCACGACGATCGCGACCGCGGCCGTGCAGAACGTCATCGGCGGCGACCGTCTCATGCGGGTGTCGCGCACGCCCGAGATCTACGCGGACGCCGCGTACGAGGTGCTGACCGCGCCGTCGCGCGAGCGGACCGGGCAGACGCTCATCGTCGAGGACGTGCTCCTCGCCGCCGGGGTCACCGACTTCTCGGGCTACGCCGCGGTGCCGGGGACGCCGGATGAGGCGATGTACCCCGACATCTTCTTGGACTGACCCCCTCGGAAGGGGGCGCGCGCGCCGCCCCGGAGGGGCGGGAACGACCGCGTCCTCGCGTCAGCTCTCGCCGCGGAACAGGGCGAGCGGGTCGAGGTCGTCCTCGCCCTCGGACAGGGCGTGCGCCACGCGATTCTTCGCGCTGACCAGGTGCGTTCGCAGCAGTTCCGCCAGGCGCTCGGCGTCGCCGTCGCGGATCGCGGCGAGCATCTCTCGGTGCTCCTCGTCGGCCTGGCCGCGACCGCCGAGGTGGTCGATGTTCTCCTGGGAGTACGGCTGCACCGCGGCGAGCAGTCCGCGCAGGATCTCCGCCGTGCGGGGGCGTCCCGCCGCGTCGTACAGGCGCGAGTGGAACTCGAAGTTCGCGCGCATCCATCGGCCGACGTCGTCCGCGGACTCCATCTCGGCGACGCGTGACTCCAGCGCGGTGATCTCGCCCCGCGTGATGCGGCGAACGATGTCGTCCGCGATCGTCGGCTCGAGCAGGAGGCGCAGCTCGTAGAGCTCGTCGAGCTCGTCGCGATCGAGCGTGCGGACGGAGGCGCCCCCGCCGGGCGTCATCTCGATCACGCCCTCGGTGGCGAGGATGCGCAGCGCCTCGCGCACGGGGCTGCGGCTGACGTCGAACCGCCGGGCGAGATCCTCCTGCACGAGCGCCGCCCCCGGGGGGATGACCTTCTCCCGGATGGCCAGGGCGATCCGCGAAGCGATCACCTCGGGGCTCATCGATGCCGCCACGTTGCCTCCTCGTTCGGTCGCAGACGCCGTCGCCCGTTTCGTTCGAGGATAGGGGCGACCGCATTGCGTATCCATTGGATCCAGTGTATACAGTGGATACGCGTTTCCCCGACGCGGCATCCCGAACCCCGACGATGGAGTTTCTGCAATGAGGCACGATGTTCGACCGAACCGGCGCGTCCGCCGGCTGATCCCGCTCGCCGCGCTCGCGGCGGCATCCGCCCTCGTCCTCTCCGGCTGCGGCGCCGACGGCACCACCGGCACCACCGGCACCGGGAGCATCTCGGACGGCGGCGAACCGCAAACGGGCGGCACCCTCACCGTGGCCCTGTCCGCGACGCCGTCGATCATCGACCCGTTCGCGACGAGCCTGCAGGCCGACTGGGTCATCGCCCGTCAGGTGTGCGAGCCCCTCTTCGACGTCTCGACCTCGTTCGAGGTCGGCCCCGTGCTCGCGAAGGACCTCGTCGACAACGGCGGGGGCAGCTACACGCTCACCCTGCGCGACGGCGTGACCTTCCAGGACGGCGAGCCCTTCACCTCGGCCGACGTCATCGCGAGCCTCAACCGCTACTTCCTCACCCCGGGCAACGGCTCGATCCTGAAGTCGCTCACCACCTCGATCGAGGCCGTCGACGACACGACCCTCACGATCACGCTGAACACGCCGAGCCCCCTCCTGCCGACGCTGCTCACGACCGCCTACATGATGCCCGCGAGCATCGTGAAGGACCGGCCGATCACCGACGCCGTGACCGATCTCGTGTGCACCGGCCCCTACAAGCTCACCAGCTACGCGGCCGACGGCGATGTCGTGCTCGACCGGTGGGACGGCTACCAGAAGCTCGACACCCCCGGCGACGGCGGGCTCGGCGCCAAGAACGCGTACGCCGACCAGATCGTGTTCACCCCGATGCCCGAGGCGTCCACGCGTCGTCAGGCGACCGAGGCCGGTCAGGTCGACATCGGCGGCTCGCTGTCGTACGACGACTACGACTCCGTGAGCAGCGGCGGGGTGGCCCAGGCCGTTCTGCTCAGCCCGACCTCGGGCTCGACCGTCGTGTTCAACAAGGCGCAGGGCATCATGTCGAACGTCGCCATGCGGCAGGCGTTCCTCGCCGCGCTGAACATGGACGACATCATGCTCGCCGCCTTCGGCAACCCCGAGTTCTACTCGGTGGACGGCAGCATCATCCCCGCGGTGAACAGCACCTGGGCGACCGACGCCGGTACCGAGAACTACAACAAGCCCGATCTCGACCGCGTCAAGAAGCTCCTCGACGAGGCCGGCTACACGGGCGAGCCGATCCGCTGGCTCACCACCAAAGAGGATCCCTCCTGGTACGGCCCGTCGCTCCCCGCCCAGCAGCAGCTGAAGGAGGCCGGCATCAACATCGACCTGCAGGTGATCGACCGCGCCAGCGTCATCCAACGGCGCACCGACCCGACCGCCTTCGACCTGTTCTCGTCCGGCATCCCGACCTACGCCGACCCGGTGCTGCTGCCCTACCTGCAGCAGACCTTCCCCGGCACGTGGGTCTCGCCCGACCGCGACGCGCTGCTGTCGACGCTGTCGACCGAGTCCGACCCCGCCGCCCGCAAGGCGACGTGGGAACAGCTGCAGACCCTCGTCTACGAGGACCTGCCGTTCCTGAAGTTCGGGACGTCGCGCCCGCTGCTGATCACCGCCAACCGCGTGCACACCGAGCATCCGGACGAGCTAGCCGGCTGGTACTACAACACCTGGCTCGACCAGTCCTGATCCCGCTCCACCCCTGACAAGGATCCCCCCATGTCCGAGATGACCGTCCCCACGACGACGTCGATCGAAGCGGCGGCCGCGCGCACCGTGCGACCACGACTGTGGCGTCGACTCCTTCACCGACCGATCGCCGTGGTGGCGCTCATCCTCCTTCTCGTGATGGCGGGGGCGGCTCTGCTCGCCCCCGTCCTCGCGGGGGATCCGAACGCCTTCGTCGCCGTCGAACGCCTGCGTCCGCCCTCCGCGGCGCACATCTTCGGCACCGACAACCTCGGCCGCGACGTGTACTCGCGCACCGTCTTCGGCGCGCAGGCGTCGCTCACCGTCGGCATCGTCACCGCCGCGATCACGACCGCGATCGGGGTGGTCCTCGGCATCCTGGCCGGCATGTTCCGCTGGTTCGACGCGATCGTCATGCGCATCGTCGATGGGGTGATGTCGTTCCCGATCATCGTTCTCGCGCTGGCCATGACGGCGATCCTCGGACCCGGGCTCGGGACGGTGATCCTCGCGATGACCATCGTGTTCGTCCCGGGCATGACGCGCGTCGTCCGCAGCTCGGCCCTCGTGGCGAGCGAACTGCCGATGGTCGACTCGGCCCGCGCGATCGGTGCCGGCAGCGTCCGCATCTTCTGGCGCTACATCCTCCCGCAGGCCACGACGCCCGTGCTCGTGCAGGCCGCCATCACCTTCACGACCGCCGTCCTCGTCGAGTCCGCGCTGAGCTTCATCGGCGCGGGCCTGCCGCCGAACGTCCCGAGCTGGGGAGCGTCGCTGTCCGAGGCCCGCAGCTACCTCACCTCCGCGGTGTGGATGTGGGGATTCCCGGGACTCGCGCTCATCCTCACGGTCCTCGCCATGAACATCGTCATCGACAACGTCCGTGACATCCTCGACCCGCGCGCCGGAGGCCGCTGACATGCTCCGCTATCTCGCGCAGCGCCTCCTCGCGCTGCTGCCCACCGTGGCCGTGCCCCTGGTGCTGGTCTTCCTCCTGCTGCGCCTGGCCCCGGGCGATCCGGCCGCCATCCTGCTCGGCGACTCCGCGACACCCGACCAGGTCGCCGCGCTCCGCGAGCAGCTGGGCCTGAACGCTCCCCTCTGGGAGCAGTTCGGCCGGTTCCTCGGCGACGTGGTCACCCTCCGCCTCGGCGACAGCCTCTTCCTCGGCAAGCCGGTGGTCGACGTCATCCCCGACTACGCCCTCGTGACCCTCGAGATCAGCGTCGTCGCGCTGATCGTGGCGCTCGTGCTCGGCATCGGGCTCGGTGCGCTCGCCGCGTTCCGCAGCGGCCGCCCCGCCGGCCGCGTCGCCACGGCCCTCGGCATCATCGGCATCTCGGTGCCCCAGTTCGTCGTCGCGCTGATCCTGATCGTCGTCTTCGCCGCCTGGCTGCACTGGTTCAACGTCGGCGGCTTCGTGCCGATGTCGAAGGGGTTCTGGCCGCACCTGCGCTCGATCACCCTCCCGGCGCTGTCGCTCGGGATCGCCGAGTCGGCGTTCGTGGCCCGCATCACCCGCGGCGCGATCCTCGACGTCGTCCGCGAGCCGTTCGTCACGACCGCCCGCTCGCTCGGGGTCGCCCCCCGACGCATCGGCGCGGTCCACATCGTGCGCGTCGCCGCCCTGCCCATCATGACCGTCGCCGGTCTGCTGGTCGCGAGCCTGCTGTCGGGCAGTGCCGTCGTCGAGACAATCTTCGGCGTTCCGGGGATGGGCCGCCTGCTCCTGGATGCCGTCGGGCGCCGGGACTACTCGCTGGTGCAGGGCATCGTGCTGTTCACCGGCCTGTTCGTGATCATCGTCAATCTCCTGGTCGACCTGTCGTACTCGGTGGTCGACCCGCGTGTCCGTCTCGGGAGGAAGAGCGCATGAGCGCCCCACTGCTGCAGGTCTCCGATCTCTCCATCACCGCCGACACCGCGGGCGGCCCCTACGACGCCGTGCGCTCGGTCGACTTCGACCTCGACCGCGGGCGGGCGCTCGCCGTCGTCGGCGAGTCCGGCAGCGGCAAGTCGCTGACCGCCCTCGCGATCGCCGGACTCCTGGGCGAGAAGCTCACCCCGAGCGGATCGGTCCGCTTCGACGGCCGCGAGCTGATCGGCATGGGCGCCGCGGATCGTCGCGCGATGGCCGGTCGGCGCATCGGCTTCGTCTTCCAGGAGCCGATGTCGTCTCTGCACCCCATCCTGACCGTCGGGCAGCAGCTCGAGGAGGGTCTCCGCGCCCACTTCGACATGAACCGGCGGCAGCGCGCCGACCGGGTGCGCGAGCTCCTCGACATCGTCGGGCTCGGCAAGGCGCGCGACATCCGCGGCGACCGCATCGGCCAGCTCTCGGGCGGCATGCGTCAGCGCGTCATGATCGCGATGGCCATCTCGTGCGAGCCCGAGCTCGTGATCGCCGACGAGCCGACCACGGCGCTCGACGTCACCCTCCAGCGTCAGGTGATCGACCTGCTGGGCTCGCTGCGCGAGCGGCTCGGACTCGCCCTCATGCTCATCACCCACGACCTCGGGGTCGTCGCCGAGACGTGCGACGAGGCCGTCGTCATGTACGGCGGGCAGGTCGTCGAGAGCGGTCCGACCGCGACGCTCCTGCACGACCCGGCGCACGACTACACGCGGGCCCTGCTGATGTCGATCCCCGTGCTCGGTGACGATCGCCCGCGCCTTCCGACCGTGGCATCCATCGCTCCGTGGCTGCGGGATGCGCGACAGGATGCCGCCGACCTCCGCCCCGTCACCGAACTCGTCACGGTCGCCCCCGGTCATCGGGTGCGGCGAGAAGCAGAAGGAGTCGCGGCATGACCGCCCTGCTCGAGGTCGAGGACCTCACGAAGACCTTCCACGTCTCGCGCCGCCGCCAGGTCACGGCCGTGAAGGGCGTCTCGTTCCAGATCGAGAAGGGTCGCACGTACGGCCTGGTCGGGGAGTCGGGCAGCGGCAAGTCGACCGTCGCGCGCATGATCGCCCGGCTGACCGAGCCGACCTCGGGCACCGTGCGCTTCGACGGCGTCGACGTCACCCGCCTCGACCGGGCCGCCCGTCAGCAGTACCGGCGGGACGTGCAGATCGTCTTCCAGGACCCGTTCGGTGCCCTGAACCCGCGGATGACGGTCGCCGATCTCATCATGGAGCCGCTCCAGGTCCACCGTCGCGGTACGGCGAAGGACCAGCGCGATCGCGCCCGCGAGCTCGTCGACCACGTCGGACTCGGCACCGCGGCTCTCGAGAAGAAGCCCGTCGACTTCTCGGGCGGTCAGCGCCAGCGCATCATGATCGCCCGGGCTCTCGCCCTCCAGCCGCGGCTGATCGTCGCGGACGAGCCCGTGTCGGCGCTCGACGTGTCGGTGCAGGCGCAGGTGCTGAACCTGCTGAAGGACCTGCAGGAGGCGTTCGGCCTGTCGTACCTCTTCATCTCGCACGATCTGTCAGTGGTGGAGTTCATCTCCGACCGTATCGGCGTCATGTACCTCGGCGACCTCGTCGAAGAGGGCGACAAGCGCGACATCTACGCGAACCCGACCCAGGACTACACCCGGTCGCTGATCGACGCGATCCCCACCATCGAGGGGCGACCGTGAGCGCCGTGATCGACGCCTGGTTGGGCGTGCGGTTCGCGACCCTCGCGCACCCGTTCGCGGCTCCGGTCCCGACCGATCCGGTGGCGCCGGCCACCCCGGGCGGGCGATTCGGCCCCGCACCGATCCAGGCTCCCGTCCCCGGGTTCGACCTGCCCGGCGGACAATCGGCGACCGACTGCCTGACCCTCAACGTCTGGGCGCCCCGCGGTGTGCAAGCCGCTCCCGTCGCGGTGTGGCTGTTCGGTGGCGGGTTCGAGATGGGCACCGCCTCGACGGCGGTCTTCGACGGCGCTTCCCTCGCCGCCGCAGCCCAGAGCGTCGTGGTGACCTTGAACTACCGCGTCGGCGCCTTCGGCTTCGGTACCTTCGCGCACCGCGGTGGAGCGCTCTCGGCCGCCCACGATCTCGGCCTGCAGGACGTCTGCGCCGCTCTGCGCTGGATCGACGCCGCTGCGGCCTCGTTCGGGGGTGACGCGTCCCGCGTGACGCTCATCGGACAGAGCGCGGGGGCGTTCCTCGCCGCCGCCGCGGCGGTGGCACCGGGCGTCCCGCGACCGCGAGCCCTCGCGTGCTTCTCGGGCGGCGCCTCGCGCGTCATCGCCGCCGAGGACGCGGCGCGGTTCGGCGACGCCCTCCTCGATCACCTCGACGCGGAACACCTGGTCGACCTCGACCCCGAGACGGTTCTCGCGGCCCAGGCCGCGGTCGCCCCGCGCGACCTCGGCGTGCGCAACGGCGTCCGACCGGTCGGCTTCGGCGTCGCGATCGACGCGGGGAGCCCGGATGCCGTCGTCCCCCGCCACCCCCTGGATGCCGTGCGCGCGGGTGCCCTGCGCGAAACCTTCGTGCTCGCCGCCGCCGGTACCGACGAGATGGAGGGTTTCGGCCCGGGCTCGGTGCCACACCTGGACGGATCGCTCGAGGACGCCGTGCAGGCGTTGACCGGCACGGGACCTCGCAGCGTGCGGGACGCCTACGACGAGACGGACGCGGCCTGGCGGCGCCTGCTCGGCGACTACATCTATCGGCTGCCGGCCGCGCGCCTCGTCGCGGAGCAGCGCGCCGCCGGGGGAGGGGCCGCCTACCTCGAGGTCGGTCGCGAGGGCGACACCCCGGGCGGGCACGGCGCGGAGCTGGCCGGAATCTTCGCCCGGGGCTCCGACGCGCGCTCGCTCGCGATCCAGGAGACACTCGTGACGCTCATCCGCGACGGCCGCCTCGACGGTGGGACGCTCGACGCCCCTCTCGTCGCGGGCGCGGTGCCGCCGGCATCCCTCTCTCCCGACGACCTCGTGACGATCTGGCAGGGGGTGGCCCGACCGTGAGCACCTACCGCATCGGCGCCGGCAGCGGCTTCGCCGGAGACCGCTTCGAGCCGGCCGAGATCCTCGCCGAGCGCGGCGACCTGGATGCCCTCGTCTTCGAGTGCCTCGCCGAGCGCACGATCGGTCTCGCCCAGCAGCGCGCGGCCTCATCGGCGGGCGCCGGCTTCGACCGACTCTTCCTCGACCGTCTCGCCGGTGTGCTGCCGCACCTGGCGCCGCGCACGCGCGTGCTGACCAACGCCGGCGCCGCCGATCCCGTCGGTCTCGCGCGCGCGGTCGTCGACCTTCTCGCCGCGCATCCCCGCGGGGCGGGACGCCGTGTCGCGGCGGTCGTCGGCGACGACGTCACGGCCGTGATCCCGTCCCATGCCCGCATCACCGGTACCGACCTGACCATCGGCGACCTCGGCGACCGCCTGGTCTCGGCGAACGCCTACATCGGCGCCGGGGCGGCCATGCGCGCGCTCGAGAACGGCGCGGATGTCGTGATCACCGGCCGCATGGGCGACGCGGCCCTCTTCGCCGCGCCGATCGCCGTCCACCACGGCTGGGACGACGCCTCACCCGACGAGATGGCCGCCCCCACCCTGGTGGGCCACCTGCTCGAGTGCGCGGGGCAGCTCACCGGCGGGTACTTCGCCGACGGCGGGCGCAAGGTCGTACCGGGGCTGGCGACGCTCGGCTTCCCCTTCGCGGACGTCGCCGCCGACGGGGTCGCCGACTTCGGCAAGGCCGCGGGTACCGGCGGGCTCATCTCGCGCGCCACCGTGCTCGAGCAGCTGCTGTACGAGATCGACGACCCGAGCCGGTACAAGACCCCGGATGCCACTCTCGACCTCGGCGACGTGCGCATCGACGAGGTGGGTCCGGACCGCGTGCGCGTGTCGGCCGCCTCCGCCGAGGGGCGGCCCGAGCAGCTGAAGGTGAGCGTCGGCGTCCGCGATGGGTTCCTCGCGGTGGGAAGCATCGCCTACGCGGGCCGGGGAGCGCGCGAGCGCGCCGAGCTGGCGCTGCGGATCGTGCGCGAGCGCTGGGAGGTCGTGCACGGCCGCGACCCCGACGAGGTCCGCGCCGACCTGCAGGGCTACAACTCGTTGCGGCCGTGGCACGAGCCGTCCGGCGAACCCGCCGAGGTGCGCGCGCGGCTCTCGTTGCGCACCTTCGACCGCAGGGCCGCGGCTCTGCTGCACCGCGAGGTCGAGGCGCTGTACACGAACGGCCCCGCCGGCGGTGGCGGCGCCGACCTCAGCCTGAAGGAGACGGTGGGGATCGTGTCGACCTTCATCGACCGCGATCGCGTCGAACCGCGAGTGGAGATGGTGTCATGACGACCCTCGGCGACCTCGCCCACGCCCGTGCGGGAGACAAGGGCGACACGTCGATCCTGGTCGTCGCGCCCTACGAGCGGGAGGATTACGCGCGCCTCGACGAGACGCTCCGACCCGACCGGGTCGCCGGGCACTTCGGCGTCGACGCGAGCCACGTCACGATCCACGCGGTCCCGCGCCTCGGTGCGTTCACGGTGGTGGTGCGCGGGCGTCTCGACGGCGGAGTGACCCGCTCGCGCGCTGCCGATCCGCACGGCAAGACCCTGTCGGGCCACCTGCTCGACCTGGTCGTGGAGGGGTAGTCCTCGTCGGTACGACGGGGTCGCGGACGACGGCGCGCCCGGGTCAGATCAGCCCGAGCTCCGCGAACGCGTTGTGCACGCCGTCCTCCAGCACCGACGTCGTGACGCGCCCGGCCAGCTTCTGCAGCTCGGGCGCCGCGTTGCCCATGGCGACGGGGGTGCCGACGACCTCGAACATCTCGACGTCGTTCCAGCTGTCGCCGATGCCGATTGCATCCGTCGCCGAAAGGCCCAGTTGCGCGAGCACCGCCGTGATCGCGGAGCCCTTGGTCACGCCCGCCTGGCCGATCTCGCCGTTCGAGCCGCCCGGCAGCGGGATGGACCCGGGGATGACGTGGAAGCCGTCGCCGAGCTCGGCGGCCGCGTGGTGGACCGTGTCGATCGAGGGGCTGACGAACACGGCCTTGGCGACCGCGTCGCGGTCGACCTCCGCGACGGGACGCGGCTCCTTCCACAGCGGCTCTTCAGCGGTGAGGCCCTGCTCCGCGAGCTGAGCGGCCCGCTCGGCGTGACGCTCCCGACGGTACGCCGCCATCACGGGACCCATGCCCTCGCTCGCGAAGACCCCGCCGTGCGTCTGCAGGAAGTAGTGGATGCCGTGGGCCTCGAAGTACCGCTCGAGCAACTCGACGTCGGCCCGGGGCATGGGCTGCTCGACGAGGGTCTCATCGTCCCGCGTCGCGTACGCCCCGCCGTTGGTGATCGCGCCGTCGAAGCCGATCGCGAGGACGTCGGGGTGGACGTCGCCGGCCGAACGGCCGGTGCTGAGCCACACGAGGTGTCCGTTCGCGCGGGCCTGGCGGATCGCGGTCACGGTGGACGGGGCGATCAGCGAGCCGTGCTCGAGGATCGTGCCGTCGACGTCGAGGAAGGCGATGCGGGTCATGGTGCACTCCAAGGGGGATCGGCCCCGGGCGGGGGAGCCCGGGGCCGATCCGATCAGGGGGTCAGCGCGAAAGCGACGCGCCGTTGGTTCGGATGACGTCGGCGTACCAGTGGAACGACTTCTTGCGGTACCGATCGAGGGTTCCCGAGCCGTCGTCGTTGCGGTCGACGTAGATGAAACCGTATCGCTTGCTCAGCTGAGCGGTGCTGGCGCTGACGATGTCGATGCAGCCCCACGAGGTGTAGCCGAGCACCTCCACGCCGTCCTCGATCGCCTCGCCGACCTGGACGAGGTGATCGTTGAGGTAGGCGATGCGGTAATCGTCGATCACCGTCTTCTCTCCGTCGACTTCGACCAGCTGGTCGCGCGCGCCCAGGCCGTTCTCGACGATGAAGAGCGGCTTCTGCCAGCGGTCCCAGAACTGGTTGAGCACCAGGCGCAGGCCCACGGGGTCGATCTGCCAGCCCCACTCGCTCGCGGGGAGCGTCGGGTTCGACACGCCACCCATGATGTTGCCCTCGCCGGCGACCTTCTTCTCGGGGTCGGCGGTCTCGGCGATCGACATGTAGTAGCTGAACGAGACGAAGTCGACCGTGTTGTTCAGGTCGTCGCGGTCCTCGTCGGTGATGTCGAGTTCGATGCCCTTCTCGCGGAGCGTCCGCAGGAAGTACCCGGGGTAGGCGCCGCGCGTGTGCACATCGCCGTAGACGAGGTTGCCGTGGTCGGCATCCATCACCGCGAGGGCGTCGTCGGGCGACGGGGTCAGCGGGTACACCGGCATCGACAGCACCATGCAGCCGACCTTCGCCGCGGGGGCGACCTCGCGCGCGATGCGGGTGGCGCGGGCGGATGCCACGAGCTCGTGGTGCATCGCCTGGTACAGCTGCTCCTCGGGGACGCCGCCCTCGGGGATCGGGATGCCGCCGCTCATGAAGGGCGCGTGCAGCAGCGAGTTGATCTCGTTGAAGGTCAGCCAGTACTTCACCCGCGAGCCGTACCGCTCGAAGAGCGTGCGGGCGTAGCGCTCGTAGAACCCGATGAGCGCGCGGTTGGTCCAGCCGCCGTACTGCTCGGCCAGGTGCAGCGGCGTCTCGTAGTGCGAGATCGTCACGAGCGGCTCGATGCCGTGCTTCTCGAGCTCGTCGAGGATCCGGTCGTAGAACGCCAGGCCCTCTTCGTTGGGCGCGGTCTCATCGCCCCGCGGGAAGATGCGGCTCCACGCGATCGAGAAGCGGTAGACCCCGAAGCCCATCTCGGCGAACAGGGCGATGTCCTCGGCGTAGCGGTGGTAGTGGTCGATGCCGACGAGCTTGAGGTTGTCGGGCGTGGGCTCGGCGCTGCGCGGACCCGAGATGCCCTTCGGCATCACGTCCTGCACCGAGAGACCCTTGCCGCCCTCGTCGTACGCGCCTTCGATCTGGTTGGCCGCGGTCGCGCCGCCCCAGAGGAAGCCGTTCGGGAAGGGAGTGGTCGTCATTCTTTCGTGCCTCCGAGGTTCAGCGGGTGGCGGACAGCGAGTCGACGGACACGGCGCGGAACAGCGTCTCGCCGTGCGAGAGGGGTCCGGATGCCGCGTCGGCGACGTCGGGGTACAGGTCGCCGTTCGTGACGATGACCGGGGTGATGAGGTTGTAACCGGCCCGCTCGATGGCGTCGCCGTCGAACTCGAGCAGCAGGTCGCCGGCCTTCACCTCGGTGCCGGACTGCACCTTCAGCGAGAAGTGCTCGCCGCCGAGCTTGACGGTGTCGAGCCCGACGTGGATGAGCAGCTCCACCCCGTCGATCCCGCGCAGACCGATCGCGTGACCGGTCGGGAAGGCCGCGACGACGGTGCCGTCGAAGGGGGCGTAGACCGCGCCCGACGTCGGGCGGATCGCGACGCCCTTACCGAGCGAGGCGTCGGCGAAGGCGGCATCCGGAACCTCCGCGAGGGGCACGACGGTGCCGTCGACGGGGCTCAGTACCGCGGTGTCGGTCGCGGCGACGGGGGCGGCCGGGGTGGCCGCGTCGACCGGGTCGGCGAAGCCGATGATCACCGTGAGCAGGAACGGCACGATGATCGCGACCGCGAGACCGATGCCGAGCATCACCATGTTGCCGTTGCCGAGCAGCGCGGGAAGCGCAAGGCCCGAGGGCACGACGAAGGCCTTCGAGAAGACCCCGCCCATGGCGATCAGCGCGCCGCCGAGGGCGCCGCCCACGATGCCGAAGGCGAAGGGACGCTTGAGCGGCAGGTTGATGCCGTAGATCGCGGGCTCGGTGATACCGGCGAGGAAGCCCGACAGGGTCGCCGGGGCGGCGAGCGAACGGAGGTTCTTGTTGCGCGAACGCACGAGCACGCCGGCGACGGCGGCCGCCTGGGCGAGGACGGCGGCGAACACGGGTCCGATGAGGAGCATCTGCCCGGTGGTCTGCAGCTCGAGCTGGAACAGCGGGACGAGGCCCCAGTGCAGGCCGAAGATCACGAAGACCTGCCACAGGCCGCCCATGATCGCGCCGCCGAGCCACGGCACCGTCTGGAACACCCAGCCGATGGCCGCCGCGAGGCCGCCGCCGATGAGGCTCGACAGGGGGCCGATCGCGAGGAACACGAGCGGAACCGCGATGGCCACGACGATCATCGGCGTGAGGAAGCGCTTCACGGCGCCGGGCAGGACCTTCAGCAGGAACCGCTCGGCGTAGCTCTGCAGCCACACGATCACGATGATCGGGATGACGCTCGAGATGTAGCTCACCATCGTGACCGGGATGCCGAAGAAGGTGATGTCGGGCTGACCGTTCAGCGCCACGATGCTCGGGTAGACCAGGGCGCCGGCGATCGCGAACGAAGTGAACTCGGACGCCTTGAAGTAGCGCGCCGCGGTGATGGCGAGGGCCATCGGGAGGAAGTTGATCAGCGCGTCGGAGAGCGCGTTGAGGATCACGTAGGTGGAGCTCGTGGCATCCAGCCAGCCGAAGGTGACGGCCGCGGCGACGAACGCCTTCAGCAGACCGGTGCCGGCCAGCGCCCAGAGGATCGGCGTGAAGATCGCCGAGATCATCTTGATGAAACGGTTGAAGAGGTTGCCCTTGGGGCCCTCGTCGCCGCCCTCGGAGCCCGCGCCGCCGAGCTTCGTCTGCGCCTGGATCGCGGCGAAGACGTCAGGGACGTCGTTGCCGATGACGACCTGGTACTGGCCACCCGCCTGCGCGGTGGTGATGACGCCGGGCGTCGCACGCAGGGCTGCGGCATCCGCCTTGCCCTCGTCCTTGAGCACGAATCGCAACCGCGTCGCGCAGTGCACCATCGAGGTGATGTTGCTCTCTCCGCCGACGCCGGCCACGACCGCCGTCGCTGTCTTCGCGTGATCCACCATCGGAATCCGCCTGCCTTTCGCCGCATCAGTGCGGCCTTCTCGAGATGTTCGGGCGACGCTCCGGCGTGTTTCGGGCAATAAAAAAGACCCGAATCCGTTCATCGCTCGAAAGCGTGAGGATTCAGGTCTTGCCCGCTCGCGCGGTAACAATCCGGAAATCGTCGGCAGGCAGTGACGCCTGCGACGGCGACTATAGCACCGGTGCGTCGGGCCCGCCAGTGTCGTCGGGGCGGCCCAGGCTCGTCGCGAGGCGTTCGACGTGCACGGTCAGGTACAGCACCTCTTCGTCGGTCAGGGTCGACCCGGTCGCCGCGAGCACGTAGGCCTTCACGCCCTCGGCGATGCCGAAGGCGCGGGGGTAGCGGTGCTTCGCGAACTCGAAGAACGACGAGTCGCCGCTGGTGAGCATCGCCCGGTTCACGAGTCGCTGCAGCAGGAACCGCACGTGCAGGATGAACCGCGCGTAGTCGGGGCTCTCGGTGTCGAGAGCGACTCCGAGGCCCGTCTCGACCGTGCGTACGACGTGCTGCACGCGGCGGAACAGCAGCGCCGCGGTGCCGTTCGGCTCGTCGCGCGTGGCGTTGAGCAGGTGCATCGTGAGGAACACGCCCTCCTCGGGCGGAAGTTCACGGTCCAGGGATGCCGCGATCGAGGCCGCCATGCGCTCCGCGGCGCGCGACTCGTCGGGGTGGAGGATCCGCAGCTCGGGCATCGAGGTGCCGGGGATGCGGATGCCCTGGTCGAGGCGTTCGACGACGTAGTTCACGTGGTCGATCACGGCGAGCGGCAGACGCCGTCCGAGGTCGCGCCCGAGGTCGCGCTCGGCCTGGTCGACAGCGTGCAGGACCGCCTCGACGAGCGCGTACGGAGCGTCGGTGAGGAGCTTCTGGGCGTGAGCGGTGTCGCTGCCCTGTTCGAGCACGAACGTCTTCTCGACCTTGGTCGGGTCGACGCGGCCCTCGTGTTTGAGCTGGAAGCCGATGCCCCGCCCCATGAGCACGCGCTCGCGACCGTCACCGTCGACGGCCACGACGACGTTGTTGTTCAGAAGCTTCTGGACGCCGCCGGGCGGGAGGGAGACGTCACCGGCACCGGGCATGGGATGCAGTTTAGGGCGGTCTCCGCTCTGCGCGGCCAACGGTCACCGGAGCCCCGGATCTCGCCTCACGAGCTTCGTCGGCCCTCCCTCGCTCTGACGACAATGCTCGCCACTACCGCGCGCAATGACGAGAATCGTCGTCAGAGGGCTGAGCGCGTCCGACTCAGCCGACGCGCGCCCAGCCGCAGCGCAGCCGCGCCCCGGTACCCTGGAAACCATGACTGATCAGCCCCCCGTGCGCTCCACCACGCCCCGGCAGGCGCGCCCCGCGGGGGCGCCGGCCGACACCGGCATCCGCGAGACGAAGCCGAAGACCGGACGCCAGGTCCGCCCCGCGACAGAGGGATGGCAGCAGGCCAAGGATGAGACCGGCCGCCCGCTGCTGCAGTTCGCGAGCCCCAAGCGCGGCAAGCCGCCCGTGCACCTCGCCGACATGACCGCTGACGAGCGCGTCGCCAAGGTGAAGGAGCTCGGGCTCCCCGGCTTCCGCGCGAAGCAGCTCGAGAAGCACTACTTCACGCACTACACGTCCGACCCGGCCGACATGACCGACCTCCCGGCATCCGGTCGCGAAGAGCTCGTCGCAGGCATGCTCCCGCCGCTGCTCACCGAGGTGCGTCGGCTCGAGACCGACCGCGGCGACACGATCAAGTTCCTCTGGAAGCTGCACGACGGAGCTCTCGTGGAGTCGGTGCTCATGCGCTACCCCGGCCGCATCACGCTGTGCGTGTCGAGCCAGGCCGGCTGCGGCATGAACTGCCCGTTCTGCGCGACCGGACAGGCGGGCCTGACCCGCAACATGTCGGCGGCCGAGATCATCGAGCAGATCGTGCGCGCCAACGCCCTCATCGCCGCCGGCGGTCTCGGCGGCAAGAAGCGCGACGACCACTCACTCGACCGCGTGTCGAACATCGTCTTCATGGGCATGGGCGAGCCGCTCGCCAACTACGCCCGCGTCATGCAGGCCGTGCGCGTCATGGTCGACAAGGAGCACGGGCTCGGCATGAGCGCGCGCGGCATCACGGTCTCGACGGTCGGTCTCGTCCCCGCGATCAAGAAGCTCGCCGACGAGGACATCCCGGTCACCTTCGCCCTCTCGCTGCACGCGCCCGACGACGGCCTCCGCGACGAGCTCATCCCGGTGAACTCCCGCTGGAAGGTCGACGAGGCCCTGGATGCCGCCCGCGCCTACTTCGACAAGACCGGCCGCCGCGTCTCGATCGAATACGCCCTCATCAAGGACATGAACGACCACGCCTGGCGCGCCGACCTGCTGGCCGACAAGCTCAACGCCCGCGGGCGCGGCTGGGTCCACGTGAACCCGATCCCGTTGAACCCGACTCCCGGCTCGATCTGGACGGCATCCGAGGTCCCGGTGCAGAACGAGTTCGTGCGCCGCCTCAACGACGCCGGCATCCCGACGACCCTCCGCGACACCCGCGGCAAAGAGATCGACGGGGCGTGCGGTCAGCTGGTCGCGACCGAAGAGGACGAGGTCGCCGCGGCGGCCACGCCCGTCGCCTGACGTCCGACCGCGATCAGGATGCGGGTGTCGCCGTCACCCGGGGTCCCGCGAGCACCGTGAAGGTGAAGCCCTCCCCGCCGCGGTCGACGAGCGTCATCTTGACGGGACTGCTGTCGACGAGGACCGTCTTCTCGTCCGTGGTGCGGCCGTCCTCCGACGTCCGTGCCGCGGCCGGGAAGTCGCCGAACTTCTGCTCGACCGCGACGCGGATCGCCTGTGTGGCCTCGGCTCCCCGGCTCGACGCGAGCGTCCAGAGCCGATCGTTCTGCGTCACGGTGAGCCCCTCGATCGGCGCGAGATCGACCCCGTCGAGCTGGGGCACCTCGGTGCGGAAGTCGGCGAGTGTGCGCGGAACGCCCCCGGCTCCGGGGCTCTCGACCGGAGCGACGGAGGACGTCGATTCGTCCTGAGCGCCGGACGACGCCGGAGATCCGCACGCGGTGAGGGCCAGGATGCCGAGGGCGAGAACGCTGATCAGACCGGTGCGACGCATGCCAGCGAGGCTACCCGGCCGCCCCGGACAGCGATACGGCTTGCGTGGCGCGGCCGTCGTACGCCCTTCGGGTGTCGCGAGCGGGGTGTTTCCTCCGGATTAAATTTTCATCTCTCACTGAAACTTCTGAACGTTTCTCATTGACCGTAGAGCGACAGGGGTGTTCTCTGGGCGCAGTTCCACCTGCATCCCACCTTGGGCGCGGAACGCCGCCCTTTCCCGAGAGGCTCCTGATGAAGAGAAGAATCGCGCTCGCCGTGCTGGTCGCCGGCGCGCTCGCGCTCGCCGGCTGCTCCGGCGGCGACGGTGGTGACACCGGCTCCACAGACGCGTCCATCCGCGTGGCCGTCACCGACCCGCAGCAACTCATCCCCGGTCGGCAGTCCATCGCCTACGACTTCAACATGGCGGTCTGGTCGCCGCTGGCCTTCCTGCAGTCCGACGGCACCCTGCAGGACGTCCAGGCCGCGTCCATCGAATCGGACGACGCTCAGACCTGGACGATCACGCTCCGCGACGGATGGACATTCCACGACGGCACCCCCGTCACGGCGAAGAGCTATGTCGACTCGTGGAACGCCGTCGCGTACGGGCCGAACGCCTTCGAGAACTCGGGGCAGCTGGCATCCATCGTCGGATACACCGACCTGAACCCCGCCGACGGTGCGCCCACGACCACCACGATGTCGGGCCTGACCGTCGTCGACGACCTCACCTTCACGGTGAAGCTCGTCAGCCCCGACGGCCAGTTCCCGCTGCAGGTCACGCAGGCGCAGACCGCGTTCTTCCCGATGCCCGAGTCGGCGCTGTCGGACTTCGACGCCTACAACAAGCACCCCGTGGGCAACGGGCCGTTCCAGATGACGGGCGACTACGTCGAGAACGAGCCGATCACGGTGTCGGCCTACGACGGGTTCAAGGGCGAGGCGCCGACCGTCGATCAGATCACCTTCGTGCCCTACACCGATTCCGAGACGGCCTACACCGACGTGCTCGCCGGGAACCTCGACGTCGCGGGGGTCCCCGCGAGCCGTCTCCTTCAGGCCGGCAACGACTTCGGGGACCGTCTCTACTCGTTCGAGGCGCCCGGCATCTCGTTCCTCGGCCTTCCCCTGTGGAACGCGCAGTACCAGGACGTGCGGGTGCGCCAGGCGCTGTCGATGGCGATCGACCGTCAGACGATCATCGATCGCATCTACGGCGGCACCTACACCCCGGCGACGGCCTGGACCCCCGCCATCGAGCCCGGAACCCCGACGGGCATCTGCGGGAAGTACTGCGAGTACGATCCCGACGCGGCCAAGGCGCTGCTCGCCGAGGCCGGCGGGTTCAGCGGCCCGCTCGAGATCACCTACCCGGGCGGCGGAGGCCTCGACCCGCTGTACGAGGCGATCGCCAACCAGCTGCGCCAGAACCTGGGCATCGACGCGACGGCGACCCCGACCGCGGACTGGGCCGAGTTCCTGCAGAAGCGGACGGATGCCACCCTCACGGGGCCGTTCTTCTCGCGATGGGGAGCGCTGTACCCGAGCCAGCAGGCGACGCTGCGGGTCTTCTTCATCGAGGGCGGCGGCTGCGCCAACTGCATCCCGTTCTACAGCCCCGAGGTGAGCGCGGCCATGCAGACGGCCGACGCCGATCTGGCGGGCGACGGCACGGCGTACGCCGACGTGCAGAGCATCATCCAGAAGGAGTTCCCGGCGGTGCCGTTGTTCAACGAGACGTACTCGTACGTCACCTCGGAGCGCGTCGCCGATCTCGTGAGCTCCCCGGTGGGCAACCCGACCTACCGCGCGATCCAACTGCGCTGACCCCCTCGGCCGGCGCGCGGAGCCCCCCGCCCGCGCGCCGGCCGTCGACCCACGGAATCCCCATGCCTTCACTCCCCGTTCCGCCGCCCGCCCTCACCGGCTTCCCCACGGTCGACGCCCTCGAGGCGGCCTTCCTCGCTCTGTCCGAGAGCGCACCGCACCTCGTGCGCCGCCGCATCCTGGGGTCGTCGCGTCTCGGCGAGCCCATTCCCGTGTACGAGATCGGCGATGGACCGGCGCACGCCGTCATCGCGGGCGGCGTGCACCCGAACGAGCCGATCGGCTTCCACACCGCTCTCGCGCTCGCCGAGCGGCTCGTCGCCGACGAGGGGCTGCGTCGAGAGCTGGGGATGACGTTCCACATCGTGCCGTGCATCGACCCGGACGGCACCCGCATGAACGAGGGCTGGTTCGCCTCCCCGAGCGACCGCGGCTCCTACGGGCGGGCCTTCTACCGGCCGGCGCCCGACGAGCAGGTCGAGTGGAGCTTCCCCCTCTCCTACAAGCGGCTGCACTTCGACCGGGTGCTCCCCGAGACCCGCGCGCTCGCGGACCTCTTCGACGAGGTCCGACCCGCCCTGTTCGTCGGACTGCACAACGCCGAGGTCGGCGGGGTGTACTTCTACGTGAACCGCGAGGACGACGAGCTCGTCCGAGAACTGTCGGCCATCCCGTCCCGCCACGGTCTGCCGCTCGACGTCGGCGAGCCGGAATCGCCCGATCTCGTGCGTCTGGGCGACGCCGTGTTCCGCTGCCCGACCGTCGCGGAGCGCTACGACTATCTCGAGGGACTCGGGCTCGACCCGCTCACCGAGGTGTCGGGCGGAGGCTCGGCCGACTACCTGCAGCGCTACGGCACCCTGGTCATGGTCGCGGAGCTGCCGTACTGGACGCACGACGACGTCGTGGACGAGAGGTCGGGAGGGATCTCGTACCGCCGCGTCATCCAGGACCGTGCCGAGGCGCTCCGCGCGCTCGGCGACGCCCTCGGGGGCGCGCTGTCCCGGGTCGATGCGCTCCTGACGATCCCGAGCCCGATGCTGCGCGGGGCGAGAGCCTTCGCCCCCCTCATGACGGCGCTCGCCGACGCGGAGGGCGAGCGCGCACGGCGCCTCGTCCTCGACCGCATCGCGACGCGGGCGGAGGTGTTCTCGAACGAGGATGCCGTGCGGTCCTTCCGTCTGCGCTTCGGGGGCATGCTCCTTCGGGCGCTCGAGGTCGAGTGCGCGGCGGGTGTCGCCCACGACGCGGTCCGCCGTGAGCGCGATGCCTTCCGCCGTGTCTACGAGGAGTGGGTCGCGGAGGCCGAGAGCGTGCCGCTGCGGGCGCTGCCGGTCGTCGACCTGGTCGGTGTGCAGTTCGACGCGGTCCTCGCGGCCGCCCGCGCGGCGGTGACCGCATGAGGTTCGCGCGGGCCGCGGGCGCGCGGTCGATCGAGGTCGGCATCGTCTTCCTCGGCGTCACGTTCATCATCTACGCGATGGTGTGGGCGCTCCCCGGGGACCCGATCGCGGCGCTGGGCGGAGACCGCCCGCTCCCCGCCGCGGTGGTCGCGGAACTGCGCCGCCAGTTCCACCTCGACGACCCCCTTCTCCTGCAGTACCTGCGCTACCTCGGCGGGCTCTTCACGGGCGACCTGGGGACGACCTTCGACGGCGTGCCCGTGGCGGACCGCATGTCGGCGCGCTGGCCGGTGACGATCACGCTGGCGCTGACGGCGTGGGTGATCGAGGTCGTGCTCGGTGTGCTCCTCGGCCTGGTGGCGGGGCTGCGCAAGAACAGCTGGATCGACCGCGGCGTGCTCCTGACCACGATCCTGGCGACGTCGATCCCCATCTTCGTCGTCGCGGTGGGGGCGCAACTGATCTTCGGGCTCCAGCTGAAGTGGCTCCCCATCGCGGGCACGACGGCGGGATGGCCGACGGCGTACATCCTGCCGGCGGCCGTGATCGCGATCTTCGGTCTCGCGGCGATCGCGCGTCTCATGCGCGGCAGCGTCATCGACACCCTCCAGTCCGATTTCGTGCGGACGCTGCGGGCCAAGGGCGTGCCCCGCCGGACGATCGTCGGCACGCACGTGATGCGCAACTCCGTCTCGCCCGTGCTCACCTTCGTCGCCATCGACCTCGGGTACCTCCTGGGCGGCGCGGTCGTGGTCGAGGGCGTGTTCAACCTGCCCGGCATCGGACAGCTGCTCTTCACCGCCATCCGCACGCACGAGGGCCCGACTGTGGTGGGGGTCGGCACGACGCTGATCCTCATCTTCCTGGCGCTGAGCCTGCTGGTCGATCTCGTCAACTCCGCCCTCGACCCGAGGATCCGCCATGTCTGAGATGATCGCGGCCACCGCGCCCGACCAGCCGACCCTCGTCGACCGCGGTCTGTGGTCGGTGCTCCGCCGCCGCGTGACGTTCTGGGCTCCGGTCGCCGTCCTGGCCGTCCTGGGGCTGATCGCCCTGCTGCCGGGTCCCATCGCGATGCTCTTCGGCGGCGGCGACCCCCGCGCGTGCGACCTGGTCGACAGCGCCCTGCCTCCCGGCCCGGGGCATCCCTTCGGGACCGATCTGCAGGGCTGCGACATCTACGCCAACGTCGTCTTCGGCACGCGCACGTCGCTGTCGATCGGGCTGCTGACCACCGCGCTCTGCCTCGTCGTCGCGATCGTGCTCGGCACCATCGCCGGCTACGCGGGCGGCATCCTCGACACGGTCATCTCGCGACTGACGGACGTGTTCCTCGGCTTCCCGTTCATCCTGGGCGCGATCATCGTGCTCAACAGCCTCGGCAAGCCCGACCCCGTGCTCGTCTCGCTCGTGCTCGCCTTCTTCTCGTGGCCCACGATGGCGCGGCTCGTACGAGGAGCCGTGCGCAGCGTCCGCGGCAACGACTACGTGCGCGCGGCCTCCGTCATCGGGCTCTCGCACGTGCAGATCGTCGTGCGCCACGTGCTCCCCAATGCGATCGGCCCCGTGCTGGCGATCGCCGCGACCTTCGTGGGCAGCGTCATCGTCGCCGAGTCGACGCTGACCTTCCTGGGGGTGGGACTGCGCGCCCCCACCATCTCGTGGGGTCTGCAGCTGGCGAACGCGCAGTCGTACGTCGGCACGGCCCCGCATATGCTCCTGTTCCCCGCGCTCTTCCTCAGCATCACCGTGCTCGCGCTCATCACCCTGGGCGACACCGTGCGCGACGCCCTCGACCCGAAAGGACGCTGACCGTGTCGACCCCTCCCTCCGCCCCCGCCGCGACGCTGACCGACGCCACCGCACCGGACGCCCCCGCCACCGCCCTCGCCTCCGGTGCGACGACGGAGAACACGGCGGCGGCCGACGACGCCCGGCGCGACGCCCTGCTGCGCGCCGGGGCCGCCTACGTCGCCGAGTGGATCGGCTTCCAACACGAGCTGCGCGGGGTGCCCGGCATCCAGGTCGCGATCCGCCACCGCGGCGAGCTCCTCCTCGATGAGGCGTGGGGTGTCGCGAACGTCGCGACGGCGGAGCCCCTGACCACGGGGCACCTGTTCCGCATCGCGTCCCACTCCAAGACGTTCACCGCGACCGCCGTGCTGCAGCTCGTCGAGAGCGGCGCACTCCGCCTCGACGACCGCGTCTCGCGCTGGCTCCCCGAACTCGCGGATGCCGAGGTGGGCGACGTCAGCGTCCGTGAGCTGCTGGGACACCAGGGCGGCGTGATCCGCGACGGCGTCGTCGCCGACTTCTGGCAGCGCGGGCTGCCTTTCCCCGACCGGGCCGAGATCCTCCGGATGGCGGCCGAGGAGGGCCGCGTGTTCGCCCCGAACGAGCACTTCAAGTACTCCAACGTCGGCTACTCGCTGCTGGGTCTGGTCATCGAGGCCGCGGCGGGCGTCCCGTACGCGCAGTACGTGCTCGACAACATCGTTCTACCGCTCGATCTCCGCGATCTCGGACCCGAATGGGATGCCGATCGCGCCGACGACTTCGCCGCCGGGCACAACGCCGCCCTGCGGGCCGGCGCGGAACGACGCGTGATCCCGCACGTCGACACCCGCGCCATGGCGGCGGCGACGGGATGGTTCGGCACCGCGCGCGATCTGTCGGCGTACTTCGCCGCCCACGCCCCCGGTGACGACACCCTCGTGTCGGACGCGTCCAAGAGACTGCTGCAGCGGCGGGAGTCGGACATCGAGTACGCCGGCGTCCTGCGTCACTACGGGCTCGGCTTCGACGTGCGCGACCTGGACGGGGCGCGTCTCGTCGGCCACAGCGGCGGCTACCCCGGCCACATCACGCGCACCTGGCTCGACCTCGACGACGGTCTGGTGGTGAGCGTGCTCACGAACGCCATCGACGGCCCCGCCGACGTCCTCGCCACGGGAGCCCTCGGCATCCTGCGTCTGGCCCTGGCCCAGGCCGACCGCGAGCCGGCCACGGTCGAGGTCACGGGACGGTTCGCGAGCATGTGGAGCGTGGCCGACCTCGTGGATCTCGGCGGCGCTGTGGCGGTGCTGCACCCGGCCGACCCCGACCCCGCCCGCTCCGCCGAGGTGCTCGACGTCGACGTCGACGGGGCCCTGCGCCTGCCGTCGCGCGCGAGCTTCGGAGCGAGCGGTGAGCCCGTGAGCGTGGAACGGGATGCCGCCGGCGAGGTGGTCTCGATCCGGTTGAGCGGCATGTCCATGTGGCCGTTCGGCCGCTATCGCTACGCTCTGTCGACGGAGCGGCCGTCGGAGCTGCTGAAGGGGATGGCCTTGTGACGGACGCAGAACGTACCCAGCCCGACGACGCCCGCGCCGACGTGCTCGACGAGGCCGTGAGCGCCTTCGTCGAGGACTTCGCGTACGCGTGGGGCGCGGCGGGGAACCCGCGCATGGAGGGGCGCGTCCTCGCCCTGCTCCTGATCGTCGACGAGCCCTACCTGTCGTCCGCGCGGATCGCCGACCTCCTGCAGGCGAGCGCGGGTGCCGTGTCGATGTCGACCCGCGCGCTGGTCAACCTCGGCTTCCTCAAACGGCACGCGATCCCCGGGGACCGCAGCCACTACTTCCGCACCGAGGACGACGTGTGGGGCGGCTTCCTCGCGGGTGAGCGCGACTACGTCCGCCGCATCAACTCGACCCTCGAGTTCGGCCTCGACGTGCTCCCCGAGGACGCGTCGAGGCCCCGCACACGCCTGACCAACGCCCTGCGCTACATGACCTGGCTCGTCGGGCACCACCGCAAGATGCTGGCCGAGTGGCAGGAGTACCGCGACAGCACCCTCGCCGCCGACGCGTCCGGGGCATCCGCCGTGACGGCGACAGACGCGCCGGTCATCGAGACGTCCGCCGCCGACGGGCCCGACCGGGAGCCGGGTTCATGAGCGCACCCGTGCTGGAGGTCACCGGTCTCGAGGTCGCTTTTGACGTCGGCGACGAAGAGGTGGTGGCCGTCGTGGGTCTCGACCTGACCGTGGGGCGCGGCGAGATCGTCGCCCTCGTGGGGGAGTCGGGTTCGGGGAAGAGCGTCAGCGCCCTCGCCCTCGTGGGTCTGCTCCCCGAGCGGGCGCGGGTACGGGGGACGGCGATGTTCGACGGCATCGATCTGCTCGCCCTCGACGAGACCCGCCTGAACGCCATCCGCGGGTCGCGCATCGCCGTCGTCTTCCAGGACCCGATGAACGCGCTCGACCCCGTCTTCCCGATCGGTCATCAGATCGACGAGGTGCTGCGCGTGCACCGACCCGAGATGGACCGCGCCGCTCGTCGATCCCGCGTGGTGGAGCTGCTGACGATGGTGGAGATCCCGGATGCCGCCGCGCGCGTGCGCTCGTATCCGCACCAGATGTCGGGCGGTCAGGCCCAGCGCGTCATGATCGCGATGGCGCTGGCGTGCGATCCCGAGCTGATCATCGCCGACGAGCCGACGACCGCGCTCGATGTCACGGTGCAGCGCGAGGTGCTCGACGTGATGCGCCGACTGCGTGAGCGCACCGGCACGGCCATGCTGCTCATCACGCACGACATGGGTGTCGTCGCCGACATGGCCGACAGCGTCGTGGTGCTGCGCCGCGGCGAGGTGCAGGAGCGCGCCGATGTGCAGCGCATCTTCGACGCGCCGTCGGCGCCGTACACGCGCGAGCTGCTGTCCGCGGTTCCGCGCCTGGGGGCGTCGGAGCGCGTCGCGGCCGACGTCGAGGGGGAAGCCGTGCTCGAGGTCGAGGGACTCACGGTCGTCTACGGTCGCGGGGCCCGTGCCCTCACGGCCGTCGACGACGTGAGCCTGCGCATCCCGCGCGGGCAGACCACGGCGCTCGTGGGCGAGTCGGGCTCGGGCAAGAGCACCATCGGCATGTGCGCCCTGGGTCTCGCCCCGATCACCTCGGGCCGGGTGCTCATCGACGGGGTCGATCTCCGCACCGCCCGCCGGGCCGCGTCGCTCGCCGTCAAGCGATCCGTCGGGGTCGTGTTCCAGAACTCGACCGCGGCTCTCGACCCCCGCATGAGCATCGGGGCCTCGATCGCCGAGCCGCTCCGGGCGCACACCGCCCTGTCGCCGCGCGAACGCGAGGCGCGGGTCGCCGCGCTGCTCTCGGACGTCGAGCTCCCGGCATCCTGGGCGGGTCGTTTCCCGCACGAGCTGTCGGGCGGTCAGCGTCAGCGCGTCGCGATCGCGCGGGCCATCGCGCTCGAACCCCGACTGCTGGTGGCCGACGAGCCGACCTCGGCGCTCGACGTGTCGGTGCAGGCGACCGTTCTCGACCTGGTGCGCCGTCTCCAGCAGGAGCTGCGCTTCGCGTGCCTGTTCATCAGCCACGACCTCGCGGTCGTCGACCAGCTCAGCGACCGGGTGGTCGTGCTCCAGCGCGGGCGCATCGTCGAGGAGGGCACGCGCCGCGAGGTGCTCGCCTCTCCGCGCGAGGAGTACACCCGCGCGCTCATCGCCGCCGTCCCGGTTCCCGATCCGCGCGAGCAGGCGAGGCGTCGCTCCGCCGCGGCGTGAGGGGCGCCGCGCCCGCTCAGTGGTGGAACCCGGGGCCCGTGCCCTCGACCGGCATCGGCGACTGCAGCTTGTCGAGGTACGCGACCTCGGTGCGGATGTCCTCCAGCAGGTCGTCGGCGAGATCGAGGCTGAGCCCCGCGCGGACGACGATCCGCTGCACGGTGCGGTCGGACATGTCGTCGGGCAGGGGGTAGGCGGGCACGAGCCAGCCGTGCATGCGCAGGCGATCGGACAGGTGGTACAGGTTCCAGTTCTCGGTGTAGCCCGCGCGCAGGCGCCACGCGAACACCGGCAGGTCGCTGCCGTCGCTCACCAGCTCGAACGGCCCCATCTCGCCGATCCCCCGCGAGAGGTGCAGGGCGACCTTCTGCAGACCGCGCTGCACAGTGGTGTAGCCCTCGAAGCCGAGGCGTAGGAACAGGTAGAACTGCAGCAGCACCTGCGCCCCGGGCCGCGAGAAGTTCAGCGCGAAGGTGGGCATGTCGCCGCCGAGGTAGCTCACACGGAACACGAGGTCTTCGGGCAGCCACTTCTCCTCGCGCCACACGACCCAGCCCACACCCGGGTACACGCCGCCGTACTTGTGTCCCGACGTCGAGATCGAGTGCACCCGCTCGAGCCGGAAGTCCCAGACCAGGTCGGGCCGCAGGAACGGCGCCACCATCGCTCCCGAGGCGCCGTCGACGTGGATGGCGATGTCGAGTCCCGTGGCCTGCTCGATGGCATCCAGAGCTTCGGAGATGGATGCCACGGGCTCGTACATGCCGGTGTAGGTCACCCCGAGGATCGCGACGACGCCGATCGTGTTCTCATCGACGTAGTCGGCGAGGTCGTGGCCGTCGAACACCGGGTGCGCGTCGGTGACGGGGACGTAGCGGGCCTCGACGTCCCAGTAGTTGCAGAACTTCTCCCAGCAGACCTGCACCGCGCTGCTCATGACGAGGTTGGGCTTCTCGGTCGACTTCCCGGCGGCGCGCCGCGCGTGCTGCCAGCGGCGCTTCAGGGCGAGGCCGCCGAGCATGCACGCCTCGGACGAACCGATGGTCGAGGTGCCCGCCGCGCCGTCGACCGAGGGGGCGTGCCAGAGGTCGGCGAGCATGCGCCAGCACGTGCGCTCGATCTCGGCCGTGCGCGGGTACTCGTCCTTGTCGATCATGTTCTTGTCGTACGCGTCGGCGTACAGGCGGTCGGCGTGCTCGTCCATCCAGGTGCCGACGAAGGTCGCGAGGTTCATGCGCGCGTTGCCGTCGAGCATCATCTCGTCGTGCACGATCTGGTACGCCGTCTCGGGCAGCTCGGGCGTACGCGGGAACCGGTCGCGCGGGCGACGCGAGGCCTCTCCGGCACGGTCGAACACGGGCGTCAGGGCGTCGTCGGGTCGGTGGGTCATGGGGTGTCCTCCGTCGTTGCGACGCCGACCGGCGCGCTCTCATCGAGCCTGGCAGAACGCGGTTCCGGATGCCACGGCCCCGATGTCGGCGGCCGGGTCTAGCGTGGAGGCATGGTCGGTTATCGCTACCTCGGAAACAGTGGATTCAAGATCTCGGAGATCACCCTCGGCAACTGGGTGACCCACGGCTCGCAGGTCGGTGACGACGCGGCGATCAAGACGGTGCACGCCGCCCTCGACGCGGGCATCACGACGTTCGACACCGCCGACGGCTACGCCAACGGCGCCGCCGAGACGGTCCTCGGCAAGGCTCTCGAGGGGCAGCGCCGCGAGTCGCTCGAGATCTTCACGAAGGTGTACTTCCCGACCGGTCCGATGGGTCCCAACGACACCGGACTGAGCCGCAAGCACATCATGGACTCGATCAACGGGTCGCTGAAGCGCCTCGGCACCGACTACGTCGACCTGTACCAGGCGCACCGTTTCGACTACGAGACCCCGCTCGAAGAGACCTTCCAGGCCTTCGCCGACGTCGTCCGCCAGGGGAAGGCGTTGTACATCGGCGTCTCCGAGTGGACCGCCGAGCAGCTGCGCGAGGGTCACGCTCTCGCGAAGCAGCTCGGCATCCAGCTCATCTCGAACCAGCCGCAGTACTCCATGCTGTGGCGCGTGATCGAGGGCAAGGTCGTGCCGGCCAGCGAAGAACTCGGCATCTCGCAGATCGTCTGGTCGCCCATGGCGCAGGGCGTGCTGAGCGGCAAGTACCTGCCGGGACAGCCCGCGCCCGAGGGGTCGCGCGCCACCGATGAGAAGAGCGGCGCGAACTTCATCAAGCGGTTCCTCAACGACGACACGCTCGAGGCCGTGCAGCGGCTCAAGCCGATCGCCGACGAGGCGGGTCTCGCCATGCCGCAGCTCGCTATCGCGTGGGTGCTGCAGAACCCGAACATCGCCGCGGCCCTCGTGGGCGCCTCGCGTCCCGAGCAGCTGGCCGACACCGTCAAGGCGTCGGGCGTGACCCTGGATGCCGACACCCTCGCCGCGATCGACGAGGCCCTCGGCGACGCGGTGTTCTCCGACCCCGAGAACACCTACGACGTGTCGCCGAAGAAGCGTCTGGTCTGAGGTCCGCACAGGCGGGTCGGGCGTTCCGCGCCCGGCCCGCTTTCGCGTGTCCGGGAGGACCGCGGCCGGGGCGTCGCGTCGACGAAACCGCATCGCGTTGTCGAAACCGCACGCGATTGCGAACCATCGGGTGCGGTCTCGACGAACGCATGCGGTCTCGCCGTTTCGGGGTCGGGGCCCGGCGGCGGCGAGTTCGCGGGGCGGGCATGGAGCCGCTCACCCGCGGGGCTGCGCCTCAGGCAGCGCACAGGAGAGGGCAGGGTCGGCGTCGTACCCTCTGCGAATGTCCTTTTCCGCTGACCGGCCCGGTCGTCCCGAACCGCGCGGCCGTCTCGACCTCATGACGGACGAGGATCGCGCGCAGTATCTCAACGACCTCCTCGCCGCGCAGAACGCGGCGAACCGGGGTGCCGCGCCTCGCGATTCACGCGACGCCGCCGACCCGCGCCAGGCCGCGGACCCGCGTGACGCCGCGGACCCGCGCGAAGCCGCGGACCCGCGTGACGCCGCGGACCCGCGCGCCGCCGCCGATCCTCGAACCACCGCGGGGACCGCGGAGCGAGCCGAGCCCTGGGGTGCCCCTCCCGGCGCCACCGGCGAGGCCGAGCCGCTGACGGGTGCGACCGCGCTCCTCGCGCATTTCGACGACCCCGCTCCCGGTGCTCCGCGTGACGCCGCGCCGCCGCGGTCGGTCACCGAACGCGAGACCGAGGTGCTCGACGGCATCGCCCCCGTGGGGCCAGATGGCCGCGACCCCGACGGCGATGCCCGAGACGCCGCGGCTGACACCGCCGAGACCTGGGACGAGGCGCCCGCGAGTGCCGCGTCCACGGCATCCGATCCCCGCCCGCCCCGCTTGCGCCGCGATGATCCGCGCCGGCCGCGCCTGTCGCTGATCCGCCGCATGGCCGTGCTCGGCGGGGCTGACAACGACGTGCTCAACGAGGTTCCCGAAGAGGTTCCCCGCTTCGTGCAGATGTTCCTCGTGCTCGCGGGGACCGCGCTGGTGTCGTCGCTCTCGATGATGTTCGCGCTGCTCACCGGCGTGCGCGTGAGCCTGTTGCTCGCGATCCCGCTGGCGTTGGTCTGGGGTCTCATCATCTTCAACCTCGACCGCTTCCTCACCTCGACCATGCGCTCGACGAAGAACGTCTTCCGCCTGCTCGGGCTCGCCTTCCCCCGCGTGATCATGGCCGCGCTCATCGGCATCGTGGTGGCCGAGCCCCTCGTGTTGCAGGTGTTCCAGAACGACATCGCCCGCGAGGTGAACTCCACGAACGTGACGCAGGCGCTGAGCGATCAGGATGCCGTGACCAACGGCCCCGAGAAACAGGCGCTCGACGCCGCGTCCGCCCAGGTCTCGGCGCTCGAGAACCAGGCCGCGACCGGCATCGTCGCGGGAACCTCCTCGACCTCGGCCGAGTCGGCCGCCGCCCAGCAGACCGTGGACCAGCTCACACAGCAGCTCGCCGCCCAGCAGTCCGTCATCGACCAGGCGCGCGCGGTGTACCAGTGCGAGCTGACCGGCCAGGGCGCGGGAACCGTCCCGGGCTGTACCGGAGTCGCCGGCAACGGCGCGAGCTCCGACGCCGCGAAGGCGCAGCTCGCCCAGGCCCAGTCCTCGTACGACGCCCTGTCGACGCAGCTGCAGCAGGCCCAGACGGCGCTCGCGACCGCCAACGCGGCGGGAACCGAGGCCGCGGCCTCCTCGGCCGATCAGAACAAGAAGCAGGCCGAGGACCAGCTGCCCGCGGCCCGCACCCAGTACGAGACCGCGCTCGCCGCGTACAACCAGCGCGCGGCATCCGTCGCCGACGGCAACGCGGGGGCGGTCGGTCTGCTCAGCCAGATCACGGCTCTCGAGAGGCTGTCGGACCGCGAGCCGGCCCTGCGGTGGGCGCATTACCTGATCGCGGCGCTGTTCTTCATGATCGAGCTGCTGCCGGTCCTCGTGAAGGTGCTGACCGGGTTCGGCGGACCCTCGCTGTACGAGAAGGCCGAGAAGATGCGCGGGCAGATCGCCCTCGATCGTGTCACCGCGCGCACGTACCGCAAGCGCGCCGACGTGATCGTGGACGAAGCCGCGCGCGTCCCCGTGGCGACCGCCTGATGGTCGTCTGGAGCGCGGGGCTGCTGCTGTATCGCCTGACCCCGGAGCCCGAGGTGCTGATCGCGCACATGGGCGGACCGTTCTGGGCCAAGAAGGACGCCGGCGCCTGGTCGATCCCGAAGGGGGAGTACGACCCCGAGACGGAGGGGGCTCTGGATGCCGCCCGCCGCGAGTTCCGTGAGGAACTCGGGGTCGAGGCCCCCGACGTCGCCTGGGCCGAGCTCGGCACGTTCCCCTCCTCCAGCGGCAAGAAGGTCGTGGTGTTCGCGGGCGACGGCGCCGGGTTACCGGCATCCGGATTCACGTTCGGCGAGTTCGAGATGGAGTGGCCCCCGCGCTCGGGCCGCACGGCGTCGTTCCCCGAGGTCGACCGCGCGGAGTGGATGGGCCTGGATGCCGCCCGCGACGCCCTCGTGAAGGGCCAGCGCCCCGCGCTCGACGCCCTCGCGTCCGCGCTCGAGGCCCTGCCCGGCTGACGTCGCCGCCGTCCGCGCCCCGCGCCCGCGCCCCGTGCCCCGCGCCCGCGCCCCGTCGCCCGCGCCCCGCGCCCTCGCCCTGCCGCCCGCGCCCCGATACGCCGAGTGTCCAAAACACCCGGACGTCTCGCGAAATCGTCCGGGTGTTTTGGACACTCAAGGGGGTGACTCAGCTCACGGGCGCAGCAGCACCTTGCCGACGCGGGGCGAGTCGCTGGCGCGGGCGGCCTCGCGGGCGTCCTCCAGGCTGAAGGTCGCGGCGACCGGGAGGGTCAGGGTGCCGTCGGCGAGGTAGCGCGACAGTTCGCCGAACAGGGCGCCGCGGGTCTCGGCATCCATCGTCTTGCTGACGACGCTGCCCCAGAAGCCCTTCACGGTGGCCTGGCGGAAGATGAGGTCGCCGGCGCCGAGCTCGAGCTTGCCCGCGCCCATCGACCCGAAGATCACGAGGGTGCCGTTCTCGCTCAGCAGCGACAGCACCTGGCCGGCGGCGGGTCCGCCGACCGAGTCGACGCCCGCGACGACCTTCCCGTCGCCGATAAGGGCGAGGGCCTGGTCGCGCCAGTCGTCGGCGTCGGTCGACACGACGTTGTCGATGCCCTGCTCGGCGAGCTCGGCGACCGCGCTCTGGCGGCGCACGAGACCGATGACGTTGACGCCGCGCGCCTTCGCGATCTGCGCGACCATGCGGCCGACGGCGCCGTTGGCGGTGTTCTGCACGATCCAGTCGCCGGCCTTCAGGTCGAGCGAGTGCAGCAGGCTGATGGCGCTGAAGGGCATCGAGACGAGCTGCGAGGCGACCTCGTCGCTCAGGCCCTCGGCGACGGGGATGAGACCGGCGGCCTTCGTGACGACCTGCTCGGCCCACACGCCGAAGGTGCCGCCGGTGGCGACGCGCTGACCGACGCTCAGACCCTCGACGCCCTCGCCGAGCTCCTCGATGACGCCGACGGCTTCGGTGCCGGCGCGGGCGGGCAGCTCGGGCTTGAAGCCGTAGGTGCCGCGGATGGTCCACAGATCGTGGTTGTGGATGGGGGACAGGAGGACGCGCAGGCGCACCTCGCCGGGGCCGGGAGTCGGGGTCTCGACCTCTTCGACGCCGAGGACGTCGGCGGGCTCGCCGAACTCGTGGTGGATGACTGCGCGCATGGTTTCCTCCTGTGGTTATTTTGTAACGACTGGTCTAATATAGTCCTCGAGCCCGCGGACGCAACCGTGAGGACCCTGAGCGCGACGAAGGGTCCGGTGGCTTCGACGGGCTCAGCCACCGGGGCGAGAGGAAGAACATGGGCAGGATGCCGAGCTTCGAGCGCACCGCCGTCGTCGACGCCGCGCGCGATGTGTTCTGGCGGCGCGGCTACGCCGAGACGGGCATCGCCGAGCTCGAGGAGGCCACGGGTCTGACCCGCTCGAGCATCTACAACGCCTTCGGGAGCAAGCGCGGACTCTTCGATGCCGTCCTCGCCGCCTACCTCGACGACGTCGTGCGCGCCCGTCTGCGGCCGCTCGGCGGGGGAGACCCCGGTGCGCTCGAGGCGTACGTCGCCGAGATGATCGACGGGATCGCCGCCGACTCCCCGCGGGCGCGCCTCGGCTGCCTGCTGCTGAACGCCGGCTCGTCGCCGCTCGCGACCGACGACGCCGAGGTCCGGACCCTGGTCTCGGAGTACGCGGCCGAGATGCGTTCGGCGATCCGCGCGGCGGTCGCCGATCGTCGCCCCGACCTGGGTCCGGATGCCGTCGACGCTCTCGCCGCGGTCTGCGCCTCGCTCGTGGTCGCGGGGCTCACCCTCGCCCGCGCCGATCGGGACGCGGCGCTCTCGACGTTGGCATCCGTCCCGACGACCCTGGAGTCGTGGGGCCGGGCCTGACTCGCCCGCTCGCCCGCGCGAGGTCCGCGTCGCCGCGCGAGCTCGCGGCCCCGCGGGTCCGCGAGACTGCATCGAGCTGACGAATCCTCTGCACGCTGCAGCGGAGATGTCAGCGGGATGCAGTCTCGCCGGGCCGACGCCGCGTGGGCGGCAGGGCCCGGAGCGCGCCGGAACCGACGCGATCGCGGCTCAGCCCAGCTTCACCGCGGTGCCGTAGGCCACGACCTCCTGGAAGTTCTGCGCCACCTCGCTCGTGTCGAAGCGCATGGCGATCACCGCGTCCGCGCCGAGCGCCTGCGCCTCCTCGATGAGGCGTTGCTTCGCCTCGTCGCGGCTCTCCTGGAGCTGCTTCGTGAGGCCCTGCAGTTCACCGCCGAAGATCGACTTGAGGCCGGCGCCGAACTGCACGCCGATGTTGCGCGCGCGGACGGTCAGGCCGGTCACCTCCCCGAAGACTTCGGTGATCTGGCGGCCGGGGACATCGTTCATCGTCGTGACGAGCATGCGCCCAGTGTGGCAGCGGGTGAGCTCGCGGGCGAGAGGCAATTCGCGCGGGAGGGATGCCGCTGACCAGGCGTATCTGCCTACGCTGGGGTCATGACCATCACGCACCACCTCCGTGTCCACCGCAGCGAGGAGAATCTGGCTCGGGAGGGGCAGTTGGCGTGGTCTCTCGCGCGGGTCGCGGTCGACCCGGTGGAAGTGGATGCCGACGTCGTGGACATGATCGTCAACCGGGTCATCGATAACGCGGCGGTGGCGGCGGCGTCGCTGTCGCGGGGGCCGGTGAGTGCGGCGCGGCAGCAGGCGTTGGATCACGCGGTGTCGATCGGCGGGTCGGGGGCGACCATCTTCGGATGCCTTCTGGAGCGGCGGTCGAGTCCGGAGTGGGCGGCATGGGCGAACGGCGTCGCCGTCCGCGAGCTGGATTACCACGACACGTTCCTCGCGGCGGAGTACTCCCACCCCGGCGACAACATCCCCCCGATCCTCGCCGTCGCCCAGCACACCGGCCGCGATGGTGCCGCGGTGGTGCGGGCTCTGGCGACGGCGTACGAGATCCAGATCGACCTCGTCCGCGCCATCAGCCTGCATAAGCACAAGATCGATCACGTCGCCCACCTGGGCCCGTCCGCGGCCGCCGGCATCGGCACCCTGCTGAACCTGGATCAGGCGACGATCTCCCAGGCGATCGGGCAGGCCCTTCACACCACGACCGCGACCCGTCAGTCCCGCAAGGGCGAGATCTCGACGTGGAAGGCGCATGCGCCGGCGTTCGCGGGGAAGATGGCGATCGAAGCCGTCGACCGCGCCATGCGCGGCGAAACCTCCCCCTCCCCCATCTACGAGGGTGAGGACGGGGTCATCGCGTGGCTGCTGGACGGCCCGGACGCGTCCTACGACGTCCCGTTGCCCGGCGACGGGGAACCGAAACGGGGGATCCTGGATTCGTACACGAAGGAGCATTCGGCGGAGTACCAGGCGCAGGCGTGGATCGACCTCGCCCGCCGCCTCGGCACCCAGCGGCCGGAACTGCGCGACCCGGCGAACGTCTCCTCGATCGTCCTGCACACCAGTCACCACACGCACTACGTCATCGGCTCCGGCGCGAACGACCCGCAGAAATACGACCCCACCGCGTCCCGGGAGACGCTGGACCACTCCATCCCCTACATCTTCGCCGTCGCCCTGCAAGACGGCGCCTGGCACCACGTCGACTCGTACACCCCCGACCGAGCGGGCCGCCCCGACACCGTCGAACTCTGGCACAAGATCACCACCGCCGAAGACGCCGAATGGACCCGCCGGTACCACTCCGACGACCCGAACGAGAAGGCCTTCGGCGGACGGGTGGAGATCACCCTCACCGACGGCACCACCCTCACCGACGAGATCGCCGTCGCCGACGCCCACCCCCTCGGCGCCCGCCCCTTCGCCCGCGCCGACTACATCCGAAAGTTCCGGACCCTCGCCGAACCCGTCCTCCTCCCCGACGAGATCGACCGCTTCCTCGCCCTCGCCCAGCGCCTGCCGGAGCTCACCCCCGCCGAGGTCCTGCAGCTCAGCATCATCGCCAAACCCGGCATCCTGGCATCCGCCCCCGCCCCCAAAGGACTCTTCTGATGTCTCAGCCGCGGATCGTCCTCGTCGCCGGAGCGCGCACGCCGATCGGTTCGTTCGGCGGCGCCCTCTCGAGCGTCGACGCCCACGAGCTCGGGGCCGTCGCCGTCACGGGGGCCCTGCGGCGAGCGGGTGTGGAGAAGGATGCCGTCGACGAGGTCGTCATGGGCTGCATCGCCCAGAACGGCCCCGACGCCTACAACGCCCGCCGCGTCGCCCTCGCCGCGGGTCTGCCGACGCGGGTTCCCGCCTTCACGGTCAACCGCCTCTGCGGCTCGGGCCTCCAGGCGATCTGGTCGGCCGCGCAGGAGCTCCGCTGGGGCGGAATCGACGTCGCCGTCGCCGGGGGTGACGAGAGCATGTCGCGCACGCCGTTCCTCGAGTACGGCGCCCGCGGCAACGCGCGGCTCGGCGACCGGACCCTGCTCGACGGGACGCTGGCGATCCTCACCGACCCCTTCAGCGGCCGGCACATGGGCACGACGGCCGAGATCGTGGCATCCCGATACGGGGTCTCGCGCGAGGAGCAGGACGCCTTCGCCGTCGAGAGCCAGCGGAGAGCGGCGACGGATGCCGCCCGCGCGGCCTTCGCGGAAGAGATCGTGCCGGTGACCACCGGCGGCAAGCGTCCGGTCGAGGTCTCGGTCGACGAGCACCCGCGCCCCGGGACGACCCTCGAGGCGTTGGCGGGGCTCCGGCCCGCGTTCGAGAAGGACGGATCGGTGACCGCCGGCAACTCCTCGGGCATCAACGACGGGGCCGCGGCGACCGTCCTCCTGCGCGAGGACGACGTGCGTGACCGTGGGCTGACGGGCCTCGCGACGCTCGAGGCCGTGACCACCGCGGGCGTCGACCCGGAGATCATGGGCTACGCCCCGGTGCTCGCCCTGCAGCGGCTCTGGGAGCAGACGGGACTGACCCCCGCCGACGTCGACGTGGTCGAGCTGAACGAGGCGTTCGCGTCTCAGGCGGTCGCCGTGATCCGCGACGCGGGGCTCGACCCCGAGAAGGTCAACCCGTACGGCGGCGCGATCGCCCTCGGCCACCCCGTCGGCGCGACCGGTGCGATCCTCACCGTGCGCGCGGCCCTCGACCTGCAGCGCCGCGACCTCGAGTACGCCGTCGTGACGATGTGCATCGGCGGCGGTCAGGCCCTCGCGGCGCTGTTGCGGCGATACTGACCCGATGGGTATTCATCTCCTCGGCGGGGGTCGCGATGTCGCCGTCTGCGGATCGTTGCTGGAAGCCTTCGTGCGCGAGGCGCGGGAGCGCGCCGCCGGCCGCGCGCCCGAGATCGCGCTCCTGCTCGTGCTCGAAGCCGACGACGACGCGTCGGTCGATCGGTTCCGCGGCGTGCTCGAGGCCGCCGGCGCGGCATCCGACGAGATCCGCGTGCACGCGATCGTCGAGGGCGAGAGCTTCGCGGATGCCGTGCTCGAGGCCGACGGCGTCTTCGTCGGCGGGGGTCTGACCCCGGCGTATCTCGACGCGGTCCGCGGCATCCGGGAGGCGATCCGCGAGCGGGTCGCGGGCGGCATGCCCTACGCCGGATTCTCGGCGGGAGCAGCCATCGCCGCGGCTCCGGCGCTCGTCGGCGGATACCGCGTCCGCGGCGTCGAGGTCGTGTCGGCGGACGCGGGCGAAGAGCTCGACGCCGTCGAGGTGCGCCCGGGCCTCGGGCTCCTCGACTTCGCCGTCGACGTCCACGCCGCCCAGTGGGGCACCCTCTCGCGTCTCGTCGCCGCGGTCGACGCCGGTCTCGTCGCCGACGGTGTGGCCATCGACGAGCACACGGCTCTGGTGATCTCGGCGCAGGCGGCACCGGCGGTACGAGGCAGCGGGCAGGTCTGGCGCGTCGAGTCCGCGGCATCCGGGGTCCACGTACAGGTGCTCCGCGCCTGAGTCGCTGCGTCGGCCCTCTGCGGACGGGAACGGCCCCCACCCGCGAGGGTGAGGGCCGTTCGGGAGCAGGGCGTCAGACCGTGCGTCGACGCCGCAGCGCGAAGGCCAGGCCGCCCGCGACCATGAGGAACCCGCCCGCGAGGGCGAGGCCCCACGGCGCCTCCACGCCGGTGTTCGCGAGGCCCTGACCGGGACGCTGGCCCGGCTGCTCGGCATCCGGTCCCGGCGTGCCCGGCTGCTCGCCGGGGTTCTCGCCCGGGTTCTCGCCCGCGGCGAGGACCGCACGCCCGAGCGGTGCCGGGTCGACCACGGGGATCGCCTCGAAGTACGACAGCGTCGCGTCGAGGTCGATCTGGCCCGTGTCGGTGCGGTCGCTGCCCGCGGCGAAGGTCGGGAAGCCGTCACCGCCGTTGGCGAGGAACGAGTTCGTCACGACCGTGAACGTGTCGGTGCCGGCGATCGCGCGGCCCTGGTAGGCCATCGAGACGACCGCGCCCACCCGCGGGTTCGACGGGTCCTGCGTGTACGTGTACGTGAAGTCGTCGGACACGCCCAGGTGCAGTTTCGGGCGGTCGCCCTCGGCCTTCCACTGCTCGTTCAGGATGCCGCGGAGCTGCTCACCCGTCAGCGTCACCGTCACGAGCGTGTTGGCGAAGGGCTGCACGAGGGCGGCCTCCTTGTAGGTCACCACCCCGTCGTCGCCCTTCAGCAGGTCGGCGCGGAGGCCGCCCGGGTTCATCAGTGCGATCTGGGCGGTGGTGCCGGCGTAGGCCGGGTTCTTCGACGTCGCCCAGAGGTACACGTCGGCCACCCAGTTGCCCATCGACGACTCGACGCCGCGGTCCGCTCCCGAGGGGGTTCCGCCGCGCAGGATGTCACCGCTGATCTCGCCGACCGGCTTCGCGCCGATGACGTCGGCCTGCGCGACGTACGCGGCGACCTTGGCCGCGATGTCGGCATCCGGAGCCGCCGCGCCCGCGAGCGGGAAGGTCGTCCCCGAGATGGATGCCAGGGAGTCGGTGCGCGTGTCCCAGCTCAGCGACAGCTGCCCCATGGCCTTGCCGTACTCCGAGGCCTGGATGACGGGGCGTGTCCGGTCGGTGCCGGCCACCGGCAGGTCGCACGCGTAGGTCTGGTGCGTGTGCGCCGAGACGACGGCGTCGATCTCCGGAGAGGCGTTGACCGCGAGGGCGCCGAAACCCGCCTGGTCGGCGGCGATGGCGGCGCAGTCGTTCGACGTCGCAGCCCCCGAGTGCGTCAGCAGCACGATGACGTCGGCGAGGTCGCCCGCCGTGATCTCGTCGGCCACGCGGTTCGCGGCCTCGAGCTGGTCGCCGAAGTCGAGGTCGGCGATGCCCGCGGGGTCCACCATCGTGGCGGTGTCGGGGGTGACGGTGCCGATGAAGGCGACGCGCACGCCGTCGACGTCCTTGACGGCGTACTCGTCGAGCGCGGGCTCCTTCGTGCCCTTCTTGTAGACGTTCGCGCCGAGGCCGAACTCCCCGCCGCCGTACTCGGGGAGCACGCGGTCGGTCAGGTCGGCGAAGCCGCGGTCGAACTCGTGGTTGCCCACGGCCGAGACGTCCAGGCCCGAGGCCTTCAGCGTGTCGATGGTGGGGGAGTCGTCCTGGATGAGCGAGGTGAAGGGGGAGGCGCCGATGTTGTCGCCCGCCGAGACGAACAGCGTGTTCGGGTTGGCGGCCTCCTTCGCCTTCACGGCACCGGCGACGACGGCCGCTCCGGCCTCTCCCTGCGAGCCTGCCTCGAGGCGGCCGTGGAAGTCGTTGATCGTGAGGATGTCGATGTTCTTCACGCTCGGGTTCTCCACCGCGAACACGGTGGTGGTGCCCGAGACCTCGTTGCCCACGGCCACGAGCGGGCGGCCCGTCGGAGAATCGGCGGCGGAGATGAACTCCACGCCCTCGGGACCGAGGTCGCCGGCCTTCGCCAGCAGCTCGCGGTCGGCGGTCTCATCGCCGGTCAGCCGGTCTTCGACCGAGACCGAGAAGTCGCGGTCGTTGACGTACCCGGCGTAGGTCGCGTTCCTCGGGTCGGTGATGTCGTAGGTCATCACGCCGCCGACGCGCTCGAGGCCGATGAAGGCGTAGGTGCGCCCGTCGACCTCGCCGATCGCGAGGTTCTCGGGCTCGGGGCCCTTGTCGTCGCTGCGACCCTCCAGGTTCGACTCCGAGTGGTTCGAGTTGAAGAAATCGGGGTTCGCGTCGTGCGTGATGCGCTCGACGTCGGAGCCCGAGTCGAAGACCTGCTCGCCCGCGGTGTTCCACACCGAGAACCCGCGTCCGCCGAAGGTGTAGAGCGCGGAGTAGCAGGAGCCGTCGGCGTTCAGGCCCATGTCGGTCGCGATGTTCAGCCGGCCGAGGTCGGCGTCGTCGAGCGAGCCGGCGAGCGGGCTGTCGGCGCACACCGGAGCGAGACCGTCGGAGCCGAGGTCCTTCACGCGGGCCGTGTCGGTGAAGTCGCCCCATTCGCGACCGTCGCCCTCGTTGGCGGTGACGAGGTAGGTCTCGCCGCCGGCCTGATAGGCCTGGATACCGTCGGGCATGTACATGCCGAACAGGCCGGGGTAGCTCTTCTCGTTGTAGGTCGGGGCGTCCTTCGGGTCGCGGTCGCTCGCATCGAGCGTCTCGACGCCGTAGTCCTTGAAACCCAGGGACCGGATGCCGGTCACCTCCGCCGACGCCAGATCGACGGTCGCGACGGCGTTGGCCTCCTGCAGTGCGACGTAGGCCGTGGAGCCGGCGACCGCGACGTACTCCGGCTCGAGGTTGCGGCTCACGCGGTTCGCGGCGAGCGGGGTGTCGCCCTGGTCGGGGGCGGCGACGTCGGGACCGAAGACGCGGACGGCGGGATCCAGCGGCTTCGAGCCGCCCTGCTCGAAGGCTCCGAACCCGGCCGTGCGCACGGCATCCTGGGTCGGAGCGGTCTTGGTGCTCGGCAGCGCCACGACGCCGACCGACCCCTCGGGGTCGGTCGTGAAGTCGTCGGCCGGCTCGCCCTCGTTCGCGACGACGGCGAAGGAGCCGTCGTCGCTGATCGCGACCATGTCGGGGAGAGCGCCGACCGTGACCTCTCCGAGGATCGTGGGCTCGGCGGCATCCGCGTCGAAGAAGACCAGACGACCGGGCGCGGTCTTGTCGGCGTCTTCGAGGGCGATGACACCCAGGCCGTCGGCGCGGACAGCCAGGGAGTTCGCGATCCCGGTGCCGGCGATCGAGTACAGCTTCGTCGGGGCGGCGGGGTTGCCGTTGTCGAGCACATCGACGGCCCCGGCCTGCGCGTTCACGACGAACAAGCGGTTCTTGTACGCGTGCACGATCTCGGCGGCCGACTGACCGAACACCCCGGTCTCGTAGGTGCCGAGCGGGCGGAGGCTCACCAGGCTGTCGGCGGGGGTGTCACGAACCGGTGCGGGGACGATCGCGGCGGATGCCGCGGTGGCGCTCGACAGGGCGAGCGCGCAGACGGCCGCCGTCGTCGCGGCGAGCGCGACGGTACGGCGAAGGAAGGGCGAAGGCATGGCTGTGTCCTCGGGTGCATGGGGGGAGCTCGCGCGTCGAGAACGGCGCACGAGGATGCCGCGGGGGCGGCGCCGCGGCGATCCTGTCGCGCAGCGGTGACTCCCGGGTGAACGAGGGAAGAACGACCTCCGCCGGGTCGGACGCGGGGAACATCACGGTGTCGGCGGCGGGGTCTACCCTGTGACCGTGACCACCGCGAACGGCGCGCATGCCGACGAGCCCCACCGTCAGGGACTCTCGCAGCGCCTCAATTGGCTGCGCGCCGGCGTGCTCGGCGCCAATGACGGCATCGTCTCGACGGCGGCGGTCGTCGTCGGCGTCGCGGGCGCGACGAGCGACACGGCGCCGGTGCTGATCGCCGGCCTCGCCGCCCTCGTCGGTGGGGCGATCTCGATGGCTCTCGGCGAGTACGTCTCGGTCTCGAGCCAGCGCGACAGCGAGCACGCGCTGATCCAGAAGGAGCGGCGAGAGCTCGCCGACGATCCCGAAGCCGAGCTCGCCGAGCTCGTCGGGCTCTACGAGGCGCAGGGGCTCTCGCGCGACACCGCGACCCGTGTCGCCACCGAGCTCACGGCATCCGATGCCCTCAAAGCCCACCTCGCCGTCGAACTCAACATCGACGCCGACGATGTGGTGAGCCCCTGGGCCGCCGCTCTCGCCTCGGCCGTCGCGTTCACGATCGGCGCGATCCTGCCGATGCTGACGATCCTGCTCGCCCCGGTCGAGGTGCGGGTCGCCCTGACCTTCGTCGCGGTGCTGGTCGCCCTGGCGATCACGGGCTACCTGGCCGCCTGGATCGGCGGTGCGCGACGCACGCGGGCGATCCTTCGGACGGTGATCGGCGGGGCCCTGGCCCTCAGCGCCACCTACCTCGTGGGCTCGCTGTTCGGGGTCGCGGCGGGGTAGCGCTCCGTGCTCAGCCGGCGATCGAGGCGTCGGTCAGCGATCCGTCGGCCTGGAGGTCGATGACGATCACGTGGCCGAAGAACAGGTCGCCGTCGTCGTAGTACGGAGTGGCCGAGCCGTCGCCGGCGATGCTCAGCTCGCTCAGACGGATCCGCTGCGCGAACGCCTCGCGGGTGATCGGTTCCGGAGTCGGCGCATCGTCTTCCTCGTCCTCCTGCTGCCAGTCGTTCGCGAGGTCGGTGAGCTGGTCGGCTGCGAAAGCGCGCCAGCGGGCATCGACGTCGGGCAGGTCCGCGAGCAGTCCCCGCAAACGGGCGAGCGCCCCTTCGCAGGTCTCGGTGCCTTCGGCAGCATCGTCGTCGATGCTCAGAAGGACCGATACCCGGTCGCCCGCCCAGGCGACGTGTCCCGTGAACCACCCGTACGAACGATCGAGCGCGAACTCGCCGACATCGGTGGCGAGGGTCACGGGTCGGAGCCACTCGGCGCGTCTGTCGTCGAGCGCCGGGACGTGCAGGTCGCGCTCGATGACCTCGTCGAGCGCGAAGTGGCCGGAGAGGTCGGGAACGGCGAAGCCGTACTTCGCGTACTCCGCCGGGTCCGGCGCGGCGCGGCGCACCCTGACGCGGTACTGGGTGAGGGGGTGGAGCCCGTGGACCCACCCGTCGCGCTGGGCATCGGTCGCGAGCCACGTCAACCGCCCCTTCTCCGTGACCAGGGTGCCGGATTCGTCGATGAACGCGAGCACGTCCGCGGAGGGCGTCCACAGCTCTTCGCCGCCGGCTTTCCCCGCCCCTCCGACGCTTTGGCCGGTGAGGACGATGATCTCGACGGACTCCGTGGCGTGACGGCGGTCGAACGCGGCTCGCTCCTGCTTCTCTGACACGCCGACCAGGTTAGTGAAGGGGAAGCTCCGCGTCGCGCGTCTTCTTCGTGAGCCCTACCAATTAGTAGGACGTCCAGCTATTCTGGCCTGTGCGACGACGCCGTCGCCCCACGAAGGAGAGCCGCATGGACATCACCCCTGCCCCCGCGCTCGACGCCCCGTCCGCCGGTACCCTCTCGGCGGATGAGCGCGAGGCCATCCTCGACGCCGTCCGCGACTTCGCGGCGACCGAGCTCACCCCGCACGCCCTGGAGTGGGATGCCGAGAAGCACTTCCCCCGCGACGTCCTGCGCCGCGCGGGAGAGCTGGGTCTCGGCGGCGTTTACGTCACAGACGATGCGGGCGGCGCCGGGCTGTCGCGCGCGGATGCCGTGGCGATCTTCGAGGAGCTCGCCTACGGAGACCCCACGGTGACGGCCTACATCACGATCCACAACATGGTCGCGTGGATGATCGACGCGTACGGCAGCTCGGCGCAGCGCGAGCGGTGGCTCCCCGGTCTCATCGCCATGGACGACCTCGGCGCCTACTGCCTCACCGAGCCCGGCGCGGGATCCGACGCGGCGGCGATCACGACGTCGGCGATCCGCCACGGCGAGACCTACGTGCTCACGGGCGTCAAGCAGTTCATCTCGGGTGCCGGTGAGGCATCCGTCTATGTCGTGATGGCCCGTACGGGCGAACCGGGCGCGCGGGGGATCAGTGCGTTCCTCGTCCCCGCCGACGCAGCGGGCCTGTCGTTCGGACCCCTCGAGAAGAAGATGGGCTGGAACGCGCAGCCCACCCGGCAGGTCATCCTCGACGAGGTGCGCGTACCCGCCGAGAACCTGCTCGGCGGAGAGGGGCGCGGCTTCTCGATCGCGATGACGGCGCTCAACGGGGGCCGGCTCAACATCGCCACCTGCTCCATCGGCGGAGCGCGCTGGGCGCTCGATCGAGCGATCGCGTACGTGCACGAGAGGTTCACGTTCGGCGAGGCGCTCGCAGAGAAGCAGTCGGTCGTCTTCGCGGTGGCGGACATGGCCACCGAGCTCGAGGCCGCGCGCCTGCTCGTGCGCGATGCGGCGCTCTCCCTCGACAGGAAGGCCGCCGACGCCGCGACCCGCTGCGCGATGGCGAAACGATTCGCGACCGATGTGGGCTTCCGCGTCGCGAACGAGGCGCTGCAACTCCACGGCGGCTACGGGTACCTGCAGGACTACGGCATCGAGAAGGTCGTCCGCGACCTGCGTGTGCACCAGATCCTCGAGGGCACCAACGAGATCATGCGGCTCATCGTCGGGCGGAGCGTGCTGGCGGCGTGAGTTCCTCCCTCGCCGAGGTCGGAGGTCCGTGCGAGCATTCGAGGGCGGGAACGACCACTTCGACCATCATTCGAAACGACGGGAGCACCATGACGGAACAGGATGCCGGGTACCAGACGATCCGCGTCGAGCAGCGCGGACGCGTCGGGTGGATCACCCTCGACCGCCCCGACGCGTTGAACGCGCTCAACACGCGGACGATGCAGGAGGTGGTCGCCGCGGCCGAGGCGTTCGACGCCGACGAGGGTGTCGGCGCGATCGTGGTGACGGGCAGCGAGAAGGCCTTCGCCGCAGGAGCCGACATCAAAGAGATGGAGGGCAAGTCCAGCGTCGAGATGACTCTGACCGATCACTTCGGCGGGTGGTCGCGTTTCGCCGCCGTCCGCACGCCCGTGGTCGCGGCCGTCTCCGGCTACGCCCTCGGCGGCGGGTGCGAGCTCGCGCTCATGTGCGACGTCATCCTGGCGTCGGATCGCGCGAAGTTCGGTCAGCCCGAGGTGCAGCTGGGCGTGATCCCGGGCATGGGCGGGACGCAGCGGCTCGTACGGGCGCTCGGGTACTACAAGGCCGCGGAGCTCGTGCTGACCGGACGCATGATCGACGCCGCCGAGGCGGAGCGGGTCGGCCTGGTGTCGCGGGTGGTGGCGGGGGCCGATCTGCTCGACGAAGCCCAGTCGGTCGCCGAGACGATCGCGGCCAAACCGCTCCCGGCCCTGTACGCGGCGAAGGCGGCCCTCGACGCCGCTCTCGAGACCTCTCTCGCCGAGGGCCTGCGCTTCGAACGTCAGGCGTTCGCGGGCCTGTTCGACACCGCCGATCAGAAGGAGGGGATGGCGGCGTTCCGCGAGAAGCGGGCTCCGTCGTTCACGCACCGATGATCGAGGCGACGGGACGGCAGCCCGCGCGGCGCGCGGCCTCGGGCCGGTGTCACAGCGGGTCGGGCACCGGGGCGGGATCGGCGAAGTCGCCGGCATCCTTCCGGAAGCGCGCGATGATCCGCACGAGCGCCGTCGCGTCGTCGTCGTCGAGTCCGAGGTCGGCGAACACCTCGTTGAGTGCCTCTGTCGCCTCGTCCACTCGTCGTCGACCGGCATCCGTCAGCGCGAGCAGCGCGGCGCGCCCGTCGGTGGGGTGCGGTTCCCGCGCGACCAGGCCGTCGCGGGCCAGACGCTCGACCGTGTTCGTGACGCTCGTCGGATGCACCTGCAACCGGGCGATGGCGCTGGCCATCGGCATCCGTCCCTCCCGCGTGAAGGCGAGCAGCCGCAGCATCTCGAAGCGCGAGAAGGACAGGTCGAAGGGCTTCAACGCCCGGTCGATGGATGCCATGAGCAACTGGTGCGCGCGGATCACCGAGGTCACGACCGTCATGCCGTCGGCGGCGTCGTCCCACCCGTGCGCGAGCCACTGGCGTTTGGCTTCGGCGATCGGGTCGACGGGCAGTCGTCGGGTCATGGGTCCTCCTCGCTTGTCACGGTACCGCGCGGGCGGCGCGGCGGCCCTCTCGCCGCGATGCGGGCGGTCGCTGAGCCGGTCGAAGCCCGTCGACGCGCCCAGGGACCTCCGGAGTGCACGGGAGGGTCCGTTCGTGAAGCTGTCATTCCTTCGCCGCGAGGTCGCGGCATCCGTCCCCCGAACGAAGGAGCCGCGTCGATGAAGATCGTGGTGCTCATCAAAGAAGTCCCCGACACCTGGGGCGACCGTCGTCTCGACCTGGAGACGGGGCTGACCGACCGTTCCGCCTCGGCTCCGGTGCTCGACGAGATCGACGAGCGTGCGGTCGAGGCGGCCCTCGCGCACGCCGACGCGCACCCCGGCACCGAGGTCGTCGTGCTCACGATGGCTCCGGCCTCCGCGACGGCGACGGTGCGCAAGGCGCTCGCGATGGGAGCGACCTCGGCCGTGCACGTCGTCGACGACGCCCTGCGCGGCGCCGACCTCCTGCTGACCGCCGACGTGCTCGCCGCGGCGATCCGCCGCACGGGCTTCGACCTGGTGGTGGCGGGAAATCTCTCCACCGACGGCGGCGGGGGAGTCGTTCCCGCGATGGTCGCCGAGATCCTCGGCGTGCCGCAGCTCACCGCGCTGTCGAGCCTCGAGCTCACCGACGACACGGTGTCGGGCGACCGCGTGAGCGATGCCGGAACGATGCGGGTGTCGGCATCCCTCCCCGCCGTGGTGTCGGTCACCGAGGCGCTCCCCGAGGGACGCTTCACGACGTTCAAGGGCATCATGGCGGCGAAGAAGAAGCCCTTCGAGACGTGGGATGTCGCCGAGCTCGGCGTCGAGGCCGAGGACCCCGCGCAGGCGCGCTACATCATGCTCTCGGTCGCCGAGAGGCCCCGGCGCGCCGCAGGCACGAAGATCGTCGACGAGGGCGACGCGGGCGAGAAGCTCGCGGCCTTCCTCGTCGCCGAGGGGGTGGCGTGATGGGCGTCGCCCTGGTGTTGCTCGAGGTGCTGCCGTCCGGTGCGCTCGCCGCGTCGGCGGCCGGGCTTCTGGCCGCGGCCGCCGAGGTGGGGGAGCCGGTCGCCGTCATCGCGGCTCCCGCCGACGTGCTCGATGGCGCCGCGGAGCAGGCCGCGGGCCTCGGGGCGGTGCGCGTGCTCGCCGCCGCGGCCGATCCCGCCGTGCTGACCGGCCCCGTCGTCGACGCTCTCGCCGCGGCGGTGGCCGTCGAGAGCCCCGACCTCGTGCTCGCCTCGAACGCGATCGAGTCGCGGGACGCCGTCGCCCGCCTGGCGGTGCGGTTGCGTCTGCCGCTCGCGACCGACATCGTCGGAATCGGTCGCGACGATCTCGGCGTCGTCGCCCGTCACTCGGCATTCGGCGGCGCCTTCACCGTCGAGGGAGCGCCGACCTTCGGGTCCCTGGTCGCGACCCTGCGTCCCGGAGCGGTCGACGCGCGCCTCGACGCGCGATCGCTGTCGGTGCGGGGCCTCGACGTGTCGGCATCCGGAATCCCCTCGGCCCGGGTCGAGCACTTCTCCGAGACCGCCGCGCCCTCGTCGCGGCCCGAGCTGCGCGGGGCGACCGCGGTCGTCGCGGGGGGTCGAGGGGTGGGCTCGAAAGAGGATTTCGCCCTCGTCGAGCGGCTCGCCGACGTTCTCGGTGCCGCCGTCGGCGCGTCTCGCGCCGCGGTCGATGCGGGGTACGTGCCCGCGAGCGCCCAGGTGGGCCAGACCGGGGTGTCGGTCTCTCCGCGGCTGTATGTGGCCCTCGGCATCTCGGGGGCGATCCAGCACCGGGCCGGCATGCAGACGGCGGGCGTGATCGTAGCCGTCGACAAGAACCCCGAGGCGCCCATCTTCGACATCGCCGACTTCGGTATCGTCGGAGACCTGTTCACCGTCGTCCCGCAACTCATCAGCGCGCTCGAGGACCAAAAGAAGTAAATGGCGTCCACACCCCGCACCCCGCGTCGCGGGCTGCCGCGCGTCCCCGGCGGGGAGCCCTGGCCGCCCGCGGCGTCCGGCGCGTCTGAGGCGGGGGACGACATGCCCGCCGAGCGCGGCGCGCCGGAGCCGCTCCCGGCTGCGATCGCCGGCACGGCGGATACGTCGACCTCGCACAATGTCGCCGATCTCGCGGATTCCGCGGCGGAGTCGGCACGCTCCGCGCGAATCTCCGAGTCCGAGCGCACTCCTCCGACGGATCCGGATGCCGCAGACCCTTCCCGCGTGACGGCGGTGCGCCGCGGGTTGCCGCGCGTTCCGGGCGGCGAACCCTGGCCACCCGCTTCTGAGCTCGCGGATCCGGAGCACGGCGGCGGATCCGGACGCATCGGCGAGATCGATCCGAATCCGCTGACGCTTTCCGGATCTGCGACCGAGTCGGCCTCGCAGAATGCGGCCGACCTCGCAGATGTCGAGCCGAGCCTCGTGCCGGGCGGCCCCGCCCCGACAGGCTCCGTTCCCGCCCCGGCAGGCTCCGTTCCCGTGCCCGCACGCTCCGTTCCCGCCCCCGCAGGCTCCGCTCCCGCTCCTGCGGCAGCCCGCCCTCCGCTCGCCGTGCCGAAGACGGTGTGGCCGGGCGCCGCGGCATCCTCGCCCCGCCCCGTGAGATCCGAACCGCGTCGCATCGGCCCCTACACGCCGCTGCAGTGGCTCGGTTCGACCGCCGTGCTCGGGGTCTTCGCCCTCGCCCTCGCCGGCATCGTCGTGCTGCTGGCCCGCTTCGCCCTCGCGATCGGTCCCGGACGGGACTTCCTCGCGGCGTTCCCCGGCGAGTACCCCCTGCCGGCGTCGGTGCCGGTGGGGCTGCCGGTGTGGCTGAACTGGTCGCACTTCCTCAACAGCTTCTTCCTGCTGTTCATCATCCGCTCGGGCTGGCAGGTTCGGCGCGAGAAGCGGCCCGCCGCCTTCTGGTCCCCGCGCACGAACAAGAAGCGCCGCATCAGTCTCGCGCTCTGGTTCCATCAGGCGATCGACATCCTGTGGATCGCCAACGGTGTGATCTTCGTCGTGCTGCTCTTCGCGACGGGGCAGTGGATGCGGATCGTGCCGACGTCGTGGGAGGTCTTCCCGAACGCGCTCTCGGCCGCCCTCCAATACGCCTCGCTCGACTGGCCGACCGAGAACGGCTGGGTGAACTACAACAGCCTCCAGCAGCTGTCGTACTTCGCGATCACGTTCGTCGCGGCGCCGCTCGCGATCCTCAGCGGGGTGCGCCTGTCGGGCGTCTGGCCGAAGGATGCCGAGAAGCTCAACCGCCTGTACCCCCTGGAGTGGGCGCGGAGGATCCACTTCCCCGTGATGCTCTTCTTCGTCGCGTTCATCGTCGTGCACGTGGGGCTGGTGCTGGCAACCGGCGCCCTGCGCAATCTGAATCACATGTACGCCGCGCGCGGATCCGTCGACCCCGAGGCGTTCACGGGCGATCCGACCGGTCTGTTGATCTTCGCGGCATCCCTCCTCGTCATGGCCGGGGGATGGGTGGCCGCGAGGCCCCGGGTGCTCGTGCCGATCGCCCGCCTCTTCGGCGACGTGAAGCAGCGCTGACGCGGTCACACGCGAGATGACACGTTCCGCACGAGCGCACGCGGTTGCAGCGTCGCGTTCGCCGTGATCTCGCGCCGTTCGTGTGATGTCGGCGCAGCGACCCCGCGGCCCCGCGCGCCCAGCGCCGCCGCCCGCCCGCCGCGCGCGCCCGGCCCCGGTCAGACCCGACCGCGCGCCCGCAGCCCGCCGGCGATCAGGTCGAGGCCGAAGGAGAAGTCCTCGGACTCGAGGCCCGACGACTCCGCCTCGCGCGCGCCGAGGCTGTCGTACTGCAGACGCTGCTGCTCATGCCAGACGAAGCCGAGCACGTAGTGGAGCACCGTGGTCGCGCCGCGGCGCGCGGTGTCGGCGTCGAACCCTTCGGCGGTGATCGCGGCGGTCAGTCGATCGTGCGCAAGGGACGACCCGAGGCCGAGGGCGAGGGTGCTCGAGACGACCTCGGCGCCGTCGCGGTAGGCCAGCAGCGCGTCGCGGAGGGCGTGCGCCTCGGCGCGCACGTCGACGGGGGTTCCGGATGCCATCCGCCCGACGATCCGGTCCGAGAGCTCCGCGAGCAGGGTCTGCTTGTTGGGGAAGTGCCAGTACAGCGCGCTGGGCTGCACCTCGAGAGCGGTCGCCAGGCGTCGCATCGTGAGGTCGGGGAGTCCGTGGTCGTCGAGGATCCGCAGGGCCGTGCGGGCGACGTCGTCGGCGGAGTGTCCTCGAGGAGCCATGCGTCTGAGTATAGTGAACACCGTTCAGGTGAACACCGTTCAGGAAGGCACCGTCATGACCCGCACCCTCGACGCCACCGACCTCGCTCGCGTCGCCGTCTTCGCCGCCCTCATCGCGGTGCTCGGGCTGCCCGGCAGCTTCCCCGTCTTCGGAGGTGTCCCCATCACCGCGCAGACGCTCGGCGTCATGCTCGCCGGGGCCGTGCTCGGCCCCTGGCTCGGTGCGCTGTCGGTGACGGTCCTGCTCGCCCTCGTCGCGGTGGGACTCCCACTCCTCGCCGGCGGGCGCGGCGGCATCGGCGTCTTCCTCGGCCCCTCCGCGGGGTACGCCCTCGGCTGGATCCTCGGGGCGATCGTCGTCGGTCTCCTCGTCCACGCGGGTGGGCGTCGCCCCGTCGTCTGGCGCACGGCTCTCGGCATGGTCGCGGGAGGTGTTGTGGCGATCTACGCGGTCGGCATCCCCGTGCAGAGCGCGGTGACGCGCCTCCCGCTCGGCGAGACCGCCCTGACGAGCCTGGTCTTCGTCCCGGGAGACCTGCTCAAGGCCGCGCTCGCGACCGCCATCGTCGCCGCCCTCGTGCGCGCGTATCCGCGCGGGTTCCGCCGCGCGTGGGCGCGGCCGGTCGCGGCGCCCGCGTCGGCTCCGGCGTGATCGTCGTCCTCGACGGCGGCTCCCCGCGGCTCGTCGAGCGGATCGCCGCGATCCGGGCCGACGGGGACGCCGTGCTGATCGCCGATCCGCGGTGGAGCGCCGATCAGCGCGCGGCGGTCGCGCGCCTGGCATCCGGAACCGGGGAGACGGATGCCGCGGCCTGGGCGACCCTGACCTCGGGCAGCAGCGGCTCCCCGCGCATCGTGCGACGAACGGCCGCGTCATGGACGGAGTCGTTCGCGGCGGTGACGGCGTTCCTGGAGGCGGGACCCGACGAGGTCGTGGCGCTGCCCGCCCCGGCGTCGTCGTCGCTGACCCTGTACTCGCTCGCACATGCTCTCGAGGGCGGTCCGCGGCCGGCGCTCGGTCGCGATGCCGCCGCGACGTGTCTGCACGCCACTCCCGAGGGGCTGCGCGCCGTCCTCGACGAGGGGTCCCTGCCGCGGTTGCGCGTCGCCCTCGTCGGCGGCTCGCACCTCGACCCGGCGCTGCGGGAGCGCGCCGAGACTGCCGGCGTGCGGGTCGTCTCGTACTACGGCGCGGCGGAGCTGTCGTTCGTCGCCGTCGACGCGGGGGACGGGCTGCGCGCCTTCCCGGGTGTGGATCTCGAGGTGAGGGACGGCGAGGTGTGGGTGCGCTCGCCCTTCGTGGCATCCGGCTATCTCGGAGCCGAAGGCCCCCTCCGGCGCGACGGGATGTGGGCCACGGTCGGCGATCGCGCAGAGCTCCGGGACGGACGCCTGCACCTGCGCGGCCGGGCCGACGACGCGATCCTCAGCGCCTCGGCGACCGTCATCCCGCACGAGGTCGAGGCGATCCTGCGCGCGATCCCCGGTGTCCGCGACGCCGTCGTGTTCGGGATGCCGTGCCCCCGCGTGGGTGCGCTGGTCGCGGCGTTCGTCGAGGTGACGGATGCCGATCGGGCCGCGGTCCGGGCCGAGGCCGGTGCCCTGCTCGCCCCCGCCCATCGTCCGCGGCGATGGGCGTTCGGGACGATCCCGCGCACCCCCTCGGGCAAACCGGCGCGCGCCGAGGTGGCGCGGCTCATGGAGCGAGACCGCGATGACAACCGCTGACCCCGTCATCGTCGCGGCCCGTCGCAGCCCCCTGGCCGTGCGGGGGCGCGGCCTCGCCCGTGTCGACGCGGGTGCTCTCGCCGGAGAGGTGATCGCGGCCGTCGTGCGCGACGCCGGGCCTCCGCCGGTCGCCGACGTCGTCCTCGGCAACTGCACGGGCCCGGGCGGCAACCTGGGTCGCATCGCCGCTCTCGCGGCCGGCCTCGGCATCGGCGTGCCCGGCGCCACCGTCGACCGGCAGTGCGGGAGCGGACTCGCAGCCATCATCGATGCCGCTCACGCGACGCGTGCGGACGGTCGGGCGCGGGTGGCGGGCGGGGTCGAGAGCGCCTCGACCGCTCCCGTCCGGGTGCAGGACGGCGTGCCCTACGCCCGGGCTCCCTTCGCCCCGACGGGCTTCGCCGACCCCGACATGCTGCGCGCCGCCGACGACCTGGCGAGACACGACGGCATCTCGCGCGCGCGGCAGGACGCGCACGCCCAGCGAAGCCACGCGCGAGCGACGGCCGCGCGGGCGGCCGGTTGCTTCGACGCCGAGATCGTGCCCGTGGCCGGGCTCCGCCGCGACGAGGGGATCGGCGCGCCCGCCGCCGTGCTCGCCCGTCTCGCGCCGCTCGTCGAGGGCGGCACCGTGACCGCGGGCACCTCGACCCGCATCGGCGACGGAACGGCGGCGGTCGTCGTCACCCCCGCCGGATCGGGGCCGGGCCTCGCGATCCGCGCCACCGCCGTCGTCGGCTGCGATCCGGCACTCCCCGGCATCGGCGCCGCGCCCGCGATCGAGGCGGCGCTCGCCCGCGCGGGACGGGAGCTCGACGAGGTCGCGGCGATCGAGCTCGTCGAGGCGTTCGCCGCCCAGAGCATCGCCGTGCTGTCGCGCCTCGGCGTCGCCGACGACGACCCGCGCGTCTGTGCCGAGGGCGGCGCGCTGGCACTGGGGCACCCGTGGGGAGCGAGCGGGGCGGTCGCAGTGGTGCGCCTGTTCGCGCGGCTCGTCCGCGCCGGGGCGCCGGCCGGGACGCTCGGCGTCGCGGCCGCGTCCGTCGGCGGCGGTCTCGGCGTCGCCGCGGTCCTCGAGGTCGTGCGGTGAGCGAGCGCGTGGCGTCCGTCCGTGGGGAGCGGATGACGGCGTCAGAGGTCGCGCGGTGAGCGAGCGCGTGGCGTCCGTCCGCTGCGACCGGCTGAGCGCCTGTCTCGGCGAGCGCGAGGTGCTCCGCGACGTCACCCTCGACCTCGACACCCGCACCACCGCGATCATCGGCGACAACGGTTCGGGCAAGTCGACCTTCGCCCGTCTCGCGGCCGGTCTCGTGCCGCGCGCGTCGGGCGAGCTCCGGGTCCTCGGTCTCGACCCGGATCGGGATGCCGCCGAGCTCCGCCGTCGTGTCGCCCTCGTGCTCAGCAACCCGGACGCGCAGATCGTCATGCCCACCGTCGCGGAGGATGTCGCTCTGTCCCTCCGCCCCCTGCGCCTCTCGCGCGACGAACGGCGCCGGCGCGTCGACGCGGCGCTCGAACGCTTCGGGCTGCAAGACCTCGCCGACCGGCCCTCCCACGACCTGTCCGGAGGGCAGAAGCAACTGCTCGCCCTGTGCGGAGCGTTCGTGCGGGCCCCCGCTCTCGTCGTGGCCGACGAGCCGACGGCGTACCTCGACGCGCGGAACGCTCGTCGCGTCGCGGACCATCTCCTCGCCGACGCCGGGCATGCTCTCGTCGTGGTCACCCACGACCTCGCCCTTGCGCGCCGCTGCGAGCGGGCCGTGCTGTTCGAGGACGGCCGGGTCACGGCATCCGGTCTCTCCGCCGAGGTCGTCGATGCCTACGAGAGGGCGTTGGCGTGCTGACGATGTACCGCCCCGGAGACGGATGGCTGCACCGGATGCCGGCGGGCCCGAAGCTCGCCCTCTTCGCGGTCGTGGCCGTCGTCGTCGCGGCCCTGCCGCCCGTGTGGGCCGCGGTGCCGGTGGCGGTGGGCGTCCCGCTCGTCCTGTATGCCGCGGCCGGAATGGGCGTCGGCACGGGTCTTCGCGCCCTGGGGAGCCAGGTCTGGGCGCTGCGGTGGATGATCGCCGTCACCGCCGCCGGGCAGCTGATCTTCCTCGGACTCGAACCGGCCGCGGCCAACACCGCGCGCGTCGCGGCGGCCGTTCTCGTCGCGGGGGTGGTGCCGCTCACGACCCCCGTCTCCGCGATGCTCGACGCGCTCGAGCGGGGGCTTCGACCGCTGCGGGTCGTCGGCGTCGACCCGGCGCGCGTCGCTCTGCTGTGGATGGTGACGCTCACGACGATCCCCGTCCTGGCCCGTCACGCCGCCGAGGTGCGCGACGCCCAGCGGGCGCGGGGGCTCCGCCCGTCGCTCGTGCGGGGCACGCTGCCGTTCCTCGTCGTGGCGCTGCGTCACGCCGACGACCTGGGCGATGCTCTCGCGTCTCGCGGCATCCGCTGACGGGGGGAGGCGAGGTGCGGCGGGCGGGGTGCCGGGCGGGTCGTCGTGCGGAGTTCGGGGGCCGACCCGCCGTTCGGAGGGGCGGCTGGTGGGCGTGTGGGTGACGAACTCCGCCTGACGGTACGGGGCCGGGCGGGCCCGCACGGCGCGCATCGGCGCCCACGGCGCAGCCCCGCGCCGGTTCAGTCGCGCGTCGCGCGACCCGCCGCGAAGCCCTCCGCGTACGCCTCGTCGGCGCCCTGGCGGAACATGTCGCGCTCCGGGTCGCGCACGATCGAGCGCGCACCGGGCAGGTCGAGCGCGCCCACGAGGTCTCCGCGTCCCCGCACGATCGCGACGGGGCGGCGCGACGCCTTGCCCTTGACGAGGTCGGTGGCCGCGGCGATCTCGTCGGCCACGCACGGCAGGGTCACCACGAGCGGGCGGCCCTCGGCATCCGTGGTCCCGCGCAGGTCTTCGAACACGTGGATGCCGCCGGCCCCGATCGCGTGATCCGTCTGGCCCTCGCGCCAGGCGCGGCCGAGGGTGTCGGTGATGATCACGCCGACCCGGGCGACGGCGCGCAGGCCCTCGGCGATGCGCCGGGCCGAGGCGTCGGGATCGACCGGCAGCAGGAGCACCGTGCCGTCGGGGGTGTTGCTGGCGTCGACGCCGGCGGCGGCCGAGACGATCCCCAGCGGGTTCTCGACGATCCGGGTGACGTGCCCGGTCGGGGAGGTGCGCGATGCCACGAGCCGCACGGTCTCGCGCGTGATGGCGTCCTCGCGGTCCGATGCCTGAATGATCCGGCCCTCGGCCTTCGACACGATCTTGCTCGTGACGACGACGATGTCACCGTCTTGCAGGGGCTCGGAGAGAGCATCCAGGATCACCTGCACGAGGTCGTCCCCCGGGGTGATCTCCGCGATGCCGTCGAGGGCCCAGACCTGCAGCACGTCAGCGGACGAATCGCACCTCGGTGAGCTCCTCACCGAGGAAGGGCTCCACGTGCGACCCGCCGTCGAGCGCGAAGCCGTTGCGGATGTAGAAACGGTGCGCGCGGGGATTGTCGTCGGCGACCCAGAGGTACGCGCCCTCGTCCGCGTCGATCGCGGCGTCGAAGAGCTGCTGACCGATGCCGGTGCCGTGGAAGGCGTCGAGCAGGTAGATGAAGTAGAGCTCCCGTGCGCGCGGAGCGTCGTCGTCGCGAGCCGGACCCGAGCCGACGAAGCCGACGATGTCGCCGTCGACGAGGGCGGCGTGCATCCGGTAGTCCTCACCCTGGGACGCCCAGTGGGTCCACAGCTCGGCCATGCGGCGGGGGGAGACGGCCTTGAGGGCGGCCTCGCTGATCAGGTGATCGTAGGTCTCGTGCCAACAGGTGGCGTGCACGCGGCCGAGGGCCTCGGCATCCACGTCGCGCACCGGACGGACGACGATGTCGGTTCGGGGTTCGGCGGTCATGGCGTGACTCTACGCGGGGGAATCGTCAGGGTGAAATCGGCGTGGTGATGGTCTCGAACGGGCGGGGGGCACGCTCGCAGAGAAGGCGGCGAGGGAACGCCGGGACGCGGGGGAGAGCGTCGCTCGCGCCCGGAAAGGAGGCGGCGACGATCTTCGCTGACCGTCACCTCCTCCTCCCGGGCCTCTCGGGTCAGACCGTCGACGGCACCGCGTTCGACGGAAGCGGGAGCGCGGCTTCGGCGCGGACCGGCGTCGCCTCGTAGTCCGCCGCGCGACCGGCCTGACCGAAGACGCCCATCCGCTCCGCGATCATGTTCGACATGGCCGCTCGGCCGGCTTTCGCGGCGGGGGCGGGGTCAGCTGCCAGGGGGTCGGCCGCGAGCGTCACCCGCATCGCGGCCGCGTATGCCATGTGCGAGTCCATACCCTGGTTGATCTTGGTGACCCCGAGTTTCGTGGAGCGGGCCTTCTCGGACTCGGGGACGCCCCATGACTCGGGCAGGCCACCTCCGTGTGCATTGATGATCTCTCGCAGGTCGGCCGGCAGCGACGACGACCCGTGCATGACCAGGTGCGTGCCCGGGATGAGCGCGGCGATCTGTTCGATGAGGTCCATGCGCAGCACCGTCCCGTCGGGCGGGCTGGTGAACTTGTACGCGCCATGAGAGGTGCCGATCGCGACGGCGAGCGCATCGACGTCCGTCTCGGCGACGAAGCGACGTGCCTCCTCGGGGTCGGCGAGGACGATCTCCGCGTGTGTGGCACCGTCCTTCGACCCGCCGATCGTTCCGAGCTCCGCCTCCACGGACACTCCGTGTTCGCGGGCGTAGGCGACAACCCTCTTCGTCACGGCGACGTTGGCTTCGAAGCTGGTCGGCTGGTGGGTCTCGGGGTCGAGGCTGCCGTCGATCATCACGCTCGAGAACCCCGCGTCGATGGCGCGCTTGCAGGTCTCGTAGTCGGGGCCGTGATCGAGGTGCACCACCACCGGCACGCGCGGGTAGTGGTCGACCGTTCTCAACAGCAGGTCCCAGAACAGCTCGTCGGAAGCGAAGGCCGATGCGCCGGCGATGGTCTGCACGATGACGGGGGAGTCGGTGAGGGCGGCGGCGTCGAGGACCGCCTCGACCTGTTCGATGTCGGTGACGTTGAAGGCGCCCACCCCGTAACCGCCGGCGCGGGCGTGGTCGAGCACCTCTCGAAGTGAGCAGAGTGTCATTGCGGTCTACCTCTCAGTTTTCACACATCGTTGTCGCGGAGGGGCTAGGGCTCCACTGAACCGATACAGTAACAGAACGAAAGAATGTGCTCTCATTTTAGTTTCGAGTGAAAGGTCTAACGATGTCTCAGGTCGTCGTGGGGGTCGATTTCGGAAGTTCCCGCATCAAGGCCGCCGCGTTCACGAGGGGCGGGGAGATGGTGGCCGTGGGTGCTGTGGACACCCCGCTCGTGCGCACGTCGGCGGGCGACGACTTCCCCGTGCTCGAGATGCTGGAGGCTGCCCGCCATGTCGTCGCCGCCCTCGACGTCGATGACATCGCGGCCCTGGGCATGACCTCGATGGGCGAAGTGGGCACCATCCTGACGCACGACGGGCTGGCGCCGATCGCATTCCCGTCGTGGTACGACGATCGTGGCGACGAGGTCGTCCACGCTCTCGAGCGGGAGTGGGGAGCGCGGCGCCTGCGTGACCGCACCGCGCGGCACCTGCGCACCACCTCGACCGTGGCCAAGCTCGCCCACGTCCAGGCGACGACCTCCGGCGTTCCGGCGGGTCGGTTCGTCGGCTTGTGCGGAGCCCTCGCTCATCAGCTCACCGGACAGACGTGGCAGGAGGCGGGCCTCGCTGTCACGAGCGGGGTGTACGACCTCGTCGAGCGGCGCTATCTGTCGGACGTGTGGGCATCCGCCGGCCTGGCGCACGTGGGCCTGGTGGACATCCGCCCGCCGGGCCGTGGAGCCCCCGCCCAGGGCGACCTCGCTCGTGCGCTGAAACTGACGCCCGGGGCGCCCGTGATCATCGCCGGCCACGATCACCCCGTCGCCGCGGTCGGGTCGGGGGTCCGGGTTGGTGAGGTCTTCGATTCGCTCGGAACCGGCGAGGCCATCATCGCCCCGTTCTCCCGCGACGCGGGTGTCGAGAGGGGCGATCTCGTCGCGCACCTCGATCGTGACCCCGATCTGACCTTCGAGGTGTGGCCGTCGACCGGGGCGCCTCTCGTGGTGTGGGAGCGTATGCGTCCCGGATTGGCGATGCGGACGTTCCTCGATGCGAGCGCGCTCGACCGAGGGGCCCTGGAGGATGGCGCGTTGCCTCCCGGTGATCGTCCCTCCTTCTCGCCGGACGATCTCGCGGCCCTCCAGTCGGGACGCCTGCCCCTCGGGCGTTACGACGCGCCGGCGTGGGGAGACCTGATCGACGCGTACGTCCTCCTCGCCTCGCAGGGCGATCGCCTGGTCCGCGAGGTTTCGGGCGCACGTGGTGCGACGATCCTCACCGGTGGAGGCTTGCGTTCCCGAAGGTGGAGGGGCTCGAAGCTCGCGCTGCATCCGGGCCCGCTCGAGGTGTCGACGGTGACCGAGGCGGCTGCCCGCGGCTGCGCGGCGATCGCCGGCGTCAGCGCGGGGTGGTGGTCCCGACCGGAGAACATGCCCGAGACGGCCCGCATCCCCGTGTCGACACCGGCCGAGATGGATGCCGCGCTGGAAGGACCGGCCTCGCCTCGGTAAGGCCTCTTTCCTCCCGCTTACGAAACACCTTCGTTTGCTTGCGCGCGCGTGTATCTTCGGAGCGTGCACAGTTCTCAGCGACGCGACGCGATCATGACGGCCGTCTTCGAGCGAGGGACGGCTCGTACCCGTGACCTCGCCGAGGAGCTGCGGGTCTCCGAGGTCACCATCCGCAACGATTTCGAGATCCTCGAACGGCAGGGCCGCGTCTCGCGCGTGCACGGCGGGGTGACGATGTCCGAAACGCCGCTCATGGGATTCGATGCGCGCTCGACGCAGAATGTCGAGGCGAAACAGCGGATCGCGGCCGCCGCCGCGGCTCTCGTGTCGGACAATTCCACGATCATCCTCGACTCGGGGACCACGATCCTCGCACTAGCCCGTCACCTTCCGGCGGTGCAAGATCTCGAGGTCCTCACCCCGGGTGTCAACGTCGGGCTGGCGCTCATGGATGTCAGCGGGATCCGGGTGCGTCTTCTCGGGGGGCGTCTCGTCTCCCGCATCGCCGCGACCGTCGGTTCTCCCCGTCAGCAGGGTCTCGACGGCGAGATCGCCCACATCGCGTTCGTGGGCGCCGGAGGCATGGATGCCGACCACGATGTCGTCGAGGGGTCGCTCGATATCGCGGAGTCCAAGCGCGCCCTCATCGGGGCGTCGAGGCGGCGGGTCCTGCTCGCCGATTCCTCGAAGTGGTTCACGCGGGACCGGCACAAGGTGGTGAACGTCTCGCGGTTCGACACCGTCATCAGCGACGCGGATATGTCGGCCAGCACGCAGGAGGCTATTCGCTCGAACGGGGTGGAACTCCTCCTCGCCTGAGGATCGCGCGGACTTTTCCGGCCTCGACATCGTCGTCGCGGTCTTCGAGATACGAATACGTACAAAAGCCTAGAACTTGCGAATGCTTTCGGGTATGGTCGCAACAGGTCAATAATTCGCGACCTCACCTTCGATCGACTTTCCCGTTGATTCGTCATCTCAAAGAGGAGAACCCGATGCACCGTAGATCCGTCGCGCTCATCACGGCCGGCACCGCCGTGGCCCTGGTGCTCTCAGGGTGCTCCGGCGGCGGCGGCTCCGGCCCCGACGCCAACGGAGACGTCACCCTCGACTTCAGCCAGTGGTGGGAGGTCGAACTCAAGCCCGGAGTGATGCGCGGGCTCATGGATCGTTTCGAAGCGGAGAACCCGGGAATCAAGGTCAACCTGATCTCGAACCCGTACTCCGCCACGGTCGACCTTCAGACATCGGCGGCCGCGACGGGCACTCTCGCCGACATCGTCGCCATCAACGGCGCCAGCGTCTACGACCTGCAGGACCAAGGCGCGATCACCGATCTGAGCGCCCTCATGGAACAGGCCGGCTTCGATCCGGACGAGCTCGTCAGCAACGACCAGATCGACGGCAAGACCTACATGGTGCGCGCGCTCAACTTCGCGTACCCGCTGTACTACAACACCGATCTGCTGACGGCGGCGGGGATCTCGGCTCCGCCCACGACGTGGGACGAGTTCGACACGGCTGCCGCGGCCGTGACCGCACCCGACAAGAACGTCTACGCCTGGTCGCTTCCGATCAACGTGCAGTCACCGGCTGGTTTCGACTCGCAGTCGTGGCTCTGGTCGTCGGGCGATCGCATGCTCAAGGATCGCCAGGCCAACTTCGAAACCCCGGCGGTCGCCGACTGGCTCACGTTCCTCAAGGGGCAGTACGACGGCGGCTACGTCACCCCGGGCGCCTTCACGCAGCAGGAGCAGCAGAAGGTCGAGGAGTTCACCGCCGGTCGCAACGCGTTCATGATCGGTTCGCTCGCCCACATCGCAGGCATCCGTGAGTCGAACCCCGACCTCAACTTCTCGATCGCGTCCGTTCCGTCCAAGAGCGGCAAGTCCTCGGGCATCGCCGGGGCCAGCTGGGGTCTCGGGATCGCGGAGAACAGTGAACACAAGGCGGAGGCCTGGAAGCTCGTCCAGTGGCTCGTCAGCAAGGACGTCAACTCCGAGCTCGCGACAGAAGCCACGGGTTTCCCGGGGAACGCCTCGTCCAAGCCCGGCTTCGTCGACGGGGACGAGCTCTACCAGAAGGCCTTCGACGTCTACTCCAACAGCGAATTCGTCACGGAGCTGGAAGGCCTGCCCCGAGCCCTCGACCTGAACCGCAACCTCAACGAGAACCTCGTGCGGTTGCTTCAGGGTGACGCGGATGTCGCCCAGACGCAGGAGTCGTTGCAGACCTACTGGAGCGATGTCCTGAACAAGTAGCAGGGACCGGTGGGCGCCGACGACGTCGTCGGCGCCCACCGGGCTCACCATCCACGTCTGCGAGAGAGTGATGACAGCGACAACCACGACCAGACCGCCCACGCCGCGTCTGCGGCCGACGCCGACACCCCGGAACCCGGCTCGCGCCCGCCGTCGGTGGGGAAGCCATCTGACCGCCTACGGCTACATGTCTCCGACGTTGCTCGTGATGCTGGTGATGATGGCGGTTCCGGTCGCCATGGTGCTGACGTACTCGACGCTGTCGAACGTCATCATGGTGAAGAAGCCCGAGTTCGTCGGCATCCAGAACTACCTGACGCTACTGGGTGACCCCATCTTCCAGAAGGCTCTCGGGCAGACGATGGTCTTCACAGTCACCTCGGTGCTCTTCCACCTTCTGCTCGGCCTGACCTTCGCGCTCATGCTGAACAGCGTTTTGCTTCCCCGGATCGCGGCGGCGCTGTTCCGCGTCGTGTACATCCTCCCGTGGGTCTTCACCGCCTCGATCGTCGTGATCCTCTGGCAGTTGCTGCTCAACCCCAACGGCGTCATCAACTACGTGCTCGAGACCCTCAACCTGATCAGTTCGAAAGTCGAGTGGTTCTCGAACCCGAGCCTGGCGCTGGGGACGGTCATCTTCATCAACATCTGGGCCGGTTACCCGTTCTTCATGATCAGCCTGCTCGCCGGCCTGCAGGGCATTCCCAGCGACCTCTACGAAGCGGCGGCGATCGACGGTGCGGGGTGGCGCGACAAGCTCTTCAACATCACCATCCCGCAGTTGATGCCGATCATCCTCGCGATGGCGATGCTCGATTTCATCTGGAACCTGCAGCAGTTCCCGATCATCTTCCTCGCCACCGGTGGCGGCCCGCTCAACGCGACCGAGACCATCGCCACCTACACGTACAACCTCGCGTTCTCGAAGAGGGAGTTCGGGCTCGCCTCGGCGAGCGGCGTGATCCTGTTCCTCGTCTCGGCGATCATCGCCCTCTTCTACGTCCGCCACCAGAAGGCAAGGGACTGACATGGCTGCTCTCGCGACGACGGCGCGCACTCGCTCGAAGACCGCGCAGAAGGTGGGCCTGTGGATCGGTCTGTCTCTCGGGGCGATCTTCGCGGGCTTCCCGGCTCTGTGGATGCTGCTGAGCTCGGTGAAACCGAACACGGAGATCTTCCAATACCCTCCGACATTCCTCCCGGAGTTGTTCACGCTCGACGCCTACACGGGCATCTTCAGCAGCCCGGAGAAGATGCGGTTCTTCTTCAACAGCTACATCGTGGCTCTCACGGTGGTGGCGTTGACATTGTTCGCCGGCATCATGGCGGGGTACGCGTTGAGCCGATTCTCCTTCCCGTTCAAGAACGTCGTGAACACGGTCATCATCTCGGTGCAGGCGGTCCCGCCCATCACGCTGCTGATCCCGTACTTCGGGCTCGTCGTGGCGCTGAAGCTGTACGACACCCTGTGGGCGCTCATCCTCACTTACATGGTGGCGACCATCCCCTACGCCATCCTCATGATGACGGGGTACTTCAACACCATCCCGAAGGAACTGGACGAGGCGGTCAAGGTCGACGGCGGAAGCTCGTTCCGCGCCCTGTGGCAGGTCCTCGTGCCCGCGGCGCGACCGGGAATCGTGTCGGTCGGTGCCTACAGCTTCATGGTCGCCTGGAACGAGTTCCTCTTCGCGCTGACGCTGACGCAGAGCCAGAGCAACCGAACCGTCCCCGTCGGCATCCAGCTTCTGATGGGAGAGCACTCCTTCAAATGGAGCGAAATGATGGCGATGAGCGTGCTCGGCAGCGTTCCCGTCCTGGTGCTCTTTCTCTTCTTCCAACGGCAGTTCGTCAGCGGTATCACCGCCGGCGCCGTCAAAGCCTGACGCCGTCCCACATCCCAGAAAGGCACCCATCATGTTGTTCACCGGAAGTGACGTCGTCGCCCCCGCCTATGCCAACGGTTTCGCCGTGCCGGCCTATAACATCAGCGATTTCGGCATGCTCACCGCGGTTCTCGACGCCAGTGAGGAGGTCGGGTCGCCGGTCATCCTGCTCATCCATCCCGACGATTGGGAATTCGTCGGCGACAAGTTCCTCGCTGCCGTGTTCGCGATGGCCGCGGCATCGTCGGTGCCGGTCGCGATCAAGCTCGACCACGGCGCCACGGTCGAGCAGGCCGCCGCGGCCCTGCGCCACGACTTCACGTCGGTGATGATCGACGGGTCGCTCCTGCCGTTCGACGAGAACATCGCGCTCACCCGGGACGTCGTCGAGATGTCGCACCTGGTCGGTGTATCGGTGGAAGGCGAGATCGGTACGATCGGCCCGCGCGACCCCCGATCCCTCGCCGAGATGAAGGACTTCGTCTACGCGGACCCCGCTCAAGCCCGTCGATTCGTAGACGAGACCGGTGTCGACATGCTCGCCGTCGCGGTGGGAACCGCTCACGGGGTCTACCCCGCGGGTTTCGTCCCCGAACTCAAGCTCGACATCATCGAACGCGTCACCGACGCCGTCGGCATCCCCCTCGTGTTGCACGGCGGTTCGGGGGCGGTGGACGAAGAGGTGTCCGCCGCCGTCAAGCGCGGCATCGCGAAGGTCAACATCTCGGCGGACATGAAGACGGCGTACTACCGGAAGCTCCGCGAGGTGCTCGCCGATCCCGCCCAACGCGAACCGCTCGACATCTGTCCGCCCGCCATCGAGGCCGTGCGCGACGTGGTGCGCCATAAGGCCGACGTTCTCGCCTCCGCCGGCACCAGCCACCACTACGACTACCGTCCCGCCGGGGTCGGTCAGCGGCGGTGGGTGTCGGGCAAGGCCACCGTGCAGCACTGACGTCGGCGCCGAGGCGTCTGCCAGGCGCCGTGTGCCACGATGCGAACGTGTCGGATCGTCGCTCGTTCACCTCTGTCGAGGCGCGTCTCGACGCCCTCGCGAACCGGCTGCTCGCACAGGCTCCCGCCACCGGCGCGCGGGCGCGCCTGGTCGAGTTCGCCGTCTTCGTCCTCAAACAGGCGTGGGCGTGCGTGTTCGGGGCGGCGTTCCTCATCGTCGTGCTCGCGGCCAAGCTCTGGTACCCGGCCGACGCACCGCTGGCCCGCAACGACGCCCTCACGATCGCCGCCGTCCTGATCCAGGTCGTCATGGTGGTCGGGCGCCTCGAGACCCTGCGCGAGCTGCGGGTCATCGTCACCTTCCACGTCGTCGGGACGGTGATGGAGCTGTTCAAGACGGACGTCGGATCGTGGATGTACGCGGCCGACGGCGTGCTGCGTCTCGGCGGGGTGCCCTTGTACAGCGGATTCATGTACGCGGCCGTCGGCAGCTACATGGTGCGCGTGTACCGCCTGTTCGATCTCCGCTTCACGCGCTACCCGCGCCAGTGGCTGACGGCGGTCGTCGCCGTGCTGATCTACGCCAACTTCTTCACGCACCACTGGATCGTCGATCTGCGCTGGGTGCTGATCGTCGCCGTGGTAGTGCTGTGGGGCCGCACGATGATGCACTTCCGCTTCTTCCGCGGACGTTTCCGGATGCCGATCCTCCTGGCCTTCGCGGGGGTGGCGGTGTTCATCTGGCTCGCCGAGAACATCGCGACCTACGCCGGAGCGTGGCTCTATCCCTCGCAGGTCGGGGCGTGGCATCCGGTCGACGTGTCGAAGCTCTCGTCGTGGTTCCTGCTGATGATCGTGTCGGTCGTGCTCGTGACGTGGGTGTATCCGCCGCGGGAGCCGGATCCTCCCGCACAAGACGGGGGCGGCACGCTTGTGGGCTGAGCACAACGGAATCGCCGATCCGTCGTGGGATCGTTACGCTCGCCCCTCGTGAACGTCCTCTGGCGGACCCTCCTGGTCCTTCTCCGCGCACGCCGTCGCCTCCGCCGCGAGGGGGCCATCGACCCGAACACGGTGACGCGCATCCGCATCCGCGTGCTCCCCACCGACATCGACCTGCTGCGCCACCTCAACAACGGCCGGTACCTGTCGCTGTTCGACCTCGGCCGGTGGGACCTGCTGACCCGCGCCGGCCTCATGGCGGCCATGACGAAGCAGGGGTGGTACGCCGTCGTCGCCGCCGAGACCATCACGTTCCGCCGCTCCCTCGAGCTCTGGCAACGCTTCGACCTCGAGACGCGCATGATCGGGCACGACGACCGCGCGGTGTACCTCGAACACCGGGCACTCGTGAAGGGTGAGATCTACGCCCGTGCGATCATCCGCGCGCGCATCCTCCGCCGCCGCGGCGGGACCGTGCCGCACGACGAGCTCTTCGCCGCGGTGGGACGCCCCGAGGGGTTGCCCGACATCGAGCAGTGGGTGCACGACTGGGCCGACGGCTCAGCGCTGCCCTCGACGAAGCGGCCGGCGCCGAGCGTCTGGGAGTGAGGGTGCCGGCCTGAGCTCGCGGGCGTGAGCGCGGGGATCATTGCTGAGGCCCCGCTCGTTCAGGCGAGCCCGAAGCGCGCGTCGAGCCACGCCACCTGGCGCAGCCAGTGGCGGTATCCGCCGCCCTCGTGACCGTTGTAGGTGTACTCCTCGAGCGCGGCGTCCTCGGAGGCCAGCGCGTGGAACGCCGCGAACACCCCCGAGGGCAGCACGACGTCGTCCATGAGTCCGACCGAGAACAGCGCGGGCGCGTGGATGCGCCGAGCGAGGATCGCTCCGTCGACGTACGACAGCGTCCGCAGCGCGGCCGCCGCCGCATCGCGATGCACCGCGAGGAAGCGGGTGATCTCGGTGAACGGCGCCGAGGGCGTGCGCACGATCGCGTTCGGGAAGTCGCACAGGAACGGCACGTCGGGCATGACCGCGGCCACCGCGTCGCCCGAGAGGGCCGCCGCCGCGATCGCGAGCCCACCGCCCTGGCTGCCGCCCGTGACCGCGATGCGCGTCGGGTCGACCCCGGGCAGCGTCCGGACCACGTCGACGAGGCGCGCGGCATCCGTGTACAGGCGGCGGTAGTAGTACTCGCGGGGATCCAGGATGCCGCGGGTCATCACGCCCGGGTGAGCAGCGGCGGAGCCGTGCGGGTCGGGCGTCTCGCCCACGCTCCACGTCGATCCCTGCCCGCGCGTGTCCATGATCACGTGGACGTAGCCCGCCGCCGCCCACTGGTGCTTCTCGCCCGCGAGCCCGCGGCCGCCGCCGTAGCCGATGAACTCCACGACGGCGGGGAGCACCTCGTCGCCGTGCGGTCGCACGACCCAGCCGCGGATGGGGTCTCCGCCGAAGCCCGTGAAGGTGAGGTCCTGCACCGACAGGGCGCGCAGGGGACCGTCGACCGGGGTCAGGGCGGCGGGGCGCGCGGCATCCCGCGCCTCCCGAAGGGTCTCGTCCCAGAAGGCGTCGAGGTCGTCCGGTGCGGTGAGCGCCGGGCGGTACTCGCGCAGCAGCTCGAGAGGCATGTCGGTGAAGGTCTGGGCCATGCGGGGACTCCAACGGTGAGGGGGCTGCACCGACAGTAGCGAACGTGCGGTGATCGCGATGCCGTCGTGACGGGAGGTGTCGCGGTAGAGGAAGCGGAGGGGAGGATGCCACGGCGCGGGCGGCGACGCCATGGAGCCCCGACCGCGTGCTGCGGCCGGGGCTCCGGTGGCATCCGGTGGGGATCAGCTGGTGAGCAGGGTCAGACCGTAGGTCTGCAGGATCTCGTTGACCGGCTGGAAGTAGGTGGTCCCTCCGGAGGAGCAGTCGCCCGAACCGCCCGAGGTCACGCCCTGCGCCTGATTTCCGGCGAGCAGCGACCCGCCGGAGTCGCCGGGCTCGGCGCACACGCTGGTACGGATGAGGCCCGAGACCGATCCTTCGGCGTACCGCACGGTGGAGTTGTACGCCTGGATCTGACCGCAGTGCCAGCCCGTCGTGGATCCGGAGCGGCACACGGTCGACCCGACGGCCGCCGGGGTGGAGCCCTTCACCGCGACGGCCCCGCCGGCGTAGTCCGAGACCTCGCCCACGGGGGTGTGGGTGGGCGTGGCCACCCAGGCGTAGTCGTCACCCGGGAAGGACGACCCCTGGAACGTGCCGTACGTGGTGCTGTCGCCCGTGTCACCGCAGTGGCCGGCGGTGACGAATCCGCCTTGCACGGCGAACCCCACCGAGCAGCGGCTCTGGTTGTTGATGTTGTAGGCGATGCCGCCGCGGATGGTCGCGAAGGTCTGCGGTGCCTCGACATCCGTCTGCAGACGCACCGCGTCCGCCGGGGCACCGAGCGTCGCGACGAAGTCGGCGGCGGCCTGATCACCGCCGGCGACGACGTCGACGACCACGTCGTTGTTCGCGACGTCGATCCACCACGACGCGACGGCGTCCGGAGCGCCACTCGCCTCGATCCGGGCGGTGATGGCCTCGAGGGACTCGAGGGAGTGTGCGGCGGAGACGGGTACGGCTCCGGCATCGGTCGCCGCGGCTCGAGCGGCATCCGTCGTGACCGCGGCATAGACGGTCCGGGTCGATTCGTCGAGCCACGAGCCGGCGAAGGCGTCGCCGGTGACATCGGCGACCTCGTCGGCCGTCACCGTGGCGTCGGCCTGAAAACGCAGGACGTCGGCGGCGCCGGTGACATCGGTGCCGAGCTCCGCGGCCATGGCGCGCAGCAGAGGGGCATCGACGCCGTCGACGACAGGATCGGGCTCGGCGGGAGCGGCGAACGCGGGGCTTGCCGCGGTGGCGGTGAGGAACAGGCCGAGGGCGGTGAAGCCGACGGCCGCTTTCGATATGCGGTTCACGGAGAGTGACCTTCCATCCAGGGGGATAAATGGTGGGTACCCACCGCCATATAAACACGACCGGGACGGAAAACGAAGGAATTCCTGCGAATTCTTGATCGGGGTGCAAAAACAAGCGCGCATCGGAGCTCCCGCCGATCCACGGCTTGCGCGGCGGGCCGTCCCGATGCGGCGCGCGCGATCCCTAGGCTGGCCGACATGAGCAACGAAGACCCGCGGGGCACCGGTTTCACGCTCTCCTCCGCCGTTCCCGTGCGGGCTGCCGCGCGAGCGGCCTCGTTCGTCACCGTCCCGCGTGCGTCGCGGCGCGGAGAGCTCCCGGCCGACCCCGCGACGGCCGCCTTCCTCGCCGCCGCGGCCGACGGGGTGCTCCGCCCCGAAGGGACGACGGCGGCTGCGGCGGCGCTGCACCGGCTCGTGGCCGACCTCCCGCCGAGCCTTCCCTGGGCGGCGCGCGGCGCCCTGCAGATCGGCGGCGCGGTCGCCCCGGTGCTGCCCACCCCGGCGGTCCCCCTGGCGCGGCGGGCGCTCCGCGAGCTCATCGCCGGTCTCACGATCGATGCGCGCCCCGAGCGACTCGGCGCCGCCCTCGCGGCGCGCCGCGAGGCCGGTGGCACGGTCGATGTGCGGTTGATCGGTCCCGCGGTGCTCGGCGAGTCCGCGGCACGGCGCCGGGTCGACGGCATCCGGGCCCTCATCACGCGCGACGACGTCGATCGTGTCACTCTCTCGGTCGCCGACGTGGTCGCGCGTCCGTCGGCGTGGGCCTTCGATGCCGACGTCGACCACGTCGCCGAACGCCTGCTGCCCCTCTTCGTCGCCGCGTCCCAGAACGGTACGCACCTCACGCTCGCCGCCGAAGCGAGAGACGACCTCGACCTGACCGTCGCCGCTCTCACCCGCGTGCTCGAAGAGCCTCGCCTCACGACGCTCGCCGCCGGGATCGCTCTGCCGGTCGCCGTGATCGAGAGCGTCGACGCCGTGCGCGAGCTCGCGGCCTGGGCGCGCGTGCGCACGACCGACGGGGGCGCGCCGCTCACGGTGCGCCTCGACGACGCACCGCCGCAGGGAGCGGAAGCCCTGGTCGCGGCCCGGCACGGATGGAACGCGCCCTCCCTCGCCCGGCGGGACGACATCGACGCCCACGCCGTGCGCGCGCTGCGCGAGGCGCTCAGCCCCCGCGGGCGCGAGGGACTCGCCGTGGAGTTCGCCACCGGCGACCCCGAGCGCGGCGCTCTGGCGCTGGCCATCGCGGCCGACACCGACGCCGCCCTGCCCCTCGTGCTCCCGGCGGGGGCCTCATGGATGCCGGACGACGCCTTCGTCACGACGGTCGCCGCCGTCCACCCCGACGACCTCGACCTCGTCGCCGCCCGGCTCGCATCGGCGTACGCGGGCATCGTCGCCGCCGCCCCGGATCTGCCGGTCGCGGGCCCGGGTGCCGAGGCCCTCGACGGCGCCGCCGGTGAGGACACCGCCCCGCTCGACGACCTCTTCGCTCCGGAGACCGCCGCGGTCGCCGCGCGCGCCCACCGCGCCGCCGTCGCCGCCGAGGGACCCGCTCCGACGGGCCGGGTCCCGCAGCGCGGGCTGACGCCCGACCCCGCGATCCTGCGCGACCCCGCCGACGCCGACGCCGCCGAGCCCGGGCTCACGCAGGCGGTGCTCGGCATCGCGCGGGAGGCCGCGGCATCCGGAGACACGTCCGCCCTCGGCCCCGACGTGCAGCAGATGCTGTTCGGGGGACAGGCGTTCGTCGACACGGCGGTCTTCGCGGCGCGCGAGAGCGCGGAGCTGGCCGGGGGCGCACCCGGCTTCCGCAACACCGTCGACACCGACCCCACCCTGCCGGACGACCGTGCCTGGGGCCTGGCCGCGATCGCTCGCGCGAGCGGCTCGACCGCCGGCGACGCCACCGCGGCAGCCGGCCGGATCGACGACGAGGCCGGTCTCGACGCGGCCCTCGCGCGGATCCGCGAGGCGGCGGCGCCGTGGGGCGCGCTCGCCGCGGCGGACCGCGCCGCCGTGCTGCAAGCGGCCGCGCGCGCTCTCGAGGACCGCCGCGCCGAACTGATCGAGGTGCTCGCCTCTGAGGGAGGCGCCCTGATCGCCGAAGCGGATGCCGAGGTGAGCCAGGCGGTCGACGCCGCCGCGTACTATGCCGCCACCGCCAAAGAACTCGACCGGGTGTCCGGTGCCGTGTTCGTCCCCGATCGCGTGACCGTGGTCGCTCCGCGCTGGAACGCGCCCGTCGGGCTCTGCGCGGCCGAGACGCTCGCGGCGCTCGCCGCGGGCTCGGGCGTGCTGCTCACCCCATCGCCGCGCGCGCGGCGCGCCGGTGCCGTCGTGGCCGAGGCGCTGTGGGCCGCCGGGATCCCGCGTGATCTGCTCACCTACGCCGACCTCAACGAGGACGCGTCGGGTCGCGCGCTGATCGTGCATCCGGGCGTCGACCGCGTGCTCCTGGCCGGTGCGCGCGCGACCGCAGAGCGCTTCCTCGCGTGGCGCCCGGAACTGCCCCTGCAGGCGTTCACCGCCGGACGCAACGCCGTGATCGTCGCCCCGTCCGCCGACCTCGACGACGCCGTCGCCGACATCGTCGAGGGGGCCTTCGCGCGTGCGGGGCAGGCGGCGACCGCGGCGTCGTCGGTGATCCTGGTCGGCGCGGCGGCGCGCTCGTCACGATTCCTGGATCAGCTGAAGGATGCCGTCACGTCGCTCCGCGTCGGCCCGGCCGACGATCCGCTGTCCGACGTCGGTCCGCTCGTCGAGGAGCCGTCGGGCGAGGTGCGCCGCGCCCTGACCGTCCTCGCGGAGGGCGAGCGCTGGCTCGTCCAGCCGCGCGAGCTCGACCTCGGTCCCGAGATGGCCGGTCGGTTCTGGACGCCGGGCGTCCGCACCGGGGTGAGCGTCGGGTCGCACCTCACCCGGGCGGCGGTCGCGGCGCCGGTGCTCGGCATCCTGCACGCTCCCACCCTGGCCCGCGCGATCGAGCTGCAGAACGCGATCGGCTCCGGTTACGTCGCGGGGCTCCACACCCGCGACGCGGCGGACCTCGACCTCTGGATCGACCGCGCCGACGCAGCCGTTCTCCGGGTGAACCGACCGACCACGGGAGCGGTCGTCCAGCGCGAGCCCGTCGGTGGCCGCGGGGACGCGTCCGTGGGAGCCGGCGCGATGTCGGGCGGCCCGAACCGCCTGGTGACCCTCGGGTCATGGCGGCCGTCGTCGGGCGGAGCGTCGTCGTCGACCCTGCACCTGCGCGGACTCGACAGCCGCATCACCGCCCTCATCGAAGCGGCCCAGCCGACCCTGACCTACGAGGCGTTCGACTGGCTGCGGCGCGGAGCGCTCTCGGACGCCGTCGCCTGGGACCGCGAGTTCGGCCGGGTGAAGGATGTCTCCCGTCTCGGAGTCGAGCGCAACCTCTGGCGCTATCGCCCCGCCGACGTCGCGGTGCGCGCGACAGCCGACGCCGCATGGCAGGCCGTCCTGCGCGTCCTGGTCGCCGCGGTGCGCTCGGGTTCGACGTTCAGCCTGAGTTCGCCCGTCGGCCTTCCCGCGGCGGTGCGCCACCTGTTGGGCGAGGCGGACATCGCGGTGTCGGTCGAGAGCGACGCGGAGTGGTTGCAGCGGCTCGCGGGCGGCATCCCGGATGCCGAGGCCGCCGACGCCGCGCCGGAGCCCGAGGCCCCGGGAGCCCCCGCCGAGCTCGTGTTCGCGGCACCGCGACCCACGCGCGTGCGTCTGGTCGGCCCCGCCGGGACGACCGGGCCGCTGCGCGCCGCCGTCGCCGAGACGGTCGCGGGCGACGTATCGCTGACGGTCTACGCCGACGAGGTGACGACGGCGGGGCGGCTCGAGCTGCTGCCGTTCCTGCGCGAGCAGGCCGTGTCGATCGCCGCGCTGCGCTTCGGCCAGCGCGACGCCTGGAGCGCCGAGGTCATCTGAGGCGGCCTCTGCCCGGGGCGCTCTGCTCGGAGCGCTCTGCTGGGCGTCCCTGCTCGGCGGCCCTGCGTGGCTGTCCCTGCTGGGCGTCCCTGCTCCGCACGCCATGCCGCCGGCCCCGCGCGAACCTCCGTTGAGTGTCCAAAACACCCGGACGATTCTTCGTGGGCTCCGGGTGTCTTGGACACTTTACGGTGCCTGGGGCTGGGCCTGGGCCTGGGCCTGGGCCGGGGTCGGGGCCGGGACGGTGATCGGGGGACAGGCCACGGGGCACAGAGTGCGGGGCTGGGCCGGAGAAAGGTCCGCCCGGCGCACGCGGTCGCGCACGCCGGGCGGACCCGGGGGCCTACTGGATGCCCTCGCGCACCAGGCGCCACTGCTGGCACGTGAGACCGTTGGCGGTCCACTGCTGGGCGACAGCGCCGTCGGCGGTCGAGCAGCCGTCGATCTCGAGCAGCTTGCCGCTGTTCGCGTTCGTGAAGGTCCACCAGCCGCCGCTGGTCGCGGCGTTCCAGTTCTGCGTCGCGTTGCCGGTGGGGCCCCACTGCGCGGCGTCGACGCCGTCGCCGGTCGCCGCTCCCGGGATCTCGAGCAGCTTGCCGCTGTTCAGGTTCACGAGCTGCGTCGCGGTTCCGATGGGGCGGAGCGTCCATCGCTGCGTGGCGTTCTCGGTCGGACCCCACTGACCCACGGCGGCGCCGTCGGCGAGGGACGCCGACGCGACCTCGAGGAGCTTGCCACTGTTGCGGTTCACGACCTGGAACTGCGGGTCGAGCGCACTCGAGCGCCACACGTGCAGCGTGTCGATCTCGGCGAAGCCCGTGCCCTTGGCGAAACGGACGGTGTTGACCCCGGCGTTGAGGGTCACGGTCTTCTGCGCCCAGGCGTACCGGCCCCAGTCGACGGTCGGGGGGTACGAGATCGACGAACTCGCTCCGCCGTTCACACTCACCCCGTGCGTGGACGTGCTGCCGCTGCCGTTGTCGTACCGGACGTTCAGCGTGTACGCGCCCGCGGCGGGGACGCGGACGGTGAACTGCACCGCGCTGCCGGCGTTGTTGATGTTGCCGACCTTGCGCCCGTTCGACGCCTGCACGTGCGTCACGATCGTGGCATCCGTGATCGTCGCCTTCTCGGCCTCGTACTGCTGGGCGTCCACGGGGATCGATCCGACGCGGATGTCGTTGAGTCCCGTGGCGGTGTTCTCGACGTTGGTCGCCTGGTAGAGCGTGCGCCCGTCGGTACCGACGTCGAGACCCTGCGCGAAACCGCTGAAGTTGCCGCCCTGCGTGTCGCTCGCGTCGTACGTGACGGGCATGGGGAGGCGCTCCCACGCGCCGGCACCGAGGTTGTAGTTGACGTAGAGGTTCTGGCCTCCGTCGATCGCGCCCGACGAGGTGAGAGACCACTTGGACGCCACGATGACCATGCCCTTGGGGCCCCCGCCCGGCACCCACTTCACGTACGGCGAGGAGCCGAGGCCGCGCCCGTCGGCGAGGCGGATGGGGGTGCCGATGCTCGTCGTGTCGCCCCAGTTCAGCCCGTCCGCGGACGTCTTGAAGTACACCGGCGCGGTGTTCTGCGACTGGCTCGGGCGGTTCACGACCTCGAAGGTGGCGAGGTAGCGCCCGTCGGGGAGCTTGGTGACCGTGATCATTCCCGGGCGGTCGCTCTGATTCGGCGGGGCCGACACGTTGGACAGCGCGCCCCAGGTCTGCCCGCCGTCGGTGGAGCGGCGGTACGACACGGCCTGGAGGACACCGGATGCCTTCTGCCGCTCGTCGGAGTAGTAGGCGACGAGGCCGCCCCCGCCGTCGACCGCGAAGGAGGGCTCCCAGACGGTGGTCGTCGTCGAGGAGGGGCTGGGGTCGTAGACCGCGGGCCCGCCGGAGTCGATGGTGCTGAGGAACGTCCAGGTGGCGCCCCGGTCCGCGCTCTTGTACACGACGAGTCGGCTGCTCGAGCGGTCCTCGGGCATGATCATGCCGGTCAGCAGGAGCGTTCCGGCGGGGAGCGAGCCCGATGCCTGGGGGAGCTCGTAGAGGAACGGCTGGGCGGTGCGCGTGTATCCGGGGAACGTGCTGCTGGGGTCGACGTCCGCGATCTTCGTCCACGACGACCCGTCATCGGTGCTGCGGTAGATCGGATAGACCTGTCGCCCGTTCTGCAGGACGAGCTTGTCGAAGGTGACGAGCTGCGTGCCGTTGTTCGACCCGTTGTTCTTCAGGACGACGATCTTCGCGTACGTCGTGCCGGCGGGCGTGCCGCCCTCGGGGTTGAACGACGACCCGGCCGGGGGTGAATAGACCACCGAGCCGTTGCCGGTCGTCACCGCCGAGGCGGGGGCCGCGGCGGCCATCCCGCCGACGGCCAGGACCACGGCGGTCAGTGCCGCGGTGAGAAGGCGCGATCGTCGTCGCGCGAGGGAAGAGGGGTGTGGCATGGTCTGTGCTCCTCTGGGTGGAGGCGGCTGCCGGTGCGCGCCCGCGTCGGCGCAGCGATCCGCTCGGTGCGATGGTGTCTCGACGCCGCTACTACAACGTTGTAGAGACGGGACGACCGTAAACGGCGGTGACCTTCGCCGTCAAGGCTCGCTTGTGCAACGTTGTAGAGTCTCGACCAGAACGAGGGGGATGCCATGACGGCGACGCTGCACGACGTGGCCCGCGCGGCGGGGGTGTCGATCAAGACGGTCTCGAACGTGATCAACAACTACCCGCACGTCCGCGATGCGACCCGGGAGCGGGTCGAAGCCGCGATCGACGAGCTCCAGTACCGGCCGAACCAGGCGGCCCGGACCCTGCGATCGGGGCGGACCGACATGATCGGCCTCATCGTGCCGGATCTGCGCAACCCGTACTTCGCCGAGCTCGCCGACGACGTCATGCGCGCCGCCCGCGCGCACGGGTTCTCGGTGCTCATCGAGCAGTTCGACGCGGATCGCGACAGCGAGCTCGCGGCCCTGCGCGGGGCGCGTCGCCGCGGTCTCGACGGCGTGCTGTACTCGGTGCTCTCGCTCGGAGAGGATGACGCACCCCTGCTCGACGAGGTCGGGATGCCGATGGTGCTGCTCGGGGAGCGGATCTTCCACTCCGCCCACGACCACGTGACGATGCGCAACACCGAGGCGGCCCGCGCGGCCACCGCGCACCTGCTCGCCGCGGGGCGTCGGCGGGTCCTGGCTCTCGGTTCCCACCCGGGCGAGATCGTCGGTTCCGCCGGGCTCCGCCTGCGCGGATACGAAGCGGCTCTCGCCGACGCGGGGCTCGATGTCGATCCGACCCTGGTGGTGCCCGTCGATCGCTGGCATCGCGTCGACGGCGCCGATGCGATGCGCGCGGCGCTCGACGCGGGACTGTCGTTCGACGGGGTCGTCGCCTTCAACGATTCCCTCGCGCTCGGGGCGATGCGCGTGATGCTCGAGCGGGGCATCCGCATTCCCGAAGAGGTCGCCCTCGTCGGCTTCGACGACCTGGACGAGACCCGCTACTCGCTGCCGGCGCTGACCACGATCGATCCCGGCCGCTCCGAGATCGCCCGGGTCGCCGTCGACCTGCTGGTGCAGCGCATCACGGGTGACGCGGTCGCCGAACCGCGCGAGGTGCTCGCGGACTTCCGCCTCGTCGAGAGGGAATCCACGGCGGTCTGAGATCCCGCGCTTGACATCGCGAGACGGTCGGGCGATCATCCATTTACAACGTTTACCTCCATCGTTGTAAATTGCTTTGCACCAGACTCGGCACCCGAGCCGAGATGACGACGCAGTCACACGAAAGGCATCGAAGATGATGAAGCGCAGCTTGTCCGTCCTCGCGACGGTGGGGGCCGCGGCCCTGCTCCTCGCGGGTTGTTCCGGCTCGTCGGGCACCTCGGCCGACGGCCCCGCCGAGATCACGTTCTGGCACGGCTACACCGAGGCCGACGGAAAGGTCCTCGACCAGATCGTCGCCGACTTCAACGCCTCGCAGCAGAAGTACAAGATCACCACCGAGACCAAGACCTGGGCGGTCATCGACGACACCCTGCTGCCCGCGCTGAGCTCGAAAGAGGGCCCGCAGATCGTCGCCATGCCGGCCGAGCGCATGCCGGTCTACGCCGACCGCGGCGCCTTCGCCGACCTGAGCGACTTCTATGCGTCGGCCGACAGCAACACCGCCGATCTCGTGTCCCAGGCCGTCGACATGGTCACGGTCGGCGGCACGCCCTACGGTGTCCCCACCGGCTTCGTGCCGCTCGCGATGTTCTACAACAAGGCGCTGTTCGCCTCCGCCGGCATCACCGAGGCGCCCACGACGTGGGACGCCTGGGTGGCGGATGCCAAGAAGCTCACCGTCGACGAGAACGGCGACGGCACCCCCGAGCAGTACGGCGTCGCGATCCCCGACCACGCCACGGTGGCCAACGGCCTGTGGCCGAGCCTGCTCCTGAGCGGCGGCGGTCAGATCGTCGACGGCGACAAGGCCGTCATCGACTCGCCCGAGAACGCGAAGACCATCCAGTACTGGACCGACGCGATCACGAAGGACAAGATCTCGCCCACGGGTCTCGACGGCATCGCGGCCGACCAGCTGTTCAGCTCGGGCAAGGCCGCCATGCACGTCGGCGGACCGTGGATGGCATCCATCGCCAAGGACAACAACATCGACTACGGGATCGCCGCCATTCCGGCGGGTCCCGCCGAGCAGGCGGCCTCGGCGATCGGTGTGGCGATGGGCATCACCGAGTCGGCCGACGACGCGCAGCGCGCGGGGGCCGAGGCCTTCTTCACGTACTTCTTCCAGAAGGACGTGGCGACGCAGTGGTCGCTCGCCTCGGGCTGGCCTCCGCTGCGCACCGACGTCCCGCTGAGCGACGTCTCGTCCAACCCCGTCGTCGCGGCCCTCAGCGAGATCGCGCCGACCGGGCGAGCTCTGCTACCCGGCGTGGTGAACAGCACCGACGTGATCTCCGACATCGATGAGCTCACCCAGAAGTCCGTCGCCGGCGGCGACGTCACCGAGCTGCTCTCGACGGCCCAGAGCAAGATCCAGCAGGCCATCGGGTGACGAACGCACGGGAGGGGCGCCCGCGTCGCCCCTCCCGTGTCCCCACCCCCGCTTCTCGAACAGGACGACCATGACCACTCACGCCCCGAGCGCGCCGCCCCGTCGGCGCGGGGCCTACCGCCCGCCGGCGCCGATCGGCGGCCGCGGGCCGCTGCGGCACAGCCCCCGCCACCGCCTCACGGTGGTCGCCTTCCTCACCCCGGCGATCGTGATCCTCACGGTCTTCGTGGCGTGGCCCATGGTCTCGGCCCTGCGCCTGTCGTTCACGGATGCCAGCGGCTTCGGCCGCGAGAAGTTCGTGGGCCTCGAGAACTACGCGCGCGTCTTCACCGACCCCGACATCGTGAGCGCGATGGGGAACACGGCCCTGTACGCCGTGCTCTTCACCCCGATCGCGATCGCCCTGGCCCTGGCCTTCGCCCTCCTGCTGAACAACCCGCTGCTGCCCCTGCGGGGCCTGTTCCGCACCGCGCTGTTCACCCCGTTCATCGTGTCGCTCGCGGTCGCCGCCTTCGCGTGGTCCTACCTCCTCGACCCCCAGATCGGTCTGCTCAACTACTGGCTGCGGGGTCTCGGCATCCAGCTCGGAAACGTCCTGCAGGACCCGAACCTCGCAATGCCCGCCGTCGTGCTCGTCGCGGTGTGGAAGAGCTTCGGCTTCTACATGGTCATCTTCCTCGCCGGGCTCCAGGACATCCCGACGAGCCTGTACGAGGCGGCTCGCGTCGACGGTGCGAGCGCGTGGCAGCGCTTCCGCAGCATCACGTTCCCGATGCTCGGCAACACCATGGGCTTCGTCGTCATCGTCGCGCTGATCGCGGCCCTCCAGGCGTTCGACCAGATCTACGTCATGACCGGTGGCGGCCCCTACGGCACCACCCAGACGATCGTCATGGAGATCTACCAGTCCGGCTTCCGCAAGCTCGAGCTCGGCTTCGCCTCGGCGCTGTCGTACGTCCTGCTGCTCATCACCCTCGTGCTGAGCCTGACCCAGTTCCTCTTCTTCTCGCGTCGAGAGAAGGATGCCGCATGACCGCCCTCGCTCCCGCGCCCGCCGCCTCGGCATCCGCGATCCCCGTCCGTCGGCGCTCGCCCCAGGCCCGTCGCCGTCGTCTCGTCTCGGCCTCCCTCCTGGTGGTCGTGGCGGCTTCGACGCTCGTGCTGATGCTGCCGATCCTCATCATCGTGTTCACGGCCTTCAAGCCCGTGGCCGAGGTGAACGCGTACCCGCCGACCCTTCTGCCGGGGCAGTGGACGCTCGACAACTTCACACGGATCTTCACCGAGCTGCCCTTCGCCCGGCTGATCGCCAACAGCTTCGTGTTCGCCGGCGGGGTCACGGCCTTCGCCCTCGTCTTCGACTCCCTCGCCGCGTACGCCCTGGCCCGTCTGGACTTCCGCGGCAACAGGATCCTGCTGATCGCGATCATCGCGAGCCTGATGATCCCCTTCCAGGCCACCCTGATCCCGATCTACCAGCTGGTGTCGGATCTCGGCTGGGTCAACTCCTACGCGGGGCTCATCGCTCCGCGCGCCGCGGACGCGTTCGGCATCTTCTTCCTGCGGCAGTTCTTCCTGTCGCTGCCCCGCGACCTCGACAACGCCGCGCGCATCGACGGGGCGAGCGAGCTGCGCATCTTCCGCAGCATCGTGCTCCCCAACGCGGTGCCGGCGCTGCTGACGCTCGGCATCTTCACCTTCGTCAACAACTGGAACGACCTGCTCTGGCCGCTCGTCTTCACGACCGACTCCGAGATGGGCACGGTGACCTCGGGCCTGACGCTGCTGACGGGACCGGGCGGGATCATCCCGCAGGGCGTGATGATGGCGGGCTCGCTGATCGCGGTGCTGCCGCTGGCCATCCTGTTCCTGCTGATCCAGCGGCGATTCGTCGAGAGCGTCGGAACGTCGGGACTGAAATGAGAGAGACCCCCATGTCGACGACCCCCTGGTATCGCGACGGCCGGCTGCACTTCGGTGCCGGCATCGAGAACACCTTCGTGCCGCAGGAGCGCCCGGGCGAGCGCGCCATCGACGAATACGCCCTCACCGAGCACTACGAACGCTGGAGCGAGGATCTCGACCTGGCGGTCTCGGTGGATGCCGAGTTCCTGCGCTGGGGCATCCCCTGGCACGTCGTGTCCCCCGAGCGTGGCCGGTGGGACTGGTCGTGGACCGATCGGGTGCTCGAGGGCTTCGCCGGTCGCGGCATCCGTCCGATCGTCGATCTGCTGCACTACGGCACGCCGACGTGGATCGAGGGCGAGTTCGCCCACCCCGACTACGCCTCGTTCGTGGCCGAGTACGCCGCGCGCGCCGCGGAGAGGTATCGCGACCTCGCCACCGACTACACGCCCGTCAACGAGCCCATGCTGCACTCCCTGTTCAGCGGCGAGTACGCCTACTGGCCCCCGTACCGTCGGGGTCCCGCCGGACTGGTGGAGATCTCGACGGCGATCGCTCGCGGATTCGTAAAGACGCAACGGGCGGTCGCAGAGGTGCTGGGCCAGCGCGCCACCTTCGTGCACGTCGACGCCTCGATGCGGTACGCCGGCGACATCGACGCGGCCGAGCATCGGGAGGCGGCTGAGCGCTACCGCCATCAGGCCTTCCTCGTCGAGGATCTCGTGACCGGCTCGGTAGGGCCGGAGCACCCGCTCCTTCCTCTGCTCCGCGCACACGGAACCTCCGATGAAACCCTCGCCTGGTTCGCCGAGAACGCCGTGCAGCCCGACGTGATGGGCGTCAACTACTACCCCCGGCACTCGACGGAGCTGTTCGAGAGCGGCATCCATCACTCCGGCGGCTTCGCCGACCCCCGTCCCACGCGCGACGACGGCGTCGACGGACTCGCCGAGATGCTGCGCACCTACGCCACCCGCTACGGCGCGCCGGTGATGCTGGCCGAGACATGCGTGACCGACGACGTCGCCACCCGCCTGCGGTGGCTGGACGCCTCCGTGGGCGCTGTCCAGGGGCTTCGCGCCGACGGGGTCGATGTCGTGGGCTACACCTGGTGGCCGCTGTTCGACATGTACGAGTGGACCTACCGGCACAGCGACGAGCCGCGGTCCGCCCACCTTCTGACCATGGGGCTCCACGACCTCGTGGAGACCGAGACCGGGCTCGCGCGCCGCCGCAACCCCGTCGCCGACCGATTCGCCGAGTACGCATCCCGAGGAGCACGATGACCACCGCCCGCCTGACTCTCGACCCCCGCTTCCCGATCGGGGCCGTCCGTCGCCGCCTGTTCGGCGGCTTCGTCGAGCATCTCGGCCGTCACGTCTACGACGGCATCTACGAACCCGGCCACCCCGAGGCCGACGACCAGGGCTTCCGCCGCGACGTGCTGGAGCTCGTGCGCGAGCTCGGGGTCTCGACGATCCGCTACCCCGGTGGGAACTTCGTCTCGGGCTTCCGGTGGGAGGACAGCGTGGGCCCGCGCGAGCAGCGCCCGCGCCGCCTCGACCTCGCGTGGCACTCGACCGAGACGAACGAGATCGGCCTCCACGAGTTCTCGGACTGGCTCGACAAGGCCGGCAGCGACCTCATGCTCGCCGTCAACCTCGGCACCCGGGGCGTCCTCGAGGCCCTCGACCTGCTCGAGTACAGCAACGTCCCCGGGGGCACGACCCTGTCGCAGCAGCGCATCGACAACGGTCGCGCGGAGCCGTTCGGCGTGCAGGTGTGGTGCCTCGGCAACGAGATGGACGGGCCCTGGCAGCTCGGCCACCGCTCGGCCGACGACTACGGCAAGATCGCCTCGCAGACCGCGAAGGGCATGCGCCAGCTCGACCCCTCGATCGAGCTCGTGGTGTGCGGGTCGTCGGGCGCGTCGATGCCGACGTTCGGCGAGTGGGAGCGCGTCGTGCTCGAGCACACGTACGACGACGTCGACATGATCTCGTGCCACGCGTACTACCAGGAGCACGACGGCGACATCGACTCGTTCCTCGCCTCGTCCGTCGACACCGATCGCTTCATCGAGGCCGTCGTCGCCACCGCCGACCACGTCGGCGCCGTGCGCGGCAGCGCGAAGAAGATCGACATCTCCTTCGACGAGTGGAACATCTGGTACCAGACCCGCTTCCACGACGTCGATCAGATCACCGGCGTCGAGAACTGGCCCGTCGCCCCGCGCCTGCTCGAGGACGTGTACTCGGCTCTGGATGCCGTCGTCTTCGGCAGCCTCATGATCTCGCTGCTCAAGCACGCCGACAGGGTGGCATCCGCCTCTCTCGCCCAGCTCGTCAACGTCATCGCGCCGATCATGACCGAGCCCGGCGGACCGTCCTGGCGCCAGACGACGTTCTTCCCCTTCGCGATCACCTCGCGGCTCGCGCAGGGAGACGCCGTGCGTCTGCAGGTCGAGTCGCCGCTGATCGAGACAGCGAAGTTCGGCGCGGTCCCGGCGGTGGACGCCGTCGCGACCCACGACGCTGAGACCGGGGCGAGCGCGATCTTCCTCGTGCACCGCGGGCGCGGCGACGCGGTCGAGCTCCGGATCGACGTCGCCGGTCTCGGAGACGTCGAGATCGTCGAGGCGCACGTGCTGCACGACGACGACCCCTACGCGCGCAACACGCTCGAGGACCCCGAGCGCGTGCAGCCCCGGACGCTCGAGACGCGGCTGGCGGACGGCATCCTGCACGTGACGCTCCCGCCCATCGCATGGGCGGCGCTGTCGCTGCGGCGTCTCGGCTGACGTCGCGCACGCAGAAACGCCCGGTTCCCGCAGAATCCATGAGGGAAACTGCGAGAACCGGGCGTTTCTCCGAGGTCCGGCCGGGCCGGGACCGGCCCGCGCTGCCCGTCAGGCCAGCTGAGCGCGGCGCTCGGCGAGCTGGTCGAAGGTCGCGAACGACTCGGCGATGGGGCTGCCGGTGAAGTGGCCCACCCAGCCGTCGTCGTCGTGGAAGAAGCGCACGCTGACGTAGTGGGGCGCGGTGCCCATGTCGAACCAGTGGGTGGTGTTGGCCGGCACCGAGATGAGGTCGCCCGCCTCGCAGTAAACCGCGTGCACCTTCTCGTTCGCGTGCAGGTAGAACACACCGGCGCCCTTGGCGAAGTAGCGGTCCTCGTCGTCGTCGTGCTTGTGCTCGGAGAGGAACTTCTGGCGCGAGGGGGCCTTCACCTCGTCGTAGTTCTCCTGGGCGGGGTCGAGGGCGACGACGTCGACGAGCGTGTAGCCCTCGCGCTGCTTGACCTCGCCGATCTCGTCGGCGTACAGCGCGAGAACCTCGTCCTGCGACGCGCCGGCGGGAACGTCGCGGATCTCCCAGCGCGAGAAGCGCGCGCCGAGCTCGGCCAGCGCCTCGCGGATCTCGGCCTCGTCGGTGGTCTCGAGCACGGGCGTGCTCGGGTCGGTCTCTTTCCAGACGGTCAGGAGCGTCACGGCTCCTCCTCTCGGCGCGATGTGGGCGGAATGATCCGATTCTCTCGCCGATTCGGCTCGAGTGCCCACTTCTCCGGCGCGATCGCGGGCGGCGGTGTAACAAAGTGCAACCTCGAATAACCCACGGTCCGTCGGGGCTGCTTGACTGCTCGACGGCCGACCGGCGCAGCACCCGGACGGCCCCTCGCACCCGACTCCTCGACGAAGGGGACCACCGTGTCCGTTCGATCCCACCGCTGGGCGACACTCCTCGCGACCGCCGGCATCGCCGCCCTCGCCCTCTCCGGCTGCGCGCAGCAGAACACCGCGGCTCCCGCGGCCTCGGCCGCTCCGGTGCAGAAGGTCGAGAACCTGCCGGCGCCGTTCGACGGCGCCCCCGTCAAGGTCGCGCTCGTGCAGCAGTCCGGTGCCGGCGACTTCTTCACCGCGTGGACGGCGGGAGCGAAAGCCCAGGCCGCCGCGATCAACATCGACCTCACGGTCTACGACGCCCGCAACGACAACGCGAAGCAGGCGTCCGACCTCGAGCAGGCGATCGCGGCCAAGCCCGCCGCGATCATCGTCGATCACGGCCAGACCGACACGATCGAGTCGCACGTGCACGACGCGGTGGCCGCCGGCATCCCGGTCATCGTGTACGACCTCGCGCTCAACGACCCCACCGGCGTCATCGTGACCTCGCAGTCCGACGCGTCGATGGCGCAGGGTGTGCTCGACCAGCTCGTCGCCGACGTAGGCGACGGCGCCAAGGTGGGACTCGCCAGCACGGACGGTTTCGCGCCGCTCGAGCGCCGCAAGAAGGTGTGGGACCAGGTCGTCGCCGAGCACAACCTCGACCAGGTGTTCTTCACCGGCAAGGTCACCGAGTCGACCGCGACCGACAACATCCCGCTGATCGACGCCGCCCTCAAGGCGAACCCGGGGATCCAGGCGATCTTCGCCCCGTACGACGAGATCACGAAGGGCGTCGTGCAGGCCGTGCAGCAGAACAACCTGCAGGACAAGGTCAAGGTCTACGGCATCGACATCTCGAACGCCGACATCGAGGTCATGACCGCCGACGGCAGCCCCTGGGTGGCCACGAGCGCGACCGACCCGTCCGCAGTGGGCGCCGGCGTCGTGCGCGCACTGGCGCTGAAGCTCGCCGGTCAGCTCACCGAGACGAACGTGCAGTTCCCCGCGATCACGATCACGCGCGACTTCCTGCTCGAGAAGGGCATCACCAACGTCGCCCAGCTGCGCGAGGCCGAGCCCTCGCTCCTGTTGAACGACACCGTGGTGGCCGACTGGCTGCCCGCGATCTCGGGATGACCTCACCCCTCTCCGCCGACGCCGCTCCGGCCGACGACACCCCCGTCGTCCGCCTGAGCGGCGTCGGCGTACGCTTCGGCAGCAATCAGGTGCTGCGCGACGTCTCGCTCGCGCTGCGCCCCGGCACCATCACCGCACTGCTCGGCACCAACGGCGCCGGCAAGTCCACCCTGATCGGGGCGATCTCGGGTGCGAACGCGGGCTACACCGGCGACATCGCGGTCGGGGGAGAGGTGCTGCGCCTGACCTCTCCCGCGCGGGCCCGACGGGCCGGTGTCGAGACGGTGCACCAGCGCATCGCCGACGGGATCGTCGCGGGTCTCAGCGTCGCCGACAACCTCGGGCTCACCGACCTCGCGCGCGACGGCCACCGCCTCGTCCGCCGGGCCACCGCGGAGCACGTGGCACGAGCCGCTCTGGAGCGGCTCGGCCTGTCGTGGTCCGACGAGGTCCTTCGAGCGGATGCCGCGCGCCTGGGCACCTCCGACGCCCAGCTCGTGGTGCTCGCTCGCGCCCTGCGCTCGACGCCGCGTCTGCTGATCCTCGACGAGCCCACCTCGGCCCTCACCGCGGCCGAAGCCGATCGGCTCTTCGCCGTGTTGCGGGTCCTGCGCGACGAGGGTCTCGCGATCCTGTTCGTCAGCCACCGCTTCGGCGAGATCGAGCGTCTCGCCGACCGCATCGTGGTGCTCCGCGACGGTCGGATCGAGCTCGAAGCCGAGCGTCCGTTCGACTGGCACGCCGCCTTGGAGGCGATGCTCGGCGTCCCCACCGAACTCCAGCAGCACGTCGAGGAGCCCCTGCCCGCGGCCGCCGAGGTCCTCGCGGTCGAGGGGGCGCGCCTGCTCCCGGGGAGCGCGCCGCTCGATCTGCGTGTGCACGGCGGCCAGGTCACCGGCATCCTGGGTCTGCTCGGGGCGGGCAAGACCGAGCTCGCGGAGCTCGTGACGGGGGTGCGCGTGGACGCCGAGGCGCACCTGCGGCTCGATGACGCCGACTACCGCCCCGCCGACCCGGGCGCAGCCCACGCCGCGGGCGTCGTGCTCGTCCCCGAGGACCGCCAGCGCCAGGGCATCCAACCCGGGTGGTCGATCGCCCACACCGTCGGCCTGCCGGTGCTTCGGACCCTCTCGCGCCTCGGCGTGATGGCCCCGGGGCGCGAACGCGCCGCCGCCGACGCCGTGGTCGCGGACTACGACGTCGTCACGCCCTCGATCGAGACCCGCGTCGACGACCTCTCGGGCGGCAACCAGCAGAAGGTCGTGGTCGGCCGCTGGCTGCGCACCGACCCGCGCCTCGCGGTACTCGACGAGCCGTTCCGCGGCGTCGACATCGGCGCGCGCCGGCGCATCGGCGCGGCCGTGCGCGAGCGGGCGACCACCGGCGCCGCCGTCATCGTGCTCTCGAGCGATGTCGACGAGATCCTCGAGGTCGCCGATCGGATCGTCGTCCTCGTCTCGGGTCGCATCGCCCTCGACACCCCCGCCGGACAACTCGACCGCGCCCGCATCGTCGCGGCGCTGCTGGACGACCCCGGCCACCGGAAGGAAACCGCATGACCACCGTCTCCTCCCCCCGGCCCGGTCTCGCGCCCGCGCGACCGAGCGTCGGATCCCGCTTCGTCGACGCTGTCGCGAAGTGGGGCTTCGTGGCCGTGACCGCGCTGCTCATCGTGTTCTTCGCACTCACCCAGCCCGCGTTCGCGACCCCCGAGAACGTCTTCGGGATGCTGAAGTTCATCGCCCCGATCGGCATCGCCGGCCTCGGTGTGACCCTGGCGATGACCGTCGGCGGGCTCGACCTCTCGGTCGGGGCGAACGCGGGATTCGCCGTGTCGATCGCCGCGTGGACGATGGTCATCGGCAACCAGGTCGGCGGGATCGCCGTCGGTGTCGTCCTGCTCTCGGGAGCGCTCATCGGGGCGATCAACGCCGCTCTCATCGTCTTCGCGCGCATCCCCGACCTGCTGGCCACCCTCGCCACCATGTTCACCGTGGTGGGACTGAAGCTCATCATCGTCGACGGCAAATCCATCTCATCGCAGATGACCCTCGACGACGGCACGACCGCCCCCGGACGCTTCACGCCCGACTTCGTGTGGTTCGACCGCGGTGCGATCGGGCCGGTGTCGGTGCCCGTCGTGCTCTTCCTCGGGCTCACGGTCGTGCTGTGGTTCGTGCTGGACCGCACGCGCTGGGGCCGCGCGCTGTTCGCGGTGGGCTCCAACCCCGAGGCTGCGCGCCTCGCCGGAATCCGCGTGAAGGTCTACCGGGCCGCGGCGTACATCGGCTGCGGCATCCTCGCCTCCATCGCGGGGCTCGTGCTGGCCGCGCGCATCGGCCAGGGAGACGTCACCGCCGGGAACAGCCTGTTGCTGGATGCCGTCGCCGTCGCGCTCGTGGGCGTCTCGGTCCTCGGCATCGGCCGGCCGAACGCGTGGGGCACGGCGCTCGGTGCGGTGCTCATCGCCGTGATGGTCACGGGCTTCTCGATGATGGGGCTGCCGTACTACATCCAAGACTTCGGAAAGGGACTCGTGCTGCTGGTCGCCCTGCTGTTCAGCTTCACGTTCCGCCGCCGCAAGACCACCATCGTCGCCGGGAGCACCACCGCATCATGACTCTTCCCACCGATCAGTTGACCGTCGAGTCGGTCCCCGCCTTCCTCGCCGAGCGCCCGCACCTGGCGGGGCCGGTGGACCCGGCATCCATCGTCTCGGTCGTCGAGGTCGGCGACGGAAACCTGAACCTCGTCTTCATCGTGACGGATGCCGCCGGGCACGGCGTCGTGGTGAAGCAGTCGCTCCCGCACGTCCGCGTCGATCCCTCGTGGCCGCTCACGCGCGAGCGCGCGGCGCGCGAAGCGGTCGTCCTCGCGGCGCACGAGCGGATCGATCCCGCGCACGTGCCGGCGTTCTACGGCTTCGACGTCGAGGCTCTGGCGCTGTCGATCGAAGACCTCAGCGACCACGCGGTGTGGCGCGGAGAGCTGATCGCCGGCCGCGTGCACCCCTACGCCGCCGCCGAGCTGGGGCGGTACGTCGGGGCGATCGGCTTCGCGACGAGCGTGTTCGGGACGCCGGGGCCGGAGCGCCGGCGCCGCATCGCCGAGGCGACGAACCCCGAGCTCAGCGAGATCACCGAGGACCTCGTCTTCACCGAGCCGTACGTCGACCACGAGCACAACGGCTGGCTCGCCGCGAACGAGGAGGATGTGCGCGAGCTCCGCGCGGATCGTGCGTTCGTGCGCGAGATGGGGCTCGCGAAGCAGCGGTTCCAGGAGAGCACGCAGAGCCTGATGCACGGCGACCTGCACACGGGTTCGGTGTTCGTCCGTGCGGAAGGGGCGTCGGTCCGGGCGTTCGACTCGGAGTTCGGCACCTACGGTCCCACCGGCTTCGACCTGGGCGCCGTGTGGGCGAATCTCGTGATCGCGGCGGCGCGGGCACACGTGCTCGGGCGTTCCGCCGACGCCGAGACGCTCCTGCGGCTCCCCGTCGAACTCGTCGACGCGTTCGAGGCGGAGTTCCGCCGTCGTTGGCCCGACCGCGTCGACCCGCGCGTGTACGGCGACGAGGTGCTCGCGCACACGCTCGCCGTCGTGCGGTCGGATGCCGCCGCCTACGCCGCGGCCAAGGCGGTGCGCCGGATCGTCGGTTTCTCGAAGGTCGCCGACATCCAGACGCTTCCCGAGCCCGAGCGGGCTCTCGCGTCGCGTCTGGTGCTGCGCATCGCGCGCACCCTCGGCACCGCGCGCCTCGAGGATGCCGACCCGCGCGTGCTCACCGAGCGCACGGTGGCGCTGCTCGGCTGACGCAGGAGGGCCCGCGGCGTCCGGGCTCACCGTGTTGCAGGGTTTGGGGCGTCATCCGGCGTTCGGGGCGCAGGTCGTCCGCCCCACACGCAGGATCGCGCCCCGAACCACGCTCGCGAGGCCTCGCGACGCCTCGCCGCGCAGGCCGCGGCCAGCGACGCCGCGGCTCAGCGCGTCGCGACCGCGAAGCGCAGCAGCCACTCGGTGATCTCGAGGTGGCGGCGGGCGGCGGCGACGTCGGCCCCCCACGCGTAGATGCCGTGGCTCGCGACGATGAGCGCGGGCACCTCGGGCACCTCTGCCGTCGCGGGGCGGTAGACCTCGTCGAACCAGGCCGCCTCGACCGTCATGTCCTGGTGGTTGCGGATGACCGGAATGGTCACGGTCTCGTCGTGCGCGAGGTGGCCGATGCCCTTGAGCATCTCCATGTCGCGGATCTCGACACCGTCCGGCCACCGGTGCCCGGCGACGACAGCGTCGAAGGCGTGCACGTGGAATACGGCGTTCGCCCCCGTCCGGGCGGCGATGTGGGCGTGCAGACCCGCTTCGGCCGACGGCGGTCGCTGGTCGTCGGGGTCGATCGCCTCGCCCGCACCGTCGATCAGCACGACATCGCGCTCGGTCAGCTCGGTCTTGTCGAGCCCCGACGCGGTGACCGCGAGGACGAGCGGGTCGCGCTCCACCACCACGGAGAGGTTGCCCGACGTGCCGCGCATCCAGCCGTAGCCCGAGAAGCGCAGGGCCTCGGCGGCGAGGGCACCGCCGGCGGCGCGCACGCGGTCGGGTGCCGGCAACGTCATCGCGTGAGCTCGATCTCGTCGAAGGATGCCACGGCATCCGCTCCGAAGTCCGACCCCGCCCACGGCTCCCCGGCGCGGTCGAGCGCGACGACCTGCCACCCGGCGGCACGCGCCGCGGTGACCTCGTCGGGGTGGTCGGTGAGGAACAGCGCGCGCTCGGGGGCGACGCCGAGGGCGGCCGAGATGCGCTCGTAGGACGCGGCCTGCTTCTTGGGGCCGGCGCTGATGGTGTCGAAGAAGTCCTCGATGAGGGGGGTCAGATCGCCCTGCGGCGCGTGACGGAACCACGGCACCTGTGAGGCGATGGAGCCCGACGAGTACACGGCGAGACGGATGCCGCTCTCGTGCCACGCCCGCAGGCGCGGGGGCACGTCCTCGAAGAACTGCGAGTGGATCTCGCCCGCCGCGAAACCCTCGGCCCAGATGATGCCCTGCAGGCTCTTGAGCGGCGTGGACTTGACGTCGGATGCCATGAGCCCGCGCAGCGCCTCGGCGATCTCGGCGTCGGTGGCGTCGGCATCCAGTCCCGTCTCGGCGATCGCGGCGGCGCGCGCGGTGCGGACCGTCTCGTCATCGCGGCCGAGCACCTCCTCGAGGCGCGGGCGGGCGTAGTCGTACAGATCGCCCAGGATGAACCCGGCCTCACTGGTGGTGCCTTCGATGTCGAGCACGACCACGTCGGCGGTGAGGGAGGTCATTCGGAGTCCTCGTCGGTTCGGGCGCTCACGGGGCGGAACGCGATGGTTTCGGGCTGAGCGGTGGATGCCACGGGCGCGGGGTTCTCGCGCGAGCGACGCCGGCGCAGGGCCGGCGCGGGCTGGTCGGCGGCGCGCGCGTCGGGATCGGTCGAGAAGTGCTCGCCGACGCGGGCGGGTTCGAAGGTGCCGCGGCTGGTCGCGATACGGGTCACCAGGCGCGGCGGAGTCACGTCGAACGCCGGGTACCAGGCCTCGGTGACGAGCGGGCTCGCGGTGCGCCGCCCCAGGACCTCGAGCACCTCGGTCGGGTCGCGATCCTCGATGACGACGTCGTCGCCGGTCGGCGCGTTCGGATCCGGCGCCTCGACCATCGCGTAGTACGGGATGCCGAAAGCCGCCGCCGCGGCCGCGTGCGCGAGCGTGCCCACCTTGTTCACGACCGAGCCGTCGAGGGCGACGCGGTCGGCCGCGGTGACCACGGCGTCGATGGGTCCCGTGCCGACCCCGCGCGGGGAGGACAGGGCGGCGGCGGCCATGCCGTCGGTGATGAGGGTGACGCGCTGGCCGAGCTCGCGGAGCGAGTGCGCGGTCAGCCGAGCGCCCTGGAGGTAGGGGCGCGTCTCGGTCGCGACCCATTCGATCTCGCGGCCCGCCTCGCGGGCGGCGGCGACGAGTCCGAACAGATACGCGTCGGCCCAGCAGTGCGTGAGGATGCGCGGCGACTCCGGCAGCAGCGAGAGCGTCGCCCGGCCCAGGCGCAGGCTCGCTTCGCGGTAGTCGCGGTCCACGGCGGCGGCGGTCTCGAGGGTCGCGGACACGAGGGAGTCGGTGTCGTCCGCATCCCTGCCCGCTTCGAGGATGCGGGCGACCGCGTCGCGCGGGTGCGCGTTCGTGGGACGGGCGGTCGCGAGGGCGCGACCCGCGCGGCCGAGGGCGGTCCGCGCCTCTCCGAGGGGCAGACCGCGGACCTGGAGGGCGGCGAGCGCCATTCCGGCGGTGGCCGCGTAGAGGGGGCCCGAGCTCTGGGTGACCATGTCGCGGATGGCCGTGGCGACCTCGTCGGGGGTGGTGGCATCCACCCATTCGATCCGGGCGGGGAACACGCGCCGGTCGAGGATGCGGACGACACCGGCGGTCTCGTCGAGGACGACGGAATGCTCGAGGGTGGCGGAGATGGACATCCCGGTCATCTTCCCACGCGCCGCCGGGCGGGGGCTGCTGCGTGACGCGGCGCGACGCGGGTGGTGGGGCGTCGCCCGCGCCCCCCCACGCCCCGCGCGCGCCCGCTCGCCGCCCCGCGCGCCCGCTCGCCGCCCCGCGCGCCCGCTCGCCCGCACCCGCGCGCCCGTGCGAGAATGAGCGCGGCGTGCTCGGACCGACCTTTCCCCGCACGGCGTCACGCGGACGCCACCGGGTCGAAGGGCCACCGAGCCCCAGGACAGCGTCCGCCGCACCTTTTCTCCGAGGAGCAGAGATGTCCGCTACCCCCTCCGCCGCCGCCGTCGAGACCTCCCTGGTCGAGCGTGTCCAGCAGCACCGCCGGTACCTCATGTGCCGGCCCGAGCACTTCACGGTGAGCTACAGCATCAACCCGTGGATGGAGCCCTCGCGCCCCACCGACACGGACCTCGCCGTGCAGCAGTGGCAGTCGCTCCACGACACCTACATCGAGCTCGGCCACGAGATCGAGCTGATCGACCCGCTCGAGGGTCTGCCCGACATGGTCTACACGGCCAACGGCGGCTTCGTGATCGACGGCATCGCGTACGGCCCGAAGTTCCGCTTCCGCGAGCGCGCCGCCGAGGCCCCCGCGTTCATCGACTGGTTCGCCGCCAACGGCTTCGAGGTCGCCGAGCCCGTCGAGGTCAACGAGGGCGAAGGCGACTTCCTGCTCGTCGGCGAAACGATCCTCGCCGGAACGGGCTTCCGCTCCACCGGCGACAGCCACCGCGAGGTCGGCGAGGTGTTCTCGCGCGAGGTCGTCTCGCTGACCCTGACCGACCCGCGTTTCTACCACCTCGACACCGCCCTCGCGGTGCTCGATCCGGTCGAGGGCCCCGGCGGCGTCGAGAAGGCGAACATCGCGTACCTGCCGAACGCCTTCGACGAGCGCAGCCAGGCGATCCTGCGCGAGCGCTACCCCGATGCCATCCGGGTCTCGGATGCCGACGGCGCGGTGTTCGGTCTCAACTCCGCGAGCGACGGCAAGAACGTCATCATCTCGCCCCGCGCCGTGGGCTTCGAGGCGCAGCTGCGCGAGCGCGGCTACACCCCCGTCACGGTGGACCTGTCCGAGCTGCTGCTCGGCGGCGGCGGCATCAAGTGCTGCACGCTCGAGCTGCGCGGCGGTGCTCGATGAGCGCCACCGTCGACAACCTCGGCCTCGCCCTGATCGAGGCCGAGAGCGCGCACGTCGCGCACAACTACCACCCGCTGCCCGTCGTCGCCGCGCGCGCCGAGGGCGTCTGGATCACCGATGTCGAGGGCAAGCGCTACCTCGACCTGCTCTCGGCGTACTCGGCCCTGAACTTCGGCCACGGGCACCCCGCGATCCTCGCCGCGGCCCGCGAGCAGCTCGAGCGCCTCACGCTCACGAGCCGCGCGTTCCACAACGATCGTCTGGGACCCTTCGCCACGGCGCTGTCGCAGCTGTGCGGCAAGGACCTCGTGCTGCCGATGAACACCGGTGCCGAGGCGGTCGAGACCGGCATCAAGGTCGCGCGCGCCTGGGGATATCGCACGAAGGGCATCCCCGCCGACGCCGCGACGATCATCGTCGCCAACGGCAACTTCCACGGCCGCACGACCACGATCGTCGGCTTCAGCGACGACCCCACCGCGCACGACGACTTCGGTCCGTACGCACCGGGCTTCGTGCACGTTCCCTACGGGGACGCGGATGCCATCGCCGCGGCGATCGACGAGAACACCGCCGCCGTCCTCCTGGAGCCGATCCAGGGCGAGGCAGGCGTCGTCGTGCCGCCCGAGGGATTCCTGCGTCGGGTGCGCGAGATCTGCACGGAGAACAACGTGCTCTTCATCGCCGACGAGATCCAGTCGGGCCTCGGCCGTGTCGGCGAGACGTTCGCGTGCGATCGCGAGGGCGTCGTGCCCGACGTCTATCTCCTCGGCAAGGCGCTGGGCGGCGGCATCGTGCCGCTGTCGGCGGTCGTCGCGGACGCGGACGTGCTCGGCGTGATCCGTCCCGGCGAGCACGGCTCGACGTTCGGCGGCAACCCGCTGGCCTGCGCCGTCGGTCTGCGCGTCGTCGAGATGCTGGCATCCGGAGAGTTCCAGACGCGGGCGAAGGCGCTCGGCGAGCACCTCGAGGCGTCGCTGCAGGCCCTCGTCGGCGACGGCGTGACCGCGGTGCGCATCGCCGGTCTCTGGGCCGGAGTGGACATCGACCCGGCGTACGGCACGGGCCGCGAGATCGCCGAGAAGCTCCTCGCGCGTGGCGTGCTCGTGAAGGACACGCACGGTCAGACGATCCGCATCGCACCGCCGTTGACGATCCGCGCGACCGAACTGGACTGGGCGGTCGAGCAGCTCAGGCACGTGCTGTCGGCCTGACAGTCGACGGGGAGCGCCCGGGGTTCGCCGGGCGGTCGTCGCGAGGCGGCGAAACCGCACGCGGCTGACATCCCTGCTGCAGGATGTCGCCGAGATGTCACGCGAGTGCTGTCTCGCGACGCGCGGTCAGGCGACCGACACCGTCAGCTCGTCCCAGCCCGTCGCGCCGTCGGGGGCGGGGGCGGCTCGATCCGGCGTCTGCGTCTCGCCGGTGGTCGAGATCGCGCGGCAGCGCACGGTGTGCGATCCGCTCGTCGCGGTCCACGGCAGACTCCACTGCACCCAGGTGTCGGTCGAGATCGCGGTCGCGAGCTTCGCGGCCTGCCACTCGCCGTCGTCGACCTGCACCTCGACTCCCGCGACGCCGACGTGAGTCTGCCAGGCGACGCCCGCGATGACCGCGTCCCCCGCGGCGACGCGCGCGCCCGCTCGCGGGACGTCGATGCGCGACTGGAGCTTGACCGGCCCGCGCTCCGACCACCCGCGCGAGGTCCAGTACCCCTCGGCGCGGTCGTAGCGGGTGACCTCGAGCTCGCTGACCCACTTCGTCGCCGAGACGTAGCCGTAGAGGCCGGGGACCACCATCCGCACGGGGAACCCGTGCTCGAGGGGCAGGGGCTCGCCGTTCATGCCGATCGCCAGCAGCGCGTCGCGGTCGTCTGTGAGCGCCTCCAGGGGGCTGGATGCCGTGAACCCGTCGATCGAGTGCGACAGGACCATGTCGGCCTCGGCTGTCGGCCGGGCGCGCGCGAGGATGTCGCGGATCGGCACGCCGAGCCACCGGGCGTTGCCGATGAGATCGCCGCCGACCTCGTTCGACACGCACACGAGGGTCGCGACCGTCTCCTTCTGGGGAAGAGCGACCAGGTCGTCCCACCGCAGCACGACCTCCTGCTCCACGAGACCGTGCACGCGCAGGCTCCACGCGGCCGGATCCACCTGGGGCACCACGAGGGCGGTGTCGATGCGGTAGAAGTCGGCGGTCGGGGTGATGGCGGGGGAGAGCCCGTCGATGCCGAGGTCCGCGGTCGCGGGCACCGCCGTGGTCGTCGTGGGGGACGGCAGGCGCAGGGCCGAGCGCACCGCGCTGACGGCGCGTGCTCCGCTGCTGAGCGCGATGGAACCGGCGGCGGCGAGAGTACCCGCGAGCACCGCCACACCCGAGAGCGCGAGGACCCCGCGTCGGGTGGGCCCGCTCGACGTCTCGGGGGCGACCGGCGCGGGCCGGAGCCGCGCGATGAGCAGGGCCGCGACCACCGCGGCCACGACCCCCGCGATCAGAGACGGAACCGGAGAGAGCAGACCCGCCTCGGGACGCGCCAGGGAGACGAAGGCCCCGATCACGCCGAGAGCCGCGAGGACCACCCGCCCCCACGGCGGGCGTCGCCGTTCGAGCACCCCGGCGGCACCGGCGACCGCCAGCAGCAGGACGGCGATCCCGACGAGGAGGGCGGCCTTGTCGCCGGTGCCGAACAGGCTGATGGCCAGGTCTTTCCCCCAGGCGGGGGCGATGTCGATCATCCCGCCGCCGATGACCGCGAAGGGACTGGCCGAGGGGGAGATGACCGCCGCGGCCAGCTCACCGACCCCGGCGCCGAGCACGGTGGCGGCGATCGCCGCGACGATGGCCGGCAGGTCACGGGTGCGGGGGCGCGCGGGGGTCACGAACGGAGCATAGATCCGCGTCCGATGCCCCGGCCTCTGGAGCGGGAACTCACAGCCAACCGGCACCTCGGGCCCGCCGTCCCGGACCTTCCGTCTCCGCGTGATGCCGCCGCCCCGCGCACCTCACCGCACGCACAGATCACGCGTTCGGGTCGAGAGCACCTGTTCGGGGCGGCTCGCCGCGGGTGATCTCGCGGCGATCGTGCGATCCGGGCGGGGGTCGACGGGGCCCGCGCCCGCGAGGACCGCGCGGGCGGGTAGCGTGCTGACATGCGCGAGAACGTCCGCCGGGTGCGGCGCCCGGCCGCCGGCGGAGCCCCGGCGTTCGACCTGAGCTACGTGCGCTCGGGCCCGCGCGGGGGCACACCCGTGGTCGTGATCCCGGGCGGCCCGGGCCTCGCCTCGCTGCTGCCGTACCGGGGCCTCCGGCGCTGGGCCGCGCGCGGCGGCCTCGACCTGATCATGGTCGAGCACCGCGGCGTCGGACGCTCGCGCACCGACCTCGCCGGCGACCCCCTTCCGCCCGAAGCCATGCGCATCGCCGCGGTTCTCGACGACCTCGCGGCCGTGCTCGACGCGGAGGGTGTCGATCGCGCGGTGATCGTCGGGTCGTCCTACGGGAGCTACCTGGCCATGGCGTTCGGGGCTCGGCATCCGGAGCGGGTCCGGGCGATGCTGCTCGACTCCGCCCTGCAGTCGTCCCACGACATCGATCTCGAGCGCGCGCGTCTTCGGGAGTTGTTCTGGGATGCCGACGACGACATGGCGCGCGGGGTGAAGCGTCTCGTGTCGGCGGGGGTCTCGGAGCGGATCGTGCTCGACATCGTCCGCGCCGCCTACGAGCTCGGCGGAACGGATCTCGTGCACCCCCTCGTGCGGCACCGTCCCGGTCTCGCGTGGCGCGCACTGGGGGCCTACGCCACGCGCGACGCCGAGATCGCGCGGTTCCCCGGCATCTACGAGTTCGACCTCGTGGGCACGATCGCGTTCCGGGAGCTGGGGTACGGGGGCACCCCCGACGGGCACCCGCTCGACCCCGCGCGCACCTACCTTCCCCTCGCGCCCCGCTACCCCGCCTTCGTCGGCGAGCCGTACGACCTCATCGAGGCGGTGCGCTCGTTCGACTGGCCGCTCGTGGTGCTCTCGGGCGACCGAGACCTGCGCACCCCGTCGGCGATCGCCGAGCGGGTGGTCTCGGCGGCACCGGATGCCACCCTCGTGCGCATCCACAACGGACACAGCGCCCTCGACACCCACCCGATGGCGCTGCTGAACGCGGTCCGGCGGCTGGTCCGAGGTCAGCAGGACCGCCTGCCCGGCGACGAGCCCGCTCTCGACAGGCTTCCCCGGAAGGGGCTGTCCGCCGCGTTCCCCGACCTGCTGCTGCACATCGCGCACCTCGACGCCCTCCTCCGCCGGCGCGTGCTGCACCGCTGATCCGCGGCGCCGGGGGGTGGCATCCGGTCGCCGTCCGGGATGTGCCGGGCGTTCCTTCGTGCCGGGTGTGCCGTCGTGCGGACTCCGAAGGACGGCACGCGGGACGCCGCGCATGCGCCCGGAGGGGGATGCCGGGGCAGTGCCCGCGAGCGGCGGCCGTGTCAAGGACCTGGCTCGACGGGCGTTCCTCGCCGAAGCTGACGCGCGTGACCGACGGCGACCATCCCCGCTTCCCCCTGCTCCTCCCGCCCGCCACCGCCGACCTCGGCCCGACCGACCGTGACGACGTTCGTGCGGCGCTGGAGGGGGCGGATGCCGTGGGCGACCTCGGCACCGACCTCGCCGCCACGCTTGCATGGGTCACGAGCGTGAAGAGGCCGCGTTCTCTCGCCGCGACCTGGGAACTGCTCGCCTCGGTCGCCGCGCGCGACGTCGCCGCGGCCCGCATGCTGGAACCGCACCTCGATGCCCATGCGATCCTCGACGAAGCCGCCGCGGCCGGGATCGCGCCCGACGTCGACGCGAGGGGATCGTGGGGCGTCTTCGCCGCGGAAGGCCCCGGCGTGCGGCTGACGGCGACACAGGATGCCGGCACCTGGACGCTGCACGGCACCAAACCCTGGTGCTCCCTCGCCGCCGACCTGGACCGCGCGCTGGTGACCGCCTGGGTCGACGACGAGCACCGGCAGCTCTTCGCCCTCGACCTGTGCGACCCCGCCGTGTCGGCGCGCTCGGGACCCTGGCACGCCCGCGGACTCGACCGGGTCGTGAGCGCCCCCATCGACGTCGACGGAGCCCGCGCCGTCCCGGTGGGCGACCCCGGGTGGTACCTGCGACGGCCGGGCTTCACGCACGGCGGGGTCGGCGTCGCCGCGTGCTGGTGGGGTGGAGCCGTCCCCCTCCGGGACGCGCTCGCCGCGGCCGCCGCCGGGGAGCGGGCCGATCAGCTCTCCCGCGTGCACCTCGGTCGCGCCGACGTCGCCCTGTGGGCCGCGCGCGCCGTGCTCATCGAGACCGCGACGGTGTTCGGCGCCGGGGGCTCGGCATCCGAGGGTCTGCGGGCGAACCGCGCCCGCACGGTGGTCGTCGACGCGGTCGAGACGACGCTCGCCGAAACGGCTCACGCGCTCGGACCCGGACCGCTCGTCGCCGACGAGGCCCACGCCCGTCGAATCGCCGATTTGCAGGTCTACATCCGGCAGCATCACGCCGATCGCGACCTCGCGCGGATCGGTGCGGACGTCGCCGCGGGGGACGCCGCATGGTGAGCTTCGACCACCGCGATCCCGGCACCGGTGAGGACATCTGGGGCGCCGCCCTCGCCCGCGACCTGCCCGTCCTCGACCTCGACGTCGATCGCGTCATCGTGGTGGCCGCCCATCCCGACGACGAGAGCCTCGGGGCGGCGGGCCTCCTCGCCACGGCCGCCGCGCGCGGCATCCCGATCGATCTCCTCGTCGTGACCGACGGAGAGGGCTCGCACCCCGATTCGCCCACGCACAGTCCCGCGACGCTGGCGTTGCGGCGCCGCCGGGAGGTGTTCGACGCGGCCGACATCCTCGGCCTGGCGGACCCGCCCCTCTTCCTGGGCCTGCCCGACGGCGGCACGGACGAGTACCGGGATGCCATCGCCTCGGCCGTTCGCGACCTCCTCGACCGCGCGGCCCCGCACCGCGTGCTCGTGCTGTCGCCGTGGCGCGGCGACGGGCATCGCGATCACCGCGTGGTGGGCGAGATCGTCGAGGAGGTGTGCGCCGCGCACGCGCTCGCGCCGCGCTCCGCCAGGGTCCGCTCGCGCGCGTTCCCCATCTGGCTGTGGCACTGGGGCGGCCCCGACGACGTGCCGTGGGAGCAGGCCGAGACCCTGCCCCTGGACCCGCAGACCCGGGATGCCAAGACCCGAGCGCTCGCCGCGCACACCAGCCAGATCCTCCCGTTGTCGGCCGCCCCCGGCGACGAGGAGATGATCCACGCCCGCATGCGCGCGCACTTCGCCCGCGACAGCGAGGTGTTCTTCGCGCCCGTCGCGGCACCGGCCGTCGCCCGCGTCGATCAGGACTACTTCGACGACATGTATGCCCGCCACGACGACCCGTGGGGCTTCGACTCGCGCTGGTACGAGGAGCGCAAACGCGCCGTGCTTCTCGCCGCCCTGCCCCGACGCCGCTACCGCGCGACGTTCGAGGCGGGATGCTCGACCGGCGCGCTGACGGCCCCGCTCGCCGACCGGAGCGACCGGGTGCTCGCGGTCGACCTCGCCCCGGCCGCGCTCGAGCGGGCCCGCGCGCGCCTCGCCGACCGGGCGCACGTCGAGCTGCGTCAGGCGACGCTCCCCGACGACTGGCCCGACGGGGAGTTCGATCTGGTCGTGCTGTCGGAGGTGGCGTACTACTGGGCCGGTGCGGATCTCGAACGCGGTCTCACGGCGAGTGTCGGCTCGTTGAGCGACGACGGTCATCTCGTGGCCTGTCACTGGCGGCATCCGGTCGCCGAATACCCGTGGACCGGCGACGAGGTGCATGACGCGCTCGCCGCGCGCCCCGACCTGGTGCGCCTCGCCCGGCACGAGGAGGAGGACTTCGTGCTCGAGGTCTTCGCGCGCCCGGGGGCGCGGTCAGTGGCGGCCGAGGGCGGACTCCTGTCGTGAGGTCGGTGGTCGTGGTGATCCCCGCGCACGACGAGGAGGCGCTGATCGGGCGCTGCCTCGCCTCGGTGACCCGCGCGGTGGCGCACGCGCGCGAGCGCGAGCCGGATCTCCCCGCGACCGTCGTCGTCGTGCTCGACGCGTGCACCGACACGACGGCTCCGCAGGTGCGACGCTGGCCGGTGGAGGTGGTCGAGGTCTCGGCGCGCAACGTCGGCACCGCCCGCCGCACCGGCGTCGCGCACGCGCTGTCGTCGGTCGATTCCCCGTCGCACGACACGTGGATCGCGATGACGGATGCCGACACGGTCGTGCCCCGGGACTGGATCACCCACCAGCTCGACCTGATGGATGCCGGGATCGACCTCGTCCTCGGAACGGTCCGCCCCGACTTCGCCGACCTCAGCGCCCGCCACGCGGCCTACTGGCGGGCGACGCATCCGCGGGGCCGACCGCCGGGGAACGTGCACGGGGCCAATCTCGGCGTGCGCGCGAGCACGTATGCCCGGGCCGGCGGCATCCCGGATCTCGTCGAGCACGAGGACGTCGCGTTCGTGCGTGCCGCGCGCGAGACGGGGGCGGTGACGCGGGCGAGCGACGAGCACGAGGTGGAGACATCGGGGCGATTCACGGGGCGGACCCCGGCCGGGTACGCCGCGTTCCTGCGGCAGGTGCACGCGTGGGTCGACGCCGCGCCTCTCGCCGCCCCGGGCGCGTGACTCATCGGGTGGGGGTTCGTCAACCACCTCCGCCCTCGCCGCAGCTCCGCGCAGACTGGCTGTCCCCCGGAACGAGAGGCATCACCATGAAGGCACTGACCTGGCAGGGCACCCGCAACGTGAGCGTCGAGGAGGTCCCCGACCCCGAGATCCTCGAGCCCACCGACGCGATCGTGAAGATCACCTCGACCGCGATCTGCGGATCCGACTTGCACCTGTACGAGCTCTTCGGCCCCTTCATCGACAAGGGCGACGTGCTCGGCCACGAGCCCATGGGCGTCGTGGTCGAGGTCGGCTCGGCCGTGACGAACCTCGCCGTCGGCGACCGCATCGTCGTCCCCTTCAACATCTCGTGCGGGCACTGCTTCATGTGCCGCCGCGGTCTGCAGTCGCAGTGCGAGACCACGCAGGTGCGCGAGTACGGCAGCGGCGCGGCGCTCTTCGGCTACACCAAGCTCTACGGCCAGGTGCCGGGCGGCCAGGCGGAGTATCTGCGCGTGCCGCTCGCGGACTACAACCACATCCGCGTCGGAGACGACCTGCCCGACGACCGCTACCTGTTCCTCAGCGACATCGTGCCCACCGCCTGGCAGGGCGTGCAGTACGCGAACGTCCCCGAGGGCGGCACGCTCGCGGTGATGGGCCTCGGTCCGGTGGGGCAGTTCGCCGCGCGCATCGGTGTGCACCTGGGTTATCGCGTGCTCGCGATCGAGCCGGAGCCGGAGCGCCGCGCGATGGCCGAGCGCCACGGCATCCTGACCTATGACCTGACCGACACCGTCGTCGACGAGCTCATCGACCTCACCGAGGGACGCGGGGCGGACGGCGTGGTGGATGCCGTCGGCATGGAGGCGCACGGGAACGGCGGCATCAAGCTGGCCCAGAACGCCGTGGGTCTGCTCCCCGACGCGCTCGCGCAGAAGGTGATGGACAAGGCGGGCCTCGACCGTCTGGCCGCCGTCTACGCCTCGATCGACCTCGTGCGCCGCGGCGGCACGGTGTCGCTCAGCGGGGTGTACGCCGGCGAGGCCGACATCCTGCCGATGAAGACGATGTTCGACAAGCAGCTGAACCTGCGCATGGGTCAGTGCAACGTCAAGCGCTGGATCGACGATCTGCTGCCGTTGGTCGAAGACCCCGCCGACCCGCTCGGCGTGATGGACCTGGTGACGCACCACGCCCCGCTCGAGGACGCCCCCCGCCTTTACGAGACGTTCCAGAAGAAGGAGGACGACTGCATCAAGGTGGTGCTGCGGCCGGGTTCGTGACGTCCGGTCGGGCCGGAGCGCGACGAGCGGCGGACCGGATGCCGGGGAGTTACACGCGCCCCGCGTGCACGGCCTCGAGGGCCTCGGCATCCGTGTCGCTCATGCCCTCGATCGGTTCGCCGTTCCACACGATGTCGTCGCCGAGGGCGGCGAGGATCTCTTTGCGGTCGCCGTGCGAGATCTTGGCGCCGTGCACGATGGTCGCCGGGCTCCAGAGCATCGCCGCGCCGTCCCACCAGCCCGCGCCCACGTCGCGCACGTGCAGCAGGTCGTGCAGGGTCTTCGGCAGGTGCGACAGCGGTTCGGTGAACGCGTCGGCGAGAACCGCGAGCGTGATCTGGCGCTCGGTGCCGGGGATCGCGACCACCGGGTCGGCGAGCTCGCCCTGAATGGCTCTCGACACGTCCTCGGCCTCGAGCATGATCACGCCGTTCGTCGGGCGGGGGTTGCACTCGATGATCTTGTAATCGGGCGCGGCCTCGGTGCCGTGATCGACGAAGTCGAACGAGATCTGCCCGGTGAAGCCGGGGTCGAGCGTGTCGACGAGCTGCTGCGTGTAACGCAGGGTGTCGGTGCTGTCGACCGCGATGAACGCGATGGCCGTCGAGTGCGCCCACTGCTCGGCGGCCTTGTATGTCGTGTGCGCCTGGACCTTGCCGTCGACCACGACGCTGTAGGTGCAGACCATGGGGCCGTCGACGAACGGCTGGACGAGCCAGGGCTGCTCCGGCGTGGGTACGCACTCCTCGACGGGGATCTTCCCGGCGAGCGGGCCAGTGTTCGTGAGCAGGCCGACCCCGCCGCGCGAGAACGCCGCGCGAGCGAAGTAGCGCGGGAAGCCGTCGATCGCGGTGCGCAGTCCCTCGGGAGAGGTGACGACGACCGTTTCGGGGATGGGCACCCCGGCATCCTGAGCCAGGCGCTGGAAGCTCGCCTTGTCGTGCAAGCGCGCGAGGTCGGCGAAGCTTCCGGCGAACAGGCGCACGCCGGCGGGCAGATCGGCCACGCGCGCGGCGAGGTAGAAGACTTCCTCGAACGTCGGGATGATCAGGTCGATGTCGTGCTTCTCGACGTAGTCGCCGACCGTGGCGATGAACGCGTCGGTCTCGAAGCGCGGCGAGGGGGTCGCGAGATGGCCCGCGAGGAAGCGCGAGTGGTTGCCCACCGCGCCGTCGTAGGTGTCGCTCGCGAAGACCGTGTGGCCCACGCTCCCGAGCTTGCGGATGAGGTCGAGAGCGAACGTGTTGCGGGAACTGGTGACGAGCACGCGCATGGAGGCACCCTTGGTCGTGGCGGCGGAGGTAGGCGTCACTCTATCCATCTGCCGTGCCATCGCGTGAGACGGCTGTGGGGAAACCTTCCGGCAACACGGCCCTGAGTAGAGTCGACGCATGGGTGACCTGTTCGACGGTTACGGCTCCACGCTGGCGCCGCGCAAGACCGCTTCCGGCATCCCGGCGTTCGACGAGATGTTCGGCGTTCCGGCGAGTCCCGGAGAAGCCGCTCCCTCTCGCGAGGCGTACCGGGAGCTGTATCAGACGCTCGCGCAGATGACGCAGGAAGAGCTGCGCGGTCGCACCGAGTCGCTCGCCAGCTCGTACCTCGCGCAGGGCGTGACGTTCGACTTCGCGGGCGAGGAACGGCCGTTCCCGCTCGACGCGGTCCCTCGCGTCATCGCCTACGACGAGTGGTCGCGCATCGAGGCCGGCGTCAAGCAGCGCGTCAAGGCGCTCGAGGCGTTCCTCGACGACGCCTACGGCAACCAGCACTGCGTGCGCGACGGCATCCTGCCCGCCGGTCTGATCTCGTCGTCGCAGTACTTCTATCGCCAGGCCGCCGGCATCCGCAGTGCCAACGGCGTACGCATCCAGGTGTCGGGGATCGACCTCATCCGCGACGAGCACGGCGAGATGCGCGTGCTCGAAGACAACGTGCGCGTGCCCTCGGGCGTCTCGTACGTCATCTCGAATCGCCGCGTCATGGCCCAGACGCTGCCCGAGCTGTTCGTCTCGATGCGCGTGCGCCCGGTCGGCGACTACCCGAACAAGCTCCTCGCGGCCCTGCGCGCGTCCGCCCCGCCCGGGATCGACGACCCGAACATCGTCGTGCTCACCCCGGGTGTCTACAACTCGGCGTACTTCGAGCACACGCTGCTCGCGCGCCTCATGGGTGTCGAGCTCGTCGAGGGACGCGATCTGCTGTGCATCGGCGGCAAGGTGTTCATGCGCACCACGCGCGGACCGCAGCGCGTCGACGTCATCTACCGCCGCGTCGACGACGACTTCCTCGACCCGCTGCAGTTCCGCGCCGACTCGATGCTCGGCGCCCCCGGCCTCATGCTCGCCGCGCGCCTGGGCAACGTCACGATCGCCAACGCCGTGGGCAACGGCGTCGCCGACGACAAGCTGCTCTACACGTACGTGCCGGACCTCATCCGCTACTACCTCGCCGAAGAGCCGATCCTGAAGAACGTCGACACCTGGCGGCTCGAGGATCCGGGTGCGCTCGAAGAGGTGCTCGACCGTCTGCCCGAGCTCGTCGTGAAGCCGGTCGACGGCTCGGGTGGCAAGGGGCTCGTCGTGGGCCCCGACGCCTCGCCCGCCGAACTCGACGCGCTGCGCAAGCGCCTGCTCGCCGACCCCCGCGGCTGGATCGCGCAGCCGGTGGTGATGCTCTCGACCATCCCGACCCTCGTCGAGGACGGCATGCGCCCGCGGCACGCCGACCTGCGCCCCTTCGCCGTGAACGACGGCGACGACATCTGGGTGCTGCCGGGCGGACTCACGCGCGTTGCGCTCCCCGAGGGACAGCTCGTCGTGAACTCCAGCCAGGGCGGCGGCTCGAAGGACACCTGGGTCGTCGGCGGCTCGGCCCCCTCGCACGTGGAGTACGGCCAGGGCAACGGCGTCTCGGGTCTCGTCGCCGACCAGGCGGCGGTCACCGAGGCGATCCCGATCATCTACGACGGCCAGCCGGCTCCCGCCACCGCGCCCCGCGACCCGCGCGCGGGTGGGCGCGAGCAGCAGGAACAGCAGCAACAGGATGCCAGCGTGCAGCACGGTCCGCAGGCCGAGCAGCAGCAGCAACAGGCCGAGCGACGGGGCCCGGACCTTTCGACGAGCTCAGGGTCCTCGACCGGCTCGGGGATCGAGGAGGTCGGGTCATGCTGAGCCGCATCGCAGAGAGCCTGTTCTGGATCGGGCGCTACATCGAGCGCAGCGACGGCACCGCTCGCATCCTCGACGTGCACCTGCAGCTCCTCCTCGAGGATCCGTGGATCGACGAGGACACCGCGTGCCGGTCGCTGCTCAGCGTGATGGGCTCGGCCTGGCCCGAGAACGTCGACACGGTCCGCCGCGACGACGTGCTGGCCCGCCTCGCGGTCGACCGCATGAACCCGTCGAGCATCGCGTACTCGATCACCGCGGCGCGCGAGAACGCCCGCCGCGCGCGCGAGATCGTCTCGACCGAGCTGTGGGAGATCCTCAACACCACGAACTCGCGGATGCCGCGGCGCCTCCAGACCGACAAGGTGCACGAGTTCTTCCAGTGGGTGCGCGAGCGCGCCGCCCTCGCGATCGGCATCGTCGACTCGTCGACGAACCGCGACGAGGCGTGGCAGTTCTTCACGCTCGGGCGCAGCATCGAGCGCACCGACATGACCGCGCGGCTTCTCGCGACGCGGTCGCTCACCGAGGTCTCCGGCCCCTCGTGGACGACGATCCTTCGCTCCTGCGGCGCCTACGAGGCCTACCTGCGGACGTACCGGGGGATGCCGAGCGCCCGCAACGCGGCCGAGTTCCTGCTGCTCGACCGCCTGTTCCCGCGCTCGATCATCTACTCGATCCAGCGCGCCGAGGACTGCATGAGCGCGATCGACCCCCGCGCCGACCGCGTCGGCCACTCGAACACCGTGCTGCGCGCTCTCGGTCAGATCCGCAACGACCTCGAATACCGGCCGGTGAGCGACGTGCTCACGGATCTGCCCGAGCACATGCAGCGCGTGCAGACGGTGACGCGCGAGGCCTCGGAGGCGATCCGTTCGCGCTTCTTCCCGACTCAGGCCGAGCCGAGCTGGATCGGGGAGATCTCATGACCCTTCGACAGGCTCAGGGACCCCATCGACAGGCTCAGGGACCCTCGGCGCGACGCCAGGGTGAAGGGAACGTGCGATGAAGCGTCTGCGCATCGAGCACCAGACCGGGTTCGCCTACCCGGGAGACGTCTCGGCGTCGTACAACGAGGCGCGGATGCTGCCGCACTCGACCGACAGCCAGTTCGTGCTGAGCTCGTCGCTCGACATCGAGCCCTCGACCTCGGTCAACCAGTACGTCGACTACTTCGGCACGCGTGTCGCGGCCTTCGACGTCCTTTCTCCGCACGCCGCCCTCACGATCACGGCGCGGTCGCTCGTCGAGGTGCGCCCGCGCCCGATCGAGCACGCCGACATCACCTGGGAACAGCTCGCGGTCGAGGCCGCGGGCTCGATCTCGACGGTCGAACAGCTGACGCAGACGCGCCGGACGGCTCCGCATCCCGAGGTCGTCGAGCTGGCGCGCTCCATCGCCGCGCAGCACGATCGGCCGGGCCCCGCCGCGCACGCCATCGCCGAGGCGATCGGCGACGCGATCGAGTACATGCAGGGCGTCACGGGGGTGCACTCGACGGCCGTCGATGCGTGGGAGGCGCGCAAGGGCGTCTGCCAGGACATCGCGCACATCGCCATCGGGGCCCTGCGCGAAGTCGGCATCCCGGCTCGCTACATCTCGGGATACCTGCACCCCAAGCCGTCCGCCGAGGTCGGCGAGGCCGTGACGGGGGAGTCGCACGCGTGGGTCGAGTGGTTCGCGGGGGACTGGCAGGGCTTCGACCCGACGAACAACATCGAGATCGGCGATCGCCACGTGCTCGTCGGTCGGGGCCGCGACTACAACGACGTGCCGCCGCTGCGTGGTGTCTACGCCGGCCCCGGCAAGAGCCAGCTCAAGGTGAAGGTGACGATCACGCGCGAGACGTGACGGCGCGGCTCAACCGCGCCTGCACCTCGCGGTGGAGGTCTTCGAGGGTGCTCGTCTCGCCGACGTCGTAGCGGCGCGCCCACTCGTCGAGGGTCGTCCGCATCTCGAGGCCGGCGATGCCGAGAGCCGTGCGGACGTCGAGCTCGTCGAGGCCGACGCGCTCGGCGATCTCGGGAACGAAGCGGTCGGCCGACGTGACCTCGCGGCGCACGGCGGCGCCGAGCAGTGCGGGCTCGTGGGCGATGAGCCGACGCACGCGCAAGAAGCGCTCGCGCGCTCGGGCATCGGCATCCAGGAGCTCCAGTTCGCGCGCGAACACCTGACGGAGCGCGGTCAGCAGGGCGGCGATGTCGTCGCCGACCTCGGCGATGCCGGCCAGGGCGTCGGCGAAGCGCCCGTCGTCGACGAAGACGGCGTCTTCTTTCGTGCCGGCCAGGCGGAAGAACGTGCGCGGCGAGACGCCCGCGCGCGCGGCGATCTCGTCGACCGTGGTGCCGCTGACGCCCTTCTCCTCGAAGAGGTCGAGGGCGGCGGCGCAGATCTCGACCGCGGTCTCGCGGCGCCGACGATCACGCAGGCCCTCGACGGGGGCGGCCGGGGTGCTCATATCCGATACAGTAGTCGATGTCTTATTGGCAGTAGCTGCCAACTTGCCCGTCACTGCTCAGATTGGTCGACCATGGTCTCCACCGGAACCGTCCCCTCCGCCGCCCCGCCCGGAAAGCCCGCCGTTCGACCGGGTGCCGTCATCGCCCTGCTCGTCGTCGCCGCGTTCGTCGTCATCCTGAACGAGACGATCATGGGCGTCGCGCTGCCCGAGCTCATGCGCGAACTCGAGATCTCCGCTGCCTCGGCGCAGTGGCTGACGACCGCGTTCCTGCTCACGATGGCGGTCGTCATCCCCACGACGGGCTTCCTCATCCAGCGCTTCCCGCTGCGGACCCTGTTCTTCACCGCGATGGGCCTGTTCACCCTCGGCACGGTGATCGCGGCGACCGCGCCCGGTTTCGGCGTGCTCCTCGTCGGCCGCATCGTCCAGGCCTCGGGCACCGCGATCATGATCCCGTTGCTGTTCACCACCGTGCTCAACGTCGTGCCGGCGCACCGCCGCGGCCGCATGATGGGGCTCATCTCGATCGTCATCTCGGTGGCCCCGGCCGTCGGCCCCACCGTGTCGGGTCTCATCCTGTCGGTCTTCCCCTGGCGCGCGATGTTCATCGTCATGATCCCCATCGCCCTCATCGCGATCGCGCTCGGCGCCCGCTGGGTCCGCAACCTGACCGATACGCGACGCGTCACCCTCGACGTGCTCTCGGTCGTGCTCTCGGCACTCGCCTTCGGCGGCCTCATCTTCGGCCTGTCGAGCATCGGCGAGGCCGCGGGCGGGCACGAGATCGTCCCGATCTGGATGCCGTTGGCCCTGGGCGCGATCGCGCTGGCGGCGTTCATCGTGCGCCAGCTGCGCCTCGGCTCGACCGATCGGGTGCTGTTGAACCTCGGGGTCTTCCGGCACTCGTCGTTCACCGTCGCGGTGATCCTCGTGGTCGTCGCCATGACGACGCTGTTCGGCGTTCTCATCCTGCTGCCGCTGTACCTGCAGAACGTCCTCGGGCTCGGCACGCTCCCCACCGGGCTCATGCTGCTCCCCGGCGGTCTGCTGATGGGGCTCATGGCGCCGCTCGTCGGCAACCTCTTCGACCGCTTCGGCGCCCGTCCGCTCGTGCTCCCGGGCGCTGTCGTGGCCGGCGTGGCGCTGTGGGGCTTCGCGACGCTCTCGGTCTCGACGCCGATCGGCTTCGTCATCGCCGTGCACTGCATGCTGAGCCTGGGCCTGGCGTTCATGTTCACCCCGCTCATGACCTCGGCGCTCGGCTCGCTTCCGCGCGAGTTCTACCCGCACGGCTCCGCGATCGTCTCCACCGTGCAGCAGCTCGCCGGAGCCGCGGGCACGGCGGTGTTCGTGACGCTGATGACGGTGGGCGCCGCGTCGGCGGCGAGCGGGGGAGCGAGTGTCGTGGATGCCACGGCCTCCGGCATCCACACCGCCTTCTTCGTCGCGGCGTGCCTGTCGATCGCGGTGATCGTGCTCGCGGCGTTCGTGCGGACGCCGAAACAGGTCGAGGGCGTGGAGTCGGTGCCGGGGCACTGAGGGGGCGCTCGGAGCTCGCGGCTGTCGGCGTAACCCGGGCGGGATGCGCGCGCGTCCGGACTTCTCGGACGGTCGCGAGCGGCCGGCGCACCGCGCCCGGACCCCGTTCGATCGTTACAGCGGCCCCGTCGATGCCCGGGCCACCAGCTCCGGCGCGAAGACCGTCTGGCGCGTCGGTCGCTCGGGGTCGTCGGCCTCGTCGAGCAGGATGCGCATCGCCGTCCCGCCGATGAGCGCGCTCGGTTGGCGGACGGAGGTGAGCGGTACCGCCGCGGCTGCGGCGAAGGGGATGTCGTCGAAGCCGACCACGGCGATCTCGTGGGGGACGAGCATGCGCCCGTCGACGACGAGACCCTGCAGCAGCCCCAGCGCGACGAGGTCGTTGCCGGCGAACACGGCGTCGGGGCGGTCGGAGCGGTCCCGCGCGAGCAGGCGCCGCGCGGCGGCCACCCCCTCGTCGACGGTCAGGGCGTGCGTCGGGACGACCTCCAGCGTGGCTCGATGGGTGCTGTTCTCGACGGCGCTGCGCGCCCCGGCGAGGCGGTCGGTGACCTGACGGATGTCGAAACCGCCGCCCACGAACGCGAGGCGACGACGACCGCGTTCCAGCAGGTGTTCCGCCGCGAGTCGCCCGCCGGCCACGCTGTCGACCGAGACCGAGGAGAACTGCGCGTCGCCGGAGAAGCGGTCGATGAGAACCGACGGGATGCCGCGGGCCCGAAGTCGCTTGAGGCGTGCCGTCACGTCGCCGAAGGGGGCGATGAGCAGGCCGCGCACCATCTGCTGCTCGAAGAGATCGATGTACAGCGTCTCGCGGGCGGCATCCTCGTCGCTGTTCCCGTGCAGGACGGCGAGACCGCGGGCCGTGGCCTCGTGTTCGGCGCCGCCCACGACGTCGGCGAAGAAGGGGTTACGGCCGTCGAGGGCGACGAAGCCCACGGTCGTGCTCACCCCCGCACGCAGCTGACGGGCCGCGTCGTTGCGGACGTAGCCCAGCTCCTCGATGGCGTTGTTGACGCGTTCGATCGACGAGGCGGAGACGGCGTCGGGGCGGTTGAGGACGTTGGAGACGGTTCCGACCGAGACGCCCGCGAGGGTCGCGACATCGCGGATGCTGATCGACACGGCGCCTCCTCACGTCACGTTTGGGTCTCGACGCGATCCCGACTTGACCACGTCGTCGGGCTCACCCTACAGTGACTGGCATCAGATCTGAAACGTTTCAGATTCAGCCGGGAAACCGGATCGACCCTCAATGAGGAGGCCGCATGGCTGACGCGACGGACGCGACACCCGCCCCGCCCGACCACGCGCTCGAGCTGCGCCGCGTGATGAAGTCGTTCGGCCCCGTGGTCGCCCTGCGGTCGGGGAGCCTCGTGCTCGACCGCGGTTCGATTCACGCCCTGATCGGGGAGAACGGCGCGGGGAAGTCCACGCTCGTGAAGATCATCGCGGGGCTGTACCGCCGCGACGACGGGGACTTCCTGCTCGATGGCGGGAGCGTCGACTTCGCCAGCACGGCGCAGTCGAAGGCCGCCGGCATCGCGGTGATCTACCAGGAGCCGACGCTCTTCCCCGACCTCTCGGTGACCGAGAACATCTTCATGGGCCGCCAGCCCACCGGGCGTCTCGGCCGCATCGATCGCGCCGCGATGCGCGAGGAGGCGACGCGCATCTTCCAGCGTCTCGGCGTCGCTCTCGACCCCGACCGGGTGACCGAGGGCCTCTCGATCGCCGACCAGCAGATCATCGAGATCGCCAAGGCCATCTCGCTCGACGCTCGCGTGCTGATCATGGACGAGCCGACCGCCGCACTGAGCGGCGTCGAGGTCGAGCGTCTGTTCGCGGTCGCGCGGAGCCTGCGCGACGAGGGCCGGGCACTCCTGTTCATCTCCCACCGTTTCGACGAGGTGTTCGCCCTCTGCGACACCGTCACGGTGATGCGCGACGGCGCGTACGTGCACACCACCCCCCTGGCCGATACCACGGTCGACGACCTGGTCCGCCAGATGGTGGGTCGCGACGTGACCGAGCTCTTCCCCAAGCTCCCGTCCACGCCCGGAGATGTCGTGCTCGAGGTCGAGGGGCTCACGCGACGCGGAGTGTTCCGCGACGTGTCGTTCTCGCTGCGTGCCGGTGAGATCGTCGGTCTCGCGGGGCTCGTCGGCGCCGGACGCAGCGAGGTCGCCCGCGCGATCTTCGGCGTCGACGCGTATGAGTCGGGGACGGTCCGGCTGGGTGGCACCGTGCTCCCCAAGAGCAGCGTCCGTCAGGCGACCGCGCGCGGTCTGGCCCTCGTGCCCGAGGACCGCCGCAAGCAGGGCCTCGTGCTCGACGAGGGCGTCTCCCGCAACATCACCCTGGCGATCCGCTCGAAACTCTCCCGCTGGGGGCTGTTGCGCACGACCGACGAGAACCGCGCCGCCCGCGAGTGGGCGAGCCGCCTCGAGGTCAAGACGGCGGCCCTGGATGCCACGACGGGAACGCTCAGCGGCGGAAACCAGCAGAAGGTCGTCATCGGGAAGTGGCTCGCCACTCGACCCCGCGTCCTCATCGTCGACGAGCCCACCCGCGGCATCGACGTCGGAACCAAGAGCGAGGTACACCGCCTGCTCTCCGAGCTCGCCCAGCAGGGCTTGGCGATCCTCATGATCTCCAGCGAGCTGCCCGAGGTCCTCGGCATGGCCGACCGCGTCCTCGTCATGCGCGAAGGGCGACTGACGGGGGAGTTCGCGCGGGCGGATGCCACCCCCGAGGCCGTCATGTTCGCGGCGACCGCTGAAGCGGGGGCATCGCTGTGAGCGCGGCTCTCTTCCTCGTCCTCCCGACCACCCCTGAAGCGGAGAGTCTCCGATGAGCACCGCCACCCCCGTCCGTCCGGGCACGAGCCCCGCGGCGAAGCTCGTCTCGCATGTCGCCACGGCGCGCGAGAGCGGCATCGTCCTCGCCCTCGTGCTGATCATCGTCGTCGCGACGCTGAACAACCCGACGTTCCTCTTCTCTCCGGACGGCTTCCGCGATCTGCTGCTGACGCCGTCACTGCTCCTGCTCGTGGCCGTCGGCCAGGCGATCGTCATCATCACGCGCAACGTCGACCTCTCGGTCGGTTCCGTGGTGGGCATCACGGCGTATCTGACCGGGCGGCTGTTCATCGACGTCCCCGGGCTGCCGCTGGTCGTCGTCTTCCTCGCCGGAATCGTCGTCGGCGCCATCCTGGGCCTGATCAATGGCGCGCTCGTCGCATACGCGAAGGTGCCCGCGCTGGTCATCACCCTCGGCACGATGTATATCTACCGCGGCGTCAACGTCGCGTGGGCGGGGAGCAACCGTGTCAACGCCTCCGACCTGCCCGCCGACTTCCGCGGGCTCGGGACGGGCCAGATCCTCGGCATCCCGATCCTGACCATCCTCGCCGTCGTGGTGCTGATCGTCGCGGCCTGGTACCTGCGCAACCTCCGCAGCGGGCGCGAGCTGTACGCGATCGGGTCCGACCCGGCCGCCGCCCACCTGTACGGCCTCAAGGTGAACCGCCGCATCATCGGCGCGTTCGTCACCAGCGGCGCCCTCGCCGGTCTCGCGGGCGTTCTCTACGCCGCCCGGTACGGCACCGTCGCCTCGAACGCCGGTTTCGGATGGGAGCTGCAGGCGATCGGGGCGGCCGTCATCGGCGGCGTCGCGATCTCGGGCGGCGTCGGCACCGTCTGGGGTGCGGCCATCGGCGCCTACCTGCTCCTCACGATCAACCGCGCGCTGCCGATCCTCGGCATCGACGACTTCTGGCAGCGCGCCGTGGTCGGCGCGCTCATCCTCGGCGCCATCGTGCTCGACCGCGTGCTGGCCGTCCGGCAGTCCCGCAAGCTCACCGCAGAGAGGGAGACGGGTCGATGACCTCCACCACCGTCGACGAACGCGCCCGCACCTACCGCGCTCACGGACGCCCGTTCTGGCGTCGCGCCCTGCTCACGCGCGAAGCCGCCATCATCGGCATCCTGCTGCTCGTGATCGTCGTCTCGCTGGCGACCGTGCGCAACTTCGACAGCCCGCTCACCGTCACGTATCTGCTGCGCGACATCGCCCCGATCCTGCTGATCGCGCTGCCGATGACCCTCATCATCATCACCGAGGAGATCGACCTCTCGGTCGCGAGCATCGTGGGCCTCTCGAGCGTCACGGTCGGCGTGCTCACCCAGTCGGGGTGGCCCTTCGAGCTCGCGGCCCTCGCGGCGATCGTCGTGGGCCTGGTGGCCGGGGCGATCAACGGCTTCCTCGTGACGGTCGTCGGCCTGCCCTCGCTCGCCGTCACGATCGGAACGCTCGCGCTCTTCCGCGGCATCGCCGTGGGCCTTCTCGGCACCGAGGCGGTCACGGAGTTCCCCGAGACCTGGACCGACCTCGCCAAGGCGAACATCCCCGGCACCCCCCTGCCGCTGATCATGATCCCGTTCGTCGTGCTCGCGATCGTGTTCGCCGTGCTGCTGCACCTCACCCCGTTCGGGCGGTCGCTGTACGCGATCGGCCTCAACAAGGAGGCCGCGCAGTTCTCCGGCATCGACGTGGCCCGCACGAAGTTCATCCTGTTCGTGCTCAGCGGCACGGTCTCGGGTTTCGCGGGGGTCTACTTCACCCTGCTCTACAGCAACGCCCGCGGCGAGAACGCCATGGGCATGGAGCTGCAGATCATCGCCGCGGTACTGCTGGGCGGCGTGTCGATCTTCGGCGGCCGCGGCGCCCTTCACGGCGTGATCGCGGGCGTACTGCTCATCGGCACCCTCGGCAGCGCGCTGCGGCTCGCGGGGGTCACGAGCGACATCATCAACGTCATCACCGGCGTGCTCCTGGTGCTCTCCGTCGTGTCGGCCAGCCTGCTCGCCTGGGTGCAATCCCGCCGCGCGGCCGCCCTCGGCAAGCGCAGGAGCGCGCGCTCCTCCGCGCCCGCCGCCACCGTCTGACCTGCCCCCCACACCCGCATCACGAAAGGAAACAACGATGTTCGCATTCACGCGCAAGACCCGCGTCGGCACCGCTGCCGCCGCCCTCGCCCTGGCGGTCACCCTCGTCGCCACCGGTTGCTCCGGCGGCTCCGGCGGAGGCTCCGGTTCAGGGGGTGACGGGGGCAACCTCGCGATCACCTTCCTGCCGAAGAACCTCGGCAACCCGTACTTCGAGACCTCGAACAAGGGCGGCGAGGAGGCCATCGGCGAGTTCGGCGGCACCTTCGAACAGGTCGGCCCGAGCGAGGCGACGCCCACGTCGCAGGTGCAGTACATCCAGACCGCGGCCCAGCAGGGCGTGGGCGGCCTGGTCATCTCGGCGAACGACCCCTCGGCCATTTGCGACGCGCTGGATGAGGCACGCAGCGCCGGCGTCAAGGTCGTCACGTTCGACTCCGACACCGACGCGAAGTGCCGCGATCTCTTCATCAACCAGGCGACCGCGGAGGGTATCGCGAAGGTGCAGGTCGACCTCGTCGCGAAGCAGATCGGCGACGCCGGTCAGGTGGCGATCCTCTCGGCTGCGGCCAACGCGACGAACCAGAACGCCTGGATCGAGCTGATGAAGAAGGACTTCGCCGCCAACCACCCGAACATCGAGCTCGTGGACGTCGTGTACGGCGACGACGACGACCAGACCTCGTTCGACCGCACCGCCGCTCTGCTGCAGACGTACCCGAACCTCAAGGGAATCGTCTCGCCGACCACCGTCGGCATCGCCGCGGCCGGTCGCTACCTGTCGACCTCGGAGTACAAGGGCAAGGTCGCGCTGACCGGTCTCGGCACGCCCAACCAGCTCCGCGAGTACGTGCAGGACGGCACCATCACGGCGTTCGCGCTGTGGAACCCGGCGGACCTCGGCTACCTGTCGGCCTACGCGACCAAGGCGCTGATCGACGGCACCATCACGGGCAAGGAAGGCGACTCGTTCGAGGCCGGCAAGCTCGGCTCGTTCACCGTCGGCGCCGACGCCACGGTGCTTCTGGGTGACCCCTACGTGTTCGACTCGTCGAACATCGCGGACTTCGACTTCTGAGTCGACGCCCCGCACCGGCCCCGGCCGCCCTCGTGGCGGTCGGGGCTTCGGCGTTCTCGAGGCACCCCGGTGCGGGCGTGCGCGGGGATCGTGGGTGAGGGGTGGACCTCTTCAGGAGGACGCCGTGGACTAACTTCTACGGTTGGTCTTTCACCCTGCGAGCCTTGCGCGGGCCACCTGCGCAGCCAGCGTCCTCCGGTGGATTCGTCCCGCGGCTGCGGAGTGTCGATGGCGATCGCAGGTCTCACGCGGCGGCCGAGTCCCGCCCTCAGCCTGGTGAAACCGTCGTAGCGCGGCTTGCGGCCGCAGCTCCCGCGTCGTCACGTAGCGGTGTTTTGCGGGCGAGTTCCGCATCCGGCGGGGCACAGCTGCAAGCCCTCGGAACCGGGATGGCCGACCGAACTGGGCGCGCATGGCGTATGGAGAAGAGATGATTCGCGTGCGGATGATGAAGAGCGTTGTCGCATCGGTGATCGTGGTCACGTCCGTTGTGTGGCCCGGTTTCGCCTGGGCGGCGGACGGAGGCGATGCGCCGCCTTCCTCGGTGTTAGACGTCGTTGAGGCGGCTACCCCGGACACCGTCGCGGATGCCGCACAGGGGGCCTCCACCGAAGCTGACGGTTCGCTGTCGTACTCGCTCGTAGACGGAGAGGTGAATATTCCGCACGACCCGAGTGATGGTGTCTCACTGCGAAGCGGTGGAACCACGCTCGAGATAGCCCTTCCGAGTGCCGCGCACGCCGATGATGCGGTGCACGTGTCTAGTGGTGTCGTCCAATACGACAACAACAATGATTCGCTCACTGTCCCTATCGTTCAGCGGGACGGGTCTGTGCAGATCAACACGGTCATTCAGTCGCCGCAGGCCCCTTCCGAGTACTCCTACGACATCGCAGTTCCAGGCGGTGGCCGCCTATCGCTGGATGCCTCGTCCGGTCTGGTATCGATCTTTGACGCCGGTGGCGGCTGGGTAGGCGGCGTCACCCCAGCATGGGCCAAGGATGCAGCCGGTAAATCCGTGCCGACCTGGTACACCGTCGACGGATCGACCCTCACGCAGCACGTGGATCTCACGACATCGAATCTCGAATTCCCCGTTGTCGCGGACCCGTGGGCAGGAAAGTGGCTCGTCGATCACGTGTGGTGGGGCAGGCGGGCTTCATGGGCGCCGGGTAATACGCTCATGGTCTATCCGACGGGCTGGGGCCGTTATTGGGTTCAGCAGTATGTCTGGCCGGCGCAGTGGGGCGATGTTCTTGCCAAAACCCCCGCCGCATATCGCAATATCGTCAACCGCTCGAACATGCTCAATCAGTTCGTCTGTCATCTCCAGCTTGGCGCTAGCCTTTGGAAGGACTCGTACAACTTGGACTCCTGGATATATCGAAGCAGCCTTGCGAGCTACCTGGCCCACGGTTGCAACTAACGTGCGCTCATGGTCGATTCCTCGGAACGTCGCACTCGCCGGCGTGACCTTCTCAGAGCTGTTGTCTGCGGCGTCCTGCTCGTCGCGGAGTTCATCGCTGTACAGGCGCTCGGCGCGGTCATCGATGAGTCGCTAGAGCCGGCGCCGGCATGGACGCCGTGGCTGCTGCTTGCCGCCGTCGTGGTCGGTGTCGCCCTCTCCACGTTTCTCGCCGTCTTCGTCGCCAGGGCGTTCGGAGGCGGGAGGCGCGTCGCCGGGCGGCACAAGTGAACCGTCGAGCGGGTTGCCGCTTTCCTCAACAGCTACCCGCTCGACGCCCTCACCACCCGCTCGGGTTGAACCCATCCCGGCGCTCGGTCGGGTCGAGCTGGCGAGCAGCACATCTCGATCCCCTGCACGGACGGCCCGCTCGACTGCGTCCTGATATTGGGCCTCTCGGCCCCGTGAAGACGCGGACCTGTCCCGGCTAAGCCGTCACAAGTTCGCAGTGCTCGACCCAGCGCCCCAGAATGCTTAGCGTTGCGAGCTGTTCAAGCGCTTCCTGTTTATTGAGCTCGTCTGTCGAATGCGAGGCAGGATTGCGAATCGCCGCGAAAACCCCTCGCGCCATGTAGAGAATGCCCTCGCGCATCGTCTTCACGGTGAGATCGTCATCCTTCCCGGGCCAGCGCAGACGCGGTCTGTCTTCCTGTGGAGGATCGAGTGGGAAGGCTTGTAGAACAAGCTGACTGTCGCCGAGCTCGTAGCGCCCTGTCTGGTTCCGGACGAGCCCGCTGAGAGCCGTTGCAGCCCTCTGGACAGCGTCGGAGTAATGCCCCGACTCCCAGCGCTTCGAAGCTGCCTCCCAGATTAGAGGGTGCAGAGCGTCGGCCTTCATGGTCGGCGCATTGCTCCCGAGTCCAGTGATGGTTTCGGCCTCAGTTCTAACGCGACCGAGCGCGCGGGCGGCAAGATCAATTCCTGCCTGCACCTCGACCTCTTCAGCATTGGCGACAATGAGAAGGGTCGGAAGGGAAGCAAGTCCAAGCGCTCTTTCGATTACGTGCGCGGTCTGATCCTCCTGCGCGCGCAGTTGGTCCATCGCACGAGAGAAGCGACTCGCCCATGGCGAAGGACCATCACCGTAGGCCTCCCGTACCCGCGTTCTGGACGCATCTTGAATCCACCGCTCAAGAATTCCAATCGCCCATGCTTCATCCACCCCGGCAGATTAGCGAGACAGAGCGTGTTTTGTGTATCGCAGCCTCGATAATTTCCGCAACCGGCTCGGCTCCCCTCCCTCTCCCACCAGAGATTGAGGGGAAATTCTGGACGCCACGGCCACCGGGATCCATTCCGTATTCTGCGCCGCGGCGCGCCTGTCGCTTGCGGCGATCGTGCTCGCGGCGTTCGTGCGCGCCGAGGCAGGTCGAGGGCGCAGAGGACGCGTCGGTGCACTGAGAACGGCGTCGTGCCCCCCTTCTCCCGCGAGGCCCCTGACTTCGCCGTGGGTACACCCCGTGGCTGTCGCGGCGTGTACATGGCCGAAGCCACGAGAAGGGTGATCGGGCAGCAGGGAGGGCGCTACCCGCTCGACGCCCGCACCACGAGCTCGGGCCGGAACCGCACCTGCCGCTCGGCCGGGTCGACACCGCCGTCGAGCTGCCGCAGCAGCAGGTCGACCGCGGTCGAACCGAGGGCCTCGGCGGGCTGGCGCACCGAGGTCAGGGGAACCACGGTCGCGGCCGCGAAGTCGATGTCGTCGTAGCCGACGAGGGCGATGTCGTCGGGCACGCGGATGTCGCCGAGCATGGTCAGCGCCTGCAGCACGCCCACGGCGAGCAGGTCGTTGGCGGCGAAGACGGCGTCGGGGCGGTCGGAGCGCTCGCGCAGCCCCTCACCGGCGGCGCGGCCGGCGAGCACGGTCATGGCCCCCGTCTCGACGACCTCGAGAACGGCGCCCTCGACCTCGGCGACCGCGCGACGCGCGCCGGCCAGGCGGTCGGCGACCTGTCGGGTCGTGAGGGGACCCGCCACGAACGCGATGCGCCGTCGCCCCCGGGCGAGCAGGTGCGCCACGGCGAGGTAGCCGCCCTCGACGTCGTCGACCGACACCGTGCAGACGTCGTCACCGGCGGTCTGCTCATCGACGAGGACGACGGGGATGCCGGCGGCTGCCAGGCGCTCCACGACGTCTCCGGCGGCATCGGCCGGGGTGAGGAGAACCCCCGCGACGCGCTGCTCGCGGAACTGGTCGAGGTAGAGGCGCTCCTGGTCGGCGTCGGCCCCGCTGGATCCGAGGAGGACGACGTACCCGTCGGCGGCGGCGCGCGCTTCGGCGCCGCGGGCGACGGCGGCGAAGAAGGGGTTGCCGACATCGAGCACGATCAGCGCGATCGCGCGGCTCCGGCCGGCGCGCAGCTGGCGGGCGGCGTCGTTGCGCACGTAGCCGAGGGCGTCGATCGAGGCGCGGACGCGCTCGACGACTCCGGGGGACACCGTGTCGCGGCCGTTGAGCACATTCGAGACGGTGCCGACCGAGACGCCGGCGTGAGCTGCGACGTCTTTGATTTTCACCGCCATGATCCGACGACGATATCGCACGCGTCGACGCATCGTGCTAGCGTGTCGTGAAACGATTCATTCTCGAGGGAGAGAACCACCCCATGTCCGCACAGACCACGCGTGTCTGCTTCGAACTCCGCATCTGGCCCGACCTGGTCGACGAGTACGTCGCGCGCCACACACCGGTGCGCGCGGAGATGCTCGAAGAGATCGCCGCCGCCGGGCGCCGCAACTACTCCCTGTTCCTCGGTGAGGGCGGCCGGCTCATCGGCTACTACGAAACCGACGACGACGCCGCCGCACAGGCGTACCTCGCGGCATCGCCGATCGCCGCGAAGTGGGAGGACGAGATGTCCTCCTTCTTCATCGGGCTCGAGAGCCGCCCCGATCAGGCTGCGACCCCCCTCACCGAGGTGTTCCACCTCGCCGACCAACTCGCGGCGGCCGCGCCCGCGGCATCCGTTCCTTCCGTCACTGCCGAGAACCCGGCATCCGCTCCGACCGAAAGCACCCGTTCATGACGACGCTGTCTCCCGAGATCCTCTCGACCCTCGAAGCCCAGGCCATCGAACTGCCCTCCTGGGCGTTCGGCAACTCCGGCACGCGCTTCCGCGTGTTCCCCACCGCGGGCACCCCGCGCGACCCGTTCGAGAAGATCGCGGATGCCGCCGAGGTCAACCGCCTGACGGCTCTCGCGCCCACGGTGGCCCTGCACATCCCGTGGGACCTCGTCGACGACTACACGGCGCTCCGCCGTCACGCCGAGGACCTCGGCGTGAAGCTCGGCACGGTCAACTCGAACACCTTCCAGGACGAGGACTACAAGTTCGGTGCCCTCACGCACCACGACGAGCGCATCCGCCGCAAGGCCATCGATCACCACCTCGCCTGCATCGACGTGATGGATGCCACGGGCTCGCGCGACCTGAAGATCTGGCTCGCCGAGGGCTCGAACTACCCGGGTCAGAACGACATGCGCGGCCGTCAGGACCGCCTGCAGGACTCACTGCAGCAGATCTACGCGCGCCTCGGCGACGACCAGCGTCTCGTGCTGGAGTACAAGTTCTTCGAGCCGTCGTTCTACCACACCGACGTTCCCGACTGGGGGACGTCCTACGCCCAGGTGGCCTCGCTCGGCGACAAGGCGATGGTGTGCCTCGACACCGGCCACCACGCCCCGGGCACGAACATCGAGTTCATCGTCATGCAGCTGTTGCGCCTCGGAAAGCTCGGCTCGTTCGACTTCAACTCGCGCTTCTACGCCGACGACGACCTCATCGTCGGGGCGGCCGACCCGTTCCAGCTGTTCCGCATCCTCGTCGAGGTCGTGCGCGGCGGGGGCCTCAACAACCCCGACGTGGCCTTCATGCTCGACCAGTGCCACAACATCGAGGACAAGATCCCCGGGCAGATCCGCTCGGTGCTCAACGTCCAGGAGATGACGGCGCGGGCGCTCCTCCTCGACCGGGACGCTCTGGATGCCGCCCAGCAGGCGAACGACGTGCTCGGGGCCAACGCGGTGCTGATGGACGCGTTCTACACAGACGTGCGCCCGGCCCTCGCCGAGTGGCGCGAGTCGCGCGGGCTTCCCGCCGACCCGATGGCCGCGTTCGCGGCATCCGGGTACCTGCCCCGCATCGCCGAGGAGCGCGTCGGCGGCACCCAGGCCGGCTGGGGCGCCTGACGAGGGCGTGCGGGGGCACGACCGACGACTGAGTGTCCAAGACACCCGGACGCCGACGAAAAACGTCCGGGTGTTGTGGACACTGAACGGGTTCCGCACCCCGTACCTCGCACCCCGCACCCCGCCCCGCCCCGCCCCGCCCCGCCCCTGAGTGTCCAGGACACCCGGACGCCGACGAAAAACGTCCGGGTGTTCTGGACACTCACCGAGATGAACAGCGACGCGAGCTCCACGCCCGCACGCGACGACCACCGCGACCCACGACACACGCGACACACGACCCGACGACCACGACCCGACGATGAGGGATGACGACATGACCACCTCCACCGCGCACGACCTCGTCGCGCGCAGCAACCGCCTCGGCTCCGACCCCAAGGTCACCAACTACGCCGGCGGCAACACCTCCGCGAAGGGCACCGACATCGACCCCGTCACCGGCGAGCCGGTGGAGCTGCTGTGGGTCAAGGGTTCCGGGGGAGACCTCGGCACGCTCACCGAGAAGGGCCTCGCGGTGCTGCGGCTCGACCGCATGCGCGCGCTCGTCGACGTCTACCCCGGCATCGAGCGCGAAGACGAGATGGTCGCGGCCTTCGACTACTGCCTGCACGGCAAGGGGGGCGCCGCCCCCTCGATCGACACCGCGATGCACGGACTCGTGGATGCCGCGCACGTCGACCACCTGCACCCCGACGCCGGTATCGCGATCGCGACCGCGGCCGACGGCGAAGAGCTGACGACGACCATCTTCGGCGACAAGGTCGTGTGGGTGCCGTGGCGTCGCCCGGGCTTCCAGCTGGGTCTCGACATCGCCGCGATCAAGGAGAAGAACCCGCAGGCTATCGGGACGATCCTGGGCGGTCACGGCATCACGGCGTGGGGCGACACCTCCGAGGAGGCCGAGCGCAACAGCCTCTGGATCATCGACACCGCGCAGGCCTACATCGACGAGCACGGTGCGGCCGAGCCGTTCGGCGGGGTGCGCGCGGGCTTCGCCGCCCTGCCCGAGCCCGAGCGCCTTGCGAAGGCCGCGGCCCTGGCCCCCACCATCCGCGGTCTCGCCTCGACCGACAAGCCGATGGTCGGGCACTTCACCGACGCCGACGTGGTGCTGGACTTCCTGGCATCCGAGAAGGCTCCCGCCCTCGCCGCGCTCGGGACGAGCTGCCCGGATCACTTCCTGCGCACCAAGGTCAAGCCGCTGATCCTCGATCTGCCGGCCGACGCCTCGGTCGAGGATTCGATCGCGCGCCTGAAGGAACTCCACGTCGCCTACCGCGAGGACTACCAGGCCTACTACGACGCGCACGCCACGGCCGACAGCCCCGCGATCCGCGGCGCCGACCCGCTCATCGTGCTCGTGCCGGGCGTCGGCATGTTCTCGTACGGCGCGAACAAGCAGACCGCGCGGGTGGCGGGCGAGTTCTACGTCAACGCGATCAACGTCATGCGCGGCGCCGAGGCGCTGTCGACCTACGCGCCGATCTCGGATGCCGAGAAGTTCCGCATCGAGTACTGGGCGCTGGAGGAGGCCAAGCTCCAGCGCATGCCGAAGCCCAAGACGCACCAGGGCCGGATCGCGTTCGTCACGGGAGCGGCATCCGGAATCGGCAAGGCCATCGCGACCCGCCTCGCCGCCGAGGGCGCGTGCGTCGTCGTCGCCGACCTCGACCTCGAGAAGGCCCGGGCCGTCGCCGCCGAGCTGGGCTCGACCGACGTCGCCATCGGGGTCGCCGCGAACGTGGCGGATGCCGAGGGCGTGCAGGCCGCGATCGACGCCACGGTCCTCGCCTTCGGTGGCATCGACCTCGTCGTGAACAACGCGGGGCTCTCGCTGTCGAAGCCGCTGCTGGAGACCACCGAGAAGGACTGGGACCTGCAGCACGACGTCATGGCCAAGGGGTCGTTCCTCGTGTCGAAGGCGGCGGCCAAGGCCCTCATCGAGCAGAAGATGGGCGGAGACGTCATCTACATCTCGTCGAAGAACAGCGTCTTCGCCGGCCCGAACAACATCGCATACTCCGCGACGAAGGCCGACCAGGCGCACCAGGTGCGACTCCTCGCGGTCGAGCTGGGCGAGCACGGTGTGCGCGTGAACGGCATCAACCCCGACGGCGTCGTGCGCGGCTCGGGCATCTTCGCCGCCGGCTGGGGCGCCAACCGCGCCGCCACCTACGGCGTCGACGAGAAGGACCTCGGTCAGTTCTACGCCAACCGCACGATCCTCAAGCGCGAGGTCGTCCCCGAGAACGTCGCCGACGCGGTGTTCGTGCTCACCGGACCCGAGCTCTCGCGCACGACCGGCCTGCACGTTCCCGTGGACTCCGGCGTCGCGGCGGCGTTCCTGCGATGAGCGGGACGTCTTCGGGCGGGGCGGGTGCGCCCGGAGCCGAGCCGGCTCCCGCCGCGCCCGGAGCCGAGCCGGGTCCCGCCGCGCCCGGAGCCGGCGCCCCCGGTGCTGACCTCGGCGGTACCCGCGCCGTCGCCGCCGTCGACCTCGGCGCGACGAGCGGGCGCGTCATGATCGGCCGGGTCGGCGACGGCGTGCTCGAGCTCGAGCAGGTCGCGCGCTTCCCGAACGGCCCCGTCGAGCGCGAGGACGGCTGGCACTGGGACCTCGAGGCCCTCTGGGGTCACGTGCGCGCGGGCCTCGCCGAGGCGCTGCGCCACGAGCCGGGTATCGAGAGTGTCGGCATCGACTCGTGGGCCGTGGACTACGGCCTGCTCGGCCCGGACGGTCTGCTCGCCGAACCGTTCCACTACCGCGACGAGCGCACGGTGCGCGGAGTGGACGCGGTGCACGGCATCGTGCCGTTCGAGGAGCTCTACCGTCGCAACGGCCTGCAGTTCCTCCCGTTCAACACGGTGTACCAGTACGCGGCGGACGCTCTCGTGGCCGAGGCCGAGACGAGCCTGCTGGTCCCCGACCTCCTCGCCGAACGGCTCACGGGCCGTCGGGTCGCCGAGCGGACGAACGCCTCGACGACCGGGCTCGTCGATGTGCACACGGGGGAGTGGGATCTCGCGCTGGCCGAGGCGCTCGGCATCCCGTCGCGGGTGTTGCCGCCTCTCGTCGACCCGGGTGAGGCGATCGGGCGCACCCCGGCGGAGCTCGGCGCGGTGCCCGTGATCGCCGTGGGGTCGCACGACACGGCCTCGGCCATCGTCGCCGTCCCGCTGTCGTCGCAGAACGCCGCCTACATCTCGTGCGGGACATGGGGGCTGGTCGGGCTCGAGCTCGACGCGCCGATCGTGACGGATGCCGCCCGCGCGGCCAACTTCACGAACGAGGGCGGCGTCGACGGACGCGTGCGGTTCCTGCACAACGTGACGGGGCTGTGGCTGCTGAGCGAGACGGTGCGGGCGTGGGCGGATCGCGACGGCGCTGCGGTCGACCTGCCCGCGCTGCTGGCCGCCGCCTCGGCGGAGCCCGTGCCCGAGCGACTGTTCGACGCCGACGACCCCTCGTTGTCGACGCCCGGAGACATGCCCGCCCGCATCGCCGCCCTGCTCGGGATGCCGGAACCCGCCGCCGAGGGGCGCGCGGCCTTCGCCCGGGTCATCGTCGAGAGCATCGCCGACGCCTTCGCCCGGACCTTGCGCACCGCGGGAGAACTCGCCGGACGCGAGATCGACGCGGTGCACCTGGTCGGTGGGGGAGCGCTCAACGCGCTCCTGTGTCAAGCGACCGCTGACCGCAGCTCGCTGCCGGTGCTCGCGGGTCCGGTCGAGGCGACCGCGCTCGGCAACGTCCTCGTGCAGGCGCGCGCCCTCGGCTGTTTCGGGGCCGATGCCTCGCTCGAGGAGCTGCGCGCACGCGTGGCATCCGCCTTCCCCGCGGTGAAATTCGATCCCCGCTCCTGAAACGCGGCCCGCGGAAGACGCGCGAGGCCGTATGCTGTGGTCAGACCACATGAAAGCGAGACACCCATGGTGCAGCGACAGCTCCCCAAAGTCGGCGAGCTCCTCGAGCTCATGCAGTTCAAGAAGCCCGAGCTCGACGCGCGCAAGCGCCGCCTCGACGCGGCGCTGACGATCAACGACCTCCGCACGATCGCGAAGCGTCGCACCCCCAAGGCGGCCTTCGACTACACCGACGGTGCCGCTGAGGGCGAGCTCTCGCTCGACCGGGCCCGCCGCGCCTTCGAGGACGTCGAGTTCCACCCCGATATCCTGCGGCCGGCCAACGAGGTCGACACCTCGTGCGAGATCCTCGGCGGCCCCTCGGCGCTGCCGTTCGGTATCGCGCCGACGGGCTTCACGCGTCTGATGCAGACCGAGGGCGAGACGGCGGGCGCCTCCGCGGCGGCGGCCGCCGGCATCCCGTTCACCCTGTCGACGCTCGGGACGACGTCTATCGAGGGTGTGAAGGCGGCCAACCCCGTCGGTCGCAACTGGTTCCAGCTGTACGTGATGAAGCAGCGCGAGATCTCGTACGGTCTCGTCGAGCGCGCCGCCAAGGCCGGGTTCGACACGTTGCAGTTCACCGTCGACACCCCCATCGCCGGCGCGCGCCTGCGCGACAAGCGGAACGGCTTCTCGATCCCGCCGCAGCTCACCGTCGGCACGATCGTCAACGCGATCCCGCGCCCGTGGTGGTGGATCGACTTCCTCACCACGCCCAAGCTCGAGTTCGCCTCGCTCAGCACGACCGGCGGCACCGTCGGTGAACTGCTGAACGCGGCGATGGACCCGACGATCAGCTACGAGGACCTCGACATCATCCGCGGCATGTGGCCGGGCAAGCTCGTCGTGAAGGGCGTGCAGAACGTCCAGGATGCCGCCCGCCTGGTCGACCTCGGCGTCGACGGCATCGTGCTCTCCAACCACGGCGGCCGCCAGCTCGACCGCGCCCCGATCCCGTTCCGCCTGCTGCCGCACGTCGTGCGCGAGGTGGGCAAGGACGCCACGGTGATGGTCGACACCGGCATCATGAACGGCGCCGACATCGTGGCATCCATCGCCCTGGGTGCGAAGTTCACGCTCATCGGCCGCGCGTACCTCTACGGCCTGATGGCCGGCGGACGCGAGGGCGTCGACCGCACGATCGCGATCCTGCGCAGCGAGATCGAGCGCACGATGACGCTTCTCGGGGTCTCGTCGCTGGATGAGCTCGAGCCGCGGCACGTGACGCAGTTGACGCGGCTGGTTCCGGTTGCGGGCCAGGGGGTCGACGCGCGCGTCTGACGTCCGACACGGCAAACCCCCGGTCCCTTCGGAAGGGCCCGGGGGTTCGTCGTGTCGGCGGAGGTCAACGCGGCGGCGCCAGCAGCCCTCCCAGGGCGCCGAGCACGTCGGCGAGGGGGATCGACGGTTCGAGCAGCCACTGCACCTGGAGGCCGTCGGATGCCGCGATCAACAGCGCGGCGATCTGGTCGGGGTCGCAGTCGGCGCGGACGCGGCCGTCCGCCTGCTCGGCGCGGAGACGATTGGCGAGCTCCTCGCGCAAGCGGGCGAAACGGTCGGTGAAGTATTCGCGCGCCGTCGCACTGTCTTCTTTCAGCGAGGCCGCGACGAGCGTCGTGTAGAGCTCGACGAGGCCCGGGACCGAGGTGTTGTTCTTCGCCGAGTCGGTGAGAGATGACAGGGCCGTCGCGTCGGGGGCGCTCGGCGTCGACCGGGCCGCGTGGTCGTAGACCGCGACGAGCAGCTGCTCGCGCGAGTCGAAGTAGTGCAGGAGTGCCGCGTGCGAGACGCCGAGCGCCCGCGCGATGCTCCGCAACGACGCCCCCTCCGCCCCGCGCTCGGCGAAGACGTGGATCGCGCGGTCGAGGATCTCCTGTCGTCGCGCAACGCCTTTCGTATACGCGCCCGAGCGCCCGAGGCGGTCGTCGCCCTCGCTGGCGGGGGCCTCGGCGTCGTCGTCGCTGGTCACCCCGTCAGTGTAGGGGAGATAAAAGCAACCAGTGGTCGGTTTTGTGGTAGCGTTCCCGCAATGCCCTCGGCGCCACCCGTGGCGCCCTCGACGACGAGCAAGGAAAGGTCCGATGTCGCTCCCTATCCCTTCCGTCCAGCTCTACACGCTGGCCGCAGAATTCACCGCTGACCCGGGCGGCTCGCTCGACCGCCTCGCTGCGATCGGCCTCCGCAACGTCGAGGCGTTCGACTTCGTGCGCCGCCCCGCCGAGATCCGCGCGGCTCTGGATGCCAGTGGCCTGGCGTCCCCGACCGGACACGCCCCGCTGCTCTCGGACGAGCTGTGGACGCCGGACGGCTCGATCCCGACCCCCGCTCCCGAGGTGGTCTTCGAGGCCGCCGCCGAGATCGGCATCTCGACCGTGATCGACCCCTTCGTCGACCCCGCGCGCTGGGTGACCGCCGACGGGATCGCCGACATCGCGGACCGCCTGAACAAGGCCGCCGACGTCGCCGCCACCTTCGGCCTGAACGTCGGGTACCACAACCACGCGCAGGAGTTCCTCATCGACGTCGACGGCAAGAGCGGCTTCGAGCACTTCGTGTCGCTGACCGACGAGCGCGTCGCGATCGAGCTCGACCTGTTCTGGGCGCTCACCGGCGGCCAGGACGTGCCGGCCCTCGTACAGCGTCTCGGCTCGCGTCTGGTGGCCGTGCACGTCAAGGACGGCATCGTGCCCGTGCCGAACCCCTTCGCCCCGGATGCCGACCGCAGCGCCACGCGTCAGCTCGACCAGCGTCGTCCCGGCGAGGGCCAGGTGCCCCTCGTCGAGGCCATGCAGGTCGCCGCGGACGTGAAGTACGCGGTCATCGAGTACGACCAGGCTCCCGGCGACGTGTTCGACGACATCGCCGCCAGCTACGCGTTCCTCATCGAGAAGGGCCTCGCCGCGTGAGCGCCCCCGTGGGAGTCGGCATCATCGGTGCCGGCGTCATCAGCGACACGTACCTCGAGAACCTCACGTCGTTCCCCGACGTGGCCGTGCTCGCGGTCGGCGACATCGACCCCGAGCGGGCCCGCGCCAAGGCCGAGAAGTACGGCGTGGCCTCGTGGGGCACCGCCGACGCGGTGCTGGAGAACCCCGACGTCCAGGTCGTCGTCAACCTCACGATCCCCGCGGTCCACGTCGAGGTCTCGTCGGCGGCGATCGCCGCGGGCAAGCACGTCTGGACCGAGAAGCCTCTCGGCCTCGACCGCGCCGGCACCGCGCAGCTTCTGCGCGACGCCGAGGCGGCGGGCCTGCGCATCGGCTCCGCACCCGACACCGTGCTCGGACCGGGCTTCCAGTCCGCCAAGCGCGCGATCCTCGACGGCGTGATCGGCCAGCCCGTGTTCGCGCAGGCGTCGTTCCAGACGCAGGGGCCCGACCTCTGGCATCCGGGACCCCAGTTCCTCTTCGCGCGCGGTGCCGGCCCCCTGCTCGACATGGGTCCGTACTACCTGACCGCGCTCGTGAGCCTGCTCGGTCCGGTGGACCGGGTCGCTGCCCTCGGCGCGAAGCCGCAGGCACAGCGCGAGATCCACGCCGGTCCCGACGAGGGCACGTTCTTCGACGTCGAGGTGCCGACCACGGTCCAGCTTCTCGCGGCGTTCGAGAGCGGCCAGCAGGCCCAGGGGCAGTTCAGCTTCGACTCGGCGCTCGAGCGCCACGGCGTGCTCGAGATCCATGGCACCGAGGGCACGATCGTGCTGCCCGACCCGAACCGCTTCGAGGGGCCGACGCGCTACGTCAAGCCGCTCGGCGTGCTGCGTGACGGCGCCCGGTTCGACCAGCCGTGGATCGACGTCGAGCAGGAGGGCGTGGTCGTCGGCCGTGGCCTCGGCCTGCTCGACATGGTCCGGGCCATCGCCGAGGACCGCCCGCACGTCGCGACCGGGGAGCTCGGCTACCACGTGCTCGACATCATGCTGTCGGCCGAGGAGTCGATCGAGAGCGCGGCCTTCACGACCGTCGAGAGCACGCTCGCGGCTCCCGTCCCCGTCGTCCCGCGCGATTTCGATCCGTTCGCGCGCACCATCTGATCGACCGCGACCCCGCCGGTGGCTGCCCCTTTTCCGGGGCGGCCCCGGCAGGGTTCGTCGTCGGGGCGGGTGGCTCCGGTGGCCAGCGGTGCCGCCGAGACCGCAGGACTTTTGACGTGATCGGGTGAGGTTCGGGCGAGCGGATGTGCTCGTCGTTCTGCGTTCAGAAAAGTACTTGCCAATAAGGAAAGTACTTGACATGATGAAGGGGTCGGAAGGAACCCCATGGACACTCACCCCGCCCTCACCCCCGCGGAAGCGCAGCACCTCCTCGATCGAGCCGATCGGCTGAGCCGTTCCGCTCACGATGCGACCCGGTGGCCGTACATCGCCTTCATCGTGGCGCTCGGCGTCGCCACGGCGATGGGGACCTTCGCGATGGCCCTGGCGACGGGCGACGCCTTCGGCCTCGCGTACGTCGGCACGTTGGCCGTCGCGTTCGCGCTCATCCTCTTCTTCGTCATCAGCATCCAGGGCCGCGCGGCGTTCGCCCGCAGCCGTCGTTGGACCGCGTACATCGCGAGCTGGTTCGTCACCTATGCCGCCGCGCTGGCCGTGGTGATCTTCGCGCACGGATCGGTCGTGCTGGCGAGCGTCGCCTCGGGGCTCATCCTCGTCGTGTCGTTCCTCTGCGCCGCCCGCGAGGCCCGGTCATGACGACCGCCGTCCCGCACCCCCGGCACAAGCTCGATGAGCTGCTGCAGAACCCCGTGCGGTTCTCGATCATCGCGGCCCTCGACCGAGCGAGCACCCTGAGCTTCAAAGAGGTTCGGGATGCCGTGGAGATCACCGACTCCGCCCTGAGCAAGCAGGTGTCGACGCTGGAGGCCGCCGGCTACCTGTCCGTCGGCAAGTCCTTCGCCGGCAAGATGCCCCGCACCTCGCTCACCCTCACGAAAGAGGGACGCGTCGCGTGGCGGAACCACCTCGCGACGCTGCGTGAGATCGCGGGATCGCTCGACTGAGGCGGCTGATCGCCGAGACTGCATGCGTCGACCGAGACCGCTCCCCGTGGACCACGACCGCGTGCGGTCTCGGTACGCGTCTGCGGTCTCGGCGTCCGGTGTGGAGACGCCGACGCGGGACGCCTGCCCGGACCCGCGTCGCTTCAGCCGCAGCCCTGACCGCCCAGCCACGCCCGTGCGGCCTCGGCCGCGTCAACAGGGGCGGTCTCGTCGGGGATGATCGGCGTCTCGGGGAACTCGGTGCCCGTGCGGTCGGCGTAGATACTCTGCGTGAGGATGATCCTCGCCCCGTCGTAGAGCGGGATAGGCAGGTTCGCCGAGGTGTAGCCGGCGGTGGGTGCGCCGAAGAGGCGGACGCCCTCGATGCCCCGGAAGGCTGTGACGACGGCCTCCGCGCTCGATCCGGTTCCGGCATCCTGCAGCACGGCGACAGGCACGCCGGTGATCTTGCCGCGCGGGTTGACCGGCACGATCGTCTGGCCCTCGAGGCCCGCGCCGTCCTCCTGCACGGTGACGGTGGTGGCGGTGCCGCCCCGCGTCCGGAACGACAGCGCGGGACCGTCGGGCAGGAGAGCCGAGACGCCCGAGAGCATCGGGTACATGTTGCCGCCGCCGTTGCCGCGCACATCGACGATCCACCCGCACGCCAGGTCGGCGTGGGCGGCGATCCCGGCGGTGACGACGTCCGCGTAGTCCTGCTGGGCGCGGTCGTCGGGGTCGACCAGCTCGGGAAGGGTCACGACGCCGACCCCGTCGGTCACCGCGACGCTCGGGAGCGTCGGGTCCGAGGCGCTCGCGTCCTCTCGCGCGGCCGGCGTCTGGAAGGCGGAGTGCTTTCCGCCCGCGGCCCGCGTCGCCGCGTCGATCAGCGGGTAGAGCTCGTCGTAGCTCCGGGCCGAGGGCGCCGCGTGCAGGAGGGCCGCCCGAGCCGCGGTCCAATCGGGTCCCGAGGCGTAGTACCCGGTGTCGAGGCGGTCGACGACGATCTCGGCGTACCGCTGCGGGGACGGCGGCAGCACGTACACGCCGAAGCTCGGACCGTACTCGTGCAGGCCCCACGCGCCGACTCCGCAGACGGCCAGCGCGACCGCGGCCACCGCCCCGATGACGTATCGGCGGCGGCGGGGCTTCTCGGTTCTGATCACCCTTCCATGCTCGCCATCCGGTCGGCGGGGCGCATCCGTCCAGCGGTGTATTCGGTCTGTCCGAGAGGCGGACAGACCGTGCTCCCTCCGTGCCGCGCGCTCCCGTGCCGGTCGTACCGTGCCGGCGACGCCGCCGCGCGCCGCGCGCCGCCGCCCCGCCGTTCGCCGAGACCGCACCCCCGTGCCGAGACCGCACCCGACGGGCGGGAAATGCCTGCGGTTCCGGCACGGGCCCGCGGTCTCGGCGGTAGTCACTCCGCGCGGAGCCACGCGCCGGCGGGGAGAATCAGGCGCCCCGTCGGGACGCGGACCTCGCGCGGCCTCTCGTCGAGGTTGGCGGCGAGCGTCACCGGCCCACCCGGTGCCGCCACCCGCATCACCCACACGAGGGAGTCCGCGCTGCGGCCGACCTCGACGGGGTGACCGGCGAGGGCCGCGAGCGTGGTGAACGCCTCGGCGACGGGGTGCGGCTCGCCGGTGGACGACCGGATGCCACGGGGCCCCCACTCCTCGAAGAACGTCACCGAGGCGATGCCCGGTGTCGTCAGCGCGGCGAGGCTCGCCACCGTCCAGGCCGCGAGCTCCGGGGCGCTCTGGCGCGGATCGGCCGCGTCGAGGAGCGCGGGACCATACCCGTCGCGCAGGTCGGGGGCGCGCGGAACCGGCTCCGGGGTGGTCGCGACCGCGTCGACGTGCGGGCGCAGCGTCACAGGGCCGACGTGCACGGGGACGCCCCCGGACAGCTCCACCGCCTGACGCGCGATGAGGTTCAGGATGCCGAGCGACTCCACGAGCTGTGCCGTCGCGCGCGAGTGGAACAGCGGGGTGACGGCGAAGCCGACGCCGTCGAGGTCGTCGGGGAGCAGGTCGTTCCCGCGGTTCAGCTCGGTGAAGTGCGTGCGGGCTCCCCCGGCCACGGGCACGTCGAGCCCCACCTCGCGCAGCGCGGCGCGCAGCGCGGCCACGGTCGTGGCATCCGATACGTGCTTCCCGGGCCCCTCGCCGGCGAAGGCACCGACCGTGCGCAGGGGAAGGTCCCGCAGGGCGGATGCCCCCGCGAACAGCTCAGGGGCGGAGGGGCGAACGAACCGCACGTCGAGGGGGAGCCCGGCGGCCGCGGCACGGGCGAGCGCCGCGCGCCACGCGGGGGAGGAGAGGTCGAGCTCGACGCGGACGAAGGAGCCGACCGGCGCGGGACGCGGTGCCGGGTCCGGTGCCGTCGCGGCGCCCAGGCCGATCGCGGGAACGACGCCGACCGGTCGCAGGACGACCTCGTCGTCGGCGGGAGCGTCGGCGCTGGCCGCACCCCCGGCGTCGAGCGTCACCGCCTGCCGCACGCGGATTCCCGCGGCGAGACGGTAGGGAAACGGCAGCGCGAGCGGGCGGCTGTACGTCTTGAACGAGGCATCCGTCCAGTTGCGCTGGTCCTCCATCTCGAACACGTCGCCGTCGAAGGCCAGCGACAGGGCGAGCCCCCGGTGCTCCCACTCCAGTCGCGCGATGTCGAACGCCGGCTGGTGGGGGCTGATCGCGCGCGGGAAGCGCGTGGTCTCGACGGCCCCGCCCGTCTGGGTGACCACGAGCTCCGTCCCGGCGACGGAGGGCGGGTGAAGCACCACCAGGCCGAGACGGTTGGTCTCGATCCCGTTTTCCGCCGTCACGTCGACCGCGACCTCGAGGCGCGGACCGTCCGCGCGCACCGCGACCGTGCCGGCGATCCCGCCCCCGCGAACGCGCAGGGTCATCGCCCCGGCCGAGGTGTCGCACCGCTCGACGTCGAGGGGGACGGTTCCCCAGTCGCGGTCGCGCAGGACGAGCCGGACGCTGCGGAGCACCACGACCCCGTCGACGGCGAGGTCGGCCAGCTCATCGCCGCGGCGGTCGAGCGACCACCGCCCGCCCGTCCATGCCGCTCCCGGCTCCGCCCACGTCATGTCAGAGCGTCGACATGCCGCCGTCGACGGCGAACAGCGATCCTGTCGCGAAGGCCCCGTCGTCGGACGCGAGGAACACCATGATCCCCTCGACGTCTTCGGGTGCGCCCGCTCGACCGAGCGGGATCCGCCCGATGATCGCGGCGCGCGCCGCGGGATCGTCGGTGATCGTGGTCACGAGCGAGGTCTCGGTGTAGGCGGGGACGACGGTGTTGACCCGGATGCCGCGATCGGCATATGCCGCGGCGACCGTCCGCGTCAGCCCGTGGATACCCGCCTTCGTCGCGCTGTACGCGGTGAAGGCGCGCCCCTCGCCGGTCAGCCCGGTGGGACTGCCGGTCACGATGATCGACCCGCCCGTGTCGCCCATCGCGCGGACGGCGTGCTTGATCGTGAGGAAGGTTCCCGTGAGGTTCACGTCGACGGTGCGCTGCCACACCGCGAGGTCCAGATCGGCGATGGGCGCGTCCTGCCCGAACAGCTGCACGCCCGCGTTCGCGACGACCACGTCGGGCGTCCAGCCCGCCGCTTCCGCGTCGGCGAAGGCGGCCGCCACGGACCGCTCGTCGGAGATGTCGAGGACGGCGGCCCGTGCGGCTGCGCCGATCCGCGCGACGGCGGTGGCCGTGGCATCCGCGTCCCGGTCGCCGATGAGCACGCGGGCGCCCTCGCGGGCGAACCGCGCGGCGACGGCGAAGCCGATCCCGGTGGCCGCCCCCGTGACGAGAGCGGTCTTTCCCTGAAGTCTGGTCATGGCGGTGTCCTCAGCGCTCGATGTGGTCGAGGTGCAGCATGCGCGCGAGGTTCTTGTCGAGCTCGTCGTCGCGGAAGATCTTCTTCCAGTCGTCCTTGATGATGCTCTCGCGACCGTAGTCCATCGCGATCAGGCACGCGTCGCTGAACGGGTTGTCGCCGCGCAGGCCGTTCGCCAGCGCGACCTGCGTGTGGCCGTACAGGATGCTGCGCGCCGCCGCCTCGGGGACGCCCATGGTGTGGATGGCCTCGTCGAGCGCCTCGTTGAGCAGCGACCCGATCATGCAGGCGACGGTTTCCACCAGCGTCGGCTCGAGCTGCGCGAGCTGCTTGATGCTCACCCAGTGCACGTCGATCACGGGTGCGTAGATCGCGCGGACGGTGGCCTCGACGATCGCCCTCACCGCGGGGTCATCGCTCTCGACGGCGGCGATCGCGTCCTGCGGAGCGGCGATGCCCCCGAACGTGTCGGCCCACTCCTCTTTCGTCGTGCGCTCGAGGAACACCGAAGGGTGGCACGGGTGCGCGACGGCCTGCACGACGTCGTCGCGCGTGGCGAGCAGCCCCGCGTACGCCGCGGCCGGGTCGAGCGTGAGCACGATCGCCCCGGACTTCAGCTGGGGCACGAGCTCGGCCGTGACCGCGGCGAGGGCGAGATCGGGGACGGCGAGCACGACGATGTCGGCATCGGCGACCGCCGTGGACGCGTCGGTGAGCTCCCGGCCCGCGGCGAGCGTGCGCTCCCGGCCGGCCGCGGAGTTCTCGACGTACGCGACGGGGTGAGCGGTGCGCGCGAGGTTGTTCGACACGCGCATGCCCATCTTCCCGCCCGCGCCGATGACGGCGATCGTGTGGAGGTCGGTGGTGGTCTCGGTCACGGGGTGCTCCTCAGTCGGTCGACGGCGCGGCGGGTCCAGTCCCGCTCGGTGTCGATGGTGGTCCCGGCGTCGCCCTGCCAGGGCAGCCAGTGCTCGACGATCTCGTCGATGCCGTTCTCGGCCGGGCGGACCGCGCGGCGCAGGGCGGGGTAGTCGTGCAGACCGTCGCCGAACGGCGCCCCGGTCAGCTCGAAGCCCACCCAGCCGTCGCGGCGGCGGAAGGCGAAGTCTTTGGCGTGCACGTTCACGACGAGGTCGCGGCACGCCTCGATGCAGTCGACGGGGGTCTCCAGACGCGCGACCACGTTGGCGGGGTCGAGGCAGATCCCGAGCCGGTCGCTCCCGACCGACCACACGAGGTTCGCGAGGTCCGCGGTCGCGACCTGCTCGTAGGTCTCCAGCGCGAGCGTGACCCCGGCGAGCTCGAACGAGGGCACGCTCTCGCGGAGCCACGCATCCGCGTCACTGAGAGAGGGCACCCCGTCCGGCCCGCCGAGCATCGACCGCACGAGTCGCGCGTCGAAGATCTCGGCCAGGCGCAGGTAGCGCTCGAGGTGGGCGGGACGGATGCCACGGGTGCCGAGCTGGATCGTGACGCCCAGGTCGCGCGCGGTCGCGGCGGACTCGGCCAGCTCGCGGTCGCTCGCCCGGTCGAGCGGGGCGTAATCGCAGATCTGGAACAGCTCGACGTCGAGCGCGCGGGTGGCTTCGAGCGCACCGCGCAGCGTGAGGGGCTCGGGCGCACGATCGGAGTGCTGCCACAGGAAGGCGTACGTGCCGAGGCCGATCATGTGCGCGCCCCCGCTTCTCGCAGCACCTCCGCGAGGCGCGCGGGGTCGTGCGCGAACCGGCCGAGGAAGAGTCCGTCGACCGCGTCGCCGAGGTCGGTGAGCAGGCCCGGCCCCGCGGATCCGCCGTAGACCACCGCGCTGTCCGGGCGTGCGGCGAGGGCCGTGCGCAGGGAGCGCGTCACCGCGGCGATGTGGGCCGGGGGCGCCGGCGTCGGGGCGCCGATCGCCCACACGGGCTCGTAGGCCACGATGATCGGGCCCGCGGGCGCGCCGTCGAGGGCGGCATCGAGCTGCCCGCGCACCGTGGCGACCGCCGCGGCGGTGTCTTCTCGCGCGATCTCTCCGACGCAGATGAGCGGGGTGAGCCCCGCGGACAGCGCCGCGGACGTCTTCGCGGCGACCTCGGCATCGGTCTCGCCGAACAGGCGACGTCGTTCGGCGTGACCGATCTCGACGATCGTCGCCCCGACCTCGGCCAGCTCGGCCGCGGTCACCTCACCCGTGAAGGCGCCCGCCGGGTGGGCGGAGACGTCCTGGGCGGCGACGGCGACCCCGGCCCCGGCGAAGGTTTCGACCGCCGCCGGGATCTGCAGGAAGGTCGGCGCGACGAAGACTCGGACGGCTCCGGATGCCACGGCCTCGACGCCGCGGACGAGCTCCGCGACCTCGGTCATCCAGGCGAGCGCGTCGGTGTGCGAGAAGTAGGTCTTCAGGCTCACCCCGACCGTGGTGGTCATGCGTGGGCGTCCCGCATCTCGTAGTCGGTGAGGACCGCCACCTTGTCCGCGCTCGCGGACGAGGAATCGAACCGGTACGTCAGCCACTCGCGGACGAGGCGACGGGCGAGCTCGACACCGATCACGCGCTGGCCCATCGTGAGGACCTGGGCGTTGTTCGACAGAACGCCGCGCTCGACCGAGAACGAGTCGTGCGCGGTGACGGCGCGGATGCCGGCGACCTTGTTCGCGGCGATCGCCACCCCGAGACCGGTACCGCAGATGAGCAGGGCGCGGTCTGCCTCGCCCCGCGCCACGCGCTCGGCGGCTTCGATCGCGACGGTCGGGTAGGCGGTGTGTCCGTCGGCCGCGACGCCCACGTCGACCACCTCGGCGACAGCGTCGCTCGCGAGCAGGTCGCGCTTGAGGACCTCTTTGTAGTCGAAGCCGGCGTCATCCGAGCCGATGACGAGACGGAGCGGGGCGGGTGCGGTCATGACGGGTGTCCTTCGCGGGAGGGGAGGGATGCCAGGGCTTCGGCGATGAGCGCGAGGGAGACCGCGCCCGGGTCGGGGGTGCCGAGGGAATGGTCGCCGTGGGTGCGCGCGCGTCCGCGGCGGGGGACGAGGTCGGCGGTGCGCTCGGCGGCCCCGGTCGCGGCGCTCGCGGCCCGTCGCGCGGCCTCGTCGAGGGGGGAGCCCTCGGCCACGGCGGTCGTCAGGGTGTCGGCGAGGGGGACGAGCGCATCGACGAGGGTCTTGTCGCCGATCGCCGCGCCTCCCGCTGCCGTGACGGCACGCACCGCGTCGGCGACGCCGCGGGCGACGGCGGCGGCGTCCGGCTCACCCTCGTCGCCGATCTCGCCGGCGACGCTCCGCAGGATGAGTCCCCACAGCGCCCCCGAGGTCCCGCCCGCGCGATCGGCCCAGGCGTCGGCTGCGGCCGTGAGGGCCGTCCGGGCTCCGGCTCCCGCCGCGGCCGTGCGCTGCGCCGCCTCGCAGGCGGCGTGCGCCCCGCGCTGCATGCCGATGCCGTGGTCGCCGTCGCCGGCGACGGCATCCAGTCGTCCGAGATCGTCGACGTGCGCGTCGATCACGGCGGCGATCTCCGTGACCCCGCGCACGACGAGGGAGGCGAGCTCGCGGGAGGCGGCATCGCCCGGGACGACCGGAGCGTCCGCGGGCGCCGGGGGAGCGGCATCCGCGATCCGTCCGGGGGCGCGCGTGACGCTGCCGCGTCGGTACGCGGGCGTGTCGACGGGGTGCTCCCACAGCTCGGCGAGCTCGTCGTCGAGCCAGTAGAGGGTGAGCGAGAGCCCTGCCATGTCGAACGAGGTGCAGTACTCGCCCACGTGCGGATCGACGATCTCGAGGCCGTGGCTGGTGAGGCGCTCGGCGATGCGCCGATAGACGACGAACATCTCCTCGTACTTCAGCGACCCGAGGCCGTTGAGGATCGGCACGACCCGGGCGCCCGCGGTCTCGCCGACGCCGAGCGGCCGCTCAGCGGGGTCGAGGAGGCGGTCGACGAGCAGATCGGCGAGCTCGTCCGCGGTGGGGATGGCGGTCTCGTCGATGCCCGGTTCGCCATGGATGCCGAGCCCCACCGCCATGCGGCCCTCGGGCACCGTGAACAGCGGGGCCTCGGCTCCCGGGAGGGTGCAGCCGGTGAAGGCGACCCCGAAGGAGCGGGTGCGCTCGTTGGCGAGGCGAGCGACGCGGACCACCTCGTCGAGGTCGTCGCCGCGCTCGGCGGCCGCGGCGGCCGCGCGGAACACGGTGAGATCCCCGGCGATCCCCCGGCGGCGATCGCGCTCGTCCACCGGGGCCGAGGAGACGTCGTCGGTCACCGTGACCGTGGCGGTGGGAACGCCCTCGGCGCGCAGGCGTTCCTGGGCGGCGGTGAAGTTCAGCACGTCGCCGGCGTAATTGCCGTAGCAGAGCAGGACGCCGCCGCCGTTGTCGACCGCCCGCGCGGTCGCGTGCACCTGGGCGGTCGAGGGGGAGGCGAAGAGGTTGCCCATCGCGGCGCCGTGTGCGAGGCCGGGGCCCACGAGTCCTCCGAAGGCGGGGTAGTGCCCCGACCCGCCGCCGACGACGACCGCGACCTCGCCGAGGGGCGGGGCGGTGGAGCGGGCGACGCCCCCGTCGACGCGACGCACGGAGCGGCTGTTCGCGGCGACGAAACCGTCGATCATCTCGTCGGCGAACGCCGTGGGGGCGTTCCACAGTCGGGTCATCGTCGACCTCTCTCGAGAGCGGGGCGGGTGTGGGGCTCTCCCATATTGGCTAACCGGTTGACCAATTGCAAGCGCCGGTTCGTCGTCTCGCGCTAGGTTGAGGGGGTGCCCGCCTATCCCGCCGACCGCAGTCACGAGATCGCGGCCGCGCTCGAGACGCTCCCCGCGGGCTCGCCGGTCAGCGAGGTCGCGCGTCGGCTGCTCGACCTCTTCACCACCGGCTCGATCGCCCCGGGGACGCGCCTGCCCGCCGAGCGCGCGCTCTCCGCGACGTTGGGCGTCGGGCGCTCCGCGGTGCGCGAGGCGCTCGCGGCGCTGGAGATCCTCGGCATCGTCGACGTCCGACCCGGATCGGGGACCTACCTGCGCGGCACCGCGAGCTCCCTGCTCCCGCAGACCCTTCGCTGGGGACTGCTCCTGGGGGAGACCGACACGGCCGAACTGCTCGACCTGCGCGCCGGGCTCGAGATCTACGTGGCGCGCTTGGCCGCCGAGCGTGCCGATCCCGCCGGGCGGGAACGCATCGCGGACACGCTCGCCGACATGACGAGGTCGCGGGAGGATCTTCGCGCGTTCGCGCGAGCCGACCTCGCCTTCCACGACGCGCTCGGTGAGGCCGCCGGGAACGCGCTGCTGGTCGACCAGCTCAACGTCGTCCGCTCGCTGCTGCAGGTCTACGCGGATCGCGCCGTCCAGAGCGCCGACGACGCGGCCCGGGCCATCGCCGAGCACGACGCCGTGCACCGCGCGATCCAGGCGCGCGACGCCGACGCAGCGGCATCCGCGATGGCTGTCCACATGGCGACGGCGTCGGCTCGTCTCGTGGGGGAGTGAGGGCGGGTTCTCAGAACGCGCTCGACGATTTTTATGAGATGTGCCCTAAATCATAAAAATCGAGGGACTTCTTATGAGCTGGGACGAGCCGCCGACGCCCGAGCGCTCCGTTGCGCGTGAGGACGGGGAGCGGCCCGATCTGTCCTGGCCGGCGGTGAACGCCGAGTCGCGGGAGCGGGTGCCGGCGGCTGCCATGGGTATCCGGGCTGCCCGCGCGGGTCACGCGAAAGTGGCGTACGACGCGTCCGTGCCGCCGATGATCGCCTCGCGGCACCCCGTACTGCGCCCCGAGGTCGCCGCTGACGCGGATGAGGCGGCCGCCGAACTCGCACGATTCGACGCGGAGCTCGGGGGCAGGGTCGCCGGATTCGCCCCCGTCCTCCTCCGCTCGGAGGCGGCGTCCTCGTCGCAGATCGAGAACCTCACGGCATCCGCTCGCGCGATCTTCTCCGCCGAACTCGGGGCGAAAGGATCCCGGAACGCCGAACTGATCGCCGCGAACACACGCTCGTTACAGGCGGCTCTCGAGCTCGCGGAGCAGATCACGCCCGCCAGTATCGCGGCGATGCATCGGGTGCTGATGGAATCGCAGCCCCGACACACCCCCGGTGAGTACCGAGGCGAGCAGGTCTGGATCGGAGCGCGAGGCGACTCACCGGTCGGGGCCGAATTCGTCCCACCCCACCACGAACGCGTCGCGTCCCTCATCGACGACCTCGCGGAGTTCGCTGTGCGCTGGGACGTGCCGTCGCTCACCTCCGTTGCCATCGCCCACGCGCAGTTCGAGACGATCCACCCCTATACCGACGGCAACGGTCGAACGGGTCGAGCCCTCGCGCAATCCATGCTCCGCTACCGCGGCGTCACCCGGAACGTCGCCGTTCCCGTGTCCGCGGGTCTTCTCGCGGATGTCGAGGGTTATCACGCCGCTCTCACCGCGTACCGCGCGGGAGACCCCAACCCCATCGTCCGCGCCTTCGCGTCCGCGGCCTTCCGCGCGGTGGCGAACAGTCGAGAGCTCGTCTCCGACATCGACGCGATCCGCGCATCCTGGAACGATCGGCTGACCGCCCGCCGCGACTCGCGCGCCTGGCGACTCCTCGACATCTTCTCGGCCCGCCCCGTCCTCGACTCGGCAACCGCCGCCAGGGAGATCGGGGTCGCCCAGCCCAACGTGTACCCGCCGCTGCGGGCGCTCGTCGACGCGGGCATCGTCTGCTCCAAGGCGGAGCACAAGCTCGGCCCGTTCTGGCGGAGTGAAGAGATCCTGGACGCTCTCGACGCGTTCGCCGCGCGCGCGGGGCGTCGTCAGCGGGTCTGAGTGGCGTCGCGCACACGTTGCGCCCGCTGGCTCGCGCGAGCGGCCTTCGCGATCGGCAGGAGATCGTTTCCACCGCGGAGCGTCGACGCGGGGTGGGCGTCGGTGGATGCCGCTACGCGGTGCCGTGCTCCGTTGCGGGCGCGGCGCTGCTCTCGCGGACGATGAGTGTCGGGGTGACGGCCGAGTCCGCGGGGTGTCGGTTCTCCGTCAGCCACTCCTCGAGCAGTCCGAATGTCCGGCGGCCGAGATCGACGAAGTCCTGTCGGACCGTCGTCAAGGCCGGCATCCACATCCTCGCGAATGGTTGATCGTCGAATCCCACGATGCTGATGTCCTCCGGAACCCGACGTCCGACCTCCTGGAAGGCGCGTGCCGCGCCGATCGCGAGCTCGTCGTTGCCGCAGAGGAGAGCGGTGATGCGCGGATCGCCCGTGAGCTCCTGCGCCGAGTCGTATCCCGAGGTGGGGGAGTAGCTGGCTTGCACGACCGGAGGGATGGGGGCGCCGGCTTCCTGGAGGGCCTTCCGCCATCCCCAGGCGCGCCCGCTCCGCGGCCTCGTCGCCGGGATGGCGAGATGGTGCACGGTCGTGTGCCCGAGCGACAGGAGGTACCGGGTGGCCTCGTAGCCTCCGGCGGCATCGTCGAGGAAGGCGTGCGGGGTGGAGCCGGGCGCGCGGCGCGCCCCCGCCGCCGCCACGACCGGGAGCGTGGACGGGAGGGCGGCGAGAGTTGCGACGCCGACCTTGTCGAACTCGATCACGATGGCACCCGCGAGGGGATGGGAGAGGGCGTTGTTCACCGAACGGGAGATGTCATCAGGGTCGCCCGACTCGACGACGGCGATGACGACCACATATCCGGCCGCGCGTGCCGCCTCCTCGATTCCCTGCAGTGTCGCGGCGTATCCGTACCGGATCGTGTTCCGGGCGAAGACGGCCACGGTCGACCGGCGCCCGCTGACGAGGGACTGCGCCGCCGCGTTGGGGCGGTAGCCGAGCTCGGCGACGGCGGCCTCGACTTTGACCCGCAACTCGTCGCTCACGCGGATGCGGCCCGAAAGCACGCGCGAGACCGTGGAGAGGCTGACCCCGGCCTTCGCGGCGACGTCGACGATCCCCGGGACATGGCGATCGAGAGACATCCGGCCAGCCTAATGACCAACGTTCATCTTTCCGCCGCCTGATTTTCTGACCAACGTTTGCAGAGCAGTCGTCTGCGTGCTAGCTTGACCAACGTTTGCAGGCCCGATGTCGGGTCAGGAAAGGCGAAGAAGCTTTTGACCACTCAGGTGATTTCCGAGCTCTCCGGCGCGGTCGACGCCCCGTGGGACTCCGCCGTCGCGCTCCGGGCCGACGGAGTCTCCCTCGTGCTCGGCCTCCCCGACGACGCCCTCCCCTTCGTCATCCATTGGGGAGCGGATGTGGGGCACCTGGATGCCGAGGGGGTGCGCGAGCTCGCCGCCCACGCGTTGCCGCCTCTCGCCACGAACGGTGTCGACACCAGCGTCGTCGCCTCGGTCCTTCCCGAGAACTCCCGCGGATGGACCGGGACGACCGGCCTGGCCGGGCACCGCTCGGGTCGGGCCTGGTCGACGCGATTCGTCCCGGTCTCCGTCGAGGTCGCCGACCAGGACGGACCGGGTGGATCCGTCACGGTCCGCGCGGTCGATGTCGACGCCGATCTCACCCTCGACCTGTCGATCGCCCTCCTCCCGAGCGGGCTCGCCCGTCTGTCTGCGGGGCTCACCAACGTCGGCGAGAGCACCTACACGCTCGATGGGCTGCAGCTGGCCCTGCCCGTGCCGACGCGGGCGGACGTCCTGTTCGATCTGGCCGGGCGCTGGGGGAAGGAGAAAGTCCCCCAGTGGCGGGAGTTCACGGTCGGCACCCACCTGCGCGAAGGACGCCACGGGCGCACCGGGGCGGATGCGGCGACCGTCCTGACCGCCGGTACGACCGACCTCGACTTCGGTCAGGGCGAGGCCTGGGGCCTGCACGTCGCCTTCAGCGGCAACCACCGCACGCTCGCCGAACGCGCGTTCTCCGGTGAGCGTCTCCTGCTCGGCGGAGAGCTGCTCCTTCCCGGCGAGATCCAGCTCGGATCGGGCGACACCTACACGACGCCCGACGTCTTCGCCGCGTACGGCGCCGGTCTGGACGACGTGGCCGCCCGTTTCCACTCGTACCTCCGCGCTCGACCCGGCCACCCCCGCACCGTCCGCCCGGTCGTGATGAACGTCTGGGAGGCGGTGTACTTCGACCACGACCTGACTCGGCTCCTAGAACTCGCGGATGCCGCGCAGCGCGTGGGCGTCGAGAGGTTCGTCCTCGACGACGGATGGTTCGGCTCGCGTCGCGACGACACGTCGGGCCTGGGGGACTGGATCATCGCCGAGGACGTCTGGGGAGGGGGGAGGTTCCGTGCCCTGGTCGACGGCGTGAAGCAGCGCGGGATGCAATTCGGTCTGTGGTTCGAGCCCGAGATGGTGAATGTCGAGTCCGAGCTCGCGGCATCCCATCCCGAATGGCTGCTGCAGGTACCCGGTCGTCTGCCCATCGAGTTCCGCCACCAGCAGGTGCTCGACCTGTCGCACCCGGGCGCGTTCGCGCACATCGAGCGGCAGATCGTCTCGCTCGTGCGGGAGTACGGCATCGACTACATCAAGTGGGACCACAACCGGGACCTGATGGATGCCGGTTCCACGCGCACCGGCCGGGCAGGGGTGCACGAGCAGACTCTCGCGACGTACCGACTTCTGGACGCGATCCGCGCGGCCTGTCCCGGGCTGGAGATCGAGTCCTGCTCCTCGGGCGGCGCCCGCGTGGACCTGGAGATCCTGAACCACACCGATCGCGTGTGGGCCTCCGACTGCATCGATGCGCGTGAGCGCCAGCAGATCCAACGGTGGACGGCCCAGCTGCTTCCCCCCGAGCTCGTGGGAAGTCACGTCGGCGCAGAACGGGCGCACACCACCCGGCGCCAGTTCGACCTGGACTTCCGGGCGGCCACGGCGCTGTTCGGACACTTCGGCATCGAGTGGGATCTCACCGCCGCCTCTCCCGAGGATCTCGTCCGTCTCGCGGAGTGGGTCGACTACTACAAGGCCGTGCGGTCGCTGATCCACACCGGCACCGTCGTCCGCCGCACGCTGGAGAGCGGCGACCTGTGGCTGCACGGCAGCGTCAGCCCGGATCGGACACGAGCCCTGTACGCCCTGACCCTCCGAGAGCGGCACGTGACGTGGCCGGCGGGACGCGTGCAGTTGCCCGGTCTCGACCCCCTCGCGCAGTACCGGGTCACGGTCGCCGGCCCCGGGGCCGACGCCCCCTACGACCCGCGGATCCATCCCTCCTGGTACCGCACCGGCATCGTCCTCGCGGGATCTGCGCTTCGCGAGGTCGGTGTGCACATCTCCGCCCTCGACCCCGACACCACCGTTCTCCTCGATGTGGAGGCTCTCGCGTGAACACCCGCACCCGCTCGCTCGACACTCGGGCGATCGTCGCCCCACGAACCGCACGCCGCCGCCGCGGGGATGCCCGGATCGCGCTGTTCTTCATCGCGCCCGCGGCCCTCGGATTCATCGCGTTCTACCTCGTCCCGTCGCTGCGCGGGATCTGGTTCAGCTTCACCGACCAGAACCTCATCGGGGCGGGAAAGTTCATCGGTCTCGACAACTACACCCGGATGTTCGGCGATCCGCTGTTCTGGAACGCGCTGTGGGTGACCCTCGAGTACGTCGTCATCAACATCGGCGTGCAGACCGTCCTCGCCGTCGGAATCGCGGTGCTCATGCACCGACTCACCCGATCCGCGGTGGTCCGGGGCATCATCCTGCTGCCGTACCTCGTCGCCAACGTCGTCGTCGCCCTCGTGTGGTTCTGGATGATGGACTACTCGACCGGCATCATCAACGTCTTCCTCGACTTCGTCGGGGGCGACCGGATGGCGTTCTTCGGCAACGAGAACCTCGCCATCCCGACGATCGCCCTCATCAACGTCTGGCGGTACGTCGGATACACCGCGCTGCTCGTCTTCGCCGGGCTTCAGACCATCCCGACGCAGCTGTATGAAGCGGCCGCCCTGGATGGGGCGTCCGAGGTGCGCATGTTCCGCTCGATCACCCTGCCGCTCCTGCGCCCGGTTCTCGCGCTGGTCCTCGTCATCACGGTCGTGGGGTCGTTCCAGATCTTCGACACCGTGGCGGTGACGACGGAGGGCGGACCGATCAACTCCACCCGGGTCATCTACTACTACATCTACCAACAGGCCTTCGAGCGGTTCGACCTCGGCTACGCCTCCGCGATGTCGGTCTTCCTCCTGATCGTGCTCGCCGTCGTCGCGTACTTCCAGCTGAAGATCATGCGCTCCAACTCGTCCGACCTGGCCTAGGAGATTCCGATGACCGCTACCGCCACGCCGCCTCAGACCCGTCCATCGGTCTCCCCGCCCTCTCGGCGAGAAGATCTCACCCCCGCTCGTCGCGCCCGTCGCCTCAACGTCGGTCGGATCATCGCGTGGGCGGCGCTGATCGTGCTGCTCTTCGTCACGCTGTTCCCCTTCTACTGGATGCTGCGCACCGCCCTCTCGACCAACACCGCCCTCTACACGAACGCGGGAAGCCTGCTGCCGGTCGAGTTCAGCTGGGGAGGTTTCGCGCGCGTGCTCGGCCTGTCCTCGCCCGAGCAGGCTGCTGCCGAGGGCGGGACGACGGGGTCGATCAACTTCTGGCTGTATCTGCGCAACACCGTCATCGTCGCGACCGTCATCACCGTCGGTCAGGTGCTGTTCTCGTCGATGGCGGCCTACGCCTTCGCCCGACTGGAGTGGAAGGGACGCGACGCCGTCTTCTTCCTCTTCCTGACCGCGTTGATGATCCCGCCGATCTTCGTGCAGCTGCCGAACTTCATCCTCGTCCGCGACCTCGGACTGCTGAACACCCTGGCCGGCATCATCCTGCCGTTCTTCTTCATGACGCCCTTCGCGATCTTCTTCATGCGCCAGTTCTTCCTCGGCATCAGTCGCGAGGTCGAGGAGTCGGCCAAGATCGACGGCGCCGGGCACCTGCGGATCTTCTTCCGGATCGTGCTGCCCATGTCATCCACGCCGGTGTTCACCCTCGCGCTGCTGACCTACATCACCGCGTGGGGCGAGTACTTCTGGCCCCTCCTCGTGGGGCGCGCCGACGACTCTCGAGTGCTCACCGTCGCCCTCGGCATCTTCCGCTCGCAGACCCCGCAGACCGGACCCGACTGGGCGGGGCTGATGGCGGGAACCCTCGTTGCCGCGCTCCCGATCTTCGTCCTGTTCATCCTCTTCGGCCGGAAGCTCGTCGACAACCTCGGCTACTCCGGCATCAAGTAGGCCCCCCGGCCCTGAACTCCCGCCCGGTGGGCCCGAACCACCGGGCGGGAACCGCAACGCACCTCCCATCACGAAAGGCACTCCCATGCGCACCACCTCACGCGCGCGCCGCACCGTCGCGGTCGCCGCCCTCGCCGCAGCGGTTCCCGTCATCCTCGCCGGCTGTTCGTCCGCGGGCAGCAGCGACGCGGCGGACGGCAAATCGATCACCTACTGGCTTTGGGACAGCAACCAGCAGCCCGCATACCAGCAGTGCGCGGATGACTTCCAGAAGTCCTCCGGCATCTCGGTGAAGATCGAGCAGTACGGCTGGTCGGACTACTGGCAGGGTCTGACGACGGGCTTCGCGTCGGGCACGGCTCCGGATGTCTTCGCCGACCACCTCTCGTACTACCCGGAGTTCGTCTCGCAGGGGCAGCTCCTGGACATCTCCGACCGCGTCGAGAAGGACGGTATCGATCTCGGGATCTACCAGGACGGCCTGGCCGACCTGTGGACCACCCAGGAGGGCGGCCGATACGGTCTGCCGAAGGACTTCGACACCGTCGCCACGTTCTACAACGAGAAGATGGTGACCGACGCCGGGTACACCGCCGATCAGCTCGCCGACCTCGCATGGAACACCAAGGACGGCGGATCCTTCGAGAAGCTCGTCGCGCACCTCACGGTGGACCAGAACGGCGTCCGCGGCGACGAGGCGGGCTTCGACAAGACGAAGGTCGCGGTCTACGGTCTCGCGCTGAGCGGCAACGGCCTCAACGCGAGCGGGCAGCAGACGTGGTCGCCCTATGCGCTCAGCAACGACTGGTACTACGGCGACAAGACGCCGTGGACGAGCTCCTGGAACTTCGGCGACAAGGCCTTCTCCGACACGCTCTCCTGGTACAAGGGCCTCATCGACAAGGGCTACATGCCCAGCGTCGACATCGCCCTGTCGGAGCAGGACCCGCTGAACGGGTACCTCGCCGGTCGCTACGCCCTCGTCACCGACGGCAGCTGGATGAACGGGTCCTACCTCGGCCAGAGCGGCGTCCCCACCAAGGTCGCGCCGACTCCCGTCGGCCCGAGCGGACAGCGCGCGAGCCTGTTCAACGGTCTCTCGGACGGTATCTGGGCCGGCAGCAAGAACCAGGATGCCGCCTGGGAATGGGTGAAGTACCTCGGCTCCGCCGCCTGCCAGGACGTCATCGGTAAGGCCGCCGTCGTCTTCCCCGCGGTCAAGACCTCGACCGAGAAGGCCGAGGCCGCCTTCACCGCCAAGGGCTGGGACGTCACCGGGTTCACCGAGCAGGTGACCGACGGAACGACCAAGCTCCTCCCGATCGCCGACCACTGGTCGGACGTCAACGACACGATGAAGGCCGCGATCGAGTCGTACCTGAAGGGCGCCTCCGATGCGAGCGCGCTGAAGACCGCGAACGACCAGGTCAACGCGCTCTTCAAGTGACACCCCTTCCGGGGCGTTCAGCGCTCGGCATCCGCTGGGCGCCCCGGAACCGACGACCCGCACGTCCTCTTTTCCTCACCGCACCACGTACGAAGGAGTACTCGTGACCATTTCCCGCGCCCGCTCGCGCGTCACGGCATGCACGGCGCTGTCTGCGCTGCTGCTGTCGGGCCTGAGCCTCGGCCTCGCCGCACCGGCGAACGCCGCGACCGTCGACGTCATCGGCGTCGACTTCAGCAAGACCGACGGCGCCGTCCAGGGCGGCGCCTCCGGCATGCTCTACGGCCTGTCCGACGACGGCGTTCCCACGGATGCCATCATCGCCGGCGCCCGCCCGACGAACCTCACGCAGAAGGCCCCCCACGGTGCCCAGCACCCCAACGGCGACCCGCTGGAGGTCGAGGGCGCGTTCTTCGAGAACGGGGGGAAGTACATCATGACGAACATCCAGGATTACTACCCCGACTGGGCGTACAACGGCGGGAAGCGTCCCTCCGACTTCACCACCTACCTCGACATCGTCCGCAAGGTCGTCAAGAGCATCGTCGACGAATCGGACCACCCGGAGAAATACGTCTTCACGCCGTTCAACGAACCCGACGGCGGCAACTGGTATGCCGACTGGGGCTCGATGAAGGACACCTACCTGCAGGACTGGAAGGCCGTCTACCAGGTCATCAAAGAGGTGTACCCGGATGCCAAGATCGCCGGCAACGGCGACACCCGGTGGCAGCAGACGCGCACCCGGGACTTCATGACCTACGCCAAGGCGAACAACGTCCTGCCGGACATCTTCACGTGGCACGAGCTCGGTCGCGGCAGCCTCCAGGACTTCCGCTCGCACCTGGCGGAGTACCGCAAGATCGAGAGCGACCTGGGCATCAGCCAGCGGCCGGTCAACATCACCGAGTACGCCATGCGGCGCGACATGTCGGTGCCCGGCAACCTCGTGCAGTGGCTGGCGATGTTCGAGGACGAGAAGGTCGACGCCGAGACGGCGTACTGGACGTACGCGGGCAACCTCAACGACAACATGGCCAAGAACAACAGTGCCAACGGTGCGTGGTGGCTGCTGAAGTGGTACGGCGATCTCAGCGGGCAGACGGTGGCCGTGACGCCGCCGTCGCTGAACGCCCCGGACACCCTGCAGGGCCTGGGCGCGATCGACACGTCGAAGAAGCAGGCGACCGTGCTCTTCGGCGGCACGAACAACTCCACGCGGCTCGACCTGTCCGGGCTCGACCCGGCGGTCTTCGGCAACACCGTCGACATCCAGATCCGCGAGGCGGAGTGGTCGGGGCAGGAGGGCGAGGCGCAGGCCCCGCCGGTCGTGGTCACCAAGCGCGTCGCCGTCGGTGGCACGATCCAGGTCGAGGTCCCCAGCAACAACCGTCTGGACGCGTACCAGGCGATCATCACGCCGGCGCTTCCCACCGCCCCTGTCGTCGACCCGACCTGGTCGACCAGCGTCGAAGCGGAGAACACCACGCTGCGCGACGTCACGGCCTACAACCAGGATCCGGCCGCGGACTGGACCTTCTCGGCATCCGGAGGTCGTGACGTCGGGTCGACCAACAAGGTGACCTCGTCCCTGACGTGGACCGTCGACGTCCCCACGACCGGCACGTACCGCTTCGGCGCGATCGCCGGCGTCAACGGCACCAAGATCGGGCCCGGCACGCACGCGCTGTTCGTGGACGGTCAGAACGCCGCGACGATCGAGTACGAGGCGGGCTTCGACTGGAGCTACCGCGGTCGGGGCGAGACCACCATCCAGCTCACGCAGGGACGGCACGAGCTGTCCGTGCGGATGAGCGCGGACGGGTCGACGTTGCTGCCCGGATCCGACATCTCGCTCGACCGGTTCGATCTCACCCGCATCGACGGGCCGGAGACGACAACGTACCCGGCGGTGCTGTCGCGCACCACCGGAACCCTCGATTACGCGAAGGGAGCCGCGGTGCTGTCGGGGGACAACACGGCGACGTTCTTCCCCTCTGCGCGCGAGACCGGGTACTACGACGTGGCGATCCGCTACTCCACCACCGGGGCCGCCGGTCTCGGCGTCACGCTCAACGCGCGGAGCATCAGCGGGCTGGGAGCCGACAAGGCCGGCACGTGGACGTCGACGGCCCGCGTGCACCTCGCCGAGGGCATCTCGGATCTGCGCATCAGCTCCGCGCAGGGTGCCGCCGTGCAGTCGGTCACCGTCACGCGTGCCACGGACGGCGATGCGGCGACGGTGCGTGTCGAGGGCGAGGACAGCTCGAAGATCGCCTTGCACGGCACCGCCCGCCTGGAGACGCCGGGCCAGCCCACGAACGTCTCGGGTCAGCAGCTCGGGTGGCTCGGCGGCAGCGCCGACAACTACGCCACCCTGAGCCGTCCGGCGGGCCTCGGAGCGGGGGCGTACGACCTGACGGTGCGGTACTCCAACGCCGAGAAGAACACCGGTCACGCCTACAACACCGACGTGATCACGCGGTTCCTCGATGTCACGGAGGACGGGGGAGCGACCACGCGCGGCGCGTTCCGCAACAACTACACCTGGAAGGGGTTCTGGACCCACACGGTCCCGCTGGATCTGACGACGACGAACGGTTCGCTCCGACTGGGCAACAGCACGGGCAATGCTCCGAACATCGACTGGCTCGCCCTGTCGCCCCTGGTGACCAAGGCCACCAATACGGCCGACGTGCTCCTCAAGGCGGACGCCTCGGCATCCACTCGGAAGCTCGCCGGCAAGGCCTACCTCACGGTCGACGTCACCAACACGTCCTCCGTCGCCGTGGACGTGTTGGTCGAGACCGGCTACGGGAAGAAGACCTTCTCGGCCGTCCAGCCCGGCAAGAAGGTCAGCGTCTCGCTCAACACCACGAAGTCGTCGATCCCCGCGGGGCGGGCGACGATCACACTGAGCGGCACCGTCAACGGTGTCGCCGCGACGCAACAGATCACGGCTGCGTACAACGCGCAGAACTGACACCTCGGTGGGGGCGGGCGACCGCCCCCACCGGCCCCACCCGAAGGGAAAATCCATGCGAACCCACCTTGCGCTGGGCGCGGCCGCACTGACGGCGGCGCTGCTCGTCAGCGGCGGATCGGCCGTCGCCGTCGCCGCGCAGCCCGGCACCGACACCGACATCGGTGTCGACGTCGACATCACCTCACTCACTCCCCCGGGAGCGCTCACCATGACCGTCGCGCCCGGTCGAGCGACACTGACCGAGAACGGTTCGACGGACACGGTGCGGCAGTTCACCGGATCGCTTCCGCAGGTCACCGTCACCGACACACGTACCGCCGACCAGGTCGCCTCCGGAGGGGCGTGGTACGTCCTCGGCAGCTCGAGCGCTTTCACCGCCGAGGGCGGTGCCACGATCGGCGCCGACCACATCGGATGGAGCCCGCGGCTCGTCTCGGGCGATGACACCTCGGTGTCGGTCGGCGGAGACGTCGGCACATCACTGGACCCGAACACCGGCACCGATGCCGCGACGAACCGGGGATTGGTCGACAAGGAACTGCTCGCCCTCGGAGACCCGCAGTCCGTCCCGGACGGAGGAGTGAGTTCGACGGCGACGGCGGATCTCACGCTGAAGGTGGAGCCCACCGTGAAGGCGGGCACGTACTCCGCCGTCATCACCCTGTCCCTCTTCGAATGATCGATCGGTGCGGCGTGCGAGGTCCCACCCGCACGCCGCACCCGAAGGGATCCCATGCGCGCCCTCCTCGGACGACTGCTCCTGGCGGCGATGGTGGCGATGTCCACCGTTCTCATCGCGGTGCCACCCGCGCAGGCGGCCGGCTCCGTCAGCTGGTCGGTCGAGCCCGTCACCGCCACCGGCGACGCGACGGGGCACGCGTGGGCGGAGCTGACGATGGACCCCGGAACGCGCCGACAGCAGTACCTGCGCGTCACCAACCGCGGTGCCGAGGCGGTGGTCTTCTCCCTCTCGGCCGCGGACGGCTACTTCACCGATGCCGGACGGTTCACCATGCTGCCCGCCGGGCGCACCTCGGTGGATGCCGGCACGTGGATCACCCTTCCGGCATCCGTCTCCGTCGAACCGGGTGCCAGCGCCGTCGTCCCGTTCACCGTGGATGTCCCGACGAACGCCACGCCCGGAGACCATCTCGCCGGTGTCGCCGCGGGCATCTTCTCCGAACAGGACACGGTGGGCGTCGAGTCCCGGATCGGGTTCCGCGTCCTCACGCGCGTGACCGGAGAGGTGGCCCCCGCGGTGAGCACCACCGCGACCGCTGATTACCACCCGTCCTGGAATCCGTTCCTCCCCGGGCGACTCGAGGTGCGCCTCTCGACCCGGAACACGGGCAATACGCGCCTCGCCGCCCAGAACGAGATCGCCGTGACCGGCCCGCTGGGGCTCGCGGCCCGGACGAGCCGCGCGGACCCCCTGCCCGAGCTCGCCCCGGGCGACGAGAGGTCGTCGACGGTCGTCGTCGACGACGTGTGGCCGCTTTTTGCGATGACCGCTGTGGTCGCCACGACGGCGTCCGACGCCGGAGGGAATGGCGAGGGCGTGACCGCAACGACCCGCGTCACGGTGCCCGCGGTGCCCTGGAGTCAGCTCCTCGTCGTGGGCTGCGTCGCCGCGCTCCTCGCGCTCGCCCTGTGGGATCGGCGTCGGCGTCGACGCCACTGGGCGGCCATGGTTGAGCGGGCGCGCGAACAGGGGCGTCGAGATGCCGCGGCCGGCGTCTGGACCCTCGCCATCGCTGTGCTGGTGGTCCTCGGCACGTTGGCGATGACACCGTCGTCCGCACGAGCGTCGGAGCCGGTCGGTGTCACGGTGGAGATCTCCCCGCAGCCCGAGCCGGTGGTGACACCGGCGAGCCCCGGAACGGGACAAGCTCTCGCGCAGACGGGCGCCCCTTCTTCCGCGCTGCTCGCGCTCGCCGGAGTGGCCGTCGTCGGGGGCGGGGCGGTAGCCTGGACGATCTCGCGGCGTCGAGAGGCGCGGCGCGCGTCGCCGCCACCCCTCGACTCGTCATCCTGACGGTCGCGGGGAGGCCGTACGCCTCACACCCGCGACAGCCGCACCGCCACGAACTGCCGGCCCGGCAGCGTCAGCCGGGCTGTCCCGGAATGGATGCCGTCGACCCGGTCGATCGTCATGTTCCACGTGTCGATCACGTCGATGACCCACTCGCCCTCGCCGAGCACGACGTTGCGGAAGCGCGGGCGATTGAAGCCGAAATAGGCCACGCGGACCGTGCCGTCGGGCGACTGCGCCCACGGCACGTCCCAGTCGGAGGGGGCGGGGTCGAGCACGCCGCCGGGGACCTCCGACAGCACGCTCTCCAGGAAGCCGATGCGCGCGGGAGAGGTGCCGTGGAGCACGCCGCCCTTCGCCCACCAGAGCACCTCGCTGTCGGAGCCGGCGGCATCCGGGACCTTCGCCTCGCCCACCGGGGCCGGGAGGTAGGTCTCGCCGTGGCCGACGTATCCGCCGCGGACGGCGCCCTCCCAGAAACGGCGGGTCATCTCCTCGCCGGTGATGTTGCCCCAGCCCTGGTCGATGTCACCCTCGTACGCGCACTCGTCGATCACGACCGGTTTGCCCCACCGCTCGCGCCACTCGTCGGTGTTCTCGGCGGTGCGGTACACGTCAACGCGCTGGATGCTGACGTGCGTGATCCACGGACGCGAGTAGTCGTAGAACGGGCGGCAGTTGTGGATCGAGTTCAGGTGGTCGGCGTGGTCCTCCTCGCCGACGATCGCGGCGAGGCGCTCCCAGTCGCCCTCGTCCTTGGCCCAGACGAGGTCGTACTCGTTCGCCATCGACCACCACACGTTCGAGAATGCGGCGAGGCGGCGCACGACGTAGCGCACGTACCGGTCGTCGACGGCGGGGCCGAGGTCCGCGAAGCCCCAGCGGTCGTAGGCGTGGAAGAGGATGAGGTCGGCCTCGATACCGTGCTCGCCGAGCTGCGCGATGCGCTTCTCGAGACGGCGGAAGTGCGCGGGGTCGAAACGCTCGAGGTCGAAGCCGTCGGCGAGGGAGCCGGGGAAGACGAAGTCGTCGGGCTCGTTCGCGTTGAAGAGGTACGACTTCGGGAAGAGGCACATCCGGATCTTGCGGAACGGGCCGTCGGTGAGCGTCTCGAGCGTCCGCTCCTGCAGGGGCTCGGGCTGGTGCGTCCAGGCGTACGCGGTCGTGCCGAGCGGGCGATGGCGCGTGCCGTCGGCGTGGGCGAAGTGGAACCCGTCGACGCGGACCGGACCGTGCGCCCCGTCGCGGGCCGCGCCCACCTGCGCTTCGCCGTCGAGACCGTCGAGCGAGCGCGCGGTGGCGGTGGTCGAGAACGACCAGCGCCCCTCCTGGTCGGCGAGCACGCGCACGACCCACTCGCCGTCGCCGTCGTAGAAGCCGCCGACGCGGACGGTCGAGCCGTCGGGGCGTGTGAAGGCGGCGAGCAGGTCCACGTCGACGAAGGGGTTGCCGTGCGACGGGCCGTCGATGCGCACCTCGAGGACTCCCCAGCGGCTCGCTGCGGCGACCGGGCGGACGACGGCGGAGGAGCGCACGACGTCGTCGCCCTCGTACGCGGGGTTCGGCGCGATGGCGGGCGAGTATGCGGGGCGCTCGGCCGCATCACCGATCTCGGCCAGCTCGGCCCACAGCTGCGCGCGCGCCTCGGGCGACTCGAGGGAGGGCACGAGGGCGATGAGCGAGCCGAGGCGTCCGCCGCGGAACTGCGCCGCCATGGGGGAAGCCGCGAAACCGGGCATCAGGCGCTCGAGCACCGCCCGCGCGCCGGGGTGGTCGAGGGCTTCGCCGAAGGTGGAGCGGCGATCGAACATGGGGTCTCCTCGGGGCTGCGGGGGTGTGGGAGGGGCGGATGACGGGTGTCAGGCGGTCGCGTCGCGCACGGCGCGGTCGACGCGGGCCAGCACGTCCGGCGGGGTGAACATCAGGGCGGAGGACAACGGCCGACCGGCCCCCCACACGGTGCCGGAGCGCACGCCCTCGACGCGCTCGGGAGCCGTCTCCTCGAGGGCATCGAGCAGCGCGGCGTACGCGCGCGGGTCGTCGATGACGTCGGCGAGCATGGCCTCGAGGCCCGGCAGGGGCGGCCGCGGGGGAGCGGGGGGAACAGTGACGCGCCACTCGTGCGTGCCCGAGCCGACCTCGGCCGGGGCGGGGCTGCCGTCGGCGAGAGGCCCCGGGAGAGAGACCTCCGCCGTGGTGTTCGGCGGCACGGTCGCGCGGACGCGCACCACGTCGGTGCCGGGCTCGCGCTCCCACGACGCCTCGGCCGGGCCGTAGGCGGTGAGGTGTCGGGCCGAGGCGTGATCGAAGGCGGCGAGCGGGCGCGGAGCGATCCGCATGCGTCGGTAGCCGGGGGCGGCGGGGGCGAGACCCGCGACGGTGCGGTGCAGCCAGTCCGCCACGGCACCGAGGGCGTAGTGGTTGAACGAGGTCATCTCACCGGGGTTCACCGAGCCGTCGGGCAGCATGCTGTCCCAGCGCTCCCAGACCGTGGTCGCTCCCTGCGTCACCGGGTACAGCCACGAGGGGCACTGCGTCTGCAGCAGCAGCCGCTCCGCCGCGTCGTGGTGGCCGCCGTCGCTGAGCGCGTCCGAGATGATGGGGGTGCCCACGAACCCGGTCGTGATGCGGTACCCGCTCTCGCGCACGAGGGCGGCGAGACGATCGGCGAGGGCCGCGCGGGTCGCCGCGTCGTGGACGAGGTCGAAGGTGAGCGCGAGTGCGTACGCTGTCGGAGCGTCGCTCATCATGCGACCGGCGGGCGTGACGTACTCGCTCACGAAGGCGCGGCGGCTTCGCTCGGCGAGGGCGTCGTAGGTCTCGGCATCCGCCGTGTTCCCGAGCAACGCCGCGGCGTCGGCGACCTGACGGAGCGAGCGGGCCAGGTACGCCGTCGCGACGATGTCGCCGTCGACCTTCGCCTTGCCGGGCTGGTCGGGCGGCGCGCTCGGGTCGAGCCAGTCGCCGAGCTGCATGCGGCCGGCCCACAGGCCCGAGTCCCCGGCATCCTCGCGTACCGCGTCCACCCACGCGCGCATGCTCGGGTACTGCGCGGCGAGGACCTCGCGGTCGCCGAAGCGCTCGTGCAGGACGGTCGGGGTGACCGTGGCCGCGTCGCCCCACGCGGCGACCGGGCCGCCGCCCGCGAACGAGGGAAGGGCCGCGGGGATCACGAGCGGGACGATGCCGCCCGCGCGCTCCTGCTCGAGGGCGAGATCGCGCAGCCACGAGGTGAGGAAGCCGGCGCAGTCGTAGAGGAACGACGCGGTGGGCGCGAACACCTGCAGGTCGCCCGTCCAGCCCAGACGCTCGTCGCGCTGCGGGCAGTCGGTGGGGAGGGCGAGGAAGTTGCCGCGCATGCCCCACACGACGTTGTCGTGCAGTCGGTTCACCAATTCGTGCGACGAGGTGAACCACCCGGTGCGCTCCATGTCGCTGTGCAGCACGACGGCCTCGACCTGCGCGTCGGTCACCGCGATCCCGGTCACCTGGGCATAGCGGAAGCCGTAGAACGAGAAGCGGCTCTCGAGCACGTCGTCGCCCCCGGACAGGACGAAGGATGCCTCGGCCTTGGCGTTGCGCAGCGGCCGGAGCGCGAGCTCGCCCTCGTCGAGCACCTCGGCGTGGCGGATCGTGACGGTGGTGCCGGCCTCGCCGCGCACGCGGAGACGGAGACGACCGACGAGGTTCTGCCCGAAGTCGAGCACCTCTCCGCCGGAGGGCGTCGCGACGCGTGCGACGACCGGCAGGCTCTCGCGGCGGCGGACCGGCTCGGCGATGCGCGCCTCGGGGACGGGGACGTTCTCGTATCCCGGGCGCGCGACGACACCTACCCGCGCAGGTGCCCAGTGGCGGTCGGTGTCCGAGCCCGCGGCATCCGGGGTCGACCAGGGGGCGCGGAGGCGGAGGTCCTGATGCTCGCCCGCGTAGATGCCGCTCGTGACGATCTCGGTGTCGCCGGTCGCGGTCCAGGCGGCGCCGGTCGGTGCGAGGGTCTCGACCGTGCCGTCGGCGAAGGTCACGCGCAACTGCGCGAGGAACGCGGGCTGGTCGCCGTAGATCCGGTCGGCGAAGGTGAAGAATCCGTAGCGCTCGGTGTACCAGGCGCCGGCGAGGGTCGCGCCCAGGACGTTGTCCCCCTCGACGAGCAGCTCGGTGACGTCGACGCTCTCGTGCACGAGGCGGTCGCGCGTCGCGCTCCAGCCCGGGGCCAGTACATCGTCGGAGACGGCGCGGCCGTTGATCTCGGGCTCGGCACTGCCGAGAGCGGTCCACCGCAGGAGGGCACGGCGGACGGGTCGATCCAGACGGAAGCGCGTGCGCACGAGTGCGGGCTGAGCCTCGCGCTCGGGGTCCGCGAGACCCACCGGCTCGGCGACCCATTCGTCGGGGGCGAGGAAGCCGGCCTCGACCGTGAGCGGGGTGCTCCAGGCGCTCACGGCGCCGTCTGCACCGGTCACGCGCACGCGCACCTCGCGGCGCTCGCCGGGGGCGAGCGGCGGGAACGGCCAGGCGATCAGAGCGGATTCGGCTTCCTCGAGGGCGACGGTGGTCGCCCCGTCGGTCGCCTCCGCGGCGGCTTGACGCCAGGAGGGGGTCGACGTCTCGACGCGCCAGGTGAGACGCGGCGTGGGGGTGGCGACGAACGGCGTGTCGGTGCGCAGCTCGGCTTTCACCGCGGCCACACGGGTGTCGGAGGTCATGCGTCGTCTCCTTCGGCGACCCAGTCGGTCGCGTCGATCGTGCCTTCTCGGGCGTACACGCCGATCACGCGTCCGGTGAACGACTCGGTCACCTCCGACGACAGGAAACGCCCGTCGACCTCGGCCAGCGGGAGGCGTTCGCCGTCCACGGTGGCGGCGAGGTACAGAGCGTGGATCGCGGGCGCGAAGCTCACTGCGGAGCTCCCGGGCGCGCAGTCGATGTGCAGCGTCAGGGTGGTCTCGGTCAGCGGGGCACGCCATTGCTGAACCAGGTCGCCGACCACGGCGCGCGCGACGACCTCGCCCGATCCCGCCTCGACCTCGACGTGGAAGTGCTCGTCGTAGCGCACGGCCAGTCCGCCGACGCCCGCGGACACGTCGACCCGTACCGAGGTGCGCTGGGCGAGGTGCACCTGACGTCGGCCCACGAAGACCGGGCGGGCGTCGCCCAGCGTCGAGCCGTCGGCATCCAGGCGCATCCAGCCCGGCCGCGCGCCGAGGTCGGCGTGATCGGTCGGCAGCGAGCGGACCGCGATCCATTCCCCGTCGAGAGCCGTCTCAGGTGAGAAGGCGATCTCGACGCGCGTGCCGGGGCGCGGGTTCAGCGGGACGGGCTCGATCGTCGGCCAGCCGCCCGCCTGCCAGGCGACGCGCGTGACGAAGGTCTCGCGTCCGAGTGCGGAGAACGCGCGGGTCATGCCGCGCGGGCGCACCCCCAGCAACACGCACACCCACTCGCCGTCGGGGCCGATGACGAGGTCGCCGTGGCCGGTGTTCTGCACGGGCCGCGTGGTGGATCGCGCCGAGACGAGGGGGTTTCCGGGGGCCGCTTCGAAGGGCCCCTCGGGGGCGTCGGCGCGAGCGAGGGAGACACCGTGACCGCGTTCGGTGCCGCCCTCGGCGATGAGCAGGTACCAGCGCCCGTCGATCTCGTAGAGGTGCGGGGCCTCGGGGAACATCCCGCCCACCCCCGACCATAGCGAGCGCGGTTCCTCGATCGCGCGGTGCGTCTCGAGATCGACGCGGGCCTGCTGGATGCCGGTGTGCGTGCCCGCGTCCGGACCGCCGAGGATGAGCCCCGAGTAGGTGACGTACGCCGTGCCCGCGGCATCCCACGCGATGTCGGGGTCGATTCCGTCGAGCGAACGCGAGCCGTCGGGAACCGTGAGGAGGTCGCCGTCGCTCCACGGACCCGCGGGATCCGTCGCGGTGAAGTGGAGCATCCCGCGGCCCATGGCGTCGGTCACCACGACGTGGAAGACCCCGTCGCGATACCGCAGGGTCGGTGCCCACGCCCCGCCCGCCGTCGGCACGTCCTCGACGCCGAGCTGCCCGGGCCGGGTGGCGACGTGGCCGATGAGCTCCCACTCGACGAAGTCGGTGGAGCGGTGGATCGGGATGCCGGGAAGGTATTCGAACGTCGAGGTCGCGAGGTACCACGTGTCGCCGACGCGGACCGCCGAGGGATCGGGGTGGAAGCCCGCGATGAGCGGGTTGGGGAGGGCGGGAGTGGTCGTCATGATCCTCGGGGGTCTGGTCCGCCGCCGCCCGGCGGAGTGCAGCGGGCGACGGCGGGGGAAGGGACGGTCGGGTCAGGCGGAGAAGAGGCGGCCGAGCTCGGCGGCGAGAGCGATCGCGCGCGGGTCGCCACCGCCGGGCCACGCCCCGCGGGCGATGGTCCACGCGAAGGCGATCCCCGTCTCGGGGTCGACGCACGCGAGGCCGCCCGCGGCGCCGTCGTGCCCGAACGCGTTCACGCCGCCGAAGGGCATGGCCGCGGTCGGCTTCTGGAAGACGATCGCGTGGGCGCGGTCGTGCTGACCGAGCACCTCGTCGAAGCCGTGCACCTGCTGCTGCCCGATCTGCGCGACCGTGTCGGCCGAGAGGAACGGAGCGGCGCCCTCGACCCCGGTGACGGCCGCGGCGAGAAGGCGCGCGATGCCGCGCGCACTGCCGGTGCCCGACGTCGCCGGGTGTCCGTAGCGCCAGCTGCGCGGATCGTTCGCGAAGTCGGGCGTCGGCGGAGCGCTGCCGAACACCCGGACCCCGAGCGCGGTCGGCTGCCGGTCCCCGACGCCCGCGGCCGGCGGGGTCATCGGCTGGAGGTCGACCCGGCGGTGCTCCTGATCGGCGGGGAGCCCGAGGAAGAAGTCGATGTCGTGCGGGGCACGGATCTCCTCCTCGTAGAAGGCGTGCATGGTGCGGCCCGTCACCCGGTGGATCAGCTCGGCACCGAGGTTGCCGATCGTCACCCCGTGGTACCCGAACGCGCTCCCCGGATGCCAGAGGGGTCGGGTCGCGGCGAGCCGTGCCGCCGCGACGGGTTGGTCGAGGGCGTCGAAGCGGTCCAGTGCAGGGTCGGTCTGCGCGAGGCCCGCCTGGTGCGACAGCAGCTGGCGGACGGTGACGCGCTGCTTGCCGGCCGCCGCGAACTCGGGCCAGTGATCGGCGACGAGGTCGTCGAGGTCGAGCAGGCCGCGCTCCACGAGCAGACCGATCGTGATGCCGATGGTGTTCTTCGTCACCGAGAACGGAACGATCACCGAGTCCTCGCCGAGGTGGCGCCCGCCCCAGACGTCGAGCACGGGGACTCCGCGGTGGAACGCGGCGGCCTGGAACGACAGCTCCGGGTCGCCCGCGAGGGCGGCGTCCAGCCGGGCGACCGCCTCGGCGACCCGGTCGTCGGCGCGACCGTGCAGGTGCGCGGTGTCGAGCGGCGTCACGCGGACACCGACCAGACCGTGCTCAGCGGGGTCTCGACGACCGAGGCCCCCGCGCGCAGCGTGTAGTCGCCGGGCTCGGTGACCCAGGCGCCGTCCCAGTGCGCGAGGCGCCGGGCGGGAACCGAGACCCGCGCCTCGACGCTCTCGCCCGGGGCGGCGGTGACGGCGGCGAAGCCGACGAGCCAGCGCACGGGGCGCTCGATCGTCGACGCGGCGCGCTCGGCGTAGACCTGCACGACCTGACGGCCGTCGCGCTCGCCGGTGTTCGTCACGCGGACCACGAGGTCGTCTCCGTCGCGCTCCGCGGCATCCCACGACCAGGTCGTGTACCCCAGGCCGTGGCCGAACGGGAACGCGGGGGTCGTCTCGGTGCGCAGCCACGCGCGGTAGCCGATGTGGATGCCCTCGTCGTAGCGGAGCACGCCGTCGGTCGGGGCGACGTCGAGCACCGGCACGTCGGCCATGGTCGCGGGCCAGGTGGTGGGGAGGCGCCCACCGGGCTCGGCGGCTCCGGTGAGGACGGCCGCGAGCGCCGTGCCGAACTCCTGCCCGCCGAAGTAGCCGTGCACGACGGAGGCGACGTCGCCTGCCCACGGCAGCACCACGGGCGATCCCGCGTTGACGATCACGATCGTGCGGGGGTTGGCCCGTGCGACGGCGCGCACGAGGTCGTCCTGGCGGCCCGGCAGGTCGAGAGAGGTGCGGTCGTAGCCCTCGGACTCGACCTTGGAGTTGGTCCCCACGACGACCACGGCGACCTCGGCGGCCTCGGCGGCGGCGACGGCGCGGGCGATCAGCTCGTCGGGGTCGGTGCGCTCGGGGGCGATGCCCAGGGTCGCGCTCATCGCGCCGGAGAGTGCTCCGGAGCCGTCGCGCGAGAACTCCGCGCGCACCGCGATCTCGCGGCCGGCCTCCACCTCGACGGTGGCCGTGACGGACGGCGGGTTGAGGAAGGCGGCCCCCAGGTCGGTGCCCTCGAGCACCGGGCTGTCGTCGAGCACGAGCTCGCCGTCGACGAACACCCGCGCGGGGTTCGCGCCCGCGAAGCCGAGCTCGATCGCGCCCGACTGCTCGGGGGTGTACCCGGTCTCGAACACGACGGTGCGGCTGGCCTCGATCGGGGCGTCGCCGCCGAACCAGACCAGGGCCGACGCGCGACGGTCCTCGGCGAAGAGCTCGGTGCCCGCGGCATCCAGGAACCGCACGCGCAGACCGGGCTCGCCGGTCGCGGGATTGCGCATCTGAGACAACGGCAGTTCGGCCACGCCCTCTTGCGTGACGGCGCCGAGCTCGTACGCGATCCGGTCGTCGCCGAACGCCTCGCGCAGGCCCTCGAGCGGAGACACGATGTGGGCGGGGATGACCGTCGCGCTGCCTCCGCCCTGCGTCCGCGCGTCGCGTGCGTTCTGTCCGATGACGGCGACGGATGCCACGGCCCCGGCGTCGAGGGGGAGGATCCCGTCGTTGCTCAGCAGCACCGTCCCGGCGATGGCCGACTCGCGCGCGAACTCCGTGGCATCCACGGGGGCGGGCTCGATCGCGGTGCTGCCCTCGAGGGCGCCGACGCGCTCGGCGAGGAGCAGCAGACGCAGCACCTTGCGGTCTATGTCGGCCTCCTGCACGCGACCGTCGCGGACGGCCTCGACGAGGTCGGCCCAGGCCGGAGCGGGGCCGGGCATCGCGAGGTCCTGCGCCGCGGTGACGGCGTCGAGCGAGCGCACGGCGGTCCAGTCGCTGATGACCACGCCGTCGAAGCCCCACTCGGAGTTCAGCGGGGTCTCGAGCAGGTCGTTCTCGGTCATCGTCACGCCGTCGACGGCGTTGTACGAGCTCATGATCGACCAGGCGCCCGCGTCGACCGTGCGCTCGAAGGGAGCGAGGTACAGCTCGCGGAGCGCCCGCTCGTCGACCTGCACGTCGACCGTGAAGCGGTCGGTCTCGGAGTCGTTCGCGACGAAGTGCTTCGGGGTCGCCGCGACGCCGTTGTCCTGCAGGCCGCGCACGTACGCCGCGCCCAGCTCGGCGGTGAGCTCGGGGTCCTCGCTCAGGCACTCGAAGTGGCGGCCGCCGAGCGGCGAGCGGTGCAGGTTGATGGTCGGTCCGAGGACGACGTCGACGCCCTTGCGACGAGCCTCGGATGCCGCGGCCGCGCCGTAACGGTAGGCGAGATCGACGTCCCACGAGGCGGCCAGCGCCGATCCCGACGGCATGTTGAGCGAGGGCTCGCGCTCGTCCCAGCGGGGCCCGCGGACACCCGCGGGGCCGTCCGAGAGGGTCATCGCGCGCAGTCCGATCTCGGGGAGCGGCACGGTGGTCCAGAAGTCGGCGCCCTGGACCAGGGCCGCCTTCTGCTCGAGGGTCAGCGCCGAGAGCAGCGGGACGAGGTGGTCGGTGGCAGACGAAGCAGTCACGGTGGTCTTTCCGGTGGGGAGGGTCAGGATGCCGACAGCAGGGCGCGGCGCGCGGCGCGGCGCTCCTCCTGGCGGTCGGGGTCGGGCACGGGCGCGGCCATGAAGAGCCGCTGGGTGTACGGGTGCTCGGGGGCGGAGGTCACACGGTCCGCGTCTCCGGTCTCGACGATCTCGCCCTTGTACATCACGGCCACCCGGTGGCTGATGTGACGGACGACGGCGAGGTCGTGCGTGACGAAGAGGTACGCCACTCCCGTGCGATTCTGGATGTCGATGAACAGGTCCAGCACGCGGGCCTGCGTCGACAGGTCGAGAGCGGAGACCGGCTCGTCGCACACGATGAGCCGCGGCTGCAGCGCGAGCGCGCGGGCGATGGCCACGCGCTGACGCTGGCCGCCCGAGAACTCGCGCGGCAGGCGGTTGCGGGCATCGCCCGGGAGCCCGACCTGGTCGAGGAGGTCGCGCACGCGCTTCTTGGCATCGGATGCCGAGACCCCGGCCACCGTGAGCGGCTCGATGAGGATCTGCTCGACGGTCATCGACGGGTTCAGCGACGAGTACGGGTCCTGGAAGACGACCTGGATCTCGGAGCTCAGCGCGCGGCGCGCGGAACGACCGAGGTGCGAGATGTCGCGCCCGTCGTAGGTGATCTTCCCGCCGCTCACCGGCGCGAGGCCGAGGGCGGCGCGGCCGAGGGTGGTCTTGCCCGACCCCGACTCGCCGACCAGGCCCACGGTCTCACCGGGGAGGATGTCGAGAGAGACGCCCTTGAGGGCCCGGAACGGCTTCGCGCGGAAGCCCTTCCCGGGGTACTCGACGACGAGGTCGTCGATGGTCAGCAGCGGGGTGCTCATGCCACCACTCCGTTCTCGGCGCCGAGCGGCGGCCGCGCGGGACCCTCGTCGAGGATCGCGTCCAGCAGCGCCCGCGTGTACGGGTGCTGCGCGTCGTTGAAGATGGCCCGCACGGGACCCTGCTCGACGAAGCGACCGTTCTGCATCACGGTCACCCGGTCGCAGAGGTCGGCGACGACGCCGAAGTTGTGCGTGACGAGCAGCATCGCCATGTGCCGTTCCTGCTGCAGGTCGCGCAGCAGCTCGAGCACCTCGGCCTGCACCGTGACGTCGAGCGCCGTGGTGGGCTCGTCGGCGATGATCAGCTCGGGGTCGGTCGAGATCGCCCCGGCGATGAGCACGCGCTGCGCCATGCCGCCCGAGACCTCGAAGGGGTACGCGTCGAACGTCCGCTTCGGCTCGGGGATGCCCACGCGGGCGAGCAGATCGAGCGAGCGCTCCCGCGCGTCCTTGGCCGAGAGGTGCAGGTGCTTGCGCAGCGGCTCGACGAGCTGGCTCCCGATGGTGAAGGCCGGGTCAAGATTGCTCATCGGCTCCTGGGGGATGTACCCGATGCGCTTGCCGCGGACACCGGCGTACACGCGCTCCGAGGCGTCGGCCAGGTCGACGCCGTCGAACGAGATGGTGCCGCCGGTGACCGAGCCGCCGCGGGGCAGGAGCCCCAGGACGCCGAACGCGGTCTGCGTCTTGCCGGAACCCGACTCGCCGATCAGCCCGTGCACCTCGCCCTTGCGGATGTCGAGCGAGACGCCGTGGACGACCTCGATGTGCGATCCGTCGGCCTGGTCGTACCCGACCCGCAGATCGCGGACGCGCAGCACCGGTTCGGTGGACTTGCTGCGCGCGTCCTCGCGGTGCACGATCACGTCGCCGTCGGCGACCTCGGGGATCTCGTCGGGGTCGGTGAGGTCGCCCCCGCCGAGAGCGACGGAGGTGGTGGCGGTGGCGATCGAGCCGGTCGCGGTCAGCACCGCGCGGCGGCGACGGCGACGCACGGTGACCGTGCGCTCGAGCTCGTCGCGGAGGACGTTGGCCAGCAGCGTCAGCGCGATGCAGGTGAGGGCGATCGCGAGCGAGGGCCAGACCAGCAGCACGGGGTTCTTGTAGATGTTCTTGAAGCCGTCGGTGAGCATCGATCCCCAGGTGGGGACGTTGACGTCGCCGAGACCGAGGAACTCCAGGCCCGACTGGATCGCGATGGCGATGCCGGCGATGATCGCCGACTGGATGATGATGGGCGCCCGCACGACCGAGAAGACGTGGCGTCCGATGATGCGGAGGTCGCTCAGTCCGGACACGCGCGCCGCGTCCACGTACAGCTCGCTGCGCACGGCCGTGACCGAGGCGTAGACGAGGCGGAAGTACGCGGGGGCGAGCAGGATGCCGAAGATCACCATCGACAGCCAGACCGAGGGACCGAGCACGGCGCGCGCCGCCAGCAGCACGACGATGCCCGGCAGGGCCATGTTCAGCTCGGTGACCCAGGTGGCGGCGGTGTTGAACCACCCCTGGTAGTAGCCGGCGATGAGGCCGCTGACCACACCGAGGACCACGGCGACGACGAGGGCGATGAGGGCCGCGGCGATGCTCGTCTGGGTGGCCGCGAGCAGGCGCGAGAGCACGTCGCGGCCGCTGCCGTCCGTGCCGAGGAGGTGTGCGCCCGAGGGGCTGGCGAGGATCGCGCGGATGTCGGCGAAGTTCGGGTCCTGCGGGGCGATGAGCGGGCCGATGATCGCCAGCACCGCGACGAGCGCGAGGAAGCCGAGCGAGATCAGGCCGAGGGGGCGCCGCGTCAGGCGGCGGAACAGCGCCACACGTACCGGGGCGACCGGAACGGCGGGAGGAACGTCGATGGCGGTCATGACAGTCGCACCTTCGGGTTGAGAGCGGCCTGAGCCAGGTCGATGAGGAGGTTGACCACCACGACGATGATCGCGAAGGCGATCACGAGGCCCATGACGACGGGGATGTCGCCCTGCGTGGTGGCGCGGACGCTGAGCTGGCCCATGCCGGGGATGGCGAAGATCTGCTCGACGATGACGGCGCCGCCGAGGAGGCCGACGAACTGCACCGCGAGCACGGCCAGCGCGGGGCCACCGGCGTTGCGCAGCACGTGGCGGTAGATGACGGAGTTCTCGCTGAGCCCGCGGGCCCGGAGGGTGCGGACGTAGTCGCGCGAGGTCGCGTCGATCACCGAGCCGCGCACCTGCTGCGCGACGGTGGCGATCGCGCCGATCGAGAGCGCCACGATCGGGAGGACGACGGATGCCACCCACCCGCTGAACGAGGTGGTGAGGGGCGTGTACCCGGTGGCCTTGAACCAGCCGAGGTTCACCGCGAACACGAGCACGAGAAGCAGCGCGATGAGGAAGCCCGGGACGGCGAAGCCGACGAGCGAGAGGAACTGGACGCCGGCGTCGATCACGCCGCCGCGACGGGCGGCGAGGACGCCGAGGAGGATCGAGAGGATCGCCGAGACGAGGGTCGCGCCGATGACGATCGAGAGGGTGACGGACAGACGGCCGCTCACGCTCACCGAGACGAGCTCGCCGTTGAACCAGCTGCGGCCGAGGTTGCCCGTGACGGCGGAGGAGAGCCAGTCGCCGTACTGCGCGAGCAGGGGGCGGTTCAGGCCCAGCTCGGCGGTCTTCTTGGCGACGGTCTCGGCGGTGGCGTTCTCACCGAGGATGCGGCGGGCGATGTCGCCGCCCGCGGCGTAGAGGAGCGTGAACGCGAGGAAGGAGATGACGGCGATGAGCACGACTCCGGAGAGGAGTCGGCGCACGATGAATGCGAGCATGTGTGGTCCCTGGGGCCCGGGTCGGTCCGCCCGCGCCGGGGCGCGGACGGACCGACGGACGGATCAGTTCTTCGGCGAGAAGTCGAAGATCGACGGGTAGGCGTTGGTGGGCCAGAACTCCAGGTTCGTGTTCGCGTCGGTCGCGAACGTGCCCTGGACGCGGAAGAACGGGGCGAACCAGGCCTGGTCGACCATGTACTTGTTCAGCTCCTTGACGGCGGTGTCCGACTCGTCCTGCGATCCGGTCTGGATCGTCGAGATCAGGGCGTCGACCTTCGGGTCCTCGTACTTGAAGGGGTTGAAGGTCGCGTCGGGCGCGATCATGAAGTTGATGAGCTGCCAGTCGGGGTTCTGCTCGAGCGCCATCCACGTCGCCGGGTACTTCGGGGCGAGCATGTCGGTGATGAAGTTGCCGGTGCCGGGGTCGGTGTAGTTGACCGTGATGCCGATGTCCGACAGCTGCTGGGCGACGAGGTCGAACGTCTGCTGGAACGCGGGCGTCGACATCATGTTCAGCGTGAAGCCGTTCGGGTAGCCCGCGTCCGCGAGGAGCTTCTTCGCGGCGGCCGGGTCGTACGGGTAGGTGCTGTCGAGCGACTCGTCGTAGGCGACCGAGGTCTTCGGGAAGACCTGCTCGGTCACGGTGCCGTAGCCCGTCTGCAGCGACTGGAGCAGCGCCTCGCGGTCGAAGGCCATGTTGATGGCCTGACGGACCTTCACGTCGGCGAGCTCGGGTGCCATCGTGCCGGCGCGGTCGAGCAGCAGCAGGCCCTGGAAGTCCAGTTCGTTGGACTCGATCGTCCAACCGGCGCCCTCGACCTCGCTGACCGTGTTGTTGTCGGCGATCTTCGCGCCGTTGGCCTCACCCGCGCGGATCGCGTTGAGCGTCGCGGTCGGGTCTTCGAGGACGTTGATGGTGAGGTTCTGGTACTTCACCGCGTCCTTGTTCCAGTAGTCGGGGTTCGCGGTGTAGTTGTACGTGGTGCCCGTGACCGACGAGGCGGTGTCGAGGATGTAGGGGCCCGAGCCGACGGGGTTCGTCGCGACGTCGGAGTTGCCGAACGAGGAGGGCGCCTCGATGAGGCCGGGGGCGATCGAGAGCAGGTTCACCAGCGACGGGTCGGGAGCGGACTGGGTGATCGTCACAGTGGTGGCGTCGACGGCGGCGAACTCCTTGCCCGCGAGCGTGGCGGCCTGCGGGGAGGTGCCGTCGCGGAAGCGCTCGAGGCTCGCGACGACGGCGGAGGCGTCGAGCGGCGTGCCGTCCGTGAACTTCACGCCGTCCTTCAGCGTCAGCGTGAGGACCGTCTTGGCGTCGTTGTACTCCCACTTCGTGGCGAGCCAGGGCTGGATCTCGCCCTTCGAATCCTTCTGCAGGAGGGTGTCGAACACCGCCTGGAAGAACGGGCTCCGGTTGCCGTACTCGGCGCCGGCGCCGATGTCATAGCTCGTGGGCGAGGCGATCGCGGTCAGCGTGAGTCGATCAGCGCTGCCGGAGCCGTCGCTCCCCGACCCTCCGCCGGAGCATCCCGTCAGCACGAGTGCTGCCGCGACGGCGAGGGCTGCTGTGGCCTTCCATCGGAACATCGTTGGTCCCTTCATCGTGGCGATACCCCTGTGGATCGCCCTGCGCCGAGACGGTAACAGCAATTCCGAGTGCCCGCTAGATTTTTGAAGCAAAAAACTAGCGGTCGCTAGGAATTCGTTATAAAACGTTTCATGGAAGGTCGTTCGCGCGGCCGATGGGGTCCTGCGCGAGCGGATACGGTGGCTCAATGACCGAGACGACGCGCACCCCGCGCAAGCCGAGGGGGGAGTACGCCAAAAGCGAGGCGACCCGCCAGGCGATTCTCGACGCCGCGCTGGAGGTCTTCGCCGAATCCGGCTTCCGGGCCGGTTCCCTGCGCGAGATCGCGCAGCGCGTGGGCATGAGCGAAGCGGGGCTCCTGCACCACTTCCCTCGCAAGAGCGCGCTCCTGCTCGCGGTGCTCGACCACCGCGACGAGGCGGCGCGGGCCGTGGTCGACTTCGACCTCACCGACGGCGCGGCCACCCTGCAGGGGCTCGTCGAGCTCGCCGCCCTCAACGCATCGATGCCAGGCGTCGTCGAGCTCTTCTGCACGCTCTCCGCCGAGGCGACCTCTCCCACGCACCCCGCGCACGAGTACTTCCAGAACAGGTACACCTACGTCCGCACCCGGCTGACGGATGCCTTCGAGCGCCTCCGAGCGGCCGGACGCCTCGTCGACGGGGTCGATCCCGCCCGGGCGGCCGTCACGACGACCGCGCTCATGGACGGACTGCAGGTGCAGTGGCTTCTCGATCCCGCGTCGACGGACATGTCCCGCGACCTCGCCGCGCACTTCCGGCTGCTCGTCCGCGGTTTCGACCTGCAAGCACTCGAGAACGTCCTCGACCTGCACGCGGGGGAGCCCCGATGATCCGCGAGCCTCTCCTCGAGGGGTGGACGGTCGGTCCGAAGCGCGGTGCGTTCGAAGCTCAGGATGCCGCGACCCTGTCGCACGTCACCCTTCCGCACGACGCCCTCCGCGATCTGCCGCGCTCGCCCGACAGCCCGCAGGGAGTGACGTCCGGCTACTACCCGGGGGGAGTCTTCGAGTACGTCCGCGAGTTCGACGTCCCGGAGTCCTGGCGCGACAAGACCGTCGTGTTCGAGTTCGAGGGCGTCTACCGCGACGCCGTCGTGTTCGTGAACGGCGAGCGCGCGGCCCACGAGGGCAGCGGCTACGCGGCCTTCACCGTCGAGGCCGACGCGTTCCTCCGCTTCGGTGAAACCAACCGCCTGAGCGTCGAGGCGCGGGTGCACAAGGATTCCCGGTGGTACACGGGGGCCGGCATCCATCGTCCCGTCCATCTCGTCGTGGCCGATCCCGTGCACCTGCCGCTCGACGGCGTGCGCGTGACGACGCCCGACATCGACGACGAACGGGCGATCGTCGCCGTCTCCACGCGCGTGCGCAACACGACCCGGCACACCCGGACGACCCGGGTGACGTGGGAGGTACGGGACCCGTCGGGGCGCCCCGTCGCGACGGGCTCCTCGCCCGTGACCGTCCTGCCCGGTGACGAGGCGGTCGCCCGCGCACGCCTCACCGTCGAGCATCCACAGCTCTGGGGGATTGACAGCGCCGCTCTGTACGAGCTGCACACCGCGCTCGCCGCGGAGGGGGACGAGACGCCGATCGACACGGATCGCACGGTCTTCGGCATCCGGTCCCTCCAGCTCGACCCCGTGCACGGGCTCCGCATCAACGGCGAGAGCGTGACGCTGCGCGGCGCGTGCGTGCACCACGACAACGGACCCCTCGGCGCCGTCTCGATCGCGGCGGCCGAGGATCGTCGCGTCCGGCTGTTGAAGGAGGCGGGGTTCACCGCGATCCGCAGCTCCCACAACCCGGCCGGCCGCGCGCTGCTCGAGGCTTGCGATCGGCACGGCATGGTCGTGATGGACGAACTCGGCGACGTGTGGACGCGCGCCAAGACGGCGTTCGATCATTCCGTGCGCTTCGCCGAGGACTGGCGCGCCGACGTCGAGGCCCTCGTGGCCAAGGACGTCAACCACCCGAGCGTGATCCTGTACTCGATCGGCAACGAGATCCTCGAGGTCGCCAGCCCCCACGGCGCGGCGTGGAGCCGCCGCCTCGCCGAGGCGGTGCGCGCTCTCGACGACACCCGTTTCGTCACGAACGGCATCAACGGGATCATCGCGAACCTCGAGCGCATCGCCGACGCGCGCGCCGAGCTCGCGGCATCCGATCCCAACACGCTCATGGCGGGGCTCGGGGCGCAGATGGCGGCGATGAACGCGTCGGAGCTCGTCACGCGCACGATCGAGGAGTCCGCCGCCGTCCTCGACGTCGTCGGCTTCAACTACGCCGACTCGCGCTACGCGCTCGACGCCGAGCTGTTCCCGAACCGCGTGATCGTCGGGTCCGAGACCTTCCCCGAACGCATCGGCGCGCTCTGGCCGCTCGTCTCGGCGCTCCCGCACGTGATCGGCGACTTCACCTGGATCGGGTGGGACTACCTCGGCGAAGCCGGGATCGGCCGGGTCGATTACGTCGACGCCGTCTCGGACGCCCCGACCGACACGGCCGGCCCGTATCCCTACCTGTTCGCGGAGTCCGGAGACCTGGATGCCACGGGCCACCGGCGCACGGTCTCGTTCTTCCGCGAGATCGTCTACGGTCTGCGCACCGAACCGTTCCTCGCCGTGCACCGGCCGCAGCACCACGGTCGCGCGACCGCGGTGACCCCGTGGTCGTGGGATGACACCGTCGCGAGCTGGTCGTGGGACGTCGCCGAGGGATCGCCCGTCGTCGTTGACGTCTACGCGGATGCCGACGAGGTCGAGCTGCAGCGCGACGGTGTGACGGTGGGCATCGCCCCCGTCGGCGTCGCGCGCGAGTTCACCGCCCGGTTCGACACGGTTTACGTGCCGGGGGAGCTGACCGCGATCGCTCGTCGCGATGGCAGGGAGACGGGGCGGACGACGTTGCGCTCGATCGTCGGGGAGCCGACGTTGGTTGCGCGGCCCGAAGCCGCAGTCATCGGCGCCGGTCTCGACGACCTCGCGTTCGTGCGGATCGCGCTCGAGGACGCGGCGGGCATCGCGCCGTGCGACCGCGACGTGGTGGTCAGCATCAGCGTCGAGGGCCCCGGGGTGCTGGCGGGTCTCGGCACCGGGCGGGCGCGGACGGAGGAGCCGATGTCGGCGGCGTCGGTGACGACCTACGACGGTCGCGCTCTCGCGATCGTGCGCCCCACCGGGGCGGGCGAGATCACGGTGCGGGTCACGGCTCCGGGGTACAGCGCGGTGGAGGCGAGGGTGCGCGCGGGCTCGTAGCGAATACTGTGCTACAGTTCTACCATCCGACAGGACCGGGGGATGCGTGGCACCGATCTGGGAGAGTTCGAGCTTCAAGCACGAGATCGACAAGCGCGACCAGATCTACGCGATGCTGAACGCTACGTACACTGCGTCGGTCCCAGAGGAGGCGCGGAACGGCGGAGTCGTGAGACTCTTCATCGGTCCCGAGCATGCGCAGACAGAACGGGAAGTCGAGATCCTCGTTGAGGAGTTCAGCGACGGTCGAGAAGCTCGGATCTTCCATGCGATGCATCTGGGATCGAAGTTCCGTAGCTATCGAGAGGAGCACCCTGATGGCTGAGAAGAAGACCCCACAGACCAACGAAGAGCTGGCCTACCGGCTGGCGGAGGACCCTGCGCACCAGCTCCCCGCACCCGTCGATGTGCGCACGGGCGAGAGCGCGGCGGCGTACGGCCGCGAGTTCCTGCTGCGGGAGTTCGGCGACGAGCAAGCCATCCAGGCCGCGATGCGAAAGCCCGGACGCCCGCGCAAGGCGACGGCCAAGGTGGCCGTCCGAAAGGGCGCCTCGCCGACCGTGCGCGCTCGAGTGACGAATGCCGACTTCGACACGCTGGCGCTGATTGAGGCCAGGACGGGCAAGACCGAGAGCGAACTCGTCCGCGAGGGTGTCGCGCTCGTCATCGCGCGTTACGCGTAGGGCCCAGGCCGTCCGCGCGGGGCACCGCGTAAGTCACTACTGGTGACAACGGATTGCGTTGCCAGCTGGGGCAACGTGCGCCGAATCCGCCAGTCGTAAGACGGGACCCCCTACCGCTCCTCCCTCCGCCTCCCCAGCGCCACCGTCGACACCAACCCGAGCGTGAGGAACCCGGCGGCTGTGAACGCCGCGGCCCGCGTGCCGTCGCTGAAGGCCGCGCGGGCGTCCGCGGCGACGTCCTGGGTCGCGGGGGACCGGCCGAGTCCGGCGATCGCTGCCCCGGCGCTGTCGACGACCTGCGAGACGACCTGGTCGCGCTGCGCGGCGGGGAGTCCGCGATCGTCGAGCGAGCCCGCGAGCACGCCGGCGGTGGTCGAGAACAGCACCGTGCCGAGGATCGCGACGCCGAGGGCCGCGCCGAGCTGCCGCGAAGTCGACTGCGTGCCCGAGGCCTGTCCGCTGGCCGCGGGAGGCACGTCGGCGAGGACCACGCCGGTGAGCTGCGCGGTGGCGAGTCCCACCCCGAGGCCGTAGACGAAGAGGAAGGGGATGAGCGGTCCCCAGGTGGCATCCGGTCCGATCGTCAGGGCCACTCCGGCGACGCCCACGATCTCGGCGAGGAGGCCGGCGCGCACCACCCACACCGGGGCGACCTTTCCGCTGAGGGCTCCGGCGACGCCGCTCGCGACGAAGGAGCCGATCGCAAGGGCGAGGAGGAGGAGCCCCGTCTGCAGCGCGTCGAACCCGACGACGAACTGCAACCACAGGGGCAGGGCGAGGATGATGCCGAACTCGCCGAGCGACACCACCGCGGCGGCGATGTTGCCGTTGCGGAACGAGCCGATACGGAACAGATCGAACGCCAGCAGGGTCGAGAGGCCGCGCCGCTGCCGACGGAGACCCCACGCGATGAACGCGACGAGGGCGACGACGGCGACCGCGAAGGCGATCGGGACGGGGGAGAGCGAGAAGGGCCAGGTCCACGCGCCGATCGTGGGGACGGAGTCGACCGTCCACCAGCCGTAGGTGCGCCCCTCGATGAGGGCGAACACGAGCGGGGCCATGGTCAGCACCGAGAGCAGTGCGCCGACGCCGTCGATCGCCGCGCGCTGCTCGCTGCGCGACTCGGCGACGGTCAGCAGCACACCGATCACGATGATGATGCCGAGCGGGATGTTGATGCCGAAGGCCCACCGCCACGAGAAGGACGTCGTCAGCCACCCGCCGAGCAGAGGGCCGACAGCGGCCATTCCGCCGATCGTCGATCCCCAGACGGCGAACGCGATGCCGCGCTCTCTGCCGCGGAACGTCGCGTTGATGAGCGAGAGGGTCGTCGGCAGGATCATCGACCCGCCGATGCCCTGGAGGAGCCGCGCTGCGATGAGGGCGCCGCCGGTGGGGGCGAAGGATGCCGCGATCGAGGCGAGCGCGAACACGACGACGCCGATGAGCATGAGGCGTCGTCGACCGAAGCGATCGGCGAGGCTGCCGAAGACGAGCAGGAACGAGGCGAAGACGAGGGTGTAGGCCTCTTGGACCCACTGCACCTCGGTCGACGAGATCCCCAGGTCTTCGACGATCGAGGGGACGGCCACGTTGACGATCGTCGAGTCGACGATGATCAGCGAGACGGCGATGCTGATGAAGACGAGCCCCGCCCAGCGGCGCCCGACCATGCGTTCGTTCATGTAGCTAGCTTATCTAGCTACATGCGCGCGCTACCAGGACTTGACGCCGAGGCTCAGGGGTGGTGCGAAGCCGGCCGGTGCGTCCCCGGCCGGGCTGCGCGCTCCCCGCCGGCGAGCGGGATCGGCGTGGTGCCGGCGATCTCGTCGCTGAAGTCCTCGGGCTCCGGGGCGACGACCGTGAGGGGCCGCGTCTCATCGAGCGTCAGGCGGAACCGCTTGCTCTCATGACGGTGCACCCGCCCCGACGACAGGGTCCACGCGACCCCGATCCCGCACGCGAGGAAGGCGACGACGGCGGCGAGGCCGATCGCGACGCGGGGGCCGAACTCGCTCGCGACCCAGCCGACGATCGGCGCACCCACGGGGGTACCGCCGAGGAGGATCGCCATGTACAGCGCGAGAACCCGCCCCCGCAGCGCGGGGTCGGTCGTGGTCTGCACGTAGCCGTTCGCGGTGGTCAGCGTCGTCACCACGCAGAAGCCCGTGAGCACGAGCGTCGCGGCGTACGCGCCGTAGCTCGGTGCGAACACCGAGAGGGTGGATGCCACGGCGAACCCGCCCGCGCCGAGGATCACGATGCGCATCCGGGCGCGCTCGCGGCGTGCGGCCAGGAGGGCGCCGGCGAGCGAGCCGATCGCGACGAACGAGCTGAGCAGTCCGAAGCCGTCGGCGCCGCGTCCGAACTCGAGCGCCATCGTCGAGGCGAAGATCGGGAAGTTCATGCCGAACGCGCCGAGCAGGAACACCATCGAGAAGGTCACGACGAGGTCGGGGCGCTTCGCGACGTACCGGAACCCGTCCGCGAGCCGGGTGGGACCGCCGCGGCGGTGGTGCACGACGAGCTCGTGCGGCCGCATGATCAGCAGCGCCGCGAGCATCGCGAGGAAGGTCACGGCATTGACGAGGAACACCCACCCCGTGCCGACGACCACGATCATGATTCCCGCCACCGCCGGTCCGATGAGCCGCGCGGTGTTGAACGACGCCGCGTTCAGCGCGACCGCGTTCGAGGCGTTCTCCTTCTCGACGAGGTCGGACACGAAGGTCTGGCGCGCCGGGTTGTCGAAAGCGGTGACGACGCCGAGGGCGAGCGCGAAGCCGAACATGAGCGGAAGCGTCATCACGCCGGTGATGATCAGGATGCCGAGGGTGAGCGCGAGCGCGAGCAGAGCCGACTGCGTGCACATGATGAGCTTCCGCCGGTCGAAGCGGTCGGCCACCCACCCCGTGACGCTGACGAGTAGGAGCGGCGGGGCGAACTGCAGGGCCATCGTGACGCCCATCGCGGCGGCGTCGTTGTCCGTCAGCTGGGTCAGCACGACCCAGTTCTGCGCGGTCGCCTGCATCCACGCGCCGACGTTCGACACCAGCGCGCCGATGAACCAGACGCGGTAGTTGAAGACCGAGAACGATCGGAACATCGCGCTCATCGCTCCGCCACCTTTCTCATGATCGCGGCCGCCGCCGCGAGGGTCTGCCGTTCGTCCGGGCTGAGCCCGTCGAGGGCCTCTTCGAGCCAGGCGTCGCGCCGGCGCACCGTCTCGTCGACGACGGTGCGTCCGGCATCCGTCAGGGCGATCGTGACCTTGCGGCGGTCGTCTTCGTGCGGGGTGCGTGTGAGGTACCCCGCGTCCTCGAGGAGGGAGACGGTCCGGTTCATCGAGGGGGCCGTCACGCGCTCGCGCTCGGCGAGCCGGCCCAGCGTGTGCTCGCCGTGGACGGTGAGCGCCGCGAGGACGGCGAACTGCCCATCGCTCATCGAGTCGATCGCGTGCTGCGCCCGGAGCCGCCGCGCCAGGCGGAACGTCGCCATGCGGAGGGCGGATGCCGGCGAGGTGAAGACAGGGTCGTGGTCGGGGCTGCTCGGGCTTCCGTTCGTCGTCATGTCGATCGTTAGCATAACTTATTAGCCTTGCTAAAGGAACCGCGCGGACGTATCGCCCTAGGATCGGCGCATGCCCGAGTTCGATGACGCGTACGGCATCACGATCGTCTACGACGTCCACGAGGCCACGCCGCCCCGCGGCGTCGTACAGCTGCTCCACGGCGTGGGGGAGCACGCGGGGCGCTACGCGGCGCTCATCGAGGCGCTCGTCGCCGACGGGTACACCGTCTACGCCGACGACCATCGCGGGCACGGCCGCACCGGCCTCCGGCAGTGGGGCGGCGATCACGCGAAGCTCGGACGCCTCGGCCCCGGCGGCCTCGGCGCGGCGCGCGAAGCGGTCTGGACGCTCACGCAGATCATCCGCGAGCGTCACCCCGACCTCCCGCTCGTCCTCCTCGGGCACTCGTGGGGCTCGTTCCTCGCGCAGATGCTGCTGGATCGGCATCCGGATGCCTTCGACGCGGTCGTCCTGAGCGGCTCGGCCCTGCGCTGGCCCGGGGCTCTGAACGCAGGCGACTTGAACGCCCCGTGGAAGAAGCTCGGCGGGTCGGGCATGCAGTGGCTCTCGAGCGACGAACAGGTCGGCCGGGACTTCGTGGCCGACCCCCTGACCACCTCGGTGCCGCTGGCGAAGCTGTTCGGTCCCCTCGAGGCCGCGAAGCTGTTCGGTCGCCCGCGCCGTCATCTCGAGCGCGATGTCCCCATGCTGTTGATGGTGGGGCGCGACGACACCGTGGGGGGACCGCGGAGCGTGCATCTTCTCGCCGACGCGTACCGCTCGCGCTCCGGTCTGACCGACGTCACGACCCTCGTGTATCCCGGCGCGCGGCACGAGATCTTCGCCGAGGTGCGGCAGGCCGAGGTGCGCGCCGACCTCCTCGCCTGGCTCGACGCCCGCCTCCCCGCTCGCGCCTGACCCCCGGCGGGCGTCTCGCAGCAAGGGCTGCGCTGGCGTTTGTCCGCACTTGCGAACATCTGCAAACAAAAACAAACGCGTACAAACACGTCGTGATCTAAGCGTTACCCGCTCGAATTGACCCGCGGGGCGGAAACCGCGAAGCTGAGGCGGTCCGATTCGGAGAAATCCGCATCCCCCGGGCCTTTCGGTCCCTCAATGCCGAGGAAAGTGCACACGGACGTGACCACGACATTCACACAAAAACAAACAAATACAAACAAGGCTGACTCGACATCGCGTTCGCGTCGAACCGCCGGAACTCGACCCGAGCGACTCAGCAGCGGCATGTTCGCTCTGCTCCTCGTCGTGCCGGGTATGGCCCTCATGGCCGTCGTCGTCGCGTACCCGCTGATCTCGGCTCTCGTGACCGCGTTCTTCCGGCAGAGCCTCGTGCTCCCCGGTCGTGAGTTCGTGGGCGTCCAGAACATCGTCGACGTGCTCCAGAGCGACTTCCTCCGTCTGCTGATGCAGACGCTCGTCTTCACTCTGGGCACGACGATCGCGCCCTTCGTGATCGGCTTCGCGCTCGCTCTCGCCTTGAACACCCAGATCCGCGGGTCCAAGATCATGCGCGGGCTCATGCTCATCCCGTGGCTCGTCCCGGGCGTCGTCGTCTCGTTCCTCTGGATGTGGATCTTCAACGCCAACTACGGCGTGATGAACGCGATCCTGGAGCCGCTCGGTGTGGCGCCGCAGGCGTGGCTCGCGCAGCCGGGTACCGCGATGTTCGCAGTCATCGTCGCCAAGACGTGGCAGTCGTTCCCCTGGATGATGGTCATGCTCCTGGCAGGCCTCCAGACGGTTCCGCGGGAGCTGCACGAAGCCGCCGAGATGGACGGCGCGGGCACTGTCCGCCGGTTCTTCTCGATCACCGTGCCGCAGATCGGCGGGATCATCGGGCTCGTCCTGCTCCTGGAGTTCATCTGGAACTTCCAGCACTTCGACATCATCTACGTCCTCACCGGCGGCGGCCCCGCCGGCTCCACCGAGACGTTCGCCACCGCGGTGTACGAGACCGCGTTCCACGGGTTCGACCTCGGCCACGCGGGGGCCCTCGGTCTGTTGTGGATGGTCCTGCTCATGGCGCTCGTCGTCGTCTACGTCCGATTCTCCGAGAGGGGCGAGAAGCGATGACCAGCACCGCACTGCCCACCGTCACCCCGACCCCCGACGCACCTCCCGTGGTGCCCCCGGCTCCGCGCCGCCGCCGGCGGCAGCTGGCATCCGGTCTCCGCTCCGACCGTCCCGGCGTCCGTCTCGCCGCGTGGGCCGCGGTCATCGTGTGCGGGGGCTTCGCCCTGCTGCCGGTGTACTGGCTCCTCGCGACGTCGCTCACGCCGCGCGACCAGGTCTTCTCGTACCCGCCGAAGATCTTCCCGACCCAGGTCACGTTCGACGCCTACGCGGGCCTCGTCTCGAACCCGCAGCTGTTCACCTACCTGCAGAACAGCATCATCGTGTCGGTCATCACGGCCGTGCTCTCGGTGATCGTCTCGGCGTACATGGGGTACTCGTTCTCCAAGTTCCGCTACCGCGGACGGCGGCAGCTGATGTACTTCGTGCTCGCGTCGCAGATGTTCCCGCAGGCCCTCCTGCTCGTCACCCTGTACAGCGTCTTCAGCGCCTACGGCCTGCTGAACACCTACACCGCGCTCGTGCTGTCGTTCACGACCTTCACATTGCCCCTGTGCGTCTGGATGCTGAAGGGGTTCTTCGACACGATCCCCGACGAGCTCATCGAGGCCGCGCGCGTCGACGGCGCCTCGCGTCTGCGCACGATCCACTCGATCGTCCTGCCGCTGGCCGCGCCCGGCCTCGTCGCCGCCGGTCTGTTCGCCTTCGTCCGCGGCTGGAACGACTTCATCTTCGCCCTCACGCTCGCCGGTCCCGACAAGCAGACGCTTCCGCCGGGCCTCGTCAACACCTACGTCGGAGAAGCAGCGACCGCGTGGCCCGAGCTCATGGCCGCCTCGCTCGTCGTGTCGCTGCCCGTCGCCATCGCCTTCATGCTGCTCCAGCGCTACCTCGTCAGCGGCATGACCGCGGGCGCGGTCAAGGGCTGACCGGCTCCCCATCCACTCTTCGCTCGCACCGTCAAGGAGGACACCCATGTCAGCTTCGTCCCTGCCCAACCCCCTCATCAGCCGCCGTCGCGCCCTGCAGCTCTTCGGCATCGGCGCCGGCGCCGCGGTCCTCGCGGGCTGCGTGCCCAGCGGAACCGCCGGTCCCGCGGCCGGCGCCGCGGGTCTCGACGGCGGCGACCCGACCGACTTCTCGTTCGCATCGTGGTCGCTCACCGAAGAGTCGGCCAAGCCCGCGCTCGAGGGGACGCTCACGAGCTACGAGAAGGCCAAGGGCGTCGCGATCAAGCGCACCGCCTTCCCGTACAACGAGTACATCAACCAGCTCATGCTGCAGGTGACCGGCGGGCAGTTTACCGGTGCCGCCCACGTCGACGTCGCGTGGCTCGGGAGCCTCGCGGCCACCGGCAAGCTGCAGGACCTGTCGTCCCTGGCATCCGGTCGCGGATACACCTCCTCGGCGCTGCAGGCCGCGACCTTCGACGGCACGCAGTACGCCCTGCCCTGGACGATCGGGGCGATCGGCCTCATCGCCAACTCCGAGACGCTCGGCAAGGTCGGCGTCGCCGCCGACGCGTTCCCGACCACGGTCGACGAGTTCGAGAAGACGCTCGTCAAGCTCAAGGGACTCGGGGGCGGTCTCATCCCCTACGCCGCCTCGACGAAGGCCGCGCAGCTGAAGGACATCCTCATCTGGATGCAGACCTTCGGCAGCCCGCTCGTCGACGGCGACACGATCACGATCGGCGACGACGCCAGCGTCGAGGCCGTCACCTGGTACAAGGGCCTCTACGACCAGGGCCTCATCGCCGCCGACGTCGACCGCTTCGACGCGCGCAGTCTCTTCGCCCAGGGGCGCGCCGCCATGTACGACGACGCCCCCGTGGGCCGCGGCGCGGTCACCAAGGAGTCGCCCGACGCGAACCTCGCGGCCAAGCTCGCCCCGGTCTCGCGGCCGGTGCTGAAGGCCGGCGACACCCCGCGCGCGCTCGTATGGGGCGGCGCGATCGCGGTCGTCAACGGCGCGGGCGCGCCCACCGCGGGCGACTTCGCGCAGTACGCCACGAGCGACCTCGACGCGATCCTCGCCGACTACGCGCTGCGGGGGCTCCCGCCGGCGACGACCGAGGCCCTCGCCTCGAGCGAGGTGTCCAGCGACACCTTCGGGGCGGCGTTCAGCGAGCGCATCACCGCGACCGCGAGCTCGAACCCGCTGTGGAAGTTCACCGCCTACTCGCAGATCGAGTCGGCGATCGCCGATCGCGTGCAGGCCGTGCTGGTCGGATCGGCCTCGCCGAAGGATGCCATGGCCCAGGCGGGCGAGGCGGCACAGAAGCTGGTCGGTTGAGATGCGGACTCTCCGCGGGGGGAGCGCGGCGGCCGTCGCCGCGCTCGCCCTCGGGCTGATCGTCACGCCTCCGGCGCACGCGGAGGGCGGCGCCACGGCGACCGTCGAGGAGCTCCCCTTCGCGATGGACTCGTCGAATCAGGCGGCCTGGTGGAATCCCCTCGACGTCGTGGGCGACGTGACCTACTTCGCGTTCAACGCACCGGCGCCCCAGGCCGCGCGGCACGAGGTGCACCTCGCATCCCGCGCCGCCGACGGCACCTGGACCGAGGGGTGCCTCCGCGCGACCGCCGGGGCCGCCTGCGTGACCTTCGTCGACGACAACGGCCACAACCAGCCCTCGATCGTGGTCGACGGCGACGGCGTCATCCATGCCTTCGTCTCGATGCACAACGAGCAGTGGAACTACTTCCGCTCGGACACCGCGGGCGATGTGCGCACGATGGTGGACCGCACCTCGACCATGCCCGACCTCGACGTCGACATCACCTACCCGGTGACCGCGCGGGGGGTCGACGGCGACGCCTGGGTGCTCGTGCGCACGGGAACGGATGCCGACGGGGCGCGCGAGGGAGTTCTATACCACTTCGATCGGGATGCCGGATCCTGGGCGCGCGAGACGACGATCGCCGCCGCCACGGGCTACTCGTTCTACCCCGACGATCTCGAGGTGTCAGCCGACGGTCGCGTGCACGTCCTCTGGGAATGGGGGCCGTTCCCGGCCGATCCTGCTCGTCACCTCGGCTCGTACGCCGTCTACGACCCCGCGACCGGGACGCTCGCGGACGTCACGGGCACCACGGTGTCAGGGCCGATCACCCCCGCGTCGGCGGGAGCGGTCGTCTGGCGGCCCTTCTCGCCGGGGGAGTCCATCGGCAGTTACACCCCCGCGGTGCAGTCCGCGAAGCTCGCGCTCGACGGCTCGTCCCTCGCGGGCATCGGCTACCGCTTCGTCGAGAAGGACCGCTCCGCGTACGACGCGCGCTTCGCCCGGTGGAACGGGTCGGCCTGGGTCGACGAGAAGGTCGTCGACACCGCGGCCCTCGGCGACGGCGTCGCCACCTCGGCGGCCGTCGACGTCACGCGCGCCGGCTCCACCACCCGCCTCTACACCGTGGTGACCGCCCAGGTCTGCGGCGAGGTGCGCAGCCGGGCGGTGGTCGCCGAGCGCGACGACACGACCTCCGGCTGGTCGTACGCCGGCATCGGCGAGGCGCGCCTGGGCCAACAGCGCCTGCGCGCACAGGAGCGATCGACCGACGACGCCGACGTGGTCTATCTCTCGGCACCGGTCGCGGCTCCGGCCCGGCTCTCGCACGCGGTGGTTCCGCGGGGTGCCCCGGTCGGTCCGGTCACCTCCCTGTCGGAGCTGGTGGCGGACCTCCGCGACGATCCGGGCGGCGTGAACGTCGCTCTGGGCGCCACAGCGACGGCCTCCTCGAGCCTGCGCGCCGACACCGGCCCGGAACGCGCCGTCGACGGCGTCTGCAGCGACGCGAGTCGGTGGATCTCGGCCGTCGGAGACACGGCGCCGTGGATCTCGCTCGATCTCACCGCTCCGGCGGCTCTCGAGGAGGTGCGCGTGCGCAGCGGCTACAGCGCCGAGGCGGGCTCGGCGGCCGTCCTCCGCTCGTTCGAGGTGCAGGTGCGCACGTCCACGGGGTGGACGACCATCGGCTCCGCCACCGCCAACACGCAGCGCCTGGTGAGCATCCCGGCCGCGGGTGTGGTGGCCGACGGCGTGCGCCTGCTCATCAGCGACCCCTCGGCATCCGCCACCGACGTCGCCCGGGTCTTCGAGATCGAGGCGATCGCCGTGGAGTGAGCGCCCGATCCCCCACCCCGCACCGCACCGGACGCCCCGCGTCCGCAGGAAGGACTCACGCGACATGCGTACACACACAGCCGACTTCGACCTCGTCGTGGTCGGTGGGGGACTCGCCGGAGTCTCCGCCGCCATCGCCGCCGCGCGCCTCGGTCGCCGCGTCGCCCTCATCAACAACCGTCCGGTCCTGGGCGGCAACTCCTCGTCGGAGGTGCGCGTCTGGGTCTGCGGGGCGACCGCCCACGGCAATCAGCGCTGGGCCCGCGAGAACGGCATCATCGGCGAGCTCTACCTCGAGAACCAGTACCGCAACCCGGACGGCAATCCCGTGCACTGGGACGACGTCGTGCTCGACGCGGTCCGGGCCGAGTCGAACATCACGCTGCTGCTGAACACCGACGTGCGCGACGTCGTCGCCACCGGACCCGAGGGGGCTCGCCACATCGAGTCCGTGACGGGGTGGACGATGGGGGCCGAGACCGAGACGGTGTTCCGCGCGCCGCTGTTCCTCGACGGCACCGGTGACGGGTTGATCGGGCACCTCGCCGGCGCGCGCGCCCGTCTGGGCAAAGAGGCGCGCGACGAGTTCGACGAGGACTGGGCCCCCGACGAGGCCGAGCGCACCTTCCTCGGCTCGACGCTCCTCTTCTACACGAAGGACGTCGGACACCCCGTCCGCTTCGTCGCCCCCGACTCCGCCAAGTCGATCCGCGACACCCCGATCCCGTCGTCGCGTATCATCCGCAGCGGCGACAGCGGGGCGCACTACTGGTGGATCGAGTGGGGCGGAGAGCTCGACATCGTGCACGACAACGAGCGCATCCGCGACGAGCTGCGCTCGGTGATCCTGGGCATCTGGGATCACATCAAGAACTCGGGCGAGTTCGACGCCGACACCCTCGACCTCGAGTGGATCGGCAACGTCCCCGGCAAGCGCGAGTACCGCCGCCTCGTCGGCGACTACACGCTGCACCAGCGCGACGTCATCGAGCAGACGCGCTTTGACGACGGCGTCGCCTTCGGCGGCTGGTCGATCGATCTTCACCCCACGGAGGGGATGTACTCCACCGGTGCGGGCGCCGTGCAGCGCTTCTCGAACGGCGTCTTCGAGATCCCGTACCGCTCGCTCTATTCCGCCGACGTCGACAACCTGCTCATGGCCGGCCGTGACATCTCGGCGACGCACATCGCCTTCGGCGCCGCGCGCGTGATGGCCACCTGCGCCGCCATGGGGGAGGCGGCGGGCACCGCGGCCGCGCTCGCGCTGACGCACGGCACCTCGCCGCGCGGCGTCTACGAGAGCCACCGCGCCGAGCTGCGACAGCTGCTGCTCCGGCAGGACGCTCCCCTCATCGGCGTGGCCGACGCCGACCCCGCCGACCTCGCGCTCGCCGCGCGCGTCTCGGCCTCGGGCGTGCGCGACGGACTCGGGCCGCACCCCTCCGCGCCGAGCGTCCCCTACCCCCTGGCCCACGACATCGGGATCGTCGTGCCGGTGCACCCGCACCTCGACGGGATCAAGCTCCTCGTGGCGAGCGAGACCGACACCGAGCTCGAGGTCGAGGTCCATTCGACCGGTCTCGCGCAGAACGTCGTCCCCGAGCGGCTCGAGCACCGTGTCACGGTCCCCGTCCCCGCGGGGGACGCCCGCTGGGTGAGCGCCCCGGTGCGCTGGCAGCCCGAGATCCCCGCGAACGCCGTGATCGTGGTCCGGGCCCGACCCGGCGTGACGCTGTTCACGACGGGTGACCTGCCCCCCGGCATCCTGACCCTGGTCCACACCTCGGATGCCGAGGACCAGAACGTGCACGTCAGCCTCGACGAGCTGCTGGTGCAGTGGCCGACGAAGCCGCTGCGGGGCCGCTCGATCGTGTTCCGTTCGACGGCGCCGTCCGAAGCCCTCGCGCCCGAGCGCGCCGTGGGCGGGTATCAGCGTCCGTTCGGCGGTCCGAACGCCTGGGCCTCGCGACCGCTGGCGGAGGAGCCCGCGTGGCTCCGGCTCGACTGGGACGAGCCCGTGCGTGCGCGCGAGATCGTCCTCGTCCTCGACGACGATCCCGACGTCGAGTTGAACACGCTGCACCACCACCGCGACCCGCACCTGGTGATGCCGTCGCTCGCGCGCGACTACCGCGTCGAGGTGCAGACGGCCGCCGGCGAGTGGCGCACGGTGGCCGAGGTGGTCGACAACCGGCGACGTCGTCGGGCGCACCCCGTCGCGCCGGAGCTCGGGGCGGTGACCGCGGCGCGCGTGGCGATCACGGCGACCAACGGATCCCCCGAGGCGCGCGTCGTCGCCTTCCGCGTCCAGGAGTGAGATGGCCCGCGATACCGTATCCCCCAGAGTCGATCGGCCGACCAGGCGTGCGAGGAGTTCCCCGATGACCGATTCCCCCTCGACGGCGCGGCGGGTCTCTCCCCTGACCCGGCGGGAGCGCACCGGGATCGTGGCCCTCGCCGTCCCCAACCTGGAGGAGCCCTACTTCGCCGAGCTGACGACGCTCCTGGCGCGCGGGGCGGAGGCGCGGGGGCTGTCGATCCTCATCCAGCAGACCGAGGGCGACCACCAGCGTGAGATCGACATCGCCAACGGCGTGGGTCTGCCGGCGACCGACGGCCTCATCCACATCCCGCGTTCCCTCACCGTCGGCGACCTCACCCGCCGCACCGCGCCGGGACCGCTCGTCCTGCTCGGTGAGCACATCGCCGTGAGCCCGTTCACGCACGTCTCGATCGACAACCGGCGCACGGCCGACCTCGCGACCTCGCACCTGGCCTCCGTCGGGTGTCGTCGGGTCGCGTTCATCGGTCCGCGTCTGTCCCGACCCTCGGATGCCGCGGACCAGCGCTTCACCGGCTATCGCGACGCGGTCGCCCGCCTCGGCATCGCCGACGACCCCGGTCTGATCGTCGCGGTCGACGCCTTCACCCCCGAAGAGGGGGTCGCCGCCCTGCGCCGACTGCACGCAGCGGGGACCCCGTTCGACGGGATCGTCTGCTCGAACGACTCGGTCGCGTTCGGCGTGCTCGCCGCTCTGCACGAGGTCGGCCTCTCCGTCCCGGCGGACGTCGCGGTGATCGGCATCGACAACGTGCACGCCGCGACCTACTCGGTCCCGGCGCTCACCTCGGTCGCCCCCGACGACCAGGGCATCGTGGAGGCTGCCTTCACCGAGCTCGAGCGGCAGATGGCCGCGCCCCCGGGAGCCGACGTCCCCGTGCGGCACATCGTGCTGGATGCCACGGTGATCGCGCGCGCGAGCACGGCCCGGTGACGCGCGGGACTCTCGCCGCACCGCCCCGGGCGGCGCGGCGATCCTCAGTCGTCCGTGGAGTCGAGGGGCGCCACCCACAGCTCGGCGACGTGGGAGCGGAGCACTTCTTCGTCGTCGGCCGCGATGCCGGCGTCGGTGACCACGAGGTCGACCTCGTTCAGGTCGACGATGGTCGTGAGCCCCACGGCGCCCCACTTCGAGTGGTCCGCGAGTACGACGGCGCGCGCTCCCGCGGCCACGAGCGCGCGATTGGTCTCGGCCTCGAGCAGGTTCGAGGTGGTCAGGCCCGCCGTCAGCTCCATGCCGCGGACGCCCAGGAAGACCACATCGCAGTGCAGGTGCTCGAGGGATGCGACGGCGACCGGGCCCACGAGAGCGTCGGTGGGCGTGCGGACGCCACCGGTCAGGACGACGGTCTGCGTGTAGGGCTCATCGGCCCGGTCCGGACGCGCGAAGACGTCGGCGACGGGCAACGAGTTGGTGACGATCGTCAGATCGGCGACGCCGCGCAGCTCGCGCGCGAGCGCCCACGTCGACGAGCCGCCGCTGAGCCCCACGGACATGCCGGGTTCGACGAGCGCCGCCGCGCGGCGCGCGATCGCGGCCTTCTCCGCGCCGTGGCGGCGCGACTGCGCGGTCAGGTCGCGAGCGGGGGCGTCACCGAGGCGCGGGTGGCGGGCACCGCCGCGCACCTTGTCGACGTGGCCGTCGGCGGCGAGGACGTCGAGGTCGCGGCGGATCGTCATCTCGCTCACGCCGAGAGCGGCGGCGAGATCCGGAACCGCGGCGGCGCCGTGACGGCGCACCTCCGCCAGCAGGCGGGATCGGCGTTCGGCGGCGAGCACGATCGCTCCTCTCGGTCGGGCCTCCAGTCTTCCACGGCGGCCCGCTCATGACGGGCGCGACGATCGAGCCGGGCGACGGCGACTACGGCTTCGAGCTGCCGGCCCTGCGGGCCGTGCCGCCGGTGCCGCCCCCACCCGGGTTCGCCGAGCGGTGGCGGTCCTGGTACGACGAAGCGCTCGCGGTCGACCCCGATGCGCGCGTACGTCCACTCGGGCGTCGCGAGGGACGCGACCTGTTCGCGGTGGAGCACACGGTGTCGGGCGGGCTGCGCCTGGGCGGCTGGTTCGCCACGGCCGTGGACGGGCATCCGACCCGCGTCGGAATCGTGCACAGCCACGGCTACGGCGGGCGCGAGGAGCCCGAGTTCGATCGCGTCCCGGACGACGCGGCGGTCTTCTTCTCGCTCGCCCGGGGACAGGGGCGCCTGAACGCCGGCGTCGGTGCGCCCACCCCCGCCGAGGGGCATGTGCTGCACGGCATCCGATCGATCGACGACTACGTCCTCGGGCGCTGCGCGGTCGACCTGTGGCACGCGGGGTCCGCGCTGCGCGCGCTCGCCGGGGACGTCCCCCTCTACCTCGTGGGCGAGAGCTTCGGGGGAGGGATCGGTGCGCTCGCGCTGCCCTGGGACCCGCGGCTCGTCGGGGCGACGCTGATCGTCCCGAGCTTCGGTCAGTACGACCTCCGGCTGCGGATGCCGTGCGAGGGGAGCGGCGAGCGCGTGCGGCAGCATGTCGCGGCGCATCCGTCCGCGCGCGAGGTGCTGCGCTTCTTCGACGCGTCGACCGCGGCCGGCTTCGCGCGCGTGCCCGTGCGGGTCGAGGCGGCGCTGGTCGACCGGCACGTGCCGCCACCCGGGCAGTTCGCCGTCGCGAACGCGATCGATGCCGCGCCCGCGGCCGAGCTCGAGCTCGCCGTCCTTCCATATGGGCATCGCGAGCACGAGGGCCTCGCCGAGGTCCGCGCCACCGCTTTCGCCGCGACCCACGACCACATCCGGCGTTCTCTCGCCCGCTGAGGAGCCTCCATGCCGCAGTTCGATCTTCCGCTCGACCAGCTCGAGGCGTTCCGTCCTCCGCGCGACGAGCCCGCCGACTTCGACCGCTTCTGGGCTGACACGCTCGTCGAGGCGCGAGCGGCCGGGTGGGAGCCGCGGTTCCGTCCCGTCGCCGCCGACGACAGCGGGGTCACCGGTGTCGAGGTCGACGACGTGGAGTTCGCGGGCTTCGGCGGCCACCCCGTCCGGGCGTGGTTGCTCCGGCCGCGCGGGGCGAGCGGGCCGCTGCCGTGCGTCGTGCAGTACATCGGGTACAACTCCGGCCGCGGCCTCGCGCACCAGCACACGCTGCTGCCGAGCGCGGGCCTCGCCGTTCTCGTGATGGACACACGCGGACAGACCAGCGGCGCCCTCCCCGGGTCGACCCCCGACCCGGTGGGGAGCGCCCCGCATCCCTCGGGGCGGTTGACGGACGGCCTCGACGACCCCGCGAACTCGTACTACCGTCGCGTGTTCTGCGACGCGGTCCGCGCCGTCGACGCCGTCCGTGCGCACCCCGCGATCGACCCGGACCGCATCGCCGTGTGGGGCGGGAGTCAGGGCGGCGGCATCGCGCTCGCGGCGGCGGCGCTCGCCGAGGGGCTCGTCGCGGCGGCCGTCGACTTCCCGTTCCTCAGCGCGATCCGCCGCGCGGTCGCCCTCACCGATGCGGCCCCCTACAGCGAGCTCGTCACGTATCTGCAGACCCGGCGCGGCGACGAGGACGCGGTTTTCCGGGTGCTGTCCTACATCGACGGGGTCAATTTCGCCGCGCGTTCGAGCGTTCCCGCGATCTTCTCGGTGGGACTCCGGGATGCCGTGTGCCCGCCCTCCACGGTGTTCGCGGCCTACAACCACTACGCGGGGGAGAAGAGCATCCGCGTCTATCCCTACAACGGCCACGAGGGCGGCGGGCCGCACCACCAGCTCGTCGTGCTGAGGGAGCTCGCGCGCCGTCTCGCTTGACCCTTCGCGTGCCGCGTGCCGCGACGCGCCGTGCGGGCCGCGCCGTGCCGCGACGCGACGCGCCGTTCCGGCCCGTGCTGTGCTGTGCTGTGCTGTGCTGTGCTGTGCTGCGGCGTGCCGGCCCACGCCGCGCGCTTCGTATCCGATGACTTGCGCCGAATGTTCGGGCGATCGGGCTTTCCGCGTGCGTATGCCGCAAGTCATCGCGATGGGGAGAGGGCGGAGCGGGGCGGGGTTCGAGGGGTGCTCACCGGTGACTTGCTCCGAATGTTCGCCCCAACGCCTCCCTCGCGTGCATTCAGCGCAAGTCACCTCGAGCAGGGGTCAGCCGGCGGCCTCCGTCGCGCGTCCGGCCACCGCGCGCAGGGCGCGCAGCACCCGCCGCACGGCCGCATACGCCAGGGCGTCGGGCCGCGCCAGCACGTCGACGTGCCGCACGAGCGCGAGGTCGGCGAGGGGCCGCAGCACGAGCCCGTCCCCGGCGAGCGGGAGCCCGGTGGTCCGCGGCAGCACGGCGATCGCCGCCCCCGCCCGCACCACCTCGGCGGTGACCGAGAACTCGTTGATGCGGTGGGCGATGTCGAGTGGGCGACCGAGATGCGCCGCGAGGTGATCGAGCACCCCGGCGAGCGGGAAGCCGGGATGCACCGACACCCACCGCTCGTCCGCGAGGTCCTCCGCCGTCACCCGGTCGCGCGCGGCGAGCGGATGCGCCGCGGGGAGAGCGATGTCGAGCGGCTCGGTCAGCAGCGGCGTCGCGACAACGCGGTCCGCGGGCCACGGCGCGTCGTGCGAGAGTCGGTGCGCGATCACGAGGTCGTGGTCGGCGGTGAGCCCGGGGAAGTCGCTGTGCGCCACATCGGCATCCGCGAGACGGAGGGGAGGGGTGCCGTCGAGCTCGCGCACCAGAGGACCGAAGAGCGCGAGCCCCGCACTGTGGAAAGCCGACACCCGCACCGGGCGGTCGTCGCTGTCGAGGAACGCGCCGACCGCCTCCCGCGCCGCCGTCAGGGCTTCGTCGACCCGGGTGCCCGCCGCCGCGAGCGCCTCGCCCGCCGCGGTCAGCGTCAGCACGCGCCCGCGGCGCACGGTGAGGGGCACGGGGACCCGGGCCTGCAGGTGCGCGAGCTGCTGCGACACCGCGGAGGCCGAGATGTGCAGGGCCGCGGCGACGGCGGCGACGCTCCCGCGGTCGCCGAGCTCTCGAAGCAGGCGGAGGTGCGCGGCATCCATAAGTCCGAACTTACGGGACGGTGAAGCGAGACGTCATTGTTCTTCCGCTTTTGGTCGGCGACGGTGGAGAGGTGACCCGCCGTACGCCCGAGATCGTCGTCGACGTGCTCCTCATCGCCGTCGCGGCGGTGTGGGGCGCGAGCTTCCTGTCCGCAAAAGAACTCACGGGCGAGGTGGGGGTCGCTCCCGCCGTCGCGCTGCGCTTCCTCGTCGCCGCCTCCGCTCTCGGCGTGATCTGCCTCATCCGGCGGGAACGGATGCCGCGCGGCCGAGGCCTCGCGATCGCCGCGCTCCTGGGATGTTCGCAGGCGGCGGTGATCGGCCTCGAGACCTGGGGCGTCCACCTCACCTCGGCGACGAACGCGGGGCTGCTGATCAGCCTCGCTCTCGTCTTCACCCCGGTGCTCGAGAGCATCGCCTCCCGCTCGTGGCTGCCGCGGTCGTACTTCGTCGCCGCGGTCGCAGCCGTGGTCGGGGTGGCGCTCCTGGTCTCGGGCGCCGGGTTCCGCCTGCCGTCGGCGGGAGACGCGCTGGTCATCGCGGCCGCCGTCGTGCGCGCGGTGCACGTGACCGCGAGCGGTCATCTCACGCGCGGACGCCGCGACAGCACCCTCGCGGTCGTGTGCGTGCAGCTCGTCGTGTGCGCGCTGACGTCGTCGGCGGTGGCCGGCGCCGACCTGCCCCTCGCGGTGGGGCGGCTCACGGCATCCGGGTGGCTCGACGTGCTGTTCCTCGGCCTCATGTGTTCGGTGTTCGCCTTCGTCGTGCAGCTGTGGGCGGTGCGGCGCACGTCGGCGACACGCGCCAGCATCCTCATGGGCACCGAGCCCGTGTGGGCGCTCGCCGTAGGCGTGGTGATCGGCGGCGAGGCCCTCGGCCTGCCCGGCCTGGCCGGAGGAGCCCTCATCATCGCCGCGTCCTACGCGGGCCAGGCGATCGAGCGTCGCCACCGACGCGGCGTTGCGTCACCCGCGCCCGCACTCGTGCCCGCGCCCGCTCCGCCCCGGCGCCCCTCGGGCGTCGAGACGGCACGCCGCTGACAAGTCGGCGACATTCTGCAGCAGAGTTGTCAGCGGGATGCTGTCTCGGCGTCTCCAGCGGCGCGCCCAGCGGGCCCGCGCCGGCGGCGCGCCCGGCCCGGCCCCCGCCCGTCCCCGCCGCGCCGCCCCCGCCGTAGGCTGGAGTCATGCACGGCGAGTACAAGGTCCCCGGGGGAAAGCTGGTCGTCGTCGACCTCGAAGAGCGCGAGGGACGGATCCACGGCTTCCACCTCGCGGGAGACTTCTTCCTCGAGCCCGACGATGCCCTCGACGACATCGACGCCGCCGTGAACGGTCTGCCGGTGGAGTCGGACGTGCCGACGATCGCCGCGGCCATCCGTGCCGCGCTCCCCGACGGCGCGCAGCTGCTCGGCTTCACGCCCGAGTCCGTCGCCACGGCCATCCGCCGCGCGCTGGTGACGGCTCCCGGCTGGTCCGACTTCGAGTGGGAGGTCGTCCACGATCGCCCGGTCTCGCCGCGCATGAACCTCGCGCTCGACGAGGTGCTCACCACCCGCGTCGGCGCGGGTCTGCGCAAGCCCACCCTGCGCCTGTGGGAGTGGAACGAGAACGCGGTCGTGATCGGCTCGTTCCAGTCGCTGCGCAACGAGGTCGACCCCGAGGGTGCCGACAAGCACGGCTTCGACGTCGTGCGCCGCATCTCGGGCGGGGGCGCCATGCTCATGGCCGCGAACTCGATCGTGACGTACTCGCTGTACGTCCCGGCATCCCTCGTCGCCGGCATGACCTTCGCCGACTCGTACGCCTTCCTCGACGACTGGGTGCTGCAGGCGCTGCGCTCGCTCGGCATCGACGCGGTGTATCAGCCGCTGAACGACATCGCCGGCCCCCACGGCAAGATCGGCGGCGCCGCGCAGAAGCGCCTCGCCAACGGGGGCGTGCTGCACCACGCGACGCTCAGCTACGACATGGACGGCCAGGTGCTCACCGAGGTCCTGCGCATCGGGCGCGAGAAGCTCAGCGACAAGGGAACCGTGTCGGCGGCCAAGCGCGTCGACCCCCTGCGCAGCCAGACGGGCCTCCCGCGCGATCAGGTCATCGACCGCTTCATCCAGACCTTCACGACCCTCTACGGCGCGACCGAGGGACACGTCACCGACGAGGAGTACGCCGAGGCCGAGGCGCTCGTCGAGACCAAGTTCGCCACCGACGCCTGGCTGCAGCGCGTCCCGTGAGCATCGAGGTCCTGTCCGACGCCCCCGAACCCGGCCGCGTCGAGATCCACCACGCCGACAACCTCACCGTCACCCCGGCGTACGCCGACGGCTCGTTCGCCCTCGTCTACCTCGACCCGCCCTTCAACACCGGGCGCACGCGCTCGAAGGCGGTCGAGTCGGCGACGTGGACGCCGCCCAAGGACGAGCCCGAGGATGCCTCGATTCCGGATGCCGCCGGGCCCTCGCCCGAGGCATCCGTCGACGATCCGAACATGCTGACGTTCCCCGAGGAGGAGCCGCCCCCGCCGCCGGTGGTGCAGCGCGGCTTCCACGGCCGCGAGTACGCGCGCCTGCGCGGCGACCTGCGCACCTACGACGATCGTTTCGACGACTACTGGGGCTTCCTCGAGCCGCGGCTCATCGAGGCGTGGCGCCTGCTCGCCGACGACGGCACCCTGTACCTGCACCTCGACTACCGCGAGGTGCACTACGCGAAGGTGATGTGCGACGCGCTGTTCGGGCGCGACAAGTTCCTCAACGAGCTCATCTGGGCGTACGACTACGGCGCGAAGACCAAGCGCCGCTGGCCCACCAAGCACGAGACGATCCTCGTGTACGTGAAGAACCCCGCGACCTACTTCTTCGATTCGGATGCCGTGGACCGCGAGCCGTACATGGCCCCGGGCCTCGTGACCGCCGAGAAGGCCGCCCGCGGCAAGATGCCCACCGACGTCTGGTGGCACACGATCGTGCCGACCACGGGCCGGGAGAAGACGGGCTATCCGACGCAGAAGCCCGAGGGGGTGCTCCGCCGTATGGTGCAGGCCTCGAGCCGCCCCGGCGACCGCGTGCTCGACATGTTCGCCGGCAGCGGCACCCTCGGCGCCGTCGCGGCTCCGCTGGGCCGGGACAGCGTGCTGATCGACGACAACGCGGATGCCGTGGCCGTGATGCATAAGCGCCTGGAGCCGTTCGCGCACTGAACGAACGGGCCGGTGCTGCTCGTCCGGGGCGTGCCGTCGGGCGGACTCGGGGGTCGGCACGCCGTGCGCGATGCCGCGGTGGCGGCGGGTCACCCACGAACTCCGCGGGAGGGGACCGCGGGCGGATGCCGGATGGGCGACCCAGCGAAGTTAGGCTTACCTAATGACGTACGTTTTCGACCCTGAGATACAGCGAGCCGTGCTCGCCCACATGAATGACGACCACCGCGACGACAACGTGCTCATCGCGCGGGCGTTCGGCCCGGTGGCGGGAGTCGGGTCGGCGCGCATGACCGGATTCGACGGCGACGGGGGCGAGTGGGGCGTCACCGATGAGGGCGGCGCCGCGACCGAGGTGCGCGTGCCGTGGCCGGGCGGGTCGATCGCGGAGCGGCACGAGGTGCGTCGCGAGATCGTCGCGCTGTACGACGAGGCGTGTCGGCGGCTCGGGATCGAGCCGCGGCCCCATTGATTATGAAGGTTAGGCTCTCCTAACCTTCTCGGTATGATGGCGGCATGAGTGCTGTCATTCCGTTCTCCGTCGCCCTGCGCGAGCGCTCGCGCACCGCCCACTCCTCGAGCGAGGGCGCCGACTTCATGACGAACCTCATGAAGGGGTCGGGCACGCGCGACGACTACGTCGCGCTCGTCGCGCAGCACTGGTTCATCTACGAGGCGCTTGAAGAGGCCACCGAGCGCATGCGCGTCGACCCCGTGGCATCCGTGTTCCTCAGTGGCAAGCTCACGCGCCTTCCCGCTCTCGAGGCCGACCTGGAGTTCCTCATCGGCGCCGACTGGCGCGAGCGCATCACGCCGCTGCCGACGACGCAGGCCTACGTCTCGAGGATCCGCCGCGTCGCGGCGACGTGGCCGGGTGGCTTCGTCGCCCACCACTACACCCGCTACCTCGGCGACCTCTCGGGCGGGCAGTTCATCGGTCGGCTCATGCAGCGGCATTTCGGCTTCGACACGAACGGCATCGGGTTCTACCTGTTCGGCGACATCGCCGACCCCGACGCGTTCAAGAACGTGTACCGCGAGCAGTTGGATGCCGCTCCCTGGGACGACGACGAGAAGGAGCGCGTGATCGAGGAGGTGCTGGTCGCCTACCGGTTCAACACCGAGCTGTTCGTCGACCTCGCGCGGGCGAAAGCGGCTCAGTCGGCCTGAGCCGCCGCCCCGCCGCGCCGCCGCCGCGCCGCCACCGCGGCATCCGCAGCACCCGCCCGCATCCGACGGCGCACGAGCAGCACCACGACGAGTACCACCACGAGGATCACCGCCAGGAGCGAATACAGACTCCACGGCACCGCCGCGACCGAGAACTCGGCCGTCACCGGCGCGAGCGGCGCGGCACCCAGACCGACCGCCTCGGGCGTGAGCTCGACCGAGCCGGCGACCCAGCCGAGTGAGAACGTCGGCACCTCGCGCGCGACCTCCACGGTCGACCCCGGAAGCACCTCGGTCAGCTGCACCGGCGCGGTGCGGGCGCCGAAGAGGCCCGCGGTGGCGACCGTCTCAGCCCCCGTCAGTCGCGTGTTGCCGGTGTTCGCGAACGCATACTCCACAACGAGACGGCCCGAGTCGAACGGGTTCCAGGATGCCTCGTACCGGGCGGACAGGCCCGACACGGCCACGGCCGGCAGAAGCTCACCCGCGACCCGGAGGTTGATGCGCGTTCCCAGGCGGCGGTCGACGGACAGCGTCGATGAGGCATCGGTGCTGGTGAGGGATGTCACGATGCCCGCGGCGTGGTCGCCGGGGCGCGCGTCGGCGGGCACCGCGACGGTGAAGGGTACTTCCGCGGATTCGCCCGGCGCCAGGGAGAGCGACGTCGTGGCGACCGACACCCACGTCCCGGCGCCCTGCGACGGCTGCCCGTCGACGAGGACGTCGATCTCGCCGGTGGATGCCGTGAAGGCGTCGGCGGCGTAGACAGCGAGGGGGAGGGGCTCGGTGCCGGTGTTGACCACGGTCATCGCATCGGCGATCACGGTCCCGGGTTCGACCACGTCGTACGTGAAGTTCGCGCGGCCCGTGCCCTGCGCGTTGTCGGCGGTCTGCACGGTCCAGGCGACGCCGCCCTCGGCGGCCGTCGCGGGTGCGGGAGCGACGATCGCGAGGAGAAGGGAGCCGATGAGGGCGAACGTGAGAGGGCGTCGGAGCACGGGCGGGCTTTCTGCGAGACGGGCGACGGGGACCCCGAGGCGCGTCGGAGTCCCCGTCGGGTGGATTACTGCAGGGCGGTGATGGTGAGCTTCGCGGTGTAGTCGCCGGCCGGGGTCGTCCCGGGGATCACGAGCGACAGGTCGGCTCCGACCGTGGCGTTCGCGGCCGCGGTCGACGACGCGAGCACGCGCGACGCCCCGAGCCCGGTGCCGCCGAGGCGGGTCGACGCGACCTCGGCGCCGGCGGTGACTGTCTGTCCGGCCGTGACGAGCGTGGGCTTCCAACCGAGCAGGTCGCTCGAGAACGACCCGCCCGTGCTCGACGCGAAGTTTCCGACCTGGCCCGAGATGCTCCACGCGTACGGCGTGGTGCCCCCGGCGCGCGTGTCGGTCACGACGATGTTCGTCAGCGTCCCGGATGCCGTGAAGTTCGCGCCGTCCTGGACGGCGGTGCCGAGGCTGGCCGGCGAGGTGCCCTCGAACGCCCATCCGAACGAGCCGGTGGGGTTGTCGACCCAGTCCGGGACCTCGACGATCACGTCGGTCGACGAGGCGAAGGCGATCGGGGTGAACGTTTCGAAGGGGGCGTACACGGTGCCGCTGCCGGCGTAGGTGTAGATGCCGAAGTTCCCGGCGGCGAGGTTCTGCGCCTCGGTGGTGCTCAGGGCGAGATCGACCGAGAACGTGCCGTCTTCCTTCAGCTCGATCGCGCCGCTGTTCGCGCCGCCGATGGTCGCCATGCTGGCGGCCGGGACCGCCCACTTCTGCGCGATCACCGAGCGTGCCGACGAGGCGGCCCCGGCCGTAGGCTTCCAGACGTCGGCGAACTTGCCGAACACCACGTACGTTCCACTGAAGGTCCCGGCCAAGGGCGGTCGCGTGCCGTTGGTGGCGGTGCCCGACGGCAGGAAGCCGCTGCCCGTGACGGTGACCGTCTCACCCTGGGTGAGACCGGTCGTCTTCGAGACGGTGACCGTGGGAGCGGATGCCGCGGGCGCAGCCGTGTAGGCGACCGAGAGCGCGCTCGCGGGCTTGCGCGCGTCGGCCGACCCGCCCGAGGAGTACCAGTACGAGCCCTGACCGGTCTTGACCTGGAAGTCGACGAACGGCTGCGGGAAGGCCCCGGCGTTCGCGCCGGTCGTGACCTGAGCGACCGAGCCCTCGGGGACGGTGATCGTGCGGCCGAGGTAGTCGGGGGTCACGGTGAATCCGGTGGGGGTCACGTCGACGCCGGTGAGGGTCGCGATGACCACGTTCGGCTCCGGGGTGAGGGTCTCGAACTTGTCGGGGTCGTCCATCGAGGTGCCGTAGCCGCCGAGGGTCGCGGTGACCGTTCCGGTGCCGTCGGACGCGACGGTGAGCTTCGGGTCGGTGATCCACGAGCGGGTCATGCCCGAGTAGTAGGCGGAGGTGAACGACCCGGTCCACTGGATCGTCGCGGTGCCTGCATCCACGTCGACCGTGCCGGTGCCGCCGGTGATCTCGGCGATGTGTCCCGAGTTCAGTCCGTTGCCGGAGGTGATGGTGGTGCCGTTGGCATCCGTGCGCAGGCCCGCGAAGGTCGCGGTGGCGTAGCTGCCGTCAGCCTGCTTCTTCAGGATCTGCGTGTTGCCGTCGCTCTGCTTCCAGTTCGACGCGGTGACGCGGTCGGCCGACGAGGTCGCCGTGACGATCCCCGCTGACAGCAGGTTGACCGTGCCGGGGGCGAAGGCGGCCGCGTTGGATTCGGCGTTGATGCCCCAGCGGAAGACGGCGCCGTCGACGGTGGTCTCGGCGGCGTGCGCGGGGGCGGCGACGAGAGCCCCTCCGAGGGCGATCGCCGCGGCGGCGAGACTCGCGGTGGTCACGCGGACGAACCGGCGTCTGTGCGTGGAGGAATCCACGTTCGTTCCCTTCTCCGCCTTCCGACGGGTCCCGACGGCATGCCACGGGTGCACCCCGGTGGGGCGCTGGAAGGCAGGTTAGCCTTACCTAAGCATGAAGTCTGCGTCCAGGCAATGTTAAGGGTAGGCTCACCTTACTTGGAGGTAGGTTCATGATCCGTCGAACGACTCGGGGCGTTGCCGCGCTCGCGCTCTTCCTGGCCGTCGCCGCAGGGCTCACCGCGTGCGACGCCGCCGGAACCGCGCACGGGGGTGGCGCGGCGGCCACGCCCCCGCTGGCCGAGGTGACGCCGCTCGCGGACCCGCTGTCGTGGGAGGGTCCGTCGACCGCGGTCGCGGCCGCCGCGCCGATCGTGCCGGTCACCGACGGCGTGCAGGTGCTGCCCGCCACCGTCACCGACTCGCAGGGCACGAACGTCACGGTCACCGACACCTCCCGCATCCTCACGCTCGACATCTACGGCTCGCTCTCGCGGATCGTCTTCGAACTGGGGCTCGGCGAGCGGGTCGTCGCGCGCGACATCTCGACGGGGTTCCCCGAAGCGGCGCACCTTCCGGTGGTCACCGAGAACGGCCACGACCTCAACGCCGAGGCGATCCTCGACGCGGCCCCCACGGTGATCCTGACCGACACGAGCCTCGGCCCGTGGGACACCATCCTGCAGATGAGGGATGCCGGCATCCCGGTCGTCGTGGTCGACTCGCACCGGTCGCTCGAGTCGGTCGGGTCGCTCATCGAGCAGGTCGGGGCGGCTCTCGGCGTACCCGAGCGGGCAGCGGCGCTCGCCGCGCGCAGCACCGCCGCGGTCGACGCCAAGATCGCGCAGATCGCCGCCGTCGCGCCGAGCGATCCCGCGCAGAAGCTTCGCATGATGTTCCTCTATGTCCGGGGGCAGTCGGGCGTCTACTACCTGTTCGGCGAGGAGTCCGGCGCGGACAGCCTGATCGAGGCCCTCGGCGGCGTCGACGTCGCCGGCGAGATCGGCTGGAAAGGGATGCGCCCGATCACCGACGAGGCCCTCGTCGACGCGAACCCCGACCTGCTCATCATGATGACCAAGGGCCTCGAATCCGTGGGCGGCGTGGACGGGCTCACCGAGCACCTCCCCGCGGTCGCCCAGACGGATGCCGGTCGCCACCGCCGCATCGTCGACATGTCCGACACCACGGTGCTGAGCTTCGGGCCCGCCGCCGCCGACGTGCTCGACGCGCTCGCCGTGGCCGTCTACGCGCCCGAGGTGGCGGGATGACGGCGGTCGCGGTCGCTCCCGTCGCCGCACCGAGACCCCGGATCGGCGTGCGTGTCCCGGCGGTCTTCGGCTCGCTGTCCGTCGCCCTCGTGGTGCTCGTCGTCGTGTCGGCCGGGAGCGGGCAGCTCTCGATCCCGCCCGATCAGGTCGTCGGTGCCTTCGCGCGCGCCTGGAACGATGCGGTGCGCGGGATCGGGCTCGGCGTGCTGTCGGTTGCGCCCGGCGCGGCTATGGAGCACGTCAACGGCGAGGCCACCCTGTGGTTGATCCGGATGCCACGACTGCTCATGGCCGTGCTGGTGGGGGCGACGCTCGCCACCGCCGGGGTCGTCATGCAGGGCGTGTTCCGAAACCCCTTGGCCGAGCCCGGGGTGATCGGCATCTCGTCGGGAGCGGCGGTCGGGGCCTCGGCATCCATCGTCTTCGGGCTCACGTTCCTCGGGCCGCTCACCCTTCCCGCCCTCGCGTTCGCCGGCGGGCTGGCCGCGACCGTGGTCGTCTACGCCTCGGCGCGTGCCGACGGGCGCACCGAGGTCGTCACCCTCGTGCTCACCGGGATCGCGGTCAACGCGATTGGAGGGGCCGCGATCGCGCTGTTCACCTACCTCGGCTCCACGCAGCAGCGCGAGCAGATCGTGTTCTGGCAGCTCGGATCGCTCAACGGCACGCGCTGGGACGACCTCGCCGTCGTCGCGCCGCTCGCCGTCGTCGGCGTCGTCGCGTGTCTGTTCTTCGCGGGGAGCCTCGACCTCCTCGCGCTCGGCGAGCGGCAGGCCGAGCACCTCGGCGTGCGCGTGGAGCGGCTGCGCGTGATCGCGATCGTCGTGATCGCGCTGCTCACGTGCGCTGCGGTCGCCTTCTGCGGGATCATCGGCTTCGTCGGTCTCGTCGTTCCCCATCTCATGCGCATGGTCCTCGGCCCCGGCCACCGCCTGCTGCTGCCCGCGAGTGCCCTCGGCGGTGCCGTGCTGCTGCTCGCCGCCGATCTCGTCGCGCGCACCGCCATACCCGGGTCGGAGCTGCCGATCGGCATGCTCACCGCCCTGATCGGCGGGCCGTTCTTCTTCTGGCTCCTGCGCCGCACGCGCCGCCGGTCGGGGGGATGGGGATGACCGCCGTGCTGCGTGCGCGCGGGATCTCGGCCGACGTCGGCGGTAGGCGTGTGCTCGACGACGTCGACCTCGACCTCGCCGCCGGAGAGATGGTCGTGCTCGTCGGCCCGAACGGCGCGGGCAAGTCGACGCTGCTGTCGGTGCTCGCGGGCGACCGTGCTCCCGCGACGGGATCCGTCGAGCTCGACGGGGCGGTGCTGGACTCGTGGCCCGTCGCCGAGCGGGCGCGCCGCCGGTCGGTGCTGACGCAGAGCAACGAGGTGTCGTTCCCGTTCGTCGTGCGCGACGTCGTGCGGATGGGGCGGGCGCCGTGGCGCCGGCATCCCGCCGCCGCGCGCGACGACGACGCAGTGGCTGAGGCGCTGGTCGCCGGTGAGGTGGAACCGTTCGCCGACCGACCCGTCACGGGGCTCTCCGGCGGGGAACGCGCTCGCGCGGCGTTCGCCCGCTCGTACGCGCAGGAGTGCGCGATCGCGCTGCTCGACGAACCCACGGCGAGCCTCGACATCCGCCACCAGCACCGCGTGCTCGCCCGCACGCGCGAACGCGTGAACGCCGGGGGTGCCGCCATCGTCGTGCTGCACGATCTGGGGCTCGCCGCCGCCTACGCCGATCGCATCGCGCTGCTCGAGAACGGGCGGGTGGTCGCGGTCGGGCCGCCGCGCGACGTGCTCGAATCCGAGCTGCTCACGCGGGTGTATCGGCATCCGATCGACGTCGTCGACGGGCCCCGCGGAACCCTGCTCGTCGTCGCCGACGCCTCCCCCCTGGCCTCCCCCCTGGCCTCCCCCCTCCCCGGAGAACTCGTATGAACCGTCTGACTCGTCGTCTCGCTGCTCTCGCGACCGCGCTGACCCTGACCGTCGCGGGCGCCGTCGCCGCCGGAGCCCCGGCGTGGGCCGCCGGGACCGTGACGGTCACGGGCGCCGAGGGCACGGCATCCGCGAACCCCGACTACGCCACCGACGTGACCGTGTCGGGGTCGGGCTTCCAATCGATCCCGAACGGCTTCGGCGGCATCTACGTGCTCTTCGGGTGGGTCGACGACGCGAGCGGCGGGTCGTGGCGCCCGAGCGCCGGGGGAGTGGTCGGGGCAGACTACCGGTACGTGCCCGACGCGGAATCGGCCGACAACAACGGGTACCAGCGCTTCCTGGCGTTCCCGGGAAGCCAGACCGAGAGCTCCGCGAACGGCACGCTCGGCGCCGATGGATCGTGGTCGGTGTCGATGGTGATTCCGGGGGCGGTCTTCGAGAGCCACGACCGCGACGGAAACGTGACCGAGGTCGACTGTCGGCGCGTCACCTGCGGCATCATCACCATCGGCGCGCACGGGGTGAAGAACGCCAACAACGAGACGTTCACGCCGGTGTCGTTCGCGGCGGCTTCCGCGGCCGAGGCCCCTGCCGCCGCGAGCGCGCCGGCCGCCGCGGGCTCCGTGCGGGTCGGCGTCGAGTCGGCGTCGGTCGCGGCGGGCACCTCGATCGTCTTCACCGGGCAGGGCTTCACCCCCGGCGAGCAGGTCGTCGCCTCGCTCGACGGCGGGCTCACGGCCGTGGGCCCGCTCACCGCCGGGGCGCAGGGCGAAGTCGCGGCGGCGCTGCCGGTGCCGCGCGAGATCCGTGACGGCACGCACCTCGTCACCCTGCGCGGGGCAGGGTCGGGCGCGGTGGCCGAGACCGAGGTCGCCGTCAGCGGCGGGACCGCGGTGGCATCCGTCTCCGACGCGCCGATCGCTCCGACGTGGGTGCTCGTGCTGCTGCTGGCGTGCGTCGCGCTGTCGGTCGCGTTGATCATCACGAGCATCGTGACCGCGATCGTGCGCGCGCGGGCACGGCGTCGCGCGAAGCGGGAGCGCGCGGCTGCCGCGACGGGGCGGACGGATGCCGTGCCGGCGGGCACCCTCGCCACGCCCGGCGTCGCATCTTCCGGTGTCACACCGGCTTCCGCCGCGCCGACGTCGGCCGTTGCTGCGCCTCCCGCGGCCCCTTCACCCGCCGCCGCTTCAGCCACCGCGGCTTCAGCCACCGCGGCTTCAGACACCGCCGCTTCACCCGCCGCCGCGCCTGCGGCGCCCGCCGTCGCGAACGATGCGGGCTCGCTGAGCGAGCCCGTCGCCTCTCCTGACGCGCTGACCGAACTTCTGCCGACGGGGACGCCGCGATGAGGGCGCACACCGTGCTGCGGGCCGCTCTCGCGACCGCCCTGCTGCTGGGGTTCGGCGCGTCGCCCGCGACGGCGGCCGGCCCCGACGACGTCATCGTCACGGTGCCCGGGCCCGGCGGTGACCCTGGGGGCGGAGACGGCGCCATCGTCGACGCGCAACTGCGGTGGGGCCTGAACGCCGAGTCCGGAGGCGGAGCCTTCGCGGGGGGATGCAACTTCCTCAGCGCCGGTGTCGCCGGCGACGCGGGCGGCGCCCGGGTCTGGGGCGAGAGCGATGGCCTCTACCGCGCCGAGGACGGTCGGGTGCGCGTCGAGAAGCCGACGGCGGAAGGCCGGTGGACGACCGCCTCGTGGGCCACCAAGTGCCAGGATCCGACGGGCGCGCCGGTGTCGGTCGCCTCGACCGCGAGCACCACCGGGAACCAGGTCGTCATCGACGGCGGCACGGGCACGCGCCGCGACGGCGCGCTCGACATCCGGTGGTCGGGCTCGTTCACTGTCGTGTTCTACGGGGGCATGACCTACTGGAGCGTGACGGACCCGCAGCTCATCCTCGACGCGGCGGGCAACGGTCAGCTCACGGCGAGCGCGAGCGGCTACGGCACCTCGATGGACGACATGACGGCCTGGAGTCCGATCGCTGCGCAGACCATCGTGCTCGCCGACATCCGCGCAGCCGATCTCTCGAGCGCCGGCGGCTTCACGGTCACCCCGCAGTACCTCGGTGTTCTGAGCGTGGGTTCGGGGCAGGTCGCACGCTCAGGGACGAACGAGGCGTATTGGGGATCGTTCCCGCAGTCCTTCGTCGACTTCCACCGCGTGACGGGGCAACAGGGGTATTGGCTCACGACGGGCGGCGTCCGGGATGCCGCGAAGCCGGCGTCGCCGCTCACGGTGAGCTACTCGTCGGCAGCGCCGGTCGCCGTGCCGCCGTCGGCCGGGACGGGAGCTGCTCCCGCGGGCGCACCGAGCAACCCGCTGCGGCGCGCACCGGGGGCGATCGCCGCCGCCGCGCCGCTGCAGCAGTTCCTCCCGGTCGCGGCACCGCTGACGACACAGCCGCAGGCGGCGGGGCTGGTCCCCGAGTCGCGGCGGAGCCTCTCGCCGCTCGTGGTGCCCCTGCTCGGCTCCGCCGCCGCGCTCGGGCTGGCGATCGTCGCGGTCCTGAGCATGATGCGGGCGTTCCCGTGGCAGCGAAGGGCCGCTCTGCCCTGAGTCGGTCGCGCCCCGGGGTGGCGACGCATCGCGACCTTCTGCGGCGGGTTGCGGCCCGGCGGCCCCCGATGTCGGTGGCCACGCCTAGGGTGAGGCCATGGAATTCGGCATCTTCGTCCCGCAGGGCTGGCGCTTCGACCTCGTCGGCATCGATCCGAGTGAGCACTGGCGCGTCATGAACGCGCTCGCCCAGAGCGCCGACGACGGCCCCTGGACCTCGCTGTGGGTCTACGACCATTTCCACACGACGCCCGTCCCGAGCGCCGAGGCCACGCACGAGGCGTGGACGCTCATGGCCGCTTTCGCGGCGGCGACCGACCGCGTCCGCCTCGGGCAGATGTGCACCTGCATGGGGTACCGCAACCCTGCGTACCTCGCGAAGGTCGCGGCCACCGTCGACGCGATCTCGGGAGGCCGCGCCGAGATGGGCATCGGCGGCGGATGGTACGAGCACGAGTGGAAGGCCTACGGCTACGGCTTCCCGCCCATCGGCGAGCGTCTCGGGCGCCTGCGCGAGGGCGTCGAGATCATGCACCAGGCCTGGACCACGGGTGAGGCGACCCTGGCGGGCACCTACTACGAGGTCGACGGCGCGATCGTGCAGCCGAAGCCGCTGCAGCCCGGCGGCATCCCGCTGTGGATCGCGGGCGGCGGCGAGAAGGTCACGCTCAAGATCGCCGCGAAGTACGCCTCGTACACGAACTTCGGCGGCTCGATCGAGGAGTTCGAGCACAAGACCGCGGTCCTGCGCGGACACTGCGACGACCTCGGGCGAGACGCGAGCGAGATCACGCAGTCGACGAACTTCAACACGATCGTCGCCGAGACCGAGTCGGAGGCCGAGGAGCGCCTGGCCGCTGTCGTCGCGCGCCTTCGTCCGCACGTGGGTGACGAGCGGGCGGATGCCATCGAGGCCGACTACCGCTCATCGGACGCGTTCGGCACCCCCGAGCAGATCGTCGAGCGCTTGCGCGAGCGCGCCGCGCACGGCCTCGGCTACGCGATCCACTACTTCCCCGAGGCCGCGTACGACACCTCGGGCATCTCGCTGTTCGAGCGCGAGGTCATCCCGGCACTGTAAGAGCGCGCGGTGGGCGGCTGCGGCGCCTGCGCGCAGCCGCCCACCGAACGCTGCGGCGCCTGCGCGCAGGCGCGCCGGAACGCTGTGGCGCCTGCGCGCAGCCGCCCCCGGAACGCTGTGGCGCCTGCGAGCAGCCGCCCCCGACGCGGCAGTGTCCGAGACCCGTCGCACCCGCTCGACGCTTCGCGCGTCAGACGAGCGGAGCGACGTCGGCGTAGGCGTCGACCTCGACGGGCGGGACGGATGCCGCGACGTCGAACACCCGCGCACGTCGCCGCGCGGCATCCCACGTCGGCCACCCGGGGTCGCCGCCTTGGATGAACGCGACCGCCGCGCCGTGCACCTGAGCGGCGAGGGGCCGCGGAGGAGTGTCTCCGGCGATCGCGGTCACCCCGTCCGCGTCGAGGTGATCGAACCAGAACGGCACGTCGAGGCAGTGGCATGCCCCGCCGAACATCGGCGACGGCCAGGCGAAGCGGTAGACCCAGGTCGCCGGTGTCGAGCGGTCATCCCTCGAGGCCGAAGGAGCGTCGGCAGCGATCCTCGCGGAGGCCGCCCGCGCCCGCGCCACCCGCAGCACCGTCGCCCGGATCACCCGGTCCGTCGCGTAGCCGCCGAGAACCGCCGCGGCGCCCCGACGCCGCGTGCGCTCGAGGTAGGCGCGCCGCCGCGAGCGCCCGAGACCGAGCGCGGCCAGCGCCAGCGACACGGGCACGACCCACAGCGCGGCCCGGTAGCGAGAGGTCAACATCGTGAACTCGTCGTCGGTCGAGCCGATGACCAGGGGCACGCCGGGCTCCTCGGCGAGCATCTCGAGCGGATGCCGCGGCATCACATCGCCGTCGATCACCGGCCCGAGCGGAAGCCCCTCGTCGAACAGCGCCGTCAGCGCCGCGAGGGCGCGTCCGCGCGGCGGCTTCCCGGCGGCTTTCTGCAGCGCGATCAGCCGTTCCTCCGGCACCGCCGCGAGCCCCTCGCGGTCGGCGGTGACCCCGGCCAGCGACGCCACGCGTTCGGTGAAGCGCCGGGCGGAATCGACGGCGACGGCGCCGATCGCGGGCGAGATCGCCATCGCGCCGTGGAAGAGTCCGGATGCCGCCGGGCTCGCCATCAGCGCGAGCACCGACCCGCCGCCCGCCGACTGCCCGGCTACCGTCACACGCGCCGGGTCGCCGCCGAAGGCGCTGATCTCGTCGCGCACCCACTCGAGAGCGGCGATCTGGTCCCGGAGGCCGCGGTTCGTCGGTGCCCCCTCGATGAGGCCGAAGCCGTCGAAGCCGATCCGGTACGAGATCACGACCGTGATCACACCGTCGCGCGCGAACGTGTCGCCGTCGTACCACCGGCTCGCGGGCGACCCCGAGGTGTAGCCCCCGCCGTGGATCCACACGAGCACCGGGAGGGCGGCATCCGGATCCCGATCCGCGGGCGCGAAGACGTTGACGTTCAGGGTGGCGTCGCCCGGGACGCTCGGCTCGGGGATGAGGGTGATGCCGGCGTCACCTCGCTGCGTGGTCGGTCCGTAGGCGGTCGCGTCGCGCTCGCCCTCCCAGGGCTCGACGGGGAGGGGCGCCGCGAACCGCAGCGAGCCGATCGGGGGCTGCGCGAACGGGATGCCGAGGAACACGGCGGTCCGACCGCGGCGGAACCCCCGCAGGCGTCCCTTCGAGGTGGTGGCGAGCACGGCGGCATCCATGCCCCCATCCTGCCCGTCCGGGCTCACCCCTGAGCACCGTCCCACCAGCGCAGGGTGCGCAGGGCGAAGAACGTCAGCCAGCGCGAGGGCTCGCCCGCAGGAACGTCGACCGGGAACCACTCGCGCCCCTCGGGCGGATACGCCTGATGCCAGGTGCCGTCGGCATCGCGCGACGCCCGCACGCGCTCGACGGCGTCGGCGAGACGCGGGTCGGGCGCGGTGCCGTCGAACTCTGCCGCGGCGCGGAAGTGATCGAGGGCGCGGAGCGCGCTGTAGCGGAAGCGGAACGGGTAGCCCAGGTGATGCGCCCACACGTGCCGCTCACCGGTGGACCGCCGGTAGAGCAGCTGCCGCTCGAGCAGGTACTCCTCGGCGCCCGTGCGCGCCGCGTGCAGCTCCGGCGTGCCCCCGGTGCGCCACTCGTCGTCGAGGATGCCGATCACCGCGTTGAGCGTGGAGTGGAACGAGGACTTCATCGACCCCTCCACCCACTCGCAGTTCCACCCGCCGTCACCGAGCTGATGCTCGACGAACCAGTTCCGGATGCCGCCGACATCCGCTCCGAGCCACGCTCCGCTCGCGAGGGTGAAGGCGTTGATGCACGCGTCCACCTCGCCGCCCCAGAAGGGAAGATCGTCGTACTCCCAGCGCGCGTTGCGCTCGAGGAGCCCGGCGGTGTCGGGGCGGAGGGCCTCGGCATCCACTCCCCATTCGCGCAGGCTCATCAGCGACCAGGATGTCGCCGTCCACGGCTGCGGGTCGCCCCACGTGAAATCGGCGGGGAAGTGCGCGCCGCCCGCCCAGAGACCGTCGTCTCCCTGCGCGGCGAGCAGCTGGGCCCCGAAGCCTTCGAGCGGCACCCGGGCGCGGGTCGCCTGCCATTGTTCCTCGGGGGCGTCGAGAAGGTCGCGTTCGACCTTCCACCGCAGGCTCGGATCGCTGTCGGCCAGCCATACCAGGACGTCGTCGTCGGTCATCCGGGCAGGCTACGCCCGCATGCGCGGCACGGGAACACGACTCCGGAGATTCGTGCCGGTTTCGGCCTCCGCGACGCCGACGGGGCGGCTTCGTGCCCGGATTTCCGGAGTTCTGCACGCGCCGCCGCGCGCCCAGCGGCCCGGCCTGCCTCGACGTCGCCGAGGGGCCGCGCGCGTCAGGCGTCGCGGCGCGCGCCCTCGGACGGGGTCACCGTGAACACGTTCGGTGCGCGGAATCCGGATGCCGCGAACGCGGCCAGGACCGCCTCGGTCGCCGCCGGGATGAGCCCGGTGGGGATCAGCGCGATCGCCGCCCCGCCGAAGCCGCCGCCGGTCATGCGCGCGCCGAGGGCGCCGGCCGCGAGCGTCGTCTCGACGGCGAGGTCGAGCTCGGGGACCGAGATCTCGAAGTCGTCGCGCATCGAGACGTGCGAGGCGGTGAGCAGGTCGCCGATGGCCGTCGGGCCGTCGGCGTCGAGGGCGGCCACCGTGTCGAGCACGCGCTGGTTCTCGGTGACGATGTGACGGACGCGCCGGAACGTCACGTCGTCGAGGATCTCCTCCGCACGCGGCAGGTCGTCGACGGTCAGGTCGCGCAGGGCCGCGACGCCGAAGGCGGCCGCCCCGCGCTCGCACGCCTCGCGGCGCTCGCGGTACCCGCCCGTGGAGTGGGCGTGCTCGACGAGGGTGTCGACGACGAGGATCGACAGTCCCGCGGCGGCGAAGCCGAGGGGCACGGCCCGGGTCTCCAGCGTCCGGCAGTCGAGGAAGGTCGCGGCGTCGGCGACGCCGAGCATCGAGGCCATCTGGTCCATGATCCCGGTCGGCGCACCGACGGCGTCGTTCTCGGCGATGCGTCCGACCCGGGCCAGGGCGACCTTGTCGAGACCTGCCTTCCAGACGTCGTTGAGGGCGGATGCCACGGCCCCCTCGATCGCGGCGGATGACGAGAGGCCGGCTCCGACCGGGACCTCCGATGCCAGGGCGATGTCGACGCCCCGGGGCGTGGCATCCGGAGCTTCCCGGAGCAGCGCCCACGCCACGCCCAGCGGGTAGCCCGCCCAGTCGAGGCCGCCGGCGGCGATCCGGGAGTCGAGGTCGGCGAGCGAGACCTCGACCGCGTCGTCGGCGAACGTCGACCGCACACGGATGACGTCGTCGTCGCGCAGCGCGACGGCCGCGGCGGTGCGCTGCGCGATCGCGAACGGGAAGACGAAGCCCTCGTTGTAGTCGGTGTGCTCGCCGATGAGGTTGGCGCGACCGGGAGCCGACCACACGCCCACGGAGAGGGAAGAGAGAAGAGTGCGGGCGTCGTCGACGGCGGTCATGCCGTCACCTCCGGAACGGTGTCGAGGGCGGCGCGCAGGCGCTCGGCCTGCGATTCGGGGGTCACGTCGCCGATCCAGGCGCCCATGGCGGCCTCGGATCCGGCGAGGTACTTCAGCTTGTCGGCGGCGCGACGGGGGGAGGTGATCTGCAGGTTGAGGCGCACGGCATCCCGGCCCCGTCCGACCGGCGCCTGGTGCCAGGCGGCGATGTAGGGGGTGGGGGTGTCGTAGAGCGCGTCGATGCCGCGCAGCAGCCGCAGGTAGAACGGGGCGAGCTCGTCGCGCTCGGCATCGGTCGTCTCGGCGAGGTCGGCGACGTGGCGGTGCGGGAGCACGTGCACCTCGATGGGCCAGCGCGCGGCGAAGGGGACGAACGCGGTCCAGTGCTCTCCGCGCAGCACGACGCGCTCGCCGCCCTGCTCGAACTCCAGGATGCGCGCGAACAGGTCGTTCGAGGTGCGCGAGATCGTGTCGAGCAGGCGATGCGTGCGCGGGGTCACGTACGGGTAGGCGTAGATCTGCCCGTGCGGGTGGGGGAGCGTGACCCCGATCTGCTCCCCGCGGTTCTCGAACGGGAACACCTGACGGATGCCGGGCAGAGCAGACAGCGCTGCGGTCCGATCGGCCCACGCCTCGATCACGGTGCGGGCGCGGGTGCGCGAGAGCGAGCCGAACGACCCCTCGTGCGCGGGGCTGAAGCACACCACCTCGCACCGGCCGACCGAGGTGCGCGTGCGGCCGAGGCCGAGGTGCTCGAGGTCGTCGTCGCCGCGCGGCGGGTCGACGGCGGCGGGGGCGTCGCCGACGGCCGCGTCGAGGGCGGGGCCGAACGACGGGGACTTGTTCTCGAACACCGCCACGTCGTAGAGCGACGGGATCTCCGAGGGATTCGTCGGCGTCTGCGGCGAGAGGGGATCGAGGTGCGCGGGCGGGAGGAACGCCCGGTTCTGACGATTGGATGCCACGGTGATCCAGTCGCCGGTCAGCACGTCCTGGCGCATGGTCGCCGTGGTCGGCCGCGGGTCGAGGGTGCGGGCGTCGACCGCGCGCTCGGCGCCGAGCGTCGTGTCGGGGTCGTCGAAGTAGATGAGCTCGCGTCCGTCGGCCAGGTGGGTGGGCCGCTTGACGACGCCGGCGCCCAGGGGCTCCGCGGTGAGGCTGTCCGTGTTCACGATAACACGCTACATCTGGGGCGTGATATCGTCAACACGGAGGGGGCGTGATGCGCGTATCCATGGCCGACGTGGCCGAGCGGGCCGGAGTCTCGGCGCAGACCGTGTCGCGCGTGGCCAACGGCAGCCCCCGCGTCGACCCGGCCACGCGTGCCCGCGTCGAGAAGGCGATGGCCGACCTCGGGTACCGCATGCACCGCGCCGCCCGTGCGCTGCGCACCGGGCAGACCTCCACGATCGGACTGGTCGTGTCGACCCTGGCCTCCGTCGGCAACTCGCGCATGCTGCAGGCGATCTCCGAGGCCGCCGCCGAGCGCGACTACGCCCTGGCCGTGGTGACGGTCGGGGAGCGCGGCATCCGCGAGGCTTTCGCCCGCTTGCGCTCGCAGGGCGTCGACGGCGCTGTCGTGCTGAACGAGGCGACCGAGCTCGCCCGCGACGCCGAGCCTCCCGCCGATCTGCACCTCGTGGTCGTCGACTCGCCGCCCGACCCGCGCTTCTCGATCGTGCAGACCGACCACGCCGGGGGTGCCCGCGCCGCGACCCGGCACCTCCTCGAGCTCGGTCATCCCGTCGTGCACCACCTCGCGGGACCGGCGCGATCGTTCGCCGCGACCGAGCGCGAGCGCGGTTGGCGCGACGCGCTGGCCGAGGCCGGTGTCGCGCCGCCGGAGTCTGTGCGCGGCGACTGGACCTCGGCATCCGGATATCGTGCCGCCCACGCGCTGGTCACGGCCTCCGCCGTCTTCGTCGCGAACGACCAGATGGCGCTCGGCGCCCTGCGCGCGTTCGCCGACGCGGGGCGGCGCGTCCCCGGCGACGTCTCCGTGGTGGGCTTCGACGACATCGCGGATGCCGCCGAGTTCCGGCCCCCGCTCACCACCGTCCGCCAGGACTTCGACGCCCTCGGCCGTCGCGCCGTGGCCGCGCTGATCGCCGCGATCGAGGGCGGCACGGCCGTCGCCGAGACGGTGCCGGCGTCGCTGGTGGAGCGCGAGAGCAGCTCCGCCCCCTGAGGCGCGCACGCCCGCCGCGCCCGCGCGGCGCCGGTTCGCGGGTCGGGCGGTGGACGCAGCCTTCGGAGCGGGCTCTTCTCGCCCGGAAACGAGGATCGCGCCGCGGGCCACGTCCCCGCGTCAGCGCGACCGAGTCCGCTACCCCGCGGGCAGATCCAGGGTCACGGTCGTCCGTTCGTCGGGCACGCTGTCGATGCGGACCGCCCCGCCGTGCGCCACGGCGATCGCGCGGACGTTCGTGAGCCCGAGACCGAAACCCTGGATCTCGCTCGAGCGCGCGAGCGACCCACGATAGAACCGTTCGAACGCCCGACGCTGTTCGGTGCGTCCGAACCCCGCGCCGGAGTTGGTCACGGACACGACCGCGCGGCCGTCGCGGACGCCGTACGCCACGGTGACCGGGGCGGACGGGATGCCGAACTTCACGGCGTTCGTGAGGAGTTCCGCGACCGCGACGACGGCCTGGGCGCGATCCAGATGGGCGGAGGTCGGGCCGGTGGCCGCGGTGTCGATGGTCTGCCCGCGGGCCTCGGCGAACGCTCCGACCTCCGCGACGGCGTCGGCGACGAGGTCGCCGAGATCCACGTCCTGCCGGCGCAGCGTCTTCTCGCTCTCGCTCGCGGCGAACAGGTCGCGCACCCGGCGGGAGAGATCGGCGGTGCGCCGGGTGACGATGTCGACGTGGCGGCGGAGCCGGGTGTCCTCCGGGTCGACCTCGTCGTCGATGAGGTCGAGGAACCCGGTGATGCTGGTCAGGGGCGTGCGGAGCTCGTGCGACACCGTGCGCAGGAATTGCTCGCGCAGTTCGATCGCCTCGGCGACGACCGTCGTGTCGGAGATCACGACCACGGTTCCCCGGAGACTCCCGTCGGGGCGGAGCACGCGGCCCGACGAGGCCAGCACGGCGACGGGGGCCTCCTCGGGGCCCCACCACTCGAACTGGTCGTTGACCGCCTCGCCGGCCAGGGCGCGGGGGACGACCTGCTCGTTCGCGGGCACGAGCGCGGTGCGGTCGGCGGTGAAGACCGCCCGCCCGGCCATCGGCGGCTCATCGAGACGGAAGCCGCCGAGCGCGGCGAGGCGACGCGCGTAGGCGTTGGCCACTTCCAGCCGTCCCTCGGCGTCGTAGAAGACGACCCCGGCGCTCACGGTGTCGACGATGCCGCGCGCCACGGCTTCGGTGTCGCGCGCCGCCTCGAGCGCGTCCGCCTGGGCGCGCGAGGCCTGGATCCGCTGCCGCGTGTTGCGTCGGAGGTGGCGCGCGGCGATGAACACGATGATCGCGACCCCCACGATGAACGTCGGCATGATCACGACGTTCGCCCACTCGACCGGCGATGACGGCCACGAGCCGACGTACGCGAAGCGGAACGAGGTGATGAACCCGGCCCCGAGCACGGCGGCGACGATGCCGTACCAGGGGAAACCGTACGCGAGCCACAGCGCCGGGAAGATCGCGAGGAGCGAGACCGACGGGAACAGGGGCAGCAGCTCGGCCCGCACGAGGGCCACGGCCACGAGGTCGAGCCCGGCGATGAGCATCATCCACGCGCGGGGCAGCCGTTCCCAGGGCACGGCGAGCGAGAGGACGGTCGCCACCACGGTCAGCAGGGAGCCCGCGACGACGACGTCCACGGTCAGCGTCGCCGGCGCCGCCAGACCCGTGACGCCGGCCATGAACGCGACCGCGAGGAAGAACGGGAACTGTGCCCGGAGGAAGACGCGCACGCGCCCGCGAGGGCTCGCCTCCACCTCGAACAACGGCATCGTCGCTTTCCTCTCCCGCTTGTCCGCGCTCCTCGAAGGTACTTCACGCGACCTCTGGCCCGGCGGGCTTGCGCCGGGAGAACAGGGGATGCCATGAGCACAGGGCGTTTCACGGACGATGCCCCTGTCGCCCTGGCATCCCCTGTTCTCGTGGCGGGATCGCGCTACTCCTCCCGCTGACCGAGCGACGGCTCGGCGACGAAGCGTGCGACGGCCTCGGTCACCTGCTCGAGCTCGAGCACCACGATCTCGTTCGCGCCCGCGCGCGTGGCGGGGCCGGGGACGTAGAGGGTGTTCTGCGGGGTGGCGCGCCAGTAGCGGCCCAGGAAGAAGCCGTTCACGAAGGCGTAGCCCTTGCCCCACGCGGATGTGTCGAGGAACAGATCCACCGGGGCGTCGAGGTCGAACGACCCGCGGAACGCCGCCCGCCCGACGCCGCTCGATCCGGTCCCCCCGACGGCGGTGACGTCGACGGGGGTCGACACCCAGCCCGTCACGGGAGATCCGTCGAGCGTGACGGGACCGATGAGTCCCTTCGCCTCGCCGAGACGGTCGGCGTAGTTCACACGACCCTGGTCCTCGACCACCACGGTGAGTCGGGTTCCCGCGGGGATCGCGAGCGCGCGCTCGTGCAGTGCGCGCGACAGGCGCCCCACCGGCACGCCGTCGACCTCGATCCAGGCCAGGTCGCGCACCTCCGCGGCGGCGAGCACCGCGCGGTCGCCGGAGACGGTGGGCAGCTCCACGTCGTAGCGGACGAGGGCCCCGAGGTGCCCGAGTTGCTCGAACGTTCGCGGGGCGTCGGTGGGCTCGGCATCCTGTGCCGATGGCATCCAGTCGCCCTCTCCCGAAAGCGGCACGTCGAAGGCCGGTGCCTGCGGTCGTTCGGCGGGAACGAGGTCGGGCACGGGCGCGTACTTCGCGATGACCTCGCGGAACGCGTGGAACTTCGCCGTCGGGTGGCCGGACTCGTCGATGGGTGCGTCGTAGTCGTACGAGGTGACGATCGGGTCGTAGCGGCCCTTGTCGTTGGCGCCGTTCGTGGTGCCGAAGTTCGTGCCGCCGTGCACCATGTAGATGTTCACCGAGGCCCCGGCCGCGAGCAGCACGTCGAGGTCGTGGGCGGATGCCGCGGGGTCGGTCGTGTGGTGGATGCTGCCCCACCAGTCGAACCACCCGTCCCAGAACTCGCTGCACATCAGCGGTCCGCTCGACTGGTGCTCGCGGAGGGTCGCGAGGCGCTCCTCCGCCCGCGAACCGAACGAGCCCGTGAGGTGCAGTTCGGGCAGGCTCCCCGCCTCGAGCATCCACGGCATGGGCTGGTCGACGGTGGTCAGCGGCACGGTGATGCCGGCGTCTTGCGTCACGCGCACGAGCTCCCGCAGGTACTCCTTGTCGGAGCCATAGGCGCCGTACTCGTTCTCGATCTGCACGAGCACGACGTTGCCGCCGCGATCGATCTGGCGCGGGGCGACGATCTCGTACACCCGACGCAGGTACTCCGTCACCGCCTCCACGAACTGCGGTTCGGAGCGACGGATGCCGATCCCCGGGGTCGAGGTGAGCCACACCGGCAGCCCCCCGTTGTGCCACTCGGCGCAGATGTACGGTCCCGGACGCACGATCGCGTGCAGACCCTCGGCGGCGATGAGGTCGAGGAAGCGGCCCAGGTCGTTCCAGCCCGTGGCATCCCACTCTCCGCGCACCGGCTCGTGGGCGTTCCACGCGACGTAGGTCTCGATGGTGTTGAGCCCCATCGCCTTGGCCGTGCGGATGCGGTCGGCCCAGTGCTCGGGGTGGATGCGGAAGTAGTGCAGCGTGCCCGAGATGACCTGGTGCGGTCGCCCGTCGAGCAGGAAGTCGGTCTCGCCGATGGTGAAGGTCGTCACGGTGTCTTTCGGGTGGGGGGTCAGTCGACCAGGCGAGCCCGCAGGCGCGCCCAGGCCAGAGCGGGGAGGGTGAAGCGCAGGATGCCGTCGTCGTCGACGCGCACGTCCAGGGCGACGGGGGCGACGGGCTCGGCGTCGGCGGAGTTGGTGGTGTGGCGGTCGCCGCCCTCGGGGATGGTCACGACGACCGCGTCGACGCCCTCGACCGCGCCGAGGTCGAGCTCGACCTCGGTCGACGCCTTCAGGTCGCGGTGGGCGAGGAAGACGGTGACGTCGCGTCCGTCGACGGTGGCGACGGTGTCGATCGCATCGACGGTGCCGTGACGGGCGGTGTCGATCGTGGCGCCCTCGACGCGGGGCACGACGACCCGACCGGATGCCGCCTTCGCGGTGAGCGCGAACGGGTGGAACGTGCTCTGGCGCCAGGCCGCGCCGCCGCCCGGTTCGGTGCGGATGGGGGCGATGACGTTGACCAGCTGGGCGAGGTTCGCCATCGAGACGCGGTCCGCGCGGCGGATCAGCGTGATGAGCAGGGAGCCGACGACGACGGCGTCGGTGACGGTGTAGTCGTCTTCGATCAGGCGCGGGGCGATCGGCCAGTCACCGGTGAAGACGCGGGGCTTGTCGACCTCGTTCCACCGGGTCTGATTCCAGACGTTCCACTCGTCGACGCTGATGCCGATCGGGTGCCCGTCGGGCGTGGTGGCGCCGACCTCGTCGATGATGTCGGCGACCTCGCCGATGTAGCGGTCGAGAGCGGCACCGCTGGCGAGGAAGCTCGCCGGGTCGGCGGGGTCCTCTTCGTAGTAGGCGTGCACCGAGATGTGGTCGATGAGCCCGGCGGTGTGGCGGAGGACCGCGCGCTCCCAGTCGCCGAACGTGGGCATCTCGTGGTTCGAGCTGCCGGCGGCGACGAGCTCGACGGTGGGATCGATGAAGCGCATCATGCGAGCGGTCTCGGCGGCGAGGCGGCCGTACTCGTCGGCGGTCTTGTGGCCGATCTGCCACGGGCCGTCCATCTCGTTGCCGAGGCACCACAGTCGGATGCCGAAGGGGGCTTCGCGACCGTTGTCGCGACGCCGGTCGCTGAGCGCGGTCCCGGCGGGGTGGTTGGCGTACTCGAGCAGGTCGGCGGCCTCGGCGACGCCGCGGGTGCCGAGGTTCACCGCCTCCATGACCTCGAGGCCCGCGGCATCCGCCCATTCGGCGAACTCGTGGAGCCCCACCTGATTGGTCTCGGTGCTGTGCCACGCGGCATCCAGGCGCACCGGACGCTCGTCGCGGGGACCGACGCCGTCCTCCCAGCGGTATCCCGAGACGAAGTTTCCGCCGGGGTAGCGCACGACCGTGGCGCCGAGCTCGCGGACGAGCTCGAGTACGTCCGTGCGGAAGCCGACGGCATCCGCGGTGTCGTGGCCGGGGGAGTGGATGCCGTCGTACACGCAGCGGCCCATGTGCTCGACGAACGAGCCGAAGAGGCGGCGGGGGACCTCGGCTCCGACCGCGGTGCGGTCGACGACGATGCGGGTGGGGGAGGTCATTCGGGTTTCTCCTGGTGGGAAGAGGAAGGGGCGGGCCGCATACGACAGATGCGACCCGCCCCCGCGAAGGTGTTACTTGTTGACCGAGAAGCCCTGCTCGTTGCCGTACTGCACGAGCTGGTCCTGCCAGGCGGTGAGGCCCTTGTTCAGGTCGCCCTTCGTGGAGTACGCCTGGCCGACGGTGTCGTTGAAGATGCTGTTCGCGTACACCTGGTAGGGCAGGTAGCTCCAGCCCTCGCGCACCTCGCTCGAGGCCTGGGTGAGGACCTCGTTGATCTTCTGACCACCGAAGTAGTCCGACGCCTTGTCGACGAAGGCGGGGTCGCTCAGCTGAGCGGTCGTGGACGGGAAGCCGCCGGACTCGGCGAAGATCTTCAGGCTCTCCTCGTCGTTGTTCAGCCACTTGAGGAAGCCCGCGGCCAGGGCCGGGTTCTTGCTCTGCTTCGTGACCGCCTGGCCACCGCCGCCGTTCTCGGCCGTGACGGCCTTGCCGTCGTAGGTCGGGATGGGAGCGACGGCCCACTTGCCGGCTCCGTCGGGAACCGAGGACTCGAGAACGCCGGGCATCCAGGCGCCGATCACGAGGGAGGCGATCGATCCGTCACCGAGGCCCTTGAACCACTCGTCGCTCCAGCTGGGGGTGTCCGAGATCAGACCGCCCTCGATGAGACGGTTCCAGTTGTCGGCGAACTTCTTCGAGCCGTCGTCCTGCAGGTCGACGGTCACGTCGGTGCCGGAGGTCTTGAAGGGCGTGCCGCCGGCCTGCCAGATCATGCTGGTGGTGAAGCCCGCGTCGCCGGTGTCGGCGGTGATGTACTTCGTCGGGTCGGCCGCGTGCAGCTTCTGCGCCGCCGCGAGGTACTCGTCCCACGTCTTCGGCACCGAGATGCCGTACTGGTCGAAGACCGCCTTGTTGTAGAAGAGGGCCATGGGGCCCGAGTCCTGCGGCAGGCCGTAGACCTTGCCGTCGAAGTCGACGGAGCCCCAGGTGCCGGGGCTGTAGTCGCCCTTGAGGTCGGAGAAGCCGTAGGGGGCGAGGTCGACGAGCGAGTCCGAGAGCGCGAACTGCGGGAAGGCGTAGTACTCGATCTGCACGACGTCGGGGGCGCCCGAGCCGGCCTTGATCGCGTTCTGGAGCTTCGCGTACTCGTCCTTGTTGGTGCCGGCGTTGACGTAGTTGACCTTGACCTTGGGGTACTTGGCCTCGAACGCCTTCACCTGGGCCTCGGCGGAGGGGGTCCAGGACCAGTACGTGATCTCGCCGCCGGCCTCGAGGGCCTTCTCGACGTCGTCGGCGCTGCCGCCGCCGGCAGCGCCACCGTTGGCGGTGCCACCCGAGCAGGCGGTGAGCGCGCCCGCCGCGAGCGCGGTCGCGGCCAGGGCGAAGACGGTCCGCCGAACGGCGGTGCCCTTGCGGATGAATGTCATTGGGGTTTCCTTCACTTCGTTGTTGTGGAGTGTTGTTGTGGAGTCCGGTGCAGGACGCTCCGGGTGTGGGAAGGGGACGTTTACTGCTTCACGCTGCCGGCGCTGAGACCGGACTGCCAGAAGCGCTGCAGCACGAGGAAGGCGGCGACGATCGGGATGATCGAGAGCACCGACCCCGTGATGACGAGGTTGTAGATGGGCTGCGCCGCGACCCCGGTGGCCTGGGCGTTCCACTGGTTGAGGCCGACCGTGAGCGGGTACCACTGCGGGTCGCTCAGCATGATCAACGGCAGGAAGTAGTTGTTCCACGTCGCGACCACCGCGAACAGCAACACGGTCACGATGCCGGGCGTCAGCAGCCGGATCGAGATGGTGAAGAAGGTGCGGAACTCTCCGGCGCCGTCCATACGGGCGGCTTCGAGGAGCTCGGTCGGAATCGCGTCCGTCGCGTACACCCAGATCAGGTAGAGCCCGAAGGGGCTGATGAGCGAGGGGATGATGATCGCCCACGGGGTGTTGGTGAGTCCCAGCTGGCTGAAGAGCAGGAACGTCGGGACGGCGAGGGCGGTTCCCGGCACGGCGATCGCGCCGAGGACGACGGCGAACACCGCCTTGCGGCCGCGGAAGTTGTACTTGGCCAACCCGTAGCCCGCGAGGGTCGCCAGCAGCGTCGCCCCACCCGCGCCGACGACGACGTACAGCAGGGTGTTGCCGAGCCACCGGACGAAGATCCCGTCGCGGTAGGTGAGCGTCTCGACGATGTTGTCGAACAGGGCGAAGCTGTTGCCCGGGCCGAGGCCGAACGTCGTGAACAGATCGGCCTGGGTCTTGGTGGCGTTGATGAGGAGCCAGAACAGCGGCACGAGCGTGTAGAGCAGATACAGGCCCATGACGATGCTCAGGACGAGCGACTTCTTGCTGCTCGTGGGGGAGCGGCGGGCCAGACGCGGACCGCGCGAGGTGGTCACGGCGACGGTGTCGGTGCGGGGTGCGGTCGCGGTGGTCATCGCGCCTCCTGACGGGAGCCGCGCAGCTGCACGACGTAAGCGATGACGGCGGTGATGACGCCCATGATGATGGCGATCGTGGCCGCGTAGTTGTACTGCTGACCGGCGAACGAGAGGTTGTACGCGTACATGTTCGGCGTGAAGAACGTCGAGATCACGTTCGGGGCCAGGGGCTTGAGGATGTTCGGCTCGTTGAAGAGCTGGAAGCTGCCGATGATCGAGAAGATCGTGGCGATCACGACGGCGCCGCGGACGGCGGGGATCTTGATCGAGAAGATCGTGCGCCACGCGCCGGCTCCGTCGATGGATGCCGCTTCGTACAGCTCGGAGGGGATGGTCTTCAGCGACGAGTAGAAGATCAGCATGTTGTAGCCGACGAACTGCCACGTGACGATGTTGCCGATCGACAGCAGCATCCATTCGGGGAGGAACGGCTGGACGACCTGTCCGCCCAGCAGGTCGTTGAGGTTGCGGGTCAGCCCGAACTGGTCGCCGTAGATGTAGCCCCACATGAGCACGGCCACGACGGCGGGCACCGCATACGGCAGGAAGATCACGATCCGGTAGAAGCCCGCGGCGTGCAGGCGCGCACTGTCGATCGCGAGGGCGGCGGCGAGGGCCAGGATCAGCATGATCGGCACCTGGACGACGAGGAAGATCCCGACGCGGCCGAAGCCGTCCCAGAACTTCTCGTCGCCGAACGCGGTGATGTAGTTGGCGAAGCCGACGAAGGCGTTGCCCCCGATGAGCTGGTCGCGGAACAGGCTGAGGTACACCGAGTACGCCAGCGGCGCGAGGAACACCAACGCGAAGACGAGGGCGAACGGGGCCACGAACAGCCAGCCGCGGTCGTCGATGCGGGAACGGCGTTTGCGTCGCGGGGGGCGCAGAGCAGGCGGGGGTGCCGCGGTGGTCGTCATCGTCCAGAGCCTCTTCATTGGTGCGCATCCGGTCCGGGTGGCCGAGATGTTGACGTAAACATAACTCCGCCGCGCTAGTGTGTCAACGTCAACATTCCAGGGGGGTGGACATGAGCGAGACGACGACGACGTCGGCCGCGAGCTCGGTGCGCGGACGCCGACGCGAGGTGTCGATGGCCGATGTCGCTACGGCGGCCGGCGTGTCCGGCCAGACGGTGTCGCGCGTCGCGAACGGCCGGACCAATGTCGACCCCGATACGCGCCAGCGGGTCCTGGATGCCATGGCCTCGCTCGGATACCGCCCGAACAGCGCCGCGCGCGCCCTGCGCTCGGGGCGCTTCCGCAGCATCGGCGTGATCATGTTCTCGCTCAGCTCGTACGGCAACACGCGGACGCTCGATGCCCTGGCGTCGATCGCCGCGGCATCCGGATACTCGATCACCCTCATCACGGTCCAGTCCGCGTCGCAGTCCGACGTCTCGGGCGCCTTCCTGCGTCTGCGCGAGCACGCGGTCGACGGGATCGTGATCCTCATCGAGACGCACCGCCTCGGCGAGAATGAGCTCTCGATCCCCTCGGGGCTCCCCGTCGTGGTGGTCGACTCGAGCGCCGACTACCCCTACGCCGTCGTCGACAACGACCAGGCCCAGGGGGCGCGCCTGGCGACCGAGCACCTGCTCGACCTCGGGCACGAGACGGTGTGGCACGTCTCGGGTCCGCGCGAGTCGTTCGCCGCCGAGCGTCGGAGCGCGGCGTGGCGGGCGGCCCTGGAGGATCGCGGATGCCGCGTCCCCGAGGTGCAGATCGGCGATTGGACGGCCGAGTCGGGGCACGCCATCGGGGCGGAGCTCGCTCGCGATGCCCGGGTCACGGCGGTCTTCGCGGCGAATGACCAGATGGCGCTCGGCGTGATCCGTGCGCTGCACGAGGCCGGACGCGCCGTGCCGGGCGATGTGAGCGTCGTCGGTTTCGACGACATGCCGGAGTCGTCGAACTTCTGGCCGCCCCTGACCACCGTCCGGCAGCGCTTCGAGCGCGTCGGCGAGGAGGCGATGAGCGCCCTCATCGCCGACATCGAGGGCACCGGCGGCGAGCACGCGCGCACCCTCGTCCCCACGTCGCTCGTGGTGCGGGAGAGTTCGGGTCCGCGGGGCTGAGAGGCGCTCGGCGCATCGCGGCTCCGCTCCGCTCCGCTCCCGGGTGCTCGGGCTTCCGCGGCTTCAGGTCGCTCGCGCTCGCGCTCGCGCCGCGAGACTGCACCGCGCTGACATCCCCGCTGCAGCGTGCAGTGGAGTTGTCAGCGCGATGCAGTCTCGGCGCCCGGGGGCTCGCCGCGCGGGCGCGCACCTGCCGCGCGGCGATCGGCGGGCCCGCGCCTCAGGCGAGCGGCGGGCCGATCACGGCGTCGGTGTCGGCCTTCGTGGGAGCGAGGATCACGGCGTCACCGGTGAACAGGTACGTCTGGTTGTAGCGACCGTCGATCTTGTAGGTCAGGTAGGTGCCGCGGGGGCCCTCCTCGGTGAACCAGCCGCTGTCGCCGGCGGTGAGCGTGGCGACGACCGCGTCCCAGTCCGTCCGCGAGGCCGGCGACCACGTGTAGAAGTCGCCCCGGGGCGACCCGTCTGTGGAGCAACTCGGGCCCTGCGCGAGCACCGGGAAGAGCGGCCCCGATGAAACGGCTCCGTCGGGGAGGACCACATCGCGGACGGTCTTCCCGGATGCCGGGTCCGTGATGTTGTCGCACGTCGGGGCGACTCGTGCGGACGCGGGAGCGGTCAGGCGCGGGTCAGCCGTGGGGGTGGCGCTCGCGGACGGCGCGGCGTGCGTCGATGTCGGCGGTGTGGTGCGGGCCGCATCGCTCGGCGCGGCGGCATCCGGAACGCATGCCGTGAGGGCGGCCGGCATCGCCGCGGCGAAGGCGAGAGCGGCGGCGGTTCGGCGAAGACGCGAGGAAGCGGAGAGCACGGGCCCAACCTAGCGCGCGAGGTCGACCCGCGTCGGTGCGACCGCAGCAAGCGGCCCGCCGGGGTCGCGCGCTCGCGCGCGCGGGCCTCGAGACGGCACTGCGCTGACATCTCCCCTGCAGCGTGCAGCGGAGTTGTCAGCGCGATGCAGTGCCGGCGCCCGGGTCGACCCCGGCGCAACCGTTGCGCACGGCCCGCGAATCGGCTTAGGCTCGGTGCTGACGTCAACATGTTGACGTCAACATTCCCCCACAGGTCGCACCGACGCGGCCGGAAACGGAAACGACGATGACGTCTCGAGTCCTTTCTTCCACGTGCGCCGCGGCTCTCGTCGCCGGCGCCCTGACCGCTGGGGCGGCCGCCGCGCCACCCCCGGCGAGCGCCGCCGACGCGCCCTCGGCCGTGCGCATCACACCCAATCCCGCCTCGGCCACCGAGGCCTTCGAGGGCTGGGGCACGAGCCTGGTGTGGTTCGCCAACGCCACCGGCAACTACCCCGCCGACGTACGGCAGAAGCTCTTCGACGCTGTGTTCGGCGACGAGGGGCTCAACCTCAACATCGCCCGGTACAACGTCGGCGGCGGCAACGCGACCGACGTCCCGCCGTACCTGCGCGCGGGCGGGGCGGTGCCCGGCTTCTGGAACCCCGACCTTCCGGCGACGGATGCCGAGGGCGAGATCACCTCGACCTACGCCGATCGCGAGCGCTACCGCGACGCGTGGAACCCCGACGACCCGACCCACTACGACTTCGAGGCCGACTCCGCTCAGCGGTGGTGGCTCGACGCGCTGAAGGACAAGGTCACGCACTGGGAGGCGTTCAGCAACTCCCCGCCGTATTTCCTCACCGACAGCGGCTTCGTCTCCGGCGGCATCAACGACGCCACCAGTGAGCAGCTCCGCTCGGCCGACATGCAGAAGTTCGCCGGGTACATGGTCACCGTGGTCGACGAGCTCGAGAAGGCCCACGGCATCCGGTTCGACACGATCGATCCCTTCAACGAGCCGAACACGAACTACTGGCAGACGCAGATCCCCGACGGCGCGACGTGGCCGACCGGCGGCCGCCAGGAGGGCGCGCACATCGGCCCCGAGCGCCAGAACGAGATGATCCAGGCGCTCGCCGACCGACTCGGGCGCGACGACACGACCACGGATGCCGTGATCTCGGCGATGGACGAGACGAACCCCGGCATCTTCGCCGGCAACTGGAACACCTGGTCGGATGCGTCGAAGGATGCCGTCGACCAGCTCAACGTGCACACCTACGGCACGGGCGGGCGACCGGTCGTGCGCGACATCGCCAAGGCGGCGGACAAGCCGCTGTGGATGAGCGAGGTCGAGGGCAACTGGACCGACACGAGCCGCGGATTCGTCACGAACGACATCGAGAACGGCCTCGGCATGGCCTCGCACATCGTCGGCGACCTTCGCGAGCTCGAGCCCGAGGCATGGGTGTTCTGGCAGCCGGTGGAAGACCTCTACAACATGGAGAAGGTCGAGAAGCTGAACTGGGGCAGCGTCTTCATCGACTTCGACTGCAACGCCGAGGGTCTCTCGGAGCGACGCATCGCCGACGGCGACGCCGACCCGAGCTGCCAGGTGCTGACGAACGAGAAGTTCAACACCGTGCGCAACTTCACGCACTACATCCAGCCGGGCGACCGGCTCATGGCGACGGACGACACGAACTCCACCGCGGCGATCGACGCCGACGGGCAGGGCGCGTCGATCGTCCACGTCAACGCCGACGACGTCGAGCAGACCGTCGAGCTCGACCTCAGCCGCTTCGGCGAGATCGCTCCCGGCGCCACGGTCACCCCGATCGTGACGACCCAGTCGACCGCCGAGGACCCCACCGTGAACGCGCTGCGCGCCGGTGACGCGGTCGCCGTGGATGCGGCATCCGGAATCGCCCGGCTCACGATCCCCGCCAAATCGGTCGTCACGTTCGAGGTCGACGGGGTCTCGGGCGTCGCCGCGGATGCTCCGGCGTTCCGCGACGGCGAGACCGTGCAGCTCGTGGGCGTGCAGAGCGGTCTCGCCCTGAACGGCGACACCGACCTCACGATCGAGACGGATGCCACGACGCCCGAGGCAGCGCGTGCCCAGGCCTGGACCGTGCGCACGATCGACGGTGCCGGGACCAACCGTCACCGGTTCACGCTCCAGAACGGCGACGGACTGTTCCTCGGCGAGCGAGACGGCGCCACCGCGCTCATCGACACCGATGCCGCGTCGGCGGCGGGCGATGCGGCGACCCAGTGGATGGGCTCGACGCTCGACGGCACCACCTACTCGGTGCTCAACGTCGCGGCGGAGCGGGTTCTGGACGTCGACGGCGCCGGCAGCGACGCCGGGACGGCCGTGGGCCTGTGGACGTCCAACGGTGCGGGCAATCAGACCTGGCGGCTGGTCGGCACGGCCGCCGTCGGAAGCGACCCGGTCTCGGTCGCGACCGCGGTGGGCCGAGCTCCGGAACTGCCCGAGACCGTGACCGTCCGCTACGCCGGGAACGTGGGCCGCGCGGCCCCTGTCACCTGGAACACCGACGGTCTCGACTTCGGCGCCGCCGGGACGGTGACCGTCCCCGGAACGGCCGCCGATGTGTTCGGGGCCTCGGTCGAGGCGCGCGCCGAGGTCGAGGTGGGCGCGTTCACCGCCACTCGTCCGCGCTCGGTGACCGTCGTCGCCGGGAGCGCGCTCACCGCCGTGCAGGCGCAGGCCGATGACACGGTGCTCGCCGAGCTCCGCCCGTCGGGACCCGGCTACGCGGTGCCCGTCTCCTGGGACTGGACGGGCGTGGCCGACGCCGCTTTCGCCGCACCCGGCACCGTCGAGGTCGCGGGCGCGACCGAGGACGGCCTCGACGCGCGCCTCACGGTCATCGTGACCGCCGCGGTCCCGCGCAACGTCGCGCCTGAGAGCACGCCCTCGGCGACCTACACCGAGAGCGGGTACGGCGTCGAACGCACGATCAACGGCGATACGACCGACAAGGGCTGGTCCAACTGGCGTTCGGATGCCAAGAACCCGTCCGACACGCTCAGCTACGCGCTCGCCGCCGACGAGACCGTGCGCGGCGTCGCCGTGCAGTTCTTCCGCGACGGCGGCCCGAGCTGGGCCGACAGCCTGCGGGTCGACCACCGCCTCGACGGCGGAGCGTGGGTCGAGGGCGAGCCGGTCGCGGTTCCGGTGCCTGCGCAGGGCGCTCCGCGGGTCGAGGTGCCGATCGACGGCGCCCGGGCCGACGAGGTGCGGGTCGTGCTGACCGCCCGCCAGGACCAGCACATGATCGTCTCGGAGGTCGAGATCCTCGCCGACGCCGCCGGGCCGTCGGGGGTCGCGGACCTCGCGCGACTGACGGTGGGAGACGCTCCGGTCGCGGGCTTCGCCGCCTCGACCACGGAGTACGCGGTGACCGTCGAGGGCGACACGCTGCCGCGGCTGTTCGCTCTCGCGGTCGACGAGGACGCCGTCGTGCAGATCACCCAGCCCCAGGATGCCGCGGGCACGGGCCGTGTCCAGGTCACGGCCGTGGACGGGTCGGTGCGCACCTACACGGTCGCGGTGACGTTGGCGGAGCCGGGGCAGCCGGGCGAGCCGTCCGAGCCCGGCGAGCCCGGTGACCCGGGGACGCCCGGCCCGCCGTCCGGGGGAGACTCCGACCCCGGCCAGCCCCACGGGCGCGACGACCTGGCATCCACCGGTCAGGACACGACCGGCACGGCCGTCACGGTCGGCGCGGCACTGCTTCTGCTCGGGCTGGGCGCGGGGACGCTGCTCGTGAGGCGCCGCCGGTCGCGGGCGTGAGCTCGGGTGCGGCTCGCTGCGGCGGGCCGCACCCTGGTGCGCCGCGGCGGGTTCGACGGGGCGCGCTCAGCGCTCGCCGGGTGAAGTTTCTTGCGGGATCCGCGAGGCCGTCCCTACGCTCGGGGCTTGCGTCTCCATGTTGACGTAAACATCACCTCGAGGTCGCGACGCCGCGACCGGATCGGAACGACGATGACGTCACGTCGGCTGCTGTCGATGACCTGTGCCGTGGCCCTGGCAGCCGGGGCCATCACCTCTTTCACCTCCGCCGCGGAACCGCCGCCCACCGAAGCCGCTGTCACCACGACGGTGCGGATCACCCCCAATCCCGCCACCGCGTCGGAGAAGCCGTTCGAGGGCTGGGGAACGAGCTTGGTGTGGTTCGCGAACGCGACCGGGAACTATCCCGCGGGCGTCCGTCAGAAGCTCTTCGACGCGGTGTTCGGCGAGGACGGTCTGAACCTCAATATCGCCCGGTACAACATCGGCGGTGGCAACGCGTCGGATGTCCCCGCGTACTTGCGGCCCGGCGGCGCGGTTCCGGGATTCTGGAACCCGGATCTGCAGGCCACCGACGCCCAGGGGGCCATCACCTCGACCTACGCGGACCGCGCCCGCTACAAGGCCGCCTGGAACCCCGACGACCCGAACGCGTACGACTTCGACACCGACTCGGCTCAGCGCTGGTGGATCGACGCGCTGAAGGGCAAGGTCACCCACTGGGAGGCGTTCAGCAACTCTCCGCCCTACTTCCTCACCCAGAGCGGCTACGTCTCGGGCGGTGTCAACAACGCCACCCGTGAGCAGCTCGCTCCGGCCGATGCCGACACCTTCGCCGGCTACCTCGTGAACGTCGTCGATGAGCTCGAGAAGGCGCACGGCGTGAAGTTCGACACGATCGAGCCCTTCAACGAGCCCAACACGAACTACTGGCAGACCCAGATCCCGAACGGTGCGACGTGGCCCACGGGCGGTCGCCAGGAGGGGGCGCACATCGGTCCGCAGGTTCAGGACGCCATGGTCAAGGCGCTCTCCGCACGTCTCGCCCGGCCGGGGACGACCACCGATGCCGTCATCTCGGCGATGGATGAGACGAACCCGAGCATTTTCGCGTCGAACTGGAACCAGTGGTCGGCTCAGTCGAAGGGACTCGTCAGCCAACTGAACGTCCACACGTACGGGACGAGCGGGCGTCAGGCCGTTCGCGACATCGCCAAGGCGGCCGACAAGCCGCTGTGGATGAGCGAGGTCGAGGGCAACTGGACTTCCGGGGGCTTCACGACCGACGACATCAACAACGGCATCGGCATGGCCGACCACATCGTCGGCGACCTCCGCGAGCTCGAGCCCGACGCGTGGGTTTTCTGGCAGCCGGTCGAAGACCTGTACAACATGCAAAAGGTCGAGAAGGTCAACTGGGGCAGCGTCTACATCGACTTCGACTGCAACGCCGAAGGCAAGTCGCTGCGGCGGATCGCCGACGGTGAGGCCGATCCCTCCTGCAAGGTGCTGACGAACGAGAAGTACAACACCGTCCGCAACTTCACCCACTACATCCATCCCGGCGACCGCCTCATCCCCACCGACAACGCCCAGTCCACCGCGGCGGTCGACGCCGACGGCCAGGGCGCGACGATCGTGCACGTCAACGGCGACTCGTCGGCCAGGACGGTGCAGATCGACCTGAGCGGCTTCGGGTCGATCGCCCCGGGCGCCACGGTCACCCCGGTCGTGACCACCCAGTCCACGGCCGACCAGCCGACGGTCAACGCCCTCAAAGAGGGGCAGAAGGTCGCCGTGGATGCGACGACGCGGACCGCCACGCTCACGGTGCCCGCGAAGTCGGTCACGACGTTCGTGATCGAGGGTGTCTCCGGCGTCTCCGCCGCGGCTCCGGCCTTCCGTGACGGCCAGACGGTCCAACTCACGGGGCTCCAAAGCGGACTGGCGCTCGACGCGTCGTCGGGGCTGACGATCCGCGCCGACGCGACGACGGCCGAGTCCGCGCGGGCGCAGTCGTGGACCGTCCGCACCATCGACGGCGCGGGCACGAACCGCCACCGCTTCACGCTGCAGAACGGAACGGGGAAGTTCCTGGCATCCGGCAACGGCGGCACCGCCCTCGTCGACGCCGACCCGGCCGCGGCTGCGGGGGACCCCGCGACGCAGTGGATGGCCTCGACCACCGACGGTGTGTACTCCTCGCTGCTGAACGTCGCGAGTGGACGCGTTCTCGACGTCAACCAAGCCGGCACCGCCCCCGGCGCGTCGGTGGGCCTGTGGACGTCCAACGGCGGTGGCAATCAGCAGTGGAGGATCGTGGGCACCGCGGTGGTGGGAATCGACCCGGTCTCCGCCGCCACGGCCGTCGGCGCGACGCCGACCCTTCCCGCGACCGTCACGGCCCACTATGCCGGTGGCGTGCGCCGCGCCGCCTCCGTGGCCTGGCAGCTCGACGGCGTCGACGTCTCGACACCGGGAACCGTCACGGTCCGTGGTGCCGGCACCGATCTGTTCGGCGGTGCGTTCGAGGCGACGGCGACGGTCGAGGTCGGTGCGTACACCGCCACGCGCCCCGCCTCGGTGACCGTCGCCGCCGGCAGCGCGCTCGCCGTGGTCAAGAGTCGGGCCGACACCATGGTGCAGGCCGAACTCGCTCCGTCGGGGGCGGGCTTCGCCCTCCCCGTCGCGTGGAGGTGGGACGGCGTGGACGACTCCGCCTTCGCACAGCCCGGGATCGTCTCGGTGGCCGGCGTCGCGACCGGACCGTCCGGTGAGCGTCTCGACGCGACGCTGACGGTGATCGTCACTGCGGGGACCGAGAACAACGTCGCTCCGCAGAGCGCGCCCTCGGCGACGTACACCGAGTCGGGCTATCCGGTGGCGAACACCATCAACGGAGTGACGACCGACAAGGGCTGGTCGAACTGGCGCGGCGGGACGAAGAACGACCAGGATGCGCTGAGCTACGCCCTGGCCACGCGCGAGACGCTCCGCCGCGTGTCCGTGCAGTTCTACCGTGACGGCAACAGCCTCAGCTGGCCGGCGACGATGCGCGTCGACCATCGACTGTCCGGCGGCGACTGGGTGCAGGGCGATCTGGTCACCGTCCCGACGCCCTCCAGCGGTGCGCCGTCGGTCGACGTGCCCGTGACCGGTGCCGCCGACGAGGTCCGGGTCGTACTGAACGCCCGACCGCAGACGCACATGATCGTGTCGGAGGTGTCGATCTTCGCGGCTGCGGCGTCGCATGCGAGCGTCGCCGACCTCGCGCGCCTCACCATCGGCGACCGGCCCCTCGCGGATTTCGCCCCGCGGGTGTTCGATTACACGGTCGCCTCCGCGGGATCCGCGTGGCCCGAGCTGCACGCGCTCGCGATCGACCAGGATGCCGCGGTGGATGTCACCCAGCCGGGCGACGCAGCCACGACGGCGCGCGGCGCCACCGGAGTCGGGTCGGTGCGGGTGACGGCGCCCGACGGCACCGAGCAGACCTACACGGTCACGGTCGTGCGTACGGTCGGTGTCGACACGCCGACGCTCACGGGTGAACCGCGGGTCGGCTCAACGGTGCGGGCGGCGGCCACGACCGATCCCGCCGATGCCGCGAGGGCATTCGTGTGGCTGCGTGACGGAACGGCGATCGACGGCGCCACGGGCGACGCCTACGCGTTGACCGCCGGTGACGCGGGCCACGAGATCTCCGTCGACGTCACGGCCTCAGCCCCTGGGTATACCGCCGCGTCGGTGCGCTCGGTGGCGATCGTGCCCGAGGCGGCGCCCGTCGATCCGGGGCCGGGCACCGATCCGGACTCGGGTACCGGACCCGGCGCGGGTGTCGATCCGGGCGCGAGCGCAGGCGTGGGAGGAGCCGTGAACTCGGGCTCCGGCTCGACGGCGGGCCGTTCGTCCAACGGCCTCGCGACCACGGGCCTGCACGGTGAAGGGATCGCGGTCGCCGGCGCGGGGGCGATCGTCCTGCTCCTGCTCGGCGGGTTCGTCCTGTGGCGCCGTCGTCGCGGACTCGGCTCCACGGAGGGCTGACCCGCGAGAGCATGCGGCCGCGTCGTTCGCCTCCGGGCGTGCGGCGCGGCCGCGTCGTTCGTGCGGGGGTTCGCGACGGTGGTCCGAGAGCGGGCAGGCGGAGCGGTCCACAGTGAGAAGCGGTGCGACGAGGACACCGTCACGACCGCGGCGCCGCCGTCGAGGCACGCACGTTCAGCCGCGGACTCAACTGCACGCGGTGCACGGGGCGATCCGGCTCCGCGATGCGCCGGGCCAGCAGCTCGACGGCCGCCTCGCCCACGCTCGCGCGCGGCGGGCTGACGGCGGTGAGGGCGGGCGTGAAGAGCTGGGCGACCTCGTCGTCGTACGCGATGATCGACAGGTCGTCGGGCACCGAGATGCCCCGGGTCAGCGCGAGGTCCACGAAGGCCATGGCCTCCGGATCGGAGTGCACCAGCAGCGCGGTCACCCCGGTGGCGAGGGCCGAGTCGAGAGTGGCGTTCACCACGTCCGAGAAATCGGGGCTCGCGCGGTCGGGCAGGGTCTGCTCGAAGTGGTCGGCGGGGGTCAAGGCGAGCTCCTCGCACGCTGTCTGCCATCCCGCCGCGATCTTGCGCGAGGTCGGCGAGTGCCGCGAGAGGATGAGCCCCACCTTGCGGTGCCCGAGGGTGGCGAGGTGCCGCGCGGCGAGCAGCGCGCCGAGGGCGTGATCGGTCGTGACCGACTCCATCGGGATGCCGCCCGCCCCCGGCACCGCGTCGCGCTCGACGAGCACGCTCGGCACGGGGCAGTCGGCCAGCCAGCTCATCACGTCGGCGGCGTGCGCGGTGTCGGTGTTGGGGGCGACGATGAGGCCGCGCACGTCCCCGGTCGCGACCAGGCGATCGAGCACGGGCCGCTCGTCCTGCAGCTCGTACGAGGCACCGCGCAGGAGCATCTTGTAGCCGAGGCGGCGCCCGGCCGTCTCCATCCCGCGCACGACGCCCGGCCAGTAGTAGGCGAGGGAGGGCACGAGGACGGCGATCGACCCCGCCGCCGTCTCCTCGCTGCGCGGTTCGGGGCGCGGCGGGGTGTTCTCTCCCGCGACGGCCCCGCCGTGGACGCGGCGGAGCACCCCCTCTTTCTCGAGCTGCGCGAGATCGCGGCGCAGGGTCACGGTCGCGACGCCCAGGTCTTCGGTGAGCTGCGAGATGCGCACGGCGCCGTCGCTGTGCAGCGCGCTCAGGATGTGCGCGCGGCGTTCCGCGGCCAGGGGCTGGTGCGGGGTGGTGTCGGTCATTGGTGATCCTCGATCGGTGTGTCCAGTTCTACCGTGACCTGGAGCTGAGTGCGGGATGCCAGGGGCAGGGCGAGGCGCGTCAGGCGGCCGCCCCACACCTCGGTGAGCATCGGATCGTCGAGGTCGCGCACCTGGGCCGTGGCGGCGACGTCGCTCGGCCAGCGCAGGCGCACCGCTCGCGCGCCGGCGAGCGGGGTCACCCGCGCGCCGCCGCTCTCGAGCTGCACGTCACCCGCGATGAGCAGGTGCAACCGGGTGTCGTCGCGGGTGGGCGTCTCGTCTGCGAAGGCCCAGGAGTCGTCGATCTCCACGCGCGCGGCCGCCCGATCGAGTCGTGCGCGGCGTCGCCAGGTGGAGAGGCCCGCGTCGGGGTAGGCGCCCGCGAGGTCGACGGTGAACGTCGAGGCGTGGTCGGCGATGTCGACCGCGGCATCGCGCGCGGCGGCATCCGTCCCCGCCGGCTGTCCGGTGCCGCGCACGACGGGGACGTTGTGCCACGCGCTCTGCATGGTCCAGATGTCGTAGCGGTCGGGGCCGAAGGTGGCCGCGGTGTAGGTCGGGCGGCCGGCGTCGACGATGACCGGGACCCCGTCGACCGCGACGAGGAACGCCCCGACGTCGTTGTGATTGTGATGCTCCCCGTTGTGCCCGCCCTTGGCCACGAGCGTGAGGCCGTCGCTCGACCCGGCGCGCTCGCGCGCGAGGAACACCTCGGTCGAGGCCAGCCAGACGTCGCGCGGCAGGGGCGGGGGAGCGGGGGATGCCGCGATCCAGACCGGATCGGTGAGGGCACGCAGCAGGCGGCCGAGGCCCTCGCGCTCGGTGGCCGCGGGTTCGCCCGGGCGGCGGTGCGACGCGGCGAAGGCGGCGGCCGCGGTGTCGCCGTGGCGACGGGCGGCGCGATGCAGGGCGTGCCAGGGCTGGTCGGCCGGGGGGCGCGCCTGCCCGTCGGCGTGGTTGACGAACCAGTCCCCGCCCAGGTGGGAGCGGTGGGGGAACGCGACCGTCTCGCGGAGGGCCGTCACGGCGGTGGCGTCAGCGGCTCCCTCGGTCGCGTGGGCGAGCACGTCGAGCACCTCGAGGGCGCGCGCGGCCCCGTTCCACCAGTAGGCGTATCCCTCGTCGATCGCGCCGTCGGCGGGAAGGACTGCGACGTAGCGGTCGAGGCCCTCGATCGCCAGGGCGAGGACGCGGTCGCGCTCGGCCGCGTCGTCGGCCGTGTCGAGCAGGCGCAGCGCGGCGACGATGACGTTGCCGTGGATCCACGGGTTCCAGTTGTGCACGTCGCCGTCGAGGCCGATCCAGTGCCAGTCGCGCCGTCGCTGGAACGGCTCGAAGACACGCACCCTCGCCTCGTGCCGGACGCGTCCGCGGAGGCCGGGAGCGCGCGCGTCGAGCTGCGCGCCGAGCAGCTGGTCGATCCAGGCGAGCTGCGCGACGGCCTCTCCCGCGCCGAGATCGACGTACGGGTCCGTCACGGTGGCGAGGACCGCGCCGTGCGCGCGGAACGTGTCGTCGTGGGCGGGCCAGCACCACGAGCTCTGTTCGCACAGCAGGACGACGCCGTCCACGACCTCGTCGATCCACGCGTCGTCGAGCGTGGTGGCGGCGGCGATCGTCGCGCGACTCAGCCGGCGCTGCCTCTCGAAGGCCGCGTCCTCCCACGCGGTGCGGTCGCCGTCGCGGTGCACGCGCGCGGCGTCGCTCGCTCGGGGGTGGGGCCAGGGCGCCGACCGCTCGGCGGCGGCGCGCGAGACGATCTCCGCGATCGCGACGCGGTCGGCCGACCCGGTGCGCGGGTCCCACGCGGCGCGGTCGGATGCCGGGGGCACAGGCAGCGCATCGTCGCCGGAACGGCTCACGTCGACGCTCCCGAGTCGGGCGGCGAGCGGGCCACGGAAGGGCGCGGTGGGGAACGGCATCGGTCTCCTTCGAGCGGGCTTGTCCCGCTAAAACGATCATAAACGATCATTAGGATTCAGAAAAGATGTTGTGGTGTTGTTTTTTGATTGATACGCTCGCCAACGTTCACCCCCTCCCGTTCGGGGGAACGACGGTCTTCGAAGGAGAACCCGTGGCGACTCCCGCCCTTCCCCGCCTCGCCGGCGGACAGCGCAGCGACTGGCTCGCCGTCGCCGACGCGCTCCTCGCGGCGGCGCAGCGCCACGCCACCCCCGGTCGGGGGCGCATCGTGTTCCCCGGCGCCGCGGGCGGTTACGGGGCCGCGGTCGACGGCCTCGAGGGTTTCGCGCGGGTGTTCCTCCTCGCCGCGTTCCGCATCGCCGGCGCACGCGGCGAGGGGGTCGACGAGCTCGTCGCCTTCTTCGCCGAGGGCGTGCGCACCGGCGTGGATCCGGATGCCGCCGACCGGTGGGTGCGCATGGACGAGCACGCACAGGCCAAGGTCGAGGCGGCATCCCTCGCCCTCGCCCTGGATCTCACCCGCGAGTGGATCTGGGACGCCCTCGACACGCGGACGCGGGAGCGGGTCATCGCCTACCTCGCCCCCGTCGTGGGGGACGAGACCTACCCGCGCACGAACTGGGTGTGGTTCCGGATCGTCGTCGAGACGTTCCTGCGCTCGGTCGGTGGTCCCTGGTCGGCCGAGGACATCGCCGCCGATCTCGCGCGGCACGACTCGTTCGTCCGCGCGGACGGCTGGTTGTCCGACGGGGACGAGCGCGCCTTCGATCACTACGTGGGCTGGGCTCTCCACGTCTACCCCGTGCTCTGGCCCCGCATGACGGGTGCTGCCGATCTCGTCGGTCACCGCACCGCGGGCGACGTCGCTCGCCTCGACCGCTTCCTCGAGGATGCCGTGCGGCTCATCGGCGCGGACGGATCGCCGCTCGTGCAGGGCCGCAGCCTCATCTACCGGTTCGCGGCCGCGGCCCCGTTCTGGGCCGGGATCATCGCCGGAGTCCCGTCGACCGGGGCGGGGCGTCTGCGCCATGCCGCCGGCGCCGTCGTCGACCACTTCGTCACGCGCGGAGCCCCCGACGCCGACGGCATCCTCACGCTCGGCTGGCACGGGGAGTGGCGTGCGCTCGCCCAGTCGTACTCCGGCCCCGGCTCGCCGTACTGGGCCGTCAAGGGGCTGATGGGCATCGTCCTCCCCGCCGACCACCCCGTGTGGAGCGCTGCCGACGAGCCCCTCCCGATCGCCGAGACCGACGATCTCCGCGCGGTCAGGGCCGCCGGATGGCTCGTCTCGGGCACCCGCGCCGACGGGATCGTCCGCGTCGTCAACCACGGCACCGACAAAGCCCGTCCCGGCACGCACACGGCCGACTCGCCCCTGTACGCCCGCCTCGGATACTCCACGGCGACGGCGCCGCTCCTCGACGACCTGGCCTGGACGGATCCGCTCGAGCAGGCCGTGACCCTCGTCGACGCGGCCGGTCGCGCGACCCATCGCACCGCCCTGACCCCCCTCGGCGCCGATGTCGTCGACGGCGTCGGGATCGCATCCTCGACCTCGGACGTGCACACCGTCGACGTCGCCCCCACGACCCACCGCCACGGTGCCGGCCTTTCCGGCACGGTGCGCCACGTCGGGCGGGTGACGGTGCGATCGCTCGTCCGCGGCCCCTGGGAGGTGCGTCTCACCTCGATCGACGACCTCGCCGTCGGCGTCGACGTCGAGGGGCTGCGCCTGCGCGTGGGCGGCTGGCCCCTCGCGGGCGAGGAACCGCAGCACGGCACCGACACGGGAAGCGCCGAGGTGCGCCTCGACGGCCGGGTGTCCGGCATCCGGGCCCTTCGCCCCGAGGCGATCTCGAGCGTCGTCGTCCGTCGCGGCGCGAGTCCGCTGGGCGAGACGGCGGCCGTCCCCGTGCTCACGTGGGATGCGGAGGTCGGCGTGCCGTTCGCCGCTCTCGTGACCCTGACCGGCGACGAGACCGCCGGTCGCGGACCCGCGTCGCTCGAGATCGAGGGCGACGAGCCCGTGGCCGTCGTCACCTGGCCCGACGGCCGGTCGACGCGCACCCCTCTCACAGACTCCGGAGCCTCCCGATGGGCGCCCCGGCATTCACGGGCCCGCACCGGTGTCCCGCACGCAATCGCAAAGGAGCAGCACGCATGAAGCGCAAGATCGTCGTCGCGACCGGGGTGGGCATCGTCGCCGCCCTGTCGCTGACCGCCTGCAGCGGCGGATCGTCCGAGGCCCCCGCTCAGAGCGGTCCGGTCACGTTGTCGATGTCGGGGTGGAGCCTCAGCACCACGCCCGAGTTCCAGGCCCTCGCCGACAAGTTCCACGAGGAGAACCCCGACGTCACGATCGAGGTCAAGGAGTACGACTCCGCCAACTACGACACCCTCATGACGGCCGACCTGGCCGCGGGCACGGGGCCCGACATCATCACGCAGAAGAACCTCAAGACCTTCATCACCTACCAGGCCGGCGGTCAGCTCGCCGACGTCTCGGACGTGACCCTTCCCGACGGCATCGGCGGGGCCGACGCGTACAAGGTCGACGGGTCGACCTGGGCCGTGCCCTACCGCCAGGACTCCTGGGTGCTCTTCTACAACAAGGACCTCTTCACGAAGGCCGGCGTCGCCGAGCCCGACGGATCGTGGACCTGGGACGACTACGAGAAGGCCGCCGAGCAGCTGACGACCAAGCTCGGCGCCGCCGGCTCCGCGGCTCTCGGCACCTACCAGCACAGCTGGCAGTCGACGGTGCAGGGCTTCGCGAACGCGCAGAGCCCCGACGTGAACATCCTCGACGGCGACTACGGCTACCTGAAGCCGTACTACGAGCGCTCCCTCGCGCTGCAGAGTGCGGGTGCGCAGGTCGAGTACAACACCGTCACCGCCAACAAGCTCACCTACCAGGCCGAGTTCGGCAAGCAGCAGGCGGCCATGATGCCCATGGGCACCTGGTACGTCGCGACCCTCATCGCCCAGCAGGCCAAGGGCGAGGCCGACGCTTTCCAGTGGGGCTTCGCCCCGATCCCGCAGTACGACGCGAAGACGACCGGCACCTCGAACACGCCCGTGACCTTCGGCGACCCGACCGGCTTCGCGATCAACAAGGCGGCGGATGCCACCAAGCTCGCCGCCGCGAAGAAGTTCCTCGCCTTCGCCTCCGGGGAAGAGGGCGCGCAGGTGCTCGCCGGCCTCGGCATCACGCCCGCGCTCACGAGCGACGCCGTCGCGAAGACGTACTTCGCCGTCAAGGGTGCGCCCACCGACGAGCTGTCGTCGTTCGCGTGGTCGACGCACGAGACCAAGCCGGAGAACCCCACCTCGGCCAAGACCGCGGCCGTGCAGAACATCCTGCTCGACCTGCACACCGCCGTCATGTCGGGCTCGACGTCGATCGACGACGCGATCAAGACCGCCGAAGACCGCGTCAAGAGCGAGGTCGGCGTCGGCTGACGCCCCCTCGCCGGCCGGCCCGGGACGCATCCCGGGCCGGCCGCCCCTGAGATCCCCTCACGATCTGGAGAACCCATGGCGACCATCGCCGATACGCGCCCCGAGGCGCCGAAGACCGCGCGAGACCGCGGGCCCCGCCCCGCGCGCCGCCGGTCGCGCCTGACGCTTCGCAGCACCCTCATCGGGTGGAGCTTCATCCTCCCCAACTTCCTGGGCTTCGCGGCGCTGACGCTCGTGCCCGTCGTCACGCTCTTCTACATGTCGATGACGAACTGGAACGTGTTCGGCTCGTCGGCGTTCGTCGGACTGGCCAACTTCCAGCGGCTCCTCGGCGACGGCAGCTTCCGCATCGCCCTGCTGAACACGCTCTACTACGCGGCCCTGCACATCCCGCTGACGATGGTCGTCGCGCTCGGGCTCGCGCTGCTGCTGAACAACAAGCTGCGCGGGGTCGCGTTCTTCCGCACCGCCGCGTTCTTCCCCTACATCACCTCGATCGTGGCGATCGCCGTGGTGTGGAACCTGCTCTTCAGCCCCGAGTACGGCCCCATCAACGAGATCCTGCGGTTCTTCGGCCTGCAGAACCCGCCCGGGTGGCTGACCTCGTCGGAGTGGGCGATGCCCGCCGTCGTGATCATCAGCACCTGGCGCGACATGGGCTACTACATGATCCTCTTCCTCGCGGGGCTCCAGACCGTGCCGCGCGAGCTCCACGAGGCCGCCCGCGTCGATGGCGCGAACGTGTGGCAGCGCTTCGTCAACGTCACCCTGCCGTGTCTGCGCCCGACCACGTTCTTCGTGACCGTCATGCTCACGATCAACTCCTTCAAGATCTTCGACCTGATCCTCGTGATGACCCAGGGCGGACCCGGCCAGTCGACGCTCGTGCTGTCGCAGTTCATCTATCAGAAGGGCTTCCAGGAGAACCAGTTCGGGTACGCGTCCGCGGCATCCATCGTCCTGTTCCTCCTGTGCATCGTCGTGACGCTCGTGCAGTTCTTCCTCAACAAGAAGCGGGACGCCTGATGACCGATCTCCTCGTTCCCGACGCGACCCGCACGCTCGTCACCGCGGGCGCGAAGCCTCCGCGCCGTCGTCCGGTCGCCGGTTCCCACCCCGCCCGGCGAGTGGGCCGTGTCATCGGCTATGCCGTGATGATCCTCGCGGCCGCGGCCCTGCTGCTGCCGTTCTTCTGGATGATCATGAGCTCGCTCAAGACGCCCAACGACGTCTTCAGCGCTCCCGTGAAATGGCTCCCCGAGACGTGGGTGTGGAGCAACTACGTCGACATCTGGACGCAGTCCGGCATGCTCACGTGGATCCGCAACACCCTCGTGCTCGCGGTCGTGGTGACGTTCCTTCAGGTGCTCACCGGCTCGTTCGCCGCGTACGGGTTCTCGCGCATGCGCTTCCCCGGACGCGACGTGCTGTTCCTCGTCTACATCGGCACGATCGCCGTGCCGTGGCAGTCGTACATGATCCCGCAGTTCATCCTGCTGTCGAACCTCAAGGTGTCGAACACCCTGTGGGCGATCATCCTCATCCAGGCCTTCGGCGCGTTCGGGGTGTTCCTGATGAAGCAGTACTACGACACCATCCCCGAAGACCTGTCCGAGGCGGCACGGCTGGACGGCCTGAGCGAGTACGGCATCTGGGCGCGCATCATGCTCCCGCTGTCGGTCCCCGCGATCGCGAGTCTGACGATGCTGACCTTCGTCAGCACGTGGAACGACTACCTCGGGCCGCTCATCTACCTGCGCAACCCCGACCTCTGGACCATCCAGCTGGGACTCCAGAGCTTCGTCAGCACGCTCTACGACGCCAACTACGCGCTGCTGTTCGCGGGCCTGACGATGTCGGTCGTCCCGATCGCGGTCGTCTTCCTCCTCGGCCAGAAGTACTTCGTCGAGGGCATCGCGACCAGCGGAATGAAGGGCTGAGCCGTGCGCCGCATCTCCCACGACACCTACGCGAGCATCTTCTCCACCGTCTACCTCGGGCTGATGGTCAACGTGATGCTGCTCGTCGGGTGCGCACCCCTGGTGTTCCTCCTCGTGACGACCGACCCGACCGCGTCGTGGCCGCTCCTGCTGATCGCGACTCCCCTCTGCGGACCCGCGCTCGTCGGTGCCCTGACCGCCTTCCGGGCGCACGGCCTGGGCGAGGGACGCGTCGTCCGCGCCTTCTGGGCCGGCTGGCGCCGCACGGCGACCAAGGCCCTGGCCGTCGGGGCGGTCGTTGCCGTCGTGCTCGCTATCGTGCTCGTGGACGTGCGCGCCGTGTCGGCGGCATCCTGGTCCGTCCTCGTCGTGCCGCTGTGCGCCACCCTCGCGCTGCTCGCCCTGGCCACCGCCCCCGTGGCGCTCACCGCCCTGGCCGAGGCACCGGGCACCCCGCTCCGCGTGCTGCTGTCGACCGCGGCGGTGCTCGCGGTCCGCCGCTGGTACCTCAGCGCGGTCAGCCTCCTCGTGCTCGCCGGCCAAGCGGCGCTGTTCGTCAGCTCTCCCGCGCTGGCGATCGGTCTCACCGCGGCGCCCGCGCTGTATCTGATCTGGGCGAACGCCCGCTACGCCCTCCGCCCCGTGCTCCCGGCCGACGCCACCGTCGCCGCCGTCTGACCCGAAGGACTCCTCCCCGCATGACCACCTCGCCCCCCACCACCGGCGTGGGCACCGCCCGCGTCGACACCGACCGCGCCATCGCGCAGGTGCTCGCCACGATCCGCGCCAACATCGACGCCTTCGGCACCCACTACCCCGACGACACCACCCGCGACAACCGCTACGGGCTGCGGCCCGCCGTGCCCGGCTTCGCGGAGGGGGCCAACCGCGGCTGGACGACGAGCTTCTGGCCCGGCATGCAGTGGATCGCGTACGAGCTGACCGGCGACGACGTGTACCGGGATGCCGCCCTCGCGCACGCCGCCGACTTCGGTCGCCGCGTCCGCAGCGGCGAGGATCTCGACACCCACGACCTCGGCTTCCTCTACACGCTGTCGTGCGTCGCCCCCGCGCGGCTGCTCGGCGACGAGCACGCCCGCGCGAGCGCGCTCGCCGCGGCCGACCACCTGATGACCCGCTTCCTGCCCTCGGCGGGGATCATCCAGGCCTGGGGGGATCTCGCCGACCCCGCCCAGCGCGGCCGCACGATCATCGACAGCCTCATGAACATGCCGCTGCTCACCTGGACGGCCGAGCAGACCGGCGACGAGCGCTACCGCGACGTCGTCGCGCGGCACACGGCCGAGCTGCGCCGGCAGATCCTGCGCCCGGACGGGTCGACCTTCCACACCTTCTACTGGGATGCCGAGACGGGTGAGCCGCTGCGCGGGGCGACCGAGCAGGGGGCGTTCGACGACTCCTGCTGGGCCCGCGGACAGGCGTGGGGCATCTACGGTTTCGCGATGAACCACCGCGCGACCGGGAACCCCGAGCTGCTCGAGGCCTCCCGGATCTGCGCCGACTACTTCCTCTCGCACCTGCCCTCCGACGACGTGCCGTACTGGGACCTCGTCTACAACGACGGCGCCGACGCCCCGCGCGACAGCTCGGCGGGCGCGATCGCGGTGTGCGGTCTGTACGAGCTCGCCGAGGTCGACCCCGAGAACGCCGAGCGGTGGCGCGCCGCGGCCGATCGCATCCTGACCTCGCTCATCGTCCACTACACGCCGGCGACCGCCGCGGACGCCGACACGGTGCTGCTGCACAGCGTCTACGACCTGCCGAAGAACGTCGGCGTCGACGAGGGGACCCTCTGGGGCGACTACTTCTACTTCGAGGCCCTCGCCCGCGCGGCCCGCCCCGACTGGCGGCCCGCGTGGTGAGGCTCGCGCGCGTCGGCGATCGCTCGGTCGCGGTCCTGGCGGGGTCGGCGGGCGATCGCCTGCTCGACCTCGGCCCCCGCCCGCTCCCCGAGCTGTTCGCCGAGCTCGACGGCATCCGGGATCTGGTGGAGAGGACGGATGCCGAGACCCTCCCGCCGCTGGATGCCGCGGCGCTCCAGGCACCGGTGGTTCCGCGCACGATGCTCTGCCTCGGCTACAACTACCGCGGCCACGTGCCGGACGGCGTCGACGCGACGGCGGACGATCCCGCCACCCCGGACGTCTTCGTGAAGACACCGAACACCTTCGGCGGGCCGAACGACCCTGTCGTCGTGCCCGCGGTGGCCGACGACGTCGACTACGAGGGCGAGATCGCGGTCGTCATCGGCCGTCGCGCGCAGGGCGTGGCCCTCGACGACGCGCTGTCGTACGTCGCGGGGTACACGCTGTTGAACGACGTGTCCGACCGCTCGTGGCAGCGCCGGCAGAGTCAGTGGGCCCTCGGCAAGTGCTTCGACGGCTTCGCACCGCTCGGGCCTTGGATCGTGACCGCCGACGAGATCGATCCGCAGGACCTGCTCGTCGAGGTGGTGCGCGACGGCGAGGTCACCGTGTCGCAGTCCACCGCGACGACGATCTTCTCGGTCGCCTTCGTCGTGCACTACCTCAGCCAGGTGCTCACCCTCGAACCGGGCGACGTCGTGTCGACCGGCACTCCGCAGAAGCTCGCCGCCGCGCAGGACGCGCACCGCCCGCTCGCCCCCGGCGACGCGGTCACCGTGCGCGTTCCCGGGCTCGGCGAGCTCACCACCACGTTCATCGCACCCCCGGGAGAGCGCGCATGATCCTCGACACCTTCCGCCTCGACGGCCGTGTCGCCGTCGTCACCGGCTCCAGCCGCGGTCTCGGCCAGGGGGCTGCCGTCGCGCTCGCCGAGGCCGGCGCCGACCTCGTGCTCATCGACCGGGGCGACGCCGCGCACACGGCCGAGCTGGTCCGCGGGCTGGGGCGTCGCGTGCACACGATCCACCGCGACTTCGTCTCCGCCTCCCGCGACGAGCTCGCTGCCGCGATCGACGAGGCCGCCGAGGTGCTCGGGCGCATCGACATCCTCGTGAACAACGCCGGGACGATCCGTCGCGCCCCCGCCGCCGAGCACGGCGCGCAGGACTGGGACGACGTGCTCGCGGTCAACCTCGACGCCGTCTTCCACCTCTCGCAGGCCGCCGGACGCCGCATGATCGCGCAGGGATGGGGCCGCATCGTCAACGTGGCGTCGATGCTGTCGTTCCAGGGCGGCATCCTCGTCCCCGGGTACGCCGCCTCCAAGCACGCGGTCGCGGGGCTGACCAAGGCGCTCGCGAACGAGTGGGCGGCATCCGGCGTCACCGTGAACGCCGTCGCCCCGGGCTACATGGCCACCGACAACACCGCCCCCATCCGCGCCGACGCCGACCGCGAGGCGTCGATCCTCGCGCGCATCCCGGCCGGGCGCTGGGGCACGCCCGCCGACCTGCAGGGGACGTTCGTGTTCCTGGCATCCGACGCCGCCGCGTACGTCACCGGGGCCGTGATCCCGGTCGACGGCGGGTGGCTCGTGCGGTGACCTGAGCCGACGTCCGCCCGCGCGACACCCCGCCCGCGCTCGACCCGAGCGCCCCGCCCCGCCGCATCCGGCATCGCCCGGCCGGCCCCCGACCCGCCCGGCTCGCCGGGCTCGACCCCAGGAGAACCCCATGACCGCCTCCATCCCCCAGCGCTACGCGACCCACCCCGAACAGATCCCCGGGATGGACACCGCCGACCTGCGCGAGCGCTTCCTCATCGACGACGTCTTCGTCGCGGGCGAGGTGCGCCTGACCTACACGCACCACGACCGCATCGTGCTCGGCGGTGCCGTCCCCGCGGGTTCGCCGCTGCCCCTCACCGGATACCCCGAGATCCGCAGCGACTTCTTCCTCGAGCACCGCGAGGTCGGCATCGTCAACGTCGGCGGTCCCGGCACGGTCACCGCCGACGGCGAGGTGTACGAGCTCGTGACCGGCGCGTGCCTGTACCTCGGTCGCGGCATCCGCGACGTGGTGTTCGCCGACGCGGAGGGCGCGGGAGCGCAGTTCTACCTCTTCTCGGCGCCCGCGCACACGACGTACCCCGCCGCGCTCGTCTCGCCGGGGGAGGGGACGGTGCGCGAGCTCGGCGACCAGCTCACCAGCAACCGCCGCACGCTCAACCAGTACATTCACGAGAACGGCGTGAAGAGCTGCCAGATCGTGATGGGCGTGACCGAGCTGCACCCGGGCTCCATGTGGAACACGATGCCCGCGCACACGCACGACCGCCGTACCGAGTGCTACCTCTACTTCGACGTCCCCGAGGACGCCCGCGTCGTGCACCTCATGGGCGAGCGCGACGAGACCCGGCACCTCATCGTCGGCGACCGCCAGGCGGTCATCTCGCCGAGCTGGTCGCTTCACTCCGGTGTCGGCACCGCGGCGTACTCGTTCGTGTGGGCGATGGCGGGCGAGAACCAGGCCTTCGACGACATGGATGCCGCCTCCATCACCGACCTGCGCTGATGGCGGCCGCGACGCCCGGCGCTGACCTGCCGGTCACCGACCCGCTCGCCGCGGGCCGGACGGGTGCCGAGCCCGCGTCGCCCGTGCTACTCGCCGTCGGCGAGACGATGGCGATGCTCGCTCCCGCGGACGGCGAGGGAGTGGCGGATGCCGTGGACTTCCTCGTCGACGCGGGAGGCGCCGAGTCCAACGTCGCCGCGCACGCGGCAGCCGGCGGCCTGACCGCGCGCTGGTTCAGTCGCCTCGGCGCCGATGCCCTCGGGGACCGGGTCCTCCGTCAGGTCGCCGCGCGCGGCATCGACACGACGGCGGTCGTCCGCGACCCGGATCGCCCGACGGGCCTGTACGTCAAAGACCCCGGCCGCGGGGTGCGGTACTACCGCCGGGGGTCGGCGGCATCCGCCCTCTCGCCGACGGATGCCGAGGACCTCGCCCTCGACGACGTCGCCGTGCTGCACGTGTCGGGGATCACCGCGGCCCTCTCGGTCTCGGCACGCGCCTTCCTGGTCGCGGCCATGGCGCGCGCCCGGGCGCGGGGCGTCACGGTGAGCTTCGACGTCAACCACCGCGCCGCCCTGTGGTCGGCCGCCGAGGCCGCGCCGGTGCTGGCCGACCTCGCCGCCCGAGCCGACCTCGTCTTCGTCGGACGCGACGAGGCCGAGACGCTGTGGGCGACGCCCCGCGACACCGACGTCCGCGCGCTTTTCCCCGCCATCCCCGAGCTCGTGGTGAAGGACGGCGACGTCGGGGCGACGGTGTTCGCGGGCATCGCGCGCACGTTCGTCCCCGCCCTGCGCGTCGAGGTGCTCGACGCCGTCGGCGCGGGAGACGCATTCGCGGGGGGCTACCTCGCCGCCCGTGCCCGCGGACTCGACGCCGCCTCCCGCCTCGCCGCCGCGCACGAGCGGGCAGCCCTGACCCTGCGCACCTACGGCGACTCGCTGCATGACACCTCGGCGCCTCCGCCCCTCCCGAGGATCCGGCGCAGCTGCCGCGACTCGCCGCCCTGATTCGCTGAGCCCCGGCGCACGTTCGTGCAAGCCCCGTCCGGACGCGCCGGTACGGGGGGAGGATGGATGCATCCGCATCGACCCTCCTGAGGAGACCCATGCACGTCAACGCCTACGCGGCGTCGTCCGCGACCTCGCCCCTCGAGCCCACGACCATCGAGCGCCGCGAGGTCGGCCCGAAGGACGTCCTGATCGACATCGCCTACGCCGGCATCTGCCATTCCGACATCCACACCATCCGCGGCGAGTGGGGCGACGTGCCCTACCCCCTGACCGTCGGCCATGAGATCGTCGGCACGGTCGCCGAGGTCGGCGCAGACGTCACCAGCCACAAGGTCGGCGACCGCGTCGGCGTCGGCTGCATGGTCAACTCGTGCCGCGAGTGCGAGAACTGCCTCGCCGGCGAGGAGCAGTACTGCGAGAAGGGCAACATCGGCACGTACGGCGCGAAGGACGTCGACGGCACGATCACCCAGGGCGGCTACAGCGAGAAGATCGTCGTCGACGAGCACTTCGTGCTGCGCGTCCCCGAGTCGATCCCGTACGAGAAGGCCGCCCCGCTGCTGTGCGCGGGCATCACGACCTACTCGCCGCTGAACCACTGGAACGCCGGCCCCGGCAAGAAGGTCGCCGTCGTCGGCCTCGGCGGGCTCGGCCACATGGCCGTCAAGATCGCCCACGCCATGGGCGCCGAGGTGACCGTGCTCTCGCAGACGCTCAGCAAGAAGGACGACGGCCTGAAGATGGGCGCCGACCACTACTACGCGACGAAGGACGAAGAGACCTTCTCGACGCTGAAGAAGCACTTCGACCTCATCATCAACACCGTCAGCGCCCCGCTCGACCTCAAGCAGTACCTGGGCCTCCTCGCCCTGAACGGCACGATGGTCAACGTCGGCGCCCCGCCGGAGCCGCTCCCGATCCAGGTCTTCACGCTGTTCACGAACCGTCGTTCCTTCGCCGGTTCGTCGATCGGCGGCATCCGCGAGACCCAGGAGATGCTCGACTTCTGCGCCGAGAACGGCATCGCGCCCGAGACCGAGCTCATCTCGGCCGACCAGATCAACGAGGCCTACGAGCGCGTGCTGAACAGCGACGTGCGCTACCGCTTCGTCATCGACGCGAAGACCTTCGCGCCGGCCTGACCCTCGCGCCCTGATTCCCCGGCTCCGGCCCCGGATGCCACGGCCCCGACGCTCTCCGGAGCGCCGGGGCCGCGGCGTTCCCGCCCACGGTCCCGCCGGACTCACGGCGCGGGCGTGGGCGCAGGCGTGGGCGCAGGGCGAGCGCGGGCGCAAGGCGGGCGCGGGGCGGGCGCGGCCGCGAGGCGAGCGCCGACGTGATGTAAACGCGTCTGCTGGGTGGAAACGCCGTGTCGCGGCGTTTCCACGGTGAGGGAGCGTTTACTTCGCCGCGGCGTACCCGTGCGAACGCGAAAGCAGCGCCGCCCCGGAGGGCGACGCCGCTTCGACGGAGCGGGTCAGGCCTGGCCGAGAGCGGCCGACACGACCGCCCGGGCCTCCTCCTGCACCTCGCGGAGGTGCTCCTCGCCGCGGAGCGACTCGGCGTACAGCTTGTAGACGTCCTCGGTGCCCGAGGGACGCGCGGCGAACCACGCCGACTCGGTCTGCACCTTCAGACCGCCGATCGCGGCACCGTTGCCGGGCGCGTGCGAGAGCTTCGCGGTGATGGGCTCACCGGCGAGTTCGGTGGCGGTCACGGCATCCGGAGACAGCTTCGACAGGGCCGACTTCTGCGCGGGCGACGCGGGAGCGTCGACGCGCTGGTACGCCGAGGCGCCGAACTCGGCCTCCAGCTCGGCATAGCGCTGCGACGGCGTCTTACCGGTGACGGCGAGGATCTCGGCGGCGAGAAGGCAGAGCAGGATGCCGTCCTTGTCGGTGGTCCACACGGTGCCGTCCTTGCGCAGGAACGATGCTCCGGCCGACTCCTCGCCGCCGAACGCGACGGAGCCGTCGAGCAGACCCGGGACGAACCACTTGAAGCCCACAGGGACCTCGAGCAGCGTCTTGCCGAGCGAGGCGGCGACGCGGTCGATGATCATCGACGACACGAGCGTCTTGCCCACCGCGGCATCCGTCGGCCAGCCCTCGCGGTGCGAGAACAGGTAATCGATCGCGACGGCGAGGTAGTGGTTCGGGTTCATCAGCCCCGCGTCGGGGGTGACGATGCCGTGCCGGTCGGCGTCGGCGTCGTTGCCGGTCAGGATGTCGTACTCGGCGCGCGCCGCGACGAGCGAGGCCATCGCCGAGGGCGACGACGGATCCATGCGGATCTTCTCGTCCCAATCCAGCGTCATGAACTTCCACGTCGGGTCGACCTCGGGGTTCACGACGGTGAGGTCGAGGCCGTAGACCTCGGCGATGAGCGCCCAGTACTCGACCGACGCGCCGCCCAGCGGGTCGGCGCCGATGCGGACGCCGGCGTTCTTGATCGCGTCGACGTCGATGATGGATGCCAGATCCCGCACGTACGCGTCGCGGAAGTCGTACTGGCCGAGGCCGTCGAGGTCGATGTCGGCGTGACGGGTGCGCTTGACCCCGTCGAGGCCGGCCGCGATGAGCTCGTTGGCGCGGTCGGCGATCCACCCGGTGGCGTCGGTGTCGGCGGGGCCGCCGTGCGGCGGGTTGTACTTGAAGCCGCCGTCGCGCGGCGGGTTGTGCGAGGGGGTGACGACGATGCCGTCCGCCCGGCCCGGGTCGTCGGTGGCCCGGTCGCGGTTGTAGGTGAGGATCGCGTGGCTGAGCGCCGGCGTCGGCACCCACGCGTCACGGGAGTCCACGCGCACGTCGACACCGTTGGCCACGAGCACCTCGATCGCGCTGCGCTCGGCGGGAAGCGACAGCCCGTGGGTGTCGCGGCCGAGGAACAGCGGTCCGGTGATGCCCTGCGCCGCGCGGTAGTCCACGATCGCCTGGGTCGTGGCGAGGATGTGGTCCTCGTTGAAGCTCGTGCTCAACGACGATCCCCGGTGCCCGCTCGTGCCGAAGGCGACACGCTGCTCCGGCACCGCGGCATCCGGTCTGCGGTCGTAATACGCCGCAATCAGTTCGTCGATGTCGATGAGATCGGATGCCTCTGCGGGCTGCCCTGCGCGACTGCTCATGCGCCCAGTCTGCCCGCTGTATCCGACATGCGCATACGCGGCGACACATTCCAAGCGAATCCGTCGGCCCGGAGCGTTCGCGACGGCCCTCGTCCGAGTTTTCACCCTATGCACGCGCATACGTCATACTCATCGCCATGGGTGCCGGAGTTGATGCGCGGGTGGCGATCGTCGACGACCACGAGCTGGTCGCTCTGGCCGTTCAGAACCTCCTCGCCGATGCGAACGCGAATGCGAGGGGTCTGACGTTCGCGCGCCACGCCGACACCGTCGCGGCCCTGGTCTCCCGCCCACGCGACGCCGATCTGGTGCTCCTCGACCTGAGTCTGCGCGACGGTTCCACTCCTGCCGAGAACGTCGCGTCCCTGCGGCGGTGGGGCGCGCACGTCCTCGTGCTCACATCGGGGGAAGATCCCTTCCTCGTGCGGGCCGCCTCGAGGGTCGACGTGGCGGGCATCGTCCGCAAGTCCGCCCCGCCGGCCGCCCTCCTCGAGGCGATCACGACGGCCGCGTCCGGCGAACACGTCGCCACGACCGAGTGGGCTTCCGCCGTCGACGCCGATCCGCTGCTGCAGGGCGCACCCCTCACCGAGCGCGAGCGGGAGGTGCTCGGTCTCTACGCATCCGGACTCGGCGCCCGAGAGGTCGCCGCCCAGCTCTTCATCTCCGAGAACACCGTCAACGATCACCTCCGGCGGATCCGCGCGGTCTATCAACTGGTGGGCCGCCCGGCGACGTCCAAGGTCGAGCTGTATCAGCGCGGGATCGAAGACGGGTTCGTCCCCGGCCCCCGCCGTGTCTGACGAGAGCTCCGGCCTCCGCGCGGCCCGTCTCGTCATCATCCGCGCCTCGGCGTTCCTGATCGTCGTGGTGGCGGCGGTCAACGCGGGATTCGTCAGCCAAGGGGAGCCGAGGGGTCTCCCGCTTTGGTACCCGGCCCTCGGCTCAGCGGCGGGAGTGATCACCGTGGCCGTGGGCCTGCTCGCCCCGCTGCTCACGGCGCGAGCCCTGCGCCTCGGGGCGGCGGTCGCGCTGGCCATGTACGTCGTCTTCGTCGCTCTGTTCCCCCTCGCCGCATCCTTCGGTCAGGTGGAACGGATGCCGTGGCTGCTGACCGCGTCGAGCACCGCGGTCGCGGTCGCCCTCGTCGCCGGCGGCATGTCGTGGGGCTGGGCGACGGTCTTCTTCGGGGCGACGGCGGGGGTGTGCTACCGCCTGGTGTTCGGCGGCTTCGACGTCGACGGGATCATCAACGACGTGCACGCGACGCTCACCGCCTCGGTGATCTGCGTTCTGGGGGGATACGTCCTCTCGGTCGGGGCGGGCCTCGACGAGGCCGCCGCTGAGCGTCGGGAGGCCGGATCCCGCGAGTACGCGGAGCGCGGGCGGCTGGCCGCGCGCACCCGGATGGCCGCGCTCGTGCACGACGAAGCCCTCGCCACGCTCGCGCTCGCCGCGTCGCCGCTCCCCGTCCCGAGCGACAGGCTCGCCGCGCAGGCGCGGCATGCCGTGGACATGCTCACCCGACTGGTCGATGACGACGCCGGCGACGCCGCATCCTTCGAGGCGGCGCTGGCGGCCGAGGCCCGCCTCCACGAGGCGCACTGGTCCCCCTCCGCGCAGAGCCTGCCGCCCCTCCCCGCGGCCGTCCGCGAGGCATTCCTCGGGGCGGCGCGCCAAGCCCTCGACAACTCCCGACGGCACGCTCCGGGAGCGCGGCGCTCGGTGAGCGTGCGCGTGCACGAGGGAACGGTCGAGGTCGAGATCGCCGACGACGGACGGGGTTTCGATCCCTCGCGGATCGCCGACGACCGACTCGGCGTGCGCCAGAGCATCGTGGGCCGCATGACCCGCGTCCCCGGCGGGCACGCTTGCGTGCAGTCCGCGCCGGGAGAGGGCACACGCGTGGTGCTCTCCGTGGCGCCCCCGCGTCGCGTCGAGGTCACCGCCCCGGGCGATCGTCGGTCTCTCCGCCGCGGAGTCGCCGTCGTCGGGGTGGGCTTCGTCGTCCTGCAGGCGGTCTGCGCGACCGCCATGGCGATCGCGGTGCCGGCGTCCTGGCCGCGCCAGGTCACGATCCTCCTGGTGGTCATCGTCGCGGCCGAAGCGCTGCGGCGCTCGCCGGGCCTCGTGCCCTCCCCGCGCCGCACGGCCGTCGTCGTCGTGACCGCGGTGCTGGGAGCGTTCATCACGGTCCTCGCGGCGCCGACGACCTACGGCGACCTCTGGCCGGTGGTCGCGCTCGCGTTCCTCCTCGTCGGGCTCGCGCTCCGGGGCCGCTTCGGCACCGCGCTCGCGGGGGCGGGGCTCGTGGCCGCGGTCGTCATCGGCGGCGGCGCCGCCGACGGCATCCCGATCGGCCAGGTCCTCGCCCTCACGGCCCGCCCCGCCCTCATCGTCGTGGTCGCGACGGTCATGCTCCTGACGGTCCGGCGGATGCAGGGGCGCATCGCCGCGTTCCACCAGCAGGCCCTGGTGGCGGAGGAACAGGAGAGCTGGTCGCGGGGAGCGCGGGCGGAGCTGCGGGAGCGCACCGACGAGCTCGCCCGCACGGTGGTGCCCCTGCTGTCGCGGATCGCCGAGGGGCGTCCCTCGTCCGCCGACGAGCGGCACGAGTACTCCGCACTCGAGGGAGCGCTGCGCGACGGACTGCGCGCGGGCTCCCTGTCGCAGGAACCCCTGCGCGGCGCCGTCGCGGCTGCGCGCGGTCGCGGGGTCGACGTCGCCCTGCTCGACGACAGCGATCAGAGCCTGTCCGAGGCCGAGGTGCGTGCGGTCGTCTCCTGGATGGTCGAGGCGATCGCCCGGGCCGAGCGAAGTGTGGTCGGTCGGCTCCTCCCACCCGGCCGGCAGACGGTGGCCAGCGTCACCGTCGACGGTCGGGCCCTCGTGTTCGACGGCACAGCTCAGGGTTCGGTCACGAGCTTCCACGGCGAGTAGTCCCGGTCCGTCACGGACCGATCGGGACGCTGGCCGCGCGACCACCACTTGGCCTCGTACCCGCTGCCGTCGTACATCACGCGATCGCCCTGGTTGTAGAGATCGCCCGCGACCCACTCGGGATAGGTGCCCGCCGGAAGCTGCGGCAGCGCGTAGGGCTTGTCGTCGGGCAGCACGGGACCGACATACGTCCATGCCGAGGCGGCGGCATCCAGGGTCGGGTCGTCCGGAAGGGCGCCGTCCTCGTTCCACCACTTCGCCACGTACACCGATCCGTGCCACACGACGAAGACCCCCGCCGAGTAGAACGACTGCGACGACCACACCGGGAACGGACTCTTCTCGGGATCGTCCGCGATGACGGGCGAGTCGTCCTCGGGGGCGACCCGCCCCGAGGGGGTGCCGTCGCGACCGGCGCCCAGGACGTCGGAGAAGGTCTGCCCGGCCTGTTCGACCCCGCTGCACGACACCGACACCGTGTGCGGGTGCGGGTAGTTGGTGCCGCAGGTGCGATCGCGGTTCACCGACCACAGCGACATGCGTTCGAGACCCACCTCGTCCGCGAACGAGGCGAGTGCGTGCGCGTCGTCGAGGCTGAACACCTCGTGCTCGACGTCGTTCTGCCCGATCATCGGCGTCGCGCCGAGCAGCGACCACGCGCCCCCGGCGGGGAGCGGCAGCTTCCGCTGGTTCCACGCGGTCTCGAGCTGCGCGGCGGTCGCCCGCAACGCGCCGATCGACAGCTCCGCCAGCGACACCGACCTGTCGTCGGCGTTGAAGTTCATGGTCATCGCGTTGACTCCCGCGACGGGCACCCCGGCATCCAGGATCGAGGCGAGCTGCCCGAGGCCGTCGTCGGTCAACCCGTTCGGGGCGACGGGCAGGGTGAGCCAGACGTCGAGTGGTCGCCCGGCCGCCGCGCGTTCGCGCTGTAGCTGCGCGATCGCGGCCGCCCGCCGGGTCGTCGCCGCGGTGTCGCGCAGCGCGTCTCCCTCGATGTCGAGGTCGATGACGTCGATGTCGTACCGGTCGAGCACGAGGCGGTAGGCCTGGGTGAGGGCGTCGACCGTGGAGCACGCCGCCGCGAGCTCCGTGTTGATCGCGCCGCCGAACGAGACGGCAAGGGGACGCCCCTCGCGCCGCAGACGTTCGACGCGGCGGTCGAGTTGGAAACGGGATGCCGCGTCGTCGAGCGTGTACGCCTTGCCCCAGGTCGGCGTGCAGTCGTCGTCCCCGGCGGCGACGACGAAGGCCAGGACGACTCCGCCCGGTCCCTCGGCCATGGTGCTGCGCGCGAGTTGCTCTCCGCTGTCGAGGGTCACGTCGTAGTACCCGGCGAACCACCGATCCGAGCCCGGGGCCACCGTCGGGGCGGTGAGGACGGGCACCACGGTCGCCGCCGCCCCGACCCCGGCGACGGCGAGCGCCGCGACGAACGTCAAGGCGACCCGCGCGAACGACAGGCGGCGTCCGGCGAAGCGCGACCGCGCGGGCGCCATCACCGGGCTCACGCCGCGACCCCCGCCGACTCCAGCGGACCGTCGTCGAGCACGGCCGCCCAGCGAGCGCGGACGAGCTCCGGCGCCGGCGCGGGGTCCGCCGGCGCGACCCAGATCCAGTCGAGCCACGCGAACCACAGGTCCGACACGGTGTGCCGGATGCCGATCAGCCGCGCGATCGCCCACAGGATCGCGAGCGCCGTGAAGGCGGCGAACAGCGTCGTCCCCCACGCCTGGGCGAACACGGAGCGCACGGCGACGGTGGCGGCGATCGCCAGGATCGCGAGCGGGGCGATCAGGTACAGAGCGGGCACGCGGGTCCTCGTCGCCACTTTCGGTGTGCGGGCGAAGCGGGCTCGCCGACCGCTCAGCACCTGGACGAGGGAGGCGGCGCTGCCCGCGAGGTTCACCGGCAGCAGCAGGAGGTTCAGCCCGTAGATCGCGGCGACGTCACGCCGGTGGTATCCCAGCGCGTGCAGGTCCGAGGCCATCTCGGTGAAGTACGGCACCGCGATCAGCAGGAGCAGTAGGGTGACGAGCTGCCCGTCCAGCGGGTACAGCGTGAGCACCGCGAGCAGGCCCAGCGTCACCCACGACACCGAGCCGAGGTAGTTCACTCGCAGCAGCCGTTCCGCGAGACGCAGCGGCCGCCCCTCCCGGCGGCGCCGGACCGCCAGCTCGTGCAGCTTCGGCAGCACGATCAGCCCGCCGTCCGCCCACCGCCGCCGCTGGATCACCAATGTGCCGAAGTCGGGCGGGGTCGCGCTGTAGCTCAGCCGCTCCGGATAGTTCAGGAGCGACCACCCCTGCGCGGCGATGTCGATCGACGACTCGGTGTCCTCGATCGCGGTCCGATCCGAGATGAAGCGGACGACAGGGATGCTGTCCTCCCGGCCCTCGCGCCGGAGATGACGGACCGCCTCCCACCGCAGGATCGCATTCGCCCCGACCCAGAAGGTGGCGTCGAAGGCCGTGAGCCCCTGGTGCACGATGTGCTGCAGGTCGGTGGTCGCTCCGGCCAGGCGTTCCAGGCGCGTGGGGGCTCCCCGGTACGCCGAGTAGGGCGTCTGCACCACGGCCACGCCCGCGTTCTCGGGCTGTTCGAGTGCGTAGACGAGACGCATGCAGTAGCCGGGCAGCAGCATCGAGTCGGCGTCCAGGGTGAGCACGTAGTCGCTCTCGGGAACCTCGAGGTCGGCGGCCCTCCCGTCGATCCGCTCCAGAGCGACACCCCCGGGTACCGCCTGCTCGCGGTACCGGCCCCCCATCAGGCCGAGGTACGCGTTGAGGTTCATGGCCTTGTTCGCCGTGTGCGAGAGGTTCGTGTAGCGCCGCCGCTCGAAGGTCCTCGTCCGGACGCCGAAGATGCGCACCAGACGATCGACGAGATGACGTGCCCGCTCGACGGCGAGCGGGGGCTCCCCGGCGTCGGCGGCCTCCCGGAGAGCGGTGGCCGTGGCATCCAGTTCGTCGGCCAGGCGCCGCAGGACCTGCTCGACGAAGAACACCTCGACGTGGGTCGTCGCGGGCTCCTCCGCGGCGCGAGCGCGCAACCACTGGGCGCACGCGGCGTGCTCGCGCATCGCCACCTCGGTCGCCTCGGCGGGGCTGATCGCGTCGTCGCGCACGTGCGCGGCCGCGGTCTCGACGCGTTCGTGAACGGGGCGGAGCGTGTTCGCGAGGTCCTCGGTGAGCCGGCGGCATCCCTCCAGGCCCGTCCGCGCGTCGTCGTCGACCGGTGAGGGGTCGTCGTCGAGCAGGAGGACGACGTCGAGACGGGGGAACTCCTGCAGCGCGACGGACCACAGACCCATCCGCACGAGCGCGGGATCCTCGGAGCGCGAGGGCAGCAGGGCCGTCAGCCGCGGTTCCCGCTCCGCGAAGTGCTCGTCGAGGACGATCCGGCGCGTCCGCCGGTGGGCGGCGAAGCGGGGCAGCGCTCCGGAACGGGCGAGCAGGTGCATGCAGGCCGAGAACGCGAGGAAGGTCACCGAGATGAGGAAGACGGCGGTCGTGACGAGCTGGGCGGCGTCGACCAGAGCGCCGCCGCGCGAGAGGGCCACGACGACGGTGGCGCAGTACAGCACCCACATCAGGGCGCAGACGACCACGGCGAGGCGAGCCCGGGCGATCCGCCGCGCCGACGGGCGCGCGTGCGTCATCGGCTGCGGGGTCGCGTCGCGGTCGGTTCCGCGTTGGCGGCGAGGGACGGACACGGCTGCGGTCTTCGCGGGCATGGTCGACGGCTTTCCGAACGAGTGCCCGGCGGGTCGGGTCCCGCCGGGCAGGCGACGGGGGCTGAGGCCGGCACCTTCTTCGCATCCTTCCGAAGTCGCGTCGTTGACGAGGCCCGGTCGGCCACCGACATCGGTGGTTTCCCACTCGGATGCCTCGCCCCACCGCCGGGAGGGACGAGAGGGGCCGCTCTCGCCGTCGGCATCCCGACCCCGGCGCACTAGGCTGAGCCGGTGCTGCCCGACACAGATCACACCCCCGCCCGCCGTACCTACAGCTACCTCGGCCCCGCCGGTACCTTCACCGAGGCCGCTCTCGCTCAGGTGCCGGAGGCGCGCGACCAGATCTGGCGGCCCGTCCGCAACGTCGGCGAAGCCCTCGCCGACGTCGTCGAAGGACGATCGGATGCCGCGATGATCGCGATCGAGAACTCGGTCGACGGCGGCGTCTCCACCGCGCAGGACGCCCTGGCCACGGTGCCGGGCCTGCGCATCGTCGGGGAGTACCTCGTTCCGGTGAACTTCGTGCTGGTGGCGCGCCCCGGCGCGACTCTCGCCGACGTCTCGCTCATCGCCGCGCACCCCGTGGCCTACGGTCAGTGCCTCAAGTGGCTGAGCGAGCACGTTCCCACGCACGCGCACCTGCCCGCCGAGAGCAACGTGGCGAGCGCGCTCGGCGTGCTCGACGGCACGAGCGCCGCGGATGCCGCGATCGCGGCGCCCGGTATCGTCGCGCACCATGATGTCGCGGTGCTCGCCGAGAACATCGGCGACAACCCCAACGCGGTGACGCGCTTCGTCCTGGTGAGTCGCACGGTGGCCCCGGCTCCTCCCACGGGTGCCGACAAGACGTCGCTGATCGTCGAACTGCCCGAGGACCACCCGGGTGCGCTTCTCGAACTGCTCGAGCAGTTCGCGACCCGGGGCATCAACCTGAGCCTGCTGGCATCCCGTCCCATCGGCGACGCCCTGGGGCGCTACCGCTTCGTCATCGACGCCGACGGACACGTGCTCGACGAGCGCATGGCGGACGCGCTGCTGGGCCTGCGCCGTTTCAGCCCGAAGGTGATCTTCCTCGGGTCGTACGCCCGCGCCGACCGCGCGATCGTGCGGTACCCCCAGCGCTACAGCGACGACGTGTTCGTGGAGGCGCGTGACTGGCTCCGCGGTCTGCTGAGCGGCGAGCCCGAAGCCTGAGCCCCCCACCGCCCGGCGGCTTCGACGGGCTCAGCCACCTCGCGGGCGACGCATGCGCGCTCGCGTGGCGGAGGCCCCTGAGCCTTCGGAGGTCCCTGAGCCTTCGGAGGTCCCTGAGCCTGTCGAAGGGACCGGTGCCCCAGACCGTCAGGCCGCGACGGCCGCCGGCGCCGCGATGAGCTCGAGCGTCTGGGCACGGCCCTCGGACCCTTCGCCGTCGTACGCGCCCGCGACGGGAGACACCATGATCTCGTCGACGCCGTGCTGCGCGGCGAACGCGGCGAGCTGTTCCTGCACCTCGGCTCCGGTTCCCACGAACCACTTCTGCCGCGCCGACGCCATGATCGACTCGGCCATCGCGTCGAACGGGTCGGCTTTCGCCTGCTCGATCGTCTCGAGGGGGACCAGGGGGCGGTTCGTGCGCAGGCGGGCCATCATCCGCAGCTGCGGCAGTGCACGCTCCTCGGCCTCTTCGGCGGTGGGAGCGGCGACGACGTTGGCGGTGACGAAGGTGCGCGGCCCCGCGCCCGACTCGTTCGTGACGAACTGGTCCCGGTACAGCCGCAGCGCGTGCTCCAGCCCTTCGCCGGCGAAGTGGTTCGCGAACACGTACGGCAGACCGAACGAAGCCGCGAGCTGCGCCGAGTAATCGCTGGAACCGAGCAGCCAGATCTCCGGCATCCCGGATGCCGAGGGCGTGGCCTTCACCTGATACTCGGTGCCCGAGGTGAACCGTACCGTCGCCCCCTCGGGGGAGGTGAGCGCCATGATGTCGGTCACGTGGTCGGGGAAGCGCGAGACGTCGCTCGTCGTGCCCGAGCGGTTGAGCAGCTGCGTGATGACCGGGTCGCTGCCGGGGGCACGGCCGATGCCGAGGTCGATCCGACCCGGCGCGATCGCCTCCAGCGCGGCGAACTGTTCCGCGACGATCAGCGGCGAGTGGTTCGGCAGCATGACGCCGCCCGACCCCACGCGGATGCGCGAGGTGCGAGCGGCGGCAGCCGCGATGAGAACCGGGGGAGTCGTCGACGCCACAGCGGGCATGTTGTGATGCTCGGCGAACCAGTATCGGCGGTAGCCGAGACGGTCCGCGCGCTCCACCAGGTCGAGGGCCGCAGCCACGGCGTCGGCGCTGGTCTGTCCCGTACGAACCGGGACGAGGTCGAGAACAGAGAGGGAGGGCGTCACCTCTATGACAACCTCGCGGACACGTTCCCTATTCCGTGGATGCCGAGACGGCAACCCCCCTCACGGCTTGCCGCCGAGCGACCTAGCCTCCCGGGCATGAACGACGATCAGGCCGGCGACATGCAGCCCGACAGGAGGACGATGGTGCAGACGCGGATCGCGATCGACGAGGCATCGTTCCTCCTCGCGCAGGGCCAGGACCTTCCCGAGCTCCGGTCTCGGATCGAGGAAGCCGTTCACGCGGGCGGTCTCTTCGTCTCCTTCGTCGTGGTGGGCAACCGGGAGGTGAGCGCCCTCTTCACGCCGCACTCCCGCGTGGCTCTCTCGGTCGAGACCGTCCATTACGATCCCCGCGACACGGGCGATTCCGACGAACCGTACGGTGGCTTCTTCGACGACTGAGACCGCGGCATCCGCCCTCAGCTTTCTCTCAGCAAATCGCCGTGACGAATCCGTTTCCCGCCGCGTCTCACTTATGACATCGCGGGACACACGGTCCCGGAGACGACGGAAGGAAAGTGCAATGGCCACCCCCACCACCCCCGCCACCCCCACCACCGCCACGAAGGACGGCGGCTCGACCGTCATCGTCGACGCCGTCGTCGCCAAGGTCGCCGGCATCGCCGCCGCCGAGGTCCCCGGCGTCCACGCCCTCGGCGGGGGAGCGGCCCGTGTGATCGGCAACATCCGCCAGGCCGTCGGTGCGAAGGATTACGCCCAGGGCGTGAGCGTCGAGGTGGGTGAGACCGAGGTCGCCGCCGACATCGCGATCCAGGTCGACTACCCCGAGCAGCTGCAGCGTGTGGCCTCGAACGTCCGCGCCGCGGTCCACCAGGCCATCACCGAGCTCGTCGGCATGAAGGTCGCCGAGATCAACGTCACCGTCGTCGACGTCTACATCCCGGGCGATGACGACGAGGACGACGTCGCCGAGCAGCGCGTCAGCTGACACCCGTCGATGAAAGGGGCGTCACCGCGAGGTGGCGCCCCTTTCGCGTGTGCGGATGCCGAGGCCTCGCGCGAGTCGGCGTGCTCAGCCCCCGTGCCGGACCTCCGCGTAGGCGTCGAGCGCACGCTTGCGCGTCTCGCCGAGGTCGACCATCGGCTCGGGAGGGTTGTCGCCCAGGTACTCCGGCGCCCACTCGCGCACGTACTCGTCGTGCGGGTCGAACTTCTTGCGCTGCGTGTCCGGGTTGAAGACGCGGAAGTACGGAGCCGCATCCGCGCCGGAGCCCGCGACCCACTGCCAGTTGAACGGGTTGCTCGCGGCATCCGCGTCCACCAGGCAGTCCCAGAACCACTGCTCGCCGTGGCGCCAGCCGATCAGCAGGTTCTTGATGAGGAAGGATGCCGTGACCATGCGCACGCGGTTGTGCATGACGCCGGTCCTCCACAACTGCCGCATCCCCGCATCCACGACGGCGACACCCGTCTCGCCCCGCTGCCAGGTCTCGAGGTGGGAGCGGTTGAGCCTCGGCCAGGGGAAGGCGTCGAAGTTGCGCCGCCAGTTCACCGTCGCGATGTCGGGGGAGTGGTAGGTCACGTGCCAGGCGAACTCGCGCCAGACGAGCTCGGACAGGAAGCCGCTCGCGCTCTGCGCGTGCTGCCCCGATCCCTTGTGCTCGAGCGTCTCGTGCCAGACCTGGTACGGGCTGAGCTCGCCCCAGCGCAGGCGGGGTGAGAGGTTCGAGGTCGCCCCTCCCGCGAACTCGTCGCGGTATTTCGCGTAGTCGCCGAGGTCCTCGTCGAGGAACTCCTTCAGCCGCGTCTTGGCCGCGGGCTCACCCGGCTCCCAGGTCTCGCGGAGCCCCGCGGCCCAGTCGGGCTTCGTGGGGAGCAGGCCCCAGTCGCCGAGGTCGTCGCCGTCGACGTGTCCGTGGAACCCCGGGACCTTGCGCGCCTCCGGCATCGGCGGCCGGGGCGCCGGGAGCTTCTGCACGGCCCGCGCGAACGGGCTGTAGACCCCGTAGGGCTTGTCGGACTGCGTCCGCACCGTCCACGGCTCGTAGAGCAGGTTGGCCGCGAAGGACGCGACCGTCACCCCGTCCGCCCGCAGCTTCTCCTTGATCCCGGCGTCGATCTCGCGCTCGACCCCGCCGTAGCGCCGGTTCCAGAACACGGCGCCTGCGCCGATCTCCTCGGCCACGGCGGGAACGATCTCGGCCGCGCGACCCCGTCGCAGCACGAGCCGGCCGCCCCGCTCCTCGAGGCGTTCGCCGAGGGATGCCAGGGACCCGTGCAACCACCATCGCGCCGCCCCGCCGATCCGGCGCACCCCGTCCGACTCCTCGTCCAGGAGGTACAGCGCCACGAGCGGCTCATCGCGGTCGAGCGCCGTCCGCAGAGCGGGGTTGTCGGTCAGGCGCAGGTCGTCACGGAACCACACGATCGAGGGCGAAGCCATCCCTCGACGCTATCCACCCCGGCATCCGTGCCGCCGGGCTTGACACCCGCCGCGCCCGCCGCGTCGCCCCGCCGCGCCCGCGGCGTCGTGTCCCGCCGCGAGATCACACGCCCGTGTCGAGATCACCGGAACGGGGCCCGCCGGATCGCGTGATGTCGCGCCGATCGTATGATCTCGCCGGGATGCCGGCATCCCGGGATGCCGGGTGCCACTCCGCCCCGGCGTCAGAGCGTCGAGACGTCGTGGCCCTTCGGCAGCGCCACGGCGAGACCGCCCGGGACGACGCGCGTGTAGATGCGGGTCGCCTCGCCGAACTCGTCGCCGTCGAGCTCGATGGGCTGGGCCGGCGCGGTCGCCAGTTCGATGCCCGTGCCACGGAGGTATCGCACCGACGAGTCCTTGCGGCGCTCGAGCACACGGCGTCCGGCGCGGAAGCGGCGCAGCACCGAGTTGTCCCACACGATGCTCCGCCACACCCCCAGCCAGCCGAGCACACCGCTCGGCTGGAGGACGGCCACATCGATCTTTCCGTCGGCGATGGAGGCGTCGGGGATCAACGCCACGCCGCCCTGCAGGGCGCCGCAGTTCGCGAACAGCACGCTCTGCACCTTCGCCGAGTGCAGGCGGTGCCCGTCGAGCTGGTACATGACGCGGAAGGGTTTCGACGAGGCGAGCGAACGCGCCGCTCCATCGACGTAGGCGACCCAGCCGACCTGCTTCTTCAAATCGTCCCGGGTGTTCTGGATCATGGCGGCGTCGAAGCCGATCCCGGCCATGACCGAGAAGCCGTGCTCCTCGATCTCACCGTCGGCGCGGCGGATGCGCGCGATCCCGGTGTCGATGGGGTGGGTGTCGCCCTCGAAGGTCGCGCGGATCATCGCGTCGGTGTCGGCGAGAGGCAGGTTCAGGTTGCGGGCGAGCAGGTTGCCCGTGCCGCTCGGAATGATGGTGAGGGGAACGCCCGTCGAGGTGAGCGCCTCGGCCACCGCGCGCACGGTGCCGTCTCCTCCGGCCACGAGCACGGCATCCACCTTCTCGTCGAGGGCGGCGCGGGTGGCGTCGTCGCCGAGGTCGTCGACGGTGGTCTCGTAGAAGAGCGGCTCGGCCCAGTCGGCCTCGGCCGAGAGCTCGGCGACGCGGGCCCGCAGGGTCTCGGGCTCGACCTTGGTGGGGTTGTAGACGAGGGCCGCGCGCTTCTTCTGCGTGGGCTCGGCGTCCATCGGTGCTTCTTCGCCCTCGGCGTCGACGCGCTGCGTCTTGCCGGGCACCTCGTCGGACGAGTCGGGTGCGACGTCCTCCGGCTGATGGATGGTGTCGTCGGGCTCCGCGGCGTCCTTGGGGTGCGGGACGTCCTTGCGCGGGCGGTCGCTCACGTCGTCGCCGAGTCGGGCGGAGTGGAAGTCCTCCCCGGAGCCTTCGGCGGCGGCGGCATCCGCCTTCACCTCGGCGGGGGCGTCGGCGGGGACGTTCTCGGGGGACTCCGCGTCGTCACGCGGCGCGTCAGGGTCGGCCATTGCTCCACCATAGGACCGCGATCGGCTTCCGGGCGGGCGGATCGGATGGGGTTGACGACCGGATGCCGTTGGCCCATGGCCGCGACGACGCGCCCGGGGTTCCGCGGGCCCGTGCCCGCCGTTCGAGGGCGGGAGCGAGGCCGGACCCGACCGTAGGATGGACGCGTGATCGACCTGACTCTGCTGCGTGAAGATCCCGAGCTCGTGAAGCGCTCCCAGATCGCCCGTGGGGAATCGCCCGCGTCGGTCGACGATGCGCTGGAGGCCGACCGCCGTCGGCGCAAAGCCATCACGGACTTCGAAGAGCTGCGTGCCGCTCAGAACGCGCACGGCAAGCGCGTCGCGCAGGCGCCCAAAGACGAGAAGGCCGCGCTCGTCGCCGAGGCCAAGCAGCTCAGCGAGCAGGTCAAGGCCGCGCAGCACGCGGTCGGCGAGGCCGAGGCCGCCGCCGATGAGGCGCTCGCCAAGATCGAGAACATCGTGCTCGACGGCGTCCCCGCCGGGGGCGAGGAGGACTTCGTCACCCTTCGCACCCACGGCGAGATCCCGACGTACGACTTCGAGCCGCGCGACCACCTCGAACTGGGTGAGAAGCTCGGCGCCATCGACATGGAACGCGGCACGAAGGTGTCGGGCAGCCGCTTCTACTTCCTCACCGGCATCGGCGCCCGTCTCGAGCTCGCGCTCATGACGCTCGCCCTCGACCGGGCTCTGCAGGCCGGTTTCACCCCGATGATCCCGCCGACCCTCGTGCGCCCCGAGGTCATGCGCGGCACCGGCTTCCTCGGTCAGCACGCCGATGAGGTCTACCACCTGCCCAAGGAGGACCTCTACCTCGTCGGCACGAGCGAGGTGCCCCTCGCCGGTTACCACATGGACGAGATCCTCGACCTGGAACGGGGTGCCAAGCGCTACGCCGGGTGGTCCACCTGCTACCGCAGCGAGGCCGGCTCCTACGGCAAGGACACCCGCGGCATCATCCGCGTGCACCAGTTCAACAAGCTCGAGATGTTCGTCTACACCGACCCGGCGGATGCCGAGGCCGAGCACGACCGCCTCGTCGCGATGCAGGAGAAGATGCTGCAGGACCTCGGGCTCGCCTACCGCGTGATCGACGTGGCCGCGGGCGACCTCGGCTCCAGCGCCGCGCGCAAGTTCGACATCGAGGCCTGGGTCCCCACGCAGGACGCCTATCGCGAACTCACCAGCACCTCGAACTGCACGACCTACCAGGCGCGCCGCCTCGAGACGCGGTTCCGGCCCGAGGGCGGCGGCAAGACGCAGCCGGTCGCGACCCTGAACGGAACGCTCGCGACCACCCGCTGGATCGTCGCGCTTCTCGAGACGCATCAGCGCGAGGACGGGTCGGTCACGGTCCCCGAGGTGTTGCGCCCCTACCTCGGCGGCCTCGAGGTCATGGAGCCCATCGCGTGACCGACGAGGCCGCCCTGCCCCCGACCGGCGCCGTCGAAAGCGCCCCGAAGCACGAGGCGGCCGAGGTCGTGGCCGACCTCGCCGACGCTCCCGTCGCGCGCATGCTGATCGCCCTCGACGTCGATGGGACGGTGCTCCTCGAGGACGACACCCTCAGTCCCGGCGTGGTCGAGGCGGTCGCCGGTGCCCAGGCGGCGGGCCACGAGGTGATGCTCGCGACAGGTCGCAGCTGGGGCAGCACGCACACGATCATGGACCGCCTCGGCATCCGTCCCGAGTACGCGGTGTGCTCGAACGGCGCGATCGTCATGCGGCGGATCGGGGACGGGGATGCCACCGAGTACGAGCGCGCGCACGTGGAGACGTTCGACCCGACCGAGGTCCTCACCCTGCTCGGGGAGCATCTCGCCGGGGCGCACTTCCTCGTCGAGCTGCCCGACGGCTCGCGCCTGTTCACCGATTACCTCGACGATTGGAACCTCGAGGGCGCGAACCGCGTGACCTTCGATCGGCTGTCCGAGCAGCCGGTGTGCCGCGTCGTCGTGGTCGCCCCCGAGAAGACCGACAAGGACTTCCTGCAGCTCGTCGAGCGCATCGGCCTCAACCAGGTGTCGTACGCGATCGGGTGGACCGCCTGGCTCGACATCGCCCCGCAGGGCGTCGACAAGTCGACCGCGCTCGAGCTCGTGCGCGGCTGGCTCGGCATCCCCGCGGAGCGGGTCCTCGTCATGGGCGACGGTCGCAACGACATCGAGATGATGCAGTGGGCGGTTCGCAACGGGGGTCGCGCGATCGCCATGCACCAGGGCCCGCCCGAGGTGCACGCCGCCGCCGGCGAGGTCGGCCTCTCGGTGAGCGAGGGCGGCGTCGCGGCGGTGCTGCGCGCGCTGTAGCCCTCAGATGTGCGCGGCGTGCCCCGGGCGGTGGCTCGCGACGCTCGCGACGGTCCATGCCATCAGCCCGAACGGCGGCAGAAGCAGGAGCGCCGTCGCCCACGTGGCCTTCAGGCCGATGGAGACGTGCGCGTCACGCACGGTGACGACGGTGGCCCAGATGGATGCCGCGTAGATGAGCGCGAAGATGATGAGCAAGAGATTCCCCTCCTTGTCGAACAAGGCCCGCTGCGGAGGGCGGTGGGCTGTCTTTCCCCGGTCTACGCCTGCTCCCGAGCGGGTTCAAGCGCCGGTGACTTGCGCAGGGTGAATCGATATCCGCGGCTTGGCATTCGTTCAGGAACGGATGCCGTGCCCCGCCCACGCGGACCGGATCGCAGCGCGCAGCACACGCGTGTCACCGCGATCGAGAGCACGCCGGGCGCGGTCGAACGCCGCCCGCGCGGCATCCCGGAACAGGGGTTCGTGGGCCGGCGAGGTGGCCGCGAGCGAGGCGAGGCACTTCTGCAGGCGCACCTGCACCTCGATGTCGGCCGCACCGTCGCGCGCGAGCGGCCGGACGGCGTCGGCGACGAGGTCACGCAGGGTCGGCGGGGTCACGAACACGCGCTCGTGCGCGACGTCCTGCGAGGGTTCCGCGACAAGAGCCCTGGTGAAGACGCGTTGCAAGGCCGCGATCACCTCGATGGCCGTTCCCGGATCGTTGGTCGCGGCCGAGAGCGCGCGACTGCCGATCTCGGTGAGGGCGATCACGCCGAACCGCGGGTCCTGCTCGTAGGTGCGATGGTGCTCGATGCGGAAGCAGCGACGGATGCCGGAGCGCAGGTTCTCGTCGACGTTGACGTCGCCGTGCACGAACGCCAGCGGCACGCGCGCGTCGGCGATGCGTCCCGGGGAGGCGTGCACGTGGACGTCGACCTCGTGTGTGCGCGCGAGTCTGTCCAGACCGGCGATGTCGACGTGCGTGACGTATCCCACCTCGTCGGCGGTGACCGCTTCGGCATCCACGGGAGGGCCCGAGCTCCGGCGCGCGCCGAGGGTGGGGGAGGCGGCGTACAGCTCGAGCGAGGTCGTCGCGGCCTTCTCGACGCGGTCGATGACGTCCGCCATGCGCCCGAAGGTCGCGAGGTGCGAGATCCACCGCAGCAGGGTGACGACGACGATCGCGATCACCACGAGGGTGCTGACGAAGAGGATCGTCCGACCCTGCTCGTTGTAGTACCCGGTCGACAGGGCGACGATCCCGACGAGCGAGAAGGCGAACGCCCCGACGAAGGTCGACACCGCGTTCTGCGAGGTCGGGTCGGCGATGAGCAGCGAGGTCGAGCGCGGGGTCGCCGTGGTCGTGGCGGACGAGAAGGCGGTCACCATCGCCGTCACCGAGAAGGTGCTCACCGTGAGCATGGCCGTCGCGATGATCTGCAGCAGCGACCCGACCGCGTTCTGGCCCAGGTCGATCGAGAACGAGAACGGCAGCAGCGGCCCGAGGTACCGCGCCGCCAGCGCGATGAGCACCGCGATCACCGTGAAGATCGCCGCGCGTACCCACACCTGCCGTCCGAGACGGAGGAAGAAGGATGCCACCGACCCGCGCGCTGCTTTCGCCATGGGACCGACGTTAGTCAGGGCCGTTCGCCGGCCGCGGGGGCTGGACGCGCGCTGCGCCGGGGCCTCGGTAGACTCGGACGACCGGGAGGGTTGTCCGAGCGGCCGATGGACCTGGTCTTGAAAACCAGTGGGCAGCGATGTCCCGTGGGTTCGAATCCCACACCCTCCGCAACGAGAGAACGCGGGCCCCGCAGGGGTCCGCGTTCTCTCGTTTCAACCGGTTGAGCGGGATACGGACAGAGATGCGATCCCAGGCTGGACGCCACACCCCTGCGGTCTTCGACGAGCAGGTTGCGTTCTTCGTACTCTCGGGCTTCGCCCTCACAGCATTTCGATAGGGTCCAACCAGTCGACGGAAACGGGGGCTGGCTCGACGTGGAGAACCGGGAACTCGAGGAGCGCAGATCTCCGCTGAACCGCTCTGCGGGGTCCCGTGTACGCCTGTACGTCCTCGCCTTCTTCGCCGCCCTCCTCGTCATCGGCTCCGGAGCGGCGCCGGCCGCGGCATCCGATCGGAGCGTGCCCGTCGACCTCGTCCCGATGGACGGCGCGTACTTCGGGTCGATCCTCGACTGGAGCAGCGACAGCGTCGCCGACCAGGCCGAGCGGCTCGGCGCTCCGAGCGCGATCTATCAGCGCGATGTCGCTTACCCGCTCACGGGCGCGGAACGCGAGTACCTGTCGGGCTTCTTCGAGCAGACGGCCGCCGCCGGCGCGATCGCCGTGATCGCGGTGAACCCCACGGTGCCGCTCGCCTCCCTCGACCGCGCCGACGCGGACGCCTTCGTCGACACCCTCGACGAGATCGCGCGCCCCGCAGAAGCCCCGCTCCTCTTCAGTTTCGCGCCGGACATGAACACGACGTGGGTGAACTGGGGGCAGCGGCCCGACGAGTATCGCGCGGCGTTCGCGCTCTTCGCCGACGTGGTGCACGAGCGGCTCCCCGCCGCGGCGGTCCTCTGGTCGCCGTTCTGGGGAGGGGACTACCCTTTCGCGACGGCTTCCGCCCCGGCGCCGACGGGGACCGACACAGACGGCGACGGCGCTCTCACGAGCGCCGACGATCCATATGCGCCCTACTACCCGGGTGACTCCGTGGTCGATGCCGTGGGGCTGTCGCTCTACTTCGACGAGACGGGCGGGGTGGAAGCCCGCAACGTCGTGCCGGAGCCCGACGCCTTCGTCTCGCGCGTGACCGGAGTCGACGGATCCGGTGCGCCCAACTTCGCGGGCACCTACTCATCACCCGACCGGCCCCTGTTGATCGAGACGGCGGCCTTCTACAGCTCGAGCGTCGGGGGAGCGTCCGAGCTCGAGGTCAAGGCCGCCTGGTGGCGGCAGATCGAGCGGGCCGTGGCATCCGCTCAGCTCCCCTCGCTGGCGGCCGTCATCTGGGAAGACACCGCCACCACGCGCGGGGTGGTGGGCGAGACGGTGATCGATTGGTCGGTGACCCTGTCGTCGGATGCCGTGCGCTCGGCGTTCGTCAGCGACCTGCGTTCATCCGACCTGGTGCTCGGCCCGGTGCGCGAGCTCGCGGGAGAGCCCGCCGCGTCGACGTCCGTGGGCGGGTGGGCGGGCTGGGTCATCGTCGCGGTGGTCATCGCCCTGACGGCCGGCCTCGTCGTCTTCGCGGCACGCGGCTCGGCCGGCGCCCAGAGACTGCGCTACGACGGCGCACCCTCGCGAGATGCCCGCATCGACATGCTGCGCGGTCTCGCGATCGTCTTCGTCGTGGTCAACCATCTCGGTCTCGTGAGCTACCTGCAGATCGGCACGCAGGAATTCCTGGGCGTGGTCTCGGGCGCGGAGTTGTTCGTCCTGCTCTCCGGCGCGGTGCTCGGTCTCGTGTACCGACCGAAGCTCGTCTCGGGCGGCATCGGGGAGGTCGTGATCCGCACCGCGGGGCGCTCGTGGAAGCTCTACCGCACCGCGCTGATCGTCGTCGTGCTCGTGTTCTTCCTGTCGCTCCTTCCTTTCCTCAACGGCCGGGCGGTCACGACGTTCACCGATCAGGGCACGGGAGCGGCCGGCGCCGGTGCGACGGGCCGGGTCTACGACCTGTACGCGGGGGCCGAACGTCTGCTGCAGTACCCGGTCGATCCACAGGTGATCATCGACTTCCTCCTCCTGCGGATGGGGCCGTGGCAGTTCAACGTCATGGGCCTGTACGTCGTCCTGCTTCTGATCTCGCCGCTCGTGCTGTGGGCGCTCGGACGCCGCTGGTGGCCCTGGGTGCTGGGCGCGAGCCTCGCGCTGTACGTCGTGGGCTACGTCACGCGTGTCCGGCTCGTGCCGGCGCAGTTCGAGGACTCGTTCCCCCTGCTCGTCTGGCAACTGCTCTTCATCGTCGGGATGACGGCCGGATTCCACCGGCGAGAGATCCTCGCCTGGTTCGGCATGCGGGCCGGTCGGGCCGCGTTGATCGTGATCGTGGCGGTCGCCGTCGCGCTCATGCTGTTCTCCTGGAACAACCCCTACGCGCCCGCCCCGGGAGACCCTCGGCTCGCACTGATGTCGGACAACACCTTTCGTGGCGTCTACGGGGCGTTGTTCGAGCGCACCTACCTGGCTCCCGGTCGACTGCTGAACGTCCTGGTCCTGGTGGTGGCGCTGTACGCGCTGTTGACGGCTTTCTGGTCGCCGATCGCGGCGGTCGCCGGCGGCTTCCTCGTCCCCCTCGGACAGTCGACGCTGTACGTCTTCGTCATGCACGTGTTCTTCGCCCTCGCGGTCGCCAGCATCCCTGTTCTCACCCGCGGCGACCTCCTGCTCGACACCCTCGCCAACGTCGTGGTCCTGGCCCTGCTGTGGCTCATGGTGCGCACGCGATTCCTCTTCGCGGTGGTGCCGCGATGACCGGGCCGGAAAGGACGGATGCCGTGACGGACGACACTCGCATCAGCGAAGGGCGGCTGCTCGTCCTGCGGATCGTCGTGGTGCTCACGGTCCTGCTGGGGGTCAACTACGTCTCCTGGCGGTGGCTGTTCTCCTTGAACTGGGACGCGTGGTGGATCGCCGTCCCCCTCATTGCGGCCGAGACCTACAGCCTCATCGACGTGTGCCTGTTCGGGATGATGATGTGGAAGGCCCGCGGCCGGCCGGCGCCCCCGCCGCCGGCGGAGGGGCTCGTCGTCGACGTGTTCATCGCGACGTACAACGAACCGATCGACCTCGTGATGACCACGGCTCTCGCCGCGCAACGTATCCGCTACCCGCACCACACGTGGATCCTCGACGACGGCGGCCGAGACGAGATGCGCGAACGGGCGGAGGCCGCCGGGATCGGCTACGTCTCGCGCGGTGCCGAGTGGGACGACCGCCCACGGCACGCGAAGGCCGGCAACATCAACAACGCGCTGCAGGCCACGGACGGGGAATTCATCCTGATCCTCGACGCCGACATGATCCCTCGTCCGGAGATCCTCGATCGCACGCTCGGGTACTTCGACGACCCGCTGGTGGCCCTTGTCCAGACCCCCCAGGTCTTCAGCAACGTCGCCACGGGCGACCCCCTCGGCAGCCAGGCACCGCTGTTCTACGGTCCGATCCAGCAGGGGAAGGACGGCTGGAACGCGGCGTTCTTCTGCGGCTCGAACGCCATCCTGCGTCGCGAGGCCCTGATGCAGCTCGGCATCGTCGGATACGTCCGCGAGCTCGACCGCTCCGTCGCGAGCGCGCTGCGCAGCGCGACGCGCGTGATCGAGAAGGCGCGAACCACTCCTGCCGCGGCCGATCCCGCGGTCGCTGCGGCGCTCGACGAGGTCTCCGCCGCGGTTGCTGAGGCCCGCTCTCGCTTGCGCGGACGTGAACCCCTGGGAGAGGTCACGTATCGACTGCATCGACGAGTGGATGCCGCCACCCAGTCGATCGTCGCCTCCGATGTCGCGGGTATCGACGATGACCTGCGCGAGCTCGCCGCGTTGGCCGGTCCCGCGGGTGCCGGGGCGACGCCCGAGGAGCAAGCTTTCGACGTCGAGCGCGCGGTGGCCGCGCTCGCCACGCGCGAGCTCTCTCCGCTGAATGCGATGGAGGCCGTTCAGGCTGTTCTGCGGACCATCGGCGTGGATCGGGCGGCGGAGGCTCAACCGGTCATGCCCCTCGCGACGATCTCGGTCACCGAGGACATGGCGACCTCGATGCGCATGCACGGCATGGGCTGGAAGAGCGTCTATCACCACGAGTTGCTCGCCGATGGACTGGCGCCCGAGGACCTCGGGACCATGCTCACCCAGCGGCTGCGATGGGCACAGGGGACGATGCAGGTCCTCCTGCGCGAGAACCCCCTCGTGCAGTGGGGCATGTCACTGCCCCAACGACTGATGTACTTCGCCACGATGTGGAGCTACCTGTCCGGGTATGCCGCCGTGGTCTACTTTGCCGCGCCCATCATCTTCCTGGTGCTCGGCATCCTGCCCGTCCACGCGTACGCGGGCGACTTCTTCGCCCGCTTCATCCCGTTCATGCTCGTCAATCAGCTCCTGTTCCTCGTCGCCGCCAGGGGTGCGCCGACGTGGAGGGGGCAGCAGTACAGCCTGGCGCTGTTCCCGGTGTGGCTGAAGGCGTGCTCGACGGCGTTCACCAACGTGGTTCTCCGCATCCCACTGGGCTTCGCCGTGACCCCGAAGACGCGCCCGAGCACGAACGGGCCGCAGTGGCACCTCATCAAGACACAGCTGGTCGTCATGGGGCTGCTGGTCGTGGCGATCGTGGTCGGCGGCATCCGCCTGTTCGTCAACGGTGCCGAGCCGATCGGCACCGCGGTGAACATCGCGTGGGCGATCTACGACCTCGTCGTGTTGAGCGTGCTCTTCCAGGCCGCCACATTCACCGGATACGACCCGGCCGCCGAGGCCGAACGACTCGCCGCCCACGGGCGGCGGGCACCGCGAAAGGAGACCCGATGACCACCGCTCCCCTCGCCGACTTCGACGACGCTGCCCGGCAACGGGCGATCGAAGAACTCGGCATCCTCGACACCCCGCGCGACGAGCGCATCGACCGGGTCACCCGTCTTGCCCAAGAGATGTTCGGTGTGCCGATGGTCAGCGTCACCCTCCTGGACCGTGAGCGGCAGTGGCGCAAGTCCGAGATCGGCCTGGGCGGGCGCGAAGCCCCGCGCGAGGACGCGTTCTGCGACTTCACCGTGCGAGAGGGGCGCACCGTCGTCATCCCCGACGCGAGCGCGGACGAGCTCTGGGCGGCGAACCCCTTCGTCGAGGGAGACCCGCACCTGCGCTTCTACGCCGGGCACCCGCTTCTGGCCGGCGGAGGTGAGCGCATCGGAACTCTGTGTCTGCTCGACACGAAGCCTCGCTCACTCGATGAGCGCGAACAGGAGCTGCTCCGCGAGCTCGCGGGCTGGGTGCAATCCGAGATCCTTCGACAGAACGAGCTCGACGATGCGGTGGCCGTGCAGGCCACTCTCCGCCCGCGCACCGTCCCCGAACTCCCCGGGTACGAGATCGCCGCGTTGACTGTCGCTGCGGGACAGATGTCGGGTGACCTGTACGACTGGTATGCGATCGGGGGAGGGGTTCGATTCACGCTGGCCGACGTCATGGGCAAGGGCCTCGGCGCGGCCCTCCTGGCGGCCGGCCTCCGCGCATCCCTGCGGACGCTGCCGGATCGGGAGGTGCTGGATGCCGTGCGCGAGGCCGATCGGCTGCTCGACGCCGATGTCGCCGAGCTCGGCACTTTCGTGACGGCGTTCCACGGGCATCTGGATGCGGGAACCGGATCGCTCGACTACGTCGACGCCGGCCACAGCCTGGGCTTCATCCTCCGCGCGGACGACACGTGGGATCACCTCGTGTCGACCGGCATGCCCCTGGGCATGGGGCTCCCCGAGCTGCGCGCACAGGCGCACGCTCAGCTCGGCCCGGGGGACGTCTTCATGGTCTGCAGCGACGGTCTCCTCGACGTGCTCGACCCGGAGGACCCCTTCGGGCAGGTTCGCCGCGCTCTGCGCGAGGGCGGGGTCCGTGGTGCTCTCGATGAGGCGGGGCGGCTCGCTCGCGGCGCGACGGCCACCGATGATCTGACGGTGATGGTGGTGGCGCGCGAGAGCGTCGCCGCCCAGGAAAGGACGACATGAACATCGAACGACGCGATTCTGCAGGCGCGGTCGTCGTGGGACTCGACGGGCGGCTGACGGCCGCTGTCGCCCCGCTGCTACGGGCAGAGGTGTCCGACCTGGTTGCCGCCGGACGAACGCGGGTGGTCGTCGATCTGGCGGGGGTCGACTTTATCGACTCCTCGGGACTGGGGGCGCTCATCGGTGCGCTGAAGGCGACGCGCGTGGCCGGAGGCGACCTGAGGATCGCCGCGGCCGGGGAGCAGGTGCGGCAGGTCCTGCGCTTGACCAATCTCGACCGGGTGCTGCAGGTGTACCCCGACGCCGACGGCGCGTTCGACGGTGTCTGAGATCACCGTCGCCCGCGAGGGTGCCGCCACGCTCGCGTTCGTCGAGGGGCTGCACGGCGCGCTCGCCGAACTCGCGCAGGGCGCCCCGCACGTCGCTGAAGACGACCTCTCGCTCTTCTCGCTCGCGGTGATCGAGATCGCCACCAACATCGCGGTGCACGCGCCTCAGGGCGGGCCCGCCGTGTCGTTGTCGGTCGAGCTGTCTGCGGGAGACGAGCTGCGCGCGGTCCTGCGCGACTCCGCACCACCGGTGCCCCTCGACCTCACCGCCACCACCACGATGGCCGACGCGCTCGCCGAATCGGGCCGCGGTCTCGCGATCGCGGCGGCGGTGTGCGACGAACTCTCGGTCGAGCGGCGCCAGGGGAATCTTTGGCGCCTCGTCCGTCGAGTCGGCTCCCACTCGGTATGAGTTTCCCCTGACCCTCACACGATTCTCAGCCGTGGATCTCTAAGATGGCTCCGACCTGTGGCCGTGGCCCAGGTGAGATGCGATGCCCGGCCGGATGGCATCCGTCCCCGAAAGGACCCGAGTGAGCAAGAGCACGACCCCGCGCGGGCAGAGAACCGTCGCGCGCCATGGACGTCTGCGGACGCTCAGCCCCGCCAGCCAGATCATGCGGGCGGTGGCCGTGGGCCTCGCCGTTCTGCTGGTCTCCGGCTTCGGAGTCGGCGCGTACGCGCTGTACGACCTGTCGTCGAGCTTCACGGCCGATGCCGTGGAGCTCAAGGGGCAGCCCGCGGTTCCGCCGGACATCGGCGAGCTCAAGGGCGGCGTCAACATGCTGCTGGTCGGAACCGACGAGTGCGAGCCCGAGTTCGCGCAGCTCTTCGGTGACCGTTGCTCGGGAGCCGACTCGGGCGACAGCCTCAACGACGTCAACATGCTCGTGCACATCTCGGACGAGCCGCGGCGCGTCACCGTCATCTCGTTCCCCCGTGACCTCATGGTTCCGATCCCGGCGTGCACCGACAAAGACGGTGTGGAGCACTCGGCCATGAGCAAGCAGCAGATCAACAGCGCCTTCTACTACGGCGGGCTGTCGTGCGTGGTCGACACCATCTCGAAGCTCAGCGGTCTCGAGATCCCGTTCGCCGCGAAGGTCAGCTTCGGCGGCGTCATCAACATCACCGACGCGATCGGCGGCGTCGACGTGTGCATCGCCAACGGCATCAAAGACCCGTACACCGGTATCGACTGGCCCGCCGGCACCCGCACGGTGGTCGGTCTCGACGCTCTCCAGTTCCTCCGCACACGGCACGGCGTCGGCGACGGCGGCGACCTCGGTCGCATCTCGAACCAGCAGCAGTACATGTCGCGCCTGGCCAACAAGCTGAAGAGCCAGGAGGTGCTGTCGAACCCGGCGACCCTCTACAAGCTCGCCTCGACCGCGCTGCGCAACGTCGACCCCTCGACGTCGCTCACGAACCCGCTGACGCTCGTGCAGATCGCCTCCGCGGTGAAGGACGTGCCGTTCAACGAGATCGTCTTCATCCAGTATCCGACCTTCACGGACTCGTCCGACCCGAACCGCGTCGTCCCCGACTACGACGCCGCGGACACGCTGTGGGCCGCGCTCGCCGCGAACCAGCCCCTTCAGCTCTCGGGCAACCTGAGCGACGGAGACGGCGTCGTCGTCGACGAGAACGCCCAGCCGACCCCGACCGACACCGCATCGCCGGCGCCGACCGACAGCGCCGCCCCCACCCCCGAGCCCTCCTCGTCGGCGATCACGCTGCCGTCGGAGATCGCGGGCCAGACGGCTGCGCAGGCCACCTGCTCGAACGGAAACGTCCGCTGACGTCATCGGTCCCGGCATCCGAATTCCTCCGATCGTGGATTCGGATGCCGGGGCGCGAGCGGGTAGTATGAACCGGTGTGCTCGCGCCTTCGGCGTCGATCACCTGGAGACGTCGCATAGTCAGGCCTAGTGCACCACCCTGCTAAGGTGGAGTCCCCGTAAGGGGACCGAGGGTTCAAATCCCTCCGTCTCCGCACTGAAGAAGAGCCCCGGTTCTGAACTGACCCCCGGGAGTTGGACTGAGAAATCAGTTCCAACTCTCGGGGGTCGGTCATTTGGATACGCGAAGTTCGTTGAGTGAGGCTCAGCGTGGTGCGGCGGTAGCGTGGTTCGA